>ERZ795031.9-NODE-9-length-252276-cov-18.464200_pt1 | contig 252276 bp, 193 predicted proteins | sample MGYA00375123_ERZ795031 | MGnify/ENA primary metagenome ERZ795031 (study PRJEB30166, sample SAMN05720159) | activated sludge metagenome | isolation source: anaerobic digester from wastewater treatment plant | place: USA | collected 2015-04-21 ...
CGATTACAACGTAATCTGGCGCTTGTTCCTCTCCCGTTTGCGAAATCTACGCTAAGCCACCCCCTCATTTTTCCCTGGGACTTTCCTTCATGATCACGGTCACGGCCCACGGCACACAAGACATCTTACTTGCAACCCGTGAGCATCTTCGACCGCTTCGCCGAAAATACATAGCGCTTGCCCGGATGCTCCGTCTGTGACCAGAGACTGTCCGAAAGCGGCGCATAATGAAGATCCTCTGGACCATACGGCCACGCACGCTTCACCATACTTTGGCCAACAGCACCGATGTGCAATCCCAAATAATCCCCACTGCAAGAGACGAAATACGTACCATTCCAAGAGATAGCCCCTTGCATATTCTCGATGCCCGGGAAAATCGCTTCTGTCGACTGAACCCTTCCCGAAGTCTCGAGCATCTTGCCCGTACTTTCATTCAACGGCCACCGATGGATTCGAGCCGTTACCTCATCCGGTGTGTACTCCCCAGCAATCAGCGTGTGCGGTTTGGTAGACCGATCGAGGCCCATAAACGAAAACCGAGCGCAACATGAAGACGAACAACGCTTGTATCGCGTGACCTCGGGAATCGCATAAAGATAACCAAATGCATGATATCCTTCCGATTCCGATACTTTCCCAATCCACTCCTTGTTGCCCGTCTTGACCTGCATGATGCGCGTCAGATCGAAAACACGAAAACCTTGCGACGTATCCGCCACATAAAGATAATTACGATACCAAACGATTCCCCCCGCATGCACCTTGACGGGCTCAAACGTAGCCGTAGAGCCGCTTTTCACAGGCTTCACGAGCAAAGCGAGCCTGTACTTGATGTCATTCATGTTGGTCACGTCGTAGATGGCGACCCGTGAGCCCTTGTTGAGATTCTTATTCGAATCGTTCTCCGGTTTGTGGTACCAGCTTACAATTCCGATTCTCTTCCCCTGATACTCGCCACTGTCATACGCATCACCCGTTCCCGAAATCCCTTGAGGATACCAGTAAGTAACGTTGTTATCCCCAGATTCCCACGTGAAACCCGTGTTGAAACACTCCATACCGGAAATACCGGTGATTCGCTCGCCTTGGCGATTCAGATTGTTCAGCACCGTAGCCAAAGAAACGGCTTTGACACTCGCATGCGACGTGATCTCCGACACGAGACTGCCGGCGACAGACCAGTGATTCTCATCATAAAGACGAAATGAGCGAGCTTCCGTTTTGACGACTTTCCCCTTGGTGGGGCCGCCTGAACCGCCCGTTTGATTGCATTCCGGAGGAGCTTTGGGACAAGGAGGAAATGTCTCGCTGACACATTGGCCCGTAGAAGAATTACAGGTCTCCATGCCGTTGCATGGATCACCATCGTCACAACCCAATGCGCATTCGTTTGGTGGATTTCCTGTATCCAATGCCGCATCAGCTCCTGTTCCCGAGTCAGTCGAAGCATCGATGGGAGAGGGTTCGCCGCCGCTTCCAGCGTCCCCCGCCTCGGCAGCACTTCCTCCATGACCACTGTCCCCGGTGCCCGACGAACCACCCGTGGCTCCTTGGCCCCCCGTCGCATGGGAACCACCTGTGGAACTGCCGCCGACCGCCTCGTTGCCGCCAGCCGCGCTGCTCCCACCAGATGCACCGTCGCCACCGGCCCCAGCCAGCGATGCGCCCCCTTCTCCCGTGGCGGAGTCCATTTCACCACCCTCCGAAGAACAAGCACCCAGCCCCACGATCACCAGAAAAGGGAAAAAACGCTTCATGGCGGAGATACTATCATATTTCTGAAACAAAACGACAGGCGCCAAAGACGTATTCGTCGATCACCGACGAAACCTTCTTCAAGTCTCGCGCGCGTTGAAAAAAGTTTCCCGATTTCCTTTGGGCCCAAGCAATGAGCTGAACCCAATGCCTTGAACGACCAAGCCCCCATTTGCTATTAGAACCGCCGATCACCAAGATCCTCGATAGCCTCGGCATGCTTCGAGCCCACCGTTGCCTCATGCGTGCGCTCGGGACCCACAACTGGCCTTCGACCTGCTCCTGTCCGTGGCGTAGCTGCTGGCCGCAAAACGGCAGTGGGTTGTACGCTGCGGGTCACGGCGGCAACGAATCGATCTCTCTCGAGGTCCCCTTCGCTCCACGGATGACTGCTGGTTTCGTGCTCCGTGCTCGATCGCGCGGACAGCGTACCGCGTTGAGGTTCGACTCTGACTTGCGAAAAGCTGGGGTAGACACACGCGATACACGGAAAATCGTGCATGCAACATCACTCCAAAGCCATTGACATGCAACTGCGAAACTCAACGACCGAATCGGACCGAAACCTCAAAGACGCCTTGCCTCATCCCCCCCTTTGCGATACCACAAAGCTCATGAGGGCTCATCCCTGGCTTGCGGTTGTGGTTTTCTGGGCTTGCAGCCCCGCCGTGCCAAAACAGCCCATGAAAAGCAGCACAATGACGGGCGTAAACACCGCTACGGTAGCGTCTGCGCCCGTACCCGCGCAAACTGAACCGGGACCATCACCACAACCGACACAGCCGACGTCCCCACCCGTGCAAGACACGAGCTGTCCAAGTGGGATGCAATGGATTGCGGGAGGTTCTTTCTTGATGGGGTCAGAGCAGGGCGATGGTGATGAAAAACCCGTACATCGGGTGGAACTCGACGGGTTTTGTCTCGATGAAACACCGGTAACCGTGGGAGAATACGCACGTTGCAGCGGCTGCACGAAGCCAAACACCGGCAAAGACTGCAACTGGGGGATCCTTGGGCGAGGGAACCATCCGGTCAATTGCGTGGATTGGAATCAAGCAACGGCGTATTGCCGATTGGTGGGTAAGCAATTGCCGACGGAAGCGCAGTGGGAGTATGCCGCTCGGGGTGGTGCAAGGCAGCTCGAGTATCCATGGGGGTCCGAGCAGCCGCAGGGGCGTGCTTGCTGGAGCCGCACGGAGGGAACGTGTGCCGTAGGGACCTATCCCTCGGGAGCGTTTACCTTGAAGGATATGGCCGGAAACGTGTGGGAATGGCTACAAGACTGGTATGGCCCGTATCCACGATCTGCCACCAAAAACCATGTCCATGAATCCTACGGCTCGAGCCGTGTGTGCCGCGGCGGCAGTTGGAACTACCATTTTCCATCGGGATTACGCGGATCAGACCGAATCTTCGTCACGCCCGTCAGCCGCTACAATAGTCTCGGATTCAGATGCGCCAAGGCCAAGTAGCCCATTTTGATCGTCACAGTGCGTCAATGCCTCTATCAATAGCCATTGTTTGTCATCTTGCAGTTACTAATAGATCTTTCTCACGGGAAATATATGCGTCATTCTATTCTTTGAATTATGTTTTTTCTCTTTTCATCCAGCGAAATAGTAGATACTCTATAAAACATGCACATCCGAATCCACCGCAGCAAAACCCCCAGCGGTAAGCTGCGCCAATACGCCCAGCTTGTCCATAGCTACCGACGCCCCGATGGCATGCCGGCTCATCGCGTCCTCGCCACGCTGGGGGACCCGGACTCGCTGCTCGTCCAAAACATGCGCAAGGCTCTGGCCGATGCTCGAATGGGAAAACGATCCGATTCAGATCCGCCGCGCTCCGCTTTGCCAACACGACCCGTACGCAACCTGCGCTACCTCGATGCGGCCGTCTTGCTCGAGCTTTGGAAACGACTCGGGCTCGACGCTTTGCTCGAAAAACTTATGCCTCAGGGGCAGGCCGACCTGGCCCCCAGCAACCTTGTCGCCTGCCTGGTGATTCAGCGCTGCTTAGAGCCCGACTCCAAACTTTTCGCTTGCCGCTGGGTTCCCAATACCGCCCTGCCACAACTTTTGGGCTTTGACCCAGACTCGTTCCACAACACTCATATCCACAGGGTTTTGGAGCAACTCGACGAAGCCACTCCCTCGCTGATGGCCCAATTACCCAAGCTGATTCAACAGCACTCCGGCGCCTTTAGATGCCTTTTTCTCGGCGTTTCCGACACGTGGTTTGTCGGCCAGGATCCTTCCTATGCCCAGTATGCCAAGACCAAGGAGGGAATGAGCAAGCGCAAGATCGGCATCGTGCTTTTGTGCAACGAGGACCACTTGCCCCTTCACTGGCAAGTGGTCGAAGGCAAGTACTGTGAGGCTGTAGCCATGACAGATATGCTGCGCGCGGTCTCCGCACTGAGCTGGGCCGATGCGCTGCCGGTTGTCATGGATAGAGCCGTGGAACAATCGACGCGCTTGCAGCAACTGCAGGCTCTCGACGTACGCTTTGTGACCGCCTTGTGCAAAGCTGAATTCAATTCCTATGCGACCCAGGTTCCCTACGACTGCACCCGTGCGTTGCAGGTCGACGACTCCAACCGCCAACAGATCGAATCGATGGCTGCGCAGTGTGTAGAGCAAGCAGGATTGACCCGCGTTGACGACGACCTTTTTGTTTTGGACTTGGGCATCGTGCAGCGAGAGGAGATTGACCAAGTCGCAACGACAATGGTGCAAGAATCAGATACGCTGCTTCATGCGATGCGAGTCTGCCAGCAACTGCAGCAAACCGGGGTGGACCAACGATATCCTTCGCAGGCCGCCTGTTGCCGAGCCCTTGGGATAAACAAAAGCTTGGGAAGTCTGTACAAGCGTCTGCACACGCTGCTCCCGGACATTCAGCAGGATATTCTGGCGGGCAGAGCCGAGGGCTATAGCTTCGAGTCGTTGTGCCAGATAGCCAAACTACCCAACGACAAGCAACGGGATGCCTTCGATGCGCTGTTGGCACGGGCTCCAGCCCGTAAAAAAACCAAACGCACCCAGCTCGTGCCCAAACAACCGGACACGCCAGGAAAAGGGCGAGCTGTCGCTTACTTCAATCCCCAACTGTTCGTGGACAAGCGTGTTCGCGCCCATCGAAAGCGCGAGCGCGTGCATAGCAAAATCCAAGACATCGTGCGCAAAGCCAACGACAACCCCAACCGATACACGGTGGGTAGCCTGCGATTGCAGGTGGACCGGATTTTGAACAAGGAGTCACTACTCGACGTATACTCGGTCGACATACGCGTCACGCGGGACTCGGGCTCGAACCGATTCGACATATCCGTGCAACTGGACCCCACCAAATGGGAAGCAAAGCGTCGGTACGATGGCTGGAACATCCTTGTTGCGCATCCGATGCTCCAGGACAAGTCCGCCAGTGAACTGTGCAAGCTTTATCGCGCGAAAGACGCAATCGAAAAAGACTTTCAAGTGATCAAAAGCTTCACCGAACTGCGCCCTATGCGCCACCGCACCGACGACAAGGTGCGTGCGCACGTCACGATCTGCATGCTGGCCCTGCTGCTGGAAAGGACACTACACAAGCTTTTATCCGGTAAGGTAAAACGCAAAGCCAAGTCACCCGAATCGTTGTCGGCTGTCGCTGCCCTCGAGTTACTGGAGCCTTGTCGACTCAACTGTTATGCGCCCACCGATGACGGGCCACCGGCGTACCTGCTCACCGCTACGCAAAGCGAGCAGCAGCGCATCCTGGCCAGGTTGAAAATGACGCACCTTTCGCAGGACGAATCCCTCGCCGAGCTTCTGGAGAAGGGTTCATAGCCCACGAGTATCGATGCGTTACGCTTAAGTATCGGTATTTAATCATATTTAATATAAGGTGATCAAAATGGGGTCAAGGGCAAAGTCAAAGTTCAGGGGTCATGCTGCCGAGTCATCTCGGTTCAAAAAACTCGTCCTATTCTCTTGCGTTTTTTCATCCCAGCGTACGCCCCATGGTGTAGACTCAAGAACCGTCTACTATCCTGATTGAAACAGATGGGAGATAAAATGGTTTCGTAAGCCAGATCGTCCGTGAGGGAGCCATGACAACGATCTTCAGCGCAGAGACGCGGATATTGATTTGCCAACACTGTTGGGCCCCTCTGGAGAGCACCTTGGCTGGGGGCAACATCGCCTGTCGTTTCTGCGGTACACAAAATCAGGTCTCCGTTCGTGACGACCGCCCGATGTTCAACGTGGACTATCAGGCTCCGCAAAACGAGACCGAACGAATCGAGCGGTTGCGTTCGCAAGATGGACGGCCATTTGTTCCCCCATCGGGGCTTCAGGACTTGGTTCCCCATGGGCAAATCGTTCCGTGGAAGGTGCAAGAGGTGGTTGTGGTCTGGCAGCAAGCGCGCCATGAAGTCGCTACCAACGGCTCGTTTGATGCGGCCGAGCAATTGCTGTTCTTGACAGTGGCGCTCTCCAATTATTTTGGCGATCAGCGTGATGAAGTCCGCGAACGAGCCATGGTATAGAGCGCCCTCGATGTGGTACGGCTCCCACGGCACAAGCAGATACTGCGGGGGTTTCTCGCACGCTCCGCGGTGCGCTCCGGCGACCTGCAAGCTGCGGAAACGTGGCTGGCGCCGTGTGACCCACGCTCCGATGACCTTGAGACCGATACCGCCTATCGGATGTCACGCGCGCTGATCGATACAGCCAAGCAGAATTGGAATGCTGTGCTCCGTGTCTTAGGCACGAATGACTCAGATATCCCTATCATGGATTCGTTTGACACCTTGGCGGCGGTGTTGCGAGCCAACGCGCTGCAGAGGACAGGACAGGAGCAAGAGGCGACGGCGCTGCTACGAAAGGCGTTGTCAACGCTAGGGGCCGTGGCACGACCGGTCCTCAATCGACTTCTACAAACCTACGCCCCCCTCGGGCTTTGTGCGCAAAGTTACCCGAGCGCTGTGCAACAGCGTAGCCAAGCCGCTGCGGAAAATGCAAATGCCATAGATGTAAAAAAGTTCTTATTTTTCCTTGTCTCTGCTCTGGGGTGCGGTGGTACGGGCGTCTTCGTGTTTGTGATGTCAATTGTAGGAATAATAGAACCTGGGGGAATGGTCGCAGGCGTTGTCTTCGTGATTGTTGGGCTCATTCATTTGGCGATCATGTACCATGATCTCAACCGGCGCATGAAAGATAAGTATATTTGGCTCCACGGCATCCAGGCTACAGAGCGAGTTGTCGAGATTAAAAATCGAAGGGGACCGATAAACAACGTTGTGACCATGATGTTTGAGGCCATGGTGCAAGTGGAAGGACAATCTGATTACAAGGCGAGCCTGTCTATGACTCTTAATGAAAAAAAGCCGCCCTGATTGTACCCAATGCGATTATCTCTGTTCGTGTAGACCCGACGGACCCAGCTTATATCTTGGTTGAGGCAAATTAAAGACATAATTGCTATTTCCCAGAAAAGCCATGTTTCGATACTTTTCTGAGCTGTGCCCTGCTCCTTGTGTCTGCCATGGTGAGGGAACGGTGGAATCGATAAGAAGAAAAACCTGATATGAACCTTTCGTTCCCGTGCGCGGACAAAGATCAATCATTCCGATTGCGCTCCGTTTTGGGGTCTGTGAAGGCCGTATTTCAGGAGTTTCCGGTACAATGTATTGCGCGGCATGGCGATGGCGCGTGCCACCTCGCTGATATTCCAGCGCTTCGATTCCAGGTGCGCAAGAATCTTGGCGCGCTCTTCTTGCTCAAAGGCTTTGCGATCTCGCGGCTTGGACTTGCTGTCCACGGACATGGCAGGAAAAAGGTCGAGGTCTGCCAAACCGATAGCGTTTCCTTCGGCCAATACCCACGCGCGTCGCAGGAGATTGTCGAGCTGACGAACATTTCCCGGCAAAGGATGCCGTAGCAACGCTCGCAATGCTTCAGGACGCAGCGTAGCCGCCTGTTTGCCAAGACTTGAAGCTGCCTGATGGAGAATATGATGACATAAGGCAGGAATATCCTCCGGACGTTCTCGCAAAGGCGGAAGCCTCACTTCGACGACGGCAATGCGATAGTAAAGGTCTTCTCGAAATCGACCGGCGGAAATCTCATCGAGCAGGTGACGATTGGTGGCTGAAACCAGACGAATATCGATGGGGATCTCTTGACTGGAGCCCAGGGGCCTCACGCGCCGTTCTTGCAAAACACGCAGGAGTTTGGCTTGCATTCCAAGGGGCATTTCCCCAATTTCGTCGAGAAAGAGCGTGCCACCACAGGCGCTCACCAGCAGACCTTTCCGATCCGTATGGGCACCCGTGAAAGCGCCTTTCACCACACCAAATAATTCAGATTCAAGGAGACTTTCGGGAAGTGCAGCGCAATTGATGGATAAAAATGGCCCTTGGCGACGGGGACCATTGAAGTGCAGCGCCCGTGCAACCAACTCCTTTCCTGTTCCGCTTTCGCCTTGCACGAGAACATCGATATTCATGTCCGTCACCCGATCCAGCGTGTGGAAAACCGCTTGCATCGGGGCACTTGTCCCGATGATGCTGCTGTAATCGTATCGATGTTCGAGGGCTTGTTGGCGCGTTTGCACTTCGGAAGAAAGCTTTTCGATGGTAGCGGCCTGACCTTCGAGCAATTGCTGCACGCGCTCTTGTTCTTTTTGAAGCGCCTCCGTTCGACGTTCCAAGTCCTCTACGAGGCGTGCATTGCGCAGGGCGATCGCCACCTGGTCCGCGAAAGCTCCCAGCAAGTGGAGCATGTCCTCGTCGAATTGATCTTTCCGAAAGCGATGGTCGAGATATATGGCCCCAAGCACACCTTGGGGTGTGGTTACAGGTACGCACACAACCGAGCGAAGCCGCATCGCATGAACCGATTGATGGGAACGAAAACGATCATCGGTAAGAGCATCCGTGGTGGTCACGGGAAGACCTGTTTTCACCACGTTCTCAGCAATAGACCGACTGAACTTGAGATGGGAACGGCCGATACGCTCCTTGTCGAGATTCCGCGCGACGGCAACATCGAGTTGTTTGCTGTTGGGTTTGGAGCGGACGAGCAAAAAACCGCGTTCCGCTCCGGACAGTTCAATCGCCGCGTCCAACGCGAAAGACAGAACATCGTGGGTGGCAAGAGACGAATTGAGCCGTCGGTTGATCTCGAGGATTCTCAGAAGTTCGCGAGGTGTTGGGGGAGCTGCCTTGAGTGATGGCTCGGGACGATGGGCGCTGCGGCGGGGATGCGCCCAAAATGCCGGACGAAAAGACTCCGGAAGACCCACCGCCATGGATTCCCAAGCCCTGCGCGCTTGCAGACGATGGTCACAAGCGAGTTGGCTGGCGCCTTGCTGCTCATAAATATCGGCCATCAACGTTTGCATTTCAGCGTCGAGCGCGGACTGTTTTGACGCTGCGGCCGAGATCAGGGCTTGTTGTGCATGAGACAGGGCTTGTGCGGGATGACGACCGAGCAGCGATCGAGCCGACAGAGCGTGCCAGCGAGCGGTAAGGTCCGGGGCAGAGATGTCGCTCAGGGTTTGGAAAAGGCTTTGTCGCAAGGAATCCGCCTGGGCGTGGTTGCCTTGTTGGAGCAGTAAAGAGGCTTGGTGCCAGCACATTTCGGCTACTTCCCGCTGGGCACCCTGCTGCGAAAATAGCCGTTCCGCACGCTCGTATCCTGTCATGGCCTTGTCGATCAAGCCTTCCGCCTCGAAAAGTTCGGCTTCCAGAGCCAGGCGATTGGCTTCGACATAACCAAGGTCACGTGTGTTTCGAAGCGTAGAAAGCAGGGTGCGAGCCCGGTCATACACACCAATTCCAGCATAAAGATTGGCAAGATTCAGCGTTAGGGTGCAAGCCGTATTGCCTTTTCCAATGGCGCGCGCAATCAAAAGTCCACGCTCGTACGATGCCAATGCGTTTCCCCATTCTCCTGCCTGTTGTTGCGCTGTTCCCAGGTTCATGGCCGTCGAAACCATCTGGTCCCCCAAACCATGCTCTTCCGCCCAACGCGACGCTTGACGGTAACCGTCGATGGCGCGCGGCAGATCCCCCTGTCGGTAGGCCAGGATCGCCGAAAACGACGAAAGGCGTACTTTTTCCCTCGGTGTGAGCGCGTCAGGGTTCGCCGTATTTGCTTTTTCAAGATGCTCGACGGCTTGCTCCATTTGTCCCAAGTAGGTGCAGGCCAGGCCCATACTCGCGTGTAGCTTCGCCCGGGTCGAAGCTTCCGACGTGAGATGCAAGCCAATTTTGCCGTTGGTGAGCACGTGTTCGTAGTTTCCTTGCTGGATTGCGATTCGGCATCTGGTTTCGAGCAAGCAAGCTTTGACGTCCGGCTTCTCTGCCAGGAAAAGAGCCGTATTGATGGCTGTTTCTGCTCGTTGAAGTCTGCCCGACGCCAGAAAACATAAGGCTGCTTCCATTCGGCAGGCGATGCGCACGGATACGCCAGGACGAGAGCGAAGACAGCGGGCGATCCAGCGCAAGGCTTGCTCAAAGCGTCCACACAAGCGGTTGACTTGTGCGCACGCCACCTGTACTTCCGGTGGCACCCTTTCGCCACCAGATACGGCTTCTTCCAAAGCATCGGTGACTGGACGCCACGCTTGCGGAGACTGCTCGATCAAAGACGCGTATTCCAGCAGCAATTGTCCTGCTTGGAATGATTCGGCCCCGCAGGCGAAGTGATAAGCCCGCATAGGAGGATTATCCGCGCTTTTTTCCGCATGCCAGCGATGAATGCTTGTGACGGTCTCCCTGTCGATAGAGGCAAGAATACGGGGCGCGATCCAACCTCGTTGCAGTTTCCAATGGCGCCCCTCCCGTTCGATCCATCCCCTTTGATGAAGACGCAACAAGACGTGTGAAGTTGTCTGACAGCAAGAGCGCAGGGTGGCATCATCACACATCGCGACCGCAAGCCACCCCAGCACGAGTTTTTCTTCTTTCGGCAAGGAAAGGAATAAGCCTCCGGCCGATTGCGGGGCGGACGCGTGGGGAAGGTCTGATTCAGGAATCTCCCCCCGCAAAACCCTGTCCATAAGAGCTTCCAGATCAGCAGGATACCCACCAGTGAGGCGTAGGACATGGGGCACAACGGCTGGACTGAGCAAGCCTTGGGTCCACGCCAAGACACCTGAAGCATCGAGGGGCCCAAGGGAATAAGTCGTGATTTCCTGATTTTTCAAGGTTGGCTCGTGCCGACTCGTGAGCAAAAGGAGCCAAGGATCCGTGGGTTCGAGGAGCCGGAGCCAGGCGTCGAGCAACTCGCGCTGGTCGGAAGCAAGAAGGTGGATGTCATCGAGCACCAGCACCACCGGCTGGGAACGTTGCGCAAGCTCGTGGCGTGTCTGGACGATGGCGGACAAGCCCTGACGGTCAATCGCGGAAGATCCAAGCGCTCGCGCGAACATATCTTCGATAGCACGGGGCGCTCGAGCATCACCTTGTATGACTGCGCCTTCAAGCTGAGCTTGCCATTTCATCTCGTTCAGCAAACGGCTTCGTCCAACGCCATCCGGGCCGTGAAAAACGAGACATCGAGGGTGGGGAGCGCGTTGCCGCAAGGCGCTAAGGGCCTCTTGAAAGGATTTCAGGGGAGCCTGTCTTCCGACGATACGCTCCAGTCGTCCTTGAGGGGGGCCGAGCGTAAAAGGTGGAAAACCAAAGGCTTCATTGACTTCGGCGGCATCGCTGGGACGGTGGTCCGGATTAGGGTCGATCAGCCGTTGGAGCAGGTTGGAGAGTTCGGGCGCAGGAGTTGGCAAGACGATGGAGCAGGTGATACCGAAAGCGAAAAGATCGGCACGAATGTCGACCGGGCCTCCTTCGAGCAGTTCCGGAGCCATGAACCCTAGTGTGCCTGATATGGTATCCAAGGTGGCTTTCAATGGCCGAGCGCAACCGAGGTCGATGAGGACGCCCTGTCCCTGGGGGGTGACGAGGATGTTATCGGGTTTGATGTCGCCGTGCCGGATTCCCAGGCGATGCAGGAAATGCAGGGCATCGAGAATATGGGCGAGGGGCGTGAGAATATCGTGGGCCGAACGGGACTGGGCCCACGGCGTCAGGGGGGTGCCATCGATGAAGTCCGCCGTGTAAAAAAGGTGGTCGGCTTGTTTTTCGAGGTCACGGACGAGGGGTAGGTGAGGGTGAAACCGTCCGACGAGGATTGCGAATTCTTGCCGCAGGGCCGCGGTGAGGGCGGGGTCATGGGAATGAAGGAGTTTGAGGGTGACGAGGTCATTTCGGAGCAGGTCACGAGCGAGTAAGGCAGAGGAAGAGGCTCCTTTTCCTAGGGGGTGAAGGATTTCGTAGCGGTGTTGGAGGACGGTGCCCTGCTTGATCATGTCTCACACTGTACCAATTGCACCTTAGCTGCTCAATTTGGTACAAATTGGTACAATACGACAGGAGAGTCAAGCGAAAAAACACCGTTCGAGCCCCCCCGTACTTGGCAAGCACTTTGCATTCATCAGGCGCTAGGCCCTGCGGCTCATAAGGGTTAACCATGAGAAGACGCGCGGTGCGGGCTGTCGGACCGATGGGGTGACACGCGCGGATAGTGGAAACGATCCCATCGAAATAGGAGTCCTACGATGAAAACGACAAACCTTTTCCTCTCCCTCGCTCTTGCTTTGCCGCTGTATGCTTGCGGAAGCGATGCATCGGACGAAGATATCAACGGCTCATGGGATAAGCTGACTCCCAGAGTCTGCGAATATGACGGCAAATCCTACAAGGTGGGCGACTCGTTCCCGGCTGCCGATGGCTGCAACTCCTGCGCATGCAACGAAGATGGCTCGGTGGTCTGCACCCTGGTCGATTGTGAACGCGTTACCTGCGAATACAACGGAAAATCCTACGAGGTGGGTGACTCGTTCCCGGCTGCCGATGGCTGCAACTCCTGCGCGTGCAACGAAGATGGCTCGGTGGTCTGCACCCTGGTCGATTGTGAACGCATTGCCTGCGAATATAACGGTAAATTCTACGAGGTAGGGGCCTCGTTCCCGGCTGCCGATGGCTGCAACTCCTGCGCATGCAACGAAGATGGCTCGGTGGTCTGCACCCTGGTCGATTGTGAACTATCCTGAATCTCACCGAAAATGGTGCCCCCCTGGGCTTCCTTGTTTTTTGAGCGCCCTTGCCGCAACCGGACCCGCGAATCCCCCACCATCCCTTCTGCCCAACGTCTTTAGCTGCTTATCCACGGCAACCGGCCGATCAGTCCGCGCATCGTTCCCACCGCGGCAACCAAGGGCCAAAGCAAAGGCCTGCCATGAGTCGTTCGGAGGCCAATTCGTACGATTCCATTGCCAATCTCGTTGAAATTCGGGGCAACATAAGGCCTTTTGTGTAGCTAAAACCACGACTATCCTTGCTTCCGTACCAAACGCTTTGGAAAAACGGCTGAAGATACGGTCCCCGGCAAGCGTTGTCCCGCCGCGTGGTTTCTGCTCCTGAGCGCTGCGTTGGCAGGACAGCGGCTCGAGGTTGCGGAAATGGCGAGAATGCGTCAGAAAAACGCATGAATGTACCATAGTGTTCAAATTCGTTGGCACATGCTCATGATGGTACAACATGGTACATACTTCCGATCGGGAATCCCGTGCGTGAGCAGCATTGTGAATTGGCAAGACTTTTGCTCTACTATTTTGGAAATGGCGCACCGTCTCTCCCCAGTTCTGCTTGTCCTCGTCACCCTGCTCGCGTGCGTTCATTGTGGGATCAATCCTGTTCCCGAACCGCCCTCCGGCGAGCCCATCGCCCCCCCTGCCATCGACAATATCACCGTCTATCCTTTCCAAATCATGACAGAAGGGAATATCAGCATCCACGCAGGCCCGAATACAGCGGAACCTGGAAGCACGCTATGGGCGATGAATATCGATGGCACCGGCCCTGCCGTGACCACCAAAGTCCACGATGATGGCTCTTTTGCCTTAGAGATTACGGCCGGATCCGGTGATGAAGTGCGGTTGCAAGTCCGATCGGGCCAGCAGCGTTCCAAGCCGATTGATGTGATAATTCCCAGTGAAGAAGGCCCTCCAACCCTCGCCGTGAGGCCCCTGGCAGGCTGCCTTTCCCTCGAGCCGGCTTTCGAGTTGGAACTGCCGCCACCCGCGGGCTCGCAGCCGCCCTCCGCCTCGATTCTCATCAAAAATCGATGCTCTTCCGATGTGCTCTTCTCCAATATCCACCTTCGCGTCCCTTCCGAGGCTTTCGCCGTGCTGCCTTCGGAATTGACGATCGCCCCAGGAAACACCGCTGAAGTTGTCGTTCAGGTCTTCGGCGACGCTCCCCGAGAAGAAATTCTCCTGCTCGAAACCCAAGCTCCTGAGCTGGACCGTCGACCCATCACCCTTTTCGGCCAAGGAGGCATTCATGGCCTTTTGCCCAACTGCTCCCTTGTGGGAGGCCGTTGTCTCTCAGACCCCATGGATGTCACGTTTCCGGCCAATTGTGAGGCCTTGGGAATGAAATACCTCGAAGCCACTTGCCAAGCGATGAACCTGAGCTGCTGTGGAGATGCTCCCTGATTCAGCCTGTCACGAAAAAAGGATACTTGTCATGAAACTAGCAACAAATTGGATGGTACTGGCCCTTTCTTTCCCCTTGTTTGCTTGCAGCGGTACGGTTTCGAACGAGGGAACCCATAGCGCGTCAGAGAAATTATCTCGTCAGGAAGCCAAAGCCTTGGACAAGGCAGATTGGCCCACCGACTACTGCGAAGTCAACGGATGGTACGGTGATGGGGTGTATTGCGACGACTTCTGTCCTTTGCCTGATCCGGATTGCGCGCAGTCCTGTGCCTCGCTTGGAGGCGAATGCTTGTCGGACCCCATGGACGTTGGCTTTGGCGCAAACTGTGAACAGCTCGGACGCCGCACCCTGACGGGAGCTTGTGAAGCCTTCAACCAGACCTGCTGCAGCGCCCCTTCGTCGTCGAATCCCACCTGCGAAGAGATGGGCGGCACCTGCCTGTCGGACCCCATGGACGTTGGTTTTGGCGCGAAATGCGAACAGCTCGGACGCGTGACTATGTCGGGCCGTTGCGAAGCCATCAACCAAACCTGCTGCAGCGACAAGAAAGAAAGAACGCCTGTAGAGGAGCATTGCATCAGAAATGCAGGCGATTCCTGCGAGGCGGATGCAGATTGCCAAACCGGGGGGTGTGGCGGAGAGTTATGTTACAACCCGGCGTTCGAGGGGGGGATAAGCACCTGTGATTGCGCCGAACCACAGCCACCTTTGGTCGCTGGATGCGGCTGTGTCGACGGTGTCTGTTCCTGGTATAAGTGAATCAATCACTCATCTCTGTCCTTTCGTTCCCGCGAAAACACAGCCGGTCGACGGTCTTCGCGAGTTTCGCAAAACCGTGTGAGGCGCTGGCAAAAGCGGGGGCTGCTCGCCCCTATCAGCGAAAAAAAGCGGTGGAAAACTCGTCGGTGGGAACGAGAAGCATCGAATTTCTCTGCCCCTCGAGCCTGATAAGTGTGTATCCCGATTCCACACAAGACCCCCATGGTAACCAACAAATATACCGAATTCCTCCTTTTGCCTCCTGGCGTGTTGGCGCTTTGAGGGGTGGCCGTGTTTGTCGTTTGACAAAATCAATACATTCCGTTAACATACGAGTCTATTCGCCATGACCAAGGATTCAGAAACGATGTCTGATGACAAAATTGAACACCTGATGGCTCAGTGGGGGTTTTCCAATGTAAAGAAACCCATTCTTCCTGACGAAAGAATCCTAGCCAAAGTATTTGAACATTTTCGTGAATTATCAAAACACCCTGAAATAGCCGCAATCGTAAAACGACAAAGCGACGGAGAAATAACCCGTAAACAAATGTGGGACGACATGAGAGCCGTAGCCAAAGAAATCGACAAAGCCAATAAGAAATAATTTGATACTGTCGAAATGATGTTCCTATCGCCGTCCTCATTATTTTATGGCGATACCGTATTTACGAAATATACGTAACCGATCGACGCCGGGGCTGGCTATTAGCATTATCATGAAAATTCGTTAAGACCATCTACGCAGCCATCCAGTTCCGCACTCCTTACCTGATTCTTGCCTCACCATGGACTGGATTGTCGAACCTACACCTGAGTTTCAACCCGGTCTTGTCCGTGGCATGGTTGCTGGTGATGAAGGGCACTGGGGTTGTTCGAAGCAAGTCATCACGGGCCGCATCGACGTGTCTCGACATCCCCTTCGCGCCATGAATGGCCACGCAACAACCTCTGCGCATGGTGGGCCAGGTCCCCCCCATGGCACAAGCATTCTACCGTGTACGACCCGAATCAGAACCAGCCCACCATACCGGCGTATACACCGAAATGCAGGGCGCTGAGATCCCCATCGACACGCCCTGCATCAAATTCTCCGGTGAGCGGCAGACCTAGCGCAGGCCCGACTTCCAGTCCAAAACCTCCCGATATCCCAAACACGAACATTCCTTCCGCCTCGAACTGCAACGCGGAAGCTTCAGAGACATCACTATACTCGGGGTCCGCTTCTATCGACACATAGGTGGGACCACCACGAAGCCAGAACCAGATCGTATCGCTCAACCCAAACGCATATCCCACGCGCGGAGCGAAGGTAACTGCGGTGTGATCCCCTTCCATGCTACTACCACCCGACTTCACCTTAACCGAAGCCGTCGAAAAGCCTACGGATCCGCCCAGAGAAAGACCGTCGATGACGAAATAGTCAAACGACGTTCGAGGGTAGATGGCAGGAACAACAGGGCTTGCCCCTGCTTGAGCACCCCACAACAAGGAGAAAACCGTTCCCTTGACATCGATATCATCGGTATACGGAATATCCGGGTCAAGCGTAATTTTATAGCTCGTTACCCCAAATAAGTGGTCCGCGCTCAGCGCCATCGCTCCTTTTTCCGCGAATTGTTGTGCCAATGCCGGGGTACCCAGGCAAGTAAGCGTGGTTAGCGAAGCTCCTATGATGAATCGGCGCATGGCAATTCTCCTGTCCACAACACCACCTAGCTGGACGAAAATACTCCTGTTGGCATCGAAGTTCAAAGACAATTCAAAGTATTTAAAACTCTGGATTTATTGAAAGACGTTCGACAACAGTACCATTTTCAATCGCATCAAGGATATCCTGGATATCCTCTATGGTGACTCGACCATACATGATATGTTGCGGCTCGACCAATATCGATGGCCCCGTCGTGCAGGCATCCAAGCAGCTACAAGACACCACCCGGGCGCGTACACGGGCCAATCCTCGCTCCTTGAGCCCCGCCCGCAGCGCCTTGTACACCTGTTCCGACCCTCTTTCCGCACACGAGCCCTTCGGACTCCCATCCGGGCGGCGGTTCACACAAACCATCAAGTATTGGTCTCGAAGCGGCATAAACGCTTATCTGACGGGGCCTTGCCTCGACGTCAAGCACACAATTCACATTCGAGCCCAATGAAGGAAACATGACCGTGTCAAATGTGTCACCATATCGGCTGGCAAGGCTCAGGAGGGTTCGCATGCTTCGTTACAATTCGTTTCGCTGGTGGTGTGGGTGGATCGTGCAGCTATCGTGGGTAGTCTCGCTGCTCATGTTCGTCGGTTGCCGAAATAGTTCACCCAGCGACAAGAATGCCGCCGCTGCAAGCATCGACCATCCGCCAGGACTCCCTCACCCAGAAATGGAAGCCAACCAAGTTGCTCTCGAAGAACCCGGCGGCACAAGGTCAGGCACGCCCAATGGCATTCCTCCTGCGTTACGAGGACCGCGACTCGCCAACGGCGAAAAAGGTGGTGGCCTGGGAAATCATGCGCGATCACCAGGCGCGCCACCGCTGGCTGCCCAAGAATCATCCCCCTTCATGGCAGGACAGCCAATCACGGCCGAACCACAATTGGCCATCGACCCCAACGGCCGATTTGCCACGACGTATCGCCCCGGCGGTGGGCATCTGGCCGCCTTCGAATCAGCGGTGGCAAGGGGAATCGTCCCGGGCGCCGAACGGGAACTCGTCAGCGATGTGGGCGCGCGATATTGGACGCCGATGGACTCTCCCCGGGACCGTGCCTTGGCCCTTCGAACGGACTTCGAACGCGCCGCACTTCCGCCAAGCGGGGGGGAGACACACATGCGTCTGTCTCTTCGTTCCAGTGATCGAGCTGCCGCCGCACGCCCTCATCTTTCCGTTCATCTCGTGCTCGATGTCAGCGGTTCGATGCGGGGAGAGCCCATGGACCAAGCCAAATCCGCGGCCAAAGCCTTGTTCGACCGGCTTGCTCCCAACGATGATTTTTCTCTCATCACGTTCTCGACCGATGCCCAGGTGCGTGTGCAAAACACACGCGTGGCAGCCGCCAAAGCGCGTGTTCACGGTGCCATCGACGAGATCGAAGCTACGGGGGGAACCAATATCAGCGAAGGACTTCGTCTGGGCTATGCACAAGCAAAAAGCGGGGGAATTCCAGCAGATGCCGTGCGGGTGGTGTTCCTCCTTTCCGACGGTCGAGCCAATTCCGGTATCACCAGCCCCCAGCGGTTGTCCCAACTTGCGCTCGAAGCTTTCCAGGACGGGATTCAAACCAGCACCTTCGGTCTCGGCACCGATTACGACGGTCCCTTGATGAGCGCCATCGCTTCCGATGGTGCCGGCGGCTATTACTACCTTCGCGACGGACAGCAAATCGCACCGGCCCTTTCCACCGAATTGGACCGACGCCTGGACCCCGCCGCTACCGCCGTGGAAATCCGCATACGCTGGAGCCAGGGAATCGATGTGCTTCAAGTGTATGGCTCACGGCGTCTCAATGAGGCGGAAGCCGCTCGGGTGCGCGCGATCGAAGTGGCCGCGGACGATCAAGCGGCAAAGCGTGACCGCATCAAAAAAGACCGGCAAGACGATACGCAGGGCGGGATGAGGTTTTTGATTCCTGCTTTCGCTCGCGATGACAACCACGTGATGCTGTTCAAAATTCGTGTCCCCGCTGGTGTCGAACCACGCCAGGTGGCCCTGATCGAACTCAAATACAAAGACCGGGGAACGAAACGAAATTTCTCCGAGGAAGTGCGTGTCAACCTGCCATACGCCAACAGCGATGCCCAAAGTGCCCAATCCATCCAGCCGCAGGTCGCACGAACGGTGCAAGGATTCGCCGCGGGCGAAACCTTGATGGAAGCGGCCCGATTCGTGAGCCATGGGGACCGTCCCCGCGCCCTGGCCTTGCTCACCGAACGAGAGCAAATCCTTCGCAAGGCCGCGGAATCATTACAAGAACCTGGATTTCGACGAGATGCCGATCGGCTTGCGCGTTTTCGTTCCCATCTAGACACCAACGCCGGGGTAGGCGAATCTCTCGTGCTCGCCATGCTTCTCGAAACCGCGGGAAGGGCTCACCTTCGCTGACACTTCCATCGTAGGCTGATACACCGTGCCTTCCACGACTTTTCCCATTCGCCTCGACACTCCAGCCGTTCATGTACCCATCGAACCCGGCGGCAAACTCATCCTTCGTGGCTATTTCCACTCGACCCACGATGGCTCCATCGTGGATGCCGCGACAACCACCTGGCCTTCCGGCGCACCAGGCGGCGCTAGCGTGGATGCAGCCGGGCTCATCGATTGGCAAGCTGGTGGGTTTCACCTCGTTTCGCGCGATCCCCAAACCCACGAAGTTCAGTTGCTGGCTACCGATGGTCCTGCCCCCGCCTGCGATCTCAACCACGTCCAAGCGCCCTGCCTGCCCCTTCGCGCTCACCATCAGGCCCTGAGCCGCCTGATGACCGTTAGCGAATGGACCTCATCGCTCAAAGGCGGCATCCAGGGGGAAGTGGTAGCGCCTCCTGTCTACGCACCGGTCACCACGATCGCCTCCACCATGAAGCCGGTGCTGATTGTCAGTGGAGTTGGGCTGCTGGTACTTGCCATGCTCCTTTTCGTGGGGTGGCAGTTTCGACGCTGGTCCCGGTCAGCTCCGGTCGAATTGCGAAGATTGGCAAAACGCGTGCGAGACAAAGCATTGCGCGCGGATCCCATTCTTTCAGGCCCTCTTGCTCCAGCCCTCGATTCGATGATCAAAGCCATCGAATCGAGCAAAGTCGATCCGGTGTCCGAAGAAGGACAACGCATCGTGAAGGTGCTGCGTCGTGTCGACGCCACGCTCGATGAAAAGGCGGCGGAAAACAAAGCATGCGACGAGCGAAAGATGGCGGACGAATTGGTTTCGGAAGTGGAAATCGCGCTGGAAGCAGCGGGAGAAGCAGCACGTCTTGGACCGCAACGATGACAGCCATCAAAAACGGTTATCGGAGCCGCTCCTATCATGTCCGACCCCGACGACTCCGCATGTAGTCTGATCATTGAGCCCAATAGGCTTCTTCTTTCAGACTATCCTCGCGTTCCGGCAGCCCGTGGGTCAGCCGTGGTGAACCATGGGCCAGCACTTCGAAGCTAACCCGATTGGCGTACCGACAAACCTGCGCAAGCGACGAATAAGTCAGAAATTGAAATGTATGTTTCGATGAATTCGGCACGTTTTCGCGATGATGCCGATTGGCAGCGATGTCGTGCAACACCGCAGCCAATGCGCCATCTCCCGCTCCATTGGTGTTGGCGATCCGGTTGGGGCCACCCATGTAGGGAGCGATATACGCAAAGGCGCGCACCGGTGATTTGCAGTGTTCTCGCAGCATCGCGCGACTGAATTCATAACGGTTGAACTCGGGAATGGCGCCAGGAAGCAGGGGATAACGTGTCTGCCGTTTCGCCTTCTCATCCACGTGTCCCGCCATGTACAGCCCTTCCGGACCCGCCGTGCAAAGCACCAAATCCGTCAGATCCAAGGTGGCGTCACACGCTAGCAGTGGGTCTTCATGCCCTGTCAACGCCATCCCTTCTTCCTCGTTCATCGCCACGATGTTCACGTTGTCTCGAATGAATGCCTTCCAGTATTCCGGTCGATCGGCAATCACGTGTTTCGTGCCCAGCGTGAGCACCACCGGAACCCGCGCTCGTTTTGCCAAAGCGATGGCCCGCAACGCGGACTCCGGCATGGGATCGGACGGTTTGCAGCGCATGAGATACGCGGTGATCAGCAATGCCGATGCATGCTCGAACGCTTGCGCAGGAATGCTTTGCGGACGAAGTTGGTTCATCGCACCTTCGTTGATCGCGAAGGTGCGTTCATGATCGGGCGTGATCAGCGCAAAACACCGACCAATCGGACCATCCACGGGCTGCAGGTGGTCGAGATTCACGCGGCTCGAGGTATGACAAAGATACCGATACCCTGAGGTGCCCACGTGAATGCTCTCGCTCATCACCCCCAACAGGATCGAGTTATCGTCAGCAAGCACCGAGTAGTTGTGCAAGGTATTGCCCACCGTTCCCCCCGCATGCTCCTGCATGATGAGTCCGTACTCGGATAGTTCCGCGTAAATCGCCTCCGCACGACCGGCTTCCACCACCAACGAATGCCCCTTGCTCAAATCATGACGCTGTAGGAAATCGTCGGATACATGAGCCTCGATATCGACCAAAGTCTGATCGATACCCACGACATGCGTACGATGAGAAAACGTCTCGATCCCCGCCCGATTGAGCAAGGGATCTCGCGCTTTGACGGGGAAAAAATGGGTGTACTTGCGACGTCCGGGAAATTTCATGGCGCCCTTGGCGAAAAGAAACCCGCACCCTACTGTCAGCGATCGTCGCTTTCAACCTCCGTCCCGCCTGTCGCCCTCCCAGGCACGACGAATTTAATAGAACGAAGGGGGAGAGAAAAACATACGGACGGTCTACCGCGCTTGCCTGCGAAACGAACGCTTCGCTCCGTCACTCGAACGTCACCGACCACGCCGCGGACGTTCCTTGGGTTGTCACGGCTACCACGGTCTCGCTTACGTAAATCGTCCAATCGGATACATCGACGCGCCGATTATCCCCCCCCATCAAGACCAAGGAGCCAAGAGGCCCGGGCGGAATCATCGCCATGACGGAAGCTGGCACCGTGCCCGTTGTCTTCGCGCCGTCGAACGAACAAGAAATAGTCACCGATCTTGCCTTGTTTGCATCATTGCGAGAAAGAGTAGCGGTCATGGTCCCTCCCTCCGCTCCAGACCACGCAAGCGCCAATGGCTCTTTGGTGGAAATCGTCATGGTCGATCCCGATGCAGCGGCCGGGACCGAAACCACGGCCGACCCAACGCCCGTGAGTGTGGTCTGAAACGCCGGGACCTCGCCGCCTTGCGCGGAAATGGTGAGCGATGCCCCTTTCGTCCACAGACGCTCCTGGCCTGTCCGCACCTCGTAGGTTCCCGTCGCATCCGGTGTGAGCGTCAAGGGAATATTGGCCCCCGCAAGCGATACTGGACCCGCACTCACTTTCTCGTAAGCCATGGTGCCCCCATCGATCGTCGAAGTCGCGCAGTCCACGATTCGGCAATCCCCTTGTTCTTGGATTTCGCAAGGTGAATTCTCCGGGTCGTTCGTTACCCGCATGAATTGTGCGAAAAACGAATAGCTAACGTATTCCGTCCCGTTGACGGTCATCGCCGTTTGGGACAAGCCCACGCTTCCGGTTTTGAAAGGTCCTCCCGCGTCACTGGCGTCTTCGGTGGTGCTTCCCCCGCCGGAACCACCCATGCTTTCGGCCTGGCCATCTACAGGATTCGCGCTTGCATCCGCATCATCCACACTCGTATCGACCTGTCCCGAATCGGTGGAAGCATCCGCTCCGCCGCTGCCTGCTGGATGCGAATTCGAGTCGTTTCCGCTTTGCTCATTGCTGGAACAAGCGTTCAAATTGCCAACCAATAGTGTCGCTGGAATGATCCAGAACCAATGTCGCATTGAAAACTCTCCCTGTGCATCGTGGATGATGACCGAATGAATGGCTGGTGTCCTACCTTTTCTGATCACCACCTCGTTCAACCGCAAGGTTAGAAAACAACCAACGCGGCTTGGCCTCTGCGGATGGCCTGCGCTATGATGATTTGTATTTTGCGGCCTGTGGAGGTGACCATGCTAGGTCGTTCGGTCAAGGCAATCGCTATCCTTTTGGTGGGAATGTCTGCTGCCTGTTCCGCCGGAGGGGGCAACTCCGGAGTAAGTGGCTCCCATGCCGGGGGAAACACCCTTGAGGAAGGAGGGATAGGCGGTGCGGGTAATGCCAGCACGGGAGGCTCCGGCGGCTTGCTCATCCCTGAGTCGGGCCCCGTGGATGCGACTCAGCACGTGGCCACGCTCCAAGGACGAGTCGTTGCCCCTGAGGGCACGATTCCCATCTCGGGCGCGTTGGTGTACTTGGCCTATTCACCTCCACCACCGATTCCAGATGGCGTATTTTGCGATGAATGCGTCAAGTTGGATCCCGACGACGAATACACGCTGACGAGTCCGGATGGTTCGTTCTCGCTTCTGGCCCATTCGACGGGCTCTCGATACCTCGTGGTGCAGAAAGGCCAATTCCGAAAGGTTCGACCCATCCAAATCGAGGCTGGTGATCAGCAGGTAGACCCAGAGTTCACGCGTCTTCCCGCGAGAATGAACAAGGCCGCTGGAGAAGACATCCCCAAAATGGCAATCATCGTGGGTAAATGGGATTCGATCGAGCTATCCCTCGCCAAACTAGGTTTGGCGAAAATCGTTCCTGGATTCCTCGGTTCGACGGTCGACCCGGCTACCGCCGGATTCGACATGATTCAGGGCGTGTTTCCTCCGGATCTATCCGATCCGATGAAAAACCCAACGGCGTTTCTGAAGAATTACGACTACTTGAAACGCTATCACATCATTTTCATTCCTTGTTCTGGAAGCGATGGCACGACGTGTACGGATACGGTGCCGGACAACAAAACCGTACAAGACAATCTCAAGCGTTTCGTCAGCGAAGGGGGAAAGCTGTATGTCACGGATTATTCTTATGAATACGTGAGACGGCCGTGGCCGGGCTTTGTGAATTGGGATACGGAAACCTCTGCCACCGGTTCCGCATGCCTTTCGGGCGAATACGATGCTCCCGCCACTGTCGAGGACCAGGAGATGCGTGAGTGGTTGCTCGCCCAGGGGATCGATCAATTCGAAGTGGAAGCGAATTGGACGAGAATATCCGCCCTTCACACCCTTCCTGGCTTCGACCCGAAAGGGGCTCCCATCGATGTCACACCCAAAACCTGGGTGAAAGGCAGTCAAAATCCCGCGACCATCAGCTTCGAAGACCGTTGCGGACGCGTCCTTTTTTCCACCTATCATACCGAAGGAAGTGGGGAAAGCGCGTTGCTCGCCCAAGAACGTGCCTTGCTTTACGTATTGCTCGAGGTCAGCGTTTGTGTCGGTCCCCCCATCCCGCCGAAGTAAACACTCCCTGAGCCATCCCCTCATCTTTTCTCGAGCCTTTCCTTCACGATCACAGCCCACGGTCACGGCGCACGGCACACAAAAACGCTCACGGTCATCCCATATCGTTCACCGCAAAACGCCAGCCCAATGAATAATCGCCCAGGGCAACTGTTGGGGGTGCTCAAACGGGGGCTAAAGGACCGAGCCCAAATCAAGACCCAAGAATCTTCAGCTCATATCCCTTTCCAATTCAGGAAAAATGAGGGGATCTGTCCGAAACGCTCCCCTGCCGCGTCCACGTTGGTTCCCAACGTGTCTTCATCAATCCGCATCGTATCGTCGAGGCTTCGTTTCTTTTCGACAGGCCAACGGCAATCGGACTCCGCACGAACCGATGATTCGTGATAGGAGCGCAACGCACGAATGTGGGAAAGACTATCCTTCCGAAATGCCCAAGACGACACGCCTGTCAAGGTAGCGGTGGCGGTGAGTTTGCTCCTTGTCACGGCGCGCTTCGTTCTGTCGGAAAGTATCGGTTTCGGTGATGCAGAAGCACTTTACGCTTCCTACTCTCTTTTCGGACAGGCCACCTACCTGGATCATCCCGGCCTTATCGGATGGCTCGGTTCTTGGTTTTTGAACGAACAAGGCGTCGCTGATCCCGTCTCGATCCATCGATTCACCAGCATTGCCGCCACGGCAATCCCTTGGCTGGGTGGGCTCGCAGCTCGGTTCGCCGGTGCATCTGCCCGAGGAGCCATTCTTGCTGTTCTTGCCATCGCCATCGTGCCAGAAACCGCCATCGGATTGTTCGCGTTTTCCCCAGACCTTCCTCTCGCCATCGCATGGTTGGGAGCGCTTGGTCTGGCAGCGTTGGCGTTGCGCTCACACCCCTCTTCCCTTCGAAGCTTCGCCGCTACTCTCGGCGCAGGCTTATGCACCGGCCTCGCCTGCGCAGCCAAAGTCACGGGCATTCTCCTTGCCATCGCTCTGGTAGCCACCTGGTCCTCCCGGCCCGCACGCGAGCGTCTGCGCACATTCGCCCCCTATTTCGCTGTCTTGCTCGGCATCATCGTCACTTTGCCCATGCTACAGCGAGAGATATCCCTGGGATGGCCCATGCTCCATCATCGCCTGTGGCACACCCAAGTCGGTTTCGGACTTACCCTGCGCAACGTGGGCGCATTGTTGGGGGGGCAAGCTCTTTATCTTACCCCCTTCGTCGCCATAGCCATCGTGGCAATCGCGATCGATCTGGCCCGACAACCGCACAACGATGCGGTGGACCGATTGCTTTTTTACACAACCATCCCACCTTTCGTTGCCCTTGCGACGCTCACCATCTTGTCGCGCGTGGCGGAACCCCATTGGGTCGCGCCTGCCTACCTTGGCCTGGCTTTGCACCTTGGACGACGAGCCGATAGCGCGCTTGTGTCGCGTCGACTCGCCCTTGCCTCCGTGTTCACCTCGCTGCTCGCCATCGCCGTGGTTTTCCTCGTCGTCCGGTTTCCGGTTTTACCGAAAATTCTCGGTGATTCTTACGATCCCAAGCTGGACATCACCAACGATTTGTTCGCCTGGAAAACAGGTTCTACTTTGGTCCAAAGCTCGCTTCGACAAGTCCGAGAGGCCGGAATCGATGATGTCGTCGTGGTAGGACCCCATTGGGTCATCTGCGCGCAGGTCCAGGCGGCGATTGGACAAACTGCTGAAGTTGCCTGCGAAACACCCGAGGGTGATGATTTTCAACAACGCTTGCCCAAATCCGCATGGGAGCGTGCCCCTGTATGGTTGTATGTCACCGACGACCGCTTCCCCATCGATATTCCCACCCATTTTCCCAATCGAAGCATCGCTGGAGTCAACCGTGCGACGGTGCGAAGAGGAGGCGTGGTGGTTCGCACCATTCGCGTGATTCAGCTTCAGCGAATGGGAGCGGTTTGAAAGCGTTTTGAAGGGCTCTCGACTCGGACCCGTTGCAGATGGGATGGCTTGGCCTTAGGCTCGAGGCCATGAAACAAATCAGGTCAATCGTTTGGGGTTTTGGTTTTTTGGCCATCAGCTTGTCTCTTGGAGCCACGGCTTGTGGGGATGATGATGATAACAGCGGGTCGGCTGGGTCGGGCAAAGCGACCGGCGGCTCGGGTGGTGCTACCGGCGGCTCGGGTGGTGCTACCGGCGGCTCGGGTGGTGCTACTGGCGGCTCGGGTGGTGCTACTGGCGGCTCGGGTGGTGCTACTGGCGGTTCGGGCGGTGCTACCGGCGGCTCGGGTGGTGCTACCGGCGGCTCGGGTGGTGCTACCGGAGGCTCAGGCGGTGCCACCGGCGGCTCGGGTGGTGCGACTGGCGGTTCGGGCGGTGCAACCGGAGGTTCGGGTGGTGCCACTGGCGGCTCGGGTGGTGCTACCGGCGGCTCAGGTGGCGCCACTGGCGGAACGGGCGGAGGCAGCAGTAATCCTGAATTCATCATCGGCGTCGATGGTATTGCAGCCTTTGACGCACTGTCCTCTGCCGACAAAGATGCATTGAAAAATACCAAAGTGTTTTTTCAGCACATGTCCGTCGGTGAAAACCTGCTCATGGGCTACAACAATTGGTCTCCCCCATGGAAAGGCGGCACGGCCTCCTTGGGATTCGTTTTCACGAACGTAAACAACGCGTCCAGCTACGGCAGCGTCAAGCTGGGGGATAAAGCCTTTGGTTATAACGGCAATCCATTCAACAAGATCAATGGATTTCGACAGCATATCCTTGATATGGGAATTGGAAATGCCGTGCAGGTGGCGGGGTTCAAGTTCTGTTATAATGACTTGACGGTGGACATCACCTCCACGGGCAAGGATGTCATCGATGCGTATAAATCCGCTTATCATGATATTGAAAATGGGACGATAGGCACGTCATTTTTCCACGTTACGACGCCACTGCAGCCGGCCAACCAGTGGCATACGGTAGAGAATAACAAACTCCGCGGAACGTTCGCCGAGTTTCTGCGAACCAATTACGCGGGAGGAAGGCATGTGGTATTCGACTTGCAGCAGATCGAGTCGACGGACGCCAACGGCTCGACATGCAGCCAAAGTGGGGTTCCCGTGCTTTGTGCGGCATGGGCAGCGGACAACGACGGGCATCTCAATGACACAGGAGCGACACGAGCGGCGAAAGCGTTTTTGTACGCATTGCATGTGGCGCGAGGATTGTAAGCCGCATCTGCAAGCTGATTCGATGCTGTAGAGCCTGGTATCCCAATCCAAGCAGAAGCCGTATTGACTAAGCCGTACAATCGACTCCCACAATCCCACGCCCCCGCAAAAACAGCCATTCGGCGATTGGACTTCTCGAACGCTAGACCGGAGTCAAGCGTCGAACTCACCCGTGATTACGGAACATCGCCTTGTGTCTCGAGCCCCGTGACGAACAGCTCTCCCATCCCATTGATTTCGAATCGAAATTGAAAAGCGGCGCGATGGTTTGTATTCGTGAAATAACGATGCTCGCCACATAACTCCCCTTGGTAACCATCAGCACCCACCGTCTCGCGAAGCAAACACACCCGGCTTGCTATATGCCAATAGGTTCGGACGATGTCCGCGCGAAGCAAAAACGCCAACACATCCCTGGGAGCCAAAACTCGTGCTTCCACCGACAATTGTCCGAGCCGGCGACGCTCCCCCGGACGCAATCGGGGCACATCGACGACTGTCAGGTCTCCGGAAAAGCGTTCGTCCACAACCGCATCGACATGATCCGTCGTCCACCATAGGATAGGCTCACCGTTCAGTCGGTGCGCGGCGACGACAGCGACCGGGTCTTGCACGGCAGGATCGATTTTGCTCGAAATATGGCGCTCGAAAAAGTCACTTCGATGGGGACCGCGTTGACGCTGTTCGCTCAATACGCTGTCATCGCTCGCCAAGTCCCACGTGGCAAGCCCGTTGGAAAAACAAGATTCATTTGTAATTACAACAGGTTGCGATGCATTTGGGCGCTTCATGGGGTTGTCCGTCGAGGAAAGGGTGGTGGGGGTGGAAAAGGCCGCTGGGGAAGTCGGCGTCGTACAGCCCATGAGCCATAGCGCGATGGCTATTCGTTTACAAACCTTGGGGAGCATGACGAACCCTCATGGCATCGGTTTGGATGAGTCCACCGGGAATTCTCGGAAAAATGACGTCTTTGGCGACAGGACCGGATGCACGATCACCGCAAAAACCTGTCCACAAAGCTCGGGTTGGCTTTTTTTCGTGTGTCCCAGGTATCCCTTCCACGACACTATCATCCTGGAGTGGGCGCATGACCGATGCTATCCTCGAACAGGCTGAAGTCCAACGATTTCTCGAGAAAACGCAATGCAGAACGGCGGAGCAGACCCACGCACGAATGGCGTTGAGGACGGCTCATGACGACGCATCCTCACCGTTGCGAGCGCTCGCGAATCAAGCGATGACTGGCATCCGCCAGGTCTTGACGGTACGGATGCTGTTCGTTGGGCTTGGGGACCCGGGCTTCTACCCCTCGGCGCTCGGGACGATCGGGCCGCGCGGCCACGGCGTTGGCATCATGTCCCGCAAACGATTCCCGGGCCATTCCCCGGGCCGGAGTTCGAGCTGGGTCGGCCATCGTGGAGTCGACGCCATCGCGCCTCCAATGCCCTTGTAACTCGCGGTGTATACGTTACGCTGCTGCCCAATGCCGTCGCGCTCGCAACCCAATCGCCCCTTTTTCCCCATTGTTCGTGCGATTGCGCTCCACGAGCCGGTAGCAAGCCTGTCGTTTGCCGCCCACCCCTGGGTGCTTACTTTTGGACACTTCATAGGATGACCCTCATGAACGGCTGCCTATTCCCTGATGCCCCCCACGAAAAACTGCTGCGGGCAGGCGGCAAAGCCGCCCAGCTAGGTCGTCTGGCCCAGGCCGGCATGCAAGTTCCCGCCTTCTTTTGCCTCGACCAGGACGCTCTCCGCGGTTTTCTCGAACACAACCACCTCAGCCCCCATCCACAGCAGCGCCGCGATCTCGATGATTTCGAAAAAGAAGTGGAAGCGGCTTTCCTTTCCGCCGCATTTCCGCCGGAACTCGAACAGGCCCTTGTCGAGATTCTCGGCTCGCCGCCGTTTTCCACTCACGACCTGGCTGTCCGTTCCAGCGGTCTGGACGAGGACTCCGTGGAGCATTCTTTCGCGGGCCAATACGCCACATTTCTTCATCAACGGGGAACCAAGGCGGTTCTTGGTGCCATCCGACGATGCTGGGCCAGCGCCTGGTCGGCTCGTGTGGTTAGCTATCGCACCATGCGAGGCATCGGCAATGATAATGTCGGCATGGGTGTTGTCGTACAAGTCATGGTGAATGCGGATCGGGCCGGTGTCGCCTTTTCTCGCCATCCGCTCGAGCCGCTGGACCGGAAACACTTGCTCATCAGTTCGGTATTCGGCCTTGGAGAAGGACTCGTAAGCGGTGCCCTCGATGCGGATCACTTCGAAATCGATCGTGAGTCTTTCACAACGACATCCGAAGTCATTGCCCATAAAAGGGAAGCCCTCCGTGCGGATGACGAAGGCGGGATCCGTTCTTATCCCTTGCCTGAATCCCAGCGAACGGAGCCGAGCCTGTCGCCGGAGCAACGAAAGCAAGTCGCACGGCTCTGTCTTCGCTGCGAAACGCGGATGGGTTCCCCCCAAGACATCGAATGGGCCTTCGAAAACGACTCGCTTTTTCTGCTTCAATCCCGTCCCATCACCACACTTCCTCCCGATGCCTTTTTCGACCCAGCGGTCGTGGGCCGTGAGGCTACCTTATGGGATAATTCCAATATCGTAGAGAGCTATTGCGGAGTCACGACCCCCCTGACCTTTAGCTTCGCCTCCTCGGCCTATCGACAAGTATATATCCAATTCTGTGAGGTCATGGGCGTTCCTCCCCAGGAAGTCGAAACGCGAGAAGCCATGTTCCGTAATATGCTCGGGCTTCTTCGGGGACGGGTTTATTACAACCTCATCAATTGGTATCGCTTGTTGATGCTTTTTCCGGGGGTGGCGGACAACAACGCCTTCATGGAAACGATGATGGGGGTGAAAGACAGTATGAACCCCGAGCTTGCGGGGATGTTCGAATTCATGAAGCATCCGCCGCATTATTCGACCTTACGACGGGCCAAACTCGCGGGGATCACCCTGGTGCGATTCGCGCGTATCGACTCGATCGTCAGGGAATTTCAAGAGTATTTCCGCGATGTATACGATCAAGCCCGTGCGACTCCCATCCAGGACATGGGCCTCGTGGCGCTCGCCTCGCATTATCAACACCTGGAAGACAAGCTGCTTCGACGATGGCAGGCCCCGATCATCAACGATTATTTCACCATGGTTTCTTTTGGGTTGTTGAAGAAATTGACGGATCAATGGCTTGGGGATAGTCCTGAAATCAACAACTTACACAACGATCTGCTGTGTGGCGAGGGGGATCTGGAGAGCACGGAGCCCACCAAATCGTTGATGCGCATCGCTCGCCGGGTGGATGAAGGCCCTACGGAGACCCGTTCACTATTGTTGGAAAACCCCGCTTCCGAGGTCTGGTCTCAACTATTGCAGGGAAAAGCGCCGCAACTTCGGAAAGACTTCGAGGATTTCCTCGACCGGTACGGATTCCGATGCGTCAACGAACTCAAGCTCGAAGAGCCGGATTTGCACGATGACCCCAGTTTCGCCGTACAAGCAGTGGCGAGCTACGTCCGAATGAAAGCCTATTCGATCGAGGCCATGGAGGAAAGGGAACAATCCATCAGAAATCAAGCGGAAATCGCCGTACGGAGCCGTCTGGGGGGCCCGCGACGACTCGCCTATTTCTGGGTCGTCCAACAAGCGCGTAAAGCGGTCCGACACCGCGAGAATCTCCGCTTCGCACGAACCAAAGTCTTTGGAATCGTTCGACATTTATTCCGAGCCATGGGAGACCGCTTCGTTCGCCTCGGCGTTCTTCAAGACCCCCACGATATCTTCTACCTTACCGTCGACGAAATCTTCGGATTCATCGAAGGAAGACCCAGCTCGCTGGCCTTCCTTCCCCTCGTGGAGGCCAGAAAGCGCGAATTTGCAGCGTATCGACAAGGCCCCGGCCTACCGGATCGCTTTTTGACCTACGGAGCCGTCGGCGCATCCCTCCCCTACCCCCAAGTCCTGCACGCCACCGACTTGCTACGCGGAAAAAACCAAAGCCAGGACCCGTCGCTGTTGACGGGGATCCCTTGCTGCCCCGGCGTCGTCGAAGGCACCGTCCGTGTGGTGCGCGAAATGAAAGATGCGGAAGGACTGCATGGCGAAATCCTCGTCACGGAACGAACCGACCCCGGCTGGGTCCCCCTTTACCCCTCTTGCTCCGCCCTGCTCATCGAACGGGGCAGCCTCCTTTCCCATTCCGCCGTCGTTGCCCGCGAACTCGGATTGCCCGCGGTCGTCGGCATCTCCGGGGGGCTCATGCAAAAACTCAAAACCGGGGATCGTGTCCGGGTCGACGGCGCGGCAGGTACGGTTACCTTGATTTCCTGATCTTCATGCCTCCCAGCTCGCACGCGGCATCCTCAATCGCTAGCTTCGACTCTTCCCAACCATGGCGCCATGGCCTCCAAAGTCGGCCTATCCTTTGCGAAACGCCTTGTTCCTCCGGCCCTGCATCGCCCGAACCCCGGCACCCCGAACTCCCCCTTGATTCCCCGTAGGCTCGGAAAACCATCCCCTTGAACGGGAAACGAGCTACGCTGCCTCCCATGACGGCCCTTCATATCCGATGCCTTTCCGAATCTCAGCCCTCCGAGTTCGTAACGTCGTTTTGCGAAATCCCCTATACCTTACGCCGCGACCCATTCCGGGTGGGGTTGTTGCCCCCGGAGGCGGAAGCTCTTTTGCTGACACTGCCCCTTCCGAACCTTCGCGAATTCTGGATCGCCACTCGGCAGCAACGAATCGTCGGTCGCATTGGTGCTTCGCTCTCCGCCGACGGAACCCAAGGATTGGTTGGTTTTTTCGAAGTCGATCTCGACGACGAAACCGCTGCCCGGCAATTGCTCGAAACCGCCGAGGCGTGGCTTCGTTGCCGTGGTATCCGCAAGGTCTTCGGCCCCGTGCACATAAATACGTGGTTCCCCTATCGATTCCGGGTCGAAGCCCACGATGAGGGGGCGTACTCGTGGGAGCCGGTGCAGCCGCCCGAATATCCTGAACAATTTCAAGCATTTGGCTTTAGGGTGGATCAAGTCTATCATAGTGATGAACTCGTGGATCTGGAGGCCATCCGAAAGGGATTCGAGCCTCATTACCGACGAACGCTGCAAGCCGGTTATACCTACCGCCCCATCGACACGGTCGAACTCGAACGGGAGTTGCCTGTGTTGTATCGTCTGAGCCTGAGCGGGTTTTCGCAAAACTACCTATTTGAACCGATCTCCGAGCCTGTGTTTCGAGCACTTTATGTGGCGCAAGCGGCGAAAAGAAAACCGCTCGGATGCCACTTCGTCTGCCACCCCACGCGGGGAGAAGTGGGGTTTACGGTGGGATTTGTCGATGAAGCGGAGCAATTCGTCCTCAAAACCCTGGTGGTCTTGCCGGAGGTGCAAAGCCAGGGGTTGTCGATGGGATTATTATTCGAGGCTTTCGGCTCCGGTGTTCGCGCGGGCCATCCCTCAGCCATTGCAGCCCTGGTCCAGGCGGGCAATCGAAGCGAAGCGTCGTCCCGTCGAACACCGATTGGATGGCGGCACACCTATGCTCTTTTTCGAAAAGATCTGGGCGAATGATGGAGCATCAGCAGGCTCGGAGACGATGAGCGCCTACAGCGAACAGCCGTCCAAGTATTCGAAATGACTATGTAATACTCTTGGAAGGTATTCGTAAACATTAACGCCTTGCGCAATCGTCAACATACCAAGCCGGTCGATCGCATAATCGAAGCTGGCAAGATCGAAGCCGCGAACGAATGTGGCGGCATCGAGCGAGCGCTGAGCATGCTTTTCGAGGGCTCGTCGATAGGTTTCCACGTATTCCAGCCAACCCTCGCGGGAGGTACCGGGGGGTAATACGAAAGAGAGGAACTCGCAGATATCGCGTTGCGGCAGATGCATGGTGGCCAATTCCCAATCGTAAGCGCACAATCGGAAGCCACTGCCCGTCCGTCGCAAGCAGATATTGCGCAAGTTGAAGTCGTTGTGGATGAGCGTGCGAGGAGCGGCCTCGATTTCACGCCACAAGGGGCCAATACGTTGAATAGCTCGTGATAAGTAGGCAAGACGCGGTGGAGTGAATAGGGCGGGAAATTGTTTTGCGTTGTATTGTAGGATGGCTTCCCACAGGGGTCCCATTTCTTGTTTTGCGGGAGCCGAAGGGATTTCCAGCCATTCCACGCGCTCGAGGTCCGCTTCTCGACCCAGATACATGGAATGGAATCGGGCGATATCATGGAGTACGGCAACGATATGCTCCTGTTTCCAAATCTGGGGTTGTTTGACGGAATTCAAGTGGGTAACGTTTTCGAGGTATTCCATCACGATCAGGTAGGTGGCATGCGTATCGTCTCTCCAAACCGTCAAAAATTCGGGTGTGATGGAAGTGAAGCGAGGATCATTGATTTGCGCCATTTCGAGTTCGCGGACATGGCAATTGCGAAGCCCAAGGCGGTATTGATAAACCTCGTAAAGGGAAGCCAAAGGCTCTCCGCAGAGCATGGCCACCGCACGCATCATACGGACCACCTCGTGGTCCGTGGGCTTGGATTTGACCAAAAATCGCGATGACCCAGCGGTGTTATCCATGGTCCACGAGGCTTCGACCACGGCGTGACGCTGTTTTCCCACGGCATCCAACGAACCCATGAAACTATCTTCCGTTCCTCCTTGCACCGGCACAACGGCATGAATTTTCAGTTCGTCCATCGGTTCGAGCCGGAGCCATTTGCGCACTGCCCGGCTGCATAAATCCGATAGCAGGGAGGGTTCCAATCGCTCGGATTGTCGATGGCTGCGACCCAGGCTTTCGTGGGCGGTGGCGAAATGCCCCGCGGCAATCGCCGATAACGTGGATAGGTCCAGGGCGAGACAATAGCCAGCGATGATTTCGGCGAGACGAGCGGCTTTGGCGCGGCCGTACGCTCCCACAATCTGCAAGCATTCTCGCTGCCCCGGAAGCCTGGTTCCTCCTCCTACCGATCCGACGACAAGGTTCGGGAGCATCAAATAGGCCCTCACACCATCCTTATGCCGCTCCAAATGAAACTGTCCGACGGAGGATTCATGCACCGACGCGATATCTTGTCCGGTTGCCGCGAACATGGCCGCCACCACGTTGGCGAAATTGGCATTCATGCCCATCATTCCCGCGTAGGCAGAGCCGGTAATCGCCGAATCCCGCAATCGAAGCAAGGTATCGGCATCGACCCGCAGACGACTCAACGCGATGGGAGGCAACAGCGCTTCGGCGGTCACCCGAAACCCGCGTCCCATCACGTAATTCAGCGACGTTGCTTTTTTATCCCCACTCGTATTGGCTTCCACGAAAAAATGTTCGATAGGAAGGTCCGGCAGGTAGGCGGTTTGCGCGCGGATCCATTGACATGCTCGCCACGTGGCTAACGTCGATGAGTTCTGCCCCGCCGCATCCCCCGTTTCGAATAGGAATCGCAAGTGAAGATTGCGCCCAATGAGCACCGGGTCAAGTTGAACGAGTCTCGTGTGGTGGCCCACCTGATTCACTTGGCTACGAATTTCCGGTTCATGATCCATGATCCAGGCTTGAAGCCGTAGGGCGGATTCCAGACGGTCCGTCACAAAAACCGGAGCACGAATCATTCGCTGATGAATGATGTGGGTGGTAACCCCTCCCGCGGCGGTCACCGCGCGAGCGCCCCGGTTCGTGGACGCCACCAACGCTCCTTCCGAAGTTGCCATGGGAGCCAGAATCATTCCCCTGGCATACCGGCCATGAAACATCATCGGTCCGGCAAGGCCCACGGGAATCTCGATGGCACCAATATAGTTTTCGATATTGCCTTCGACATCCTGCGGATTCAATCGCGCTCCTATAAGCGCGGGAAAATCCTGACCGAATACTTCTCGAAGCCAAGCGGCTCGGTCCTCCCAGGTCTCTTTCGCATGCTTTGCCCGGCGTGGAACACGCAACTCTTCGTAGTCGCGCTTCTCCCCAACCCACGGCTCCCCCGACGACAACTGCCGCCGATGATATAAGTACGACCATAGCGCCGCCACGGACCTGGGATCGTCGGTCCGCAGTTCGAGAACCGTGCCCAAAGGATCGGGCTTGCGTGTCTGAACCTGCATGAACTGCAAGGTTATCTGCCCCCATTCCGTGCGAACGGTGGCCTTGTCCACCCAGGTGCCGGCCCGTATCCGCGATGCATCATCGACCACCACGGACAAACCAAGCCGTCGCACCATCCGTACAAGAGCTTGTTCTTTGCCCTGCGCGTGCTCGAGGTCCACGAGTAGCCTGGACGGCTGAGGCACAATCCAGGACCCTGTCGCAGAAAAATCATGAAGTTCGTCTGACATGCCGGCTCTCTCAGTCGATGCAATCACCACAGCCTATCCCGACTCCTAATCCAACTGCCAACCGTTCGACAGTCCCCAAGCATCCGCGGCGGCTCGGCGTCGCCTATTTCTCCGATTCCGTGCAGTATTTTGATGCCCCCAGCGATGCACCCCCTTCGTGAAGGGCCGACCGCGGCGTATCATCCTTCAACCCAATAGGCAAAGGTGGCGCCCTCCGAAACGCGGTCGCCGTCGAATATCGCTTTCCCATCGATAAAATCATTTGTATTTTCAAATAGATAGGCAATACCACGGCTCAAAAGCTCCCCAAGCGTTCCCATCTCCCATCGCAAGCGCGTGGACGAACAGTCCGAATGTCATGGTGCAAACGAAAAGGCATTTCGATTCACGACCACGGCTGTTGCGGTCGCGGCAAAAAGACGGCTAATAGAAATGACCATGTCTTCGCAAGCCATTCGACAGCCTCGAAAGCGCCTGTTTTTCGGATTGGCTGCACTAGCGTGGCTGCTGACGGCGGCGGCGGGCTTGCTATTGTGGCGCATCACCGCTCCTGGATTGGGGCAACTTCACGCGGCGTTGCCCATCGCGTCGGCCCTCATCATCGGAGCAGGAGTCGCGGCTTTGGGTCTTGGCACCCTGGGGATGGTATTGGCCACGTTAGGCTTTCGCCCGCCGGTACAAGTGGCTCGCACCTTCGCTTGGTGGGCGATCAACCTTGTATTTCGACCTGTGATGCTCCTTGGACGCCTTTTCGATATCGAACGAGAGCGCATCGAACGTTCTTTCATCGAGATTTCGAATCATATCGTTCGAGGCCGACATATCGAAGTGTTTCCGAATCAATTGCTCATTCTTCTTCCCCATTGCTTACAACTCGATCGATGCCGACACAAAATCACACACCGTATCGAAAACTGCCGACGATGTGGGGTATGCCCCATCGGTGATCTCGCGCGTTTGGCAGAGTATTACGAAGTGAATATTGCAGTCGTTCCGGGAGGCACGCTTGCCCGCAAAGTCATCAAATCCTTGAAACCCCGAGCGGTGCTTGCCGTGGCTTGCGAAAGGGACCTGGTCAGCGGCATCCAGGACGTTTTTCCCATGCCGGTCATCGGCGTGCTCAACGATCGGCCGCAGGGGCCTTGTTGCAATACGATCGTCGACCTGGACGCTCTCGAGCGAGGGATTCGAAGTCTGCTTCGTCCGCAAAGCCTTCCGCCGCCGGCATCGCTCAGTCGCCCCCCGCGATCGAGCGGCCAACCACGAGTCGACCCACCATGCCTTTCTTTGCATTGACCTTCCCTTGCATGGATTTCCATTCCATGCTTGGAGCCCTGCGTCTTGAACTACCATCCAACGCTACGTTCCTTACGGCTCTTTTACTTTTTTAGTTTCGGCGCCCTGGGATCGCTTTTCCCTTTCCTACCCTTGTTGCTGCACAAACGGGGCCTCGGTCCGAGCCAAATCGGTTGGATCATGATGGTGATCCCCTTTGCCAACGTCGTGATTCCCCCAATATGGGGATTTGCTGCGGACGCCTATCGCATTCGTTTACCTTTGCTCCGCTTGGCCGCGACCGGAAGCGCGCTGACATGCCTGTTGCTTCTGACCCAGCACGGATTTTTCGCGACTCTTGCGGTGGTCGCCTTGTTTTCTCTGTTTCGCGCTCCGCTCACTTCCCTTGCCGATGCGGCCAGTGTCGCCTCTCTCGACGGTCGCAGCCATGAATTCAGCCGTATTCGCGTTTTTGGCTCCGTCGGTTTCGGGCTATTCGTTGCGACTCTGGGATGGCTCGACGCCACCGATCATCCTTCCTTGCTCATCGCATCGACCGCGGTCGTATACCTTCTGGCGACAGCCACCACCCTATCGTTGTCCACGCCCTCCACCGTCTCGAAAACCGGCATGTCCAGCGACGTTCGAAGGGTGCTTGGTCGTCCATCGGTCCTTGTGTTTCTCGCCATGAGCGCCGTTTACTACGCGGGGCACGCTATTTTCGACGTGTATTTCGGCTTGCGCATGGCGTCGTTGGGGTTGGGCGACAGCGTGGTGGGAGCCGGATGGGCCATCGGTATCGCTTCGGAAATCATGGTGTTGTTGTTGGCTCCTCGATTCTTTCGATTCGTCAGAATGGAGATTTGGCTGACGGTTTGCGCCGTGGCCGCGGCGCTGCGGTGGTTGGGAATCGCCGCCCTATCGTGTGCCGACGCGCTTCTCGCCCTGCAATCCCTGCACGGAATCACTTTTGGGCTTTGGTACTTGAGCCTCGTGACCTTTGTGCAAACGCGCGCCGACGAAAATAGTCGCACATCTTTGCAAGCCATTGCGTTGTCTTGCACCGGCATTGGTTCTTCTTTCGCAAGCGTGCTGGGAGGCAACTTGCTAAGCCATCACGGCGCGCGAACTCCGTTCCACATGGCCGCGGTCTGTGCTGGTATCGCCGCTTTCGGATACGCAATGCTTGCCATCACATCACGAAACCAAAACCAACCTCACCGCGACATCTCGTCCAGCGAATAGGACGACACTCGCCTCAGGGCTCGTCTCGTTCGAGCACGATGACGACGTTTCCCTGTTCGTCGGGCACAAGTGTCTCCACCATTTTCCATCCTTGGCTCAGCAAAACAGACAGCTCTTTGGTGCTCAAATGTCGCTCGAGCGTGCTTTCAAGGCTATCCGTCCCTGGAGTCATCGACAACGTCAACGATTTTCGAACCTTCGGCATGGACCCTCATGTCCGTGGCAATCCCCCTTGTCATACAACAATCCGCAATGAACCGAAAGAACGCTCGTAACATCGATGGACCATCATGGACGTTCAGCTACCGCGATTGCCAATCTCCCGAATCTTCCGGTCAATGGCCAGGGTTTTCAGCGGCTCTCCTGGACGCTTCCCAGGCCAAAAGCTACGCTTTGGCTAATCCAACCCCAAAACATCTCGTTTTTTATTTCCGAGGTTCCCTCGAAATGGCAAGCCAAACGATGATGACACTCATCGCACATCATCGTCGCCAATCGTCTTGCCGTCTGCTGACAACGTGCTCAATAGATAGAAGGCCTGTCTGACTGAGCCGGGCACGACTTCCTTGGCATCGTTCCAGCCACCAACCCATAGGAGGCCACCGTGACGTCTTTTTCTCGCTTTTGTTGCTTGGCCATAGGCATATTGGCTTTCGCTGGTTGCGGAAGCGATGAATCCGAAAACAACCAGAACGAATCGGATGCGGGCTCCGATTCCATGAACGATGACGTACAAGCCGACAGTCCCGTTGGCGACGATGCGAAGCCGGACACTGGCGACAGTTCATGCACCCCGGTCAATTCCGTGTCCGGTTCGGTCATCAACGAACAGGGAGATGCCTTTTCAAACGTAGGTGTCGTGCTTTGCGTGTACCAAGACGACGGAAGCGCCAAGTGCCTCAATCCGGTTAAAACAAGCGCTTCAGGGGAATTTTCCGTCACCATCCCCGCGGGAGACGGCTGTCTCGAGTCGGCAGCTTACCAACTCAAGGCAGACGCTCTCTCGGTTATCCCCCTGTACTGTCCCGTGGATGTCGCCGCTGGGGGAGCCATTGCGATGGCGAATCCCAATCGCCTCGTGGATACGCCCGCATGCACTCGCGATGCCCTGGGTGAAGAATCGAAGCCGCATGAGGTTTCGGCTCCCGATGACATGAAAATGACCGTTATCCCCAATGGAATATGGCTATTTGACTTTTCCTACGACGACCTCGGCATTCGTCGATGGGATGCAGCAACGTGGGGCTGGCCTTGTTTCATCGACGCCGCCAACGCTCCCGACGATCTTGCGGTTTTCGCTCCCGAGCTGGAAGTGAAGTCCGATGCGAAAGACGCGGTTCATATCTCCTTCCCCAACGAGGCGGGGTTGTCCGCGGGGACCGTGGTCGACTTGTATGGGCTAGGCGGAGCCGCCACATCGATGTGGGATGGCAAAGAAGTGCATGAGGGCTCCTGGCAAGTGATTGGAGAAGCACAGGTCAGTGCCGACGGTTCTCGTATCGAAACCCGTCCAGGGCAAGGTCTACCCTTTGCGACATGGATCGGCTGGAAGAAGAAATAGAACCGATTTCCCCCTCATTCCTATCGAAACCGCGCACCGCTCGATCTACGGTCCCCTGTCTTCGAACTCATTGGCGAAAACTTAAGGAGCAATCTCTTGATCGATATTCGATGGTCCCTGGACCACCCGGATCTTTGGTTAGGTTTCGTACAAGCGCAAAACGTACGTTGGTCCACGACGGAGCAAGCGCTTCATCAAAGCATCGCCGAGACCGTAGAGCGAATGCGTCACCAGCCTTGGCCTGCGGAAACCACACGCGCTGCCATCCGCGATTTGCTTCGACGAGGTGGGTTCAAGCCGACGGGACGAAGCAAGCCAGCGAGTGAATACTTGGCCAACACCGCCGTCGATTCGTTTCCGCTCATCAGCAATCTGGTAGATATCAACAACCTCGTGTCGTTACAAACCGGTTGGCCGTGTTCCGTCCTCGATCTGGACCTGGTTGGCACCAAGGAAATCGAGGTACGATTTGGCCGAAAGCAAGAGACGTACGTGTTCAACAGCGCAGGTCAATCGATCGATGTCGCCGGGCTCATCTGCCTGTGCCGCCTCGATGGCGACCCTATCGCCAATCCGGTCAAGGACTCGATGAGCACGAAAGTAAGAGAAAGCACGACACGTGCTTTGTTTGTCACCTATACATCTCGACGGATAGCCCAAGAATCCGAGTTGCAAACGGTGCTCGATCGCGTGGCTTCGTACCTTCGCGATCATGCGGGAGCTTCGGAAACAGAAACGCAATGCATGACCGGCCTGACGGCAGGGTGAAAGAAACGAAGGAGAGCGACGTATGGATATTCGTAATCAGCGGGTATGCATCACGGGTGCATCGAGTGGAATCGGAGAGGCGTGCGCAAAGGCTTTTGCGGCGGCAGGATGCCATCTTTGTCTCATGGCGCGACGCAAAGGACGTCTCGAGGATTTGGCCGTCACGCTGCAACGACACCATGCCGTTGACGTCATCACCTTCGAGTTGGATGTGCGAGATCGAGATGCGGTATCCCAGCTTGCTCATCGACTCCCCTCGCCATGGCAACATCTTGATATTTTGATCAATAACGCGGGCTTATCCCGGGGCCTGGACCCCATCCACCGCGCGTCCATCGATGATTGGGAAGAGATGATCGACACGAACGTGAAGGGCTTGCTCTATGTAACCCACACACTGCTTCAAGCCATGGTGCAACAAGGTCACGGACACGTCATCCATATCGGGTCAATCGCGGGCCATGAAGCCTACCCGGGAGGCAGCGTCTATTGCGCGACGAAGCATGCGGTGGCAGCTATCAATCGAGCCATGGCCATGGACCTGCTTGGGACGGGTGTCCGCGTGTCTTCCGTCGACCCTGGAATGGTGGAAACCGAGTTTTCCCTCGTGCGCTTTCATGGCGACGAAAAGCGAGCCAAAGGCGTTTACCAAGGGCTGCAACCCCTTTCCCCAGAGGATGTGGCCGACGCCGTCCTGTTTTGCGCTACCCGCCCAGCGCATGCGAATGTACGAGAAATGGTGCTCGTGCCATCCGCTCAAGCCTCTGCAGTCCACAGTTTTCGAACGCCTTCTTGAGCAAGCTACCGCCCGGATATCCCCCCCCTTTGTGCATGCAGCTTTGCACCCTGAACCGCGACATCCGGTTCAGAGATGAAACTTTTTTCCATACGGTCATCTTCAAAAAACCCGCATTTCAAGGTCTAGACATGGGCACAACCCTTGCTTAACTTGAAGCCGAGGTTTCCATGCTGCCCCCATTCATCATCGAACAAATCCGTCGGAGAGAAAACACTCACCGACAGGAGCGCGTGCAACCCCAGATCGAATTGCCGCTCGATGACCGTCCCGCAAGAGAAAGCTCTCCTCCCGACGAGCCGGGCGTCGTCATCATCCCCCTATGGGACTGAACTGCGGTGCGAGCTACCGCAGTCCCATGGTGTCAAAATACGATCTCTCCCATTCCCGTCCCTTGTTCCACTCGATATCGATGCCTCGGCGTAAGACCCTGAATGGTTTCAGTGCTTCCGCCCACCCACCTCACTTGCAGGGATGTAATCTCGGTGGCTTCTCCCAAGCCGAAGTGGACGATTCGGTCGCTTTGCACGTTGTGACCGCCTCCGGCACGCACCTCCCGGACTTGTGTGATACCTCCAGCGGTCAACGTCACCCGAGCGCCCACCGCTCCCCGGTTCGTTGTAACTCCGCGTAAATCAAGTTGAATCCATGGTTTCTGCTGACCGACTCGATTGATGAAAAGGTGAATCCGGCGCGGTCCCGAACGGTCCACCACCAGCAAGTCCAAATCCCCATCGTGATCAACATCCGCCCACGCCACCGTCACGGCATCCTCCACAGCCACGTTGGCTTCATAGCTCACGTCGGTGAAATGCCCCGTGCCATCGTTGTGATAGAGCCTGGAGAAGTGGCCCGGATACAGCGATGCGACGGCCAAGTCCAAAGCGCCATCGTGGTCGAAGTCCGCAAAAGCGCCGTTGACATCTCCCTCATCGTAGACGAGCCCTCGCGACGCTCGCTCATCCACGAATGAATAGGCTGGCGGACCTTGATTGATGAGCAACATGCTGATGTCGCTGTTCGGTTGGTAACGAGGGTGGGCGATATTCGCGGCAAACAAGTCCAGGTCCCCATCGTTGTCGATATCCCCGAAGTCCCCGCCGAAGGTATTGCCTCCTTGGTATCCGACCGAGTCTTTGGCGATTCCGATCTCCACCCCCACATCCGTAAATGTCCCCGTGCCGTCGTTGTTCCACATCAAGTTGTTGCTATACCCGTAATTGCCGACCCAAATGTCCTGATCACCATCGTTGTCGTAGTCGTTCCACAACACCCCATAGCAAGGCGATTTTTTCGCACCGACTCCAGACTCCTGTGACCGATCCACGAAAGTCCCATCTCCACGCCCTTGCATATATACGTCCGCCACAGAAGCCGGATTCGGATAGTGAACCAGCCAATTTCCCCAATATAGATCCAGGATTCCGTCGGCGTTGCCATCCCCAAAAGCTGCTGCCGCCGAAGGATCGAACACCTCCACCCCCGCGGAAGCCACCGCCCGAAACACGCCCGCCCCGTCGCTAATCAATATTCGATTGACGAAATCCTCGTCCACCTCGCCATCGCAATCGTTGTCCCGGCCGTCCAACAACTCCGGCGCCCCGGGACACACATCGGCTCGTTGGTCGTTACAATCCCCCTGCGCCACGCTCACCCCATCGCCATCCTCATCCGTCATGCTCGTTCCGTCATCCACCACGCCATCGCAATCATCATCGATCCCATTTCCCATGATCTCCTTAGCGCCTGGTTTGACGTTGGGATCCGCGTCATCACAGTCTCCGTCGGCGCGATGGACTCCATCACCATCCCGATCGGGAGGGACATTGGCTCCTGCAAACGCGTCTAGATCACCATCATTGTCGATATCCGCGAACACGAGCAGAGTATGTCTCGGAGTATCCGGAAATGGATTGAACGAAGGGGTGGAAAAACCTCCTTTCCCATCGCCAAGGAACGCGGAAAGCCGATCGCCGTTGACGATCATGTCAATGGCGCCGTCGTCGTTGATGTCCGCCCATGAGCCATATTGCCCAAGTGTCTGGACAAAAGGCTGTTGTTCGTCTTCTTCGAACCAGCGCTGCTCCGGTGCCCAGCGGCAAAACGTCTCTCCCCCAAGCTCCATCCGAAAATTTCCCTCGGAGCCGTAGGGCATGGTTTCTCCGGGAATGAGCATCAGCGCTCGTGAAGTCTGCCCCTCCGGAACGGATTCCACCGCCAACAAGGGGGTTTCACCTATTTGCTCGAATACAAGGGCATAATGCTGTGTCGGCTCGAGAAAAACCTCGTGCTCGGAGACGTCGATTTCGATCCAGGTTTCGGCGTTTGGCTCGGTAACCTCGAATTGTTGCGGAGGCATCAAATCACCGGAAATCAAACCGATATCCGGATACGATCGACCGAACGTGCGCATGAGACGCAATCGAACGTTTCCGCTTTCATGCACGAACGCGGCTCGCAAAGAGGTCACCCGAAAAGGATGCTCGGGAATGATTTTCATGACGAGCAAGGTTCCGACAGGAAGGCCGTCGTAAGCACCGAGGTATTGTCCGGACAGACGTCCCGCCGTGTCTTGTTGCGTGGTTTGCTGCCAAGGGGTGGAGCAATACCCGTCGAAAGATTCCGTGGGCCCCCAATGCGTGTCGACGTCTTGTGGCGCATCGGCCTCGATGGGCGGATCGACCATGACATCGGACGGCTCTTGCACGTCCGTTCCTGCATCCAACAACCCTTTGGGTGCGGAGTAGCCTTCGTGAGCCCCACACCCGAGCAAGAGGCTCAAGGTCACCCCAATCGACGTATTTCGCATGGCTGTCTCCGAACACATGGCGTGACTTTCCAGCATATCACCGAATCCGGTGGCGAAGCAGACGGCGCGGCCTCCGGCCAGTCCCAAGCCATGGCAAAAGCGATATATTCTGCCGAGGCAAAATAAGGAGCCGTAACGACTTCGAGCATGACGCTTCGAGCAGGGAAGATGGTTGCCGAACGACCCGCCGCAGTTTGCGTTTTCGCGGGCGCGTCATACGCCGTTGATGTCAGATCCAGCGAGGAACAAAGCGTTATGGATTGGGCATTGCCGGCCGGTCGGACTCCCTTGAACCGGATGTAAGTTGTTGAATTTGCGAAAGTAATTGTGGAACATCAAAGGGCTTCGAGGCGAAGGAAGCCGCGCCCAACTTCATGGCCTCCTCCACGAGTTGTTCATCGGCGAACCCTGTCACGAGCAACACACGGATGCTTGGATACCGTGCTCGCAAGGCGACAACGACGTCTTTGCCATTGAGCCCCGGCATCACGAGGTCGAGCAGCACCAGATCGAATCGCCCATCACATTGTTCGCACGCTTCGATGGCACGGCGTCCATCCTCCGCAAGCACGACTTCGTAACCGCGCGTGGATAGTAGACGAGCCAGGGAGTTTCGATTGGCGGCTTCATCATCGACGACCAGCAGCCGAATCTTATCCTTGTGAGAAGAGGGAGCCGTCACCGGGCGAAGGGCTTTGACAGCGGGACGGTCGGTAGCGGGGAGAAAGACGAAATAGGAGGTGCCTTTTCCTACGCTGGACTCGAGAGAAATGACGCCCCCATGACGTGTGATGACGGCCCGTGCGTTCGCCAGGGCCAAGCCCGTCCAACGACCACCATCGGAAGAAAACATCGGTTCGAAGGCGCGCGGCACCATGTCGGCCGGAATACCGATTCCCGTATCTTCGATGGTGATCGCTACGTATTGTCCTGGAGCCAGCCCCTTGGGAAGGGAAAGGGAATCGCTCGAGGCATGAATCCGCAAGGTCCCCCCATCGAGCATGGAAGCGTAGGAACACCCCACGAGATTGGCAAAAGCGCGTTCGAGTTGTCCTTCATCGCCGAGGACTCTTTTGATCCCGGAATCGATGTGAACAAGGACCTCGACATTGCTTTCCCCCTTGCCAAGCGTCACCGCTCGGTCGATGAGCGCGGCCACATCGAGAGGTACGGCGTGGGGGGATTGCGTATCGATGAGGTCTCGCAATTCGCGGACCAATCCGGTGGCCCGAGCGGTTGCGCTGCGGATGATTTCCACTTCCATCGATTCTGGTGCATCTTTCGGAATGGATTCGGCGAGCACGTACGAGGAGGCCTCGATACTTGCAAACATATTGTTGAATTCGTGTGCAACGCCGCCGGCTAGCGATTGAAGAGAATACAAACGGTCACTCCGCTGGGTTTGTTCGAGTAGACGCTGTTCGGCGGTGGCATCCCTGAGCAGGATCTGTATGACATCATCACCTTCGTATCGCACGCGGTACACGGCGACATCGAGAACGCTAGTATCTTCCTGTCCTCGGCCAAGCCGAAGATTTTCGATGAGGACAAATCCTTCCACCAACGCTTGCTGCCAGCATTTTTCCAATTCACGAGCAAGAGGACCAGGCAACGCCGTATACGCCTCGAGGCCTACGAGTACGCCACGAGGAATTCCGAGCACATCACTGGCCGCGGCGTTGGAATCGACGATGCGCCCAGCAGAATTACAAACCAGCAGGCCGTCGGATACTTGATTGAGAACTCGTCGATGAATTCGCTCCAATTCATCGGATGCGTTCGTGCTTTTCCGCGCGCCAACGACAGAGAGGGTCACGACCCCACCTGTAACGACAAGAACGATGATGAGCAAAATCAGATCCATCACGCGTACAAACGGCGGTTGATACATCATGGTATGCAGATAGATGGCGGCCCCCGCGATTTCGAATGCGGCCAACGCCACCGTAAACAGCGATGAGGGGAGTTGGAAACGCAAGGCGGAAACTGCGGAGAAAAGCAGGTACGAAAGAGCGGCCGCAAGCATCATCGTAGTGCTCGATCCATGGAAACTGGCAACGAGCACGGCGGTTACGACGGTGACATCGATGGCTCCGTTGATATAGGCGAAGCGAGGCAGTGGGCTTCTATTTCGGGCCAACGATAGAGCCACGAGCGATGCTGCAAGGCCAACCACGAGAAAACCAAACACGACCGCAGCGGGAGTTCCGACGATCTGTTCCCGCCCATAGGCCCAGAGCACCGCGAAGGCCAGGATTCCGCTAGCCACACCGCGCAAAATGGACACGCGTTCCTCAGCTTTCGACTCGTCCAAAAACGATTTCCATCCAGGTTCATGCTGGGAAAAGTCCATGAGCGTTCAGGCCATTGTAAGCAGGTTGCTTTCATTCGTCACGCGTGGACAATTTCCTGGTTTCGCATCGACCGTTCCCTGCTCGCCAGGACAGGATTTCGAGTCGAAAAAGATGCCGAATTAGCGCAATGCCACGCTGTCGCACGTCGACACAAGACAGAAGGAAACGAGGGATGAGGCAATACTTCACGTTAGAATACGGTCGAAAGCTGGATGACTTCGCAGTCGGCGAAATCTACGAGCATCCATGGGAAGTCACGGTGGATAGCGGAATGATGGCGCTATTTGCCGCATCGTTTCTCGATGCCACACCCGTGTTTGCAAGCCGGTCGGTAGCTCGCCATCTCGGGTTTCGTGATCGCCCCGCGAGCCCATGGCTGCTGCTGAATCTCGCCCTGTCATTTTCCGTGCATGACGTCAGTGAACAAGCGATTGCGCATTTATCGTATCTCGACGTTCGGTTTCCGGAGCCCGCTTACGCTGGGGATACCCTGACGGCATCGTCGGAAGTGCTGGACGTGAAGCGGTCGAAGTCGGCGCAAAGAGGGGTAGTTCATGTTCGAACGCGGTTGCAGACACAAGATGGTTCAGTAGCATGCGTTTTTGAACGCAAAGCGTTGATACGAGCGGGTCGGCTCGATACGCGTCCGAAAACCGCGGAAAGTCTGCGGGCACCGAGCGATATTCCTTATCCCAAGCAGCCTTCGGTGTTGCGCGAACCGACGACCGGATCGCCCATAAGTACTGGTTTTTTCGGCTATTTTGAAGATTTCGAGCCGGGGCAGGTTTTCGTTCATGCCCACGGTCGCACCGTCGGTGAATCAGAACATATGCAACTGACAACGCTCGTTCGTAATTCCCATCCGCTGCATTTCGATTCCGTGTATTGTGAAAAAGAATCGTTTACGAAACGTCGCATCGTGTATGGGGGTCTGGTGCTGAGCTGGGTGTTGTCCCTAGCCAGTCGAGATACGACGGGTCACGGGTTGTGGCCTGTTGGGCTTGATGAAGGGGCCCATCCCAATCCCACGCACGGGGGCGATACGTTGTTCGCACTGAGCCGCGTCCTCAGCACGCAAGCGATGGGGCCCCATGCGGGAGTTGTCCAATTTCGAGTGATCGGGGTAAAAAACGAGCATCCAGTCACGCTGCTCGAAAAGGGGGCCGATCTATTTACACCCGAGATCCAGAAAACGGAAGGCCATAGGGTGGAGCAGAAGGTGGTAGAAATTACGCGAGCGGTATTGGTTGAAAAACGGCAAGCTTGTAACGGTTCGCACACCATCGCCTGATCTTCGTGCTATGCGGCGTGTTTTGCCGTAAGATTCCCCAATTCTATGCGTACCCAAACGTACTGACGTATGATTGCGATGATGGCCCAACCCTCCCGTGTGGGCGACCTACTGGCCGGGAAATATCGACTCGATGCGCTGCTGGGAAGTGGTGGCGTAGGGGAAGTGTATCGCGCGCAAAACACCATGATGGGGCGAACCGTCGCCATCAAAATTCTAAAACCCGAACACGTCACCGACGGCGCAGTAGTCGCGCGATTCATGCGTGAGGCCAAAGCCGCCAATTTGGCCAGGCATCCCAATGTCGTGGATGTGTTGGACGTTGGGTTGGATGACGATGGCGTTCCTTTCATCGTGCAAGAGTTTCTCGAGGGCGTGGACTTGGGAAAGCATCTCAAACGTTCGAAAGGAGCGCTGGGTTACAAGCAGGTGCTCGAATTGATGATTCCCGTGGTGGAGGCGGTCGGTCTGGCGCATGCGCAAGGGGTTGTCCACCGGGATATCAAGCCAGAAAACGTGTTTCTGGCAAAAGTGGGGGATACGGTTGTTCCCAAGCTTCTCGATTTTGGGATTTCCTACATCAAACCCCAGCCAGGGGATGTGCGCATGACGCGAACGGGAATGACGGTGGGGACGCCCGCGTATATGTCGCCGGAGCAATTGGAGGGAACGTCGGGTGTGGACGTAAGAACGGACGTTTGGGCGCTCGGAGTCATTTTATACGAGGCGCTGTCGGGCCATCTTCCGTTTGAAGGGGAAACATCGGCGTTGCTATTTGCGCAAATTGCATGGGTGGATCCGGTTCCCTTGCAAAAAATAGCGCCGCAGGTGCCCGAAGCCCTGGCGCAAGTGGTGAGCAAATGTTTGCGAAGGAAGGTACAGGAACGCTACGCCTCAGCCACGGAACTTGCGCGGGATTTACGTCGGGTTCGCCAAGGAAAAACGCTTGACATCGAACCAGCGGCGAAGCTGACGGGCTCGATGCCTTCGCCTTGCGTCTCCACCCCTCGGGCAAGGCCCGCACAGGACCTGATCGTTCCGGTGGCGGAACCGATAGAACCGCCACAGGTAACGAATAAGTCCGGGTTGGCCCTCGCCACGCTTCCCCCTCCCAAGCCGGATCCAATGCCTTCCAGCCCTCCGGAAAATGTCTGGCAAGATTGGGCTTGTGGAGCCGCTGTCGTGGTGGAGGTATTGTGCGTGACGGGTTTGTGGATGGCCGTCGTTCATCAGCCGGAGGGCTGGCCGGTGCATGCTTGGCTTGTTTCAAGCGTTGGCGGGATTCGCTCCGCGTTTGGTTGGATGTTTGGAATCGCGGGCCTCGGCCTTGGCGCATGGCTCATCATTCGCCATATTTCTCAGCCAACTCGATACTGGGGGTGGCTGGTGATGGCGGCAGGGTTGTTGTTGGTCGCGCTGCCCCTGGCTGGCGCGATTTTTAGTTCGGCACCGGCAGACGCGAAGGCACCGGTATTGTGGGGCTGGGGATTGGCGATTGCGGCTTGCGGCGTGGGACTGAGCGCCGTGCAACAAGCGTGGGTAACGTGGAGAAGCGGGCAGGCAGTTAGCAAAGGGCTTGGCTGTGCGTGGGTAGCGGCTGCCACCTTGGCATTTTTATCGGCATTCGAGATGATTCGCGCGCTTTCCGCCTAGCGTTGGCAGGCATCCCTTAGTTTTCTTCTCGCTTTTTTCGGGCTTGCGCAGCCTCTTTGGACAAGCGAAGCAGTTCGTCGGCCAAAGGATTGGGAGAGGTCTTCTCCGTCGATCCTTGTGTTTCTTTTTGTCGTTTTTTTCTAGCTTGCCCGATGTCAATGACGGAGCCTTTCGACGGTTTTCGAGGGAAGGGTTTTCTGATTCGGTATCGCATGGCCGCCCACCACTGTTGGAAACGTCCATGACGAAACACCTTCCACGCTTCCGCGCCGTCGAGGGGTGGAACGGGAATCAGGTTGAGCCCGATGAGCATTAGGTTCGAACGAATGAATGCGTAAGCCATTTGCGAAACATGAGGATTGGAGGGAGTTCCGAAAAAGGCGATCAGCAGCAGCGTAAGAAGCAGAATCACCAACTGGGCGAGAACGCCTCCCCACGCAATGACGGAGCGTTCGAAGCCGTTGGCGTGGCCGGACCAGCGGCATAGCCCACCGAATCCCGTGACGTCGATGCTAAGCACGCGATATCGATAGGCTCTCACGACGATGGCATGACCGATTTCGTGAGCGAGTACGAGGAAGGTGAAGGCTAGCCAAAAAGCGGGGACGAACTGAAATCCGCTGAAGACGGCGCAACCGACGGGGATGGACCAATGAAGGCGGATGGGGACGCCTCGAAACGTTCCCACGTGCCAAAAGCCTCGATCGAACATAGCCGGAGCAAGCTAACCACGGCAGAAGGCTCCGTAAAGCGGTGTGCTAACGAAGTCCGAGGATTCACTTGCGTTTGCGACGATAGCGTCCTACTTGGAGAACACCTTTTCAGCCATGAGGAGAAACATCGCATGACGACGTTCAAGTCAGTGGAGGAGATTCTTGACTTCGCCATCAAGAGTGAAGAAGAGGCCGAGGCGTTTTACACAGGGCTTGCGGCAAAGACGGAATCCAAAGGTATGAAAGAGGCTTTCCTTTCTTTCGCCAAGGAGGAAGCGGGGCATAAAGCAAAGCTCGTGGCCATCAAGGAAGGCAAACTCGACAAGCTGTTGCCGTCTTTTCGAATCGTGGACTTGAAGTTGGCCGATTATTTGGTGGACGTCGAAGCCACGCCCACGATGTCCTACCAAGACGCGTTGATTGTGGCGATGAAGCGAGAAAAAGCTTCGTACAAGCTGTACAAAGATCTCGAGGCGAAAGTCGAAGATGCGGATTTGAAATCGACTTTCGAAGCGCTGGCTAACGAAGAAGCCAAGCATAAGATGCGTTTCGAGGTTGAGTACGACGAGAAAGTGTTGGCAGAAAACTAATTGCCTTCCTTTTCTATTGTCCGCGAAAGAAACGCTATTTTCAGTGCGACGCGACAGCTAATTCTTCAACGGCTCTCTTCCGTTGGCCTCCGTGGGAGTATTAACCTCGACAACGGACCAGGAGAAGTCGGAGCGATTATATGACCAAGCATAGAACACGCGATGAATGGGTCGCGGAGATTCTGGATGCAGCGGCCGGACGTATCGTTGCGGAAGGCTACTCGAATCTGACGATGGAATCGATCGCGGCCCACACGTCATTGAGCAAGGGCGGCGTTTACCGCTATTTCCGAAACAAACGCGACGTGGCTTTGGCGCTATTCGAACGGGTTTACAACAACTCGATGGACTTCGACTACGACGACATCGTGGGTTGGAACCTATCGATCGCCGAGACGATTCAACGGCTTCTCGTGGTTCGTCGAAACGCCGAACAATTGCGTCAGGACCATGTCATTTGGGTGCAACTCATTCCGGAAACTCTTTGGGATGAGGGGTTCAAACAACACCGAACCCGCTTGTTCGAAGCGTTGCGCGGTAAGTTCGAGGAGTTGGTTCGACGCATCGTCGCACGAGATGGTCTGGTCATCCATCCAGAGTCCGAGTCCCGGTTCCAGCATTATGTGTACTATGGGCTGGTGCTTCGGGAGGGCATGACTTTCCACAGTGTGATGGGGCTGCCCCTCGAAGAGCAGGGCGAGATGTACCGTCAGTTCATCGAGTTATTTGTCAAAGACGTGTTCGCGGGGCAAGTCCCGACATCCAGAAGCTAAGGTTGAACAAGTGGTTTGAGCGATGGTGGGGTCGGAGCCCATGCCATGACTCATGCCACATCCAAGGCGTTGGGTCGTTGGACATGATCGTCATGATGCCACGCTCCATCAACGTGCGCGCACGCCGAGCCCCAACAACAAGCCACCGGTTGTCAAACCAGTCTCCAGGTCTACGGCGGTGGATTTGGAAGGATGGTAGGTGATGCCGAGTTGAGGAAACGCTAGCCACGGATAGATGAACGGGCGTTTGCCGCCCGCAAACCAATTGGGTTCCGCATACCCGTAATGATTCGCATCGTGATCGAGTTCATTACAGTATAGGTAGCTTCCTGGAGGATCGTTGGGGCCCGCGCATTTTTGGTAGGTGTAGGGGTCCCCAGGTCGAAGATCGGGAGGGTACGCTTGGGTTCTAAGGATATCTCCCGCCAAAGCCCAACCAAGCCCGATGCCTCCCCCCCAGTAAAACTCCCAATGCCCACCGTCATCGAGCGCCGAACGCCACGCAAGCTCGACGGTTGCATTGACGTTATGCAAAGAGCTTTCGACGATTTCCCAGTCTGTCTCCGGTGCGTTGCGTCCCTTCAAGGGCATGGGTTTCCACCCGTAATACGCGTAACCTACGGTGAGCATCAGGTCGGCATTGCCTGTTTTGGTTGTGAACGACAGCGCTCCCCCCGGCGCGAAGACGGTTCGTCCGCCATCACCAACGATTCGCCAAAAAAAACCGGGGATGACAAACACACGGCCTCGGCCGCCAAACCATGGATCCGCTGAGGAGACGTCCTCGTCGGATACGCTTATTTCACTTGTTTTCTCGGCCTTTACGCTTTTGGTCAAAACAATCGGTCGTACGAAATGCTCTCCTTCGCGAAGCGTAAACTCATCTTCAAGTTCGTCATATCCGTTGGCGCGAACCACGAGTGAAAGAGGCATATCGGGAGCGACAGGCTTTGGCGCAAAGGGATCATCGAGTTTCACGCCGTTGAGGAACACCTCCAGATGTGGGTATTCCTCAGAGGTTTCGAAGGTGACGGTGGGCAGTCGAGCTTGCGCGTCGGCGAGCCGTTGTGGGGCTTTTTTGATGGCTGAACGGTCCTGGAACAGATGTTTTGGGGTGATCTTCTCCTCGGAAAGCGCACGATACAGTTCCACCGCTTCCATGAGTTTTCCCTTGCTCGCGTAGCAGTCTGCCAGAGCGAGGGAGACATGTGCCTGATGGCGTAGCAGTTCCGCTTCTTCCAACAGAGGGATGGCCTGCTCGCATTTGTTCCAGCGCGCCCACATCAACCCCTGTTGTGCCTTGTATCCTGCTTGATCGGCAGAAGCATGCATCGGCCAAACCACGGCCATCGCGCAGAAAAACCCGATGAAAATTCCGCGATCATGCCAGTGCCGGAAAGAGCCGCATGCGATCAAGTCACGATACCCATTGAGCAAAGAGTATGCGTAGACCTGTTATCAACCGTGCGCAAGCCGTCTTCGCTCACCGCTGGGACGTCGTACACCCCACGAGCACGTCGATTCTGCCTTCCGCATCATCTTGCACGTCATCGCATGAGGCTGGGCACAAAATGATACGCGTCGGCGCAGAGTCATCGTCGTAGCGCCATCCCGGGTCAGAACCACAGGTCTGCGGTGACTTGACGCGAGGTATGGTTTCCTTACTACCAGTGCCTGAGGTGAATTCGACCTCGATGACCTCCGGGTTGACAACACCTGCTTCCGGTACAGGCATCTTGTATTCACAGGCAAGCAGGGATGTCCGAATATCGTCGAGCGCTGCAATGAAAGAAGCGGTTCCCCCCGTTGCGTTGTAGGCTTTTTTCGTTCCGCCATTGATAGCAATGGCAGTCATGGAGTCGGTTGCCTCCGAAGCCGCATAGATAGCGAACGTTTTGATGGACGGTTCCCCAGCGGCGGGATTGGCATATTGGTAAGCGATTTGCCCGAGACCAGAATCCGACTCGATCGGACACATGTTGCAGCACGGGTCACCGTCGCTGACAATGACCGCCGCGATGGTGTGGCCCTGCAATGCTTTTTGTCGATCGAAGGCACCTCGGAGCACGCCGTTGAGAGCGTCTTGGGTAGGTGTACACCCATCAGGGGATTTCTTTGCCAAAGCATCTGCAAGGACAGAAGCATGACCGGGAAGGACTCCCCACTGGACCTGCGGCTTGAAGTAATTATCGCCGCTGCAACTTTTATCTGCGGATTGGCATTTCCCATCGTAGGGGAAAAAGGATAGGGCGATCGAAATACCCTTGCTCACGGGGTCGGTGAAAAAAGCGTTAAGCCCTCCCACCAGACTGCTCCAGCCGCTGCCACTCATGCTGGTTGACGAATCCGCCATGATGAACAGGTCAACGGGAATCTCTTCGGCCTGAATGGTCTCGACGGCACAAGCCACGTCCTTGTTGATCGAACCATCCCCTGTAAATCCACTATCAAAGACAGGGCTCGCCTCTTGTTCGACGTCTTCGGTTTGGATGTCTTTGGCAGCATCGCTTGGTGAAGAAGGGCTTGCTTCGACGCCAGCATCTCGAAAGCCAGCGGAAGAAGAGTATTGGGTTTCATTGCTGGATGTTCCGCACGCCACGGTAATCAGCAAAACGGCAAGAATGGAACCAAGGCAGGTCCTAGACATAATCACCTCCAACGCGATGTGCGAGAAGATAGGCAATAGTATTCTTTTCTGGTATTGCCACAAAGATTTCGAAAGGCTGTCCTTGTCGAGCCTGGCGGCTTTCCCAAAGCACGAATGGACGATAGACCCCCGGCAATGCAAGTCGAAGACCTGATAAAAGCGATGGAAATAATTGCTCCAACGCGTCATGCGGAGGCGTGGGACAATGTCGGTTTGCTGGTGGGCGACGCCAAAGCTTCTCTTTCGCGGCTATTGTTGACGATCGACCTGGGGATTGCGCAAGTACAAGAAGCGAAGCAATTGGGCTGCGAGGCGGTGATTGCCTATCATCCACCGATATTCAAGGAGGTACGGCGCCTGCTCTCCGATTCGCCGGTATATGAAGCGATCCGTGCCGGGATTGCGATTTATAGCCCTCATACGGCATTGGATGTGGCGCAGGGGGGGACCAACGATTCGCTGGCGGAGGACGTGTTGGGCATGCGAACGAGCGAGGCGCTGCATCTGCGAGTGGATGGAACGGGAATGGGAAAAATCGGCGTTTTCGATCCGCCGATGCCACGGGTGCAGTTGTTGGAGCGGATCAAAAAGCGCCTGGCCCTAGAGCATGTTTTGGTGGCTGGCCCCCAAACCGGTGTGGTGCGAAATGCTGCCGTATGTGCGGGCTCTTGCGGTTCACTCGTGGAGTTGGCGGTGAGCAAAGGGGTGGATTTGTATCTCACGGGTGAAATGAGCCATCATAATGCCTTTCGAGCGGCCAGCCGAAACATGACGGTTGTGTGCGTCCTGCACTCCCATAGCGAGCGACTGAGTTTGCAGCGTTTGAAAAAAAGACTTCAGCATGCGCTGCCCAACCTCGATGTCATGGTGAGCCAAACGGACAACGACCCCTTCGACATTTGCTAATGGATCCAGGAAACGAACCGAGTATGATGGCATGCCTATGACTCACGCAGGCGGAAACGTTCCGATCCGAGCTGTATTTGGCGGATTGACCGACGTTGGACACAAGCGTGAACACAACGAAGACCACATTCTCGTTCGGGTCGACTTGGGATTGTTCATCCTTGCGGATGGCATGGGTGGCCATAATGCAGGGGATGTAGCGAGCAAGCTTGCTACCTCTTCGCTCGTAAGTTTTTTCGAAGCCACACGAGGCCAAACGTATTTCGGAATACCGCCGGAAGGATACGATCACCTGGATGTCGATGGCTTACGTCTGCTGTTCGGAATCATCAAAGCCAACGAGGATGTCTATCGAGTCTCGGCTGCCGCCGGGGCCCACCACGGTATGGGTTCGACCATCGTGGCGACCTACATCACGAGAGACGGAACCGTTCATATCGGCCACGTCGGTGATAGTCGATGTTACCGGATCTCCGATGGGGAGATTGAACAACTCACGCACGACCATTCGTTCGTCAACGATGTTCTTCGCGCAAAACCCGATATGGATCCGGAGCAATTGGCTCATCTTCCCCAGAACATCATCACCCGCGCTCTAGGCATGCGCGAAGAAGTGGAGCCGTCGATTCGATCGGAACCCACGATTCCCGGCGACGTATACCTATTGTGTTCGGATGGCTTGAGCGGCCAGGTCAGCCGTGAGGAGATCCATCGCATCGTTGGAACCGGACAAAATCCACAGCAAGCTTGTCAAATGCTCGTGGACGCCTCGAACGCCGCTGGTGGAAAAGACAACGTTTCGGTCATCATCATTCGCGTGGATCCCGCTCAACCGCGTATTCCAGCTCCATCTGTGGCCGTATGCCGTCGCTGCGGTTCGCCCAATACTCCTGGCGTGGCGACCTGTCAGCGTTGTGGGTCGCCGATGCATTGAAGCTTGCTTATGGCGTCCCCGGCACGACCCCAAGGGTTCCTTCCGGGTTCATCCCCCCATGTTTTTCCATATTTCCGCTACCTTCTGGGGAGACACGGAGATTGGATTTCGAATTTCCGGTGCAAAAACACACATCCTAAGCTCTTCGATCAGCCATCGAAACGCGTCCAGATCACGTTCCGCCAGCCCGCCAGCCAGCAAGGCGGCCTTTCGCTGGTGAAACGACTGCCAGATAGGAACGACTTTCGCCGCTTTATCCATGTCGCGACGCGGGTCGTGAACCAATCGTTCCAGGCGTATCTGCATCCCCTTCAGATAACGTGGGAAGTGCATCCACCGCTCCATCGGTACGTGCAGAAGCATTGCTTTGGGCAGCAGATGCGCCAACTGATCACGTACATCATCGAGGGTCGAACGTGCCGCTCCCGGTTTTCCCGACAGGTTTTCGAGCATCGACTCTACTTTCGCCACCGCGGTTCCCATTTCGGTCGCGACTTTGCTAACTAATTGAATTCGCGATGGAATTAGTGGCCGGCCCGTACGCAAACACGCTTCAAACGCCGGCTTATCCCTTGGATAGCGAGATGGTTCGCGCAGTTCGAACGCATCATCCAACGCACAAATCACAAGCTGTTCCCGAAGCTGCAGCCCATGATCCGCCACGCGCGCGGCAAGGGTCAAGAGCGGCAATGACTCCGGTATCTGGCGCATCACCCTTTCCACCGTCTCGCCCATCGCTATCAAGAGCAATCGTCGCAAACCTCCACGGGTGGCTTGTATGGCAGCGCTTTTCGAAGGTTGCGCGCGCAACGACACACTGACCACCTCGTCGACCAACGCGGGAAACGCATAACCCGTTCCCCCTGCCGCCCCCATGGGCATGGTTTCAGGCAGCGTGCCGAAGCTCCAACTTGTTAGACCGCTCCGTTCCCACGAACAGCGAGCGGTTTTGGCCCACAATTCCTTGGCCGGCCTCGACAGACGATCCTGCCATGGTTTCAAATCTCTTCCTTCGCCCAACACGCGCCCCGTCTCATCGACGATCCGGAACAAGAACCGAAGATGATCGGGAAGACCCTCGGGACGCCACGCATCAAGAGGGATGGTAACGCCTTTGATGGTGGAAACATCGTGCGACAACGTCCGCAGCATCGGTCCCTCGAATGGTTTTCGTTTCGAGGCGATGTCACGGGCCAGCGGTGCCATCGGAGCCAACGCCTTGCGAAATGCTTTCGGCAGAGACTGTAACAAAAGCAGTATTTTTTCCTCATGCCATCCCGGTATGGTCCATTCAAACACTTCCGCATCCGCTCGAGCCAGTACCGACAACGGCAACGTCACCGTGATCCCATCGTCGACATCTCCTGGAGCAAAGCGATAACGAAGCGGGAAGTCGACTCCCCATAGCGATATCGAATCGGGATAGTTCTCGGGCGTCAGATCCGCAACCTCTCCCAGCATCACGTCCGACAGAGACAAAAACAAGAACCGTGGATTGATTTTCTCTGCCTGTCTTCGCCAATCTTCAAAGGTTTTTCCGCAGTACACATCGCTGGGAACGCGGTTGTCGAAAAAAGGCAATAACACATCGTCATCCGCAATCATCTCGCTTTTTCTTGCCTTGTCCCGAAGCCGTCGCGCTTCGTCCATGATCCTTTTGTTATGCTCTACGAACGCTCCTTTCGACTTGAATTCCTGACGAACGAGGGCGTGCAACAAGAAGATCTCCCGAGCGACCTTGGGATCGATGGGACCATAGTGAACGCGTCGATCCCGGATGACAGGAAGACCCAATACGGATACTTGCTCCTTGGCGATGACCCGTGCGGGACGCTGCTCCCAGTGGGCATCTTGGTACGTTCTCTTGCACAACGGACCGGCGATAGACTCCACCCAGGCTGGATCGAGAATGGCCGCGACACGAGCAAAGGGTTGGGAGGTTTCCACGATTTCCGCTGCAAATACCCAGGCGGGCGGTTTTTTTGCCAGGGCCGAGGATGGATGGATCACGAAGCGCGTTTGCCGCGCACCCACATACGATCGTTTTTCCGGTTGCCACACGCCCATCCGCCCCAGCAATCCCGCGAGCGCGGCTCGATGGATGGCCTCCGTATTTGCCGCTAGCTCGTTGGGTTGCATGTTCAATTCGGAGCACCGCTCGCGAAGTTGATTGTGCAGGTCTCTCCATTCTTGCATGCGATTGGGCGACAGATAGTGATCTCGGCAGTGTTTTCGATACCTAGTTCTCGACACGGTCTCCCATAGATTCTGCTGCCAGTCCCATAGCTTCAGAATCCCGGCGAAGTCCGATCCTTCGACGTGAAACCGACGATGACACTCATCAGCTTTATGTTTTGCAAGCACTGGGCGTTCTCGCGGATCCTGAATCGAAAGCGACGAGGCGACGACCAGCATTTCTCGCAGACATCCTTCGCGTTGGCCGGCGAGCAGCATCTTCGCCAATCGCGGATCGATAGGGAAATGCGACAGTTGGAAAGCAAGCTCATTGGGCTCCCCCTGGGCATCGAGCGCGCCCAGTTCCTCGAGCACACGATACCCATCGCTTATCGCCCGTTTCGAAGGGGGATCGAGAAAGGGAAATGCATCGACTCGTCCCAAACCCAACGTCTTCATGTGGAGAATGACGCCCGCAAGCCCCACGCGCTGGACTTCGGGCATCGTGAACGCCGGGCGAGACATGAAATCCTCTTCGGAATAAAGGCGGTAACAGACCCCGCTGCGCATGCGCCCCGCCCTTCCCGTTCGCTGATTCGCGCTCGCCTGGGAGATGCGTTCCACTTGAAGCTGCGTCATCCCATTTCGAGGATTGTACCGATTGATTCGCGCCAAACCGCTATCCACCACATAGGCAATCCCCGGAATCGTCAGAGAGGTTTCCGCCACATTGGTTGCCAAGACGATCCGACGTTGCCGCAAGCTTTGAAACACTTTGTGCTGCTCGCTTTGCGGCATACGACCGTATAATGGAAGCACTACCGTATCGGGATAGTCACGAGCGATGAGAATACTGAAAACCTCGTGGATTTCCCGTTCTCCTGGAAGAAATATCAGCACGTCCCGTTGCGGTCCAAGTTCGGTTATCTCGTCGACCGCATCCGCCACCGCATCAACCAGATCGCAATCGCTGGCGGGAGGATGATAGACAACTTCTACTGGATACGTCCGACCTGAGATGGCAAGGATCGGCGCGTCCGCGAAATAAGCGGCAAACCGGTCGACCTCGAGCGTGGCTGAACTGATGATGACACGCAAGTCCGGTCGTTTTGGGGCAATCCGCTTCAAACAGCCTAGCAGAAAATCGATGTTTAGACTTCGTTCGTGCGCCTCGTCGACAATGATCGTGTCATAACCGTTCAACCATGGATCACTCCGCAATTCCGCCAATAAGATGCCGTCGGTGACAAACTTCACATAGGTGTCTGGTGAGGTGCGATCGGAAAACCGGATCTTGAATCCCACCTCATGCCCCAGTTCGACACCGAGTTCGTCCGCCACACGAGATGCCACACTCGTTGCGGCAATACGACGAGGCTGGGTACAGCCGATCCTGGCGCGAAGACCTCGACCCATGGCGAGGCAAATCTTCGGAATCTGTGTTGTTTTTCCCGATCCCGTCTCCCCGCAGACAATGACGAAAGGGTGCTGATCAATGGCGCGGGCAATGTCCTGCACCCGCCCACTGATGGGCAATTCAGGCGGAAAATGTACCGGAGACTGCGAATGGGAAGCCACGAAATACTCCGTCGTAGCATCTTTTGAACGATTCGTTAGCGGTGAGATGTCGAGATCGTCAACCCCTGGCACCGTCCCAACGCAGGTAATGGTTCGACCGCGCATCCGGACGCTAACATTTTCATGTGTTTCATCCGATTAACCGATCATGACGGCGATCGGGATGCTTTCTTCCATGACCCGACGAAGCCTGCCGTACCGTAAGGCAGCGAAAAGAAGAAGAAGGAAGAATCGCGGAGGCGATCGTCAAATTGTTGGCCGTTTCTGCTGATAGTCTCAGGATGCCGCCATGTTGGATCGTCGTCAGCGAAGGAGCGAGAAACGAGAAGAAGCGTTGAGCCTGTTTCTCGAGGCGGAACGAAAGCGCCTGGGAGTTCGTGGTCTCGCGCTCGGCACGGAACAAGGTCAACTCATTGCGGGTGCAGGTATCGGGCTGAAACGACTCGCCGCGATCGGAGCCTCGATTCACACACACGCCACGTCTTCCGTGCTTTCACCGTCCCTCGCCACCTGGGGACTGCGCATCCACGACCATCAATTCATCGTCACGTGCCTCGGCCGCAAATTCACCGCCAATCTCGGAGAAGGGATTCGTCGGATCCTATTGGCCTGTGACTGAAAGCTTCCTTGGCAAACTCGAGCCTCGAAGGATTCACTCAAGTATCACAGGCGAATTCGACCATGCGCAATACGCCCTCGTGTTTCGTCGTCTTGATTTCCAGGGACACCGTGGGCGTTTTGGTCGAAAACGACGTGGGCGCGTTCGGTCGTGCAACATGAGCGCTGGAATCGGTTCGAACCGTCAGCTCCACAGTGTCCGTCGCATCGATCTCGACCTCGCACCGCGATCCCTCGAGTGACAATTTGCGATAAATGGCTTTGGCACCTTTCGCCAGGATGAGTTGCATCTGTCCCCCTTGATCAAGCGTAACTCGAGCCGATTGCGAAGTGGCAAGAAGCCAAAGGGGCAGGTTAAGGTGCCCGTCTTCCCATCGTGGTGCAAGCGGACCACCGATATGACGCAGGAAGGCGACACCTTCGACGGACTCCGTCGGCGTACGATAATAGAAGGGCTGGTATTCTTGCTGCCAGACCGGAAGAGCCACCATTTCTTTTCCGGAGCGAAAGAACGGAGTCAAAGAGCCGTAAGGCAGACGGAAAACAACGATGTCGGGTCGCCGTTCGAGCACATACGCACCGTTCCCTAACTCGTGGCCGACTTGTTCCTTGCCAGTCAGCTCTGGCGGATGCGTAGCGAGAAATCGGTCGTTGAGTCCGAGCATATCCAGGGATCGAAGCTTGGAAAAGTACGGCAGGGAGCCGGCCGGATCCACGGCGACCAACGGGTCTTTGGGCCCGAAAGCCGCTTGAAAAAACAAACCAATGGGCCGTCCCGTCCAATACCAATGCGCATTGTTGGCATCGGCAACCGCCCAATCATCACGCTGAATCCACAGCAACAGAGCAGGCGTCGCGAACGTCAAGTACCACGCCACCAGGGCCGCCCCTCTCACGGAGACGAGATACCGAACCGCCTCCGCGGCGATGGCGATGAACAGGAACAAGGCCGGAACCCAATGCCGACGTTGCGGCATGAAGTCTCCACCGATGAACAGGACATACGTAAGCCACACCAACAGGCTCGGGATCACCAGAACGACGCGTCGACGCGTGTGCGGCGAGCACAACGCCACCACGATTGCCAACCCAAACAACAGCAACAAGGGTGACCATATTGCGTGGTCGCGGGAAATATACTTCCACCCGTCTTCCAGCCGAGATCCTGGAACCAGCAGCTTGAACGAGGTATTGGGAACCCACGCACCGTAATAGAGGCGTCGAAATACGGATAGAGCAGCAAACGATGCTGTGCTCATCGCTCCCGCTACCACGGCGTTTTTCCACACGAGTCGGCGATTTCCCCGCGCCAACACCAGTCCCAAACAGAACGAAGCCGTAAACAGAGTGCCATCCGGTCTCGTCAACGAGAGGCAAGAAAGCACAATGCCAAGTCCAAGGCCGAACCGAAGGTCTCGTCCTTCTCGCGCGATGATTTCGTATCCAAGGGCAATGGCCACACCAAGGCCAGCCGTGATAAGCGATACTTCGAGCCCCCCCGCGGCCCAAGCGGCAATCGGTCCCATCGACGCCATGGCCAGGGCCACCATCCATATCCCCGCGGAATCCCTCCATCGCTGCCCCCGGGCCGCCCAAACCACCGATCCCATGGCCACGGTCATAAGCAAAAATCCGAGGACCCGTGAGGGAACGATCAAATCATCGAACACCAAACCGAGCGCCGCAATCATCACGACCCAAAGAAAATTCGTACACCCCTCCACACGTTCGCCATCCGTCCACGTCAGTCCAAGACCGTCCCGCAGACGGTCCGCGTAACGAAGGGAAATGAAAGCATCATCAAAAAAAAATTTCGGATAGCGCGCGCTATTTATCCCAAGCAGCACTACCCCGAGCACAAGGGCCGCAATGACCGGCCACGGCACATGGTGCAGTTTCTGCTTCACACTCAACCACCCGAAACGAATTCGCGAAGCCATGATGAATATCAAGGGGCGATGCGCCTATCCAGAAAGACGCGCCACCAAGCAAGCAAGAACTCCCTTAGCAACACTGCTCCAAAGATGACAACCGTTCCAGCAGCATGGCCTCCACATCGTCCATCGCCCGCCGCAGTTTTTCTTCCATGGACTTTCCAACGGTTTCACGCGCCGATGAACTCGATACCCCCTCCGGAAGCGTCATACGCGCGGCATGTACCTCCGAAAGGAGCGTTCCCATCAATTGGTCACCCGCTCCCGTCGTATCTCGCACATCGATCGTGCGCAACGGTCTCAATCGTATTGTGTGTGTCGTGTCATACCACTGCAGGCCTTCGGCTCCCATCGTGACCACAAGATGCTCGACACGTCGTTGTCGCATCCACTCGAACACTTGTTTTTCCCTGGGTTCCTGGGTTCCCACGAGCGCTTCCAATTCTTGTTCGGTGGGTGTGATCAAAAACACATCATGCAATGCCTTTCGCGAACGCGCGGCTTTGTCTACAGAAACGGGCTCAAAAACGATCCAGGCTCCGCGCCGCGCCACCGCATCCACAAGATAAGCAATGGTGTCCGGTACGAGATTGGCATCGATCACCACGATATCTTGCGGGCATACGGCTCGTATCACTGTCTCCAGCCAGCCCGGATCCATAGCCTCCTCGAATGTGGATGCATCCGTGACGCCATAAAGCAAACGCCCTCTTTGCATGAGGGCAAGATACATACCCACGTCCCGGTTCGGCATGACACGAACCATGATTTGATCGGCATAAGCTTCGAGCGCTTCTTTTGCATAGTGGGAGAAAGGTCCATCGCCCAATGCCGTGATGAATCGCCGGGGCGCAGAACCAAGCGCTCGAAAAATGTTGAAGCCCACCCCTCCCATCGCCGTTCGGACGGTAGCGATACAAGACGTCCCGGGCGTAAACGCATCGTGACACGCAATGGCGTCAACCAATACGGCACCAAAAACATGAATCATGAGGAGTCCAGACAACCAAAGCCGTTGTTGCTCAGCTTTCTTTTCTCAGGATCGTCACGCTAACACGAGGGCTCTTGACACGCCCCTGAATATTGACCGCTTCCGCTTCGAGTACGTTGTCGCCCACGACCAAGGGGACACGATAGACAACAATTTCGGAAAGCCCTTTCACGCTCCGCTTATCCTCTGATTGCGCCGAACTATCCTTAATAAGCTCACCATTGACGTACAATCGTATGGCCGCAATACCGCCTCCGCGACTTTTCGCCTGAACGCTAACCTCGACCGTATCCGAGGCCACCTGCTTGGGCAGCGGATCGACAAACTCCACCGATGGAGGAAGACCAATCCCATGCTCGGACTCCATCGGAACCGAGATGGGACGCCCCTCCGAAAAGGCAACTCCCAACCCGTCGTGGAAGAAAGACTCACTGAGTTGCTCTGCACTGAGCAACTCCGACGTCGCAACATCGTCGCCCACCCGATACAACACTCGTCTTAAAGCCCGAGGATCCCCTTCAAAAACACCATCCAAGGTATGCGCAAGACCCACTTCTTCGCCATCGACAGCAAACGTGCGCAGCACAAGGGCGTGACTGTCGGATCGGCGATGCATGAGTACGGACTCTCCAGCCGCGGCAAGGAATTGACCATTGGGACTGAAAGCCACCGCATCGACGGAACCGGCATGCCCTCGATAGGTTGCCCGCAACCCACCATCTCCTGAGTCCCACAACTTGACCGTTTGATCCCGCCCCGACGTGGCAATCAGGCTTCCATCGGGGCAAAAGGCCACCGCTCGAATCGAATCACCGTGCGCGAAGATGGTATCTCGCAACTTGGCAGTGCTCGTTTCCCAAATTCGAAGTGTTTTGTCATCTCCACCAGAAGCAATTCTCACACCATCGGGACTTACCGCCACGGCACGCACCGCCGACTCATGCCCTTTCAACCATGTTCGCAATCCGCGTCGTCGAATATCCCAAATGGCGAGAGACGCATCCTCCGAGGCCGTCACCGCCACGGAGGAATCTGGCGCAAACGCAAGGGCCACCACCGGTCCTCGATGGCCCCGCCATTGGTTCAATAGCTTTCCCGTGGCGGCATCCCACATGCGAACGGTCTTATCCTCACTTCCCGCAAGCAAAACCGTCCCATCCGGAGACCAGCCGACACATCGAACGGGCTCTTCCGACACGGAAAGGGTTCGCAAAACAGAACGGGTTGCCACATCCCATACCTTGACAACCCCCTCATCCCCCGCGGTCGCCAAATATTTTCCCGAGGGATCGAAGGCGACCGCCCAAGTTGCAAAGGCATCCGATGCTAAAGACGCTTGGATTTGCCCGGACTTGAAGTTCCAAAGCGTTACGGTGTTTTTTTGGCCAGCCGTCGCCAACAATTCGCCCTGGGGTTGGAACTGCACCGACGAAAGGTACCGAACTTGACCAGGTAGCGTCGTTCGAAGATCCCACACGTTCGTATCCCACAGCAGAATCGAACGGTCGAATCCCGACGATGCAAGCAGATTACCCTCGGAAGAAAAGCTCACGGTTTTGACGTGATCGGTATGTCGATTCAACGTTCGAACGAGATGTCCGTCGATGACACGCCATATCCGGATAGTCTTGTCACCACTGCCTGAGGCAATCCTCAAGCCGTCTGGACTAAACGCCACAGACCATACGGGCCAAGTATGTCCCAAAAAAGACCGGATGATCTTCGCTTCCGCGTAGTTCCACAAATGAATCGCCTTGTCCGCACCACCGGAGAGCAACATACGACCATCGGGACTGAACGCCAATGCCTCGACCCAATCCTCGTGACCACGATATTCACGCTGAAATTCTCCGCTGATCGCATCCCAACGCTTGATGCTCTTGCCCACCGTTGCGATGATCGAAGCGGAATCACGAGAGAACAACACCTTCGCGATTCGTTCTTTTCCGGCTTCAATCGTCCAACGAACCGCATAGGTTTTTGCATCCCAAAGTCGAATTGTCCCGTCTTCCCCTGCTGATGCCATGCTTGCCCCATCCGGGCTCACATCCACCGATACAATCGCCCCTTTATGTCCGTATAGGGTCTTGAGTTCCTCCGCCGTGCGCACGTCCCAAACGCGCAGCGTTTCATCAGCGCTCGCAGACGCTAGAAACAGTCCTGCAGGATGCCAGGCCACTGCATTCACAGGCCCTTTGTGGCCATGAAGCGTGGCTCGTAACGCGCCACTCGTCGCATCCCAAAGTTTGACCGTTTGATCGACACTCGAGGAGGCAATGAGTCGGCTGCTTGGATTGAACGCGAGATCCGTCACCCAATCGCTGTGCCCAGTTTGTAGGACAAACACCGGTCTACCGGCTATCACAGCATTTTGTTGCGAAGGCTGTGAACACAACTGCAACGGGCAAGCTCCCCCCGAACAGGCCATGATGGACAACGCAATCACCGGCCAGCGAACGCGACCAACGCAACGAGACAAGAGCATGAAACGAGTCTTTCCATGCTCGATTATCCTTCGCACACGTACAGAAGCAAGCTCCGCAGACACCCAAGGCAATCGAAATCACCCGTTCGTCTCTGCTTCGTCAACGCAGGACTACAGGAACGGCAAGCTTGACCGTCACCAATGAGTCACCAGAACACACCCCGCCACGTGTCGGTCATCATCGCCTTTCATGGCTCAACGAATCCCTCCGGACAACAAAAAACCCATTACCGCACCATAGACAGTCGATATCCATGGGTTTGCCGTAATGGGGCATGCCCCCGTCCGACAGCCAACGAGTTTGTGGTAGGCGAAGCCCGCAAGGGCACCCAACGCAACGAAAACAACAAGCTTGACGGTCATTTTCCAACGAGGAGTCAGGGTGGCAGGCAACGATAGGGCCGCCGAAGACGACGCTCGTTCTCGGTCCCGACCGCGCGCACCGAACCACCGGGTGGGAGACAACATAATGCGGTTAGAGTCGGTAACAGCTCGTTGGATTCATAATCATGATCCCGCAATGAGATCATGCACGCGTCGATCGACCTCGACCGTCGATACTCCCGCTGCCTCACACACCGCGTGCAAATAGACCTTTTCTTCGTCAGCGTATTTGCGGTCCACGGCTGCTGCTTGCACCAACAGCTCCAGGGCTTCCTTCTGCACGTCGGCTCCCAATGCCCGGAATTCGTCCGCGGCCTCTTTGGTATCCATGATCGGAAATAAAGCGTCGCGCTCCTCTGTCGAAAGCTCAAATTGAGCAAGCATACGATCGATGAACAAATCTTCACTTTCATCGAGTTCGTCGTCCACCACCACGATTCCTGCAATCAAACGACAAACCCTGCGGCGGGTATCCTCGTCCATGATGCCTCCATGATCACACAAGCGAAGGGATCCATAGCCCCGAAAGGCCAGATATCGAAACGAATGGGCAGTCACCCAAGGCCCTAGTGTACTTCGGAAAGGATGGTCACGTCTTCATCCATCCTGTTGCGTCAGAAGACCAATCTGATCAAGGTCTGAAATATTTCCCGTTAGGATGAGCACGTCATCGGCGCGTAATTCGAGGTTGGGCCGGACGTGAACGGCCACAAAGGCACCCGTATTCGTTGCGCGACGAATTCCAACACATACCACACCGAACCGTTTTCCCAAATCCACCTCTCGCAAGGTCTTGCCGACGAATGCTGGAGGTACGGGAAGGGCTACTACGTCATGTCGCAAAGGTCTTGTCGAGGGATCCCCTCCGGACATCGGTGCCCAATCGCTGAAGTACAAATCGTTCTGCAAAAGGTCATGCGCACAAAAATCCATGAGATCCGAACGCCAAACCAAACCGACCAATTGTGATTGCTCGGACACCACGGGCAGCGCCGGCGCGTCGTGACCCATAAACTGCACAATCGCTTGCGCCACCGAATCGCCCTTGTGCAAAACCCCCGTGTCGATCATCAGGTCCCGCGCCGTTTTTCCTTCCAACGCTTCCCCATCTTTTCGCATCGCGGCACGCGTGGAAATGACCCCCATCACGCTAGCCCCATCGGCCACCACGAGCACAGACTGACGAACCGCAGGCAAGCGGTTCACCAGCTCGAAAGCAGACAACGACGCCGGCACCGTGTCTCGCAACGGATCGATCAACTCCTCGATCGTCGTTGGCGTCAACTCGATCGACGATTGCACCGGACCTTGCGCTGGAAGCCCTGGACGATGGCCGGAAACCGGCTCATCACGAATCGTCGCCGACATGATCGAGGCGGCCACCCCTGCCACCACCCCAGGAACGACAGCGTCGTAACTACGTGTAATTTCAACGATAAATGCCGCGGCGGTGAGGGGAGCATGCACCACCGCCGACGCCATCGAGACCATCCCAACCGCCGCATACGATGAGGCTGGAGCAAACGTCTGAGGAGCGACACCGTGAACGGCACGGCCCACCAGCCAACCGAGGCCCCCCCCCACGACAAGCGATGGAGAAAACACCCCACCTACACCCCGACTTCCCAAGGTAAGTGCCGTCGCAGTGAGTTTTGCCACCAATACCGCGACGACGAACGAAATCGTTACAGAATTGGACAATAGACCCGACAGCGCGGGATAGCCCACCCCCACGGCCTGAGGAACCATCAGAACGACGCCACCCACCATCAACCCGCCCAAAACCGACGGCCACACCCCAGCGCATCGATCCCTCATCGATACCAACCATTCCGTTGCTTTGAGGAGCAGAACGGCCAATGCGCCGCATCCTGTCCCCACGACAGCATGAATCACAAGGTCGAGCGGACTTTGCAACACGAACGGTGGCGCGGAAAATGGCGCATCGAGTCCTGCGCCCCATCGTGACAACCCCAACGAAACCCCCGCGGCAAGCAACAAATACGCAAGGCGCCGAATCGCGTACACCCCCAACACCACCTCCGCGGCAAAAACGACAGCCGCAAAAGGTGTATGGAAAATTCCCGCGATACTCGCGGAAACACCGCAAGCTATGAGCAGTTGTGCTCGACTATCATCGAGCCCAAACCGACGCGCAAACCATGAACCAAGCGCGGTGGAGGCTCGCGCCACCGGTCCCTCCGCTCCTACGCTCCCTCCCATCGTCATGGTCACTGCACAAGCCAGCAAACGAAGCAATGCAGTGGGAACGGCAAGAATCCCCACCGTCGTCAGGAATGACTTGCGCAATTCCTCGACTCCCGGTTCGCCAACCGCCATCGAGATACGAGCAATAAGCCCGAGTACGAGCCCGCCCAGGGCCGGAATTGCCAACACCAGAAGCACGAATAGAGGGCGATCCAAGGAACGAAGATACGAAAACGCCCACCAATTCATGTCGATGAGCAGCCGGACCCCCAAAGCAAACCCACCACCACAGGCCCCCACGATGATGGCAGCCCACAACAACAACAAGCGTTCGTTGCGGAAGAGACGGTCCGTAACGGTATTGTGAATCAACAATTCGGGGCGAGACTCTCTCCAAGGCCGAGGGCGCGTCGAAGGTTGCATGCCATTGCCCCCCACGCGGCGCTACTTGACTTTGAACCGCGCCGATGGCTCATCCATTCGGGTACGAAAAGAATCATACCAACGAACCCGCAGGGGATCTTGCAACTCGATGCTGACCCCCCGTAGTTGTTCGACCCGCTCATGACGTCGCAGCACCAATTCGGCGCTCGCGAACATGGCCTTTTCACGTCCAACCCCATCCACCATCATCTCAGTTTTGAGCACCTCGCCCCCAGAGCGTCCATAATAGCGCAATGGGAAACGTTCGGGCATACCTGGTCCCGGCCGCTTGAGTTCGAGACGCAGCACTTCGGCTCCTTTTTCCGATACGACCGCCTTCATTTTCGAGCGCTTGACGGAGATATCGATTCCCGCGTGAAAACTCGGCAATCCCCAATGCTGGGTCGATGCTTCCACCACGGCCTCCGAAGAAAACGCGGAGAACTGAATCCAATATCCGAAGTCACTCGCCCTTCGTTCCAACCATAACGCTCCCAGAGGCGGAGCCAGCCACGGTTTGGGTCTTGCGGCAAAAGCGATGGCGCAGTGTTTGTAGGGCCCCCACGACGTGTCCTCGCAATCCAACACAAACGCCGCCACCAACACACGCCCCCCCCGCAACGCAATCGGCTCCAAAGGAGGAGGAACCAACGCGCGAACCGGGTTGAGCTGACAACGAAAAAGCGCGAACCATCCACGTGCCGCGCTGATGACATTGGGCAATTGCATGTCAAAGTTCCCTGGATGAAAACGCTACGTTAGCGGTCTTCCGACAACGAGGGCAAGCCCCGTCGATTCCTCAGGGCTGACACCCGATCTGTCCGGTGCTTTCTTCACACGTGCATGGTCCGCATTCCCCGCGAGGCTTCCAACTCCCATCGCAGCATTGATAGCTTGGGGAACATCCCCCATGGGCGTAGACCCCGCCATAGGTATGCTCACAGCTCGCGCCCCCGGAGCCTGCATCCGCCTGGCCATGGCCCTGCACCACGACGGCTTTGCTCTCCCTTCCCCAACGGTCGATGGCGGAAATCGCCCATGTGCCATCCGGTAGCGAAAAATCGGTGCGTTCGGAAGGAACGAGCCTTTCGAGTTCCCAGCCTCCCTGCTGCTCGCCATATACCGCCCAATAACGCATTTTTTCCGCACTCGAGAGGATGGTCACCGCGCCTTGGTCCACCTGCACCGAGGGATGGGCCAGTGGCGTATTGGCCGCACCCACGATCGCCGGAGAAGCCGCGGGACGATTGTAATACTCGTTGGCTAGCATCGTCCGCAATCCATTCGTGTTGTCCACGATGGGCTTCGCAGACCACCAGATCGCACCGCGCGTGGCTCCCTGCGCAGCGTTCCGCACCGCATCCATCTGTGCGCGATGCTCATTCAGCCCATATTCGAGATACCCGGAATTGCCCGCCAGAAGCATACGCCCTGCCTCCGCGGCACGCTCATCCCACCAGGACAGCAACTTCTTGTACGGCTGGCCCGTCGATGTAGTCGGCCAGTATAGCTGCGGAGCAAGATATTCGAGCCATCCTTCTTGAATCCACTTGATCGGATCGGCATACAACGATTCGTATTGATCCAACCCCGTCACCCCCGCGGGCATGCCCGGCCGGTAAACCCCAAAGGGAGATATCCCCCAACGGACATCGTCACGCATCGCCTTCACCCGCTCCCCCACCGCCGCCACCATCCGATTGACATTGTCCCGACGCCAATCCGCACGTGATTTTCCCCCTCCATACGCCGCAAAAGTAGCGTTGTCATCGAAGGTCAATCCAGTATCCGGATAGGGATAGAAGTAATCGTCGAAATGAAGTCCATCGAAATCGTAGCGCTCGAGTAAGTCCTCGATGACAGCCAGCGTGTGGTTGAACGCATCAGGATGACCTGGATCGAGCCATCGCAAGTTCCCGTAAGACACGACCGCTTGCGGCATCTGGTTGATGACGTGATTCGGCGCGCTCGCCCCCACATTGCCAGCTCTGGCCCGGTAGGGGTTGAGCCAGGCGTGCAGTTCGAGCCCTCGACGATGGCAGGACTCGAGCGTGAAGGTCAATGGATCATAGCCGGGGTCCACTCCTTGGGTTCCCGTCAAGTACCGACTCCAAGGCTCGAGATCCGAGGCATACAAAGCATCCGCCTCAGGGCGTACTTGAAAGAAAACCGTATTGAATCCAGCCTTTTCGACCGTATCGAGGATGGCCTCCATCTGCGCCTTCTGCTCGGAAGCTTTGGTGCTCGTCGGCCAGTTGATACGCGATACCGTCGCAATCCATACTCCCCGCACCTCGCGACGATGGGATACGTCCACCGTGGTGACGACGGGTGGAGCATCAGCTTCTTGCTCGGCATCCGACGGGCTCGTCACATCTTCGGTTTTTTGATCTTGCTGCGCGACATCCTTGCCCGATGCATCATCGACCGTGATGACATCGTCCACCGAGGCATCCTGCTCGGTGGCTCCATCGGAAGGGGGCCACCAATCCTGACTCGACTCGGAGTCATCGGAACAGGCGGCGAGAAAAAGACCCGTGGAGAAAAAAACTAGCCAACGACCCATGAGTCGCGCTTAGCATACAAGGCGCACTCCGACCACGAGCCAGAGGAAAGGGAGAAGAAATTAGCGGGCTGATCAATTTGCCGGGGGAGGCGCGTTTTGCACGTCGGCGGGTAGCGGCGTGGGCATGGTTTCCAAAGCATTTTCCAGCACTTGATCCATGCGCTGCACAAATACGAATTCGAGTTCGTCTTTGATCTCCTTGGGAACCTCTTCGAGGTCCGCTTTGCAACGCTCCGGGAGCAAAAGACGCCGAATTCCCGCGCGATGGGCTGCCAGGACTTTTTCCTTGATGCCCCCCACCGGCAACACCCGCCCTCGAAGCGTGATCTCACCGGTCATGGCCACATCATGACGAACGCGGATCCCGGTCAGCATGGAAACGAGCGCCGTGAACATCGTCACGCCAGCGCTGGGGCCATCCTTGGGCATCGCGCCCGCAGGAATATGAATATGCAAATCGCTTTTTTCGAGAAAATCCCGGTTGATGCCATAACGCTCGGCATTGGTCCTCACGTAGGACAAGGCCGCTTGCGCGGACTCTTTCATCACATCACCGAGTTGACCCGTGAGCTGAAGCTTGCCCGTACCAAACATCTTCGTGGCTTCGATGAATAGGATTTCCCCTCCCACGCTGGTCCAAGCCAGCCCCGTAGCCACACCGGTTTCCTCCGTACGTTCCGCCACCTCACTGGTGAAGCGAATCGGTCCAAGATACTCGCGCAACTGGTCTTCCGTCTCAATGGTGCGAGGCGTGTCGTCGCCCTCCGCTACTTTCACCGCCACGCCACGGATGACGCTCGCAATCGATCGTTCGAGATTGCGAACACCAGCTTCTCTCGTCCAATGGTCGATGATTTCTTCGACCGCGGCATCGGTGATGTTGACTTGTTCTTCCGCTAGGCCGTGCTCTTCGAGTTGCTTCGGGATCAAGTGACGACGTGCGATGGCGAGTTTTTCACGACGGGTATATCCTGGCAGATCGAGGATTTCCATGCGGTCCCGCAGGGGCGGAGGAATCGGGTCCGGAACGTTGGCGGTGGCAATGAACATGACATGCGACAGGTCATAAGGGATCTCGAGGTAGTGGTCCGCAAAGGAGTTGTTTTGCTCCGGATCGAGCACTTCGAGCAGCGCTGCCGACGGATCTCCGCGGAAGTCATGGCCGATTTTATCGACCTCATCCATCATGAACACGGGATTGATCGTGCCCGCTTTTTTCATTCCTTGAATGATCTGCCCGGGAAGAGCCCCCACGTAGGTTCGTCGATGGCCCCGGATGGCCGCTTCATCATGCACACCCCCCAAAGAGATGCGGTGGAATTTCCGACCAAGCGCACGCGCCACGCTTTTTCCAAGCGATGTTTTGCCCACGCCAGGAGGCCCGATGAGGCACAAAATTGGGCCCTTTTTATCTTTTTTGAGCTTTCGAACCGCCAGGTATTCCACGATGCGTTTTTTCACTTTGTCCAAGCCGTAATGGTCCTCGTCGAGCACCTCTCGTACCTTGAGGATATCCATGTTGTCTTGCGTGGATGTGGCCCAGGGGATATCGAGGATCCAATCGAGATACGTTCGCACCACCGTGTATTCGGCTGACCCCACCTGCATAGCTCGAAGACGTTTGAGCTGTTTGCGGGCGACTTGATCGGCTTCTTGAGGAAGCTCCGCTTTGGAAATACGCTCTTCGAGTCCATCCAGATCTCCCTGGTCGCCTTCGTCTTCGCCCAGTTCTTCTTTGATGGCCTTGAGTTGTTGACGCAGCACATATTCGCGCTGGTTTTTCCCCATTTCCTCTTTGATTTGGGAGTTGATGCGGTCGCGCATCTTGAGCACTTCTAGCTGGCGTGTAAGCAAACGAAGGACTTTTCGAATACGTTCCTTGACGTCCACCGTCTCGATGAGTTGCGCCTTTTCTTCCACCGGCGCGTCGAGGTTGGCGGCCACCAAATCCGACAACGCTCCGGGCTCCTGAATGGAATCGATGAGAGCCGATGCCTCCCGAGGAAGTTCGGGCATGAGTTGAATGACCTGTTTTGCAATCTCTCGAAGACTCATCGCCAGCGCTTCGATCTCCACATCATCGGTCGCAGGCGGTTCGAGCTTCTGCACCTTTGCAATGAGATACGGTGACGTTTGCGGCATGGATGTCAGCCGAATCCGTGTCAATCCCTGCAAAATCAGGGAGTAATTGCCTGAACTATGTTTCAAGGCTTTCAGCACTCGCGCCGCACACCCCACCGGGTATAGATCATCGAAACCAGGATCGTCTGTCGCTGGATCCCGTTGCGCAAAAATCGCAATCACAGGACTGGAAAAGCTATCCATCTCCTCGACGAGGGCGACAGACTTTTCTCTGCCCACGTCGAAGGGCGCCACAGCGCCAGGAAAAAGCACGGCATTTCGAATCGGCAATACGGGAAGCCGATCTCCGAAAGTAACTTCGTCTTCTGAACGATGCGGGTTCTTTTTTTCCGACATGATGTTTCCTTGGATGCCCGGCTCGCGTGGCTCATCGCTTCACGATGCTCAACGTTGGTTGCGGACCAGCACGTCTGGAGCAAGCTAATCACGACAGGCGGTGGGGGCTAGCCCTCGTTCGCGATCTTTTTTCCGACGGTAAAAAAACGCGAACGAAGCGGGGCCAGCACCGAGTCGGGGCCGCCATGGACGGCTGCCCAGCCCAAGGCAGTCACGTAACACGCCGCTGCCAAAAAAAACGTTCCTTGCACACCCAAGCGCTCGCAAATCGGTACGAACAACATCGCTCCCACCACGTTGGCCGCGGCGCTCATCCCCCACAACCACGCCAGACTACGGTCCGCTTGGCTTCGAACTTTCAGGATCTCCATGTACCACGGCACGGCAAGGCCTAGCACCGCGCCAAAGGCAATCACTACCCCCACCGCAGTCCCCATCCTCGTTTCCATGGACCAACCCATCCCGGCGGGCACCGCCCAATGGGCAAAAACCCACAGCAGAAAAAACGCCGCCGCATAGATCATCGCCAACCGAAGGGCCCCTGCCCGGTTGGCCGAAACCACCTGCAGCACCACCAGACTGCCCAATCCGTAGCCCATCAACAGCGATGGCAACACAATGCTCAACGAGTACAAAGGCCCCCCGACAAACAGCGACAGCAGCAAAAACAAGCCATTTTCCGCGAGGATGAACGCAAAACCGCAAAGCAAAAAATACGGCATCACGCGCAAAGCCCCTCTACCATCTTGCCCTCGACGCCTCGCCACCAGCCACGGAACGACCACCATCCCCACCGCGGCGGCCAGCGCCAAGACCAGTAGCCATTGTGCCGATGCCATCGGATACAACCACCCCGAGGGACTCGGAGCCCCCCGTTTTCCCCGGATCCAATAAAAATAGGGACGATCATCCGTCACCGGACGCACGTCGTAAGGATACGCCTCCAACAGCGCCTGTCGTTCCGCCCGGGAAGCTCGCCCCAACCGGCGAAACATGACGTCGCCAGGCCGTTTCACGATCGCGTCCCCATCGATGAACGGGTCCCATAGCACCTGAAAGCCTGCATCCGCGGCGAATTGGCGCAAACGCTCCACTTCTTGTTGTGTATAATCTTCCCCTTTTTTCACAATCGCGTTTTCCCAAAACCCCTCGGATACCACACAAATCCGACGCCCCGGATCGTCGACCCCTTGCTCATCCAATACCTCCAAGAACGTCGCAAACATGCGCAGCGCAAGCGTGGGAGGCTCCAAATGCCAATGCGTCAACGCCAACTGTCCGCGAGGCGAAAGCACCGACAAATAATCTTTCACCGCATCTTTCGTATACAGGTAGTTTTCGCTCAGCGCATTGCCCGCCGTCTGAATGGCCGTCAGTGTATCCACACCGCTCGCCAGCACGACATCGTAGGGGCGCTGCCCTGCCTGGGAACGCACGAAATGCCTTGCTTCCGCTTGAAAAATGCGAACGTCGGTGATGTCGTCGGACTTCAAAAACCGCGTATACGCAAGCCGTTCCGGGTCTTCTGGACGCCCCAACAGCAGCGAATACATGTCCGGATTGAGTTCTGCCGCATCTATCTCATCGATTTCATAAGCTTTTCCTACAAGAAGGTCGATGCCGCCCCCGGGGCCGAGCACCAAGACGCGTTCGGTTTCCGGACGCAACACGTAGGGTATCGCCCATAGGGTCCTTCCGAGCATTCCTTCGCGCGTCGGCTTTTCCCCTAAAGCGAATTGACGGGTATTGGCGCTGCCGTCCACCAGCACCATGCGTCCCCACAGCGGCTCAGACCAGTCTTTGCGGGATAAACCATAGCGAAACCCGCCAATATGAGATTCGCCCGTCGGACTGACGTCGATTCTTGCGATCGGATTCCAATAGGTCTGAACCGCGCCACCGAAGGTCATGAATTCTGCCTTCAACGGCGCGTGTTTGAAAGACACCATGTCGAAGTGCAACGTGGATTGCAAAACCCGAGGTACAAGCAGCACAGCCGAGCACGAAAGCGCCATGGCCGTCGTTCCAAGCGCAAGTTCCCGCAAACGTCGTTTCGGCTCGAGGCTTCGAAGGATGAGAGCGCCGACGAATCCGAGGAGGGAGGCGGCCACGACACTACCGTAGCCGCCTACGAGCGAGAGCCCTAACGGTCCCAAGACGGCGCCCATTCCAGCTCCGAAAAGATCCCAAAAATAAACCCGCGTGGGACGCATGCCTTTGGCGACGAGCAAGGCGCTCACGCAGACGCCTGCAAAAAAAAACGGAACAGCGAAAAGCAGGAAGTAAACGGGCAGGGAAATGAGCCCAACGAGCCCCGGAAATGCGGGATCGAGCGGAAGGACGAGAAAGAGCGCAACGACTGCGGGAACGGAAGCGGCATACCCCAAGGCCCAGGGCCAGAGCCGAAGGGGGTCCGCCTCTTTTTCTGGAGAATACCTATGAGAAAGCAGATGCACGTACACCCCACCCACACCGAAACCGAGAAGGGCAATGGAGATCACGGCGAACGTGTAATGATGCTCCAGTTTGTTCGAAAACAGCTTGGTGATCAGGACTTCCAGGTGCAGGGTCGACGCAGCCAACAACGCCAGCGCGAGATACATCGCCAAGCGGCGTCGTTGGGCAAGGTCGAAATAGAGCGGGGACATGCTTCGCAGTTCGGAGCCTACGAGAGGGCTTGGAGGTTGGCTAGACTGGATTTGCGGGCGCAGGGAATTGCCATGCCGAATGGCAGCCGGAAGCAATGTCCTTCTGGCAATCGGAGATCACAGGCGAGACATGGCAGATCCCAATTTTTTTACGGAACCAAGGGAAATAAGAGGATTAGTCAATGGGCTTGGGGGCACGATGTGTGCAACAATTGAAGCCGATGAAGCCCAAAAACTGCCATTGGTTTGCACTGCCGTTCGTGGGGATGGTGATACTTGCCAGTGCTTGTGGCGACGGTGAATCGTCAGGCACGGTTGTATCGAATGCCGGCACGGGAGGGGGCAAAACCTCGGATGCGGGACAAGAAAGCGGCGTGGGGGGGTACGGAGGGACAGGTGGGGACGCGGCAACGGGCGGCACCGGTGCCAGCGCAGGAACGGGAGGCTCGGTCGGTCCAGGGGGGACTGGCGGTGGTACATCGGGCTCCGGTGGAGCGGAGGTGGGAGGGAGCGCGGGACAGGCAGGCAGCAGCGGCGGAGCGGCAGGCAACGCGGGAAGCGAGGGCGGTAGTGGAGGCTCGCCCCCCCCGCCTTGCACCACGCGCATCACCTACGGTTCCTCCTGGATTCACGGCGACAACCATCCCGATGACTTCGACATCGCTTCTGGCATCATTACCTGGGATGGCAGTTGCCAGGCCGATGGCGGCAACTCGTACGCGACGCTTTCCAACGGGTGGAAACCCTATTTCAAAGGCAAGGGCACCTGCGTTATCGCCCTTGATTATGAAGGGTGTCAAGGCGTGCCCGCGTCTTGCGAATCCCGGGTCACGTACGGGCCCAAGTGGATGCCCGCCCCCAACCATCCCGACTATTTCGACGATGTCCAAGGGGCTCTCACCTGGAATGGGGCCTGCCACAATGATGGTTCCGCCTCCTACGCCACGCTTTCCAACGGATGGAAACCCCATTTTTCGGGCAATAGCGCCTGCGACCTGGCGTTTCGGTACACACAATGCGGCGGACTTTATGTCAACCCCGTGGTGGGCAAGGATTGTCCCGACCCAGGGGTCGTTTTCGATGGAACCCAATATGTCATGGCATGCACGGGCGGTGGCAGTGGCGACGCTTTCCCGCTTCGTCACTCCGACGACATGGTCCATTGGAAATGGAAGGGGTATATTTTCCCTACCAAGGACAGACCAAGTTGGGCCGTAAGCCATTTTTGGGCACCCGAAATCCATAAAATTGGCTCCAAATTCGTCGCCTATTTTACCGCCAAACACAAAAATGGCGCGTTGAGCATCGGCGCGGCCACCGCCTCCGCCGCTCTAGGCCCTTACAAAGATATCGGCAAACCCCTGCTCAACAACCCTTCCATGGGACTCATCGATGCCACGCATTATGAAGACCCACAAGGAAAACACTATTTGCTGTGGAAAGAGGATGGGAATGCGGTAGGCAAACCCACTCCCATCTACGGTCAAGAGCTTGCCAGCAACGGTTTGTCGCTCGTCGGCTCACCCGTAAAACTCATCACCAACGACATGGCCTGGGAAGGAGCCCTCGTCGAAGGCCCCTGGTTGATAGATCACGGCGGCTACTACTACTTATTCTATAGCGCAAACGGCTATGCCAGCGCTTCGTACGGAGTCAGTGTGGCACGGGCTTCCTCTCCCCTGGGACCTTATAAAAAAGCGCCGGCCCCCCTGCTACGAACCGCCGGCGCCTGGGCTGGACCAGGACATGGCTCCATCCTAACCACCCCCCGTGGCGAAACCTGGCATATCTATCATTCCTGGCAGGCCGGCCACGTCGGCAAAGACCCGGGACGTGTCGTGCTGATCGACCGTGTGTTCTGGGATGGGGACTGGCCCACCATGCTCGGCGCCCCTTCGAGTGTCTCACTGCCTCCTCCCTGACCCCTGCCGGTATCCGATTAACTTATTGATTTTACACATATTTTCTTCAGCTCCCCCGACTCGTTCTCCTTGTGCTACACCAAGGCCCCAGCCCCCATCGATTCCTATTCCACCAAGGTAGACTATCGTTGCATGGCGGAAAAGGAGGCCCGGATGACCCCCACAACCCATTTTGATTTGACCCCTTGGCTATGCTTGGTCCTCGGCAGTATCGCGCTGACCAGCACCCCCCTGGGATGCAAAAGCGATCATCCCCCTTCCCCAAACAATACCGCCGCCGGGTCCGCGCGCGCTTCCGCTCCCAAGGTATCTACCAGTTCCGCGCGAAAACCAAAAGTGCCACCCGCAACCGCTCCAGGGCCATCGTGGAACCCTTCCGTGGGCACGCGGCAAGACATCACCGATCTGGCAGCCGATGCATATCATGTGGCCATCGGAGATGTCGACGGCGATGGGCAGGGGGATTTGGTATTTGTCGACGGCCAGCGGATTCGCGTGGTGACTCCTTCCGGTCGCCTGGTGGGGGAAGCCGAGGTTTCTGCGGGAATTCAGGTGCTTCGGACGACGGATTTGGATGGCGATGGCCGAGCCGAGATCGTCGCAGGATGGGGACGCTCGCGCCACCACCCCACGGCTACGACGCGGGTGACCGTTCATCGTCTCCAGGGCAATACCCTTCGAGAAGAAGTCATCGTTGCACCGACGACGACTCGCCCAGACGTCGCGACGATCGTGCCGACGGCCAAAAACTCGCTTGCGATTGCCTATTTTGACAGCAAGTACGAGGTGAATCTGGTTCATGCCCATCGACAGCAGGCCCGATGGACGTTGGAAACGCTGGGTCAGGTGCGTATGGCCATGAGCCTGGCCTGGGGGGATGTGGATGGGGATGGGTCTTCGGACTTGGTCGTAGGCCGCGTGTATGGCGAGACACAAGGGGGGGATGGCGATGCGTTCATCCTGAAAGCCAAGGGACAGCGGACAGCCCTTCCCACGCTTCGAGGGGTTCGCGGTCTTGCTGTCGCGGATATGGACGGGGACGGGAAAAGCGAAATCTATCTTGGAGATGGCTGGCATCAGGATTATGGCAAGCAAGCGAAGGGGCTTCTTTCGCGAATAACTTGGGCGGGCGGAGAATATCGAAAAGAAGTCGTTGAAGATACGGCTGGGCAATACACGCTATGGGATATTTTCCCCGCGGATATCGATGGCGATGGGAGCAAGGAGTTGATCACCAGGGGCAGCGCGTATGTTCGCGCGTATCGGTTTCGGAAAGGGCGCTGGCAAGCGGTTGCTTTTGGCGGCATGAGCCGGGGGATTGCCGTGGGCCCCTTGGATGGCAGCGCTGGCGACGAGGTGGTGCTGCTTGGCAACCGTTGTGAGGTGGTGAGTTTACTAGATGTGAATTGGGCCGATATCGAGAGATGAACGTGCGTCGGTTTCTGCTTCTGGCTGCCACGGGACTTGGGGTATCGTCGGGTTGCGATTCCGTAGGGGTAGCGAATCCTTCGAGACCTGCGTCGAGCGTCCACGAAGCCTTTGGCGTTCAACCTGGGGCGGTGAGGGAAGCGTTCGATGGGCCGAAGGCAGGCGACTCGCGGCAGCTCACGCAGCAAGCCCGGCTGGTGGACGAAGGCCAGGATCCGCCATGGCGTTGGGACGAGCAGGTTGCCCGGGTATTGGATTCGACCACCCTTGCGCGGGAGCTTGGATATCGACCACCGCGAGGTACGGAAGCGTACGCGGCCATCATCCAGCACAATGAATTGGGACTGTCCTACGCCTTCTTCGATTACGATAAGGGCGCGTTTTCTCAATCTTTTTGGCCCGCTTCCACGGTCAAGGTGCTGGCTGCTCTCGCCGCGCTGGATTGGCTACGGATTCATGGATTCAGCGGCCAGGCCGAGGTTCGCTGGAGAAACGGTTTTTCCGATCGGGTCAATGCCATCGTGGACCGGTCGGTGCGTCTCAGTTCCAACGAAGACTACGATCGCACGTTGCAGATCGCGGGTTTGGATCACCTGAATGGCCGTTGGCTCACGGCGGAACGGGGCTTTCCGAATACCGTCATTCAGGCGGCTTATGCCCATTCCAACGTCAGGACCCCACCCAGTTTCACACTTACGGAAGGGGACAAGCAGTGGGTCGTACCCTCGCGCACGACAGGTCCCCTCGACAAGTGCAGCGGCGCAAGGGTTCAATGCGCCACTCTTTTCGAGCTGACGGAAGCGGTGCGTCGGGTCGTGCTTCGCGATTTGATTCCGCCCCAGGAGCGTTTCGAGCTATCTTCCGAGGATTCGAACGCACTGCAAGAAGCTCTATGCCAGGCAAAACCGTCGTTTTTTGCCCGCGGGGTGCGCGCCGTTCTTGGACCGGACGCTCGCATTTGCCACAAGCCCGGCTGGGTTCCCGGCAAGGATTACTTGGATCACGGGGTCATGGAAGCCGCGGATGGTCGTCGCTTCTTGCTGGCGGCGGCGATGCCCGATCCTGGGGATGGGTCCGCGCAAGGGCGGCTTCCGGTGTTGGCCGAGAAAATCCTTCGGGTTATCACTCGCTTGGAAATGGAGCCCTTTTATTTGCAGCCGACGGCAGGCGCGGAGATCCGTGTGAAAAAGGAAGCTGGCGGGCTTCGTGTGCAAGGCGAGGGGTTTGACGAGGTGCAGGTATATATCGATGGCACGGGAGTGGATCGGGTGCGGCGTGACGAAGAGACATTTTTTGCCGAGGTGACGACGGAGTCGTGGCAGGATAAGCTCATGACGGTGCGCGGGTATCGCCAGGGCGCCATCGTAGGGGTTCGGAATCTGGTATTGCCCTGACAAATCCCCTTATATTTTCCTGAATTAGAAAGGGATACGAGCTGATGATTCTTGGGTCTTGATTTTGGCTCGGTCCTTGGCACCCCCCTTGGAGCATCCCCAACAGTTACGCTGGGCTGTTAAACATTGGATTGGCGTTATGCGGTGAACAGTATGGGATGACTGTGACCGTTTTTGTGTACCGTGCGCCGTGACCGTGACCGTGACCGTGACCGTTTTCGTGCGCCGCGGGCCGTGACCGTGACCAAGCGATGGCAGATAGTTGTTTCGAACTGTCGTAGGGTGAAGGAAAGGCTTGGGGAAAATGAGGGGATAGCTCAGGGTTTTGCCCTGATCGTCTCGTCATGAGCCAAAGGGGGACAGGCGATGGGCAGGGTTGGGGGGAGCCGAGCGCCATCGAAAGAAGGGGGGAAATCAGATAATAGCTTTTATTTCAATAGGTTATGCCACATCCGTGGGCTGGGCGGCCCATGGATCGGCTACCAATTCACGCACGGACTCCGTCCCTGATAGTGCGGTGAGGGTATGGATTTGCCGTTTCGCCACGATGCGCGATTCACCGTTGTGTTTGAGTTTCAGGAAGGTCCCATCCACCCACACGAGTTCTCCCTGGACGCGGGTTCCGTCGTGAAGGGTGGCTTCGACCACCACCGGTCCGGAAGGTTTGGCGAGTTGCGTGGCCGATTCGACGAGCACCTGATCCAAACTGTCGAAAGCATCCGTTATCTTTGATATTTTTTGCAGGGCATGCTCGAAATCTTCGCGAGCCACCGATATTTTTTCTCCTTGCGCGCGGCATCGTCGCACCGCCAGAAGAGCGGCTTCGTTGGCAAGGTTTTCCAGCATGGCGCCGTTTACACCCTCGCAACGGTCGGCGAGTTTTTGCAGGGAGACATCGTCGGCCAGGGGCATGGGGGCGGTATGAATTCGTAAGATCGCGAGCCGTGTCTCGGCGTCGGGCAACGGGATACGGATTCGACGATCGAGTCTTCCGGGTCGAACCAGAGCCTGGTCGAGGATATCGGGGCGATTGGTGGCGGCGATGACGACCACGCGATCGTCGGTTTCGAACCCATCCATGCATGACAGCAATTGATTGAGGGTTTGCTCACGTTCGTCGTGGGCGCTGCCGACGCCGGAACCTCTGCGACGGCCCACGGCATCGAGTTCATCGATGAAGATGATGGCCGGGGCTTTTTTTGAGGCCGTTTCGAAGGTATCGCGCACTCTGGCGGCACCTACGCCCACGAACATTTCGACGAATTCGGAAGCGGAGACGAAGAAGAAGGGGACCTTGGCTTCGCCGGCGACGGCGCGAGCGAGCAAGGTTTTGCCGCAGCCGGGGGGGCCTTCGAGCAGGACACCTCGGGGCAATCGAATGCCCGCGCTTTTCCATGTGGCGGGGGAACGAAGAAAATCGATGATATCCTGGAGGTCTTTTTTCGCCTCGTTGGCGCCGCCGACCTGGGCAAACGTGGCCGTACGATTCTCGGGCAGGATGCGCGCACGACTTTTTCCAAGGGTGATCAGCCCACCCCCACTGCCCCGCATGCGCCGCAACACGAGGGCTACCACGACCAAAACGGCGACAGCGCCCGCCCAATAGAGGAATGAGGTGGAGACACTCGTTTCCTGGGGCTCCTGCCCGTAGTGGATCGAAGCGCCTTGCCGTGTGAGGTCTTCCATGGTTTCGGAATCCAACACGCCAACGGTTTCGTAGACCAAACCTTCTTCGGGGGTGACGATCAATCGGTTACCGAGCACGCGAACGCTGGCGATACGGTCTGCCACCACGTCCTGCAAAAAAACTGTAAACTCACGAAATTCCAAATGTTTTTCTTCCGTGGACAGGAATTTCCAAACCACCAGAAATAGCGCCACGAGCACTACCCAGATGACGATGGTGCGAGCATACTTGGACATATCGGCAAAATAGCAGAGTGGTGCAGGCAGGAGAAAGCGATTGATGATTCGGAAAGAGGCGTCGGCGGAAAAAGGGATAAAGCGGTTCGAATCACGGCGCTTCGATCCGGTCCATGAGGATGCATGCGGGAGATGGCCTGTGATTATTGGGCCGAGTTCTGGCCTAGGGCGAAGGCCACGGGCTATTTTGGGTCATCGAGGATCCCAACACGCGGAAGACTCGAGAATATCGCCTATTTTCATGGCTGCGATTTCGAGCTTTGATGGTTTTGCGAATCGGACGGTCGAATCAAGGTATCCATGACGCGTCTTACCCTCTACAGCCTGGCGATTGAACTCACCTGGGCGTGCAACCTGCGCTGTTCGCACTGCTACAATCCGTTGCATATATCGAAATCGTTGGACTCGTCGACGGATCGGCTCCTCGAGCGTATCGACAAGATTTTTGATGCGGTGCAGGTGGGCCATATCACGTTGACGGGCGGCGAGCCCCTCAGTTATCCGCGGCTTTTCGAAGTTCTCGCCGCGCTCAAACGTCATGGGGTGCCTTGTCAGATGATTTCGAACGGAACGTTGTTGGACGCGGCGTATGCGAAACGTCTTGTCGAGGCGAAGCTGCGAGGCATTCAGATCTCGCTGCACGGACCGGATGCGCAAACCCATGAAGATTACACGCGAACACAAGGGTCTTTCGAACGAGCGGTCGCGGGGGTTCAGGCGGCGAACCAGGCGGGACTGCATGTCACCGGATGCATCGTGGTCACGCGTCGCAATGCGCATTGGGTGGGCGCGACCCTTGGGTTATGGCAGAAGCTTGGGGTTCAAAGGGTGGCGTTGAGCCGATTCAGTCCGTCGGGGCTGGCATCCCAGCATGTTGCGCGGTTGTTGCCATCGATTGCTGAGCTGATGACGGCGTTCGAGCAAGCGACGCCGTATGCTCGCGGCGGGATGCGATTGTTTTGCACGATGCCGATTCCGCCGTGCGCGATGGATACGAAGCTTTATGCGCCGATTCGATTCGGAAGTTGCGCGGTGGGAACCACGAAGCAGGAATTTGCGTTGAGTCCAGGTGGGGCTTTGCGATTTTGCACGTTGCACACGCAGGCGATTGGGGGGGTGGAAGATATTCTGGATGTCGAGGATGTGTCTTCGCTGTTTCATCACGAGCAGGTGGTGACCTATCGGGAAGGGGCGCCTTCCTTTTGCCGGGGATGCTATTACGAAAGGAGTTGTGGGGGGGGCTGCGGGGCGGCATCCATGTCGGTATACGGTCATCGAGAGCAGCCGGATCCATTGTTGTGGCAGCATGTGGACGATGCGTTTCGAGAAGGTCTCGACCGGCAGCGCGAAGGAGGCTGAGACGAGGGCGGGGTTCGATGGCCCGTTAGCGGGTTACGGTGAGGGGGCGAGAGAAAAAAGCGGATAACAGGCTTCAGCGTCGAGAGGCCCTCTAAGCCATCCCCTCATTTTCCCCGAGCCTTTCCTTCACGGTCACGGCCCGCGGCGCACGAAAACGGTCACGGTCACGGTCACGGCCCACGGCGCACAAAAACGGTCACGGTCATCCCATATTGTTCACCGCAGAACACCAAGCCAGTGTTCAGTAGCCCAGGGCAACTGTTCAATTCAGGAAAAATGAGGGGATCTGTCAGGAGCCCCTCACCCGCTGAAACCTATGCAACTATTTGGAATCATTATACAATTTTCTATTCCTGCAACATGGCCCCTTGCATGGTGACGATGGAAAATGGCGACGATGTCGAGCGATGCTTTGGGGCGCGTTCAATGGTGATATGGGCTTTGTCACGAGGGGAATGTCAGGATGGTGGTGGGAAGAAGGCAGCAGGAGGCGTGGAGGGGCAGAGCTTATCGGATAAGCCAGAAACAGGTGCCAGGATGACGGGCGCGGCAAGGGATGTTGCGTCAGGGGCTGATGGGGATCGTGTTGAGGATTTCCTGGCCGGATGGCTTGCTACGTTGGCGCGGCTTTGCTGCCGGTGGCTCAGGTTCCCTTACATCGCAAATACGGCATCGCAGCAGTAGGTAGCGGACTGGCCGGGCTGGGTGTCGAATTCCTGGGAAGGCTGGGCCAGGTGGAAGCACCATCGGCTTCTGGACAGGTCGACGGTGATGCCGCACATATCGGCGAAGTCGATTCCTTGCAGGACCACCTGGGTGGCACCGTCTCCGGGGCGCGTGCGGACGATAGCGCTGGTGCTAGCCTGGACGTACGTCAGCCTCATGCCGTCAGCGTGCATTTCAATGATACCGGAGTAAAAGGGGCCCTGGCAGGGGGCGGCCTGAAGCGCTGAGCTGGCGAGGCGGGTGACTTCGCCATTGGCCGTATCGATGACGATCAATTCGGTGCCGGTATGGACGGCCACGTGTCCGAAGCCGGCAAAAATACCTGACCCCGCTGGGATTTGGAAGCTTTCCGACAACGGAATCGGTGTTCCCGCCACGAGGGGCATCTCATTGATAACAGGGATAATTTTCGTGATGGTAGCGCCAGCGGCCACTGCCCATCCCTGATTGGTGGAAAGGGCCCATAACTTCCCGCTTGCAAGGTCCGAGGTGAGACCGGGTATGGCTTCCTGGCTCATGATCTCGGCCCAATAATCCGCGAAATCATAGCTCAGCACTCGGGAAGCCCCGGAGTAGAAGACCAATCCTTCCCCAAAGGCGATGGGGCCCCTGGGTGCGTCAAGCTTGGAGGTATCGTCCACAATCCGGCATTGCGTATCCAGGGAGACGATGCGGAACGTTCCGGCGGTACAGACGCCCGCCATACAGGCCTCTTCGGCACCGCAAGCGTTGCCGCACCCGCCGCAATGCAGGACGTCGCCCATGGTGTCGACGCAGTGGCCGCTGCAAAGCGTCTGGTCTGGGGGACATAGTTGGGGACAGCTTAAATCCTGGCAGCCGGAAAGACCGGCACATATCTGGCCGCTACCGCATTTATTGTTGCAACTTCCGCAGTGTTCGGGGTCGTTGGTGATGTCCACGCATCGATCACCGCATTGCTTTAGCGGCTCAGCGCAGGTGGGCACACAGTTTCCGCTGGCGCACTGCAGCCCCGGACCGCATTCGTAGCCGCAATATCCGCAGTTGTGGATGTCGGTCTGATAATTGACACATTTGTTTCCGCACAGACTCAGGTCCAGCGGGCAACTCACTCCACATATCCCGTAGCTGCACGTCATCCCCGACCCGCATTGGTTGCCGCATGCGCCGCAGTTCAGGCTGTCGGTCTGATAGTCCACGCACTTGCCCATGCACAGACTCATGTGTGGCTGGCAAGTCGGCCCGCATATCCCGCTGCTGCACCTCGTCCCCGACTCGCATTGGTGGCCGCATGCGCCACAGTTCAGGCTGTCAGTCTGATAATCCACGCACTTGCCCATGCATACACTCATGTCCGGCTGACAACTCGCCCCACATACCCCGCTGCTGCACGCCATCCCCGGGCCGCATGACTTGCCGCAGGAACCACAATGATACGGATCGGTGGCCAACGTCACGCATTTCCCTGCGCACATCTCCTGCCCTTCAGGGCACCCTTCCTCCTTCGGGCAACCTGATACCATGAAGATCAGGGCAATAAAACATAAGCAATTTTGAAGAGTTACCCCAATTTTGCGACGATACATCATGCCTCTCTCCTGTTCCCGTCCGTGATCCGATTCACGCCACCATCACCATACCTAGAACCTGATCCTCATTTTAGCCTGACTTTCCTGTCAATGCAAGCCTTCCCCTAGGCCGAGACGATAAGCATATTCAATAATATTCGTTAGATGGTAAATGGTATGGCCTCACCTTTTCGACACACTTATTTGTGCGAGTTTCACCCACTTTTGCGTCATGGAAAAGAGCTTTGGTCCGCGGTCGACTCTGCCAAAACCGAGAAAATAACTCGGAGACAATCCTTTGAAGGTCCGAAATCCAAGTTCAGGTTGCCGTTGCTGCCAAAGTCGAAATCAAGATCGAGGATAACTCTCTGATTGAATCTCTACCCCATGCCAGAAATCACGAGGGCTCTTGTCGACGATAGGGGCATGGTCGCGATTCGGCCACGATGAAAAGCAGCGTTAGGAGGCATTATTATACGTAACCTATCAGAATAAGCTTCCTTGTTTTGTCCCCGTCCCTGTCGATTTGCGGGTGATTGCTTTCCTGCTACCGGAACGACTGGGCGCTTTTTTGGGAGCGGCTTTTTCGACCTCAGGATGGCCTGAATTCGTGTCGGTGCCGAAAGGCAAAGATGGAGTCGGAGGAGTCCTTGGCAGCCCGGCGGAAGATTCGAGACCGGCATCGTCCCGAGGAAAAGTGCATAGATAGTTTGCGAATCTCCTGCGCATGACCTCGATGGCTTCCGGGTTATTGTCCACCAGGGTAACGTCTCGTCCATGGCTTGCCGCGGCCTGCCCAAACGAACCGCTGCCGGCAAAAAAATCGAGGAGTTTATCACCTTTTTTCGAATGGATACGAACGATCCGAGACAGGATTCCCAGAGGTTTCTGCGTGGGATAGCCGGTTTTCTCCTTGCCGTTGGGACTGACAATGGTGTGCCACCAGGTATCGGTCGGAGTCTTGCCCCGAGCCGCTTTTTCCTCGCCCACGAGAGACGGAGCCATGTACGGAATACGGTCGATTTCCTCGTAGTTGAAACAGTATTGGTGAGGATCTTTGGCGTACCAGAGAATGTTGTCGTGTTTGGGGGACCACCGATGGGTTGCCCGTGCGCCGTAGTCATAAGCCCAGATGATTTCGTTGATGAAGCTGTCGCGGCCAAAAATCTGGTCCAGGGCGACCTTGGCATAATGAACTTCGCGATAATCCAGGTGCAGAAATAGGCTCCCCGTGGGCTTGAGGAGACGGTAGGCCTCATGAAGGCGGGGAACGAGAAACGCCATGTAGTCGTCGAAAACATCAGCGTATCCGCTCACCCCCACCACGGTGGTTCGGTATCGTTTTCCTTGAAAACCGACTCGATCGCCCTTTTCGTCGCGCTCTGTTCGAATACGGGTACGCGACTGTGGACGTCCGGTGTTGAAGGGCGGATCGATGTAGATCAGATCGAAAGATTGATCGTCGAAACCGCGGATAATTTCGAGATTGTCACCATGGAATACTTGCACGCTTCCCGCTTCGGCGGGGTTGGCAGGAACAGGGAAATCCCGGATGCCTCCCAGCTCCTCAGAAGTGCTGCCCGCGGGCATGCGTTTTCCCTCGTGCGCTACAGGCGCGTTTTCTGGCTTTCGTCCGAAGGCATAGCGAGTGCCTCGTCGTTGCCCCACGCAATGGACGGAAACCTTTCCGATCCATCCATTTGTTTTGGCCGCGGCACGAATCCGCGCAACGGCCGAGTCTGCCGGGGCATTCAATGATTTGCCAATAAATTCAATAAGTTCTGATTTACTCCACCAGCGTTCTGCGCCGGTATTCTCATGGCTGATGTCGGCGAGCAGGTTTTCCAGGTCGTGTTCTTGGGTCTGAGCGTCCTTGGGTTTCGGCATGGGCTGCTCCTGTCCACGGATTGCGGTTGAAACGAAGATGTACCGTCATCACACCGCGGGGATTCTCCAGCCATCCTTTCAGAAATCCGATTTGCTTTTCGTTATCGCGACCACGGCGTTTTTCGCAACCCTTGAGCCGTACCCCGTAGCGTGAATGGTCGAGGTGTCAGGTCATTCGAACGCGATTCGCGAGTCAACGCAACACGGGGGCGATGGGTTTCGGGAGCCTGTCGATCGGTATCCACGAGGTCCATCGGCGTGCGGCGGTGCCAGCGGCTTGTTCTCGACTGAAAAACGGAATAGGCTGAACGTTCTTTCAGTATCTTTTGGAGTCATGTGGATGGAACCAGAGTGGATCGAGATTGATGGGGCTCGGCAGCATAACTTGCGCATCGAGCATCTTGCCATTCCCAAGAAAAAGCTCGTGGTATTCACGGGGGTGAGTGGTTCGGGCAAGACCTCCCTGGCCTTCGATACGCTCTATGCGGAGGGCCAGAGGCGTTATGTGGAGAGTTTGTCCTCCTACGCGCGTCAATTCCTTGGGGTGATGGAAAAGCCGGCGTTCGAGAAGTTGCGGGGGCTGAGTCCCACGATCGCCATCGAGCAGAAGTCGGCATCGAACAATCCGCGTTCGACGGTGGGGACGATCACCGAGATTTATGATTATTTGCGTGTGTTATATGCCCGGATTGGGATCCAGCATTGTCCGCGATGCGAGGAGGTGGTGGCACCGTTGACGATCGAGCAAGCGGTTCGCGAGCTTCGGGAAATCGATCGGGACGTATGGCTGCTCGCGACCATCGTGGAAAACCGAAAAGGCGAGCATCGCGAGGTGTTGGAGGGGTTACGTCAACGAGGTTTTTTGCGCGTGCTCGTGGACGGAACGTTGGAGCGTCTGGATTCGCTCGTGACGCTGACGAAAGCGCGCAAGCATACGGTGCAATTGGTGGTGGATCGGGTGAATCCCCATAAGGTTTCGGTGTCACGTCTTACGGATTCCGTGGAGACGGCGATGCGCGAGGGGCAGGGTTCGCTATTGGCGGTCTGTCCCCATGGCCGGATGCCTACCGTTCGTTTGAGCCAGCATCGGGCGTGTGGCTCTTGCGGCATTGGACTTCCCGACCTTTCTCCCCAGAGTTTTTCCTTCAACAGTCCGTTGGGAATGTGTCCCACGTGTCATGGGATGGGGCGTCGATGGGAGATGGACGCCAGGTTGGTGGTGCCGAATGAATCGTTATCGATTCGACAAGGGGCGATTGAGCCTTGGGCATCGATCATGGAGCGAGGGTCCGGGTGGAGTTATGAGATTTTCTCGGGATTGGAGAAGGCTTTTGGGATCGATTTCGATCGTCCCTGGAAGGATTTATCGAAGAAACAACGGGACATCGTGTTACGAGGGACCCAAGGTCGTCGCATCGAGATCGAGCATCGGCATCGCTCGGGTTCTGGCACGTGGTCGATCGAGTTCGAGGGGGTATTGAACACGATGCTTCGTCGATATTCGGAAACGCGTTCCGATGCGATGCGCGAGTATTATCAGAAGTATTTTTCGGATGCGCCATGCTCGGATTGTGAGGGGCGGCGTTTGCGGAAGGAATCTCTTTCCGTGCGCGTGGGCGGTCGAAGCATTGCCGAGGTAGTTGGGATGTCGGTGGATCGGGCGCGCGAGCACTTCGAAGCACTATCCCTACACGGACAGGACCTCATCGTGGCACGCGAGATTCTCCGGGAAATCAAGGGTAGATTGGATTTTTTGCGTTCCGTGGGTCTCGGGTATCTTTCGTTGGATCGGGCTGGACCATCGTTGTCGGGAGGGGAAGCGCAGCGGATTCGATTGGCCAGTCAGCTTGGAAGCGAATTGTCTGGTGTGATGTACGTTCTCGATGAGCCATCGATTGGGTTGCACGCCCGGGACAATCTTCGGTTGATCCGCACGTTGGAGCGCTTGCGGGATACGGGCAACACGGTATTGGTGGTGGAGCATGATGCGCAGATGATGCTTCACGCCGATTATGTGGTGGATTTCGGTCCTGGGGCGGGCGAGCAGGGCGGACAGGTTGTGTTTTCCGGAACGCCCGAGCAATTGCGTGCCAGCGACACGTCGACGGCTCAGTATTTGTCAGGCAAAAAGCAAATAGCCCTACCTTGGAAGCGGAGGAAGGCACGAGGCAAGCTGGTGGTGCGCGGGGCTCGAGCCAACAACTTGAAGGGCATCGATGTGGCGTTCCCATTGGGCACGCTCATTGCTGTCACGGGCGTGTCGGGGGCGGGAAAGAGTTCCTTGATCACGGGAATTCTATTTCCGGCGCTGGCGAGACAACTGCATCAGGCCAAAGTCACGGTGGGAGAGCATGATCGCATCGATGGGATCGACGCGATCGACAAGTGCATTCATATCGATCAGAGTCCGATTGGGCGTACGCCTCGTTCGAATCCCGCGACCTATACGAAGGCCTTCGATCTGATTCGCGATATTTTTTCGCGAACGCCTGAAGCGCGGGCTTTGGGCTATGGTCCGGGGAGGTTTTCTTTCAACGTGCGTGGAGGTCGATGCGAGGCATGTGAAGGCGATGGGATGAAGCGCGTGGAGATGCACTTTCTTGCCGATGTGTATGTGCCTTGCGAAACTTGCGGTGGAAAACGGTATCACGAGGCAACCCTTCGGGTGCAATACCGGGGGATGTCGATCGCGGATGTGTTGGCTCTTTCGGTGGATCGAGCGAAACAGGAGTTTTCTGCCCATCCGAAACTCACACGAATCCTTCAAACCTTGTGGGATGTGGGTTTGGACTATGTAAAGCTCGGGCAACCTGCGCCTACGCTATCGGGAGGGGAAGCCCAGCGCGTGAAGCTCAGCCGCGAGCTTGCGAGGACGGATACGGGCAAAACGTTATACGTTCTCGATGAACCCACGACGGGGCTTCACTTCGAGGATATTCATAAATTGTTGGGGGTCATTCATCGTCTGGTGCAAGCGGGCAACACGGTCATCGTCATCGAGCATAATCTCGACGTCATCAAGTGTGCGGATCATGTCATCGATTTAGGTCCCGAGGGAGGGGATCAAGGCGGTTTTATCGTTGCGCAAGGGACTCCTGAGCAGGTGGCAAGTCATCGGGATTCGGCCACGGGGCATGCGCTTTGCGCCGTGCTTCCCCCATGATTTCATCCGCCGTACGCAGGTTCTTCCGCGTGTGCGAAGTCGCATGTCCAAGCTTATCGATGTATCCGGAAAGGGCTTAGACCGATGTCTTTTTCTTGCTTCGATTTCGATCCCAGCCGCGAAGCATCCCTATCCGTGGGGTGATGGTATCGTCATCGAACCATCTGTATCGATCGTGATGCGGGTCGTTGCGAACGTGCCATGTCGCGCGTACGCAACGGGGTTACGAACGAGCGGTGGTTGACGGAGTTGTCGAAGCGAACGTAGCGTTGTCGGATGATGTATCCTCGAATTGTCTATCCCGCGATGTGTGTTGTTGTCGGGCTATCGATTGGGTGCAAAGACACCAAGCGAGATTCAGGATCGTTGGGGGACGACGGGTTGACGTTAGCGGCGGGCTCGCAATCTGCGGCTCCGATTCCGGTATCGACGTTACCCACGAGCGATCGGGACAAGCTTCATTCGCTGGCGCAAAAAGTCCTTGGATTCATAAAAAACAAGGATACGGAGGCGTTGGTTCTGATGGCCGCGCCGCAGGATCGGCAGAAGATGAGCCAATCGCTTCAGGCGGGGCAATCGATGTACGAGACACTATTCGCTTCCGGTGGGTGGTGTGGCAAAGCGGTGGAAGCGTGGCAGGAAGAGGTTGGCGAGACACGGATCAAAGACAGACAAGCGCGTGTGAAGTTCATGGATCTTGAAGACAAGCGCGTGGCGGTGGTGGTATTTCAAAAGGAGGATGGGGTTTGGTATTTCCAGGGTGTGGATAATCCCTCGCTGGATACCTATGGGTCCTGGGGCGTATCCGCGCGTTGAACACGCTTTTTTGCTAGCGCGAATCATTTTTGGCCGAGTGCGCGTGAGCGGGTTGGTGCTATGGTTTTGCGCTCCCGTCGGTTGTTTACGCCAACGGTTTGCCCATCCAACGGAGGCTATATCATGGGAATCAAAGCGGGTTCCCCCAATGGAATCACCATTGTGGGAGGTCGTCCGATGCATCGGGCGGTGCAGGCCACGGAGTTGCCGCAAGGGGTGGAGCAAGTGTTGACGATTGCGGCTCTCGATCCTGTGTTTCGCGCCCAAGTGGCACGGGATCCCATTTCGGCGGCGGCAGCCAAAGGAATTCGTCTCGATCCGGTGGAAGCGGCTTTGTTGCAGTCGATGCCTGCACAGCGCCTGGCGGCGATGACCGAGCGGCTGATCATTCCACGAAGTTCTGGTCGTCGAACGTTCATGAAAGCGGTATCCGCTTCGGTTGTGGCGATGGTGACAGGCCAGGCCTTCCTTCTTTGCTCGGGATGTACGGGAGCGGATACGTTCGAGCGGGATACGGAGCCGGAGCAACGGTGGATGGAGCTGGCTGGATATACGTGTTACGTTTGTATCCCTACTGGGATACCTGAAGCGGACGCGGGGACTGTTCCCGTGGTATTGGCGCTACACGGAGAGGGGGAGACGTGTCTTTCCAGCGCCCAACGTTGGCAAGCCATCGGTGAGCGCGCGGGATTCTGTCTTGTGGCCATCAACTGGACGGAAGAGGCGCGTCTTCCGGAGCAGCGCAAAGCGCTTGTGAGCCACTTACAGCAGATCGTCGAGCAGTTGGGGGAGCAATTGAGGATATCCACGGGCGACGTGTACTTGACGGCGCGGGGGATGGCCGCGGATATGCTCGTTGATGCGGTGTACTTGGGGGGAAGTTCGCTATCCTGCAAGGCGGTCAATCTGCTTGGGGGAGCGCCAAAGGGCGATTGGATCGGGCAAGCAGACACGCTTCTTGCGCCTCTTGGGGCAACACCTCCGAAGTTATGTTACGTCTTGGGCAAGGTCGATGACGACTATGCGCAGGGCAAAGCATTTGCGGAAGCGCTCGTGGCGCGTGGCGTGACGGTGCATCGGCAAGAACTCGAGGAGGCTACGGATTCGGCGAAGCTTTCTTTTGCCGATATTTGGTCTTGGATGTCCGCGTGAATACGAAAGCCGACGTCACCTTATTGAACCTGAACATGCTGTGTGTCCGGTATGTGGATCGCAGCGAAAGCGAGGTTCATTTGCCTCTTGGACCGCTTTACCTGGCGCATGCGCTCGAAAAGGCGGGATATGCGGTGGATTTTCGTGATTATCAGCTCGTGGACCGGGCCGATAAGTTTTCGATCGAAGCGTTGCGAAGGTTTTTATCGGGGGCGGCACCTATCGTTTTCGTAAGCTGTATGGCCAATCTGCTTCCGTATACGTTGTTGGCGCTCGAACGATACAAGCTCGATCATCCGGATGCTTTCCTTGCGCTGGGGGGAGTGGGAGCGGCGGGGGTGGAGCGTCAGGTGCTTGATTTATGTCCCTGGATCGATGCGATATCGGTGGGGGAAGGAGAGGTTTCGGGACCAGCGTTGGTAAGGGCGGCCCAGCGAGGGCGGGGGACAGACGGAAGCTGGGATTTATGCGATGTGCCTGGCGTCCTGTGGAGGCAAAAAGGCGCGATTTTCGTGCAGCCGGCCGCGGCTCGGCTTCGGGATCTCGAAGCGATCGCGCCCGCTTGGCATCTTGTGGATTTGTCCCGATACGCGGGGATCAACATCATTACGTCGCGGGGATGTCCTTTTCCTTGCTCATTTTGTTCTGTCGCGCCCGTATGGGGAAGAAAGCCGGTCCTGCGACGGGTTGAAGGCATCGTGGCCGAGATGGAGTGGTTGCACGAACGGGCGGGCTGCGAATTATTTCTCTTTCAAGACGAGTATTTTTTGTCTTCTTCCGACCGGGTACGCGCGTTGTGTGAGGCGATGCAATCGCGAGGGCTTCGGTTTCGATGGAAGGCGTTTGGGCGTATCGATCAAACCGATGAGCCCACGATGCGAGCGATGGCGCGGGGGGGATGTATCGAACTACGATTTGGGGTCGAATCGGGTTCGGACAGAATCCTCTCGAGGGTCGTCAAAGGGTTCGATGCCCAACGCGCGCACGAGGTACTCAGCGAAGCGGTAGGAATTTTTCCCGGTGTGGATGCGTTTTATATGTGGGGATTTCCTTTCGAAACGATGCAGGACTTCCAGCAGACGTTGCTGCACATGATCGTGAGTCGCACGATGGGGGTACGCATCTTGCCGTCGTTGTTGTCGCTTCTTCCCCAAACCGATTTGTATCAAAGCTTGGATCCATCGGAAAAACTCGAGTTTTTTCCGGAGTTATTCCCGGAGTATATGCTGACGGGACATGAGGTATGCGACGCTGGGCGGGTCCGCATACAGCCGGAGCACGCGTCGATCTACCGGTTCATCGAACGGAATCCCCATGTGTTTCCTGGTTTTTTTCATATCGATGTCGAGGGCAACGTGCTTCCGAAAGCTCGCCTGTTGCAGAAGTTCGGTTTCTACGCATCGCAGGATCGTCAAGAACTGCTTGGTGCGGAAGTCGAGTGTTGTGGCGCGCATTCTCCCTAAGGCATATCGACGCGCCCAGACGCGTGGATACATCTGCTTGGCGTACCAAAGCGTATCGAACGAGCCGACAGCGCGTTGCGATGGTGGCGCTCCCGGCTTCGGGTAGGGTATGAAGCTGTCATGGTTCCGGCCCCTTTGGTTTTCTCCACGAACTCTTACGGCTATCTTCGCGACGAGATATGCAAGCTTGGACGGCTCGAGCGCGGCCAGGTAGAGCGTCGTACCTTTCCCGACGGCGAGCATTATCAACGGATATGCGAGAGTGTATCGGGGCGTGATGTGGTGCTGGTCGGGGGAACCATCGATGATGGGGCTACGCTGGAGCTATTCGATCTTGCCTCGACATTGGTGAAGTATGGGGCGGATCGATTGACGTTGGTGATTCCGTATTTTGGCTATTCGACGATGGAGCGGGCGGTTCGGGCGGGGGAGGTGGTGACGGCGAAAACGCGGGCGCGATTGTTCTCGGCGATCCCGCCCGCATCGCGAGGAAACCGCGTATTTTTGCTTGATTTGCACACCGAAGGCATCACGCATTACTTCGAGGGAGCGATTACGCCTCGGCATATCTCGGGAAGGAAAGTGATCGCGGCGGCGGCTCGCGAGATCGGTGGTGAGGACTTTGTGCTGGCCTGCACGGATGCGGGTCGAGCCAAGTGGGTCGAGTCCCTGGCCAACGATTTGGGGGTGCATGCGGCCTTCGTTTTCAAACGGCGTCTGGACGAAACCCGTACGGAAGTTACGGCGGTAAGCGCGCAAGTGCGCGGCAAGAACGTGGTGATTTATGATGATATGATTCGCACGGGGGGCTCGCTCATCCATGCGGCACGGGCGTATGCGGATGCGGGGGCCGCGCGCCTCGATGCCATCACCACCCACGGGCTGTTTCCGGCCGATGCCTTGGAAAAACTGCGAAGCTGCGGGTTATTACAGCGTGTGGTGAGCACGAATAGCCATCCCAACGCATGCCGATTGCAGGACGATTTTCTGCAGGTCATTTCGGTGGCGGATATTTTGGTCGACGAGCTGCGCGCGCCGTAACTACTTGATCTTCCGTTATTTTTCGACAGCGAGCCTTGGATGAAATGGAAAAACGCTCGCCTCTGCCACGGATGACGTGATGGCTTCCGTGCATACGTCATGCGTCGGCCCATCCTCCGAGCCCGTCATGCGTGACTATCCTTATCCGGATATTCCAAGTCTGTCTTCGATACGTCGGAACCCGAGTCTTGCGCGGCAGACGGAGAGCCAGGACCGATTTGCGTTTTGCCCACATCGAGGGGAATTGCGTTTTCCGGAGGCGATGCACTGTCCTCTGTTTCTTTGTGTGCGGGCATCGAGGATTGTTCGAGCCAGGCTGCCGTTGGCGATGCCTCGGGCCGTACACTAGGGGGGTTCGATGACCATGCATTTTCGGTCCGTGGCAGGATGGAAGTGCCGGAAAGCAGACGTGGAATTTCCGCGGCATCGTCATCGGAGGCCACCCAGGCGCTGACCCAGGAGAGCCATGAAATGGCCTGGTGTCGGAACAATATTTTTCGTGCGTCGAGGGGGCGCGGAGGTTTGGCGGGTTTGAGGCCTTTTATTTTCGGAGCCAGGGCTTTGGGGCGCTTGGCATCCACGCCGTAGGCATACTCCGTTCGATAATCGTTTCCGGGCCAGCATACGAGGCCTTCCTCGGCGATCTCGAAATGCGTTCCCTCGCCCAATTCTTCTTCGATTTGCTCGCGCACCAGATCGACTTCCGCGCGCTGATAAAACCCTGCGAGTGCGTTTTCGAAGATGCGCGCCGACGTTCGTGAGCGCCGCACGAGCACGTCGACGAATCCTACGGACGGCATCCCTGCCAGAATTCGTCCTCCCTGCTGTTCGAAAGCGATCTCGCAAGCATCGCGACCAAGCTGCTCGCACGTCAATCGGATACGAATACGGTTGGAACTCAATTCCACGCTTGCGATAGAAACCGGACCGAAGCGCCAGCGTGAGGATTTCAAAAGATAAGCCAACAGCTCTCGCTCCACGAAGCGTCGAATGGCTCGTTCCACCTCGGCAATCCCTTCGCGAAACTTGGCCGCACCACTGCCCTCGATCGATTTGCCATCGGCCACTCTCGCGATTTGCGAGGCCACTTGTTCGTGTTCTCGAGAGGCGGCGCGTCGCAATCGTTCATACAGTTTAGGCAGTGTTCCCGAGTGAATTCCCGCCACGAGAAGGCCTCTCATCGTTTCCCCATGAGCGCCAAACCGCGCGGGCACCAGACGGTCAGGGATCGTAGCTCGATACAGTTTGTAATTCTCTTTCAGTTCCCACGCTAGAAAGCCCGTGACACTTGGCGCGAGAAACGCCGTCACGCCCGCGATGGCCCCTCCGACGATGGGGCCCAGCGGCGACAGCGGAATTTGCAGCGCGGCAAGCATTTGCGGAGCAAAAGGAAGCGTGAGCTTATGAGCCACGGTGATGATCGGAAAATGCTTCAGCGGATTGAGTTCCGGCTCCACCAGCAGCGTGACATACACGCGAATCACGTACGCCACCATGGCCCAACACAACCCGAACGAAGCCCTCACGACCGTCCACAGACCATGGTGCCCCTGCTGATAGCGCAGCAGTTCATCCACGCGAATCATTCCTCGTAGCAACCACTCCATCGCGACGGCAAACGATCTTGCAATGAGCTGAAGCAGTTGCGGAATCCACTGGTGACTCAGCACTTGCCATGTGGGCACGAGTTGTTCGAGCACGTAATCTTCGACTCGCTGGCCGATTCGCGTACCCGCCAGCAGACTCACGGTGACAAAGGTCGCCAGCGAACCCGCCAGCCCGAGAAACCAGTCTTCTTTTCGCAAGGGTGTGAGATAAAACGCAACGACAGCCAAAAGAATCGGCACGACAATCCGACGCAGGACGAGTCGTACGCCTGGGCGAGCGAACCATTGCTGCACTGCGGGGATGGTGAGGATGGCCCTAGGAATGCGAAAGAACACCCAAGCGATGACAACGCCGAGCATCTCCAGGATTTGCATCCCAAAGGCCCGAAGCGGTTCGCTATGAAGTATCCCGAAAAGGATAGTCGATGTTACAAAAAACGAGGTGAGGGTCAACACGTTTGGCGCAGCGGCGCCAAAGAGTCTCCACAGCGGCCCCACCAGATGCCCCACGCCTTCGAGCAGCACGAACGCCGCGCCCAACGGAAGCAGCACATACAACGAGATGACTCTTCCCACGCGAGTCCCAAACGACAGGCTGCTCGCCTTTTGCATTCCTCGTAAGTAAATGTCACTTCGACGATAGATGCCATCGAGTTGCGTTTCGAGCCGCCGGTCGGCTTCGAGCAACGCGTCGCCATGGATCCATTCGGAGGAACCCTTCAGATCAGCTAGTTTGAGTTGATTGCGGGAGATGGCATCGCGAAGTTGCGGAAAAGTCAGATATCCACTGAGCAGGACTTGATCCATCAACTCCTCGATGAGTTTGTCGCGGGACAATTGTTCCGGGGTACTCGTCGCCACGAGCCCCACCTGGTCGAACACACGTCGAAAACGTGGACGAAGCGCCTCCCGAGTCCTTCGATCAGCGATTCGAACCGCATGACCGAGAGCGTCCGTGAGTCGTTTTCGCTCGGAAGAAGTGAGCCGCACGTGTTGTGCCCGAGCCAACGCAACTTGAAAGGCTCGAGCCACTCGCAGCTCCTTCGTGGACTCCAGCTTTCTTACAATCTTTCGCTTTCCGCGCGAAAGGATATACGACGCCACGTCGACAGCCTCGTGCTGCTTTTCGGCTGCGAGCGATGCACGTTGCAACGTGTACAACACTCTTGCCTCGATCCCGTACCGAATCCGACTCGAATCCGCGGCGGCACGATGAGCAAGAACAACGATAAGCGACGGCCAATCGATATCATCGGCCCGGTCGATGGAAGAGCCCAGCGCCGCATGCAAGCGCTGGCCCAGATGCCCACAACATTGCTGCAACGACTCTTCGGCTTGTTGTCGTAGTTGTGGTTCGAGTGCTCCACACGCCACCGCCCAATGCAGCACGGCCCGCACGTCATTGCCAACCTCTTGTGCTTTCCGCGCGCGGCCCTCGAGCCTTCGATAAGCCTTGGAAGGGATTTCTTTCGATGGGGCAACCAGCGGTTGTCGAACGGAGATGGGACTCCAAGGCCCCACCGTTCCCGTCGGTCCCAGGGCTTGTTGAACCGCGACCGGGCGCCCTTTCGATAGCAAAGGCAAAGGATCGACATCGAGCGCGATGGCTTCATCCACTTTGTCAAACGCACTCAATCCGGGAAATGTCGTGACCAGAAGTCGAGGAGCGAAGTGCCGGAGTTCCAGGTAAACCGCAACGAACTCTACATACACTTCACGGTCCGTGCCCGGCGGAAGAACCAGGTCGTCATGACTCAAAATCGCGCGAATTTCATTGAATTCCGTCGGCCCTATCAGCTCGATACGCTTCCGGATCTGGACATCGTCGAGGCAACCATCCGCCTGTCTGCGAGCCAACGCAAGATGCACACGCGCGTGAAATACATCACGCCACAGTCTCGTGATGACCTCCGTGTCGGAACGAGTGCGAAGGAAACGAGGACTCGGACGCGCGATGAGAATGACGGGATCAGGAATGTCGGTCGCTGGCAATCCCAACTCTTCCGCGCCCGCGAGCGCGAGCAATTCGGTTTTCGCGATTGGATAACACTGGTCGTGGGGAACCAATCCCGAGAGCCTGTGATGGTATTTGATGACGCGACGAAGAAAGCGAGGGTCCACCACGACCGCTCCAGCGGCATGACGCAAAGCGAGTTCGTGGGCGGCAAGATCCATGCGATTACGACTTCTTTTCCGCGATCACCTGGCGAATCGCGGCCACCACTCGATGAACATGAAATCCGTATTTTTCCATCGCTACGTGTCCAGGGGCCGAGCTTCCATATTGGTCCACGGTCACAAGCGCACGTCTATGTTTCACCCACCTTTCCCAGCCGAAACTGACTCCAGCCTCGACGGCCACGCGGGGGATATCCGAAGGAAGCACCTGCTCGATATAGCTCGACGGTTGCGATTGAAAAATTTCCCAGCTTGGCATCGACACCACGCGAACGGCAATGCCTTCGGAAGCAAGCTGTTCGTGTGCTTGTAAGGCAAGGGAAACCTCCGAACCGGTGGCAATCACGACAACGTCCGCGGGCGCGTTTGCATCCGTCAGGATGTAAGCTCCTCGATGAAGCCCGCAAGCCGGTGCATACTTGGCGCGGTCGATGACCGGAACCTTCTGGCGGGTCGTCACGAGCGCTACGGGACCATCGGAATACTGCATACACCAACGCCACGCTTCGGTGGTTTCATTCGGATCGGCCGGTCGCAAAACGATGACATTCGGCATGAGGCGAAGGGATGCGAGTTGTTCGACAGGTTGGTGGGTGGGACCGTCTTCGCCTACCGCGAGCGAGTCATGCGAAAAAACCATGAGGATGGGAAGATGCGCCAACGCTGCGATACGAATGGAAGGCCGCATATAATCCACGAACGTAAAGAACGTGGATACGAGGGGCCGAACGGCACCGTGATAAGCCATGCCATTAGCAATGGCAGTCATGGCGTGTTCGCGTACCCCAAAATGAATGTTGCGCCCCGCGCCTGTCACGCCATCGAACGAGCCACCTTGTTTGATTTGGCTTTGTGTCGAACTGCCGATATCCGCATCGCCTCCGACCAGCCATGGCACGCGCGACGCTATGGCGTTGAGCGCTTTGCCAGAGGCATTTCTCGTGGGTTGATCCTCACCGGGAGAAAAGCTCGGCAAGTCCACATCCCAATCATCCGGCAACGCTCCTTCCCATGCCAGTTTCCATTGTTCCGCCAGCTCCGGGTACGCCTTTTCATACGCGCGAAACCGATTTTCCCAGGCGACTCGGGCCTCATGGCCGCGCTGCATCCCTTTGCCAATATGCGCGCGAACGGCCTCCGGCACATGAAAGTGCCACGACGGATCCCAACCCAGGTTTTTCTTCGTCAGCGCGAGTTCTTCCACACCGAGAGGTGCCCCATGCGATGCGTTCGACCCTTGTTTATTCGGTGAACCATATCCAATCGTCGTCTTCACGATGATCATCGACGGTCTTTGTGTTTCGGCACGGGCTTCCGATAGCGCACGATCAAGACCTTCCAGATCGTGGTTCCCATCCGCCACGAACACGACATGCCACCCATACGCTTCATAGCGTTTTCCCACGTCTTCCACGGAAAAGGTCAACGACGTGGGCCCATCCAACGTGACATCGTTGGCGTCGTACAAGCATATCAGCTTACCCAACCCCAATTGCCCCGCGAGAGACGCGGCTTCCGCCGATACGCCTTCCATCATGTCGCCGTCGGATACGATGGCGTAGGTGTGATGGTCCACGATCTCGTGACCCGGACGATTGAATCGGTGCGCGAGCATGCGCTCGGCGATCGCCATTCCCACTGCATTGGCAGCCCCCTGACCCAACGGTCCCGTGGTGGCTTCCACGCCCGCGGTGAGTCCAAACTCAGGATGCCCCGGTGTCTTGCTGCCCCATTGTCGGAAAGCTTTCAACGCTTCGATGGGTACATCCTCGAATCCCGCGATATGCATCAAACTGTATTGCAAAGGGCTTCCATGGCCTGGAGACAAAATGAATCGATCGCGATCGGGCCACGTCGGCGCGGATGGATCAATGAGCAGATGACGTTGCCAAAGCACGTAGCCCATCGGAGCTGCACCCATCGGAAAACCGGGGTGTCCCGAATTGGCTCGTTGCGCCATGTCCGCGGCCATGATTCGAAGGGTGTTCACGCATAGCTGATCAATCGTTTGCATTTCCCCGTGCATCCCGTCTCCTTGGTCATCGACGACGCTTCCTTAACCCGAAAGGGCGCGGGTGGCCACTGGGGAAGGAAGTTGTGTGGTTTCAGCGAATCACTTGCCAAAAACGCTGTGACACCATGGCAGGGACCAGGTCAACACGTGGTGCTCGTCGGTGCGCGGAGCGCGAGGGAAGGCTCTTGTTGATACCGATATTTATCGTTATTAATCAATAGGTTACATCAATCTAGAAGAGGCAAGCGGAAGTACTGCCGCGCGTACGGATCACGGCGCTTGATGGTTCACGCTGATGGCGTCGAGAACGATTCGAATGCTTCCTGCGGTGGGATACGGGTCAAAGATCGCTTGTCTCGAAAGCTCGATGGCTTCCTCTCCAAGTTCAGCCGCGAGTGCTTCAACGCTGAGACCTTGGTCACCGACGCCGAGAACAGCAACTACCGCCGAGCGATGGTGGACAAGCTCGCGGCCACCTTGAACAATCCGGCCGACAATGAGGAGTTCGTCAAGTGGCTGATCGCCAGCATCTACAAGGGAAGACGGCTCAACACGGTGCTGGCAAGGCTCAAGGATCTGCTCAGACAGGCGATGGAGGCCACGCGGATGCGGAGTAGGCTACCCTGATGGAGCAAACTCGAGCCTACAGGCCTTTTCGAAATCCGAACGCCTGTAGAAAACCAACTCGATCCTCAACGACATAAGCCGTCAGCGCGATCACGCACCCGGCGCGAAACCAGCCGCCAACCGTGGCGCGAAGGGGATTTCAAGACAACGCAATGCGTCGCTACGGTTGCCCGCGGCGCATAACCCGCTGCCCTCCGCGGCCAGCCTCCCTTAATCTCCCCGATCCAACACGTAACGCACCGGTCCCAAGCTTGTCATTTTCACACCACCCGGCTTGCGTTCCACCAACATGAGTTGCTGGCTGCGGGCTTCTCCTACCGGAACAACCATCTTGCCGCCAGGATCAAGGGATTCGATCCAAAGGTCTGGAATTTTTTTCACCGCAAACCCCACACTAACCTTGGTAGCCCCTTTCCAGCGCGATACGTCGTGAGCGTTGGCGCATTCCACGCGAATATTACCGTATTGCGCAAGGATATTCGCAGCCAAAGCTGACAACCCTTCGTCCACGTCCATCGTCAACACCGCCCCATGTATTCCCACGACATGAGCCGCGATCGCGGCTCCGTAGCCTGTACCTCCCCCAAGATCGACGAGCGTGTCTCCTTCTTTCAAGGCAAGGGCCTGAAACGACATCGCATAGGCATGCATGGCCGACAAGGTGGCTTCACCGGATTCGTTCAGAAGAAACGCACGATCTTGCGCGGATCGATCGATGTCTTCCACCCGTACGAATCTTTCTCTCGGCACCCACACCAGAGCCTCATGCAATGCGGGGGCGATACCATCGAATCTTCGGTCCCGAAGTGTTTGCCGACGCGCCTCTCTGGCTACCTGGGCAAGCTCCTCATCATCCACGACCCGCTTTCTCGTATCCGATTCGTATCCGACCAATTCATTCCATAAATGCCATAAACCAATTGCTCGCAAATGCCGGTAAGGCTCATGCTGATCTACGGCATCTTCCACGGATCGAAAAAAGTACGCTTCTTCGGGGTCTCTTACGGAAAAGTGCGAAGCGATCTTTCGTAACAGAGGACCAAATAATTCAAAGCGCAAGCGAAGCGTTTTTCGGAAGTCGAGTTCGAACGAAGGGTCTACCCATTCGGATAAATAATCTTGGTCACCATCGTGCCACCATGCCGGACGATGCACCGTCATTCCCGTAAGACGCTTCCACGATTCGAGATTCTGATCGATCCCGGAGCCCGGGTAGAAACGAAATGGGTCAATGGATAAAAACCCAGTCGTTCGATCGCCACTGAGAAAGACGCTTTCGAGATAGGCATGAGAAGCTCGCAGAGTCTCCTCGGTTTCTCCTGGGTGCCCGACGATGACGTTGGCGCCAAAAGGCAAGTCAAGCTCGCGGGCCCAGTTCGCCACCTGCCGAAAATGATCCAAAAATTGCTGCGGAGAACCGGCCTTCTGAATTCGTGCCAACTGCGAAGGGTCTCCGGACTCGATACCAAAGCCTGGAGCGATATTCGCACGACGCATCCACTCGAGGTCCTCCCGTTCCAGAAGATCAGCGCGGGTGAGCAGCCAAATCTTGCGAACGGGAATCGGTTTTCGAACGAATTGTTCGAAAAACACGCGGCGCCACGATTTCGAACATCCAAAGAGCGCATCGGTCACAAAAAGCGTCCACGACGAAAGATCCAGAAAAGCATGCAAGCGATGCAATTCCTCTACTGCCCTTTCGGGCTCGTACGCGCGCCATGCCGTGCATCGTTTCGCCCGCTCCATGCAAAACGAGCAGTCGTAAGGACAGCCTCGGGAAAGAAATAGCTGCGCTTGAGACGCTACCTTTCGCGCTACCGGACGATACCTATCGAGCAAGCTCCAATCCAGGTCCGGAATTCTGTCGGATCGCTGGACCGGCTCGACCGGCAACACCCGCTGGGTCGGCGGTTTCCCCCGGATAAGTGCATCGACCAGACCGCGTAACGGACGTTCGCCGTCGCCAATCACGACATAATCGAAAGGAGAGTCATTTCCCGTAAAATCTTCGGGTCGCGCACTGGGATGATACCCCCCCACGACAAGGCGAGCGCGCGGGACAAAGCGCCGCAAAGTCTCGCCCATCAGCATCGTTTTCAAATAATCGTACGAGGAATAACAGGATATCCCGATAAGGTCATCATCCGACGATACGATTTGGTCGAGACGAACTGCGCCAAAAGCTCGTTCGAGATCGAGATCGATGATCCGCACATCGACGATTGGACTTCGCAGCGCGCCTGCCAAGCTCAGCAGATGGGGCACACCAAAAACGCGCCCATCTCCATACAGAGCACCGGGCCATAGCAGCAATACCCGAAAACGATCCTGCATGGCCAAGGCACCGTCAGGGTTCGACAGGGGTCATTGGTCAGGAAATAGGATCCACTAGGGATTCGCATCCCCTGCATCGGCCGGCGGAGTCAAACACGGCTGAGGCCCATCGTCACCCGCATCCTGGGGTGGCGCCAGACAAACTTCCGGCGAAGCGTCCTCGGCTGGCGACAAACACGGCTGAGGCCCATCGTCACCCGCATCTTGAGGGGCAGCAAGACACACTTCCGCGGAGGCATCCTCCGCCGGTGTCAAACATGGCTGAGGGCTGTCGTCGCCCGCATCATTGGGTGGAGTCAGACAAGCTTCCGGGGAGGTCTCCAATCCTGCGTCCTTCGGTGGGGGATCTTCAGGATCCGCTTCTCCCCCACACCCTTGCACAAGCCCCGCACTGGCCACCGCGATGGCCAGGAAACGAGCCCGACGTGCAAGAATACGTTTCTTTGTGTCGTCCTTGGTCATGCTTCCTCCCTGACACCCTCGATAGTACGAGCCTGCCGGTCTTTCGCAAGGATGATTTTTTGAACCTCCGTGCCGTCGTTCAGGCTTCAAAAAAATCAACGATTTCGAAGCTTTGCACGAAGAAGGCGCGCTTCGCCCTGCGCTTCACGATGTTCGGGATTGAGAGAAAGCAATTGCTCGAGATCGTGAAGGGCCTGTTCGACTTTTCCCATCCTGCGCAATAATTTGGCACGGTACAGCAAGGCAAGTTCGTTTTTTGCATCCCTGCGAATCAGGTTCGTCAGGGCCGCAATGCTGTCCATGGCCGCGTTCGGGCGCGATGAAGAGGCGCCAATCCACGCCAGCAGAGCGGCATAATCGATGGAGTCAGGATCGTTTTCGATCGCTTGCCGAATCAATCGTTCCGCACGCACAAGGTCGCCCCGCTTCAGCGCCTCCTGCGCAGCTACGAAATCTTGCGCCGCCCGTTGATGATCAGCCTCGGAACCCGAAGTGGAAACAAGCTTAGCCGACGATGGAACTGGTGTCGTGTTCGGAACGGCGGCACGAGCGACGATGGGTTGCGCTTGGGCGTGAGGTTGACTCGGTCGCGAAAGCGGTGGTGGTCTCGGCACGGGAAGCGGCTGAGGTACAGGACTCCTTGTGGATTCTGGAGATGCACCATCCATCGCCATGGCCTGCCGGGGAGGTTGAACCCTTTCTCGTCCACCGACAGGCTTTGGCGTTAGGGTTCCCACGGAGCGTTGGCTTGACGGAGTGGGATCCGAATAGGGAGGATGAGAGGGCACGTTGCTCAAGCGCAAGCCGCCCGAAGAGGGTGGTTCAGACACGGAAGGTCGGCTTGGCCGAATACTGACGGGCGGATCCAGTTGCGAACGTCGCGCTCCCCCAAAGCGCATGGGGGGCTTCTGTTGCTTTCTAAACTGAAATTGCCGGGAAATCGCAAGTGCGTACACAAGCGCGTTGACGTCCTCCTGGGGCGCGAGGCGCTGGGCATGAATGGCTCGAAGCGAAGGAGTCCCGGCCGTGATCGCATTCAACACCAATCTTTCCGTGTCCGTGACCCCAAGGTTGCGCAAATCCGCATCCGGATGAAGTCGTAGCGGTTGATCAATGATCTTGTGAAGCGCTCCACGAATACGTCGACGTTCTTGCCAAACCCTTGCCACCGCTAAAATGACGCTCAGAGCATCGGCAGGAAACAAGTCGTCCCCAGCCCATATCATCAGCAAATTGGTGCCTCTGTAGTATTCGTAACTGGTTTCTTCCGGCAGATTCGCCAAGCAGATGATCTTTTCGAAGATTTGGTTTTCGAGAGCATGGATGACAGCGCCACGGCTCGATAGATTGTCGACGATGAGATACTCGCCTAGCAGAGTGCCAATCTCTTTCGCGGTTTGCACGGCCGCATCCACCTGGCCGGCATCCAATTGTCCAGCCGCAACCAATAGCTCTCCGAGCCGAGCCATCGGTCGGCCCGACCGAACCTTGGCTACCGCCCCATTCTCGAAATAAACCGCGTGAAAAACACCATCGGGCTCGCGAAGCACAACTGTCCCCGTGGCCAGATGATCCAACATATACGTAAGCACGTGGATGAGAGGGGTGCTCGCCAACTTGCCACGGGCTGTCGGCTCTAATCCCTGCGGCACCAAGTCATCGCCCAACACAGGCTCTTGAGCAGAACCCACATCGGATCGATACGTGATCGTCGCTTTCATGTCGGAAACGACTGCTTGTGCCACCGCCGATGGACTCGTCGCCAGCGACGGATACGATTCATACGACAACTCGTCATCTTCTTGTCCTGCCACGGTCGTGACCGAAGGCGCCGGGTGGATGGCTTCTGGTCGTCGCGAAGAAATGGCTTCGTTGGGTAAGAATGCGGTGTGCTGACTGCAACGCATCGGCGCTCGATCCTGCCCGGGGATCTGAAGCTGTCGCGTAGCAAATAGCATGTACAAAAAAGCGCTAATGCCGTGATCCGTGGACAAGCTATCGCCATACAGTTCGAGCAACGACACCTCACGGGAGCGGATGACCGAAAGGACTTGCTGCTCCTCCTGGGACAACATCAACCCCTGCACGCAGGCCTCGGGATGCAGACGAATCGGATGATCCTTCAATCGCATCAAGTTGGAAATGATGCGTTCGTGGTCGTTCCAAGAGCGCATGGCGCTCAAAATGGCGCTCAGCGGCTCAATCGGCGTGATCTGGCCTCCCCAAGAAGCCAGCAAGTTCTGATCACGATAAAATTCGTACCGCGCCTCGCCCGGAAGCTTCGCAAGCCAATCGAGCCGATGCGTAACCTGTGCTCGCAGAGCATCTGTCACCGCCTGCCGCGTGACCAGCCCACTATGAATGAGAAACTCACCAAGCAAACGCCGATGGGCTTGGGCTTGTTGCACCATGGTGTCGATGACAGCAGGAGGTAACGCGCGTGAAGCAATGAGTTCCTCCCCGAGCATCGCCACCGGATGCTCCGTTCTCACCTTCGACGGCGCACCATGGTCAAAAAACACACAATGCTCCCGTCCCTCCGGGTCCATCACGACCAGAGAGCCGGATAATTCCCTATCCAATACGTAGACCAACACGTGAACGAGAGGAGTTTTTGCCAGCTCCCCTTGCGCGGTAGGCGGTATGCCCGCTTGCTCACGGAGCTTCGCCCCAACAACGACAGGTGGACTCGACGCTCGTTGGAAAAAAATCGTTCCCGCTTCGTCGTCATCGTCATACGGCGCGCCATCCGGCTGCTCTCCGAACGGCGAAGCCTCAAATACCGTATTCTCATCCGCATCGGGATCCAGCGTTTCAGCAGTCGAGGGCAGCGTATAGACTTTGGGCGGGCGCGCGGTCGGCATCATCTGCCGGGCCGTCGGCAAACGCACCGTTTCGCGAAGCAACGCTTGCTCTGCAGAACGCGCGGCTGGTGGGGGGGCATCATGCCATCCCAAAGACCGGTTTGCGCTATTCGACAGCGCACTTTGTCCTGAATCATCGACCATGGAATCAGGAATGACCGAATCGGTGGCTCCCACCTCATCGGCATAATCCCCAGGTTCATAAGCGGAATCAGAAAACGATGCGGCAGCGTGCGCAGGCGCGGAAGAAGGAGGTGCCGGAATTTCGGACGCCTGTTCGCCGACAGCCGACTCGAGGTCGATGCCGCGCCCCCATCCTTCCGTACTCAAAACCTGCTGAATATGTGCGCCTTTCAAGTCCGCAGGGGGATTGGATAAATCGACGACACGCGGCGGCGAAACCATTCCGCCGCGGCCATCCATGATGATCTTGATTCGTGGCCGGTCCGTCGGCGCCCCCAGATCGGGCCCCACGACAACCTCCGCCGTCTCTCCAGACGACAACTTTACGAGCGTTCCAACAGGCATGAGCCCAAGCGCCGCCACGAGCATGCGCAAGATGAGCCGGTCGGTAGGATGCTCCATCTGGGAAAAAATCCGTGCGATGGCCACATCGGGCGCGGGAGGAGGCAACCCCGGCTCGGGTGTCACAAAATCATTGTATTTCCTGGCAATGGCAATGATACGCGCGTGAACCGTGGGTTCACGTAACCCGCCATAGAGCGGTCCCAACATCTGACCGCGACGAATCCACAACGACTCATACGTCACCACCGTGCGCGCCACCGTAGGCTCGTTGACCCGACCAAGGGCCGTAAGCACAGCCGCGGCTCCCGCGGCTTGGCGGTCCTCCGCATCTTCGCTCAATCGAGGCACCACACCGGGCAGCCCCCCCGTAAGCTGCGCGAGGGCGCGCGGACGAGCGATATCGTGCATCAACGCTGCCATGGCAATCTGGCAGAGCAACACGCGGTTGGCAGTGACTTGACGCGCGGTAGCCACGGATAAAATGGCCGTGTTGACCGCGCGACCCGCATCATCGTGATTCTGATTGCGAACCTCGGTTACCCCAAGAAATGCTGGTGTTTTCCCTTCCGATAGATCCACCAGACTCTGGGCTATGCGTTTGATTTTCGGCGGAAGAACGTATTGGCCGCGTCGAAGATCATCAAACAATCGCCTCATCACCACGACCGCCGAGGCATACGTTCGAACGATTTTTTGTTCGACGGTCATGGGTTCAACATCGACACCTCGCAAACGTGCGGAAGCAGAAACAGAACGAAGACGCACCTTTCGGGTCGGAGATTCGAAAGAATCCGTGCGTTTTCCTCGCTGTGCTTCCGAAAGCGCATCGGCGAAGGCCTTGAGTTCCTTCATCGTGATGTCCCGAGCGATGGCCAATTCAGAACCACCACACCACGACAGGATCTCCCCAAGATCGAGGGCAGCCTCATAAGCGCTGCGGGAACCTTTGAGGATTTGACCGCCGATGAGCACCACCTTATTGGCAAAAAGCACGGATAGATGTGTGCCCGCATGCAGACAATACTCCACCACGAGCTTGTGCGTTTGTTCCAATTGTCGCGAAAACGCTTCGTTGTCCGAGTCGTGAAGCCGTGTCAAACGAACGAGCCGATGCAACGCCACGATGACGTCTTCGCCCATGTCTCGCGCATGGGCACGACGAACACGTTCGCCGGCATCGTTGGTTACGATATCGATGCCCGCGGTCACGACGCTCCCTCCCGGCGTTCGGCTGCACGCGCCTCGATTTGCGCCATCGCCGCGGAAGCTCGGCTTCGCGTTTCATCCGTGGTGGCCCATCGAGACTGCGCCACTTGGGCAAGCTCGCGGGCTACCTGAAGCGAGGCAGAAACCGCCCCAAGGGCATCGATGGCCGCACATCGAGTCAGCTCTCGGGACTCGCTCGAAAACAACCCACCTTTCTTCGCGGTCTCCAGAGCGAGGGCTTCTCCGCGATCAGGGGCGAGCCGGAGAACAGTGATGAACAGCTCTCGACGCTCTTCCAGCGTGAGGTTTCCAAAATCCGAGCCATGAATGCGACGCGTGACAGCGGCCACGGTTTTTTTCATATCATGCCGCGCGATGGCTCGAAGAGCGGCAATTCGAACACCAATGGCCTTGTCTTGAAGCAGCGAGACGAGTTCCTCTTCTGCGGCTTCCGGACTCGTGGCACAAAGAACCTTTGCCTCGATGCGAACCGCAATATCCTTGTTTTTCGTGAGCGAAACGAGGGCCTCACGCGCGGCAGGTGTCTTGAGCCGATTCAACAAATCGAGCAAAGGAAACAATACCACTGGGTCAAGACCGGGAATCGCTTCCACCAACGTCTCCTCATAGCCTTGAATCGATCGCTCGATGAACTTCAACAAGGCCGTTCGTACCGCCGGAGGAAAGCTTCGCTGCAACGCCGCGAGAATGACCGGCAGCACATTGGCGGAAAGCTGGGCAAGAACCACATCGAGAGCATCCGCGAGATCCGGATCCGCAATGACCTGATCCAGCAAAATTCGAAGCGTATCCCCCCCAAACATCGAATCCGTCAGCTCACTAACCACCCCCCGCAATGACGCATCCGTACTCGATTGAAGCTTGTTGGCAATCGTCCGATACAATTCGACCGCTACACGCAAACGCCCCGCAACCACCAAATCCGAAGCGGATTTGCGAAGAGAACCCAAAACGAGAGAAGCATCCCCCGTCTGCAACGCATCCCTCAACCCATCGACCAAAACGTCCACGTACCGTTCGGTCCACTGTTCACGAGTCACTTCGAGGTGCGGCGCAAAAGCAAGCTGTATCGTGTGCTCGAGCGCCATCGGTGACTGACCCGATGACTGCCCCAACGCACCCCGATCCGTCGATACCGCCATCGCCTTGGCTTCAATGAGGTTGAGCCTCGCCTCCGATGCTCGTGCCGCCAAGTCCTCCAACTCATCCGCCTCGTCCACAAACGCCTCTCGTTGCCCCGCATCGCCGTCCGTAAACGGATCCGTCGTCTCGAACGCAACGTGCGAAAGACCACGATCCCAAAACGCCGATACCAAATCATCCTCTGGCGGCAGATCTTGCCCCGGATCGAGCATCATCAACGCCACGACCGTACGGAATTCCTCGAAGGCGAGCCCCGGAAGCATCACAAACTGACGCACCCCCGCCGCAAACATGTTGTACGGAATGGTATCGAACGGCGCACCAGGCTCCCACACCGTTTGGTTCAAAACGAGAAACGAATAAGGACGAACCTTCCACCGCAACGCCTGAGGTTGACGGTTCAGCGCAAGAACAAACGCTTCATAACTCGTGCGCATCGCGCGTTCGGTCGCAGGATGCTCCAGCCCGAGTTGCCGCCCAGTTGGCAGTAACCTATCGATATGTTTGAACAAATCGCGTGCTTCCTGCACACGGGGGTCGTCTTCCTCCGCCGTCTCCTCCTCCACCACCGATGGGGGAATCGAAGGCCGATGCGAAGGCACGGAGCGCGTGGGAACGGTTTGCGGTGGTTGGGCCGGTCGAGAAGGCGAGGAAGGCCGAGCCACCCCTCTCGCCGCAGGCGCTTCCGGAATGGCCGCTACCTCGCGGGCCGATGGCATTCGGACTGGCGCGGTCGAAGGCTGCCCTTGCACCAACGCCAACGTCCGCTCCACATCCTCGCGCATCGCCGTCGCATCCGCATGACGATTGCGACGATCCCAGGCGAGGGATTTGTCAATGAGCTTGATGACTTCGATGGGTAAATTGGGGTCAATGCGCGCAACCGTAGGAACCGGCGTCGTTGCCGCAAGGATGAGAGCTTCGTTTTCCGTTCGAGCATTGTGAATCCGCTGCCCCGTGATCAACGCGTGCAGAATCGCTCCCACGGAAAACAAATCCGCCCGACCATCGAGTTGATCCACAAGCCCCATCGCTTGTTCGGGAGACATATAATACGGCGTGCCAAGAGCCGTGCCCGTTCGCGTCTTCTCCGTCGTCGCATCCCGAAGCTGCGCAACACCAAAGTCCAGGATCTTGACCCGACCATCGTCCGTCAAAAAAATGTTCGGTGGCTTGAGATCACGATGAATCACGCTGGCCGCATGACACGCGGACAAACAATCCAATACGGGCAGGGCAATGCGAAATGCTTCGACAATCGGCATACGACGACCAAGCTTCTTCCAACGCTTGGAAAGCGTCTGACCAAGCAATAGCTCCATGATCAAAAACGGAGCACCATCGTCCGTCTCATCGTCGTCGAGTACCGCTACCACTCCAGGATGGTTCACCGAATTGGCGACATACCCCTCACGAAGAAACCGATCGCGAATGCTCGTCTCGTTGGATAACGACGTATGTAGGACTTTGAGAGCCGCCGTCTGCCCATTTCGGTGCGTCGCCGCATACACCGACGCCATTCCGCCCGAACCCACAAGCGAGTCGACACGCCATTTCCCACGAATGACCGTGCCTACGCGAGACGCTGGTTCAACATCTCCTCCTTTGGCAACGGGTTCCGCTCTCTGTCGTGGTTCAGCCACCGGTTCACTATATCCAGTCAATGTTATGTCGAGTGTACCTTGAACATCTTTCCCAGCGCTAGGTCAAGCCCCACGTCAACATTGAAGTCATCGTCAAATTGTTCCCAGACCCACCCCGAAATGACAATCGAATTCTCTGCACAATTCAGTATTCTCCACGATTCGAGATGCGGCCCGACCATCGTTGCGTTCCTTGGCCCTTGCTCCTATGAAGTCCGGTTATGCCGCACATTGGTTTCGATATGCTCCCCAATCCTCGCACAAGAAATCAAACGCGCCTCGAACGCCCAAAACCCAAGGCCTTCCAACACGGCCCCATCGTTTCCGGTCAGCTTCGGCCCTGCCGTCACTATCTGCCCAATCCCCTCATTTCATGCGTATTGAGCAAACCCGTAGGCCAAGATACCTGCCCCGACGACTCCGTGATAGCCTCGGCTTTCAACGGTCGTTTGTCGATTTCCATCAAACCCTCTCCGACAATCCAGGAGCAAGATAACCATGAATGATGTCCCCTGGAGGCTGGTTTGTACGGATTGTGGTACTTCCTACCCAGGCCTCGAATCACGCTACCGTTGCGATTGTTTCGGTACCCTCGACGTCAACCACGATTTTCGCCGCTTCCGCCTCCCATCCCTGAGCGTTCTCGATGCGCGACTCGCCTCCCGTACCCCCATCGACCGCTCCGGTGTATGGCGCTTTCGCGAATTCATCCTTCCTCTTCCCACAGAGCATATCGTCACACGACGAGAAGGAAATACCAACCTGTATGACGCGCCAAGCGTCGCGCGTTACACGGGAGTCGAGCAGCTTTTCCTCAAACACGAAGGGGAAAATCCAACGGGTAGTTTCGTCGACCGCGGCATGTCCGTCGCCATGAGTGTCGCTCGTCAGCTCGGTGCCACGCGTGTGGCCTGCGCCTCTACGGGAAATACATCCGCTTCCATGGCCTCCTATGCGGCCGTGGCTGGCATGCGCGCCTTCGCTTTCGTCCCCGAGGGTCAGATCACCGATGCCAAACTAAGCCAAACCCTCGCTTTCGGAGCCAAAGTCATTCGAGTCGCCGGAACCTTCGATACCATCATGACCTTGGTAGAAGACTTCTGCGAAAGTGAACGAATCACCTTGGTCAACGCTCTGAATCCATTTCGTATCGAAGGACAAAAAGCAATCGGATGGGAATTGATGCAAGACTTGGATTGGGAAGTCCCCGATTGGCTCGTGCTGCCAGGCGGTAACCTCGGCAATGCCTCCGCTATCTACAAATCCCTCCAAGAAATGTATGACTTGGGACTACTTCACCGGCTGCCCCGCTTCGCAGTCATCCAACCCGAAGGCGCCAACAGTCTGTACAAAGCCTTCCTCACCGCCGATTCCCTCGTGCCTATCCCAACCCCAACCACCTTATTGTCCGCCATTCGTATCGGAAATCCGGTGTGTTGGAAAAAAGGATTGCGAGCAGTTCACGCCACCGACGGCGTCGTGGAAGAAGTCTCCGACCAAGAAACCTTCGATGCCAAAGCCATCGTCGACAAAGCAGGCATCGGCGCCGAATCTACCGCCTGCACAACCATCGCCGGCGTCAAAAAACTCGTCGATGGCGGTGTCATCGAAAGCCACGAACGCGTGTGCTGCATCCTCACGGGCCATATCCTCAAAGAACACGACTCCGTGCTCGCATACCATCACGCTACCATGCCCAACATCACGGCTCACTTCGCCAATACTCCCATCCTGGCCGATGCGTCGATACAGGCCATAAAACGTGCCACCGACAGTTAGCATTCTCCATTCATGGGCACCTCGTTACGTGGCGCACATATTCCCCATCCTATTTCGTCCCACTTCTCCCCCCAACGGTCCACCCTCCCTCATCATCGATGCTATGCTTAAACCCATGCGGTTTGCGTGGACTCTTTCCATCGTCATCGTTTGGGGGTGTTCAGGCCCAGCGTTCTCTTCTTCCGAATCCACCCCTGCCTTCGATGCAGGGGCGGATACACCCATCGACTCCCCTACGTGTACCCCCATCACGTGCGCACAATTGAACGCTGCTTGCGGTATCATTGCGGATGGCTGCGGCAGCACTCTGCAGTGCGGCTCATGCCCGCCCAATCATCTTTGTGTCTCAGATGGGGCTTCGTTTTTCTGCCAATGCCAACCCAAGTATTGCGCACAACTCGAAGCGCATTGCGGACTGCAAGACGATGGTTGCGGCGATACGATCGATTGCGGTGGTTGCGATGCCCCCTCCGTGTGTGCCGGAAAGACCTGCCAATGTTCAAAAATAGACTGTAAATCCGCGGGGTTCGATTGCGGCCTTATTCCGGATGGATGCGGCGGAACCATCGATTGCGGCACCTGTGAGGGGGGCGAGACGTGTGGCGCCAACGATCAAGCCAATGTTTGCGGTGAAGGTTCATGTACCGCCAAAACCTGCGCGCAACTTGGTGTTGAATGCGGCGACGTTTCCGACGGATGCGGCAATATCCTCTCTTGCGGTTCATGCACACCTCCTGATACATGCGGAGGCGGGGGCATCCAAAAAAAGTGCGGCTGCTCGCCAACCACCTGCGGCCAGCTCGGATTCAACTGTGGGGTGGTTTCTGATGGTTGCAAAGGAACCCTCGATTGCGGCACGTGTACCCCCCCCAATACATGCGGAGCAAACGGTCAAGCTAACGTATGTGGCTGCAAGCCAACCACGTGCGAAAAAGAAATGTTCGAGTGCGGCAATGCCCCCGATGGATGTGGAGGAACCATCCAATGTGGCACGTGCCCCAACAACATGGAATGTTCGAATCACAAATGCAGCTTGGCTCCTTGTAATCCCACTACTTGTGCAGCCGCCGGCGCCACGTGCGGCCCCATCGACGATGGCTGTGGCAAAACGATCAATTGCGGCCACTGCACCCTGCCCGAGACTTGTGGTGGCGGAGGCACCCCCAACCGATGCGGCTGCACCCCTCGACCATGCAAATCGAAAGAATGCGGGACCGTCGATAACGGCTGCGGAGGGAATATGGTCTGCTCCTGCCCCCCAGGTGCCCTATGCAACAATGGAGTTTGCATGGGTACCTCGAATCCGTGCGCCGGGATCAATTGCACTTGGATATGTTGCGGCGGAGAGTGCTGCAAGCAAGGCGAGATATGCCTAAACAACCAATGCTCATCAGACGGAATTTATCAGTAAGCCAAACCAAGCTTTTTCGTGAGTCGATTGAGTTCCGCTTCTTCCTCGGGCGTCACCTTGCCATCCGCTGCCATCACCCCCCTGCACGCTTGCAGAAATAATTCCCGATGCGCGACCGGAATCGCACAAGGATCGAAATCCTCCTCCGGCGGTGGGCTATCAAGCCACTTCTTCACCTGCCGAATCTCTTCTGCCGGCGCCCCAATCTGAAACATGAGCTTGGCAATATAACCCCGCTCATGCTGCTGAATCTCGGCATCTGCCCAGGCCACCGAACAGGCTAGACGCAACAACCGCAGCCGCTCCTCACTGTCGAGTTCTTTCATGGCCAATCACGATACCAAAGCGCCACCAGCACACAAGTCGCGCTTGTAACACCTGCCCCAATGCTCTCCAATACACAGCATAACGAACCCTTTACCTGCACTCCCCCACTAGCATCTGTGCCTGCGCACCCCGATCTTCACATTCTTGCCCTTGCTCACAGTCCGAAGCGCCCGAAGGATCACACAAACGCACACAAGTATTCGTGGACCGATCGCATTGAAATCCCCTCGCACACGTCTCCCACGACGAACACGCTTGCCCTGCGACCGCCTGGCTAGCAAACCAACATCGACTCACCCCAGCCCCAAGCCATACGCAAGCCACACCATTCGGACAATCTTGCCCAATGGGATCACACCCATCCCCGGGCTCGCAATACCCCCACGTGGATATCCGATCCCAATCAAAACACGCTTGCTCTGTCGGACAGGACCCATCCCCACAAGGGCGTCGACACCACCCCAGCCACGTGCATCCCAACCCCTCAGCACATTCCTCATCTGCCAAACATGCGGCACCCTCCGCCAACTCCAAACGCTCCCCTCGTTCCAACCCATAAGCCCCATCGACCGAAAGCTCCTCCATAGTCAGCCGTTGCCCAAGACGATACACGAATCGCACATCGCGCAACGCCTGGATATCCGCCAACGGATTGCCTCGCACCACAAGCAAATCCGCTCGCATTCCCGCTTCGATACGCCCTCGATCCGCCAGGCCCATCACGCGCGCAGCCTCCGAAGTTGCCGCACGAAGCGCTTCCACGGCCGAAAGCCCCGCTTGCACATAAAGCGCAAGCTCCCGATGCATGGATATCCCGTGAAAAACAGCAGGGTTGCCCGCATCCGTGCCTGCCACGATCCGCACGCCCGCCCGATGGCATATCCGAAGATTGTCAAGCACATTGTCTCGTCGACGTTGCGCCTCTTGCTGCATCTTCGGCTCCCTCCACGAAGCCACCATCGCAGGGTCGCGCCAAGCGGCTAGCACATCCTCGGATATATTCGACTTCGCATCATCTGCCCCCACTTCCTCCAGGGGCCCCAGCGAAGCCCGGTATCGCGCATCTTCCACCACCACCGTCGGAATCACCACGGCACCCACTCGAGCAAGACGCTCGGCCACCGCATCGTCCAGCCGATCTCGAACAGGTAGGTGGGCAAAGAATCTCACCCCCGCATCCAGGGCATCCACGATATCCGCTGTCCTAGAAATATGTGCAATTACAGGTACTTGTAACTTTTCTCCGCGATCGACCAGCGCCTCGATCACCTCATGGCTCATCGTAGGCAAGGGATGCGTTTGGGTCCCTGACTCGATGATGATTTTGAAGGCGTCCGGGTGTTCGCCCGCCAACTCGATCAGGCTTTGGTCCACATCGGCAGCTCCATCCACGAATGTGCAAAGATCGAAGCCCGGTCTCCCATACACACAAGGATGCCCACCCGTCGGAGTGAACGCTGCTCCCGCCGCAAGAAGGCAAGGCCCTGCGAGAAGCCCATCCTGAATTCGCTGTCGGAGCGCAAAAACGATGTGTCGCTCGGTCCCCAAGTCCAACACCGTGGTGATCCCGGATCGCAGCAAGGCCTTGAAATGGTCTTTGGTATCATGGTGGGGGTCGGCCATGGCCGGTGGTCCCGAAGAAGCACGCACGTGAACGTGAAGATCGATGAGTCCAGGTAAAATCGTGTGGTTGTCCATATCCAGCACCCGACCCGCCACGATTTCGACTGGTCCTCGAACCAGCGATTGCACACGGTCCCGTCGAAGCACAACCGTGCCTGGCGCGGCTACTTGCCCATCGAATACCGTGGCTCCTCGAAGGATCGTGCAATCGGAACAATCGATTCGTGTAGGAGATTCTACCGTGCCACCACATCCACTCACGGCTACCATGGCAAGGGCGGAACACAACCTTAGGCTGCTGCAAACAGGCATGAAGATAGGATAATTCAGCTTCGGTTCGCGAGCACTCCAAGGATTGGCAGCGAGTTCATGCCAGCGTGAGGAACCCGTACACGAACCATAGCCCCCCGCTTGCCCTCGATTGGCGCGAATCGTTCAAGAATACCTCGATTGCTCTGGACCAAGGGACACCCCTCGACGTCAGCACCCGCAAAGGATACACTGCGGTTCTGTCACACCATCGAACCCATGCCGAACACGCATTCCATTCTCATGCGGCGGATCGTATTGTCACAGTGGTTAGCAACCATGGTCGTTGCAACCGTTGTCTGCACCTCGCAAGCCAAGGCGCAGAAGGAGCCATCGGACGAGGAATCTTCCTCGAGCACGAACGAAAAACTCCGCTCCTTCCCCATCATCGAAACAGGCCCCCAAGCTGGTTTTCGAACCGGTTTTGCGAAGGGTATGGGAAAGCTCTCCGCACAAGACGGCGAACTTGGCGGCGGCTCTCACGGCTTCATCCCCTTCTGGCTCGATCTGGGGTATCGCGTCCACCCCAACGTATACGTCGGCGCCTACGGTCAATTCGGTTGGGTGCTGCTTCGCAAAGGGGTGCTATGCGACGGCGAGTACGTCAAATGCTCGGGACAAAACTATCGAGTCGGAGCCAGCTTCCATTATCATTTCATTCCCGACGGTGACGCCGATCCCTGGGTCGGCCTCGGCGCGGGCTACGAATGGTATTTCAGCAATGTTTCCTTCGCGACGTCAGGCGTGCCCAATATGCGGAACGTTTTCCACGGACCCGAATGGGTCAACGTCAGCGTCGGTCTGGATATCAAAAAGAATCGACAGGGAGGAGTCGGCCCCTTCGTCGCCCTGGCCGTCGGCCAATATCTTTCTCGGCTCTATTCAGACGTGAATGAGGGAGAAGTGGTCGATGTCGCCGAATCCATTGTCGCCACCGAGATGCACCAATGGCTGTTTTTCGGAATCCAAGGCTCTTTTTTCGACAGCTTCCACTAGTCGTATCCAGGGTTGACCTCGACGCCAACTGGTTGTACCCGAGGGCGTCTCCGCACGCGTAACGATTGGAGTTGGTCGTCATCAGGCTGGTCTGATCACCTCCCCCGATCAACGCGACGACTATCCCAGCATCACGACCAAGCCCACCCAAGCTTCTGTCGGATGACTCCCGAAGGTTGGACCATGACCTCGCTCGATCGCTCGCACCCTGTCGCAGTGGTCGCCATTGGCGGCAATTCCCTCATCAAAGACAAACACCATCAAGAGGTTCGCTACCAATGGGATGCGGCCCGTGAAACCTGCTTCCACATTGCCAATATGATCGAAAAAGGATGGACCGTGGTCGTCACCCACGGCAATGGTCCACAAGTCGGCTTCATCCTCCGACGAAATGAAATCGCGTCTTCAGAAGTCCATACCACTCCGCTCGACGCCATCGTCGCCGATACCCAAGGCAGCATTGGCTACATGCTTCAGCAAAGCCTCAACAACGAATTCGTGCGCCGCGGCCTGCAACGCCATGCCTTCACCATCGTCACGCAAGTGCTCGTCGACAAAAACGACTCGGCTTTCAAGGATCCCACCAAGCCCATCGGGTCGTTCATGGACGAAACGACAGCGATGCAAATGAAACAAGCGGAGGGATGGGATGTGGTGGAAGACGCGGGGCGAGGATGGCGACGAGTGGTGGCGTCACCTCATCCGGTGCAAGTCGTCGAACAAGATGCCATCACCGCCGCTGTCCAACAAGGTTGGATCGTGATAGCCGGCGGAGGGGGAGGTATTCCCGTCGTTCAAACCCCCCAGGGCCTCGAAGGAGTCGCGGCCGTCATCGACAAAGACCGTCTCTCAGCTCTTTTGGCTGCCGCGATCAAAGCCGACTTGTTCGTCATTTCCACGGCGGTGGAAAAGGTCTGCTTGCATTACGGAAAACCGAACCAACAAGACCTCACGCATATCACGGCGGAACAGGCTCGACAGTACATGAACGAAGGCCATTTTGCGCCCGGTTCCATGAAACCAAAAATGGAAGCCGTCCTTCAGTTTCTCGACGAAGGAGGCAAGCGCGCCATCATCACCAATCCAGAAAACCTCGAACGCGCGTTGCTAGGCGAAACCGGCACCGTCATCGAAGGGCATTGAATCGCGTTGATCCTGAAAAATGAGCGTAGTTACGGCAGAAGCTGACGAACCAACTTCTCGCACTCCGAATATGTCATGATGCGCGGAACCGGATAATCCGGATGCGCCTCCGCCAACGTGCGTCGAACGATGAGCGGGATATCGTGCGCTTGCAACTCGGCGATGGTGGTGGGAATGCCCATTCGTTCATTCATTTGCTTGATGCGCTCGATGAACCGATCGGCCAACTCGATGTCGGGTTCCCCGCGAGCCCCCAGCCCCGCTACCATCGCCAACATGGCAAGCTTGTGCGCCGCTTGTTCACGACAAAACGTCAGCACGTGCGGCAAAATGATCGCATTCGCAAGACCGTGAGCCACCCCATACAAGCCCCCCATATTATGTGCGATCGCGTGAACGTAACCCACGTAGGCACGCGTGAAAGCCGCGCCGGCAAACGTGGACGCCAGCGCCATTTGATAGCGGGCCTCGAGATCGCTTCCGTCGCAGTACACCTTTTCCAAGTTCTCGAATACCAATCGCGTGGCTTTCTCCGCATGACGATCGGTAAACGAATTGCCGTTCAGCCCGATATACGCCTCTACCGCATGGGTCAGGGCATCCATCCCCGTGGCCGCCGTAATCGCAGGAGGCAACCCCACCATCAATTCGGGATCGAGCACCGCAACTTTCGGAACCAGTTTCAAATCGTTGATCGCAAATTTTTCGTGCGTCGAAGCATCCGTAATCACCCCAACCACGGTGGTTTCCGAGCCCGTCCCGGCAGTCGTCGGCACGCAAAATAGCGGGGGGATGGGCAATATCACCTTGAACAAGCCTTTCATGCGACGAACGGAAAGAAACGGATTTCCAACCCTGGCCCCGATGATTTTCGCGCAATCCATCGGAGAGCCCCCACCGATCGCAATGATGCCATCACAACCATGCTGCCGATAAACACGCACCCCCGCCTCCACGTTTTCGATGGTGGGATTGACCTGCACCTCATCGAATACCGCAAACGTGATGCCCTTTTCCCGAAGGGATTCGAAAAGCGACGCCGGCAAGCCGATATCCATGAGCCCCTTATCCGTCACGACAAGTACGTGGCGTAACCCGCGAACACTCACGTTATCGGCAAGTTGTCTGACACTTCCAGGCCCAGTCAATAGGGCAGGGACGGGAAAAGGCAGCACCTTGGCCGCCACTTTCATGACGCGTTGTTGGGTTCGATAAAGGCCCTTTTTCACGGTCCACAACATGGGCAACACCTCCCGGCTGCCCGCATGGTACGGCGTCGGTCATCCACAAGCCAGCGGATGATTCAAAGAGATGGACTTGATTTATATATTCTGATGATACAGAATTTACAATCAGATCATCAGGAGGAGCCCATGACCGCTCTCGGCTTGCACGAATCGCACATCGCCCCCAAATCCAGCGCAGAACTATCCCTTCCCATCCTTCGTGTGCAGCGGTCCTGTGTTCACGACGGTCCGGGTCTTCGCACGGTCATCTTCTTTCAAGGCTGCGCCATGCGATGCCTCTGGTGTCATAACCCCGAAGCACAACCCATGCGCCCCTGCAAGGGGACCACCCCAACGGCCATTTCCACGATCTTAGAGGAAGTATGCCGCGATAAAGCCTATTTCGATGCTACCCACGGAGGCGTCACCCTCAGCGGCGGCGAACCCATGCTCCAACCCCCCGAAAGCCTCGTCGCCCTGCTTCAAGCCCTTCACACGAAAGCCATCCACGTTACCGTGGAAACCGCCGCGGACGCCCCATGGCCTAGTTTCCAGGCTTGCTTGCCATGGGTCGACCTATTCCTCGTCGACCTGAAAACCGCCGGATCCCCCGCGTTGCATCGACGTCTCACCCACCGTCCGCCAGACCGGGTCCAAGACAATATCCGTCGGCTCGTGGCGGCAAACGCTAACGTTCGTTTTCGAATGTGTATCGTTCCCGGCCACAACGATTCCGACGAAAGCTTGCTTGGAGTCGCTCGATGGCTCTTTGCGCTCGAACGCCCGGAAATCGAATTGCTTCGCTACCATGGCTTGCATGAGCGCAAAGCGCGACAGCTTCACCTCGCGCAACAACCCCTCGCCATCGATGACCACCAAGCCGCAAAAGCATTCGAAAACGCAAAACTTAAATTCTTACAATTCGGAATTAATATTATAAATTCATCGTCGGAGGTTGACAGCCCCAAAACCCCCTTTTCTCCTCGAATCCGCGCTATCACCAAGGACCTTCGCGACGCCAAACACGCCGTCTGTCTCGAATCTGCGCGTCTAAAAACCGAATTTTACAAACAAAATGCCTTCCGCCCTCCCGCAATTCTTCATCGGGCCCGTGCCTTACAATACGTATTAGCCCATAAAACGATTCGTATTTATCCACACGAATTACTCGTCGGCAATTTCACCGCAAAAAGAGTAGCCGGCAATGTCTGGACCGAATACTTCGCCACATCGATGGCGATCCATTTCTGGCAAATCGATCGCCAAAAACCCGTCCCCTTTTCCTGCTCCACCACTGAAAAAATAGCGTTCTACAAAAACCTGTTGCCCTTTTGGGCTCGCCATAGCCTGATCGCCAAAGCCTTTCCCAAAGCCAAAGACTTCCTCCCGTTGCTTGCGCGTACCATCGAGCAGCGTGTTGGATTCAACAATAACCTCGCAGCCCTCGCTCACTTCATCGTTCCCGTCGAACGACTATTGCGCCTGGGAACGAGCGGTCTTGCCAGAGAAATCAGACAAACCCAAAAGGATGCTTCGCCCGCACCCTCCGACTTTTATGAAGCAACCCTCATCGCTTTGCAATCCGTGGAAGCATGGGCCCAGCGATATGCACAACACCTCGAGGCCTTGGCGCGCAAGGAAACAGACGCGCTCCGACGTTCCGAGTTGGAAGAAATGGCCGCCGTTTGCTCCCACGTGCCTCGCCATCCAGCGCGCACGTTCCACGAAGCCCTCCAAAGCATTCTTTTCGTTCACATCGCCTTATGTACGGAATCGTTCGAAAACGCGATTTCCCTCGGACGTCTCGATATCCTGCTCCAACCGTATTTCGAGCGCGATCGGGCGGCCGGACGTCTCGATCGCGACAAAGCCCGTGAACTTCTCGCCTGCTTCGTTCTCAAATTCGATGAAATCGTCTTTCTCAATGATGGAGATTTTGCCTTCCAACTCGGCAAGCTTTTCGAAAGCCTGTCGCCCGTCGAAACCATCACAATGGGGGGAACCGACGAATACGGCCAGGACGTGACCCGAGACGTGACCTATTTGCTATTGGATATCTGCGAATTGCGCCCCATTGGGGTCAATATGGCGGCACGGATCCATCGAGATAGCCCCAAAGACTATCTGCACCGCATCGCCCAGGTCTATCTCGGAGGCTCTCCCATGCCCGCCCTTTTCAACGACGATGTGTATGTCCCAGCCCTTCTTCGCCAGTACCCTGTGACTCCAGCACAAGCGCGTGACTATGGCATCGTGGGTTGTGTCGAGCCGGTGGCAAACCACGATCATTTTGCCAACACGGACTGCGCCAACATCAACGTGGTCCTGCCATTTCTTCAAGCATTACGCGGGGATTCACGCCGTCTTTGGCGAAGGGGTGCCCTGGGCCGTGCCGATCAAATAGGCCTCGATTGGTTGCACCGAAACGCAAGGCATTGGCCATCGCACCGCCTCGTTTCTCCCGCCTTATATCGCCTACGCGGCATTACCCCTCCCCACGATCTCGATTCCTTACTCGAGCGCTTCCAACTGCGGCTCCATGAATTGGTCCAGGATATTCTTTCGGATCACCAACGCATCGAATCAGCCTTGGCCCGGGATTTCCAAACCCCTTTGGCTTCATCCCTCTTTGCGGGCTGTGTGCAATCCGGCAAAGACCTGTACGAAGGTGGTGCAAGCCTCAATTCCAGCGGCATCCAAGCCGTCGGTATCACCGATGTGGCCGATTCGCTCCTGGCCATCGAAAAGATCGTCGTGAAAGATAAGCTCTTTTCCCTCGATGAGATCGTCCATGCCATCGACACGGATTTCGAAACCGAACAAGGGAAAGTCATTCGAACCCACCTGCTCGCCGCCCCCAAGTTCGGAAACGATGATGCCCAGGCTCACCAATGGGTCAATCGGGTTCTGCAAATATGGGTGGATGCCCTGAAAACCGCCAAGCATACGACCCGCAACGCAACCTATGTCGCCGGTTATTACGGCTTGAACGTCAATCGTGTCTACGGCCAAAAAACACCGTCGTTGCCCTCGGGACGCTTGCGCGGTGAGCCCCTTGCCAACAGCCTTTGCCCCCACCACGGGATGCAACGAACCGACTTGACCTCCGCGCTCAACGCGGTCGCCAAAGTCGATTTCATCCAATATGCCCCCAATGGCACTACCCTCACCTCGACCATCGATGCGGGCCTGTTCACCGGCACCGAAGGGATTCACAATCTCGCCGGATTGATACAAGGCTTCTTCGCCCAGGGCGGCATGCAGTTTCAACCCAATCTGGTCAGCCGGACGCTGCTATGGAATGCCTTTCGTAACCCTGGGAAACATAAAGATTTGGTGGTTCGAATCGCTGGCTACTGTGCCTACTTCGACGATTTATCCGACGATTTAAAAAGGGAAATTCTGGAACGAAGCTATTATTCTGCAAGCTAAGCCGCGCTCCCCTCGTTGTCGCCTCCACGACGACATAAGCGTGATTTTCCCGAGCAACGTGCGTGAGCACGCGAGTGGAGTGCCCCCTTCCCGCCCCAGCTTGAATACCTTACGTTCATGCATAAGCGTGCCAGCTCGGCGAGAAAATGCCTCCTCCCTCACGCTACGATCCAACGGTTCATCGATCAGCGTTGCCCCCCGGTGCCGTTTCAGCCGTCGAGAACCACCCCACCCATTCAACACTCAATCACCGAATCGTCGGCCTGAAGCGGGGCAAGAATAGCAGCCTGAACACCTACTTTCGTCATGAGACCTCGCAGCCTTGCTTCCACCTCCTGCCGCGAACCTTGCTCTCTGCCCAAATCGACCAGAGTCGTCCCTTCCACAATCAAATCGGCTCGATAGGCTTCCTCAATCACCATTCCTTGATAAGAAGCGGCCACCGCAACGTCTTCCCACACCATCAAACCACGCCTTCTCAACTCATGGGCCAATAACGCGCGATAGGCCCCTCGCTCGACCCCAGGCCCCAAGACACTCCTCAGCCGTGCCGAAGCCTCCAGCACATCCTGCACACATTCGGTTACTCTCGCGGACTGCTCGAAAACCGGCCGCGCACAAGCGCAACGCAAGGTGGCCAACGCAATGGGATGAGCAGGCGAAGTGTCTTGCTCGACCGAACCCGGGGCTTGCATCACCTCGGTAACCGAAGAAGGAAATACGAGTTGATCACGGGGAATGATCCGGCTCGTTCTTTCACTTTCCTCACAAATACGCGAAACAATCTCATGCACTTCTTCCCTCCAGCCGCTCGATGCATCGTTCGCCTGACCGTGGGATACCTGTTCAACACCATGCTGCTGCATCTCTCCTCCTTCGACCATCGTGATTCACACCGTTTCATCGGACAGACAAGCAAGCGGTTGCCTCAAAACAGCACTTCGTCCGTTCATCGTTGAAGAATCCGCCCCCCGTGGGGTACCAACCTACACACGCCATGATCAGCCTGCTCTTGGATCCCATATTCGTTGCGCTCCTCTTGCTGCTCATCGGCTTGTTGGTGTGGACCCGCTCCCCCCCTCGACGGGCGTTGCTCAAGGGGAAAATCATCGCGTGGATGGGATTCGCCCTATTATGGATTGGGGCATCTCCTTGGTTCTCGTCGCGTCTATCCGCCAGCCTGGAGCCGCGGCCCGTCGACCTCACCGCCGCTCTTTCGGACACGGAGCCATCCCAACGCGCGTTGGTCATACTCGCTGGCGGAAAACGATACGACTATGATTTCCTTCCCTCCGCCGAACGCCTTGGCCCAACGACCCAAGCCAGACTGCTCGGAGCCGCACGCATCATTCGAGAACATGGCCCATTTTCGCTCGTCATCGTCTCGGGCACGGGAATGCCTTTCGTCACCGCGATGGCGGACTACCTTACGCTGCACGGCGTTCCGAAAGACAGCATCGTCCTGGAGCCCAAGGCGACGGATACCACGACCAACGCGGTGTATTCCGCGGCGATCCTGCAAGAGCATCCCAAACAACGGGTGGTTCTCGTCACCAGCGCCTTACATATTCCCCGATCGGTCGCGGAATTCCACAAGGTCGGCATCGAAGTCGTTCCTGCTCCTGTCGATTATGTCGGAGGGCGCAGTTTTCAGGTCATACCATCCGCCAACTCCTTGTCTCGCACGGCACGTTGTACGCATGAGTTGCTCGGACACTTCGAGCCTTGACCTTTCGTGGGCGGCAGGGTCACACTTTTTGGGTATCCTTCGAAAGGAATCAGCATCTGTTCCTTGATCGTCTCAGCCTTCGTTTTCTCGTCCACGTATTCTTAGCCGCGTTTGCGCTGGGAGGATGTGGGCGGAAAACTCCGCCCTCCACCGTCGGTAGCGAAGTGCAAGCGCTTCGCGCCGATGGGACGCTAGCCTCCGCGCGGATCGTGGAATTATATGGGAAACTCGCGCGCGTATCGTTCGAGGACAAGACGGAAGCCTGGCAACTCGCGGTGGAGTTGGAGCCGCCTGCCACACCTGCCAGCACTCCCGAAGACCCATGCTCCGTGGCGCCCGATGATCGCATCCGCGCCCCATGGACACTCACCAACACCATGTACGCCGGCAGAGTGCGTGAAACCCACGGAAGAATTGCCGAAGTGCAATTCGACGATGGCGATCGAACGTGGGTGCCTTGCGATGCCATCCAGCCCATCGAAAGCCCAAGCCGCTGATATTGAGCCTTGCTCATCGAACGTCAATGCAAGGGGTAGTAAAACCACGAATCAGCCCATCAAAGCCCAGATTTCGCTTCAATCCCATCGCATCATCACGGATTCCGCGTTACGCTTCCGCACATGACACAATCCGTTTTCCTCGATCGCAGAGGATTCATCACCTATCTTGTGGGTACGAGCGGCCTGGCTTTCGTCGGATGTTCTTCGGAGTCAGAGGAGGAGCAGACCATCCCGCGAACACCTGTAACTCTCGAGCCTCTCGACACCGTCATCCTCACCACCGAGCGCACCATCGTACCTACGAAACCTCATCAAACGACGCTCGATCCTCGCAGTCCCATCGATCCCGAAGGGCGAGCTTTGTTGATCGAGGATGGCTACGACGAGTACGAATACGGACCAGGGGAACCCATCATCGAACGTATGCCCGAAGGCCATACCGTGGGTAATCCCGGCGCGGGACGTAAGGTGCTGACCCGATTTGTCCATGTCACGGATATCCACGTCACCGATGATGAATCACCCATTCGGCTGGCGCGATTCGATGGTGGGCATCCACTTGGCGGCGCTGCCCGGCCTCATTCTTCGCATATGGGTCGAATCCTGAATGCGGCGGTGCGTACGGTCAATGCGTTGAACCGCGCCCAACCCATCGATTTTGTCTTGCTGGGAGGGGACTCGAGTGATTCCGCCCAGCTCAACGAGATGAGTTGGGTCATCGGCGTCTTATCAGCAACGGGCGTGATTGCCTGTGACTCTGGCAAAACCAACGACCCGGTGCCCGGCCCAGACAATGATCCCAAAGACCCCTTTGTTCCGGAAGGGCTCGATATTCCATGGAAATTTTGCCTCGGGAACCACGACACCGAAATCATGGGCATCAGCGTCATCACACCCCTAGGCGTCGAAAACTCCATGGGCAATAACGCCGTCGCCGGCACACAAGATTGGTCGAAACCAGGAGGACCCGTCGTCGTAGGAGAAGTACCCGCCGACGAAAACCGTCGCCTTTTGTATCGACACGAGATGCTCGAGCTGGTCGCCGCCGATGGGGACGGCCATGGTTTGAAAAACCGTCCAACGAGCAAGGCGAGTTACACGTTCGACGTGGGAGAGAACCTTCGGTTCATTGTCTATGATACGGCTTTGGAGGAAGGCGGCGCCGACGGCATCGTTCGACGCGAGGACTTGGAAGCATTTTTGAAGCCCGCGTTGAACAAGGCGAAGTCCGAGGGGAAGCTTGTCGTTCTTGCCTCCCATCACGGGCTTGGTTCGCTCAGCGACGGCGGTTTTGGCAACCAAAGCTCGAAAGAAAGCGCGGTATTGCCCGATGAAGTCAAAGAGTTTTTCCTGTCTTATGGCAACATCGTCATGAGCATTACCGGTCATACCCACGACCATGTGGTCAAGTGGGTGGGAAATAACGATGACGGATTCTGGGAAGTACAAACCTGCGCACTCGTCGCCTTCCCAAGTCAGATGCGCTTGGTGGAAATCGCAAACGAGGACAATGGTTACCTGTCGATTCAGCTCATCTGTGTCGACTTCGCCACCGACAATGACGTGGTAGCGGAACAAGGACGCCGGCTGTCCATCCTCGATTATACGTCGGGTTGGGGCGGCGGAGATGCGGGTACCCCCACCGACCGAAACGTCAAACTATACGTTCCGCTTCCCTCCCCCTGATACGCCCAATCCGAATGGTTCGTATCCATCGCCCGAGGCTGCGCCGGCGATCCAAATTTAACAGTTATTTCAATTAGTTACAATTATCATGCCCATCGCTTTCCTACCGTGGTGGTGCCGAACGGTATGGGCTGGTGGGGGGACCTTGGCAAGGGAAGCGAGGTTCGACCAAGCTACGACAGCGCTCAGGGCGTCATCGACCGTGGTGAATGAGGTCAGCGTCGAGTGTTTGGAAGGCGGGATGGGGGATTACGGAATAGCAATGATGCGCTGGAAGGGCTCAGGCGTTTTCAGATCTTTGACCTTTTTGATGTAGTCCGCCACGGCATCGTTGAACAAGCCCCACGGGACGGTAGGCACTTCCTCTTTGAGCATCTCGTATCCATCACCGCCCGTGTTCATGAAGTCATTCACGGCGATCCTGTAGATGGTGGTATCTGTTTTTGTGATTGGCTTGTTCGAACCGTCGCCCGTGAAGAGAATGGACTGAACGCGGGCGCCAGGGGCGGCAGAAGCCTTATATGTGACCTTGATGCCGCCAACTTGAAGGAATCGGCCATGGTTCGCCTCCACGGTCGACACCGAAAACTCCACGACATCCCACACCACCGACCCGGGGACATCGCGGAGCACGACGGTATTGTTGAAGGGAAGGATCGAATAGATATCACCGAGCACCACGTCACAAGGCGTGGTAGTTGAGCAGCCGACTCGAACCAACGAGGTGTCCGTGGGCTTATAGGAAGAGGGCATGGAGTCCCGGATGCCTCCACCATTCATGAAAGCGATTTGGATTCCGAGACCCGCGTAGGAATCGAGGATGGCGTCCGTGATGATGTCTCCCATGGGGACCTCCTGGGAGCGCTCGACAATCCCGTTACGAGGCCAAACACCATCGACAGTGCCGACCTTTTCGTCGAATAGCTCTTTGACGTGCGTTTTCCACGGCTCAATCATGGTAGCCACCGCGGGGTCCGGTTCTTCGATGACCTGTTCGCATAGTTTTTCCGCGACACACTCGAAGCCGGTGGGACACTGCGCCGTGTTGTCTTTGCAGGATGCGCTTAGTGTGATGGCCTTTTTCCCTAGAACCTGAACGTGGGAACCTTGGATGTCGGTGACGACACCATCTTCCACCGTGATCAACACTTTGTTGTACGCGGTGAGCTGGCCATCGCTCTGCACGAGCATGACATCGCCCATTTTCCAGTTGACCTCTGCTTCCGTATGTCCCCCCTGCACCAGATCAGCACCGTTAATATTTTTTGCAAAATCTACGATCGGTCCAATCGGGGCGCCAGAACCGTCGGTGTTGAGCCCCGTGGCGCCGATATGAGCGGTCACCAAGACGACATGAGCGCCATCGGCTCGGGCTTGGGCAATGGCAGCGTTGGCGGGAGCGACGGGCTCGGTGATCTTGACATCTCCCATGTGTCCAGCGATGACAATTTCTTCCGTTTCGGGATTGGACACCCCCACGACGGCCACCTTGATCGGGTTGGCTGGATCGCCGAAAGTGAGCATTTTGTACGGCTTGACGACATGGCCGCCGAGTTCGTTTTTGGGATCTTCGACGTTGACCCCCACATAATCGAAGTCAGCGATTTCCATCAGATCTTTGAAGTGCGCCGTGCCATCGTCGAAGCTATGGTTGCCGATGTTGCTCGCATTGACGCCCAAATAATTCAAAGAGACGATGGCGGGTTCATCGCGCAAATCTGTTCCGTAGGCGCTGAGCGTGGGGCTTGCGCCAACCTCATCACCTCCATTGAGAATGATGGTGTTGGGGTTCGCCGCTCTTTCTTTCTGGAAGTAGGTCGAAGCGTAAGCGACTCCGCCCAGGTAGTTGGTATAGCCATCCTTGTCTTTCACGGTGATCGGGTCAATCTGACCGTGGAAGTCATTGATGGTCAGCACTTGGATGGTGCCGGAAGGAGGCGGGAGAACGACATCCTCGACCACATCGGGGTTGGTCGTTTCCGATTCTACGTCTTTCCCCGTATCGGGTCCCGTTTCCGGGCCGGTTTCCGTACCCGTTTCCGTTGCTGCTTCGGTTTGCGTATCCAGGGGCGCATCGGGAAGTGACGTATCCGGTCGCACGTCAACCCCGGCATCCACCGGGTTGGTGGTGACTTCGTCATCCCAACACCCTGCCGCTCCAATCCCGAGCAGCGCAAGAGCAACAAGAACACCTCGTTTTTCGCGCATTGTCTTTGCCTTTCCTGAGCTGATTGGTGGCTAGTTGAGCGGGCAGCTCATGACCTCACTCGGGTTTTGCGACAACTTCGTCGTGATGAACGTCGCGACATCTCCATATTTATCTTTGGAAGCGGGAGTATTGTTCAATTCCGTGACCTGCCCGGAAACCGGAGGACCATAAGGCACCATTGCGGGAATCACCGTGGCAAGAACGATATCCTTATAGAGCGGTAACTCCCATACTCCCTGCACGAACCAGCACATACGGTCCACTTCCTCCTCGGAGAGTTTTTGGGTGCTGGTCAGATTCTGGTCGGGATCCGCGACACCGTCCCTGTCGAGATCCCGCTGCCCATTGAAGGAATAGGGACCTTTGAACACCTTATCCCAACCATCGTTGGCCACCGCGGCTAGCACGTTATTGACGTCCGTAGTCGTAATGCCGGTGGTGGTGGTATTGGGGCTAAGCTCGAATTTCATGATCGCCGAGGCCCCCACCTGGAAAGGCCATCGAGTTTCCTGGCCGAGCCAAGCATCCCGGTTCATTTCGTCGAAAATCTTGCTATATAGCGGACCCCAATTCCAATAGGGCAAACCCAGGCACGTGGGGATCCAGGAACCGGAAGCGTTGGCGTTGGTTCGACATTGGTCTTTCATGTCGACGCCGAGAGACAGAAGGTTGTAGTTGGCGGGATGGGGTTTGGCGACATTCACCCGATTGGCGATGAGATCGATGAAGCTAATCACGCGCTGCGTGTCGGTGCGATGCCCGATCACCGTGCATCCCATATCGGCTAATTGCGCGGCAAGCAGTTCTTCACGGTAAAGCTTTCCATCTGTCGCCGTGTCGAATTCGTAGTTCTGGGCCTTGTAGGTGTAGGTAGGCTGACCTGATGGATCTCGGTCCCTGGTGGCGCCAAGCCATCGAAGGACGACCTTGATATCGGGGTCGAAGGATGCCACACCGCGCGCAAAGGCATTGGTTTCGCGCACGATTTGCCTTGTTGCCGTAGGAAGGACCAACCCGATGCATTTGGTGCCTTTGTCGGCACGTCGCGCGGCGAGTCTACCCGTGGCATACCACTGTTGGTCGCTCTTTCCAGAATATGCTCCCACGTTAGGCAGTGAATTTCGGTCACGGGCTCCCGTCAAAATGAAGTTGACGTTGGGGAACTTGGCCGCGGCGACCAAGGCTTGCGCGTTCGCCGACGGAGTATGGGTGGTGATAGTTTTGGCGCCCGCGGCGACCGCATCGCCAATGGCTTTTTCCACGGCTTGCGCGGTGGAAGCGTTATCGGTGATACGATAGCGATCTTTGCCGAACAGCACATAATCGGCCGAAGCCACCGCCTGGTCCAATCCCAGCTTGTGACTCGCGGTCAGGGCGTCTTCCGCCGGACGAGTTGAGTCCCCGGAAAAAACCGCGGCCACTTTCAATGTCGGCTTGCACTGCTTTTCACTACTACAGTAGTCCCCATCCAAACAGCCATCGTTGTTCCGACACCCGGGCACACACTCTTTCTTTTCGCATATAAATCCTTTTCCACACGTATCGTCGACCTTGCACCCCGACACACACTCATTCGTCTCCGTGTTGCAGATCGTCCCCACCTGGCTGGCGCAATAATCATCGTTTCTGCATCCGGTGACACACTCCTTGTCCACACAGATTTTTCCGTCGGAGACTTCACCACATTGATTGTCGGTTCGGCATCCAGCGACACAGGTATTTTGTTCGCAGATTTTGCCGGTACCGCAGGATGTATCGGTTCGACAGCCGTCGACGCACGCGTTGTGTTCGCAGATTTTGCCAGCGCCGCAGGGCTCATCTGCTCGGCAGCCGGTAACGCAGGTAAGGTTTTGGCAGATTTGTCCGGATCCGCATTTTTGGTCGTTCCTGCATCCTACCTGACAGGCGTTTCCCTCACAAATCTGCCCCTCACCACAGGCGTCGTCTTCGATACAGCCAAGCTTACACAAGCCGGAAATACAGATAGCCGGATCGGGACAGTTGTCCGACGTGGAGCATTCGAGGGAACACAAGCCATCGCTGCAAACGCCTCCCTGGCAGTCGTCATCCGACGAGCAAGAGGCTCCGATACCGTTTTTGAGTTCTGACGAAGCGATCAAGGAGCAATTGGCTCCCACCGCGAGAAGAAAAAGGCCTGCAATGATTGCTGGAGTACGACGCCGCATGGTTAGAAGCTCCCGGCAAAGGACGCGCTGCCTGGTCCCACGAAAAGGCCGACGCTTGGCTCAGGGGTTTTTTCAGGCTCCACATCACGGGACAAGGTGAAGTACAAAGTCGCTCCCAGAGTGAGAATGCCAGCCGCGGAGAGAATATCGGAGGTCAACCGATAGGCTTGCACATCCGATTGCAAGTCTTTGGCTCGATCACTTGGCGTTCCCACATACTGTTCCTTTTCCATTTTGGAAGAGGAACTCAAAGCCATGGCGCCGGTGACTCCGCCACCCACGAGCAAGGCTCCCCCCACACCAAGACCGATGTACGAAAGGGTTGTCCATTGTGACTCGGGTTCTTTGATGCGTTCGGTTTCGCGAACCACCACCCGGGAAGAACCCGCTGGTTCCAATTGCAAGCGAATCGTGCGTTTTTCGGCGCCCGCCACTTCGATGGCCTGCGATATGGGGATGTAACCTTCCTTCGATACGGCCACCCGATGCGCCCCAGCGCTCAACAAAATGGTATCGAGCGGCGTTTTACCCACCGGGATGTCATCAATCACCACGGAGGCCCCCTCGACATTCACGGCGATAGAGACCGTAGCGATTCGGGGCCTGAGTTTGCTGATTTCGTTTTCCACGCTTTGACGACGATCCGCCGAGACATTGTTTCCCCCATCTTTGAGGTATTTCTCAAAAGAAGTGACGGCGCAAACGTAGTCTTGAAGCTGATAACAGACTTGGGCCACGTTATAGAGCACGCGATACTCGCCCGTAATTTCGTAAGATTTTCGAAACTCGGCGAGAGCGCCGCGGTAGTTCTCCTCGTTATACAGATCAAGACCACGACGGTACCGGGCGGCAGCCTCGGAGGCATCTTGCTCTTCCGGGGCAGTTTGGGCACCTGCCGGTGTGGACACCACGAGAGGGGAAAACAGCAACAAGACGAACAGTAGGTTCGATGCGCTACCGGTACGCAGGATCATGTCCAGCTAACCTCGCTTTCACTCGAAGGGGTTGTCATCATCCAATTTCCGTTTCGTTTTTCCCTTACTAGGATCTGGTGTGGGGACCGGAGGCGGAGTGGCCGTGGTGGGTTCCGCAGGCTCCGCGGTCGGCTTGGGCCCCCGAGGATGAGGACCCACTACAGGTCCAACCTTAGCCGGTGGAGCCGTTGTCGACGCCGCGGAAGTATCCGCTGGCAGCTCGTGCTTCTCGAGTTCGAATTGGATGACCTGATCTCGATCGAATCGAATTTGCTCCGCCTTACCCACATACCCTGGCGCTTCCGCACGAATCACGTGCTTCTCGCCATCCTTCGGTACCGTCAACTCCATCGGATTGGTCGCGAGCGTTTTGCCATCGAGAAACATCCGAGCAAGACTCGGCTGCGCCGATACTTGAAGGTGGATGGTTCCCACTGGCTGCTCAGCCGATGCACTTGCCGTCACAGGTGGCGTATCCGTGGCTGCATCCCCGGAGTTCAATCCGATCACCAAGGCCCCCACCAACAAGAGCCCCCCAACCCCTACCACGACAGCCCACATTTTCGTTTTTCGAGCCGCGGGTAATTCCGTCGGAACGGAGAATTCCACGTTTCGATCCATGCCACTGCGCGAAGAACTCGAAGAGTCAGGCCACGAACCCGACGCGGTCGCCAAAGAAGCCACAGAGAATTCATCCGTGCTGGTAAGCGATGCCGCCGATAGATTCGCTTCAATCAGCGCACGAGCCTTCGCCCTATCCTCCGCAAACACACGCATCATGTGGGCGCTAATCTCTTTGCGCCCAATTGGCTGCCCCAACGACAAGATGAATTGATCGAGATCCGATTGGAATTCAAGAGCATCCTGGTATCGATCCTCCGGGCGAAACGCGATGGCTTTCATGCAGATTCGCTCGAGTTCCGGATGAATATGGGGCACCGCCTCCCGAATCGGAGGTGCCCCCACCGAAGCGACCCTCGTCATCACCGCCACATCCGACATTCCTTGGTATGGACGCTGTTTCGCGAGCGCTTCCCACAAACAACAGCCCAACGCATAAATATCCACCCGAAGGTCAAGAGAAGCTTCTCCCAACAATTGCTCAGGAGCCAAAAAAGACACCTTGCCCTTGATGGTCCCTGCTCGCGTTTGGGTCGATACGGAGACGGCTTTGGCGATACCGAAATCCAGCATCTTCACGGTGCCGTCGTAGGTCACGAAAATGTTGTGCGGCGTGACATCCCGATGAACGAGTTGTAGGGGCGTGCCATCGTAGTCCGTGCATTCATGGGCATGCGCAAGACCTGCCAAGGCTTCGGACAAAATCCGCAACAACACCGGCAAAGGCACCAATTCCTCTTCGGACTTGCGAATGCGCGACATCAATCGGGACATGGGCTGCCCCTGCAAATATTCCATCGCAATGAATAGACGCCCGTCCTCCTCGCCCACTTCCTGAACACTCACCACGTTGGGATGACTCAAACGCGCGGCCAAACGCGCCTCGTTGAGAAACATCTCCCTTCCCTCTGGCTGCTCAGCGAACTGCTCTCTCAGTATTTTGAGCGCGATCAACTTGCTGAACCGCGCAGGCCCCTCCATGACCGCAAGAAATACCTCGGCCATACCACCGTGGCCGATTTCCGCGATGAACCGGAACTTCCCTAATCTGCGCGGCCTAGCCATCTCTTGCTTTTTGACACCTTCGACGTCCGTTGTCACAACCTAACGTTCGCACATATTGAACCGTAATTCCATCGTAATCACAAAGCCGGGGGGCTAACCTTTCTCCTTATTTTCAAGGCAAACCCGTTCCGGACGCCGCCCCATCGCTTCCCGAACAAGAATATTTTCTGAACGGTAATCATTCCCGTTATTTCATATAAATTTTATAAAACAATGAACTAACATTATATTTTCATAACCAACGCTTACGACGAAAATAGGTAAGAAGTCCCACAACCACCAAAACCATTAGCCCCCAAACGAATAAGTACCCCCAACGCCACCGCAATTCAGGCATGTACTCGAAGTTCATCCCGTACACACCCGCGATGAATGACAAAGGTAGCATGATCGTAGAGATGATTGCAAGCACACGCATGATCTCGTTGGTCCGATTGGCCGCCGACGACATATACATCTCTACCGAAGCGTTCACGAGTTCCCGATAGGAATCCGCATGGTCGGCAATCCGCACGAAATGGTCATAAGCGTCACGAAAAAATGGTAGAGCATGCTCGGGAATCACCCCAAATTCACCACGCGACAGCCGAAGCAGCACGTCGCGCTGATACGTCGAAACACGACGCAACGCCTGCAACGAGCGTCGCAACGCAAATAACCGCGTCAAAATATCAGGCACCGGCTCTTCGATGATCTGGCGACTCACCTCGTCAATATCATCGTCGAACGCTTCGATGACCGGATAATAATCATCCGCAAGCCGATCGATGATCGCATGGGCCACATATGCAGACCCACGCAAAAGAGCACGGGGGTTGCGCTCCAGCTCCGCTCGTAACCCCTCGACGGACCGCATGGACCTCGGATGATGGGTAAACACCCACGTCGGTCCAATCAAAATGTCAATCTCTACCGTCCCCAACGACTCCGGATCCTGCGCCTCCCGATGGATTCCGTGAAGCACAATATAAAGGATATCGCCGTAATCCTCCACCTTGGGCGTCGGCTGATCAAAAAAGATATCCTCCACCGTCAAAGGATGTATCCCCATCTGCTCTTGCAAAAAACTCTCGACCTCGGCCCGGCGCTCATCGGTTTCTATCCACACCGTACGGTCTTTCGCCCGTATCAACGCCGGAACCTCGGAGAAATCCCGAATGACGTAGCGGCCTTCCGAATCAACCAGATGGGCTCGTGTCACCATGGCCCGTCACTTCCCATCGCTCGATACAACCATCCACGTCCCATCGCTTCGTGTCTCGACCCCCTCGCCATGATTCGTACGACCCATGGATCACCCTTTCTCTTGCTCCGAAAACCCATCATCCACCCAAACCCTACGGCGAGTTCCGAAGGCGAATCAAGCCATCCTCGGACAAAATGAACCTGCTTTGCCCCCGTATTACCCCAACCCCGCTCGACCACCTCGTCATCATGCACGTTTCCGAAACACCCCCACACCTCATCTGTTGCTCGCGGCGCGTTGGCGCTACACTGTGATGTTGGTGTGTGTTGTGCCACGACGAAAGGATCCACGATGTCCCCATCGCTCCGCCTCGCGAGCGTTTGCTCCTTATCGCTTATTTTTTCAGCAACCTGCGGTGCCGGTTGTCAGTCCGCGGCTGGCGATTCCAAGCCCTACGTAAGCACACCCGAAAACGACGCCTCCCAAGATGAACCAGACGCCAATGAACTCGACGCGGTCGAGGAACCAGAACAAGAAACTTCGTTCATCGATCCGGATACCGGCACCAAAGAAAGCGGTGTCGTGGTCGTGGAACCCCCTTGCGACAACGCAAACCTGTATGGCGACGAAGACGGCGACGGATGGTCGGTGGCCGATGGGGATTGCAACGATTGTACGCCGCTGATGAACCCCGGCGCCTACGATTATCCCGGAAGCAAAGTAGACGAAGACTGCAATGGTATCGTGGACGACGAGCCAAAGGGATGCGACGAAGGACTGCCCATCGAAGGCAATGATCCCATGGACGCAGTACGCGCCCTGGGGTTGTGCCGAACCGCCGATCCCAACGCTCCCATGGCCAAAAAATCCTGGGGCGTTTTATCGGCTCGCTATGTCTTTCCAGATGGGTCCACCGCCTCGCGCACCCCGAAACAATTTGGCCCCCATTGCGTAGGCGACGGGCAAAAGGGGACTCCTCCCAACTCCTTGTCACGGGGTATCTTGACCCATTTTGGGAACGTGACCGTGCCGACCGGAGGCAAAACCATGCTCGCGCTGTCCACGGGGGTCGCCCGTTCGGGCTCGCAGGGAACCTCACCCGCCGGCGCACAAATGTGTACGTCCAGCCATACTCCCCCGGGTTTTCCCACCCCATCGAAAGCAGCTTGCCCCAATCAGAAAATCGACGAAGACGACACCGCTTATGACGCCATCGCCCTGGAGATCGAAATAAGAACCCCAACGAATGCCGAAGGGTTCTCTTTCGACTTCAACTTTCATACCTACGAATACCCCAACTTCATTTGCTCGCAATACAATGACTTCTTCGTGGCTCTGTTGTGGCCCGTCCATGCCACGAACGTGCTGCATAACAACATCAGCTTCGATCCGCAGGGCAATCCAGTGTCCGTCAACAATGGCTTTTTGGAAGCCTGCCTACCCGGAACCCACGGCGGAAAGACCTTCCCATGTCCTCTTGGCATCGATGAACTCGCGGGGACCGGGTTCGACAGCCGAGGCGCCACCGGTTGGCTTCGCACCACCGCCCCCATCGAACCCGGCGAAACCATCAAACTCCGGTTCGCCATCTGGGATATGGGCGATGATGCCTATGACTCCACCGTGCTGCTCGACAACTTCACCTGGGCCGTCGAAAGCCTTCCCCCCTTCACCGATCGCCCCCCCAAATGAACCTCACGCATGATCTACGAATCCCGAGGTTCCCCCGACTCATCGTCCCCATCGTCCACCACCGCATCCGTCATGCCCAATGGCTCTGCCAAACGCTGCTCGAGTTGCGGATTGGCTTCGAATAGGCGTTGGGCCTGCTCGGCCAGAGTACCAAAATCCATTGGAAAATTAGGAAGTTGCGCCATATCGGGCAGCAGCTCTTGCTCCGCTTGGCTCAGACCTGTCCCCTGGCCGTTTCCGATCAAGTGCTGCGCGAACCGCATCGCCTTTTCCAGCATTTCGGGCGAAACCTGCTCCTGCATCTGCGCCATCAGCGACACCAGATCCCCCTGAAAATCCAACTCAGAACCGAAGTCCCCCAGCATCACTTCCGCACTTTCGAGGGGTGCCCAATCGAGGGCATCGCCCATCTCTTCCAACAACCCTGCCCAGGTTCGCGCACGAGGTTGATAGGTTTCTGGGTACAACGCAACCCCTCGCGGATCGTCATGCTCTTCGACGAGATCACCGAGAACCGCCGCCACGAGCGCTCCCATCACCTCCGGCTCCGCATAACCAAGCGCAACCTGCATCCGAATGCCGGTCGCATCCTCGAAAGCATCGATGACATAGCTGTTGCCATCCGCACCTTCCACCGTCTCGCACCCAGACCCCTCGAGCGCTTGCCGTTGGCTGTCCGATCCCGGCTCCAGCATCTCCATCACACGGCTGGGAGCAATATGCACGAGGGCTACAGCACGAATTGCCATGGTTCGTCCTGTACCAGGGAGTAGGTGCCGAGGCTAGCCGCTTGCGGCCCCGCAGGTCGGAATCATACGGCCCGACGACGAGGGGCATCGCTTCGAACGGTCTTTTTGCCCTTGGATCGATTCGCAGGGGCGAATGACTCGGGTTTTGCCTTGGGCACATCGGCAGCCACCGCGCCGACGTTACGATTCTCGCGAACCGCTTCCGCTTCCGTTTCGCGATCTTTCAACCAACAGCATTTTTTATACTTTTTTCCGGAGCCACAAGGGCACGGTTCATTGGGACCGACTTTCATGGGTAGCCTCGTGGGTTGCGCCAACCTCATGCTATTTGACGTGCTTTCCCTGGTGTCGTCAAGCACGGCCCGGCAATCGCCTCGTGCAACCTATTGCGCGTCGCTCGGCGCTGGAGGGGGAAGGCTTATCAACGGACGGGTCAACGACAGGCGATCGCTGGCGATATCGAGGATTTTTCTGCACTCGAACAGATTGGAAAGATAGGCTTCTCGATGGGTATTGTTGCTGAGCCGGGCACACCGGGCCGTCACGCAATCATACGCCTGCCGGGCCGCCAAATCCGCTTCCTGTTCCCGACCGAGATCCAACAAGACCAGCAGTTGCGTCAGATGCAACCCCTCTTCCCCATCTTCCAATGCCTCCAAAGAGGAGGAGCGCTCGAAATAGTCTTTGCAACGTCGAAGGGCAGTTTCCGGATCCTTACGCGCTCGAGCCACTTGCGCGTCTGCCAACGCCAACTCCTTGTCTGCAAACGGAAAAGCCGCGGACTCTTCCCGCGTCGCTTGCATCACGGTCACGGCCTGCTCCACATCGTCGCCTTGCCGTCGCCAGGCAAGAAACATTGCCAAATACAGCCTAGAAAGCAGGGTTAGACGTTGGTAACCGATGCGTTGTCCAATCGCGATGGCCTGCATCATGATGTCGATGGCTTCATCCAAGCGCCGTTGACGGGCTCGGATGACTCCAAGGTTGTGCAAAGCAAATCCTTCTCCCGCAGGCATTCGCAGCAGGCGCGCATCATTCAGGGCCCGATCGATACACACTTGGCCTTGGTCGATGCAACCGACTCGAATCAGCGCGAAACCGAGATTGATTCGCGATCGCGTGGCCTGCATCATGTCGCCGAGTTGGTCCGCCAGCTTCACCACCGCATCGGTGGCTTCGATGCTGGCCGAATAATCTCCAAGATAACTGATGGCGAGACTGCGTGCGTCGAGCGCCCGAAGATGCGCATGGAAAGCACGGGGGCCCGCGCGTTGCGCTTGCACCAACGCACGCTCCGCCACGGCAAGCGCCTCCTTGGCTCTTCCAATCTCCACCAAACACCGAGCCCATTCCGACAACAACCGCGAGCGTGTCGCAAACGACAACCCCGCCGCCCTCGATTTCTGCAGCGTCGCCGTCATCATCGCATCCGCTTCGCTCACACTGCCCTCTTCTCGCAAAGCCGTCGCGGCCAACCTTCGAGCTTCCCCCCATAAATCCGACCCCGAACTCGCCAACATCGCCGCCGCGTTCGCCGCTTCTCGCTGCTCGGAAAATCGACACATCCACGACAATATCTGTGCCCGTTGCAGCAAACACTCCGCTCGAACCAGAGGATCGTCGGCACACGCCGCGCCGCGTGTCGAAAACTCGAGGGCCGCCTCCAACTGACCTTTGCCAAACGCCTGGCTGCAAGCTTTGGAATACAACCGCACCGCTTGATCGCGATCGCTTCTGGCTTCCGCATGCCTCGCCAACGCCGCCGGATCCGGAGCCCCCACCAGTTTCAACCACTCCGCAGCACGACGATGATAACGGACCAAATCTTTTTCAAGCAACGACGCGTACACCGTATCGCGAACCAGGTCGTGACGAAAGGACCATTGGTCGTGACCATGAACACGCGTGACGCGATGACGCACAAGAATTTCTTGTTGGACCAATTCCAACAACTCCGCTTCGCAATCTCGGTCGAGCAGCGCGCATACCCCTTCCGTCCAAAAAACATCGCCATACACCGATGCCGCCCGAAGCACTTGCCGCTGCGATTCCTCCAGTTCATCGACTCGCGTTTGAATCAACGACTGAACCGAAAGAGGCAGGGAACGACGACCCGCGGCCGCATGACGAATGAGTTCTTCCAAAAATAACGGATTGCCATGCGCCTGCTGAACGAGACGCTGCACCATGCTCTCCGAGCCTTCGGCAAGAGCCATCTGAGCAATTTGCTCGCAGGCCTCCCGAGACAATGGCCCAATTCGCAGCCGCGTCACCGGACGCCCTTCCTCCCACAATTGCGGGAAACGACTATCCACCGCGGGACGTCCCAACGCGATCACGGTCAACGCAAGCCCCTTGCACTCCAAGAGCCATTCCACCAGGGCCACGGAACCGGCGTCCACCTTGTCGAAGTCTTCCAAGATGAGCAACTGCGGCGCGATCTCCGCATCGAGACGACACAACACTTCGATGGTGTGAAATACTCGTGCCGCCATGATGGGTGGAGTCTCCCGCGCAATTCTCAACGCCTGACTATCCTCGAACGGTGTCAACCCAACGAATTCACTAAGGAAATCTATCCCTCCCTCCGGGAATCCCGGTCGCGCGGATACATATCGAACCAGCTTCATCGCTTGACGATCCGGCGTTTGCCCATCGCGAATCCCCATGCGCGCTCGTAACGCACGGCCCACATCCGATAACCCCCGGTAGGAAACCGTCGGATCTCCGCGCGCAAGAAGCACGTCGATAGCCGGTAGCTGCGCGCGAAGGCGACGAACGATCTCCTTGCGAATGCGGGATTTGCCACTTCCCGCTGGACCCGTAACCACAACCAGATGAGGCTGTTTTGCCCGCTGCACTTCGTCAAAAACCTCGATCACAGACTCCACTTCCCGCGTCCGTCCCACGATGGGTGTCGTTTTTCCCACCAGCGGACGAGGTTCATGATCCACGATATCCTCCCGCAACAACCTCGCTCCGTTGGCGTCCTCCTCCAACACGAAATGCCCATCGAGAAGGGAGCAAGACGACACGTCACAGCGAATGCCCGGCGTCTGCAAGTAGCTCAATTGCAACGCCGCGCCATCGAGTGCTTCCCCCGCAAGCCCTTGACGCCCTGCCACCGCTCTTCCTATGGCAAGCGCGATATGGGCACCGGGAACCGAGGTGGATAGAAAAAGTGCGCCTCGCGCCGCCCGCACCACCTCATCGCCCACCGTCTTGTCCAACCCCAAAGCAGCCACGAATTGACCGTCGCGCAACGTCTCAAAACGCGCCCGGTCTCCTACAATCGAAAGGAAACGGCGGGCATTGGACGCCGCCAACATCGCCATCGGAAGCTGCGCAAACAAAACCGCCACCACGCGACTTTCCACCGTCCCCAACAGGATTTTTCCCGGACCTGGAGGCGAAGACACCAGCCTGCCATGCACCATTCCTCCGAGCGTCTGCTCCAAAGGCGGAGGACGAACACTCGGCACAAGACGCGGCAATTCGTTGGAAAGGTGCGGCAAACGCGCCAATAGCCTCGACAATTCGCCGGCATCCGCCGGACGCTCCGCGGGGTTGCGCCGAAGCATTCGCTCCACCAAATCATCGAGTTCGACGGGAATGTCTTTTCGAATCAATGACGCTCGCGGCGCATCCTCGAGCACCAACCGTCCCAAGTAGGCAATGAGATGCGTCGACTCGAATACGTTGCGCCCCGTGACCAGACGAAATAGCACCGAACCGAGCGAATACACATCCGCTCGCGCATCTACCGGATTTCCTTTGGCTTGTTCAGGAGCGATGAACCACGGCGTGCCAAGCATCGCCCCCTGTCGCGTAAACGTCTCTTCCGACTCCGGTACTTTCACCATTCCAAAATCGATGAGCTTGATGGCATGGCTGCGCCCACGACGAATGATGAATATATTCGAGGGCTTGAGATCCCGGTGGACGATGCCTCGTGCATGCACAGCGGCCAACGCTTGAGAGGCGCGACGCACGATCTCCACCGCGTCTTTCAAGCCGACCTGCGATCGAGCCAAACGCACTGCCAAGTCCTCCCCGTCGAGCCATTCCATGACCAAAAACAGCCGACGATCCGAGGTGACTCCGTGGTCCACGTAATGCACGACGCCCGGATGCCTCAGGTCCTTGAGAATTTGGATCTCTCGCAAAAAACGTTTGCGGTCGATCTTTCGCGCTTTGGCCTGCAACACCTTGATGGCCACCACCGCCTGCGTGGAGGTATCCGTGGCGCGATATACCTCCCCCATTCCCCCGGTACCAACCCGCTGCTCCACACGGTACCGACCTGACAACAATGCTCCCACGATGACGAAAAATCTTAGAGGAACAAGCGGACGTGAGCAAGCCCAGCGCACGGGCCCTCGACCACCCACGACGGCTTTCCTACTGCCTATCCCCTTTGGATTGGCTCGCTCGTTACCTTCATTACATGGTCCTGCCCTCGGGATGCCAACAGGCTACCCGATGATGGACCCCTTCCGGCATTTCACGCAGCGGTGGCATTCGCTGCACACAATCGACCCCATCGTTTTTTGGGCAACGAGGGTGAAATGGACATCCCGACGGAGGCGATATCGGACTGGGTACCTCGCCTTCGAGCACCATGCGCAACTGCTTTCGTTCCGGATCCGCCACGGGAACCGCCGATAGTAGTGCTCGTGAATACGGATGCCATGGCCCCGAGAACACGTCGTCGGTCGGTCCCACTTCCACGATTTTTCCCAGATACATCACCGCCGTGCGATGACTCAGATGACGCACGACCCCCAAGTCATGAGAAATGAATAAATACGCGATCTTACGTTTTTCTTGCAGGTCTTGCAGCAGGTTGAGGATGTGCGCCCTCACCGATACGTCGAGGGCGCTAACCGGCTCATCGCAAACCATGAACGAAGGCTCGACCGCCAGAGCGCGCGCCATGCCCACACGCTGTCGTTGCCCCGCGGAAAACTCATGCGGATAGCGCATGATCACATCCCGCGACAACCCCACGGAATCGAGAACGGCCACCACCCTATCCATCACCTCCGAACCGGATGCCAATCGGTGGATTCGAATGCCCTCTGCCACGATATCCCCGATCCGCATCCTCGGATTCAACGATGCGTACGGGTCTTGAAAAATGATCTGCATCTGCTTTCGAAACGGACGAAGCTGCCGCTGCGACAAGGGACTCAAGTCCTTTCCTTCAAACACGATTCGACCGAACGTCGGCTCGATCAAACGGAGAATGCAGCGTCCCAAGGTAGTCTTTCCGCATCCGGACTCCCCCACCAACGCCAGCGTTTCGGCATGACGCACATGAAGGGTCACGTCATCGACGGCTCGTGCAAACGACGGTTTTCCCCAAAGCCCGGAGGATACCGCGAAGAGCTTGGACAGGCGCTCGACCTGCAACAAGGGGCGACGCTTCATCGAGGCATTGTCAGCGCTGGCGCCGGTCATGGTTCTTTCTCCGAAAGCAGCACACATCTTGCGCCTCGCCCCGCTTTTTCGACCCACGGAGGATCCTCGAGACACGCCTCATGCGCTCGTGGACATCGCGGACGAAAACGACAACCGCTAGGACGTGATTCGATATCGGCAATGCGCCCCTCGACAAGCGGCAGCCTTGTATGCCGCGTGGTGCCATCCACTCCCACCGCGGACACGCATTGGATCAAAGCTTGCGTGTAGGGATGTAACGGTGACCGAAATAGCTCCTTGACCGGCGAAGATTCCACAATCTGCCCCGCGTACATCACCAGCACATGCTCGGCAAACCCGGCCACCACGCCAAGATCGTGCGTGATGAGCCATGTCGCCGTGCCATCTTGCTCTCGTATCTGCTCGAATAAGTCCAGAATCTGCCCTTGAATGGTCACATCCAACGCGGTGGTTGGCTCATCGGCAATCATCAACGAAGGTCTGCATCCCATCGCTATCGCGATCATCACGCGCTGTCGCATCCCTCCCGATAACTGATGCGGATAGGCATCGACCCGCGTGGACGGCGAAGGGATTCCCACACGATGAAGCAATTCCACCGCTCGCTGTTTTGCCTGCTTTCTCGATATCTTTTGATGCGCCCGCAGCGTCTCCACGATCTGGTAGCCGACCGACAACATCGGATTGAGCGATGTCATCGGCTCCTGAAAAACCATCGCAAGCTCACTGCCTCGCAGATGCCGCATCTGGTTTTCACGGAGCAACAGCAAGTCCTGTCCTTTGAATTCCACCACCCCCGCCACGATTCGTACGCCCGGATCCGTCAGCCGCAACACCGACAAAGCCGTCATCGTCTTGCCACTGCCAGACTCGCCGACCAGCGCCACCTTCCCAGCCGCGGGAACGGTAAACGAAACGTCGTCGACCGCACGAAAGACCCCTCGACGAGTCTGCACCTCGGTGCTCAACCCACGAATGGCAAGGACAGGACGAGAAGATTCATTCATCGCAAGTAAACGTCGAGCCTGGGCCCACGACCTTGCAAAAGACCAAGGGAGTAGGTTTCTCCGATTTCATTCTGCGGGGAAGACACAATCGCCAATCCCTGCTCGTCTCGTCGATGCTCTCGCCAACGCTGCACTTGCTCGGTCACATCGATACGCAAAGGGCGCTCGCCCCAGGTGGAAGCCCAGAATGTGGTATTCACCACGCGAAGCTGGGGCAAAGTCGCCCACGAGGCTTGCGCGGCCGACCAGGGTTCCACGATTCGCGCCACTTGCAGACGAACCGGTTGCGGTCCAGGAACGAATCCGACGGAAGGCTCCAAAACCACATGCGCAGATAGAATCTGGGTCGTCTCTCCAAAGGGCGCGGCAAACCGCAGCAGCAATACGACATCCCCCCACGACGCTTTGCCGAAAGACACAATCGACGTGTTGCGCTCATGAGTCCCAGAAGACGATACGACCGCCATCGCCACGGGTTCCAGCACGAGACGCTGAGCACTGGCCGGCACAGGCGCGTCTTTGCCTTCGCGGCAACGGCCAGCCACACAGACCGTATCCGGCCCGCATGCCGCCGATGACACGCAGGGAATCGGTTTTCCGGCACAACCCGCACCGGCGATCCCTACACCCACCGCGACTACCGCGGTCCAACAGGCAGGCGAAAAAGCTAACCTCATGGCTCGCGGCTTCTTATGGCTTTGCGAGAGCGCCGTTGCAACAAGATAGGATGACCAACCTTCCAAAACGTCCGTCGAATCATGACGATACCAAGCCTATTTTTCGATATCCGTGGCCTTCTTCGACGAGCCAGGCCCTCCAACAACTCACCCCAAACGGCTGCCTGTTGCCTGTTCCACCCTCTTTCGACTCCAACCCATCGCAGGGCTTCGCTCTTCGACACCGCCACGGAGAATCATGATCCCATCCCTGTGTATCCGTATACGGATTTAATCATATCATGGCCGAATCGAAAGGCTACCCATGGGATCTGGCATCGATTTATCCGTGGAAATTGAATAGTTTCAGTTGAAATTAAATAAAAGTATCATCCATCCAAGACCATGGGAAGAGCAGAAGATTCCGAAGAATAACCGTATAGGGATATATTGGATTCGAAGCTGGGGGAACGGAAGGGTGCCGCGGAAAGAGCGTACGATTCGCTATCGTCCGAGGAACGACGGCTCGCGTTTTTCGAGAAAGGCTTTCATGCCTTCGGCTTGATCCGCTGTTCCAAAAAGAACTGCAAATTCAGCAGCTTCCAATTCATTGGCGTTGACCAAGTCCTGGTCGTAGCCGCGCAGCATGCACCGTTTTGCTGCCGCGACGGCCACGGGACCACGCGCGGCGATTTCTTGCGCCACCTCGCGCACCTTCGACATCAAGTCTGCATGAGGCACCACGCGATTGACGAGTCCGATGCGCAGCGCTTCAGCAGCATCGATCAAGCGCCCGGAATACACGAGTTCCCGTGCCATACCGAGTCCCACTCGTCGAGCCAGACGCTGGGTTCCTCCGAAGCCCGGAATGACGCCGAGTTTCACCTCCGGTTGTCCGAACCGTGCTTTGTCCGAGGCGTAGATGAAGTCACCACAAAGGGCCAATTCGGTTCCTCCGCCCAGGGCGAACCCATTGACCGCACAGATCACGACAAACGGAGCGGACTCCATCAACGCTCCCAACCGATGCCCCGCGTCGGCAAAAGCCTTGGCTTGCGCGGCGGTCATGGTTGCCATCTCCCCGATATCCGCTCCGGCCACGAAAGCTTTTTCGCCCGAACCGGTCAGGATGACAACCCGAGGACGCTCGCCATCGCCAGGGAATACGAGTTGATGAAACGCCATCATCAGGTCCCGGACCACCGCGGCGCTCAAGGCATTGAGTTTATCAGGACGGTGAATCGTAACGAGTGCGACGTATCCATCGCGTTCGACTTTCACAAATTCGAGATCGCTCATGGTCATGCTCCTGCTCAAAGAACGCGCGGATTGGGCTTTTTGTCCGAGCCTTCATAGCAATAGAAACCGATGCCCGTTTTTCGTCCAAGCCATCCCGCCGCCACCATGTTTCGAAGCAGCGTCGAAGCCCGGTACTTGTCATCGCCAAACTCCTTGTGCAGCACGTCCGCGATGAAAAGCAACGTGTCCAACCCTACCAAATCGGCCAACTCCAGCGGCCCCATCGGATGATTCAGGCCAAGCTTGGCCCCCATGTCGATGTCCTGGACCGACCCCAACCTCGATTGAAGAGCGAAACACGCTTCGTTGAGGAAAGGAATGAGCATCCGATTGACAATGAAACCAGGTTCATCATTCGAGGTAATCACCGTCTTACCGAGTTTTTCGGACAGAGCTTTGACCGTTTCATAGGTCTGATCGCTCGTTTGCAGTCCGCGCACCAACTCGATGAGTTTCATCAAGGGGACGGGATTCATGAAGTGCATGCCGATGACGGATTCGGGACGACCCGTACAGGCAGCGAGTTTGGTGATGGAAATGGATGAGGTATTGGAGGCAAGGATGGCTCCTTGTCGCATGGCTTCATCGGCAGAACGGAAGAGTTTGAGTTTGATTTCGGTATTTTCCGTGGCGGCTTCCACGACGATATCGGCCTGTTGCAGCACGCTGATTTCACTGCAAGGTTCGATATGGTCGAGCAGGCGTTCGCGCGCGCTTGCCTCCATCTTGCCTTTGTCCACTTGTTTTTGGAGGATCGCCCCAATTTTGCCTTTGGCGTTGTCGACCAAGGCGCGGTTCACATCCAGCAAAAGAACTTTGAAGCCGTGGGCCGCTGCCACTTGCGCGATGCCCGAGCCCATCTGCCCGGCACCGATCACGCCAAACACCTTCACGTCGGATGCATTCATCGGTTTTCCTCATGCGTCGTTGGGGATGGAGACGGTCCCTGTTTGCGTTCACCATGCCAGTCCACGAATGAACCGACACCCTTGCCTTTCGGTTAGGCGGGCTGGACTGGTGGGTCAATGGTGTCTTGGAAAGTACCTCGTACGGGCCGGTTGATGTACATTGGTCGCAATGGGATTACGGCTTCACCCGCTTGTGTTTTTCCTGCTCGTCTCCACCTCCGCTTGGGCGCAAACGGATTCGGACAGGGCCACCGCACGGCTCCTTGCGGAAGAAGGAATCGCTCTTCAACAGCAGGGGAAATATGAAGAGGCACTCGACAAACTCACGCGCGCCCAGCAGATTTTCAACGCTCCGACCCATTTGTTGCTCATCGCCCAATGCCAAGTCGCTGTCGGAAAACTCGTCGAAGGCGCCGAAACCTATCGGCAACTGCTACGGAAACCCTTGACGGAGCAGGCCCCCCAAGCCTTTGTTCGCGCCAAGGAAACTGCCGCGCGCGAGTTGGCCGAACTCGAGCCGCGCATCCCGAAAATTCGCATCCTCATCCACCCGGACGGCATTGAGCAACTCCACATTCGTATTGACGAAACGGCGGTCCCCGCCGCCATCGTCGGTATCGACCGCGTCGAAAACCCAGGAAAACACATCATCCAGGTCTCCGCCCCGGGATTTCAAACCGCCCAAGTGCAATTCCAGCTACAAGAAAGCCAAATCCTGCCCGTCGAAGTAACGCTTGAAGCGGATACGCCCAGCAAGCCTGCCCCTGCTCCCACAACCCAGGTTCCCCATTCGTATACCGTGGCTTCTACCCCCGAGGCCAATGCACCGTCCTCCCACAGCACCGACCTTCTTATGTCCATTCGGCTCCAATGGACTGCTCCCAATGGCGAACTCGGTGAGACCCACTTCAATGGCTCCTGGATCGACCCCGGAGCGGTGCGCGACAGCTTCCACGCGGGAGGAGGTCTCGAATTGCAGGCGGACTTGCTTTTCGGCAACTGGGCCGTGGGCTTGCTATTCGGCGTGGATGACCACGGTCAGCCTTCCGGCAGTCACGAGGCCGTGAAATCGCTGTATCCCACTATCGAATCGGTACAAACCACCAAGTCGTTCAGCGCTTTCGGCGGAATCAGCGGACAGTGGCATAGCTGCCAACGCTGTCTCGGCTTCGTGGGCGAAACGGCCATCATCATGCGTCAAATGGTCCAAACCTTCGAGATTCAGCCCCAATCCGGCCCCCCCGACCCTTGCTCCCTGTCGTGGGAGCGCGACGTTCCCACCGTCCGACTGCTTGCCGGACTCCAAATCCCCGTCGGAAGCGACTTCTTTGTCACACCCTACCTGTCTTTCGCCGGCGGCTCCACGTCCGTCACCCGACTCGAACCGTCGGACGATGCTCCTCGTTGCCCGTCGAACAAGATCGAGTCTTCGGAAACGACCGGTGGCTCGATCACATTTTTTTCGGTCGGTGTGGCGGGAACCTATGCCCTCGCCCTCGATTGAGCGGGGCGAAACCATCCCGAACGAACCGCAAAGCCTATCTTAGTAACTACATTTACCCACTAAGCCCCACTCATGACAACCTTGTGCAACGAATTACACTTCCGTGACAATTGAGACTGAAGACGGTGGTAGCAGTGGCGGCAAGACCACGTCCAGAGCCTCGAATTGGACTCGAAGACGCGTTGTCGAGGAGAATGTCCCTGATGATGCATCTACCCTTCTTCGCCCTGTATTTCGCCGTGCTGCTCGTGCTGTGCGGTTATGGGTTGCATCGCTCTCACCTCGTTCTGCTGTTTTGGCGTCACCGCAAGCAAGTCCCCTTGTTGCGGGAAGGAGGAAAAGAGCCGATTTCTACAACGTCCACCCCGTTCGTCACGATTCAACTGCCGCTATATAATGAAGCGACCGTCGTCGCCCGCCTGCTACGCGCTGTCGCCCATATGGATTATCCAAAAAACCGCTTTGAAATCCAGGTGTTAGACGATTCTACGGACGAAACCCGCCATATCGTGGACCGTGAGGTAGGCCGATTGCGCGACGCGGGTGTGGACGCGGTGGTGGTGCGTCGAAGTGACCGTGTGGGGTACAAGGCGGGAGCGCTCGACGCTGGGTTGAAGGTGGCGAAGGGAGAATTGGTGGCGATTTTCGATGCGGATTTCGTGCCCCAGCCGGATTTTTTGCGACGATTGGTGGGTGAATTCCGTGATCCTACGGTGGGTATGGTGCAAGCCCGCTGGGGTCATATGAATCGAGAGCATTCGTTGATGACGCGGGTGCAGGCGTTGATGCTCGACGGTCACCATTTGGTGGAGAATCGAGCGCGATTTTCTTCGGGGCGTCTGTTCAATTTCTCGGGGACGGGTGGGATGTGGCGAATTCGAGCCATTCAAGATGCGGGGGGGTGGCAGCATGACACGCTGACGGAGGATTTGGATCTATCGTATCGTGCGCAGCTTCGGGGGTGGCGGTTCGTCTATCGGGAAGACGTGGTAACTCCTTCCGAGTTGCCGGAAGACGTTTCTTCTCTTCGGGCGCAGCAGTATCGGTGGGCGAAAGGAACGGTTCAAACCGCTCGAAAGCTGCTGAAGACCGTGTTGCGCTCGCAGCTTAGTTTGGCGCAACGAACGGAGGCGTTATTTCATCTCACGCCTCATTTCGCCTATCCGTTGATGATGGTGCTGAGCATCCTGTTGCTGCCGGCCTTGCTCCTGTCGCCGCGGACGGACTTATGGGCCATGGTGGTGGTCGACCTTCCCCTATGCATTGGCACAACGACGTCGCTGGCGCTGTTTTATGGCATGGCCGAGCGTTCCCAAGGAGGGTCGGCCTGGATGGCTCTTCGTCGCCTGCCCGCTCTCATCGCTCTTGGCATGGGAATGGCCCCTCACTTGTCCCGGGCGGTTTTGGACGGCATGCAATCGATGGCGGGAGAATTCGTCCGCACACCCAAAAAAGGAACGTTGGCGGGTCGCTACACGTCGTATGCTTCTCTTCCCTTGTCGGAAATGGCGCTCTGCCTGGTTTCGCTAGCCAGCGTTTTTGTCGCCATCCAGACCGACCATTGGATCGCCATGCCGTTTGCCTCGCTTTTCGCCTTTGGATATGGCTATGTCGCCGTATTGGTGATGCGAGAACAGAGTGCCAGACGTCGTGCCGCGGCGCGTTTGGAAATGCAGCGGGCGACGGTCGCGGGTTAATCAGATATCAAGGGGCTGGACTCTTAGCCCGTGCGAGGTAGGATCTCAGGCTGTACCGGCGGCGCTCATTCACGCACCCTGGGAGGGTTCATGACGAAGGCTGATATTGCTCATATCATTTACACGAGAATTGGTGGCTTCAGCAAAAAGGAGTCGACAGACCTCGTTGATTTGGTTTTCGAAACCATGAAGGAAACCCTCGGTCGTGGTGATAAGATCAAGATTTCCGGATTCGGAAACTTCGTGCTTCGCGACAAACGAAAGCGTCAGGGCCGCAACCCACAAACAGGCGAGCCCATCACCATCACCGAACGTCGCGTGCTGAGTTTCAAACCCAGCCAAATCCTGAAGCAAACGCTCAATGACGCCCCAACCGCCTCCAGCACCGAAGGCTCATCACCGAATCGTCATCCTTGAGGCATCTAGGTTCCGACCATGTCCTCGGACGGAACGCAGATTCGCAAGTTGTATTATCGCATCGGGGAAGTAGCCAGACTGCTGGGCGTCGAAACCTCCGCTATCCGCCACTGGGAGTCGGAATTCCCAAGCCTTCGACCTCGGCGCACCAAAACCGGACAGCGCATGTATTCCCAGCATGAACTCGAGCGATTGAAAGAGATCAAACGGCTTCGTTTCGACCTCGGCTATACCATCCGCGGCGCTCGCATGGCGCTGCGAAACAAAGGGCTCGAAGCAAGAGAACCCCAAGACCCTGTCGTCATCGACAACGAACAGCTCCGAGACACGTTGCTCGACTTGCATCAGCAAATCACTTCGTTCATCGATGCCTTGGAACGGGAGCGAAATCAGGCATGAGCGCTCGGACTGCACTCGTCCACGGCACAATGGCCTCATTGCTCGTTGCTTCCGCCACGGTCCTTCCCGCCCTGGCTTTCGCACAACAAGATGCCAGCGCGGACGCTTTCGACGCAGAGGTTGCCATGGACACGGCATCCGATGCGTTGGAATCCGCGGATGCAGAACAAGAGCCCACCGCTGCCACGCTCGGTCCCGAAACGTCCTTGGTCATTTCCGAAGGCGTGAATCTGCGCTTTTCCCCCCCTGAAGGCTGGATGAGCGTCGAATCAAAACCCGTCGATATTCCAGACCTCGATAAAATCCCGGGAGCACAAGCACTTTTCAAACATACCTGGACGGCTCCGCATCGTCGCAAAGCCATGGCGCCTCGGATGTCGGTCGTATGCGCAACCGCTCCCAGCGATAGCTGGACCCGCGGCCTAGAGTCTCGCGTTTTCGAACACCTCACGAGCGTAGCCCACAACGAACTCAGCGAATGGATGAGTGTCGATTCCTTGCAATCAGGCCCCATCGACTCAACTTCGCCACTTTTCTTTCAGTCTTTCGAAGCCAAAGGCCGCGCCGGAGGCCAACGAAAAACCGGTGCATTGCGAGTCCTCGAAGAAGACGCCATCGACAATAAACGTGCCCCGTTCGTCGGCGTGGGACGCCATACCCTTGGTTTTCTCGCTAATCCGGACCGCGTCTTCGTCTGCTCGATGGCATGCATAGAACCCGCCTGGCGAGAGACGGCCATTTGCCCCACCTCCGTCGCCTCGCTGCATATCGATGGCGCTCTCGCCCCCGAACCTTCTTCCTCCACCCTCGGGCGTTTGGCCATCGGTATCCAACGACGTCCCTCCGCCCTGGTCGGCATGGCTGCGGGCTTGCTGCTCGCGTTTGTGGGAACTCTGGCCGTATTGCGCGGCTCGTTGCTCCGACCAGCATCCAAGTCATGAATCGTGGATTCGGATGGCCCACGCCAATCGCAAGACTTGTTTCACGACATTGGGAACACGACGCACCAAGTTGATGGAAGGTCTACGTTTTTCCACGACGCGAACAGGGATTTCGCGAATGGAAAGCCCTTTTCGATACGCACGAATCACGAACTCGCTCGCAAAAACGTCCTTGTCCACGACACAAGCATGGACCACAGGCAGTAGACGTTCGCGATGAAACGCTTTCAAACCATGCGTATCGGTTCCACGAAACCCCAGCGTGGTGCGCAACAGCCCGTTGTACACACGGCTCGCCATGTTACGAGCCCACGGCCGTTCATCGCTCGAACCCGACAAGAGTTTCGAACCAATCACCAGGTCCACACCACCATGCTGCAACAACGCCACCGATGATTCGTGGAAGACCGTATCGCAAAGATCGATCTCATCACATACGACGAACGTGCCTTTGGCCTCGAGAATCCCTCGTCGCAAAGCCAGTCCATAGTTTGGCTCACCCAGTGAAAACCATCGTATTTCCTCATACTTAGCAGCAAGCGGAGCCAGTATGGCCACGGTGGCGTCGGTCGATCCATTTTCCGCGATGATGATTTCGAACGTCCACGGGGCTTCTTTGAGTTTTTCACGAAGGTCGACGATGGCCGCGCGAAGGATAGCTTCTTCGTTGAACACCGGAATGACGATCGAAACGGTAGGGGTCGTGGTCATGGCAACGATTTCCTGGCCCAATGAGCCGCGGCTTGGCCGAACAGCAGAGCATCTTCCATGGACGAATAATTCCATCCCCCATAGCGCCCGGTAGAGAGAATGTCTTGGTCTTTCAGAAAGCCATGCACGCTATCGACCGAGGCATAATAGGCGTGATCGAAGATGACGTAGGCGTGTTCGATGGTTCGGTGTTCCGCGAACAGCACTTGGTTGGGCTGGTCGATGAATCCCATTTCCACCAAGCCGGCAGCCACATCCGGCACGAGAGACTCGAGGATGGGAGGCTGTCGATCCGCCAGTTCGATGTACATACAAGCTTTGCCCTCGGGGGCCATTTCTTTCGAGAAGTTGGAATATACGCCCACCCGATAAAACGGATATCGCTGTTCAGGAACATAGACCCAGTGGAAAGGATGGGCCGAGGGCACATCGAGAGCGACATCGAGGTAATGAAGAGAGCTACACCGAAGTTTGGAGGCCGCTTGCCGAATGGGCTCAGCAATTCCCTCGGTGCGCGCGAGCAGATGGTCCAGGGGAATCGTTGAAATCAGCACGTCGTAATCGATCTGCTCCCCATCTTGCAGCGTGAGCCGTTTTCGTTGTGGGTCGAGGGCCACGAGTTCTTTGCCGCATTCTACAGGGCCGACAGCTTTCGCCAGCGCGCTCGTCAGGGCTCCAATTCCCTTTCGGGGATACAGAAAAGAGGCATTGTATCCCATCTCCGGTCCCGCCAGTCCAACCGCCCCCGCAATCACTTCCTCCAACGTGGGCAGAGGAACGAAACGGCTGCACCATTCCGCCGTGATCTCGCGGGGATGCACGCCCCAGAGCCGACTATTGTATGGAATCATGAAGTGTTTGCTGAAGCCATCACCGAAATGCTGAAGACAATACTGTTCGAAATCCGTGGGAGCCTGCGCATGCGGCTGGCGCAGCGCATGAACGAAACCGACGATGCATTCGTACGCCACCTTGGCAGGCAGGCCCAACGTATTGGCCTGGAACGGATAGCGAGTATATGCCCCGTGGGACCAAATCATGGACCGTCGCTCGATCGAGAGCCATTCGTTGCCGAGCCAGGCGGTGGCAAGCGAGCGCATGGCGGGATCGCGAAGATGCAGAAGATGGCCGGTGCGATCGAAGCGAAAACCAGATTGCTCTACGGTGATGGCGAGTCCACCGGGCTGGGGGGCGCGTTCGAGCAGCCGGTGACCGATGCCCATGGACTGCAGGTGGTAGGAGGCGGACATCCCCGTCAAACCGGCTCCCAACACGACCACCGATGGTTGTTTGCTCGACATGGGAGACGGCACTTTAATCGGTCTTGGGCAATGTGCAATGCCGACAGGATCATGTGCCTGACACGAAAGTCGCGCCCTTGCCTTCGTCAACCTCCGCAATTCCCGATCTTTCCCCCTTGGCACATAGTTTGAACAATGTCCGATGTTCTGGCATTCCTATCGTCGGATTCGTCATGCCATGCTCCTGGGCTATCCACGATTTCGGTACGATTCTTCACCTTGGAGGGAAGAGTTGAATAGTCTTTGCAGTAGATCGTCATAATAGGACTGCTGGTACAAGACCTCATGGAGGGAACGAGAATGAACATGCGATTGGCTTTGGTTCCGTTGTGCCTACTTTCTGCGGTGAGCGTCATGGGTTGCACCGCACCGGAAGAAGACTCCTGCAACATCAAAACTGGTGGAATTTATGTCGAGTACGAGGTGTTTGAAGAAGGCAACCAGGCTCGCGCCACCGCTACGTTCTGGGTTGGCGACAAACCCGGTGGGACGTACCTTTCCCTTGGAAGTTGTGGGGATAACATCACCGTCAACGGCCAGGGCATGTCGAAAAAAACCGACAACGTCAATCACGACTATTACGAGGCCAAGCTTGGCAAGGCTGACTCGTACGAATTCGTGTTTACCCGGGAAGACGAAGACCCGTATTCGAGCAGCGTGAGCCCCAGAAAGCCGGTCAACATCACGGCACCGACCAGTGGCACGTCAATCTCCCGCGCGGACGCTTTCGAAATCACCTGGGAGAATAACGACAGCGGGAAAATCGAGCTGCTCATCGAAGGCGATTGCATCGAAGACTTCCCGAGCGTCAACGGAGATGACGTGGCGGATACGGGCAGCTATTCGGTCAACGCCGACGGCATCAAGCCGTTCATGAAGGACGATGCGGACAAGACATGCTCCGCTTCCCTCAGCCTAACCCGCAAAAACAGCGGAAGTTTGAGCCCCTCGCTCAAAGGAACCATCAAAGGCTACTCCATGGGACACACAAGCTTCACGTCGACTCCCTGAGATTCTTCCCGGCTAAGGTGCCACGCGCCCAGGGCGGCAAGGACAGCGGTTTCCGTTCGAAGAATCAGGCCGCCCAACGAGCCAAGTATAAATCCAGATGCTTCCGCCTGACGGGCTTCTTCGTTTTCGATTCCCCCTTCGGGACCGATGATGAGGGCAACGCCGTTTCGGGCCGTTCGAATCCACTTTCCCACGGGCTCCGTGGCTTTTTCCCACAAACACAGGCGAACGAGCGAGTCGGGAACCCGCGATAACGATTGCTCCAACGTGCAAACATCGTGAAGGATGGGAATATTTCCCCGACCGCATTGACGTGCTCCCTGCACCAGGATTTTTCGCCATCGAACCATGCGCTTGGCGTCGGGCCGGTGGGTCGAAGAGGCCGACCGAGAGAGCATCAACGGCACGATGTCGGTGACTCCCAGAGCGGTAGCCTCGCGAAGGGCCCATGCAAAGGATTCCGTTTTGCATAAGCCGAGCAGCAACCAAGCGGGCGTGGAAGGAACACAAGAGGCGGTTTTCACGTCGCTCAATTCGCAAACGACGCGGTCCCGATGTATGGAAACCACCGTTGCCTCGGCTTCGGTAGCCTGTTCCGGGTCAAATACTTGCAACCTATCCCCGGGCTGAAGACGAAGCACATGGCGGATATAATGAGCAGCCTCCTGATCGAGCCGTCGCGCTCCGGGTTCGATCCCCGCCAAGGGAACTCGAACGATGCTCAACGAACGCTCTCCAACTCGATGGCGACCCAATCGGATTCAGCCATCGTTTGGCGCAAACGAAGCGCGCCATACGCCGCAATCACCTCATCCACCTGCGTTCGAAGGATACCGCTCAACACGACAATTCCTGCCGGGGCAAGACGTCGAACGATAGGTTCCGCCATGGGGATGAGCACCCTCGCCTCGATATTCGCTACGATGAAAGGATAAGAGGATTCGATCGTGGCGACATCCGAGGTGTCGGCGGTTATCCGATGGGCCAAATCATTGCGGAGGGCGTTTTCGAGGGTGACGGCGACGGCATCAGGGTCATTGTCGACGGCGCGCGCGTGTTTGGCTCCTAGCACGAGGGCGCATAAGGAAAGCACGCCACTGCCACAACCCACGTCGAGAATGGTGCAGTCGGTGAGTCGGGGGGCGAGATTATCCATCGATTGGGCGACGAGGCGGGTGGTCGGGTGCAATCCCGTGCCAAAAGCTCTTCCTGGATCCATCTCCAGCCAATGCACGCCAGGCCGCGGCTCCGCGGGAGCCCAGGGCGGACGAATGGCAATATGGGGGGTGAGCAAAAAGGGTTGGAAATGTTCTTTCCAGCTATCACGCCAGGCATCTCCCAGCACATCGTCGCGCCGTGGGTTCCATTCGGCGGCGAGATGAGCGATGGCTTGCGTGGCTTCGTCGTCGGAGGAAAAGCTCGCCAATAAGGTGACGGTACCGTCCACCCGCGCTTGTTCCCACGTGGTATGGTCTCGGATTTCGACGCCGGTGGCGTGCAAGTCGAAAAGGCCGTAGCTGATTTCATCGGCCAGCGGAGCGGGAACATCCAGGGCCACGCGGGGGAATCGCGGAGGAGAAGAAGCATTCATGCGGTTTAGTTTCCAATGACAATCACGACACGACTGGTCGGGGCGGGTTGCTGGGGAGGCGGTTTTTGGGAATCGGTTTTGGTGTCGCTAAGCAGGATGGCGCCTGTGACGCCGCCCGCGACGACAGCAGCAGTGGCTACCCAGAACCATGGGCTTGCGAACAGGGAGCCGCCCTTTTCGGGCTCCGGGATGGCGATTCTGAGCGGTGCCGCCGCATCTCCCCGGGATGCAATCGGTAGGTGGGCTTCGTCGAGGGCCTCGATATAGTATTCCACCAGCGGTGGGGTGAGCATCGGGCCAGGGATGGAAGTGCGGAACACGCCCTGGGCAAGGCGGGCTTCGAGGTGTCGGTACTTGCCTTTCGAGCCGGAGCGAACGTGAACGACGATGGAAGCGACGCGATGGTTTGGGTCTGCGATTTGGCCGGTGACGGGGACGGGTTTTCCTCGTTCCCATTCGGCGGGGGAGGCATGTTTGATAACGGGGGCCGCGAGCGCGGCACTGCCACGCTCCAGCCCGGGGCGTCCTTCTGCTTCCCAACGCTCCCTCACCTCTTTGAAAAAGGAACGGAATCTCGGCGATTCGGTGTCTGCGAGGGAAAATTGTGGATCCAACACATACAATCCACGCACCGCGGCCTCGGCTTCGTCCATCTGACTGAGCACCAGATAGTTGAAAGCGAGGTATCGGTACACGTCGATACGGTCGGATTGGGAAGTCGTTGGGCGAAGCAACGCGGCCGACAGGGTTTGGATGGATTCTTCGTAGCGCTGGTCTTCGAACAACTGCACCCCGGAACGAATCAAATCAGTTTGGGAAGCAGGTCGGGAGGATTGTCCGAAGGCAGGACAAGGAGATATCGACAGCAGGGTCGAGGACAGGAAAAGGATGAGTCCGACGATCGAGATGCGATGCGACAGCGGTTTCGTCGACATAAGGGAACCGTACCACGTCCGGGGGCGGTCTTTCATCTTGGAGTTCGTCGAAGAGAGCATCGGCGAGAGCATTGAATCCGTCGAAGACGTCAGCGGCCATAATTTTTTCGTACGGGGTAGTAAGCACGCCGTGCGGAAACGGAGACCAGCAACTCCTGTCTTTCCTCGATACTTGGGATCGTTTGACCGGGACCGAGGACCAAAGCGGCCAAAAAGCCGCCGTAGACGCATCCCAGGTCGATGCCGGTCGCCCAGGGGTGGAGTTGGGGATGCATCAGGGCGTTATGGCCGAAAACGATATGCGGCGGCCCGTGGTACCAACGTGCCCAGGGTTCTCCCCCCCGGGTGATCGAAGCCTGTCCCCTCTGCGTAATTGCGCGAATTGTAAGTAGAATTCCAGTATCCGTCGCCTCGATGGGGACTCCTGGTTTCACACCCGCGTGAACGATACGCAGGTCGTGTTCTGGCAGGTCATGCCATAGCGGCATGGCTTCGAGCCAGGCCCAATCTTGTTCGGATAGGGAGTGAACGAGCTGCAGGTGTCCGGGGCCCAGGCGCACGAGCGGGCCTCCTTCTCGTTGCGACTGAACGAAACTCAGTAGTTTTTGCTCGTGATTTCCTCGGACGGCGACAGCTCCGAGTTGTTGAGCCAAGGCGAGGACACCCAGGGTATCAGGCCCCCTTCCTACCAGGTCCCCTACGAAATACAGGTGGTCATCGTCGGAAAACCCCACGCGAGCGAGCAATTCTTGAAGCTCGGCGCAACAACCGTGGACGTCTCCGACGATGACGGTACGGGACATAGTGCCAACACCTAGTCGGCCCTTATGAACCACGCAACCCAAACCGGGACCGCTGCTCGGCTATCCTTTTGAAAAGACTGCATTCTTGGGGACAACGACGACACCGCCGGCGCTTACGTGAAATTTTCGCTTATCACTCTCGAGATCGAGACCAATTTCCACGCCGGGGGGGATTTGGACGCCTTTTTCGACGATCGCTCTTCGGATGCGGGCGTAGCGTCCGACGGAAACTTCATCGAAAAGGATGGATTCTTCAACTTCGCTGAAGGAGTTGATGCGAACGCGGCGACCGAGCACGCATTTGTGGATGCGACCTCCGGAGATGATGCTTCCGCCGGACACGAGGCTATCGGTAGCGATGCCCACGCGAGCGCTGGCTTCGTCGCGAAAAACGAATTTGGGGGGAGGGTCGTGGGAACCTGCGGTACGGATGGGCCAGCGGGGATTGTAGAGGTTGAGGTGAGGGTGGATGGAAACGAGGTCCATATGCGCGGCCCAGTACGAGTCGACCGTACCGACATCGAGCCAATATCCGCGTTCGTGTTCGGATTCGCCGGGGATGCGATTATGGGTGAAGTCGTAGACATGCATTTTTCGTCCGGCGATATGCATGGCGGGGATGAGGTCACGGCCGAAGTCATGGGTGGAAAACGGATTTCGCGAATCGAGTTCGAGTTCTTCGAGCAGGGCGGTGGCATTGAAGACGTAGTTTCCCATGGAAACCAACGATAGATGGGGTTGGGAAGGGATGGGGGGAGGGTTTTCTGGTTTTTCGACGAAGCCTGTCACCGAGCCGTGGTCATCGAAGGTGACGCAACCGAAAGCGCGAGCTTTTTCCCGTGCGATGGGGATGGCGGCGACGGTGCAATCGGCACCGACATCGAGGTGTTCGGCGAGCATTTGTCGCAGGTCCATTTTGTAGACGTGGTCGCTTCCGAACACGCAAACGATATCCGGGGCTTCGTCGGAGATGACGTGTTGCGTTTGGTACACGGCGTCGACGGAGCCTTTGAACCAGCTTTTTCCGGTGCGTTGTTGAGCGGGGATGGTTTCGATGAAGTTATCGAGGATGGCGGACATTCGCCAGGCGCGGGCGACGTGTTCTTCGAGGCTTGCGCTTTTGTATTGGGTGAGGATTTTGATACGAACGATGCCCGAGTTCACGAAGTTGGACAGCACGATATCGATGAGGCGATATCGGCCACCGAAGGAGATGGCGGCTTTGGCGCGGTCGGCCGTCAGCGGGCCGAGGCGTCGTCCTTCTCCACCGGCCAGGATCATACCGAGTACGTGAGGGACATCGAGCGGGTAGCGATGGCGGGACGGCGTCATGGTTGGTCGATGATATCCTTGCTTGTCTCCGAACAATAGCGGGCATGCGTTGCTAGCCCTTGCCCAACGGCGGCAGTCCGTGATACGCATGCAGCGCTCGTTGTGTGAACATCAATCAAGGAGTCTGGAGGGCGCATGACCTTCACTCGTTCGCTTGTCGCGATGGCGGCTGTCACGCAGCTCGTGATTCTCACCGGTTGCGGCGATAGCGCTAAGCCCTATTCCCCGAAGCCAGCTTGGAGCGGTACTCCGGTGGCTCTTCCCGACGTCCCCACGATCCCGGCTCGTCCGGTCAAAGTGGGGGACGCCTATACGGTTTGGGGCGCATCGCACCACCTTCGCAGCATCGTCCACGTAGATGATGTAAAAAATAAAGACATTTCTATTATCGGATGGGTTGTCAAGACAAATTTTGCGGATGCACCTGCTTGTGCGGTACATCCGACGGGCAAGGCGGATCCCGATGGTTGCAACCCTCCCGTTCCGGCATTTTGGATTGCGGACGAGAAGGGGGATACCAAAAACGCGATGAAAGTGCTTGGTTTTGCCTCTAATTTCGCCCAGCTTTACGATCAGATCAAAAAAGATGAAAAGGCGAAAGATGGCGATACGCCGAACCAAGACGAGTTTTTGGGTACGCCCTTGCCGATGCCTACGCCGAACGTAGATGCAAAAGTCAAGATATCCGGGACGTATGGCTACGCTTATACGAAGGCGACCTCTGGCATCGAAACGGATCCGAGGATGGGCGTGATGACATACGCGAAACTGGAGTATATTGAAAAGCCACCAGAGCCGGCAAAACTCCCGGGAATGAAGTAACGTCGGGTCGACGCGACGGTTTCGCAACTGCCTTATTCTTCTTGTCAGTGTCGCATTATATGCTCGGTCTTTGGCCGAATACGTCAAGAACCGTTAAGCTGCGGTAACTCAACCAAAGGGTCCCAAGAGGTTTCCGAGCATGCCCGATTTCCTATGGGAAGCACGATCCCGCACGGGGGAACTCCGCAAGGGAGTGATGAGTGCGGATAATGCTGCCACGGTCGAACAACGACTACGGCAGCAACAACTCACGCCAACGCAAGTCAAGAAAAAGCCAAGGGAGTTCACCATCACCATTGGCTCGGGGGTGGACTCCAAGGAGCTTGTCACCTTCACCCGGCAGTTTGCCACGATGATCGACGCTGGCTTGCCGCTGGTTCAATGCCTCGACATTCTCGCCAACCAACAAGAAAACAAGATCTTTCAAGCGGCCCTGCGAGATATCAAGTCCTCGGTGGAACAAGGAGCCACGTTCTCTGACTCGCTTCGCAAGCACCCAAGAATCTTCGATGAGCTTTACGTCAACCTGGTGCATGCGGGCGAGGTCGGCGGCATCCTCGATAGCATTCTCAATCGTCTGGCGGTGTACATCGAGAAAAACGTCAAGCTCATGCGTCAAATCCGTGGCGCTCTGGCGTATCCCATCGCGGTCATCCTCATCCTCATCGTCATCGTCATCGTCATGCTCACGTTCGTCATCCCGGCGTTCGAGAGAATGTTCGCTGATTTTGGCAACAAGGAAGCGTTGCCCAAATTGACCCAAATGGTCATTTGGGTGTCACGCAACTTCGTCACCGCCCTGCCCGTCGTCATTCCCGTCACCATCCTGCTCATCACGGGGGGTATCTTCTTTTACCGCAATCCAAAGGGGAAACGCTTCGTGCATCACGCATTGCTGGTCATACCCATCATGGGACCTGTCATGCGCAAGATCGCGGTCGCGCGATTTACCCGAACGCTCGGCACGTTGCTTCAGTCCGGTGTTCCCATTCTCGATTCGCTCGAAGTCTGCGCCAAAAGCGCCGGCAATGTCGTTGTGTCCTCCGGCATTCTTTTCGCGCGAGATCGAATCTCGGAAGGCAAGAACATGGCCGAGCCTTTGGCCGAATCCAAAGTGTTTCCCACCATGGTCGTCCAGATGATCGCCGTCGGCGAACAGACCGGCGCGCTAGATCAAATGCTCAATAAAATCGCTGACTTCTATGAAGACGAGGTCGATGTCGCGGTCGCTGCCCTCACCTCTTTGCTCGAACCTTTGATCATGGTGGTCGTCGGCACCGTGGTCGGTACGGTGCTCATCGCCATGTATCTTCCGATCTTCTCGCTCGCCGGTGCGATGAAAGAGTAAGGTCCGGGTGATTCTCCCCCTGTTCGATCGCCCATGAAAATTCCTCTCGGCCTACCGTATGAGCCGTCGGCTCTTGGTCCCCGGCTCGCGACCTTGACCCTATTTCGGCTGATTTTTCTTTCTGCTCTGTTAGTAGTCCTTGCGCAATGGCATTTGCGAGACGTTCATCTCCGGGCGTTCTCCGTGCAGATTGCTCTGATCGCACTTGCCATCGCTTTTGCGCTGGCTGCCGGATACGCGCTCGTATTGCGATCGGGAAAGCGTTATCGCGAGCTATCTTGGGCGCAGATTTTTTTCGATCAGGCGACATGGACAGCGCTGGTCTACGTCACGGGTGGTGCCGCGAGCGGAGCTTCCTCATTATACGGGCTGACCGTAGTCACCGGCGCGGTGGTCAGTGGATTGACAGGAGCTGCCATTGCCGCGGTCGTTGGCTACGTTTTCTATATCTCCCTCAGTTTGATGATGATTGCGCGCTGGATTCCCGTCCCATCCGACCAACTGGATGTTCCCTACGCACTCACGCTCGAGCAAGCCGCTTCACCTCTCGCGCTCAACCTTCTCGTGATCACGGTCGTGACATTGCTGTCAGGATACCTGGCGGAAAGGCTTCGTTTGACGGGAGGGAAACTGGAGGAAGTCACAGAAAGAGCGATGCAAGCCGAGCGTCTTGCGTACTTGGGCAAGGTTGCCGCCGGTCTTGCTCACGAAATTCGCAATCCCCTTGGCTCGATCACCGCATCGATCGAGTTATTGCACGACACCCCAGGATTGTCGCAAGAGGATCGAAAGCTGTGCGAGATCATCAAAAACGAATCCTCGCGGCTCAACGATCTCGTGGGGGATATGCTCGATCTGGCGCGTCCGCGTAAACCAGATTTTCAGCCCACGAATATCATCTATCTGCTCCACGAGGTGGTGACTCTTGCGCATCGCTCCGGGCGAGGCAGCCAGGATGTGCAGGTCGCGCTCGTCGTTCCCGACGAGCCATCGGCAATCGTGGATGCGGATCCAGCGCATTTCCGGCAACTTGTCTGGAATCTCGTTCGTAATGCCGTTCAGGCAACCTCTCCGGGCAGCACAGTCACGCTTCGTCTCGAGACGGTGGGCTCCACCGCTTTTCTGCTCGAAGTGGAGGATGCGGGAGCAGGGATTCCGGAAGAGATTCGGGCTCACCTTTTTGAAGCGTTCGTCTCCACCCGGGTCCATGGTTCGGGAATTGGCCTTGCGGTCGTCAAACGTATCACCGAGGAACACGGCTGGACGATAGAGGCCGTGGGCAATCGACATGGGGGAGCGACATTTCGTCTATCGATTCCCCGGAATCAGCCGTGATCTTAGCGGTCTGTTGTTCTTGCTAGGACGGTCCCGCGGCGGCATGCTGGGCGACGGAGACGTTCATCAGCAAACCATCGAGCCCATTGAATGGAACCGTGTTGGAATTCGTCTTTCATGGTGTATTTTCAGTCATCGAATCAGGTTTGGCATTCTGATTGCTTGCGTTCTGACTGAACCCGCTCTTCGCCACGCAGTGGAAAGGATATCGCAGCAATGAATTCACTTCGACCCTCTTTCTTTGGTGCCCTCGCTCTGACTTTTGCGCTGTCTTTCGGTCAGCTTGCGCATGCGGGACCTGCTCAGGACTTCGTTCGTGCCAAGCACACCAGTCTGACGACCGAGCTTGGAAAAGCTCCTTCGCCCGCACGCCAGAAAAACGTCGAGCATCTCATGGACGGCTTTTTTGACTTCGACAAGTTAACCAAGGATGCCCTTGCCAGGCATTACGACGATCTTACGGAGTCTGAGCACAACGAACTCAAAGCGCTCGTTCAGGCCCTGGTTACGAAGAACTACCGAAAAAACATTGAAAAAACGCTTAATTACGAGGTAGCTTTTCTTGGCGACGAGGCGATCGACGGAGGTAAGGGCCAGAAGGTTCGAACCCGCGCGTCGAAGCGAAACTCGGGGGATGCCCCGGTCGAAATAACGTATTATCTCCACAAAAAAGGTGATGCGTGGATGGTGTACGATGTCGAGACGGACGGGTCCTCGATGTTACGTAACTATCGGAACCAGTTTGGGAAAGTGATTCGCCGGGACGGATTTGGTGCCTTGCTTGCCAAGCTTCAAGACCGTCTCGACAAGACATGATTGTGTACGCCAGGGTGTTGCATATTCGCCACACCCGCTTGTAACGTATCCTTCAAATTGGTCTCCGTTCGCAAGAACCGATACGATCAACGGGCGCCCGGAGACATGAGCAAGCATCCCGCGAAGGTATCCCGTAAGAGCGCTCCCAGTTCGGAGCCGAAGGTTCTTATGCAACTAAGCGCCTGTCGGGGTGGGCTTGCCCTCGAGCTGGCCGAGCCTTTTACCGTGGGTCCGTTGACGGTAACGCGTCTGGTGTCGTCCCTGCAGGGCCTGTCATTTCCGATAGATTTGACAGGGGGAGTAGGGCGTTTTCGTCATCGTCGCGGCGTTCTCGATCATTTGGTTGTGGAAAGCCAATTGGCGCAACTAGCCATGGCGCTACAACCGCGTGCGCGTGCGGTTTTCGATTCTCCCAAACTTCGGCTTTCGCTACTTCCCACGGCCCTGGGGCTTTCGGTGGGTGTATGCGATGAGGACAGGGCCCTCAGTTTTTCGGCGCACTTCACTTCGGATGGGCCGACGCTTCAATTCGTGGTTAGCGATGCGCGCGCGGTGGGGTTTGGATTTCACAGTCATGCCCTCGCGGTGCGTTTGGCGCGAGCGCTCACGGGTTGCACGCAATCGCAGGGAAGCCTCATCAGCTTGGAGCGTGGGATCGCGCACCTGGTGCGAGAGGTATTGTTGGACGCCGGGGCTCGTCTTCCATCGTGTCAACAGTTACAGTACGCATGGGACGAGACGTTGGATGGAATTCGGTTGACGGCTAGTTCAGCGGCCCCCGAGGCTTGCCCGGCGGCGGAAGTGCTGCGTGCGATCGAGTTGGCGACCATCGCGCGGCAGGGGGATGAGGCGCTTGTAGCGGGAAATTTTGACGATGCGCGAGCGGCGTATGTGACGGCGTTGGAATCCGCGCCGCGTCATCCCGATCTTGCGCTTCGGATTGCCGAGATCGACTTGTTGGCGGGATACGCACCGGAATCCGCGCTTGCGTCGCTGGTGGAGACGATGCCGGCGCTTGACGGTGGACTCATTGGCGCTGAACTTCTCGCGGCGCTCGGCGATCGACAAGCATCGGTCCTCGCCTTGCGACGGGCGGCGGATCGTGAACCTTTTGCGCCGATGGCAGCTCGAATGCTCGGTCGGGCAGCAGCCATCACCGAAGAGCGTTCCGACCGCTTATCGTTGCTAGATGAGGCTCTTGCGCGCTGCGTCGGGTGTGAGTCGATTCGTTGGCAGCGAGCGATCACAAGGTTGGAAGCCGGCTGTTTTTCGGACGCGATCGCGGATTTAGGTCATCTCGAAGCAGCAGCCCAGGGAGCCGAAAAACGCTACCAGGTTTGTCTTCGCGCCGGACAACACCTTCTTCAGGCACGGCTTGCCCTGGACGCCCGCACTTTTTTTGAAAAAGCCTTGCGCTATGCACCTCGAAGTGCGCAAGCAAGCTCGGGGCTCGCACGCGCATTTTATGCCCTCGGCGATGGGCGTCGCGCGGTCCGTTTGCTCACCCGAGCCACAGAACTTTCCGGTTCCTCCTCTCCACCCCCAACGACTTTGCTGGAGCTAGCCACGGCGATCGTGGAATTCACGCGGGATTATCCTGCAGCGATTTATCATGTGCGGTCGATTCCCTTCGGGTTACCACAAACGGTTGCTGCACGTGCTCTCGAAGGCAGATGGCGCAATCAGCTCGGTGATATCGTGGGAGCGAGCCATGCGTTTTCACAAGCCAGAGAAGCCGCGGCACAGCTTCCCCGAGACACGATCGCAGAGCAATCCCAATGGCTCATCGAAGCCGCGCAATTCGAATTGGATATCCGCAACGATCCTCGCGTAGCCAAACGCCACGTAGAGCTTGCGCTTCAGGCCGATCCGAACAATCCACACGTTCAGCAGGTGTTTCGTCGAGCGGTTCGGGAGGAACAACAAGCCGTCGCGACACGGATGGATCCGGTGGCTTCCCCTGAGAGCCACGACGGTGCCGCCGCTTCTGATTCGCCTCTCGTCATTGCGGACGAACCCATAACGAAGTCCGCGGTGTCGAGTACCAACTTATTCGACCCGGCATCGACTTCCGGAGAGATATATGACGAAGGGCCACTCGATGCGAACGAAGAGGCCCAGATCGAAGTGTTGGAAGACCGGGTACTCGCGAATCCCAATGACCAAGAAACCATAAGACAATTGAGCGAATTGCTCGATCGAGGAAAGCAATACCCAAGGCTGCTGGCCCTGGTTTCGGCGCGATTGGACGAGACTTCTGAACCATCTTATCGGGCCGAATTGATGGCAATGCGGATACACGCGTTACAGCAGCTCATGGCTGCCTGTCGCGCCCAGGGCAACGAAGGGGAAGCGGAGTTATATGAAGCGGCTTTGGCCGACGCTACTGAGTCGAGTTCGGACGATTCCCTGGAAGGATAGCGGGAAGACCTCCGATGGCACGGAAAGCCCGATGAATGGCTCGGGTGATGGGGCCCACTTTTCCCGTTCCAATCGTTCGATCATCGATTCGCGTAACCGGCAACACCTCTCGGGTCGTCGACGACACGAATACTTCATCTGCATCGAGGAGTTCCGTTTGGGTCAAGGACGTTTCGCGCAGCTCAAGTCCCTCGTGCGCTGCGGCTTTCAAAAGATACGATCGAGTGATTCCTGATAGAATTCCTTCGTTTACGGGTGGCGTCCTAATCACGCCGGAGCGAACGATGAAGACGTTGGAAGAAGCTCCTTCGAGCACTCTACCTCTGCCATCGACGATGATGGCTTCTTTCGCTCCCACGGCGTGCGCCTGTCGTAATGCCAGCAAGCTCACCAGATAGTTGGCAACTTTGGCACCTGCGGCGGACGTATTATCTGTCGTTCGCTGGCTTTGAAAGAGAGCGGCGGCGATACCATCTCGGTATTGATCCTCCGAGGGAACGAGCAAAGGCACCACGATCATCACGCGCGTCGGTTGGCGTGCCCCCGTGGGATCCAGTCCATAAGGTCCAATTCCTCTGGTGATGTGGACACGGATCAACAGATTGGGAAGCTCCAGCAACGAGGCCGCATGCAAGATTTCTTGTGAGAGTCGGTCTTTGGACACGGGGATATCGATGAAAACCTGCTCGGCGGATCGGAACAGACGATCGATATGTTCGCGAAGCGCAAATATTTTTCCATCGTAGGTTCTCATCACCTCGTAGATCGAATCGCCGTACAGAAAGCCTCGATCGAATACGGAGATCCGTGCTTGATCTTGGGCGACGACCTGACCGTCGATCATAACCGCGAAGATTTCTGATTCTGTCATGGGTTTGCGTGAAAGTGGGAGAGGGTGCAGGGCGCGCTCTTCGTAGCCGACCAGCTTAGCAGGAGGTCATGGGCGCGTTGCGTGGTGTGATCGATGGCGCATGCCAGATCCCGTTCATTGATTGCGCTTGGATTTGTGATGGGTTTGCCAAGCACGATGACCATGCGACTGAACGGTCTCGGAATGATGAAACGATCCCAGGAAGCGAGGCAGAAGCCATGGGAGCATGCGGCGGCGTAGGGAACGACCCAAGCGTGTGCGCGATAGGCGGCGGCAAGGGCACCAGGGCGTGCGACTTGTCGCGGTCCACGAGGGCCATCGACCGCCAATGCAGCATCCCATCCTTCTTGCACTCGTTGGACAATCGCTTGAAGCCCTTGCCTTCCTCCTTTCGAACTCGAGCCCCGCATCGAAAACACCCCAAACCAACGCATGGCCCAGGTCAAACGCTCACCATCTGGGGAATGACTGACCAGGGCAATGGTTCGGCGGCACCTACGATGGGCAAGGAGAAGGAGCAATTGCCCGTGCCAAAGGGCGAGAACACGTGGCTGGCTGGAATCGTTGAGGAGAGGATGCTGAAAGACGCGAAGGCGAACCGTGAGCAGCCAAGCTCGCGCGACCAAACCCAATGCGAGGCCGACGAGCATCGAGAGCATGCGCTTATGCCTTGAGCTTCTCGTAGAGTTCTTTTGCTTTTTCGAAAGAAGCGTCGTTTTCGAGGGCTCGCTCGAGCATCTGGATGGCTCTTTGCGTCTCCCCTTGTCGGTGGCTGATTTCACCGAGGTAGTAGAACACCTCAGCTTTGGTGATCGGCGCCTTATCATCCAAACGTTGGAGTAGTAGAGCCCGGAAAGTTTTCTGCGCTCGATCGAGATCGCCCAAGTCGAGAGCCAGGCGTCCCAGATCGACGAGAATGGCGAGGTTACCCGGTGTGATGCGGAACGCCTGATCGAGTTCGGCGAGGCCTTGTTCCTTGTTGCCTTCGGAAACGTGGGCCTTGGCCAAACGGTGATGAATGGCCGCCAATTCTTTGACTCGTTTTCCGCCGTAAGACTCCACGATTTTTTCGAGCGCGGAGATGGCATCCTTGCCACGTCCGGAGGCGCTATAGGCGTCGCACAGCGAAAGCAGCAACTCCCTATCGTCGGGGGCCAGCTCGCTAGCCTGGTCGAGGAGTTTGGCAGCCGTGGCGGCATCGTTACGTTTGGTCATGTGAATATCGGCAGCCCGCTGAAGCAACTTGACCTTGTCGGCAGGATCTGACGCGTTTTCCGCATCTTGCGCGAGCATGGCGGCAACTTCCGCCCAAGCGCCCGTCCGCTCGTACAGCTTTCTCAACATCTCGCGCACTTCCGCGGACGCCGGATTGGCAGCCAAGCCTCGTTCGAGCACGCGGCGCGCTCCGCTTTCGTCTTCCATCAGATCGAAGATTCCGGCAAGACGAAGAGCCAAGGTGACCGCCTCATCGCCTTCGAGCAAAGCAAGCAGCCGTTCGAGTGTTTCGACCGCTTTCTGTTTGTCACCCGTGGCTTCGTACAGACGGCCCAGCGCCTCGAGGGCTTGTTTATGCGATGGGTCCCTTTCGAGTACGGCCCCGAAGGTGTCGATTGCTTTCTGTTTATCTCCAAGTCGTGTTTCGTAGACCTCACCCAACCGGACCGTGAAGGTAAGTTCCGCTTCTGCCTGTCCATTTTCTTTTGCGAGTTTGATTTGCGTGTCGAGCAAGTCCGCGAGGTCCCTTATTCTTTCCGTGCGTTCATAGAGTTGTGAAAGAACCACGACGGCATCGGTCTGTCCGGGTTCCTCATCCAACACGCTGAGCAGCACGAAGACGGCCTCATCGACTTGGTCAAAACGAGATACGAGCAAATCCACCAATTCCAAGCGAAGTTTCGTGCGTTCCGATGCATCGGAAGCCACATCGATGAGACGGCCCAGCAATTCGGACAAGTCCTTGAAACGCTTTTGGTCCGCATAGAGTTTTCTAAGAGCCGAAGCAGCTTTCGAATCCATGGGGTCGGCTTCGAACACTTCTTCATAGATTTTCAACGCGCGTTCCGGCTCCTGGAGCTGGCTGCTCAACACTTCCGCGGCTTGATGGCGAAGCTGCAACGAATCCGGACCATGGGCCGTCAGCTCGGCACGCTTGAGCAGAAGCTCCACCACTTCCGCAAAATCCTCTTTCTTTTCGCGAAGTTGAGTTAGCTCCTCGTAGGGCCATAGGTAACCATCATCGAGTTCGATGAGTTGTCGAAGCACTTGTTCGGTAAGTTCATCATCCGCCAACACGGCGTGAGCGAGCGTTTTGGCCTCACGGAACAACTCACGACGTTTTTCCGTATCGAGGTCAAGGATGGCGCGACGGCGCAAGGTAGCGATGAGATCTCGTTCGCGACCTGGTTCCCGCTGAAGTTCTTCAATGGCTTGAAGCAACTCGAGGTTGTCAGGGTCGACATGGAGCGCCTGCTGCATGGCGGACTCCGCGGATTTTCCGTCCGCCAGGCGTATTCGGTACCAGTCAGCGAGGCGCACGTACAGATCTCGCAGGGTCATGGGATCCAAACCGTCGGCCTTGGAAAGGGCCCCGTGGAAAGCTTTGCAAGCTTCTGTCCACTGCTGGTTGGCGCCAGCGAGTTGCTCGAGTTTTGCAAGGACGTCGGAATCGCAGACGTCATCTTCAAGGGCGGCTTCGATCACGCGTTGAGCGCGCTTCGGATCTTCGGCTTGCTCTTCCAGAACGCCCGCGAGATCAAGACGTAAGCGCAGTCTTTCGGAGGGGTCTTCCGCGAACGAAACACGTTTTTCGTACAGCGATGCCAGGCGCGAGAAGTCGCCTCTTGCGCGATACACGCCTTCGAGAGCAGCCGCAGTGTCCTCGAACAAGTTCTTGTCCTCGGTAAGTTTCTCTAACGTATCGCAAGCTTTTTCGTGAGTAGGAACATGGTCCAAGGCCTGGCGGAGGTTCTCCAACGCCGTCATTTTGTCGTCGAACGACTCGAGCTGAAGCACGGCGATGCGGTGATATAGATCGGCTTGTCCTTCCGGCGTCGTTTCCACATGGACTCGTCGGTCGAGAATTTCGTTCAACTCTCGGGTGTTGCCCAACTTGGAGTGCAATCGATCCAGCGAAGCTAGCAATTCAGGTTCATCACCAGCTTGATCGAGGGCACGAGACAGAGCCTCGACGGCACGTTTATCGTTTTCGAGTTTTTGCTCACAGATTCGGCCAAGGCGCTTCCACAAATCGGTGGCGAGAGCGGCGTCGAAAGTCTTGCCGGCACGTTCTTCCAACACGTCGGCGTATTGCTGGAAGCCGTTGCTGGCGGCTTCGGCCATTCGTTCGATATCGTCGTGCAGGCCGGTATCCTCGGGGGTTTCCGCCAGGGCACGCAGCAATGCCTCGAGGGCGCGCTCTGTGTTGTGAAGCGAGTCATGCAAGACGGTGGCAATCGACCGCAAGGTCAACGCTCGTTCGGCAACATCATGTTGTGCGAGCAAGCGCATTTCCATGACAGTAACCAACATATCGAATTGGCTGGTATTGCGCAGGACCGGCTCCAAGATATCCGCCGCGTCGAGGCGCAGATCTTCGAATCCTTCTCCAATTTCGCGTACGGCTTCGATCGTGTCTCGGTCCTCTGGCGCTTCTTCGAGCACCATTCGAAACGCTTCGAGCGCTTCGGTTGGCTCGGCCATCTCGGAGGCAAGTAGTTTTCCGATTTCCCGTCGAAGCGAGGCTCGCTCCTTTTTATCTTCCGCGATGGTGGCTTCTTGCCGTAAGGTTTCAAGCAGTTCGGGCCACATTTTTTCTACACGGAACAGCGTTTCGAGTTTCGACAGCACGTTTTTGTCCGCGCCCCGCACTTCCAACGCCTGTCGCAACACGTCGATAGCCGCCTGGTTATCCTCGAGGTCTTTCTGATACCGGTTCGCCGCTTTGAGGAGCATGTCGTATTTGAGATCTTCCTCGGCCTCACCTTCCGCAAGTTCGACGCGCCGCTGATAGAGTTCGACGAGTTTATCTCCCGCATTGCGCGCCTCTAGAAGATCGATCAACGCATCGATGGTCGATGCACTTGCGGGTTCCAATTCGAGAGCGTGCTCGAACGCTTCGATGGCGCCGTGCGCATCTTCGAGCATGTCTCGTTTGCATTCTCCGACTCTTCTCCATGCCAAAGCGCGATCTTCATCGCTTCCGATCAGCTCGGCTTTTTTCATGAGTACGGAGACAAGGACTTGCCAATCCGCGAGCAGCATCGATAGCACGTCCATTTTTTCGAGCGGCTCGGCATCCGTTTCGTCCAATTGGTGCAATCGGCTGTAGGCATCGAGGGCACGACGAGGGTCATCTCGTTTTTCATCGTGGATGGTGGCAAGAGCCGAAAGCAGGTCACGCTTGCCGCTGTGTTCCGCAGCTTCAATACCTTCTTCGTATGCCTCGGCAAGCTCATCCCACGCGCCAAGCGTCCCTGCCAGCCGTTCCAACTCCTGCCGAATGTCCATGTCTTCGGCATCGATTTCGAAGGCGGCGCGGAACGCATCGAAGGCACGTTGATTGTCTTTTCCTCTCAACTCCCACAAACGGGCAGTTTCACGGAGAATAGCAACGCGTTCCAGCTCGTCCGTGGACAGGTCGAAGCGCTGTGCATTGAGGTAGATTTGCTTGCGCCAATCATCGGCGCCCTCGTAAAGCGGCAGCAAGATATCCACGACGCGCGCTTTTTGATCTTCTCTCGCCAGTAGCGCCTCGAGTTCGGCAATGGCCAGGTTATTCGAGGGAACCTGCCTTACGATCTCCTCGAGCTGATCGACCGCCGAATCGGCGTCGTTCATTTCATCACGATACAGGCGCGCCAGAGCGAGACGATACTCACAAGCCCGATCCACATCCGAATCGTTTTCTGCCCTTCGGGCATACAGCTCGGCGAGATCGGCGAAGCGTTCCCGTTGTCGGTACAGCTCGGTAAGAGCGTCGAGGGAAACACTATCGTTTTCATCGACATCGAGAGCGGCGCAGTAGGTTTCAATGGCCTTGTCGGGCTCTTGGAGGGCCGTACGTTCGAGTTCGGCGATCGTGTGAAGTATCCGGATGCGGTCTTCCGGTTCGAATCGATGATCCAGGGCTCCTTGATAAAGCTCCACCCGGTCTTTGGCTCGCTGGGCATCGATGAGCAACTTGTCGATGGCATCGAACAAGACAGTGGAATCGGGTTCGAAAGCCAGTGCGCGGCGATAATGCAGCAGCGATTTTTCCGTGTCTCCGAGAGAGGCAAAGAGTTCGCCCGTGCGACGCGCCAGGCTTGCGGTGGCTTCATCATCCGACACCACGTGTTCGAGTTCCGCGGCGAAAATCTCGGCCAAGCGCCGCTCGGCACCCGCCACGCGGGCTTGGCTTTCGAGCTGCTTCCACGTATCACGGTCCGTAATATCTTCATGAAGCAGCTTTGCCGTCGTCTCCAAAGCCGCCGAGAAGTCCTCTTCCTGCTCTTCTTGCATGACAGCCAAACGACGGAGCAATTCCCTTCGTTTATCCGTATCGGGACAGGCATCCAATCGCGCGGCGATGGTTCGTTTTACCTTTTTCCAATCGGCCCTGCCGAGGTAGAACGGTTCGAGCATTTCCGCGGCACGAGCGCGATTTTCCGGGTCTTGAGCACTGTCCAGCAGTCGCTCGAGTTCCGCAATCGCAGCCTCGTTTTGGCTGTCCTCCGCAAGCGCTTCCCCCAACTCATCGAAAGCACGCATCGTATCTCCGAGCTTTCCTTCCGCGACCTGGGCGATCTTGACGCGAAGCTCGGCCTTGCCCTCCGTGCTTTGCTCGAGTTGCCGTTCGTACAGGGAGATGAGATCGGACGGGCGCTGTGCCTGCGAATATAGCGTTTCGAGCGCCTCCACGGCTGCCGGATCGAGGTCGATGTCCAAAACGGTTTCGAAAACAGCAATGGCGCCTTCCGAGTCTTCGAGCACGTCGCTACACAGCTTCGCTTGGCGGAACAACAACTGTTTTCGTTCCTCATCGTTCTCGGCCACGTCCACGCGGCGACGGATGACGTCGAGCAATGCGGTAGCATCACCGATTTCCTCGTACAACGATTCGAGGGCAACCAAAGCCCTGCGGTCGTCACCACGAATATCCAACGCTCGGATATAGTGTTCGCGCGCGAGTTCGCGGTCCGCGAGTTCCGTGCGCGCCAGTTCAGCGATTCGTAACGTGACATCCAATTGTACATCGCCGTCGAGAATGTCCGTCACGACTTCTCGAAGGAGAGTGACAAGGTCGGAGAAGCGACGTGTCGTCGTAGCCAATCGTTCGACGATTTCGAGCCAGATTGTGATTTCTTCGCTTCCCGCCGCTTCTTTGGTACCCCGCACGGCGAATCCGAAGGCGCGGGAGGCATCGTCGAGCGGCCCCTCCGCAACACGAACCGCCTGTTGAAGCAGCGAAAGACGCTCGTCGGGATTCAAAGTGGTGTCGGCTTCAATCTCAACGACACGCAGCAGTTTTTCATTGTCACCATCGGCTTCGTACAACGGGTGCAATACCTGAGCCGCCTCTCGCTTCGCTCCTTCTTCCGTCAGCAAGCGTTCCAGAGCCTCCCGACTCGGTTTATGACTCGGATCCACCGTCAATGCTTGCCGGAAAGCATCCAGGGCACCGTCGAGGTCTTGCAAATGTTCGCGGCGCACATCGCCCAACCTCACCAATAAGGCGAGCCGATCGGCTGGCTCATCGGCCAGGTTCAAGTGCGTGTCGATACAATCGGACAAGTCCGTCCACCGCTCTGCTTTTTCATAAAGTGTTTCGAGCGCTTCCAGGGTCGAGGGGTCGGGACCGTAATCTTCGACGATGGCGCGCCACGCAAGCGTGGCTTCGGATACATCCTGGAGCTGATTGGTTAGGGTTTCGGCGATACGAACCATCAAGCGACGACGTTCATCGGCGTCTTCGGCGCCGTCATGACGCGTTCGCAACACGCTCACCAAGTCCCGCCATGCTTGGACTTTCTCGAACAACCGTTCGAGCGCCACAAGGGCGGCCGGATCGACGGGGTCATCCTCGAGTCTCGACCGCCAGGCATCGATTGCCCCAGGCCAATCCTCCAAGATGTTTTCGCAGATCTCGCCCAGTCGGCTGTAGATTTCGGCTCGACGCTGGGCATCATCTTCCAGTTTTACCTCGGTGCGAAGCACTTCGACCAAGGCAACGTGGTTTTCCAGACCCGCATAAATTTCCTCCAGCGCCCGTCCGGCAGGCAGCACGAGGTTCGGGTCAGCGGGGTCAATCGCCAACACACGACGATACACGGCTTCGGCCCGTTCGACATCGGAGAGGTGATCTCGGTAAATGGAAGCGACATCCATGAGGATGGCGCCTTGAACATCGGGGGTAAGGGAAAGCACGGCCGCTTGTGTCAGCACCTTGGCTGCCGTCTCGTGCTCTCCAATTCTCCTACCGATGTCGATGAGTCGGGACCGTGCGTGGCCATCAATCGGATCGAGTGGCACAAGCTTGGTCAAGGCTTCAAAAGCACCTTGATCATCGGCAAGCCTTTCATCACGCAAGGCGGCCATGCGCCGGAGCAATTCTCTTCGCTCCGATTCATCCTCGGTCACTTCGAGGCGAATATCGAGAACACGAACCAGATCCCTGATTTCGTCGCGATTTTCGTAAACCTCTTCCAACACTCGCGCGGCACGAGCGCGCAACGCCGGCACCGTAAGCAACCGTTCCGCCAAGTCGCGCGCTTCCTGCTCGCTCGGGCGAAGATGCAAGACGTCTTCCACGTGGGGCATGGCGTTGACAGGATTGCCAAGGTTATCGAGGTGGAGCTTTCCAAGGCGCAACTTGATGGCGATAAGGTCGGATTCCCCTGCCCGATTCAGCCGACCTTCCAACAAGGAGACCAGTTTGTCATACCGTTTTTCCGAAGCGTATAGCTTCTCGAGAGCCATCGTCGCCGTACCATGCAGCGGATCGATGTCCAAAATCCGTTCGTAATAGTCGATCGACTTGCTCGGATCCTCGATGATGTCCTCGCAAATCATGGCAACTTCAGCAAGAAACTCGATGCGACGCGCGCCGTCGGTGGTACCGGTGATGGCGCGAGCGTATAAGGCTTCCAGGTCTTGCCAACGTTCACGCGACATGAGGATCTCCTTGAGATCCTTGAAGGCTTCCTCGTTGGCCGGCTGACGAGCCAATACGCGCTCGAGGTACGGAATGGCGGCATCTTGATCGCCAATATGCTCACGACACAGCTTCGCCGCGCGCTGACACAATTCCACCTCGATATCATCGGGCAACGACAATTGCGTATCGAGAACCGATCGATACACCTGGGCCAGTTCCCCAGGCCTTTCGACCACGATCGACAAATCTCGAGCACGATCCCAAAGTGAAACCTGCTCAGGGAACTCCGTCACCGCTTTGAGTACGACATCGAAAGCCGTACTCGCATCGCGCATTTTCAATTCATACACGTCGATCAGCCGAAGGAGCAGTTGCAAACGCTCTTGGGAATCGGTCGTGGCATCGACGAGCAGCGCAAGCGCATCTGCCTCGCGCGTGGGATCTCCCAAATCCGCATGCACACCCACCAACAGCGACGCAGCACGCGCGCGTGTTTCCTCGGTTCCTACAAGCGCATCGAGGACAGCGATCGCTCGAGCCGAGTCTGCATCATGCTCCAGCGCCCGTTGTACCGCATCGAGGGCATCCAAGGGTCGTTGCAAACGCTGCACATACAATTCCGCAAGCACCAATTCCAATTCCCCCCGCTCCGCTCCCTGCTTTTGATCCCGATGGGTTTCCACGATCTGCGCCGCTGCCGCAGCATTTCCTTCCGCCAAAAGCAGCCGTGGCAACGATGTGAGCGCTTGCGTATTGGAAGGGTCCAACTGCAACGTTCGACGATACAAGGCGATGGCACCGTCGGGCGACGAGAACGCATCTTCTTCGAGAGTTGCCCATTCCGTAAGCAGAGCGATTTTGGAAGAGTCGTCGGCTCGTTCGATCCGGAGTTCGAACAGCCAGCGCAAGTCATCCTGCCGTGCGGCAGCGCGCAAGATTCGGTCCAGGGTTTTCAGGATATCGATGTCGGAAGGGTCTTCTGCCACGATCTGACGATAGGTCTTGATGGCATCTTCCATTCGACCGAGGTCGGAGGCGTACACATTGGCAAGCCGAAGCTGAAGCGCGCGGATTTCGTCCGCTGGCATATCTGGGTCGTTGGCAATCCGTTTTTCCAGCGCTTCTACGAAAGGCTCCCACAAAGCCGCAGCCCTCGCATACCCTTCGAGCAGTTCGAGAGCGCCTTCAGCATCCGGTGCCAAGTCGAAAGCGCGGCGGGCATACGTCAAGGCGGCTTCCTTGTCGGACAGACGGTTTCCCGTCACGTCCGCGAGTTTGCGAAGCAACTCGAGTTGTCGCTCGGGGTCTTCGGAACGCGCGAGCAGGATTTCATACAATGCAGGCAGACGACTCCAACGCTCGTCTTTTTCATAGATGGGCACCAAGGCATTGGCCGCGCGCAAGTCATCGGGCCGTACGCTCAACACGCGCTCATACGCGCGAAAAGCTCGTTCGGGGGCCTGAAGCTTCGACTCAAAAACCTCGGCAACTCGGAAGGATAGATCGACTTTCGATTCGGTCACGGTCGTTCGATCCGCGGCCGATGACAACACCTCCGCAAGCCCCTCCCAATCGTCATTTTGTCCGTATAACTCAGTGATCGCGTCAAAATCCTCCGCGGCCAAGTAGGCGTCGCGAAGCACACGCATGGCGCGAGAATGGTCCGGTCGGATTTCGAGCACACGACGCCAGGCCGAAGCAGCCCGGCGAGGGTCGTTCAGCCTTTCCGCGTATACGCCACCAAGCTTCTGCAGCACGGCAATTCGGGCGTTTTCGTCTTCGGCTGTCTGCACCCGTCGCTCCAGCACTTGCGCTACCGTTTCGTAATCCTTGTCACGTTCACCCTGTTTTTCGAGGGCATCCATGACTCCCGGCGCGTGCGGATCGATCTCCAAAATCTGTTTGTAAAGGGCGATGGCATCCGCGGCACGGTCAAGTCTCTCCGCTGCCAATTTGGCCATCTCCGTGAGCAGCCGAACCTTCGTCTCTTCATCGGCATACTCGACTTCTTTGCCGAGAAGACCGAAGAGCTGCGGCCAAGCGCGGCGACGTTGGTATAGGTCACGCAACCGCTGCCTGGCTTCTTCATCTGTTGGATCCAAGGCGAAAACGCGCTCGAACACATCCGTAGCGTTTTGCACGTTCTGGAATTGCTCCATCCACCGCTTTCCCGCCGATCGAAGTAACGAAAGTTTCTCTTGCGGATCGTCGGAAAGCTCCGCGAGTTTCTGCTGATGAACCAACAGGTCCCGCCATCGCTGCAAGGACTCGTACACACGACAAAGCTCTCGCACGGCCGCCACATCGCTGTCGTCGAGGGCCAAGATTTGGCCGAGTACGGTCACCAAAGCGCTGTCGCTCTTGATGTGGTCACGATATACCGCCGCAATCTCACGAAGAACTTCGAGACGCCCCTGCGCATCGTCCGCGGCAATGGCATCGAGGTCCTGCCGAAGAACGTCGACAAGGGAAGTCCAGGCACTCGTTTGACGGTACAGACGCTTGAGCGCACCACGGGCTTCGCGGTTTCCGGGGTCCTGACGCAACAGAGCCTTGTATTGTTCGATGGCTTTGTGGACGTCTTCCTGGTTCTCGGCGAGTTGAGCGATCTCCGCGGCAAGCTGTGCTTTCTGATCGCCATCGGGCAAAGAGCGCTGAGCATCGGTCAAAATGGTGATGAGTCGGGAGGTATCCTTGCGCTGCTCACACCACGTTCGATAGAAACTGAGCATGCCAAGGTGAGCGGGTTCGGTGCGTCGCACCTTGTCGAAGTACGGTTCTGCAAGGTCGGGTTCTCCCCGCATGCGCCAATGGACCATGGCGATTTGAAGCAGGATCCCGAGGTCCTGCCCGGACTTGAAAGCACCGCTTCGAAGATGATCTTCGTACAAGGCAACGAGATGATCCCATTGCTCTTCCCGACTGAAGTAGTCAGACAGGAAGTTCATGGCCTCCGGATACCCAGGGACGAGGTCGAGCGCTCTTTCGTAGGCAGCAACACCACGCGCTTCGGCCCCGAGCTTTCGTACGACGACTCTGGCCAAGCGCAACCACGCGGCGAACCTTTCCTCTCGGACCGGTGACTCCGTTGCCAGAATTTCGAGGATTCGACACGCGTCGTTCCATCGCTCCACCTGTCGGTAGACACGCTCCAACAACATGCAGGCACGACGATTGCGGGGATCGAGTTCGATGGCCTGTTCGAGCAAAGCCATGAGTTCATCAAGGTCGAGTTGCTCCCGCCCGAACCGGAACTTGGCTTCGGCCACCCAAGACAGCATCGAGCTTCGAATGGACGAATCCTCGACTCCTTTGGCCTCTTCGAGCTTTCGTTCGGCCAATTCCTCCCAAACGGCGCGCTGGTCCTCGACACGCGCCATCGCTTCCGTGGCCGTCGGATCGTCCGGGCGAAGGTCCAGCCACCGCTTATAAACATCGACCGCTCGCTTGTCGTCGAGTAACTCGTCCTCCAACACACGAGCGAGTTCCGCCAACCGTGCGACTTCTTTTGAGGAACCTTGACATTGAGCGATCTCATACTCGAGCAGATTGGCGACAGCGGACCACTCTCGCCGGGTTTCGTGTTCCCTTCGGGCCGCTCCGAGCAGGTCGATCAGTTCCTCATCGGATAATCCCACATCAGGCGAGGTGAGGGCATCCTGCAATTCGAGCCAGGCAGCCTCGTTGTCTTCGTCGTCTTGCAACAACCCAAGAGCATTTCGAATCTTCTGCGAGCTCATCGTCACTCCATCCAGGAGGTCGTCGTTCAACAGGAACGAGATTCGGTTCGAAAGCGGGTACCCAAATGGCACGCCAACGGCTCGTGCCCTTTTCCGCGCTTCACCGAGTCTTCCGGAAACCAATGGTCCCAGGAAAGGGCACCCGCTGAGGGTCAGGATGCTACGCCGCAGGGGTCGTGGATACAAGACACGCCAGTCGTTAAGGCGGATAGAGAAGGAAATCGTCAACCGGAGCTTGACTTTGGGAACGGGATCGGCTTTCGGGCGAGGGCTGACGCGCTATTATTCATATTTTTCTAAGTAGTTATACAATATATATATTCCTTATTTATGATTTCGAATTGGAAGCGTCATTTCGCTGATGACAGGGAAATAAGTTTCACGGTTTCCCCTCCATCGCAAGCTTGCGTTTGCCCGCGCTCGATGTGCTATGATGCGGCAAGCTATTCGTAGCGTTGCCGATGCCGATGGCGCGTTACGCTCATCACGCGAGACTTCCGATGCACAGCCTCCAGAAGGTCGCAATTATTCTTTGCGCTCTTATTGCTACACTCGTTCTCATTTTCACCATTGGAACGACTGCCAGAGCCGCCGAGCCACCGACAGCGGATCAAGTCGCTTCCCGTGTTCAGGCATTTTACAATCAGACCCGAACCTTTCAGGCTCGGTTCCAGCAAGACTATACCGTCAAGGCGTTCAACAAGCGCAAGCGTTCCACCGGACAAGTGTGTTTCGAACGTCCGGGCAAAATGAGTTGGAAATATGACAATCCCAACGGAAACCGGGTGGTATCCAACGGCGCGACGTTGAAAGTCTATGAAAAAGACAACAAACAAATGTTCGAGCAGCCCATCAACGATTCCCAGTATCCAGCCGCGCTCGCGTTTTTGATGGGCAAGGGGGATTTGAAGAAAACCTTCACCTTACGGCTTCTCGATGCAAAACGGATGAACTTCGAAGGGGGGTATGTGTTGGAAGGCACCCCCAAATCTCCCACCCCTGCCTACCAAAAAGTGTTGATGTACGTCGACGCCTCCACAGCGCAAGTCCGTCGCATGCTCATTCTCGACGCCCAGGGGAACCGGAATATGTTCACCTTCGACAACCCCGTGGTCAATACCAGCATTCCATCGGGGGAATTCAACTTCGATCCCCCCAAGGGAACCACGATCGTTCATCCGTGATGGCATTGGGGCGCGGTCAACGCCCTCCCCGGTGAACCGCACGTTCGAAAAAGACTTGTTGCGCATGGGTGATCGCCACCGCCAAAGCATCCGTGGCGTCAACCCCTGGCAATTCTCGAAGACCCAACACGGCCTTGACCATCAACGCAACCTGCCTTTTATCCGCCCTGCCACGACCCGTTACCGCTCGCTTGACGCGTGCGGGCTCGACCTCGTGGATGGGAATCGCGGCTTTGGCAAGCAGAAGCAAGATCACCCCCCGGGCATGCCCGAGTTTGCTGGCCGCTTGAGCATCTTTCGCAAAAAATAGCGATTCCACCGCCGCCACTTCCGGCTCATGGACCCGCAAAATCTCCCCAAGCGCCCGGTCGATCTGCAGCAAACGTTCGGCGATCGACAATCGCCCGTCCAGGTCCACGATACCGTAATCTTCCGCGCTGAGCCGTGTCCCCTGCACTCGCACGATCCCCCATCCCAAATGTCTCGTTCCAGGGTCAATTCCTATGACGCGCATCTACACTCTCAGCGGAAATATCTTACCAGGGTTGAGCAACCCTTTCGGATCAAATACTTTTTTCACACGTTCCTGCAACGAAACCAGCTCATGGCTCTGCTCCAATCCCAAATACGGGGCCTTAAGAACGCCGATTCCGTGCTCACCGGAAATGGTGCCCCGCAAAGCGATCACATCTCGAAACAAGTTTTCAATCGCTCCAAGCACGCGAGGTAGGTCCGCCGGGTCATCCCAAAGAAAGTTAACGTGCATATTCCCATCGCCAGCGTGACCATAGGTCAAGATCCTCACCTTATACCGTTCTGCAAGAGCCTCGGTTTTTTCTAGTAAAGCTGGAATCTGAGATACGGGAACCACCACATCTTCGGCGAGTTTGTACTTCGCCAGCTTTCTCACCGCGGGCGATAGCTCCCGCCGCGCTGCCCAAAGCCGGGCCGATTGCGTCCCTGCTTGCGCCACCAACACGTCGAGCGCCCCGACGGCTACGCAGGCTTCCCCCGTTCTTTCCATATCTCGTTCACAAGCGGGCCCCTCGCCATCCACCTCGATCAAAAGCAGCGCTCCCGCCAAAGGGTCGATGCCAACCCCTTGTGCCCGAACCGCTTGCAGCGCGCCGGCATCCATCAGTTCCACACATCGTGGGCAAATCCGAGATCGAAAAATGGCCGCCACCGCCCGGCCCGCCTCGTGGGGTGTAGGAAAAATTGCTAATAAAGTCAACACCATATCTGGTTTGTGAAGCAGGGCAAGCGTGGCTTCCGTCACCACCCCCAAAGTCCCCTCACTGCCCACGAAAAGCCCGGTCATATCGTAGCCAACCACCCCTTTGACCGTTCGTCGCCCCATGCGAATCAACGGTCCGGTCATCGCTGCCATTTCGACACCGAGGACATAATCCCGGGTTACCCCGTATTTGACGGCTCTTGGGCCCCCCGCGTTTTCAGCAATATTTCCGCCAAGTCCGCAAGAAGCACGAGAGTTGGGATCCGGCGGGTAAAAAAGGCCTTCCCGCTCCACCGCATCATGAAATTGTTCAAGAATTACACCAGGTTGCACCACGGCTACCCGATCATGATGATTGATTTCCTTGATATCGCCCATGCCCAACGTACTCAGCACAATTCCCCCGCGCAAAGGTACGGCACCCCCAGTCCTGCCCGTTCCAGCACAACGAGGCGTCACGGGAACGCCTGCTCGACGCGCACAATCGAGGGTGAGCACCACATCCTTCGGGGTGGAAGCCAAGACAACGGCGTCGGGCGTGCGGCCTACGGCCTCCGACTCATCCCTCGCGAAAGGTTCGCAACCGTCTTTGGAGGTGATGATTTTGGAGGGGCCCAACGAGCGGTGCAACAAACGTAGCGCTTTTTCCACGCGACTGGGGTCCACGGCTGGCAAGGGGGAGTGGATTTCGAACACGTTGGCTTCTCGCTGGTTCCACCAACGCTAGTACAACGGGCGACGGGTGGATAGGCGTTACAAAAGGGCGGAACGCAAGGAAGCGGTTTCGTTGGGGCGATGAAAGCGATAAGCTCGAGGGCGTGGGAATCGTCTATCTTGCGGCGCTCATCCTTGGACTGGGAACCCTAACCCTTCAATTTATTCTTTCGCATGCGGGGGGTGCGGACGCCGATGCGGGGGGAGGGGACGGCGCGGATGGTACGCATGAGCTGGACGACGCGCATGGCGGCGGGGCGTATGGCGCGGCCGGTGTTTTTCTATCGATGCGTTTTTGGACGTTTGCCTTGATGGCGTTCGGCATGGTCGGTTCGTTGCTGCATTACTTTGATATGGCGGGGTTTGGCCTATCCCTCGGGCTATCCGTGGCTTCCGGTGTTTTGTCGGGTCTGGCGGCAAGCCTTGTGTTTCGCGCGCTTCGAGGAAGTGTGTCGTCGACGATGGGCGAGCAAGACACCATTGGAAAAATGGCGAAGGTCACGATACCGGTGAAAAAAGGCTCCCTCGGAAAGGTCCGTGTGATGGTAAAAGGTAAGCAAGTCGATATGTTAGCCATCACCGACGCGGATTCTATCGAGACGGGGGATGAAGTGGTGGTGGTGGAGTATCGCGGGGAATATGCTTGCGTGGAGCCCATCGGCAAGCCATCGGAGCCATCCGAATAGGATGGTGGTTTTCTGATTTCCGGGGGATATCGACACGAGCAGGTCACCGGCTCGGTAACCGGGGAAGCGTCATGTCTTGGCAGCGAGCGTAAGCCGTGTATTCTCTTGTCCCATGATGGAGAGTTCAGGCGTGGAAGGAGCCGCCCTGAGTGCGATCGTACTTGGGGCATCGGTGTTTACTCTGATCTTATTGGGGGCGATGCTGCTGATCATTCAGCGTTTGTTGCTCATCTGCCCACCCAACAAGGTCCTCATTTTCAGCGGAAGAAAGCATAAGCTTCCAGATGGTTCGGTGGTGGGATATCGGGTCTTGCATGGTGGCAGGGGAATCAGAATTCCGCTTCTCGAGACGGTATCTGAGCTGGATATGCGGATTTTTCCCGTTCAGGTAACGGTTCAAAACGCCTTTTCCAAAGGCGGCATCCCGTTGGCGGTACAAGCGATCGCGAACGTGAAGATATCGAGCGACCCACGCTTTCTCCGAAGCGCGGCGGAACGGTTCCTCGACGTTCCGGTCCAGCGTTTGGCGGAGGTGGCCAAGGACACGCTGGAAGGAGCGCTGCGAGAAGTGCTCGCGGAATTGACACCGGAAGAGGTCAACCAGGATCGTCTCAAGTTTGCGGACAAGCTGTTGAGCAATGCGGGAGACGACTTCGAACGGTTGGGTCTGCAGCTCGACGTTCTGAAAATCCAGCATGTGTCCGATGAGCAGGGGTACTTGACGAATTTGGGGCGTGAAGCCATTGCGAACATGCTTCGCGATGCGGAGAACGCCGAGAACGCGGCGAACCAAACGATTGCCGAGGCGCAGGCTGCCGCACGAACCCGGGCTGAGACCGCGCTAAAAAATGCGGAAGCCCAGGTTCTCAAGAAAAAGAACGAGTATCAAACCCAGCTTGCCAAGCTCGAAGCCGAAGCCGCCTCGGCAGAAAACGAGGCCACGGTCGATGCGGAGACGGCTCGTTCCATGGCGGAGCAAAATCTTCAAGAAATGCGCAAGCAGTACGAGCAGCTTCGTCTCGCCTGCGATGTCGTTCTTCCCGCCCAGGCAAAACGCCGAGCGGAAGAGCTTTTGGCTCGCGGAGAAGCTTCACCGTTCATCGAAACGGGCAAAGCCCGTGCGATAGCGCTGCAAGCGGTCGTGGCGGAATGGACGGCCGCTGGGCTTCAAGGGCGCGAGATTTACGTTTTGAACCATCTCAAAGAGCTGGTCGAGGCTGCGGTACAAAGGACAGCCTCGACGCAAATCAAAGAGATCAACGTGGTCGATGGCGGGGATGCGGCCAGTTATGGCTCTTTTGTGGCTGCTTTTCCCCAGGTTGTCAGTCAGATCATGCAGGAGACGGGACAAGCGGTGGGGGTGGACCTGGGTGCGATGCTTCAGTCCCGAAAGGCAGGTGGGTGATGGGCATCATCGGCGTTTTGTTTTTCGTGGCGATTGTGGTTGCCGCGTTCATTCTCATCACGATCAAGCGAATGCTATATGTCGTTCCGCCCAACCAGGCGATGATCCTGTCGGGAGCCAAGCGAAAAATTGGCAACAAAGTGCTTGGTTTCCGGGTCGTTTGCGGCGGCCGAGCGCTGAGAATCCCGTTGTTGGAGCGGGTGGATTTCATCGACCTTCGCAACATCAACATCGACGTGGAGGTTCGTGGCGCCTTTTCCAAAGGAGGCATCCCGTTGAACGTCAAGGCGGTGGCCAACGTCAAGCTTCCCGGCGAAGAACCGATGATCCACAACGCAGTCGAGCGTTTCCTTGGAAGAAACCGCAATGAAATCATGTATATAGCCAAAGAGACCCTGGAAGGCAATCTGCGTGGGGTGTTGGCGCAGCTCACCCCGGAGGAAGTGAATGAGGATAAAAACCGTTTCACGCATATTCTGACGGAGGAAGCCGAGCACGACCTGTCCAAGCTCGGCATCAAGCTGGATCAACTCAAGATTCAGAACGTTACGGATGACGTGGGGTACCTCAATTCGATTGGTCGAATCCGCGGTGCGAGTCTTCGGCAGCGAGCGGTCATTGCGGAAACCCAAGCGCAATCGGGTGCGGCGGAGCAGAAGGCGTTGAACTGGAATGCATCGGAAATTGCCCGTTACGATGCGGAGATAGCGATTGCGGAGCGGGAGATGGCCAAACGCATCGTGGATGCGCGGACGCGACGGGATGCGATGATTGCCACGGCGGAAGGAGAAGTGCGGGCACAAATTGCGAAAGTGATGGCGGAGATCAAGCGCCAACAAGCACGGGCGGTGCAGGTGGAGCGTCAGCTCGAGGCCGATGTGGTGCAACCAGCGGATGCGGCTCGGCTACAAATGGAGGAGGCAGCGGTAGGCGCGGCCGCAGCGATCGTCGAGCGCGGCAAGGCGGAAGCAGCGGCGTTGCATCAACTCGTGGAGGCCTACAAAAAGGGAGGAGCGGCAGCCAAGGAAGTGCTGGTTCTTCAGAATATTTTGCCCATGATTCAAAAGATCAGCGGAGCAGAGCATCCGGTTCGCATCGCCAAGGTTACGGTGCTTCCACGAGCCTCAGGGGAGCAGGAGCCGTTGGCTCGTAAAATCATTGGAGCCAACGAGCAACTCAAAGCGGCCACCGGTGTGGATCTAGCCAGCGTTGCCGCACGTATCACTTCGAAAAGCTGATATTCAGGCCTCTCCTCCCCCACCCCGTCGAATCAACGCCGCCAGTTTTGCCATCGCATCGAGCTGGGATTGGCGCTGCTCGGCTTCTTCTTCATCCACATCTTCGGAATCCAAAGCGGGATCTTTGCCCGTTTCCAAGATCGTGGTGAGACGTTTGTGAGCGAGAAACGCCACATCCAACAGCACGGCGCAACAGCGAAGAAGCTGCGCAGACGTAAGCTTTCCGTCCTCGAGCGCGATATCGATGCATGTGCTCACTTCACCGTCGGCTGGGTCATACTCGAATTGAACGAGCCGAATTTCATAGGCCATTTGCAGCATCGCACGAAATAACAACGGTTTGTTGGCGTCATCGTCGACCTGCAACAGGGTGGGGGCACGAAGCTGAACGAGTTCCCCGTCTTCGAGAACGAACACCACCAAGGTGACGGTCGATTCGCCGCGACTCCACAGGCTTCGAATCAGGTCAAGGTCTTCGTCGACATCGAAGTGGATGTTCGCTTCCTTGAAAATGGCCGTGATTTCTTGGATCGTAGTGCCCATGGAGTTGCCTCAATTCTGGTCCGTTTTTGATCGCTGAGCCTGCAGCAGCTCCTGCATACGAATCTGGAGACGTCGCAACTCTTTACGAGCTGGATCGTCATCGTCTTCCTCGAGCACGGGGTCTTGTCCCGTTTCGAGAATGGCGAGCAATCGCGGCCAGGCCCGGTCCGCAAGGCGCGCGGCCGCCGTCACCGTGCGAGCGACCTGATTGGCCGTGGGCTCCGCATCGAACAGGGGGAGCTGCACCGTGACACGCACTTCGCCATCGCTCGGATCCATTTCCCATTGTCCAAGTACGGTCAGATAGGCTTCATGGAGCATGGCCTGCATGAGTACGGGCAGCGAGGGATGGTCGGCCACACGTAAAAAGGCGGTCACCATGGCGGTGAGCACGGAACCATCGGAGTCCACACGAACGTGAACGAAGACGGTCGGGCGGGTAGCGTGGTTGCCCATGAACGACACGAGACATCCGTCTTCTGGGTTCGGAGCTGTCCAGTAGCGGAATCCTGCTTCGTTCAGAAGTTCGAGAAGGCGTTGGGACGTGCAGGCCATGCAACCATTTGGACGCAAAACCCGTGTATTGTCGAGCAAGGAAAGACGTGAGGCGCTGGCGGGGATGCGTCAGTGGTGGGAAAATCGCCTGCGCAATCCGCGAAGACCCGCGGGGTAAGCGTCCACGACGTGTTTCGAAGGGCGTTTTTCCTGCAGCAGCGGACTGGTGATGAGATCTCGTCCTCCGGTGGCAAAAAACAGGGCTTCGCCGATGCGAGGGGGACCGATATTGGGTCGGATGGCTCCATTGGGTAGGATCTGCAGGCTTCCGGATACGGGACGCAACAAGGCGACATGGTCGGTCATCCATTCGCCGGTTTGTCGGTCACGGACGGCGATACATAAGCCATCACGGAAGTGATATTCGGTGTTTTCGGTAATGAGGATTCGGTGACGGCGACGATCCAAACCTCTGTAGTTTTCCGGCTGTTTTGCCATTCCTGGTCACTCCTGACGCTGGGTGGTCCAAGGGTTGTCCGGGGAGAGACGATTGGCCAAGTTTGCTGGTTTTCGAGCATCCTGTTTGGCCGGAGCCAGCGTGGATTCGTTACGATCCCCCCATGAATCCATGGCAAGGTCCCGGCATCCGGAAGGTCAGGCATCCCCATCCGGAAACGGTCCGTGTCCTATCCTTCGTTCAAGTAGGTGACGCGTTCTGGTCTTCCCTGTTGGAGGACGCCGATGTCATTTCGGAAGGAGCGACGAGTCCGGAAGGTTCATCTCTCGTCTATCGAGGTTCGACCAGCATCATGGTGCGTTCGGACACGATGGCTTTGGTGACTCATGGTTCGAAGGGGCGCGCCATGATCATCGATCCTCATTTACGTCTTCGAGCGATGAGAATTGCGAGACGAGAAGCGCAAGCTCGGGCTCCGGGGATGCTTGGACCGCTGCAGATGGATCTATTTGTCCACGCGGAAGCAAGAGCGCTTCGAATCGATATCGACGTAGACGCGGTGGTAGAGCATCGGGCGAGTCGCATGGGACGAGAAGCCTGAAATATTGGTATTTAAGCGATTTCAATGAGGTTTTTCGATTTTCCGTAAGTCATGACCACGACTTGTCCTCGAATTGGGGGTTGGTTTGGCTAAGAGCCTCTTGACGCGGCCGCGCAGGCCATGCAGTTGTCGGTATCGTCGCACGATGGTCGAAACGATGGGGCGAAAACAAAAATCGGATTTGGACCCACACAAGGTCATTCATGTGGACTTCGGCATGTCGAGGCGTCTGCCACATGACCTGCCTCAGACGCCCGATCAGGATTTGCCGCCTTTACCTTCCGCGCGGGAGCCCATTACGGATTTGTTTTCGGGCACCGAGGTCTGTCGATTGCTGGGGCTTTCGCGAGGTCAACTCCGTTCCCTGGATCGAACGGGGGTCGTATCCCCATCCGGACGGCGCCGGGGACGTCGAGCCTACACATTCAGTGACTTGATAGCGCTGCGGACGGCCAGTCACCTTCTCGAGCACAACGTTCGTTTGCGCGATGTGGCCCGTGCGGTAACCAAGCTCAAACACACGCTTCCCAAGGTCATACGTCCTCTGTCCGAACTGCGTGTGGTATCCGACGGCACCAAAGTCATCGTCCGTGGGCAAGACGGGGCTTATGAGCCGAGCACGGGTCAAATGCTTTTGGACTTCGAAGTCGAAACGTTGAGAAACGATGTCGTGCGGGTCCTTCGTCCGACCGTCAGCCGACAACGTACGCAATCGGCCTACGAACTCTATGAGCGAGCGAGCCGACTCGACGAAAGTCCGGCGACTTACGATGAGGCCGAAGAGTTGTACCGCCAGGCTTTGGAGTTGGATCCCTATTTGGCGATTGCCTATACGAATTGGGGCAATATTTGTTTTCGTCGCTGCAACGACAAGGCAGCCGAACGGTTGTATCGTCGGGCGTTGGAGATCGACGGAAAGCAACCGGAAGCGCATTACAACCTTGGGTACATCATGCTCGAGCGGGGGGAGCCAGGCGAAGCTATTACCTATTTTCAGGCTGCAATTGCATCGGATCCGACATTTGCCGATGCGTATTTCAACTTGGCGATGGCGTTCGAACATCTGGGAGACGAGCAGCAATCTCGGCCGCATTGGCAGAAGTACGTGCAGCTCGAACCGCATGGAACGTGGGCAGAGATAGCGCGCAAGCACTTGCTCTGACCTATTTCACGCGGATTGGGAGCACCAGGGATTGGAAAGATGGGTCCACGCCAATTCCGCGCAAGCGCCCATACGACCTTGTCGTTCTTTCGCCACCTCGACATGCAGCACGCCAGGTTTGGGCTGCTTCAATTCCAAGCGTAACGCAACAGGAAGCCCGAGATGTTGCGAGCGGCTTCGCTGCGTCAACAAGATCACGCATGTGCTTCCATCGCGAGCAGCCAAAGAGAGGCGTCGCACGATATTGGGCCATCGATCCAGGGATAAGGGCAAAGGAAACCCCACAACGCCTTGGGTATCGATGATCAAGGTGGCAAAAGCTTGGCTGAGGGTCATGCGGACGGCAGTTTGCGGCAGGGTATGCGGGAGGGGATAAGCGACGAGCAGACGTTCGAGAACGACGCCGTGGGCGGCGACACCGGGAGCGTAGAGGGATTGGCCGGGGTCGATCCAAGCGCACCAGGCGGGTTGTCCGCTTTTCAGCCATGTTTGTTGTTGGGCGCACGCGCAGGCGTACAGCGCGAGGGAGGAGGCCAGGCTACTGCCGTGGCTAGACAATTCCACGACGGCACCGCGGGGCAATCCGCCATCGGGCAAAGCGTGACCAAGAGCTGGCAGGGGTAAGGATGATCCAGGAGCAGTGATATGGGCGGCGGCAAAGGGGGCGAAGGCTGGGGCAGGCATATACTGAACATACGATCCGTGGTTACGTTTTGCCAGTTTATTCTCGTCTCGACTCTTTCTTCTTCGGAGATCTTCAGTAACGTGCTCATCCACGCACAGTCTGGAGAAGCCCATGAAAAAGACCTACATATTACGATCGATGATGGGGATCGGCGCTTGGTTAGTCTTTTCGGCGTGTGATCAACCCAAGACCACATCGAGCACCGTTTCCTCTTCCCCTTCCCCTTCCGTCTCTGCTCCGAAGGTGGTCGTTTACAATGCGATCGACCGCGGCACCTTCAACCGCGTTGCGGTGCAGATGGACATACCGATTTTTTGGATCGAGGATAAAAATGGCAACAGGGCGATCGACCCCAACGAAGTAGCCTCGCTTCAATTCTATCCGACCCAGGGCAATTGGGTCGATGGGGGGCGATTCACGGCACGTTTCGAGGAGGTTTATCGACAGATGCAGCAGTGGGCCAAAGCACCTGCATTTCCCAAAGATCTATCGGATGCGGAAAAAACGCGTCGACAGCTCATCATCGAAGAACTCGATCAGGGGCAGCCGACCTTGGTATTTTCTGACTTCACGAAGAATTCGCCGCAGGACAAGGTATTGATTCGCCACATGCTCGCCGCGGCCAAACTCATCGATGATTTGCACGGCATGCAGCGGGGATTGGCGCCTTTGGAGACGCAGATCCCGAAAGATGATCCATCGAGTCACGCGGCGTTTCGTCGTAATTGGGGGCCGAAGTGCGGGGCGCCCAAGACGGAGAAAAACCCGGCATGTTCTGCGATTCCGAAGCTTCCGGACAAGATACCGGTGGCGATGTATCCGCAGGAAATGCAAAGCGAGGAGGGGTTTTGCGAGAAGTTGGCGAAGCAGGCGGATGGCGAAAAGCTGATGTCTCCGTTCGTGGTGGTGAAAAAGGAAGGGGATAAGCTGGTGACAGAGCCGCTGACGGAGGCGTTCCAGGATTTATCGGAGAAGGTATCCAAGGAGCTTCGCTTGGCCTCGGACGGTTTGGGGGCTGAGGAAGCGCCGTTCAAGGAGTATTTGCAAGCGGCCGCGCAAGCGTTTTTGGACAACCGATGGGAGCCCGCGGACGAGGCCTGGTCCAAGCTCAACGCGACGAATTCCAAGTGGTATCTGCGGATCGGGCCCGACGAGGTGTATTGGGAGCCGTGCAGTCGCAAGGCGGGATTCCACATGAGTTTTGCTCGTATCAACGAGGCTTCGGTGGCGTGGCAAAAGAAGCTCGAACCCGTACAGCAGGAGATGGAAGACGAGCTTGCGAAGCATATTGGAGCCCCGTACAAGGCGCGAACGGTTACGTTTCATTTGCCGGATTTCATCGATATCGTCGTCAATGCTGGTGATTCCAGGCATCCTCTTGGAGCGACCATCGGGCAGAGTCTTCCCAATTGGGGGCCCGTGGCCAATGAAGGGCGCGGTCGGACAGTCGTGATGAGCAATCTATACACGGATCCGGACAGCCAACTCATTCGTAAAGAGCAAGCGGAGTCGATGCTGGATGCGGCCACGGCGGCCAAGCGTTCTTCCGCCCAGGATCCTTCTTTGTTGTCGACGATTCTCCATGAAGCCACCCATAATTTCGGGCCATCGCACGAGTATAAGGTTCAGGGCAAAACCGATGATCAGCATTTTGGGGGTCCGTTGGCGAGCACGATGGAGGAGCTGAAAGCCCAAACGGGAGCCTTGTGGTACATTGCGATGCTCGAAAAGCGCAAGATCATCGAACCGGAGCTGGCGCAGCAAACCTATGTCGATTCGCTGATCTGGGCGTTGAACCATATTGCCCGGGGGATGTATACCGACGACAAAAAGCCGAAGACATACAGCCATGTATCGGCGATTCAAGTGGGTTTTCTCATGCAGGAGGGGGCCTTGACGTTCGATCCTGCGGCACCCGCGGTCAACGGCAAAGACAAGGGAGCCTTTACCTTGCATTTCGATAAACTCCCCGCGGCCATCGACAAGATGATGAAAGTGGTAGGGGGGATCAAAGCCAAAGGAGATCGGAAGCAAGCCGAGGAACTCGTCAAAAAATACGTGGATGGCGATATGGTTCCGATGGCGATCATTGCCGAGCGCTCCTTGCGGCATCCGAAAGCGGCCTTCGTCTACGGCCTTGCCCTGTAGAATCGCAGACATCTCGTCGCGCAACACAAGTTGTTGCGTCTACAATTTCATCCATTCCCTCCCACAACCTCCAAGGCCGGGCCCAAAAGCCCGGCCTGCCTTCCATCAGAACTGCTTCGCCCAAAAGAGCAATCTTTGAAATTTGAAGAAGCAACGTTATATGTTTTCCCCTATAAATTGCAATAATATCTGCGTTCACACCATCCAGAAATCATAATACGTTGCCGCAACATTATATTGTTTTTCGACAAAACGTTGCGTGAATCAGGTTCGGCAAATAGGCCGTATCCAAAAGCCCGCGACAGCCCGACCGCACGCTGTCTTTTGGCAACACCATCAACGCCAAGAACCATTTTTCCCTGGTGGCATCCTTTGCAAAACCTGATAGCATGTTCAGTATGCCCCCCCGACGTATCACTGCCATCGTCTTGCCTCATTTGCTTTGTGAACTGGCCTCCGCCATGGCCGCATGTCGCGATCCTTTCGCGGTGATACTGCAGGATTCTGCCGCTTCCCAGCCCTTGCGAGCCCGGACACGGTTGGATGCGGTAAGCGATGCTGCCCACCGAGCGGGAATACGCGCAGGGCAAAGTCTTGCGGAAGCCCAAGCCCATTTGCCTTGCCTGTCGGTTCTTCAGCTTTCCCCTCTGCACGTGCAACAGACTCTGGCCCGCATCGCCGAAACCGCGCTCCGCTTCTGCCCTCACGTCGAAATCTCTTATCCAGATGCGCTTTATCTCGATATGACGGGGGCCACCCATTTGTATGGTAGCGAATCATCTGCCCTTCACGAGGTGAGAACCACGGTGGAGCGATTGGGGCATGTCGCGCGGGTGGCGATGGCGCAGGGACCTCGCATCGCCGAGATGGTGGCGCGTCAGGGCCCCCACAACGAACAAGTGGTAGCGCCTTTCGAAGAACGGGATCAGATCCAGGGCTTTGCCATTTCCGCCTTGCCCATCGATCCGGCTATCGCTCAATGGTTCACGCGGGTCGGAGTCATCACCCTTGGCGATCTGCTCCGGCTGCCGCGGGCCCAGGTCACGGCAAGACTCGGCGACAAAGCCCCGGAACTGTTGGACTTAGCCGCGGGCCACGACCCTCGTCCCCTGCACGCTTATACCCCTGCCGCTGTCCTTTGCGAGCAAGCCGCGTGGGAGCAAGGCCTTACGGATCTGTCGGCGCTGGTCTTCGCCCTGCATCGTCTGGTGCAGAACATGACCCATCGATTACAAGGCAGAGGGCAAGCCCTGATGGGACTACGCCTCATTCTCGAGCACGACCCCGCCATCGCTCGATTCCAAGAAGCTGCGCCTGAATCGAGCACACAGGTGACGTTGCCGGTGCCTATCGATCGCGCCGAGCCTTTGCTTCGCATCCTCCGGGCCCGGCTCGAAACCTTATCGCTGCCGGCGCCCGTCGTGGGACTTCGGCTCGAAACGAGCCAACTCGTCGCCGCGCCACGCATCCAGCTCACACTATCGCACCAAAGCTCGGCCCCTGCCGATGCTCTTGCCCTATTGGTGGCTGAGCTTTCCGCGGACTTGGGCATGGAGCGGGTGGGAACGCTTGCGCTGGTCGATTCCTACCGGCCTGAAACGCGATCTTGTCTGCATCCCCCTCCCCTGCCATCGTTTGCGTCTCCACCTTCTTTACCCTCTTTTTCTTTTGCGCAGGTGACCCAAATCCTTCCAAAACCGATTGAAATCACAAAACAAATCCTACGCCCCGGGCTTTCGATCGTGCTTGATTCCCAATCGTTGCGCATCGAGCAGATGCAGTTTCATCAGCGTCTTTCCGGCATCGAATGGTGGGGTCCTTCTTCCTTTAACCGGGATTATTATATGATTTGGTTACAAAACGCTTCGACGGGGGGCCGCGGTTGGTTTTTTCGCGACCGGATCCGCGACGTTTATTATTTACACGGTTGGTTCGATTGAGCGGTCACGACGAGGCAAGCCAAAGCCGCCTCCGGATGGACCTGTCATCCGTTTTATTTCATGCTATTCCGTCGGTCATGTCGATCCTCGGCATGTCCGCTGTGTTTCATCGTTCGATCCAACCGCTCACGCGGCATCTAGGCGGTCGTCATGGGCAAATCCCCGCCCATCCCCTTTCTTCGCCCGACTCCTATTCCGTAGCGGCACGAGATCTATCTTTCCATATTTTGGAATGGACCGGATCGGATCCACCCTTGGTGTTTTTTCATGGTTTGAACAACAATGCCTGGTCGTGGGCGCGCGTGGCTAGCCTTTTTGCGCCAAAACGAAGGATATTGGCTCTCGATTCACGGGGTCACGGCCATACTGCGGCCCCTGCCTCGGGATATTCGTTGGAAGATACTACCCAAGATATCAAAGCGGTTTTCGATACGTTAGGGCTCGATACGGTGGACCTGGCGGGGCATTCCTGGGGAGGCAAAGTGGCAATGCACTTTACCTGCACGCATCCCACCCGGGTGCATCGTCTTGCTCTGGCGGATCCGGTGCCGCCTGCCGGGTTCAACCGGCTCCTTCAGGCTTTTCCCGGATTGATTTCTCTTGCCTTGCGAGCCGAGCGGGGGCCGTTTCCGAATCATCAGGCATGGGAAAAGGCCGGAAAACGCCTCGTTTACTTGCAGCCTTGGGATGCGTGGGATCAAAAGCTTTGGTCCGCGGCCTTTCGCCAAACCGCCCATGGGGCGTACCACCACGTATTGCCTGAATCGGCATTCCAAGAAATTATCCTCCACGCTTTGCAGCAAGACATCACGGATAAGCTCGGAGCCCTTCGAATGCCAGTGCTTCTGATGCGTCCCACCCTCACCTTATCCTTCTTCCCGGGCGAATTGCGTTCTTTTCGCAAGGCGTTGCCGCATCGGATCGAGAAAAGAATCGCCGGAGACCATACCTTCATTCACACCAATCCCTTCGATACCCACGATATTTTGCAGAAATTTTTCTCCTAATCCGTCTTGCTCCCCCAACACCTGCTATTATGTTCAGGTATATGCCGCCTTTCGCCGAACTTTGCGCTCGCTCCTGCTTTTCGTTCCTGCGCGGGGCATCCCATCCCGAGGAAATGGTCGAACAAGCGTATAAGCTCGGCCTGCACGCGATCGGTCTATGCGATACCGATGGTCTTTACGGTCTCGTTCGGGCTCACCAGGCCACCCAAAAGCACCCCATCAAACTCATCGTGGGCGCCTCTCTGCATCTCGAAGATCACCCCGGACAGCTTTGCCTGCTCGCACGAACGCGCAAAGGATACCAAAACCTTTGTCGTCTGCTCACGATCGCTCACGCCAACAAACCCAAAGGGGGAGCGCGTCTGGATCCCACGACCCTGCCCGCCCATGCCGAGGGGTTGTTCGCAATCCTTGTCCCGCCCCAACAAGCCGCACTTTGTCAGAACGTGCGTCAGGCTTTTGCTCCCGAACACGTGCGATTGGCGGTCGAGCGGCAGATGACTCCGGATCAATCGGCGCAGGAGTCTTTGGCCGTGAGCCTAGCCGAGCAATTTCGGCTTCGGATCGTGGCGACGGGGCAGCCGCTTTTTCATTGTGCCTCGCGAAAGCCCGTCGCGGACGTTTTATGTTGTATCCGCGAAAAAACCACCCTCGACGAGGCAGGGACGCGTTTATTACCGAATACCGAGGCCCGCCTATCCTCGCCGGAGCGCATGACGCGTCTTTTCGCAGACCATCCCGAGTGGGTGGAAGAATCCGTCCATGTGGCGGACGGCTGCACATTTTCTTTATCGGAATTGCAGTATCGTTTCCCTTTCGATCATGTCGTAAGGCCTGGGGAAAGCCCGGACGAGGCTCTTCGCAGGCTTGTGCGCGAGCGGCTTGGATGGCGATATCCCCAGGGAGCTGCTGCGAGCGTACTTACTCAGATCGAAAAGGAGCTGAGTCTCATCCAGCAATTGGAAGCAGCGCCGTACTTTTTGAGCGTCTACGAGATCGTCGAGATCGCAAGGCAAAAGCAGATCCTTTGCCAAGGACGCGGCAGCGCGGCCAACAGCGCCGTCTGTTTCGTGCTGGGCATCACCGCCGTCGACCCTGCTCGTTCCAACTTGCTCTTCGAGCGGTTCATGTCCTTGGAGCGAAAGGATCCGCCCGATATCGATGTGGACTTCGAGCACGAGCGTCGTGAAGAGGTCATTCAAGAGATTTATCGTCGTTATGGCAGAGAGCGAGCCGCCATGGTTGCGGAGGTGATCAGCTATCGGGCCAAAAGCGCGCTTCGGGACGTAGGCAAAGCCTTCGGTTTGTCGTTGGAACAAGTGGATCGGCTCTCTGGGATCGTCGCCCACGGTTGGGAATCGATCGAGCAGGGCGAGCAGCGGCTTCATGAGTCGGGTTTCGATCCACGGGACCCCAGGATCGCCTCGGTCATAAAAATTTCACAACAAATTCAAGGTTTTCCGAGGCATCTATCGATCCATGTCGGTGGATTCATCTTGTCTTCCTGTTCTTTGCATGAGGTGGCTCCGATCGAGCCTGCTCGCATGCCCGGGCGCACGGTGATCCCATGGGACAAGGATGATCTGGAGGCTCTTGGATTTTTCAAAGTCGATATTTTGGCTCTTGGGATGCTCACGTGTATCCGCAAAGCGCTGGCGGTGGTGATGCCCGACCGGGATCCTTTCACGGCCCTGGCCTCGATTCCCGCTGAGGATCCAGCCGTTTATGAGATGTTTGGTCGGGCCGACACGGTGGGTGTTTTTCAGATTGAGAGTCGGGCGCAGATGGCCATGTTGCCGCGGCTTCGGCCCCAACGGTTTTATGATCTCGTCATCGAGGTGGCGATCGTTCGTCCGGGGCCGATTCAAGGGGGCATGGTGCATCCGTATCTTGCGCGCAGAAGCGGCAAGGTCCGGGTCGATTGTCCTCATCCTTGTCTTGGTCCGATTTTGGATAGAACGCTTGGGGTACCGCTATTTCAAGAGCAAGTCATGCAGATCGCGATCGTGGGGGCGGGGTATTCGGGGGGCGAGGCCGATCAATTGCGCAGGGATATGGCAGCGTGGAGGAAGCATGGTCGGTTGCTGGAACATCGGGAACGATTGCTCCGGGGTTTTGAAAAAACAGGGATCTCGAAGCGCTTTGGGGAACGTCTTTTCAAACAGATCCAAGGATTTGGGGAGTACGGATTTCCCGAATCCCATGCGGCCTCTTTTGCCTTGCTCGTTTATGCTTCCGGCTGGCTCAAAGCTCACCATCCGGCGGCGTTTTGCGCCGCTTTGATCAACAGCCAGCCCATGGGATTCTATAGTCCCGCGACGATCGTGCGCGATGCCCGAGGACATGGGGTGCAAGTGCTGCCGATCCGTGTGAACGCCAGCGATTGGGATTGCAAGCTCGAGCATGGCCATCCTGCCAACGTGCGGCTCGGGTTTCGTCTCCTTCGGGGCCTTGGCAAAGCGGCGGGTTCGAGCATTGAAAATGCACGGATCAAAGGCCCTTTCCTGGATTTTAACGATTTTTTACTACGTACGGCATTGCGCAAGGATGCCGTCGAGATTTTGGCGGAAGCAGGCGCCTTCGAAGACCTCGTGCCGGAGCGTCGTCAAGCTTTGTGGAAAGCCCGAGCCCCGCGGTCAGGTTCACTTTTTGCCCATGAGCCGATACGAGAACCAGACGTAGCGTTGCCAGCCCTTCGTCCTGTCGAACAACTGGTCTTGGATTACGGGCGCGTGGGTTTTTCGCTGCAGGATCACCCCATGCGGCATTTGCGTTCGAAGCTGGAGCAAACCTTGTTTGCCGAACAACTCCAGCACATGAGGCACGGCTCCAAGGTTGCCGTGGCGGGTGTGGTGATCAATCGGCAGCGTCCATCGACGGCGAGCGGGGTTGTTTTCATGACGCTCGAGGATGAAACGGCGATGATCAGTCTTGTGCTTTGGCCTTCTGTATTCGAAGCGTATCGGCATATCTTGACGCACAGCAAGATTTTGTGGGTGCAAGGAACGTTGGACAGGCGCGAGGGAGTCACGCATATCCTCGTACGCGCCGCGCGGCGTTTGGATTCACCGGTAGGCAGAATTCAATCCCGAGATTTTCGTTGATGGGAAACGATCATGGATGGATGGCAAAAGCCTCGAAGCCTGAAGCGCGCCAGGCGTCGAGAACCTCTTGCTGTCGACGTGGTGCGAGGGCGATGACGCAACCACCGCCTCCAGCCCCTGTGATTTTCGCGGCGAGGGCGCCGGCGGCAAGGGCTATTTCGCAGAGCTTATCGCTATTTGGCGTGTTCAGCCCCAGGTCGACGAGCCATTGTTGGTTGTCATGCATGGCGTTGGCCACGCCTTGCCAATCGGCGGTGACAAGCGCTTTTCTGGCGGTTTCAACGCATGATCGGATGGCTTCGAGTCCATGCCGGCCACCATCGAATTGTCGATCGAGCACAAGGCTCACGCGTTGCACCATCTGTCGAGTGCAAGAGCGATCGCCCGTATCGCCGATGCAAAGGGGGATGGGTTGGGCAAGCGGCACCGGGGTTGCTCCCGTGGAGCGGGAGTACTCGATGCACCCGCCTTGAACGGCCACGGCCACATCGACCCCCGAAGGATTTCCGTGAAAAACGCGCTCCCACACCATGGCTGCTTGCATGACTCGCGGGGCATCGAACGGTTCGCCTCGGCAGGTCAGAAGGGCGCGAGCCAGAGCAACGCCAAGGCAAGCGGATGAGCCGAGTCCGGCGCGGGTTGGGATATCGACATGGGCATGAACGTCGGCGATCACGCCCACCTCTTTCACCAGAGCATGAAACGCTCGATCCAGGTCGGAGTCCTTTTCGATTTCCCACGATCCAGCCTTATCTCGCACCTGCAGAGCCGCCGTAGGAGCCAGGCGAGCCGAGGCTCGGGCGCCTTGTCCGATGCTGATGGCTAACGCGGGGACGCCATGGACTACCGCGTGTTCACCAAGCAAAATCGCTTTTCCGCTTGCTTTCGCTTCACCAGCCATACTCGTACACCGGGATGGCTCAATCGATGCGGGAAGCAAGGATTGAACAGAAGCCAAGGAGCATGGAACGGGGGGCGGGGTCGATGGGGGCTCCCACAAGCGCGGAAATGGCTTCATGAATCAAATCATGGATTCGCTCGACGACGGCTCCGCGGACTCCCTGTTCCGTGAGCATTTCGGTCACCTGAGCGATCTGTTCGTCGGTAGCCTCGGGGCATCCAAAAACGGCATCGAAAGCTTCTCGTTGCTCGGGGTTGAGCAATCGGAAAGCCTGCTGGGCAATCGCGGTTTTGTCACCTCTTCGCAGATCGTCGCCCACGGGTTTTCCTGTCTTGGTGGTATCCCCGAATACACCGAGCAAATCATCTTGCATTTGGAAAGCGACACCGAGGGGTCGAGCATATTGTTCGAGGGCGTGCATGACTTCGGGAGGGGCACCGGCAAGGATGGCACCCAAAAGCAATGGCCCCCGAACCGTGTAACTACCTGTTTTCAAAGGATAATACACCTCAACATCCAGTTCTTTGCCGGCAATGTCGAGTTGTTGCCCGCAGATGACGTCTTGTTGAATTTCGGCGAACAGGTTGAGGGCTTGAATCAACCGTTCTGGGGGGGCATCGAGTCGGGACAGAACGTCGAGGGAGAGGGCAGCCGCGAAGTCACCGGCGAGCACGGCCGCGGCGTCACCGAGCCGTGTGGAGCCATGATGTTCGCGCAGCATGGCGGGGACACTGGGCCCACCGCGTCGCCGTTCATCCCCATCCATCCAATCATCATGAACGAGCAGATAAGTTTGCAGCAATTCGAAAGCCACACCCGCATCGAGAGCAGGGTCGAAAGAGCCGTGTTGGTTGCTTGCGAGATAACCGATCAGCACGAGAACGGCACGCAATCGTTTGCCACCTCGCAGGGTCAAGTCCCGAACGGCCCGCGCCATGGCTTCGACATCCGCGCCATGACGAGCCGTTTCCGCGACACGAGCATCCAGGTATCCGGCCAACCGGGCATCCACATCGCGACGAACATCAGCAAGGAGCGCTTGAAACGCTTCCTCCGGATCCGATGCGGTCGGCAATTGTTGAGAAACAGCTTCCTCGTGGTCGACGGTTGGCGTACGGGAAGGATTGGCCTTCTTGCGTTCTTTCATGGGACCTGAGCAGGCTATGCGCGGCTTCGGTCCGTCGTCAACGACACATCGCGTCCGCTCTGACAGACGGGTCTCGAAGCAAGAAAAACCTGATGTGGAGGAGACCTTGGAGCAGGATCGGACGGCAACACGCAAAGACGAGCACATCCTGATAGCCCAGCGGGAGGACGTGGGGTTTCATCGGACAGGGACTTTGTTGGACGGGGTACAGTTTTTCCATGACTCCTTACCGGATTTGGATATCGATGCCATCGACACGTCGGTGCAGGTAATGGGCAAGCGCTTGCGGATCCCGCTGATGGTTGCGGGGATGACGGGAGGTACGGACAAGGCTCGGGACATCAACAAGCGGCTTGCGGAGCAAGTGCAGGGATATGGTTGTGCGATGGGGCTTGGCAGTCAGCGGGCGATGCTCGAGCAGCCAGCGTTATCGGCCACCTATGAGGTGAGAGATGTAGCTCCTACGATGCTGTTATTTGGCAATATTGGCGTGATTCAGGCGCGAGACACGCCGACGGCTGCCTTGCGGGAGATGAGCGAGCGGGTGGGAGCAGATGCGCTTTGCGTTCACATGAATCCAGCGCAGGAGGTAGTACAACCGGAAGGGGATCGGGACTTTCGAGGTGGGCTGGAAACGATGGGCCGTCTGCAAAGCGAATTGCCTATCCCGATCGTGGCCAAGGAGACCGGATGTGGAGTTTCCCCACGTACGGCACAGCGACTGTATGATATGGGGATCCGTCATGTGGACGTATCCGGATCCGGTGGAACCTCGTGGGTAGCGGTCGAAATGAAGCGCGCGCGAGGGACGAAAAAGGGGTTGGGGGAGTTGCTCCGAGAGTGGGGAATTCCCACGGCGGCATCGGTGGTCTACGCGCGGCGCGTTGGGATGGAGACCATTGTCGCCACGGGGGGAATTCAGACGGGTCTGGACATCGCGCGTGCGATTGCGTTGGGGGCAACGATCGGGGGGATGGCGCGTCCGGTGCTCCAGGCGCTGGATGCGAAAGGAGCCCAGGGGGTGTGGGAGGTATTGGAGCGAATCGAGCGCGAGTTGCGCGCGGTGATGCTTTTGGTGGGAGCTGCGAACGTGGAGGCATTGCGTGCGGCGCCCAAATTTTTGTCCCCCGAGCTACGACCATGGTTGCTTGGCGAGTCGAATGATAGAAGATAAGGATTCCGTGTCGGTATGGTTGATGGTTCGAGGCTAGTTCGACTGTGATACGCTCGAGTACCCTTTGATTGGATCGAAACTCTCATGAGCAGCGCGCCCCCAGTTCCTCCTCCCAGTGAACGTCCAGCATCGTTCAACAAAGAGCGCGACGAGTTCATCCAGACGTTCTTCCACAAGGGAGCGCGATTCACGCAGGAGTTGCTTCAAGAAAATGAGCAGTTGAGTCAACGGCTTTCGGATCTGGAAGCTGAGAATGCGGCGATGCGTCTGCAAATCAAAAGCGATCAGGCCATCCGCGAATTGCTTACGAAGATCGCTCAGCTCGAGGAGGAGAAAGCCAAGCTACTGTCCGCGGTGCGTGAGGTCGAGGCAAAGTCCTCCGCCGTGGAAACCACCTATTCCGAAGTGGAAATGGAATTGGCCAATCTCGCCGGGCTGTACGTGGCAAGCCGTCAGCTTCACTCGACCATGAACGTGAGCAGCACGGTCAAACAGATCAAAGAGATACTCGAGCAGTTGGTGGGAGCCAAAGCGTACGCGGTATATTTCTTGTCGGATGATGCTGCGAGCTTGGTTTGCATTGCGAGCCAGGGGCTCGATGAGCAAGCCAGCCGATTGGATCAACACCTTGGCCCGGAAGGAAAAGTATTCCGAACGGGTGAGGCTTATATCTCGGAAGATGGGGACCTGGCTTCGCGCCCCTTGTCCGACCCGGCCGCATGTATTCCCCTTCGCATCGCGGACCGAGTCGTTGGCGTGATCACCATCGTTGCCACGTTGGAACAGAAACCCAAGTTTCTTCCCGTCGATTACGAATACTTCAAACTGCTTTCGGGACATGCGGCGAGCGCGATCGTGGCGGCACGATTGTTTGCCAACGCCAACCATCAAGTCCCAGGGATCGAGTCCTTCCTCGAGCACGGAGTCTAGTCAAAGACCATGGCTGAATACGCATGCCTGATCATCGAAGACTCACCCATGATGCGCCAGCTTTTGGTGTTCGCGTTGGCGAGAGTACGCAATCTTCGTGTGACCGAAGCCGACGACGGTGTGGATGGGCTTCGAAAGCTTGCGAATGCAAGATTCGATTTGATCGTCACGGACATCAACATGCCCATCATGGATGGTCTCAAACTCATTCGAAGAGTGCGCACCGACCCGGTACACAAGGATACTCCGATCATTGTGATCACGACGGAGGGAGCGCAAGAAGATCGCCATCGGGCGCTGCAACTTGGCGCGAACGCGTACATCACCAAGCCGATTCAAGCGCCTCAGGTGATCGCAAAGGTCAAGGAATTGTTGGGAGTATCATAAAAACGCCCGCGCGGAGTCGTCAGGCAGCAACGATTTCGCTTTCGCGCAAGTGATTGAGCCGATCGCGAAGCTTTTTCTTGGCACGCGCTTCGAGCTGGCGAGCACGTTCTCGGGATACCCCCAACCGCCGACCAATCTCGGCCAGAGAAAGAGCATCATCCGCATCCGCCATCATACGGACTTCGACAATGAACCGTTCGCGCGGATCGAGATCGTGAAGAGCCTCGCGCAGACTCGCTTTGATCCGATCATGGGATTGTTGATGCTCCACCGTCTCCTCTTGACTGGGCTCATCGGATTCGAGCGTATCCAAAATCGCAATACTTCCATCGTCGAATACGCGGGCATCCAGCGAGACATCCCGGGCTTCCAACCGGTTGGCAAGGCTGACGATCTTGTCTTGGGACTCGCCAAAACGTTCGGCGAGAATACGGGTGGCCTCTTCATTATCCCCCACGAGGTTGGCGATTCTCGCGCGCTCCCGTCGCAATCTGAAAAACAACTTGGAGCGCAACGGACCGGAGCCAACGCCCACCATACTCCAAGACCGAATGACGTAATTGAGCATATAAGCGCGGATCCAATAGGCGGCGTAGGTGACGAAACGGGTTCCTCGTTCGGGATTGAATTTGCTCACGGCATGAACGAGGCCGAAGTTGCCTTCGGCGATGAGGTCCGCCAGCGGCAGCCCATATCGCCGGTAGGTCAGCGCAATCGCGACCACATAACGCAAATTGGCTCGAATGAGCGCATCGGCAGCACAACGATCTCCTTCACTGACCCATTTTCTAGCAATTTCCAGTTCCTCTTCCCGAGAAAACTGGTCGATGTCTCTGACATACGAAATGTACCGAGAAACTGAGTCGGAGGACTCGCCATGGGAGGACCGATTGTTTATCATGTTACGTTACGTAATATTATTTTCAGAGCCTTGGGTCAAGCGACAGCACAACCATCGCGGATCCGGAGACTTTTGCGTCAGCGGCAGAAGATCTCGTGGAGTCCAATGCCATTCGATGGTGCAACGCCCCTTGACGTTGCGCGGTTTCGCACCGAGGGACTGACTTATTATTTTTTGCCTTATCGAACCGGTTCTTCTTGACCACGGGCCCGCCTCATGCGTTGTTGGCCCCGTCCCATGAAACACCGATTTCGTAAGCAGCAAACCATCGTCGCGGCCTTGGTCCTTGCCGTGGGAGGCTTTGCCTTTTCCGCGTTGGCGGGCCGTAAGGCCGACGACCGCTCCGTGGCGATGGCCGTGCTTTCTCAACGCGTTTCCTCTTCGGCCATTCCGGCGAGTCGTCAGGCGCTGACCCAAGCCCAGCATGCTCTTTTTCGAGCGGATCAGGCACGGGCCGCGGGCGATGAGGTCAATGCGAAACTGCTCGAGGGATTGGCGCGAGAATGGGCTGAATTGGCGACCGATAGCGAAAGAGCCGCACAAGCGGAACTCCGTGCGGACCAAAGCCAAAAAGCCGCGGCGAGCGCATCGGCCGAGGTGCGAAAAACCCAGGCTTTGCTCGAAACGTTGACGGCCCGGCGCGCCCGAGCCGAAGGACAATTGCAGCAAGCCCAAGAATCATCGAGCGCATCGATCCCCTCGGCGGCTTTATCCGCCGCAAGGCTTCGTCCACCGCGGCCAGCTTCCGCCGCTTCTGCCACGGGCAGCCAGCCGGGAGGTCAGCCATGAAACGCCTGTGGCTCGTAGGCGGCTTGAGCCTTTCGTTATGCGGGTGTGGACACCCACCGCGTCCGACGGCCCTGAGCGCCGCCGACCAAGCCGCGCGTTCACCCACGGTGCAAGACGCCGCTCCGTTGGCTCCTCAACTCTTGGCTCATGCCGAAGGCTTGCGTACACAAGCGCAGGCATCGTATGAACGAGGCGAAATCGCTTCCGCGGGATTGCTGGCAGAGCGCGCGATGGTGGCCTACGAACGCGCTGCCGTCATGGCACGACTCATTCGCGCGGAAAAGCTAGCCGCCCAGGCGCAAAACGACCTGTCGGACACCACGCAAAAACAGCAACCACTCGAGGCCGAACGTCAGCGGCTCGAAGCCGATATCGCCGCCATTGAACAACTCATCCTCGTCGTACGCGATGCCCCCCCCATCACCCCCAGCGGCACCACGGATCCGTCCCGGGAATTGGCGCGCCTCACAGCGGCCCGCTCCATCATCGTCGATGCTCGCCTGCTATGTTCGGCAGCCCAACTGCTCGATCCACCGATGGAGGGTCTGTCACCGGCCACCGCCGAGGTCACGCGACTCGAACAACTGCTGGCCCAATGGCCCAGACCGGCGCCGGTGGATGAAACGATGCGAGCGCGAACCACGTGTTTGTCTTTGCTCACGTTGGCTCGCACCGCGCACCCTTCCACCCTCGCCACGGACGTCGTTTTGGCGGAGCTTTCGGAAAATCCCGATCTTCAACCCTCCCGCGACGATCGAGGGATTGCCATCACCATTAAAGATGACCCCCAAACCAACCCCAGCACCAAGGCAAACGTGCAGCGGATCGCCATAATCTCCAAAAAATACAAGGATTTTCCCATACTCCTGGTGAGCCATACCCGCGCCAAAGCACCCGTGGCCGTCCAAACCACCATGCGAAATCGCATGCAAACGATCGCCGATACGCTCGCCGCCGAAGGGATCGATCGCTCGCGAATCGTTCAAATCGAAGCCGGATCGAACCGTCCCATCGCCCATGACCCCCTGCCTCCGCCCGTCCCCAGCCAAAACGACCGCGTGGAAATCGTGCTGGTTTCCCCTTGTCTATAACGATTTGTAATTTTGATGAAATAATAATTATTCACTTCCACTTTACGAGTCACCCCAAAGGACTCACTCTTAACATGTGACGCTTCCTGTTCATCCCACCGAGTCGGCGCCCCCGAGTTCGATGATCCCTCGGGATTCTCTGTATGCCGAACGAATCCACTGGACAGGAGCGCCAACCCGCGTGGTGGCAGCTCCGTTGCATCGGAGCATGGCCTGGTTGCTTTCCGGCATGTCGGTCATTGCCACCCTCTTTGCCATCGCGGGCTCACAAGTCCAATCCGTGGGCACGGGAAAGCTTGTCCTTTTTGCAGCCTGGACCGCAACTTTCGCGCTTTTGGTACGTACACTACCCGTTTGGTGGGCCCAAGCCGCGCGTTTCACCGTGACCGATCGTCATGTGATTTGGCAAAGCGGACATTTTAAAAGGACAGTGCAACGCAAGGGTATTTCGTTCGCCCGTATCACATGGCACCGGCGCAACCCGCGGGTGGGCGATCTGGACTTGGTAAGAGCCGTCCCCACCGGAGCGTTGCATCGACGTCTCACGCTCACCCTGCAAGGGATAGGTTCTCCTCATCGGGTATGGTCCATCGTGCGCGGTGCGCAAGCGGTCACCGGCCAGTCGGACGGGGGCAATGTCCCCCCGGAACAACGATTGGACGAAGGGGAAGCGGTGCAGTGGCAGGCCGCTCCCCAACGTTCGTGGCGTACCGTGCTCCCTTTGACGACTCGACGAACGCTGACCACGGCCCTTGGCGTTTTGTGTTTGATGATGGGTGTGCGCACGATCTTCGTGGGAGCCTCTACCATCGGACGGCTTCTCGAAGCGGGTCTGTCATGGGGCTCGCTCGGACTGCTCTCGTTGCTCGGAGGCATCGGATTGACCGTCGTGATGTTGGTCCTTCTGGGCGTGTGGTTCCTTCATGTCGGCATGACCCGCAAACCCTGGATGGACACCAAGACTCGATATTTGCTCACCAACCAACGATTCATCATGGTGCGCGGAAGGCAAGAACTTCACATACATCGAGCAGCAATCGTCGACATGGCGGATCGCAAAGGATTGTACGGTGGACACGACGTATACCTGATATTGGATGGTCCCCAATCACGCGCGCTATCAGCCCAAGGAGCCTTCGGCCCCGCGGAAGGTGTCCGCGGATTCCGTCCGATGTTGCAAGCGATGACAGCCGAGCAAGTTCAATCGCTTCGCGCCGCTCTCTTCGAATCAACCACGCCTTCATCACCACAGGCCCCACCCCAAAGCTGATTTCCGATCCTTGTAGGGCGCAACGACTCGCGTTACTCACTTTCCCTTCCCTCATCGCTCGGACACAACCCAATATTCACCACCGAAATTATACGAATAGGTATAGCTACTCAACACATCATCTTTCCATCATCTCTCGCACCATACGATGCTCCAATCCCGCTTGCATTTGCTTCCCGCTTGAAATACTATTTTGATTAACTATTTGTATTTATTATATATTTTAAGCTTCTAGAAGAGCGGAAGAAACGGTGGACAAATTCTTGCGACTCCTCTCAGGGCCATCATCCACGGCACCTATATACATAATTGTATATACTCGACATAGGTGCTTCAAGTCGCCGAACGATCACCCACACGCCCCACGCTCCCCCCAGTCATGAGCGTTGCCCAATCGTCTGTGGCCCCCTTCCCTCCTATCCGAACCCCAACGATTGCTGCGACTACCGTGGCGTGCCCTTTCTTGGATGAGCCCGCCGATGCACCATACCCAAGCTTCGAACACATTGATCACGTCGCACGCGCGCCACGGCGACCCATCGATCCTCCGCGGGCGCCGCCTCGATGTATCGTTGCCAATACTGCGCCGCCGCTTGCCAATGATCGGCCCGGAGAAGGGCATCATGCTCGCCATGGGCCCGACTCATGGCCCACAGGGCGAAGTACCAGAACCTATCGTAGGCGGGCACGAAAAAAACGAGAGGATTGTCGAGTTCGTCCGCCAACGGATCGCGAACAAGCGCCTCGTTCACTTGTTCAAAAGCGCCCATGGAATCACCCGCTCTATCGAGGGCCACCGCTAGCCCCCAACGGGCAAGGATATTGCCATCATCGGTCGCAATCGCTTCCCGATAGGTTTGTATCGCCTCTTCGATACGCCCCACGAACATCAAGCTTTCCGCGAGATTGCTTTGTACGATGGAACGTCGTTCCGGAACCCATTGGCGCTGGAGCAATCGTTGGTATGCAGCAATTTCTTCTTGGGTCCGTCCAAGGCTGGCATGACAAATTGCTAGGGAAAAAAGGGCATCGGCGACACTCGGATGGTCAGGAGCCTCGTCGATGGCGGCGGACAATACGCGCAGGGCTTGCTCATGTCGTTCGGATCGTGTGAGCAGTCGTCCGTATAAGAAGCGAACGCGCGGGTCAGGGGAATGGGCGGCATCGGCACGCTCGAGAATGCGCAAGGCCTCCCGCAGTCTCGAACTGGCAAGGGGACTGTCTTGGGAGGCGTGTCGAACGAGCAACTGTTCGGCCATTCTCAAGGCCTGGACATCGGTTGCGAGACGCGGATCGCGAGCCACTTGCCACACGCACGGCTCTCGCCCGTACGAAAAGCCGCTGCATAGAAAAAGAGCCATGGCGGCAAGAGAATGGCGTTTCACAAAAGGCTTTCCATGTTCATGGTCCGCCGGCCGGCTTGCGAAGCCCAGCCATCCGTGCTTTGGCGCGTGCCGCTTTCGGCTCGGCGGGCTGACTATCCAAATACTGCTGCCACAGAGCGACGGCACGAGCCGGATCCTGCCTCTCCCACGAGATGGCCACCGCCGCCAACCATTCGCTGGGGTCCGCAAGATAATCCAACGTCGCGGGATCGATCGCCGAAAGGGCAGAAGCACCTCCAGCCCTTTGTAGCAAGTCCAACACGGCCTCGGTCTGCTCAGGCAAAAGCGCACGGTCCAGGGCAAGGCCCAGCATGGCAAGAACAACGGGGCTATGCTTGGTCAGGGGCTGATTTCTGGCGAGTGTAAGAAGCGAAATGGCTTCGTCGGCGTACTCGGGGCCACGGCTCATCGCCAAGCAACCGGCCTCGAGCAGCACATGCACGCGCTCGTTGACATTCGAATACAGGTCGAGTCGAGGCACCAGGATGCGATACGTCAAGGTGGCTTCTTGCCTGTTGCCCGCGCGCACCTGCGTCATCGCAAGATCATGCAACGCACCGGGCTCTTCGATGCTTCGCGGATCGAGTTGGCGCGCTTTTCCGAAAGCAGCCAACGCCTGCTGATCATCGCGCATGCGAACATACGCCCGCCCCATCAGGACATGGGGCGCCGCTTTGCCCGGAAATATCTGGTTTGCAAGAGAGGCGGCGTCGCGAGCTGCCTCGGGGGAAGAGTCCAACAACCCATGGGCTCGCCCCAGCAGATCACAATACCGATGCCGTTGCGGCTCCCGTGCATGATCCCAAATGGTCAATGCACCTCGAACCGTCTTTCGACACTCCGCCGGGCGCCCCGATGCTCCCGCCGCCGTGCGCAACCGATCAGACGACGATGTCGTCGGTCCTCGCTCGGACGCAAGAACCACACCCAACACCACCGTTGCACCCGCCAGGAGTGTAGGAACCATTATCGACAATGACTCTTTCGGTTCGATCGCCGCATGAGACTCATTCCCGCCAAGGCAAGCAAACCCACGAGCCACGACGACTGGGAATGACCTGTCACGGTCCGACAACCACAACCATCGTCGTCGTCGCTCAAGCCGCCCGACGAAGGCGTAGGAGGCTTGGCATCCTCCGACTCCTGGGCATCGGTGTTTCCTGCCTCCGTGGGTTCTTGCACATCCTGCTGGGCATCCACCCCCGCATCCGATTCCGTTTCACCGAGGAAAGTGAACGATAACGCCGTGAAATATCCGTCTTTATCACCCTTGTTGACGAGCATCACATACGCCTTGGAAGCGCCTTGCGGGATAGCGATCGTCGCGCCCATTCGATAGGAAAGTAGTTTTTCGCAGTCAACGGGATCCGAAGCATTGGTTTTTTGATTCGCCCAATCAAACTCCAGCGGCTTGTCGAAACTGACGATGAGCGCTGGTTTGAAAGGCGTGCCCGGGTCCAAAGGATTCATTCCCGACGAAGCGATCAATTGGTCGAAAGACGTTTCGAACGAGGTTGCATCGTCGGGCAAAGGCACTTCCACCTGGAACGTGCCAGGGGCATAGGGCAGGACATTTCCTGCTTGGAACATATTTTTTCCAGCGGAAATGAAGGAATTGGCCATGGCCGGGGCCTGCGAGACGATGGGCGATCCATCGAATACGAAGAGGCGTTGGCAGGTGGGAAGCACACCACGCGACGAAAATTGCGATGCAAGATCATCCCCTGCGGAAGCGCCGAGAGAGGAAGAACTAACCGCGGTCACGAATAGCTCCGCGAGTTCATGAAAATCGAGGTCCCCGGACGCGGCCGTGGTAAGCGCCGTGAAAATCGCCTCGTCGAACGCGAACCGGTCGGCATCCGTGGTCAATTTCGAACGCGCCGCCCACAACGCCGCGGAGAAAAACTCCGAATCAAAATGCACCTCGCCCGTAAGGCTGGCGGGGCAGGTATTGGTGTTGTCCAGATGACGAATGGCATCGTCGCCCGTCTCCTGACTTGCATATTCCCCCGTGGCGGGATCGCCCGTGATGGCGCTCGAGAAATAGTCTGCCAGCGCTTCGTTCATGGCTCCCGGCGCGGCCGAAGCCCCTTGCTCATCGAGGTGCCACCATCCCACGAGCTTGATGGTGGAGCCGACGACCGAATGACCGAATTCGTGATAGACGACATCGCCATCGTAGGCATAATCCACCGTATTGCCCTGACCGAAAGCAATCGCGCCACCGGTAATCTCCGGCCAAATCATGGACATCAACTGCCCAAATACCGGATCCCAACCGACCGAAAACGCGTTCGAAAACGGTTCGAGAGGCAGGCTCGTATCCTTCATTTTGTTGAGGTCCATGGTGTCCAGGCCCGCGGGCAGCATGAGGTTGGCAATCAAAAACAGAGGCTTGGACGTGGCTTCGAGTTCGAAGGCGGGGTCGAATTGCTTGAAGTATTCGTACACTTTCGCCCCATGATAAAAGACCGAAAGCTGTGAGAAAGGATCGCCCCCCGACGTATGATCCTCGAGTTTGTATTGCAAAAAGTCTTCGTCGGTTTCGTCCGCCTCCGCGTTTTGCAACAGCTCGCACACGTGAACGTCGAACTTGAATCCGTTGTAATCGACCTTGCGAACTTTCTGGGTATCCACACAATTGAACGATACGAGCAGGTCGTTTTGAGGAACGTTGAGTGAGTCACCGATCGGAAGTTCGACTTGAATCGTCGACGGAGAAGAGACGGGATTGAATTCGTGTACGTTCGCCAGATTCTTGTACCGAACGAGGTTGAGCTTCGACAGGACTTGTCCGGAGTGAGCGTCGACGATGACGACGGGAACGTAAGGGATGGGCAGCAAGGACGGGGGAACGACGGAGTAGGCGAGACGCGCGCCTTGATGTGTCGGCCAGAGGAGCAGGCGTGTATGCGAAGCAGAAGCGGGCAATCCGCAGGCTTTCGAAGCGGTCTGGGCCGCCGCGGACGGTGTGATGTTCGCCACGGTGGAGTCGGGCAAGCGGGTTTCGATTTTCGCCGAAGCCAGACGTGCGACACCGTGGATGTCCACCGCGATCGATGCGCCTCGACCATACACGGGGATGCCATCATATTGCTGTTGAAAGCGCATCACGCGAAGTCCGCCCACGAAGCGATGCTGGTCGAGAACGAGACGAGCTTTGGATGGTAACCCAGTGTTTTCAATGAGGATTTTTCTGGCCGAGGCGACGGGATCTTGCGACGATACGCGCTGATCGGATGGCACATCGATCACGAAACGAGAGGGAGCAGCGCTAACGGAAGCCGCTAGCGATAGAGCCAACGTACTGGTGAACAGGGCAAGAACACGTCGCATGGCATATACCTCCGAGATCGATGGCATTCGGCAGACCTTGCAGAGTGTAGGAAGTGCAAGCTCGACGTGCAACCGGTGTGAAATGGCAGTGAGCTTGGATTCGGGGCGGCTACCGTGACGAGAAGGGGGAGTTGCGAACGATGATGGCATCCCGTCCCGGGCCGATGGACACGAGGTCACAGGGCACACCGCAAGCCGATTCGATGAAGTGCAGGTACTGGCGCGCGGCGTCGGGCAGGTCCTCGAAGGCACGGATTTGGTCCAGGGGCTCGTCCCATCCGGGCAGAGTTTCATAAACCGGAGTGACGCCTTGCAGGTGGTCGAACCGATCGACGGGAAGAACGGAGGTTCTTCCTTCAGGGGTGTCGTAAGCGACACAGACCCGCAGCGGGTTCAGGCCCGTGAGCACGTCGAGTTTGGTGATCACGAGGGAATCGAGGCTATTGACGCGCACGGCATAGCGCAGGGCAGGCAAGTCGAGCCAACCGGTACGACGGGGGCGGCCGGTCACCGAACCAAATTCACCGCCAACCTGCTGAAGGTGGGTCGCGGTATCATCGAAAAGCTCGGTGGGAAACGGTCCGCTTCCCACGCGGGTCACATAGGCTTTGGCAGCACCAATCACACGGGATATGACGCGAGGACCAATTCCGGAACCCGTACAAACACCTCCGGCCGTGGCCGATGAGGATGTCACATACGGGTAGGTACCGTGGTCTATGTCCAGCAGGGTTCCCTGGGCACCTTCGAATAAGATTGTTTTTCCTTGTCGAAGGCTGTCTTCGAGCAGAGCCGACGTATCGGCGAGAAAAGGCACGATCCGCTCCGCGAGGGGAACCAGATCCGCAACGAGATCCCGCACGTCGGGCAACGGCTCTTTTCGACTTTGAAAATAAGGAGCCCATGTTTCCAAAGCCGCTTCGATCCGTTCTTGCGCGCGATCGAGATCGCGCAAAATCGCCATGGGAAGACCGCGCCGGGCCACCTTATCCTCATAAGCAGGACCAATGCCCCGTTTCGTGGTGCCAATGATCTGATCTTTGGAATCGCCTCGTTCGCGCAGCACATCCGCTGCCAGATGATAAGGAAGGATGAGGTGCGCGCGATAAGAAATGAAAAGCCGTCCGGATACGGATACACCACGCCTGGACAATTCATCGATCTCGTCGACCAGCCGTTTGGGGTCAATGACCATGCCAGGACCCATCAGACAGGTCTTGTCGGGCCGTAGAATTCCACTAGGGATAAGACGAACGACCGTTTTTTGGCCGTCGACCACGAGGGTATGTCCGGCGTTGGGTCCGCCCGCGAACCGAGCCACGACATCCGCGAACTCCGCCAGATAATCGATGATTTTTCCTTTTCCTTCATCGCCCCATTGGGCACCTACGACGACGACAGCGGACATGGGACATCTCCTGGATGAAGCGAATACGACCCATCAACGCCTGGACCGTTGGGGTTCGACCTTGCGTTGGGAAGGACCTGGTGGATGGATGGGCACGGGAATCGGAGCCTTGTCTTGCGGCGCAACCTCGGGTGGCAAAGAGGAACCCGGAGGCACGAAGGCCGATGCACCGTTGGGTTCCTTACAACATCGAAACGCGATGAAGTAGTACGTGAATTCCGGAGGGTGACTCGTGGTCATCGGGCGACAAGCGTTACGGACATGCCCCCAGGCGCCGCCCTTCAGCCCCGCCCAGCGCGACTTATGCCCGTCACGCTCCGCCCGCGTCACCCACTCATCGAAGTTGCCCGTCAAGTCGTATACACCATATCCGGATACACAACCGGGCATGGAGCCGGAAGGCACGCTTTGGTCCAGACGCGACAACTCACGCAGGGCCACGTCTCGATCGTTGGAATAGGCCGCGGAAAGACGGGGCTCGATCCACAGGTTGTCGATGTTGCACATGGTATTGTCACGCTTCCAACCATAGGGAAAGGGCGTTTCGTCGGGACCTTCGCAAGCGGCCACCCATTCCCAATCCCAACAAGTCCTTTTTCCAAGGCTTCGGCACGTGGCCTGGGCATCGTACCACGACACCATCCATGGAGGATGACCCCCCTGCCGATTGGGGTACTCGTACTTGTCGATGCAAAAGGACAAGGGAACCCGCTCGGTCTTACATCGCGTGGAGCCGGGCTCGAAATGATGACATAGGGTGAGACGATTGGGTTTGTTGTATTCGGTCACGAGGCATTTTCTATCCACATCCGGACAGAATTCGTGCTCGATATGAACCATGTCCGAAGGGCAAGGGGGCTCGGCTTCGACCGGTTCGAGCGGCTCTGCAACGCCAGAATCCACGGACTCCGGATGCAAGGTCGCCGTGGGCGCGGAACTATCCCGCACCCCCTTTGGCTCCTCCGCCACCGTCGCCACGGAAACAGGCCCACCACACGCGGTTGTGACCCCCACCACCATGACGCAACGCGGTATCCGATACCATTTCATGGCGCGACTTTCATCCCCACCCGGCAATTCGTGAAAAGGAAAAAGAACGTTACCACGAGGCACGATGGTTGGTGTTGCTCCGATACCATCGTCGCCTCTCATCTCCCAGGAATTCAGAAATAGCAAGGGAAACCAGTGGTTACTCATCGGCACCGAGATTGCAATCTCCCCTGCGTCACGACGGCCCCAAGCCGCATGGAGACAAGCATGGTTACCCTTCCTGATTCTTCAGTCATTACCAACGCCCAATCCGGGGATACCAAGGCCCTGGAAGAGCTTGCCAAACGCATTCGCCCCCACGTGGAACGACAACTCACCCGTTATCCCGTTTCCGAAGAAGACCGACAAGACTTGTTGCAAAGCACGTTGATGCAGGTCATTCGCAAAATATCTTCTTTTCGTGGTGATTCGAGTTTTTCCACCTGGCTGTTTCGCGTCACCGCCAACGAAGCCCTCATGATGATGCGCTCCCATCGTCGGCATCGGGCACGCCTTGTCGAAGGTCTCGATATGGAAGACCTCGGCGCACTCGTCGAAGCCCAGGCCGCCAACCACGGCACCCACGTCGCCACAAGCGAGCGAGACGCCCGCGTGAGAGAAGCGCTCGAAGACTTGCCTGAATCGTATCGGACCGTGGTGGTCGCTCATTACCATCAAGACCTCGGTCTTCAGGAAATCGCAGACCGATTCAGGATATCCGAATCAGCCGTTCGTTCACGCTTGCATCGCGCACGTTCTCGCCTGCGCGAGGTGCTCGCCGCAGACTCGTCCGCAAACATCGCCGCCTGATCACGCCTTCCTTCCCCTATCCCACCTGCACCCCTCCGCCTCCGCAGCCAAGTTGCCCTTGGATAATTCAGCCGTTCGTGCGAGTATGTCTCACACATGCTCGCACCCCGCGTCATTGTTTTCGACCTGGACGGCACACTCCTCGATACCAGTCCCGACCTCGCATTGTCCTGCAATCATGCCCTCGAGGTGTACGGTCGTACCCCTCTGCCCGTAGAGGAAATCCAACGCTACATCGGCGATGGCGCACGACGACTCATGTCGCGTGCGGCACGAATGAAAGACGATGACCCCAACCTCGATGGCCTGGTCGAAGAATTCATCCGTCACTACCAGCAATATCCCGTCCAACGAACCACGTGGATGCCCTACGCCACGCATGTTCTCGAAGAATTGAGCGAGATGCTGCTTGCCATTTGCACGAATAAGCCTCGGTCGATCACCGACGCCATTCTGGATACCCTTCACGCCAGCGAACGCTTCGCCCTCGTCGTCGGCGGCGGAGATCTGGAAAGAAACAAACCTTCTCCCGATCCCTTACGATTCATCGCCAAACAATTGCGCGTCGACCCCAAGGAATTGGTGATGGTCGGCGATGGCCCGCAAGATGTTTTGGCAGGAAAAAGTGTTGGCGCAAGAACCATCGCCGTCGCCGCTGGCTATACGTCCGAAACCTTCCTTCGAGAATTGCACCCCGATATGTTGCTCGACGACCTGCGAACCCTTCCCGACATCATCCAACGTTGGCGAGAGGCAACCGTTCGCGTGGGCCGGTCCCATGCTTCCTACTAGACCCTAGTGGCCACTCATGGCCTGCCGTCGCTCACGTATAGGGAAAGTCCACGCTCATTTCCCCGAGCAAAGCACGACGAAAACCATTGAGAATGAAGGCGCGACGACGCGTATCCGGGGCTCGCCCCAACAGAATCATCAGCTTGGTAATCGCGGCCTCGACCGTCATATCTCCTCCGGATATCGCTCCGGCTTGAAGCGCCGCGGCCGAGCCCGCGTAGCGTCCGAGATCGACTCCGCCGCGCGGGCATTGGCTGACGATGACGACGGGTACATCTTGTTCGGAAGCGCGTGCAAGGGAAGGAATCAGCGAACCGTGGGCCACCGGAACATTGCCCACACCAAACGCCTCGAGCACGAACCCATGAACCCCCGCTTTCAACGCATCGTCAATCAGCGAGGGATCCAACCCCGGAAACACGCGAAGGCATAACACACGCGGATCGATCCGATCATCGAACGCGCCAGCGGCACGAGCCGCCAACACATGCGATCCAATCTTCACACCCAATCCCAACGTCACGAGCGGCTGGCACAACGGACTATCGAAAGCATCCAATCCCCACGCATCGGTTTTCGTGCTTCGACACCCCCGCAAAAACTTGTGCCCAAACGCGATGCCCACCTCCGCCACCGGTAACGTCGCAATGTGAAACGCATCGATCAAATTCGATCTCGCATCGGTGCGAAAATCGAAAAGCGGACGCTGCGCGCCCGTCAACACCACCGGACGATCGAGGCCCGGCAGCAAAAACGCAAGAGCACTCGCCGTAAACGCCATCGTATCGGTGCCCGTGATCACCACGATGCCATCGTATTCATCCAAGGACTCGTGGATGCATTGCGCAATCTCCACCCAATGGCTCGGCTGCATGTCCCCAGAATCGAGGTTGAACAAGATGCGCGTGTCGATCGATGCTATCGATCGCAGAACCGGAAGCTCCGCAAGCAAATCCCGCGCATAAACGTCAGGCTGCAAAATCCGATCGTCGTCACCGGGACGCATCATCAGCGTTCCACCGGTGTGGATCATCAAAACGTGGGGTAGTTTGCTCATGATAGGATCAACGGATGCTCAGGTCCGGGGAATAGATCGAGTAAACGACGCAATTGTCCGCGGGGCAAGACGTGTCGCACAACGTCTTTCAAAGCATCATCTTTCGGGTCATAGGCGATGGGACAACCCGCGAGCGCCAACGCTTCGAGGTCATTGGTATGATCACCCACAAACGCGATTGCCGACGTTGGGACCTGGGTTTGTCGAGAAACCAAACGCAACGCTTCCGCCTTGCCCGCCATGTCATACGCCGTGGCCGTCCAGCCCTCGATGGCCCCCGAATCGTCGAAGCGAATGCGGTTCGTAAACACATGCCGAAATGGATGCTCGGGAAATAACGTTTCGAGAACGATGTCCAGGGTGCCCGATACCACCACCACCATGTAGCCGCGTCGCTTCAGCTCCGTGGTGACCTGCCGCGCATCGGCCACAAGACGCAGTTCTTTGCGAATCACCTCGATGATTCGATCCCGGGTGGCGCCTTGCCGTTGCCATCCCGCGATATCCAGGTCAACCCATTGGGCATAGGTGATCGCTCCCGACTTAAATGCTTGATATCGTTGAACATTTATGTCCGCCGAACCACCGTACCTCCGATTGAGTAGCTGCCAGATGACCAAGCCTCGATCATGCTCCACCAACGTCCCATCGACATCGAAAGCCACGATGCGAACCTCGTTTTCCGGACTCGAGGCATGAGCAACGACCGACATGGGCTTTGGCTTAGTACATCTTGCCGTAAGTTGGTATCGGGTCGGGTTGTCGACCCTTCTCCCACCTATGAGCCACGGCTCACGCATACTGTCCGCAGCCGTGCCCCTGCGTCATCGCTCCCCCAACGAATTCTTCAAGAGCGCACGAAGCGCTGGACGCAGCGCACGCATCGCCGCGCTTACGGTAGGATAACCCGCATCCCTTGCGGCATCCGCCCAGCCTTTTCGACATAACACACGGGATTCAATGAGCTTTCGCTGCTTTTCCGGCAACACCGACAGCCCCGACGAAGCCTGCTCCACCGCGCGGGTGATGACATAGACGGCTCCTTGAAAGGTCTGGGGCCCGTGTAGATAACGCGTTACGCCATCATTGATAGCCTGTTTCGAAAGCTCCCGCGGCGCCTCCAACCCCTCGCGAAGACACGACGGCAGGCTTGCATCGAAACCCACATCCCCATCCGCCCGAAGCAACTCGAGTTGCATATCGATTTGTCTTGCAAGATCCTGACGCAACGCTCGAAGCAGTTCGAACGCGCGGGACGACACAGGGCGAATCATGACCGCCGCCGGCTCGCCCGTTCTCGCCCCCAAAGAAGCTCCCACTCGAACCAATTCATATCCCACGGCTCGTCGAAAACGCAAAAGCTCAGGCGTGGCTCCGAAAACCGTCCCGAAAAAATCCGGCCTGTACGATGCGTGAACATGCTCCACGAGTTTTCGAGCCAGCCCACGGTGACGCATGGACGGATGGGTAGCGATGCGCACACTACGCACCATGGAAAATTCTCCCACTTCACCACGGCCCCCATGCGTCATGAGCGTATCCGCAAGAACGTGCCCTCGTATGCGAAAACGACCGGAAACGATTCTTTCACACGTCGCAGGATCGAGGTTTCCTTCCTGCGCAACCAAGGTCGCCGCCACGACTCGATCATCGATGACGATGGCATGAATCGCCATGTTCGGCGCGTCGAGCATGCGCTGCAGATCACTCGGCGTGGTTCGATAATGCGCATGCACCAGCAGCCCAAACAAACTCTTCAACAGCCGCTCGTGGGTCGCCAGCCTCTCTCGATCGAGCCGGCACGGTTGCGGAAACGTCGTCGGTGACTGCGGAAACGAGGATAATTCAGCGTCGAAAATCAATAGTCGATCGATGAATCGTTCGAGAGGATCATCCACGACCCAGCGTATGGGCTCGGATAACGTTCGCACCTGCACCGGTCTTGGTTGGGCCTCCAGCCAGGGAAGAAAACGCAAAGAAAAGCCTCGCCCCGTCCCTTCGTATCCCTGCGTGGTCGTCGAAAACACAAAATGCGCTCCGGGATGACGACCCACCATCGCACGCAACAGGGAAACGGGTAGTTGCGCTGCCTCATCCACCATGATGACGTCCGGCGATTCATCACCGTGGGCAAGAACGGCCGGTTCGAAGAAGGGAACTTCGAAATCGCGATCGGGCGCGGCAAATCGCAACACCTCCGCCACGGCATCCCGGCTCGGTCCACTCACCACGATTCGCTTCGCACCATGACCACGATACGCACGAATCGCCATCCCCAACGCTGCCGACTTGCCTCGTCCACGAGCCGCCAAAAGCGCCATACAACAGGGACGCGACTGTCCCACGCGCGCAACGATTTGCTCGACCACTCGCTTCTGTTCGCGCGTCCCCTCGGCAAAGGGCTCGCATGGCACCAGCGACGCAGTGGCGTCCTCCGGTCCATGGGCGTCGAGATGCCGCTCGAGCCGACGCCAAAACCGTGTGCCCACCTCTGTATCCGTAAACGGATATACCGTAAGCGAAGGGGTCGTTGGCGTGATGCCTTTCGGTGGCATTCGCAAAACGAGTGCTCCACCCGCGCGAATCAGCCCATGACAGCGCCCCAAACGATCTGCATCCAAGCCGTCATGAAGATCGAGACAAACCGCCTGCAAACTCCGACCAAGCCAACGCTGAACGGAAAAATCAAAGGCGCGTGAGGAGTCGACCCACAACACATCCGCGAGGTTCCGCAAAAGCTGCCGCGCCTCCCGCGAAGTTTGCTCCCGACTCCCCCTCAACACCACACAGCGCCGATACGCGGAATCACGCTCACCCATGGACGGCTCCCGTCTCGCTTCGATGACGCCTCACCTCATCGTTTCTTTCTGCCTCCCCCACCCGCCAACCTCCGTCTTTGCCCTTCGTCGAATCATCTCTATCACCGTTTGCCCGACCTGCTGATATCCTGATGGTCATGATAGCGATACAACGAACCCGGGATACATTCCGATGAGCGCTCTCATCCTCGTGGTCGTGGGAATCGTGGCCGGAGCCTTGATCGTTGGGGTGTTGGCGACGGCCCTGCTCTGGTCATGGCATCGGCGAAAACGCGCCTTGCCTGCCCCCACACCGGTGCCCTTGCTCAACGCACCGGCCCCCCGATTTGGTATCGGAGGATTCTCCCTTGGCGATGTCGTTCTCTTCGATCAAACCGAAACCTGGCTGACCGCCGCCCTTCGCATCCAAGACGCCGGCAACGAGGAGGCCACGCTGTTTTTTTCCGAGCGCAGCGCGGATAACGATGTTCTTTTGCTGCGACTCCGCCCCGAACTCACCACATTTCGCGTGCATCCCATCTCGCTGCCCGGCGCCGGCGTGGGCCCCGCCACCCTCGAATATGACCAAGAAATCTTCACACGCGTACGACTCATCCCCGTCATGATCGAACGACATGGCAAAACAGCTCCCGACGTCGGCTCCACGGGCGCCTGGTCCTGGTTCGAATCCGCTTCCGGCGATATCATCGGAAGCCTGCATACGGACCACGCCACCCTCACGTTTCACGGTCACCGCACGCAAGCCGGGGAAATGATGCACCTCGCCGCGGAGGGAGCCACGTTCAGAGACGAAGAATTCTGAATAAAAATAAATAGTTACATGTATTCGGAACGACTACGTTTCATCCACGGGTTCCGCGCCATCGCTCGAATCCCGACCCTCGAAAACTGATTCGACGCCATCGTGGACCGCTTGTGTGGCAGGCCCGAATCGGTGTTCCCCCCGCGAGCCCACACGTTCCTCCGACGATGACGGGAACATGGCCGTCACATCCGAAGGCTTGACCGTGATGACTTCACCGTTATCGAGCGTGACACGAATCGTTTGCGAAAGAACGTCTACGTCGCGGACTTTTCCCGGACCAGAAGGGGTAACTACCCGTTTGCCAAGCTTGGGAAGGAGTTTGCGCTGGGTGCGATACAACGCATCTTCGTAATTCAAACAGCAGAGCAAGCGACCGCAGAGCCCACTGACACGTTGAGGGTTGAGCACCAGGCCCTGCTCTTTGGCCATCTTGATGCTGACTGGTGCGAAATCCCTCAGAAATGAGGCACAACAAAGCTGCAACCCGCAAGGAGCGATCCCGCCCAGGATTTTCGCGGCATCCCGTACGCCAATTTGCCGCAGCTCGATACGACCTTGCGCCGCGGCGGATATCCGACGATACAAATCGCGAAAATCGATACGCTCCTCACAAGCGAAAACCACCACGATCTTTCCACTGGGTTCGGCCTGCGCTCGGATGATTTTGATCGGCAATCCAAGATTGGAAGCTGCGTGTCTCGCAATGCGAAACACTTCGGCCTCCCTTCGCTTGGCACGAGATTCCCCAGTCATATCCGAAGCCCCAAGACGACGAACCACACGCGGCAACCGACCGCGGTACAACATCCGACGATTGGGTAGAACGACCACACCCGTGCCTGGACTTCCCCCATCGGCTTCGATGGCCACCGATTCCCCGCGCTCATATACATTGTCGGCGGCGTCGTAGAGCCTGGACCGCTGGGAACGATGGCCCCGCACCACAACGGTATTGTAGAGAATTCCATCCTCCGGTTCGTCGGCGATAAGCGCCTCCCATGGTTTGATGTCCACGGGCAGTTCCGGGTCGATGAGGGGCTCGGCCGCACTTAGAAATACGGGATGGTCGAGTTCGCGAGGACGCGGGGCCGACGGCAGAACCGAAACCGGGCGCTCCGCAGGCAGATCCGGGGCTGGCGCTTGACTCCAACGAATCGGCCCTTGTTCCAGCTTGTTCCGCTCCGGCCGCGCCAGACGCCCTTTTTTCGACGGAACCTCTTCGCGCTTCGCACGACGGTTGCGGCGATCTCTGCCTTTGGCTTCTTGTCCGTCCGCCGCGGGAGGTAACGCGGCCGCATCGTGACGAGGCAACGAGGTAGGGAAAGATCGTTCCGCTCCCGCCAAACGCCCCGACGCCGCCGGAGGGCCCAATGGCCTTTCCAGCTCTTTTTTTGCTGGTTTTTCCGGTTCCCGGACGAGCGCTTCCTTCCCCGATGGTTCGGGCTTTCGCCCCTTTCCGCGACGTCGCCGTGACCTGCTCCTCCCTTCCTCCCGGCCTTCTTTCGGCTCCCGGCCTTCCTTCGGGTCACGGCCTTCTTTCGGCTCCCGGAAGGGCATTGTTCCTGGCTGTTCCGGCGCCACTGCCCCTTGCGGCGCACGTTCTTTCGACGAACGACGCCCACGACGTCGCCTTTTTGGCTTTGGACGTTCCTCGACACCGGAACCGGCTGGATTTTTCTCGTTGGGTCCCTGGGTCACGATATCACCCTGTCTCCGCGCGCAAGCGCAGCATCATATTTTCGATGGCAAGAACCGGCGAGGCGTTTCGTTCCACATCGGAGATCGCTTGCAACACCAGTTCATGACGCAGCGCAAATTGCCGGGCGGAAAGCTCTTGTCGCAGGACCGCTTCGCGAGCTTGTCGCGCAAAATGCACCGCCAGCGCGCCGAGATGCAAACGAACCACTGCCTTGTCTCGCCCTTGACTATCCGCAAACGCCAGCGCCGCCGCGGAATCCTTCGATTGAAGAGCCTCCAACGCCTGACGTACGAACGCCTCTCGCTGCTCCGAGGCGTGGGCATCCGCAAGTTCGAGCGCCGCTGTCGCAGATCCCGCACATAAGGGAATGACCCTCTCCACCTCCTCCGACGATATCCCATGGCTCGCCAGAATCTTTCGCAGCACATCGTCGCCCAACGGCGCAAAACGCACACGTAACGTCCTCGAACGAATCGTGGACAAAAGCCTCGCAGGACGCGAAACCAGCAAAACGAAGTAGGTATTACGCCCCGGCTCCTCCAACGTTTTGAGCAGCGCGTTCGCGGCGGAAATACTCAATTCCTCCGCACGACGTACGATATAGATCCGGGCTTTTCCCTCGTGCGGCGGAAATGCCGCGCGTTCGAGAACGACCGTACGAATCTGGTCCACGGACAACTCCTGCGCCTCGGGACGCGTCCGGCCCAGGACTTCCGGCGGATATAATCCCCGCTCGACAAAGATGACGTCGGGGTGAAGCGGAACCGACGGAACCCCCTCCCCCATCGTCACGGCTCGCTCACACGCGGAACAACCCCCGCACCCCGTGGGATTGCCCGCCGTGCAGACCAGCGCCTGCGCGAACGCCATCGCCGCCATCTCTTTTCCCACACCCTCGATGCCCTCGAAACGCAACGCGTGATGAACCCGACCCGCTCGCAGCATCTGCTCGAGCGTTCCTACCGCGGCGGCTTGACCGAAAATGGCTTCGAAGGGCACGAGCCACAACCTAGTACAGCCGCGCCCAAGTCGATAGGGGGTTGAGCCCGCCCCTCTCACATTACCACCTCAAACCAGCCTCCCGCCTTTGCTCAAACCCTCGGGACGTCGAAGCGGCGCCGTTTGTCGCGCAACAATATGAATTTACTATATATTTAAGAAGATCCTTCTTTCTTCCCCTTTTCCGACGCTACCGGCATCCACTACCCGCAACGCTTATCAACTCGGTTTGTTCCGGCACTTGCCCGCAAGCTTGCCCCTTGCCTTACCAATCCCTACCCTTGTCCCATGCCAAGGGACGAACGAGACTCTTTCCGCAATCCATGGCGTGTCAGCCCGATCGCTCGACCCATTCTCGAGTCCATGGCAACCCACGCTAGCCCGGCGTATCGTGACGCCGCCGAACTTGCCGCCCGCTGCTTGCACGCAGGGACATTGGTGGGTATTCACGAATCGAATCACCGCTTTTTGATCACACTACGCCAATGGCAAGCGCGCCCCGCCCATGCCCCCAGCGGTGCCTTATTTCAATGCCTTGCGCGACGCTCCCCGCCCTTGTCCGGCAACGACCTTCCAGGATGGATCGTCTTGCAAAACGGCTTCCGGGGTGGACGATTGATCATGGTGCATGAGTTATCGCATTTCGCCAACCGCTTTTTGGTGTGGCGGCTCGGCCACGCCCCAGGCTTTTCACGCAACGAAGCCATGGTTCGCTCCCGATGGCTCGACGAGGTCGCCGCTCGTCATCTGGCATATCTTGCCGAAAGCGCCATCGACCCGGAAGCTAGCCATCCCGCGTGGCCAGCCCCTGGCGCCCTTTTCGCCTGTGCCGTCAAAATAGCCTCATATCCCGAGATTTATCATGATTCGGGACTGGTGACGACGGTGCGGGATCAGGGACGCCCCGCGCTACGAGACCTCGTGGGCTCGTGGTTCCCTTCTCTGACCCAGTTTTGCTTTTATCAAAACGGGTCCCTACGCGCCGAAAAGCACAAAAAATGGCTTGAAAACGAAAGCGCCCTCGCGCGTTTGGGACGAAACGCCCCCGACGTTCCTCCCGAAGGAACCCTCTGAATCCCGCAAACCCCATCCTCGATCACGGCTGGGATTTGCAGCGTTCGTTGTCCGGCTGCCGGGGACCAAAGGGCTCACTGCCATAAGCTCGCACTTCCTCACAATCTATCTGCCCATCCCCATTCGTATCCAAATTCGGCGCCCCATACCGACCATCCACCCGCTGCAACACGAATCGCGCCGAATCGGGAGGATTGCGGGTGTCGAATTGCGATGCGCAAAATCCACCGGTAGCCCCCAACACAACCTGCGTCGTGGCGTTGTTGCCCACGCCCGCGATCCGAATGCTCGATTCGACCTTGCCATTCCACTGCGCGATCGCCCGCTGCACCACATACATCGAGCATTGATTGGCCCCCAACACGAGCGTGGCACCAGGATTCCCATCGCCATCCTGATCATAAACTCTTGAATCTAAAGGATCTTTTGGCAATTCCTCGAATTCCGGATCGTCGAGATGCAAGCCCCATAACTCGATGATACGCTGCGTGGAATACGTCGCCCCCTCATGGCTGCCGCTCAACACGGCAACGTAATTCTGCGGAGGTATCGTCTCGACCACCTGCAAGGGAATGGTGGTCGCCACACCGACGATCGGCGTTTGCTCGATCAGACAATCGCGGGACGTATGATGGACAACCCCGCCCACGTCCGAACTCAGCGATACGAGCAACAGCGTTTGGGTGACAGACTCCAAATCGACCGACAGCGCCTTCACGCACGTGGAAGTCTCATGCCAAAGCAGCCAGGTGCCATCGGCCACCAAATCCGAATTCGGGCCAGAATCCGCGGCCTCGGCGTCGGAAGTAGCCGCGGCATCACGAAAAACCGCCGGATATTCCCCCGCCGGCGGCTCCGGCGGATCGCAGGCAGAAAGCCACAGGCATGCGAGGAGCGCCCATGAACCAAGGGTAAACAACGAGGATTTCATCGATACCTCCAGGACACCTGGATACCCGCCACCGCAATCCAGCCACCACTCGACCATCCTGGAAAACCAGGGTTTCCGGTTTGTAGGCCTTGCACCTCCGGCATCTCCTTGCCCGTAACCGGATCCCGGATATCATCGGGAATCTCATCGCAAAGCGCCGTGACCCCCTCCGCACAGGCCGGAGCGTTCGACGAAAAAGCTTTGGTGTGGGAGCGGGGAACGGCCGCATGCACTTGCCCATAAGCCGATATATCCAAGGTTGCCCCGTCGATTTCGACCTCATGGCCGAACCCCAGACCGAAAATCCACATGGAATTGTCGGCGTAGTTCGTCCTTCCTACCTGCTCCGGTACCGGGGAAGGACGGAATCCAAGGCCGCCACGAACGACCGAGCGTTTCGTCACTCGCCCCTCCACGCCTGCTGCCGCCGATACGGTATCGTGAAATCCCGCCAGATTATCCGTATCGTCACGGTAACCGGACCACTGGCTCCAAGTCGTATCGAGCGTCGCCGCAAAGGAATCATCCTTCCACGCGCCGGAAAGGAGGACCTGGTGGGGAGCATAATCGGCAATGATATTCATGGGTTGGCGAAAGGGGTATTGCGGAGTCCCTTGAAAACCATTGATTTGAACCGTGTTGGCACCGCGCAGAGAAGACTCGAGTTCTCCGCGCCACGTAAGCGATACATGCAGACGGTCGTCATGCAAAAGGGTCGCCGCCGAGACCACCGGAGCGGTGGCAACACCGGTTTCGGTGCGCATATCGATGTATTGCACCGAATTATCCGCCTGACTCGGCACGAAAATATGGTTGTCGGACCGTGTTTCCACGGCAAAACGCATTCCAGCGCCGACAGATAACCAGGATATGGGACGAACCGCGGCGGCAATGAGCGTCTGCTGGGTCGAAAGACGTTCGCCGTAAATCGCCTGATGCACGGTATTCGAGAAGTATTGCTCACGCTCGTCGGCATAATAAGAGTTTTGATTGCCGATGCCCGTGGTGGGGATGAAGGCAAGAACACCGACGCGAAGCCAATCGATCCCCCCGGAAATGGTAGCGCCCACTGTAAATCCCGAAAAACCAGGGGCTCGGGATTCAGATTCGCGTCGTGTGAGCCGGTAGCGCGAAGGGATTGCCGGCGACGAGGCGCCGAGGTCCGGCAAGTCATAACCAGCAGGACGATCGGCCAGTCGGACCTGCAGTCGGTTCGCGGCACCCACAAATCCCACGGATACGCCCGGCTGACCCAAGGTCATCCCTGCCGGATTGGCGTGAGCAGCGTAGGAATCGTCGAGCAGGGCCGCACCGGCACCCGCCATGGCCGCCGAGCGGGAGCCCGCGCCAAATACCGTGAGTTCGTCTGCAAAGGCGGGCCCTGCCCAAAACATCAGCAAGGCTACTCCGTATACTGCCAGGATTCTCATGGCTTTCATGGGGATACGAGACACGTTATTCACAGAAAATCGGCTGCGCAAGATAACGCCAACGCCCCGTTCGTGCAACACCCCGACGCCGCGAAATCGAGTCTATTGCCCACCGATCCATCCGTCCATCGCCCGCACGGATTCGCCAGGCGGATGGAATTGTCGCTTGGACTTTCAAAATTCTCGTGATTCTCCCGGTCCGTGGCGAGCCAATCCCTCGAAAGCCGCCTCCCCAACGGCTCCAACGCGTACTCGAAAGCGTGATGGCCGAAAGGTCGTCAAAGGTAAGGACCAAATTCGCATCCATGCGCCAAACCGGACAGAAAATACCGGTGCAGCGCGCGGCCCTGTTCATCGGAGGAGGCAAGATCAAAGGAGACTATCGTCTGACCATCACCGTCCCGCACGGATAATTCGATGCGTGGCGCCAGTTTGGAATCCCCCGGCGCGGCCTCTTTGCCCTGCAATGCCCGAACCCGTTGCCCCAAGGTTTGCCGCCATTGTTCAGGAATCGCCTTTGATTCCAATATCTTAGCCTCCGACGGGGGCGTCGTATCATGAGATATTTCCACACGATGGTTCGGTAATAGCGCGTCGGATGGCATAAGCGGCGCCGGACTCAAATCCCAACCATGGGCTTCGACACGAAGCGAATCGGCGGATATGCCCTGTTGAACGAGCCAATGTTTGACGGCTTCCGCCCGCTGACGGGACAATTCCAGGGCGGCCTGCGCGCTCTGCGCTTCATCATGGTCGGCAAACCCATGCAGAACAACCGCGGGTTTGGTGCCTTGTTTGGCCCCTTTCCAAAGCGCGACGATCCGAGTCCCTTCCGTGGAAAACGCGCTATGATCGAGTGTTGCGCTGCGGGATTCGAAAGTAATTCCACCGATTTGCCTTCGACGGGCCTGAAAGCAGCGCGAGGCGGAAGCATCCAGCAGCACTTCGTCCACGAGCCATTCGACAGGGCCTGCTTGGACCATCCGATAATGAACGGAAACAGGAACGACCTCGGGCGAAACCGGCTTCGGCGAGGATGAGGAGCCGGCCGAAGAAGGGGCCGGTGCTATCGGCCGAGGCGGTGGCGACGAAGAACAGGCCATTGCGATGGTAGCAGCCAAAAACAGGGTCCAGCGAGCATCCACGATCATGCCTCGTTCAGGTGGGTTGGTTTTCCCAAGCCTGTCATTGGAACGGAAGGAAAAGCAAGTCCTATGGACATCGACGGGCTGCCTTGGCCTCTCGTCGTCGTGGCCGATTCACGGGGAAGTTCGACACGCCCGAGCGACATGGCGAGGAGTCAAAGGCGCGGCGACAGTCCATCAGAAACCGGAGGCTCGTCTCCTACGCGCCCCGACCAGCACCGCAAATCCGAAAAGGCCAGACCATAACCAGCCAGCGCCCGGGGAACGCGTCAAGCCACAAGCACAACCCGAGCTTCCATCGTCATGGTCATACCAGTTGTTTTTCAGCGACTCCGATGGTTTGCTCCCTCCACTTCCGGCTTGCGCACTCGCGCCACCGCTGCCCTCCGGCCCCGCATCCTTCGTTGCCCCGCTTCCCCCAGTACCGCCTGCTCCTGCCGATGACGTATCCTTGATTTCATCGTCGATCAACCATAGCTCGCCTTCGGAATTCTCCACCACGACAGGACGGACTCTCAGACTTGGGCCATCTTGCCAGGCCGCCAACTGCACATCGGTCACGTCTTGAACCGCAGCCCATTCGAAGTGCCAGGCGAGCATCGCCCAAGGGTCTGGGATATGACGCTTCACATCGCCGTCGACGAGATACACCTTGTCTTTTTTGGGCCCCAGAACCAACAGCGGCTCGTCGGGCAGGTTTTCGCCGCGCGGAATGGCATCGACAGCCGCGCCATCGATCGGTAAGTGGTCGTAAAAACTTGAGAATTTCCATGTCCCGTAGATGTCGGGCGTGGAGATTCGTCGAGCGATCCCGGCGGGAAGCTTTGCATCGCAGTGGAGCGTCTTGGGAGAGTTGTTCAACTGGGGATTGACTCCGGCTGGAACGTTGATTCCGTACGCGTAAACGGCATGGTCTGCGCCATCGCATAGGCTCAGGGGCGTGTGCATCCGAAAACCGTGATTGCAGGAGCCCACCACCGAACATAAGTCATCTCTTTCGACATTGGCTAGTACCGACACCCCATGGGCTCCATCACTTCCTGCCGGCGCGTTGAAGTAGATATGCACATCGATTGCGGTTTCACCGGCATCTTCATCGAAGGCCCAGCCCGAAATCGATTGGTCGTCGGCATGGTCCAACGAGCCCCACGGAGGCTGGTTCGAGCAAAACGCCTTGGGCGAGCCACCGCCCCACCAGGTCCAATGCCAATCCTCGCCCACCGAGGCGCCTTCATCGTTATCCCAACCGAAACTCGGGGCATTGGCAAAAATCCACGCCCCCCGTCCCCCTCCCATATCAAAGTCAATCGCATGCCCGCTTTGGTGATTGCTATATCCTGGCGGAGCGGCTGGATTACAATTGTTACAACTGCAGGTCGTATAGCAATGATAGAAATAGGCCTGTTCGTCCCAGGTTCGAAACGCATCGTTGATTTTTAGAGGAACGCCCGCGTTTTCCGCGGCCTCCATCATCGTCAACAGCGCATCCGCCGTCTTGACCTCCACGGGAAAACCTTGCACCGTGACCACTTGAATCGGAAACGACTGGCCGTTGGTATAGCCCGTCTCTTCGGTTACGGTGCAATCGTAGGATAAAGACCATGTCGACTGCGCCACGGTCTGCTCCTCCGATTCCACCCCATAAGCAGGAGAACTACACCTCGTCCCCGCCGCGGCCAAATAGATTAAGGTTACGCTCTTCCATACCTTTGCCATCGAGCAGGGAGCCTTCATCGATAACCTCAGATTCGCCTTCTTGGGTGGGAATGGGCAAGTTCTATTACTTTGGCTTGAAAGCTGAAACCTATCAACAATCATGCCAAATACACGATATTCTACTGCATTCCTTGTTCCCTATTCGTCTGACAACGCCATCCCCCGGCGCCTGCGGCATCTCCTGCCCCATCTCCCCATGGGTTCTTGGCCTTTCCGTGATTCTCGCCGTACGGAAAATGGGAAGATGGCCTTTTCCCCTGCTGGCCCAATCGTCCAGAATGGATAGCCTTCGACGGCTAATCCAATTTGGCTTATATTTCCTATCGCTAACACCATTTACCGCGGATTCACAGGCGAACGAATCATGATTTCGGAATACCACGCATCGCTCGTCATGGGAAAACGCGCTGGTTTGACGCCGTCTCCGCCAAGCAAGATAAAACCACTCGGCCGATGGTTATCGAAGCTTTCAGGTCCAGACTCAGGGGGCCGTGGCTCTCAAGATCATAGGCAACGGCAAGTGCCCGAGGGCATCCTTTTCATGCCAGAAATCGTAAGGGGATGGCTCGCGGCCCCCCATGGCAGCATGAGCCACGGCCATGATCGCCCGGATCCCAGGTGAGAGATGGGCCATCCCCATGGCGGCCACTGAAAACGCCTTACGTGGGTAACGCAGAGGAGAGTTGGTGTGAATGCCCTAGGCAACTACAGGTTACCCGACATCAAGACGCCAAACGTCTTTCGCTCGCAAAGCCATTATCGCTTGCCCGCGCTGCCTCGACACCCTTTTGCTGCTGAGCCGTAAAGGTATTAACCGCGAATCGCCGGGGGATGCCGTTGCCGCAAATACCATAATATGTTGAATTATAAGAAGTTTTTGTAATCCCAACGCGATCGTCTTTGCTCATTCATCCACGATATGCCAGGGGCAAAAGGCCCATACTCTTTCCTGTTTCAGCGATGATAACGTAACAAGATCCCCCAGGCCTCCCATCTGCATCCCTTTTTCCCGCAGCAATCCCAGCCAGGACGGCCCCTGTTGCGGTCCCACCCAGACGGGTTCCAGACGCTCGCCTCCCGGCCCCAATCGATGCCGAACCTCCTCGAGCGCATCTTCGAAGCCGCCCAATCGGTCCACGAGTCCGTGCTGCGCGGCATCCACCCCAGACCATATACGTCCCTGGGCGAGCGCCTCGACTTTTTCGATGTCCAGGCCCCTTCCCGCTGCCACGGCTTGCACAAATTGCTCATAAACCTTTTTCATGAGCCTTTCCATGCTCGCCCGTTCCCCTTCTTCGAAACCTCGGGATACGGTCATCATATCCGCATGCGCGCCTCGTTTCACCGTTTGCATGCGAATCCCGACCCGCTCGAGCAGTTGGTCGGCGATCACGCGGGCTGAGACCACGCCGATCGAACCGGTAATGGTCGTGGGTTCGCAAACGATGGCATGAGCACCAGCCGCAACCATATATCCACCACTGGCCGCCGTATCTCCCAAACAGGCCACGACCGGCTTTTGCTCGCCAAGCTTTCGGACTTCCCGAAAAATCCGTTCCGACGCACTGGCGCTGCCACCCCTCGAATCCACGAACAAAATCACCCCTTTCACATGAGGGTCTTGCCGAGCCATCGTCAACGCCTCGCCGATCTGCTCGTCTATGGCTACCGGCAACCAGGGGGATGGAGAATCACCGACAATCGTGCCCTGCACTTGCACTACGGCGATGAAAGGGCGCCGAAACAGCGGGCGAAATAGCGGTTTATGGTGCCGAAGGTAGCGCGCCACCGGGAGGGCCGGCGGAATATCCTCTTGCGTTCCCAGTTCGTGCAGCAGGTCTTCCATGTCCAGGGTTTCATCGATGATCCCCAATTCCTTGGCCTCCGAAGCAAGCCAGGGCCCGTTATCGACCCATTGTTTTGCCTGCTCGGAGGTGACCGAACGACCTTCCGACAAGGTTCGGAGGAGAGATTCCCAGGTCACGTCGAGCAATCGGTTGACTTGCTCTTGTTGCGGCGCGCTCATGGTATCGTCGACCAAAAACTCTCCCGCGGTTTTATAGCGCCCCTGGGCCATGACTTCCGCGGAAAGACCTAGGTGGGCCAGAGCGCCTTTGACATACGGCGCCTCGATGGCAAAACCCATGGGGGCGATCTCGCTGCCTGGAGAGGCAACGATGCGGTCGGCAGCCGACGCTGCCATCAAGGGCCTGGTCCCGCCTCCCTGAGGCAGATGGACCACCACGGACTTTCCCGCGGCTTTCCACGCAAAAAGCGCGTTTCGAAGGGCGAGGGCCGAAGCGCTTCCCCCTTGGAAACCGCGAAGTTCCACGAAAAGCCCCGTAATCCTTTTATCCCTGGACGCCAACGCCGCGGCACGATGCACCGCGTGCAAATCCACGGACCGGTCAGGAGCCTCCCAGAAACGCCGGGCCGGACCGATGGGACGAACGGAACCATCGGCCACGAGCGTGACCCACATCCCCTTTGGGATGCCTCGCCAACGCTTGAAAACCAGCCAGGGAAGAATAATCAAGCGAAAAATATTGATGAGAAGCGAAAGGAGAGCATGCATGACAGAACGCGTTGTAGTACAGCCCTTCGCGCCTGTCTCCCATCCGGTGAGCGCAGCATGCTCGATGGGTTCGCCGGAGCGGCCGCCCTTGGGAGTCCGATTTCGGCGACTGAAGGTCAAACAAAGCAAATACAACGGCATTGCGCCCCCTCGAAGAGCGGAGTAGCGTTTCGATAAGTGCAATCCACGGCTCGGTTCAGAGGTGTGAAAGAAGATGATCGAAGGCCCGTACAAGACCTATTTCGTCGCTTTCCACACCTTCGAACCTGCCCTCGAAGACAGTCGCCAGTGGCATGGCATCGTCCCATCCCAATCGCCAACGCCTATCCATCGAGGAAATAGCAATGAATCCCCCCGGCCAGCGCTCTCGTGCAAAGGACTCCAAGAAAGCTCCCGAAGTCGAATGGTTCGGCGGCATCACCCTCATGCCCGATTATGTCTTCGACGCGGGCGAGTCCTTTCGACCGGAGATTTTGCTCTGGGTCAGTAACACCGGTGAGATTGTTGGCACGCTCGTAGGCAAGCCCAACGAAGTCATCGTGGGAGCGAGCGAGAGCCTACAACAGGCCATCGAAATGCCAATGTTTGGCGAGCTTCATCGCCCCACGCGGGTGCAGGTGTCATCACCGGAGCTGGCCGAGGTGCTACGCGCGGGGCATCCCGATATCGAGATAGTATGCGCGCCAACGCCCGGCCTGGACGACATGTTCCAGTTGTTATTCGAAAACATGAACAAATTCAATGATATCGAGCCTTCGTACCTGACGTCGGGTGTCACACCGCAAGCCATGGAGTCGTTATTCAAGACCGCGGCGATGCTGTACCGGGTCAAACCGTGGAAAATCGTCCCCGACGATCAAACCCTTTTCTCGGTGACCATCGAACAGCTCGACGTGCGCGACTGGGTGTTATCCGTGATCGGACAGGCCGGCCAACACATGGGACTCGTATTGTTCTCGAGCATCGAAGACTTTGAGTCTTTCCTCGAAACGGGACAGCACGCCGAGCTGGGTCCACCCTCAAAAACAGCACCCCACATCTTTTTTGGCTATGAACGTCGCGCAAAACTCGATCCCGCGATGCAAAAAGAAATCTCCGACCACCAATGGGAAGTCGCCAGTTCACAAGCCTATCCCATGCTGGGCGCAGTCGATGAAGACTATGTTTCCCGGCCCCTCACGAGCCGGGAAGTCACCATCACCGACACCATCGCCCAAGCGCTGACCCTGATGCTGGCCGACAAAAAAACGTTGCGAAAAGCATGGAAAGATGAAGAGCCCCTCGTTCGCACGTCGACTGTCACGACCCCCGCAGGCGAGATCGAAATCACGATGAGCACTCCCATCGTGTTCGTGCCCGTGAAATTCGATTCGCCCCAGGGTATTCTCCAAAAACTGGCATCCCTCACCGTCGTTGGTGATGAACTCGACTACGAGTCCCGTGCAGACCTCGAAGAAGAGTTGGTACGGCTTTTTGCCGATTCTCCCGAGGCGGAGCCGATCGAAGATATTTCCGCCTGCCAAATCGTCATGGATATGGCCGCCGATTACCTGGGACATACCATTGCCACGCTGCAAGCCGACGATCTGCACACCGTGCTATTCGACATCATTCCACGCAAGTTTAGCATCGAGGCCTCGTACGCGCCGTGGCTCATCGAAGTGACCCGGGCGTTCTACGCCTTTCTGAAAAGGGAGTACGGCCTCAAACAGGCCGACGCTTGTCTGAAAGTGCTTGAAGGGGACGCCAGCGAAAGACTCGAAGCAGCCCTGTCGGACAGCAGCAACTTCGGCATCGCCAAGTCGTTCCTCATGGCAGGAGCCGAGGCCGGCTTCGACATGCAGTCCGAGGAAGGGATCAATGCCTGGTTTGCGGCCGTCCAAAACGGAACAGCGAATTTTTCGCCCTCTGTTCCGGCTTTAGGCCGCCAGTCATCCGCTTCCAAAGCGTCAGACAAGGCAAAAAAGAACAAACGCAAGGCCATCCGAAAAGCGCGCAGAAAGAACAGGTAGCCCCCGGTTGATGAGAATCAAGCGATATTGCAAGCGTTTTTCTTGCACTCGTGGCTATTCCAGCCTTTGGCTCGACCATCGGCTTCGTTTTCTCACGGCGTGTCTTGCACAAGGATCGGTTTCGGCCCGTTGCAGAAAAAGACGAGCTACTTTGATAAGATGGACGACTTTTGGGTCTGGCAACATGGATGCACCAGGTCAGCATCAAAAAGCCGATAGCGCATCGCCTCCCACAACACATATAACCATTTGAAATTACACATTTAAATCATTTTTTCCCGCCACAGGGGTTCGCGACTGCGGTCACGGCCCGATGCGCCTTGTCTTTTGCTCTTCAACCGGTGGGCTTCTCTATCCCCTCTGTTACCCAGCGGATCACCTCCTCCACCGAGAGCCGCGACCCGTAGTTCCAGGGCGAACCGAAAACCGTGGCCCGACCACCCCAGTTTTCCGAACCTGGCTTGGGAACCGGGGAAAGCGATGGTGCCCCGCAGGCATGCTCGGCGATCGCAAGAAGTTCGAGCGCCCGATGCAGCGACGTCGGTCGGTCCTTGCACAGCGGGTTCACGCCTACCGTATAGCGAAGTCCCCCCTGCGGATGTTCTGATAGCAGCACGGATACGGGACAACTCACCCGTTCGTACAAGGCTTCGGGATCGACAGGCTCTCGCCCTCGCAAATCCACCAGACCGACCTTGCCCACCTGCCAGATTCGTCCCTCGGCATCGAGGGCACGAGCAAGCGCCCGCTGCGCGTCATGCCGTGTGGTGTCCGACGGCAGTTCTTTGCCTTCGAAAATCAAGGTGGCGAGCTGTCGACACACGGCTCCAAACGCATCCGGTCTCGAATGAAGACTCCATGTGATATGCGCATGCACCCCTCGACCTCGTTCATTGACTTCCGCAGGGAGGCGCGGGTGAGGGATCAGATGGTCGCAAAAATACGAGGCGGAGGAAAGCAGGTCGAGCATCGCGACAGGCAGGTTCGCCTTACCGCCAAAAAGCACCGCTACCACGCTGGCCACGGCATCGGTATCCGCGAGCGTAGTCCCCACCCCGTCGAAACCTGTCAGATCGAATCGGGCGGGCATGGCATCGAGGTTGATCTCCTCTCCCGTCAGATGGTGGTCCCAGGTTACGGCCGCTCCCGGAACGGATCCATCCACGCTGACGAATCGAACGCATTGGGCGGGGACGTGCTGCGCAGACGTGGCTACAAACACGGGAATTTCGAGGTTCGGGGGATTCCTATCCATTCGGGTACTCCATCAGCCGTGGTTGCGACGTGTTTGAAAGCCCTGGTATGGTAGCATGTATGCCACGGCGGGGCTTTGGTGGGTCAGCCTCGTTCCTTGGGCGCCATCGGAACAAAGCCAGAGATGGAAAAGAGCTGCTTCGAGTTCGCGCGGCACCCGGGGATTCGTGGGGCTCATGAGCGTAACGCATCGGTGCGGCACGGTCGCGCCCACGAGGGAAGCTTATTTTTGCGCCGGAGAAAAGCAGACGCCCGAGGGCGATGATAGCAGGTGATCAGGGTGTTTTCGGCCATTACTACAATCCAATCTTTGGCGAGTTCGACCTCTGGCAGGTCCCGCAGGTCGTCGGGGAGATCGCGCGCACGGACGGTGAAGCTGACGGCGCCATGGGCGGGGAATTCCGTTCCATAGGAGAGAATGAAGTGTAAAAGACGAGGCGAGAGGCCGCGTTGGGCGGCTCGGGTGGCAAAGTGGTGGGTAACGGCGACGTCAATCCTGGTATCGGCTGCCATGTTTCTACCTCCTTGATCAGCAAGACGCTGGTCTGGAGGCAGTTCTGACAGAAAAAGCGCTGCCGACCGTTCCGAGGGGACCGAGTCACGCGCTTGCGTGTCTGGGTGCTTGTGGTGCCTATTGTCCTTTCTCGAAAACGGTCTATCTCGGCCTGCCCGCGTGCCAGGGGCTGACGCGAGCCTGAGCCATCCCCTCATTTTTCCAGGAGTATTTCCCTTGTTGGCGACTGCCGGAAAGTCGTCCCCATCACCACTCGGCCAGAATCGTTCAGGTTCATGACGAGGTCAAACTCAAGGTTCCGGGGTCCACGTTCACGTTGTTGTTGGTAAGGAAAAATGAGGGGATCTTTCAGGTTTTTCACGGCTCGTACGAGAGGCTCACCCGCATGTTGTCGGCGTCGTCTGTCATTGTGAAGTCTTCGGTTTGGGCCGGATCGTGATAGATGATGAGCGGTGCCTCGCTCGGACCATTGACACGAAGGGTTCGCGTTGCAAAGCGTCCATCGTAAGCTGCATATTTGAACGCACGTGCGTTATTGATGGTTATTTTGAAGGGGTTATCCTGCGAGTAGCCAAGCGATAGCACGTAATAGCTACCCTTTTTCCCATCGAATTTGATGGAACGCCCTTTTCGAAGCAATGTGGGCGGCACCAATTTGTGCAACCCCGATGGCTCAGGATTGGCGATTTCGAAAAGGCCATATCCGACCGTGAACAGTCCGTTTTGTTCCGCACGGTCGACGTCGATCGTGATCTCGCCATCCTGCCTCGGGATGATGAGCACGGAATTTGCCCAATACCCTGCAGATTCCCGAACGTCGATGACACCGTCTTCTACGAATTCTGCGTGGTATACGTGTGTGTCACGGTATCCACCGCCTGCTGGGTAGCCCATGTAACGACTGATATTGGGATCATCGACCGCGAAGATGGCGTCGATGTTATCGTCGCTCGTATCGAGTTTTGTAGGAGCAATGTTCTTGGTGAGACCTGCTTTGTCAAAACGCCATCTCATGATGGTGACGTTGGCCAAAAACATTTGAAAGCGCTCTTGTTGGATGGCGGTGCGCGACTGTGCTTGCGCTTGCAGGACCAGGTCTTCCAACTCGGGGAAGTTTGGTACGTACAGGCATTGGAGGGCTGAAAGCTCCGCGGGCCATGCCGAGCCGTTGGCTATTAGGCAACTTCGGAACCATTCGGTGACTCGATCGTCGATGATTCGAATGAATACCGCCGTATCCTCTCCGAACATGCGACGAGTCCAGTCGACCCGTTCAACTTCTGCGTCGAGGGTGGGATCCCAAAGAAGTCGCCCGGTCAAATAGGTTTGAAGTCCGGTGTTTGCAAAGGCCGATTCACCTTTGTACACGATTCCATCGAGATCCATCTTCGCATGGTTTTTGACGAGTCTTCCGAGGATATCGACACCGGAAGGCGTAAGGATATTGCTCGTAGCGGCTGGCTTGGTGAACTTGCTTTCTGTTCCTGCGGTGGGCGCCAAACCGAGGAAACGGGTTGGATACCCCCAAGCCCACCCTCGTTTGGTGATGCCGGTCCAACCATTTGCCATCAAGTCGATGAGCTTGCTCGTTTGTTCAAATAAGTGAGAGTAGGACTGGGCCCGGTCCACATAGACCACTGAAAAGTTCGCTGGATCAGGCAAGATGTCTTTCGGCGACGGGGGGGGAAAAGCGTAAAACCCGTAGAGCATTCCCGCCATTTGGATGGTGGGTTCTTTTTCCAGCACTTTTTGGGAAACGTCTCGATACCACTTGAGAATGAGGGGCGTGTGATTGTCCCAACCTTCGAGCAGTTCGGCATCGTAAGGAGGTGCAATATAGGCCTTGGATTCCGGGCTTAGGCTGAAGGAGGCACCGTCGGAAGGCGAAAGGGAGATGGCCTGGGCCTTATATTTATCCTCCGTACATTGCCACGTGCGAACCGTGAGATCGGCAAATACCTGAACGACTTCCTCATTCGTGGTTTCCAGCTTGAAGTAATCGAGGTTCGAGGGGAGTTCGCGCTGTTCCTCAACCGTGGGTTTGGAAGGCGAAATCATGGCAAACCATTCTGGCTTGCGACTATGAATGTATGCAAGGGACGCGGAGAAGCTCCGTTCTTTATTCAACTCATCACAGGACATTTCGCTTACCGGCAAGTCAACGCCGGCAAGTCGTGAATTCGGATGAGACTCATCTGGCAACACGTGAGCGCCTGCGATCCTTCCCCAAGAGTGGGAGCCTACCGTAAACCTGGGGTTCTCGCCGTGAAAGCGAAGTTGCCGCGTCCAATCATAAAAGTGGTTATAGACAAAACCGTCGATGATAAATTCGTGGATGACCCGGTTTTTGAATCTGGGTGTGACGATCTTGTCGATGGCACCTATCTCAAATGTCTTTCGCTCGGGGACGTCCTTATAGGTCGGACCAGGCAGAAGCCAGCGAACATCGAGGCAGCTTTCAAGAAAAACGTGTACTCCGTTGACCGTCCCGAAGCTTTGGACGACGAGCGGGTCTTCGAGGTCATCCTGACCATAGATGAATAGATCGTTGTCTTTTCGCACGATGCGAAAGGCGTCGAATTCGAGGTTTTTAGCTGAAAATCCGGCAGCTTGCGCTTGTTTCGTGGCACCCAGACTGATGATGTTGCCTGCGGGTGCGGAGGCAGCATCATCCCGCACGATCTCCAACGTTGTTCCTGTCGCAAGCTCGATGTCGTCACGCAACTCCGTGGCAGCACGCTTGAGCTGAGAGGATGCATCCGCAGGGATGACGATAGTGAGACCGGAAGCCCCTGGGCCGCCGAGGACCAGGGGGGCGGCGCCGTTTGGATCGTCACCGCAGGCGTTTGTGGGGTTTGCACCGTCTTCTATACCCCCTTCGGGCGTGCCACCGCTTCCCGCCGCGCCTCCGTTTGCGGTGCCACCGGCACCGGCTGAGCCATGGTTGTCGCTTGACCCCGAGTCGCCGCAGGAACCAAGGCCAAGCGCAAGCAGAAGCGTTCCAAGGATAGGCGAAAAGGTCGAGTATTTCATGGGACTCCGGAAATAACGGCCAAGGGAATTTCTCATCCTAGCACAGACGCAACCGTAGCGGCGACACCGAACATTGTATATGAAGTGACCCAGTGGTTTGGCAAGCAGAACGGGAGCAAGCGTGGCTCCGGTACGAAAGTTCAGCTATCCGGTTAAACAGCCTTTTATCCACTACAGTGCATCAATCTCTAGCGGCAGATGAACTTATTCGCACCCAAGGTATCTTTTGGATTCGCCATGCGAATGCTTACTCGACCTTGGTTTTCGGTCAATTGAAGTCGCGTATGGGGATACAATACCCCCACTGCCTGGTCTGCATGATCGAGCAATCGTAGCTCATTGGTTGCGACCTTATAATCACCCACATAAGCATTATTTGAGCTATCTACCTTGAAATTTGTGCCTTTTCTCAAGGTAAATGTTATCGTAAAGGCATCGGCCCGCGCACCGTTCAGTTCGATCTTCGCCCCAGCGTAGAGCAATCCCCGGCCCACTCGCAGCCCAGTTTTATCGTGTACCTCATAGGTCGCCATGTGAGGGCTTTGTTTCATTTCATTGGAGACTTCGAAAACCACAGTGGCAGGTCGATTGAAATAAATGAGCACAGTTTTATCGCTGCTCAAGGGTGCGGGAAGAACCCCCTTGTTTGAGCCAACACTGGACACCAAAGCGATCGGGGGAAGCCGATTGGGCAACTCATCCCATTTAAAGTTGCGATCATTCTGGAACGTATTGGTGAGTTCAGGGAAAAGCTCAAAGCTGGTGGCCAAGCGTTCCTCGATGGGCCGATCGTGCTCAAAGCGTCCACTCAACAAGTCATCCACCGTGGCATCGTCATGGGCAAGCTGCGCCGTAAAAGCATCGTCCACCTGGTGGAGACGCCAAGCCAATACCTGAAGATTCATTCGAAGGAGGCTGAGCCTTTGCCCTTGCTTTCCCGCTTGCTCCTCGGGCGAAAGCTGAGCCGCTGCAGAAAGAAACAGGTTTTCCCACTGAGGGTACTTATTCACGAGTTCATGCAAAAGGTCGCAGTTTATCACCCCAGCTTGTACTGGCCCCTTGGTTCCCGTTTCATTCTCGTCTTCCACGGGGTCATCGATGTTTTCATCCTGGTCATCATTGCTCTGCCAAGCCGGATCGTTGTAATAGGTACTGTAATCAACAATAAGCTGATCATAAAACGCCTTCATACCCGCCGCGGCGGAGCCATAAGCTCGTTCAATCCACTCATCGCGGATATCCAAAGCGGGTCGTTCCGGCTCAATCATCTTTCGAGCAATGACATAGTTGGAAAGACCAGCATTGCTAAAGGAGCGAGCCCCATAGATATGGTCGATTCCAGAAACACCTGTCTCGAGCAGCAACGCAAATAAGAAATCAATCGCATCCGTGGCCACGGGGGTAACCATCCCCGACGAACCTGCATAACTGCGATCCTTGCCCCCAACCTCGCTCTTTGCACCCATAAAGAGCTGGAAGTTGTTCCCATAGTAATACCATTCCTTATTCTCCATTCCGCGATACTCTTGGGTGCGGGGGTCACTGGACGATAGACTGGGAATGAGGCTCTCCCAACCGCAAAGGTTGTAAACCATGACCTTACGCACATCAGGCCGAAGCATCGAATACCCACCGTTTTCCACATAGAACGGGACAAAACTGGCCGATAAGGCTTTGGGAGCATACGCTCCCGTGCTTTTCCATCCAAGGGGTGGGAAACGATACTCTGAATAAAGGAACCCAGAGAACATGAGCGGCTTTCCTGGAACAACCTCACACGTCGTATCCGCTCGCGCGATCACCTGTTCATACCAGTCAAGAACGAGCGGAGTACGCAGCGTTCGACCGCTGAGCAGATGGCCCTTGGGCACCTCTCCCAAAAACGCGTTGCTTTCCGGGCTCATGCTGAAGGTTTTGCTCCCGTCGCTTGGCGAAAGTGAAAAGGGTTTGAGATCGTTGCACTCCACATTGGCTTGATCCGCAAAAAACTGCTGAACCTCTGGATGGGTGCTTTCTAATTTATCGTGATTGGTCGTTGGTTCTTTGCGGATACAGTTATTGCCATTCTCATCGCAGACGAGAGCAAACCACCCCGGATGAGCCTTGTAGGCACTTTTCACGGCATCGCTCTTGACATTGTCATTGTTGGGCCCGTCGACATGGTGATGATTAAAAGGCCCGGACTGGATTCCATCGTCGTTCTTATCATAACCTCGATTGATGACCTGCCACCACGCATGGTTTGCCCCTATCTTGACAGGTCCGTCTTGACGTAATGCCGCTCGCCATTTTTCAATGATGGCGGTTTGATCAATATCCTCATCGGTGGTCACACTGGACAGGACGCGCGCTGCAAAACGGTGAGTCCCCGTGTAGTCGATAGCGCCAATGGCAATCTCGTTGGCTTTGGGAACGTCCAAGCCAATCGAGCCAGGCAAAAGCCAACGAGCCCCCACACACTCTTCCAGAAAGTCATAGACACCGTTTGCGGTCCCTCGACTAAAGCCGTTTCGTGACGTTCGTTCCCCCGAGGTATACCCCACATCCCGACCAAAAATGTACAGATTCCCATTGCGGGAAATCACCCGCCAGCCATCGTAAGGAAGCGATATTGCACTTGTTTTTTCGCTCGCGGTAAGGTCATGATTCGCAGCATCTTGCAACACGCTCGTGGCCCCCAAACTGATGAACGGTCGCCCCTGGGCCCGATACGCAGCGACCGTATTTTTGTCGGCCACCGAATCCAAAATCTCTAGCAATTCTCCCTCAGGTAGCAAACCCGCCTCACGAAAAACCTCATTAAAGGCTTCGGCTGCTGTGCGAATCCCTAGCTTGTCGTTCGCCTTGAGGCCCGGCGTAAGGATGAAAGGCCTCATCGCCGCCACATCGGAAGAGCGAAGCAACACAAAGGGGGTGCCGGCTCCGCACTTTTGCTCATGAAGAATAGGATCAGGCAGCCAGCGTTTTTCACATCCCGGGGAATCGACCGCAGAACTTGGCTTTCCCGTCTGCGGGTCAATGCCTACACAGAACGTCCCGGGATAAACGGGGAAGCCCTCCTGTGAATCCTCACACGCGTCCGATTCCGTGCTCGAGTCAGATGTGTCTGTTGTGTTCGAGTCGAGTGTGTCTGTTGTGTTCGAGTCGGTTGGGCTCGCGTCAGAGGCGTCGGTTGAGCTCGCGTCAGAGGCGTCAGTTGTGCTCGCCTCAAAGGCGTCGGTTATGCTCGCGTCAGAGGGGTTCCCGCCCGAGCCTCCCACCAGGTCCCCTCCAGATTCACTGGAGTCCTCGCCGCAGCCCATCAGAGCCACACCAAACGGAAGCAGAATCGCCAACCCAAGGCTTCGTCGCATAAGTCACCTCACGTTCCCGAAAACATCTTCGGGCACCCGACGTGTGGGGCGCACGCTGTTGCGGAGACACCAGCTAGACTGCATTCAGACCACTCGTTTCACGGCTTCGAACTCGTATCGCGCCTGGTTCTGGCGTGAGGCGAGCTTACCCGCTCCTGGCGGAACGTTTGACTATACCACCATGACGGCGAGTTGACTCTTAAATCCGCCTCGGCGGGAGCTTTCGTAGCCGATGGGGGAGTGCCTCCGCGTGGTGTTGGCGCAGCCGTGACGTAGGCACCGGAGCAAAGTCCCAAGGAGGTTTTTCCGCTAACGCCCGTACATCGCCGCCCGTCACTCGAACAGGGGAAATCATCGGAAACGCTAGAGAATGGGGCTCAACAGATGCGCTGCCCCATCGAGGACTTTCGTGCGCCATGGTCGTTGCAGCACTTCATCGAGATGGATCTCGTTCGATTGAGCCATATCGGATTCGAACAAGGAGGCGATGGCGTGGTTGAGCGTGGGGTCTCCCACCACCATGCTGGCTTCGAAGTTGAGTCGAAAGCTCCGATTGTTGATGTTGGCGCTTCCCACGAGGGATAGCTCCCTATCGAAAAGGACTGCTTTGGCATGAAGGATTCCCGGCATGTACTCGAACAGTCTGATACCAACGTCCAAAAGGTCCGAATAAAAGGATCGGGATGCCCATCGACTGATTCGAACGTCACTGCGACCGGGAACCATGATGCGGACATCGATGCCTCGAAGCGAAGCACTACGCAAAGCCGCGAGGATTGGGGGATTGGGGATGAAGTACGGCGAAACGATGAACACTCGTTCTTTGGCTTCATTGATTGCCATGAACAGCACGTCTTGCATTTGTTCGTATCGGCAATCAGGTCCACTGGCGACGAGTTGACAAGTGGCTTGTCCCTTCCATGGTCTGTGAGGACCGAAGTGCTCCAAATCCGCCAGGTCTTCTCCTGTCGAAAAGAACCAATCATCAGCGAATACTTCTTGGAGTTGCAGGACGGCTGGCCCTCTTACCTGAAGGGCCAAGTCTTTCCATGCGCCCGCATATTCATCTCCCACATTGATTCCGCCCGTGAATCCGACCTTACCATCGACAACAAGAATTTTTCGGTGATTTCTGAAATTGAGCGTCGGCACGCCGGCCGTAAGCCCTGGTGGTAAAAAGCGCGCTACCTGCCCCTTGGCCGCGATCAACTCTTTGGCAGCCCGTGGGGTCATCCCCCAGGAACCAATGGCATCGCACAGCAAGCGAACCTCGACGCCTTGTCTGGCTTTTCGCTCCAATAGCCTCAGAAAATGGCGACCCGTGTCGTCGTGATTCCAAATATAAAAAAGCAGATGGATGTGGTGTTGCGCCGCCTCGATGGCATCGAGCATGGCGGGATAGGCTTGGGCTGCATCAACCAGCAATTGGACTTCGTTGCCACCAACCGGTGCAAAGACGCCTTGCCGATACTCTTCCGAGAGGCGCCGAAGGGGGAGCAGCGGAATCGCACGATAGGCAGGTGCGGCCGCGCCACTTATAACCGTTTGAATTTTATCAGCAATTTCTCCAGTTGAGGCTCGACGGCGACGGCGTTGTCGTTTGAGATGTCGCCGTCCAAACGCCCACCAGAGGATCATTCCCACGGGAGGGAAAGCGACCATGGTAAGGATCCAGGCCAGGGCGGCCAAGGGGCGACCGGTTCGTTGCACAAGGACGCTTGGGATGCTCAGCAGGGCGAGCAGAAAGAAAATGAAGGCCACCAAGTCGAGCCAGAGCAAAAAATCATGCATCGAAGTGATGTTCATCTTCGGTGGCCCTTGGTGTCTTTCGTGGCGCGGCCACGCAGCGTATCAAAAATATCAGCAGTAACCTGAAGCCATGGTGGGATGACGCTGCACGACGCTTCGGCCGAGGCGGCTGGGAAGTCCATCACGATGAACCATGCGATGGCGGGTCTGGCTGGACGGCTTGCTCCTGGGGGAAACCCGCGCAAACTCGCGATATATGCCCGGCTTTTCCTGCCGTGGTAAGCACGAGTAACGTGTCTTTCGCTTCGATTCGTGTCGATCCCTTTGGATTGGCAATGGTTTGATCGTCGCGTCGAATGGCAAGCAACGTTGCCCCATGGCGATTGCGAAGATCGAGTTGCGCCAACGTCCGACCCGCCAGCTCCGAGCCTTCGGCCACCGAGCAAGCCGATACTTGCACGTCGGGGATAGGCACTTTGCAGGACTGTAAAGTTTCGGAAGAAACGGATGGGGAACGGAGTTTTTCGTATCCTCCCGCGCGAATGTCGGCAGCGAGTTGGTCGATGCGATCCCGCGGAACCAAATAGTGTGTGAGCACACGAGTGAAAATCTCCACCGATGATTCGAGGTCCTCGGGAATCACTTCATTGGCTCCAATGGCGTGCAAGGACTCCACTTCGGTAATGAAGCGAGTGCGCGTTACGATATGGATACCGGGGTTGATACGTCGCGCCACTTCGACCGCGCGACCGGCAGCCGCTGCATCCGAAATCACGACCACCAAGATGCGAGCATGGTGGATGCCAACGTGTTCGAGCACGGCTTGCTGGGAAGCATCGCCAAACGTGATGGGCTCACCTTTTTCTCGCTCGATGCGAACCGTGTCCGGATTCATTTCCACGACGGCATACGGGATATTGCTGACGCGCGCGGCGCGGGCCAGGTGTCGTCCGCTTGGACCAAAACCCACGATGATGAGATGGTCTTGCAGGGGTATGATCTCTTTGGTTTCGGGAATTCCTTTGAGGCGAGGGGAAAGGGGCAGATGATCGATCCAGGAGGCGACTTTCGGAGCAAGACCCAGGCACGCGGGAGTCGTCACCATGGTGAGAATCGATACTTCGAGAAAGAGTTGATAGCCGTTCTGATCGATGAGCTTACGATCGAGTCCTGACTTGGCGAGTACGAAGGAAAATTCACCGACTTGGGCGAGGCCAAGGCCCACGAAAACCGCCGTGCGCATCGGTAGGCCCAAGAGAAGTGTTGCTCCTCCGGCCACGAGCGTTTTGCCCAGAATGACGCCAAGCCCGATGCTCGCCACCAAAATGGGGTGAGCGGCAAGATAATGCACGTCCATCAACATACCGATGGACACGAAAAATAGGCTGGTGAACACATCGCGAAACGGAAGGATATTGCCCAAGGCTTGGTGGCTGTAATCGGATTCGGATAAGACCAATCCGGCGAGAAACGCGCCAAGAGAAAGGGATAACCCAGCCATGGACGCGCCCGTGGCGACGGCAAAACAGATTGCGATGACGCTTACCAAAAAAAGTTGTGAGTTACGCGTTCGAACGATTTGCTCGAAGATTTTTGGAAGCAGCCATTTTGCGGATACGATGAGTCCGATGATGAGGGCGAGGAACTTGCCGATCATCCATGCTGGCGGGTCGGAGGATTCTTTGGTTCCGGCGAGAAGTGGGATGGCGAGCATCATCGGCAGGATGGATATGTCCTGAAAAATCAGGATGCCGAGAGATGCCTGACCGTGCGGGGTTTCAACCTGAGCGCGGTCTTGCAACAGCTTCAAGACGATGGCTGTGGAACTCAAGGCGACGAGCGCGCCAACGAAAGCGGAGGATTGCGCTTTCCACCCCATGAGGACGGCGACCAACATGCCGAGTCCGAGGGTTACGAGCACTTGTGTGGTTCCCCCGAGCAGGACGGTCTTTTTGATGCGAGCGAGGCTTTTGAACGAAAACTCGAGGCCGATGGTGAACATCAGCAAGACGACGCCGATTTCAGCCAACACCTCGACGTGGGCCGATGCTTCGACGAGTCCGAGTCCGTGAGGACCAGCGACGACTCCGGTGATCAAAAAACCCACGATGGGTGGGATTCGTGCGCGGGAGCCGAGAAGCAGCACGACCATCGACAGGCCGAGGATGATGACAATCTCCTCGAGAATGGATACATACATCAGCGCGCATGGTGGAACTGAGCCACGCATGTGTCAACGCGTTCTCACCCTCCGTGGGCGATCAGGCCTGGAGATTTTTGCGCGCCCCTCGTAGACGGACAGGGTCCTTTGTCCGAAGCCGGTCCTGGTGATTGCCTTTTCGCCGCCCCCGCGACGTGACCCGGAACTTGTCTTGACTTGCGAAAGCTGATCGATTTGTCTATCGGCATATTCCTGTCGTTCTCGTATCCATGCACGCGGAGCGAGACCTGGGATTTGCGCTCGGTGCCGCGGACTATATTATCAAGCCTTTCGACGCCAAAGCGCTGCTGCGCACTCTATGTTGTCATCGCAGCAAGGACCGTCCTGCCCACGTTCTCGTGGTCGATAATGATGAGCCGAGGCGACAAACGCTCAAAAAATCCTCGTAAAAGAAGGTTGGCAAGTCTCGAAAGCGGATAATGGTCGCGCAACCCTCGAGTCCCTCGAAAACTGGACGCCTGGGTTGATGCTGCTCAACTTGATGATGCCTGAGGGCGATGGGTTTTCGGTCGTGGAAGCGATGCAAACAAGACCTGAATGGCGTTCCATTCCTGTCGTGATCGTCACTGTACTCGATCTATCTCAGGCCGATCTCGACCGGTTGAGTGGCAGTATTTTCAAAGTGCTGCAAAAAGGAAGTACAGCCTCGCGGACCTTCTGGAACTCGTTCGTCAACGCATGCGAGGTTGAATGAAGAGCCGAGGACGGAAGATTCGAGGAGAGCGGAACTACCGGGCGTTTGGGGGTGCCTGAGCAAGCTTCATCACTTCTTCGAAGGCGTTTTCACCAATCGGATGGACGGTGATTGGGTGTCGTCTGCGGGTTCCGAATACGGCTCGCATGACGTCGCCCAACGGCGGATAATCGCGTCCGAAGATGCGTTCCAAGCTGCGAATGACGTCGGTTTCATGTGGGTACTTTTTCGGATAGGGGGTCAAGGCGGTTGAAAACCTTCTGGCTCTACCGAAAATGATCCTATCGTGGTGTAGGGCGCTGATCGTGGCGGTTCCGATGAAGCCCCATTCGGGTTCATCCCCGTGGCCGGTCCAAAACAATACACGGTCACCTTCTTTCATGTGTGTATACAGGCCTTTCGGCTTGCTGTTTCCGATGGGCCATGCAAATTCTGGCTCTTGACCAAGCATAAAGGGCCGGATGTCCATCAGCCGAATATGTCCGTGTTTCCCGTTATTTACGCCAAACCACCAGCATTGTCCTTGATCCGTCCGCTCTTGTTGGGCATTGTCGGAGAGGTGAGGAAGGCGGGTCATCCATCCCAGGTTCCGTGAGCCAACGCGTCGGGCGGGTTTTCAGTTGCTATCCCGAGTTCTTGGCGAGCGACTGCACGTTCTTTCACCTGCTTCGCCACTGACGACAGGGCTTTTTCATCCACTGCATCCGATGTGAGCCACAGGTCTTCGAACCATTGCTGAACGATGAGGAGCAACTGGGGATCTCGAATCAAACAGCCGAGTTCATCCCGACTCGCGAAGCCTTGTCGAGTGAAGTTGGCCGACCCGAAGAGCGCCGCCTTGGAACTACATACAAGTTTGGCATGCACACCCGCTTTGTTCTTGATGGAATCCAAGTGATCGGACAGCAACGAGAGAACCGCTTCATCGACACCCGCCCCAAAGCATGCTTCGAGATCGGTTATAAGGCGAAACTTTCGACCTTCCACGAGGGGGAGCAGCACGGCTCCCCCGAGATAAGGCCCAACGATGCATAGCTCGGTCGCATCGCGGGAGACATCCTGAGCAGCATCCGCAAATACGGAACTGGGCTCTTCGTCGCTGATTGGGTGAAAAACGAGCTTATAGAGCGACGTTTCCACTTCGTGGGGCGGTTTGGAATTCACCATAACCATAATGATACAACATGGTTGCCAGTAGCCCAGCCCGAGAACTCCGTACTGGTTGGGGTCGTGCGAACTTGACTCGAGACGTTCCTTGCGGTGGCAAGCGAAGCGTACATGCGACCGCTGCCACGGCACGTCGCCCAAGAGTTCCAGAAGTACTTGCGCTGCGGGATCTTGGCTTGGGGCTTTACGCGTGCCCACTGCCGAAGCTGCGAGGCATCGATGCTCGTGGCTTTCTCGTGCAAGCTTCGCGGCGTGTGCCCGTCGTGCGGCGCGAGGCGCGCAAGTCAGACCGCAGCAAACCTGGTGGACCGAGTCCTGCCCCGCGTTGCCTTGCGACAATGGGTGCTGAGCACACACTACGAGCTGCGTGTACCGATGGCACGCTGCCCGGCTCTGCTCAGTGCGGTGGTGCGCATCCTGTGCGCGGAGATTTCCCGTTTGATGCGACAGCTCGGCCAGCAACGGGGAGTCCGGCACGGAGCCACAGGAATAGTCGCGACTATCCAGTTTTTCGGTGGATCTCTCCATTTGAATCCCTATGCTCACTAACTCGTACTCGACGGCGTGTACCGAAGTGACGGCCACCGAGCCGTCTTCACCGAGACTCGGGCTCCCCCCAGAGCGAGATCGCACAGGTGATCGGTCGCGTGCGGGCGCGGGTGCTGCGAGAGTTCGAGCGACGAGGTATGGTTCGTGACCCCAACGACGCGACAAACGAGGCCGAGGACGAACCAATGCTCGGCTTCGCCCAGTTGACTCTGCGTGTCGGCAAGCTGGGGCGCGTAGATGAGCACGGCCGCGTGCAGCCCGAGGACATGGACCTGGAGGCGAGACTCGCGAGGCGAGGCAAGCCGTTTTGCCCGGAAATCGACGGCAATAGTCTGCACGCTGGGGTCACCGTGCGTGGGGACGACGACGTGGGACGGGAGAACCTATGCCGGTACGTGCTCCGTCATCCCATCAGCTTGTCGCGCCTCAGTCTCGCAGCCTCACGAACGATGGGCGGGTTGCGTACGAGATGAAGTACCCAAGGGGGAGCAGGACCCATCTGCTGATGGAACCGGTGCAACTTCTTGCGCGTCTCGCGAGTCTGGTACCTCCACCGCGATATCCCTTGGTCAGGAACGTGGGGGTGTTGTCGAGCGCGTCGCGATGACATGAGCATGCCGTGCTCAAGACCAACTACGACAAGGGCTACCGGCAACAACGTCTGAGGCCGTCGGAGACCAAGAGCACGGACGTGTCGTGTACGCTGGCGGGCTTGTCTGAAGCCTTGTCTGAAGCTGGAGAGCCCCAACCGCAACGAAGCTATTGCGGGGCCGTGGGGGCTGCGGGGACGTACGTAGACAGGGCGACGCTTCTTCGGCGAGTATTCAACGTGAATTCGCTGCAATGTCAGCGCTGCGGCGGGAGACTTCGTGTCATTGCCACCATCACTGAGGCACGCGCTCCTGACCCGCAACTGGGCTTCGCCCCGGTCTTGTTCGTGGCGTAGCTGCTGGTCGCGCAGGGCAGTGGGTTATGCGCTGCGAGTAAAGGCGGCGACGCATTGGTTTGTCTACCGATCGCGCTCACACCATGAATCCGCCCTGATTCCGTGTTGACTGCCTATACGCCGCCTTCGCGATGTGACCCGGAACTTGTCTTGACTTACGAAAGCTGGTCGATTTGTCTATCGGCCATGCGGAACCTGCTGACGCAGATGCCAAAGACGATGTAGCCCTTCATGACGACGCTGGTGCATAGCAACTTCGCCTAGCCGGATGCCCAGTCGACGCGTAAGCAGTACAAGCGCGTCGTCGATGCTAACGACACAAAATGCATCATCGAGGCGATGAAGAAGTCGGCGTAGCCATTGCCGGATGGCGCAAGACGGTACACACCTTGACGGGACGTGACCGGAAGCACACACTTTGTCGACTTTGCAGGGCTGCGCCCGGTGGATTCAGGCGCGGCTGCACCCTATTGATCAGGAGCCAGCATGCCAGAGTGGATACGACTGACCTGCGAGCCCGACGACGAGGATGAGTTCAGGTACGCAGAATTGCTGTGCGAGGGCAACAAGCTCTACATCCGATGCGGCCGGGCCGACGGCAAAGAGACGGTCGAGATCAAGACGCTCAAGACCGAGGAGTCGGCACGACGGAGTCTGACGACTCGCATCAACGCTTTGCGTCGCGAGGGGTATCTGAGCGACGACCCGGTTGACCGACCGCTGCCCGACGCTTCTACTGCGGACGAGAACCGGCGGCGTCGACAACAGGAGGAACTCATGCGGCGCGAGCAACTCGAATCCGCGCAGCCGCGTCTGGTCGACTTCTTCAAGCAATGGAACGACAAGGGCTACGATCACCGGCTCTCGTTCTTCCAGCAAGCACAGTTAACTGGCTACTCAAGGAAGAAAGCAAACGACATCGCACAAGAGTGTCTCGGCCTCGCCTACAGGACGCTCGGGGTCGACTTCACGGGAAGAACGGTGATCGACGAGGAACATGGCACGCTCGGCTGGATCCGTGAGTACGAATTGGCGAAGTTTTACCAGTCGCCTCTCCACGTGGCCTGGATCGCATGCGCAAAAATGCACGGGGAGTTCCGCAACATCGACGGCTACTGGCACGAATGGGCAAACCTCGAGGAGTACCACCAACTCGAATCCGCCTGGAATGCGTGCTCAGCTTCTGGTGAAGGGAGCACCTGAGGAAACCACGTTGGCACGCCCCGATGAACGATGGGTCAACGATTCCGTCGGGTTGCCTGCTCTGCAATAGCGCATAAGTTAACCTTGTGGCACCTTTGCTAGCCGCTCTCGGCGCGCTGTTGCGGTATACTTTGCGGCCATCTTCCCATCCTCCAAGACGGCATCCTGAACACCCCATGTGTCCGG
>ERZ795031.12-NODE-12-length-222022-cov-17.196286_pt1 | contig 222022 bp, 188 predicted proteins | sample MGYA00375123_ERZ795031 | MGnify/ENA primary metagenome ERZ795031 (study PRJEB30166, sample SAMN05720159) | activated sludge metagenome | isolation source: anaerobic digester from wastewater treatment plant | place: USA | collected 2015-04-21 ...
TACCAATTTATTTCCATAAATAAGCGGAACGTGCTTCGTGGCTGTAGTACTAGCCTACACGCGAGCGCGGCGGATGAACGAATTCGCTGCAATTTCATCCCGAGCTTCGCGACGCCGTGGGTTGCCCCCCAGCATTTCGTCCTTACCTTGGGTCCCATCATGTTTGGCAGACCAATTCGACACCCCTGGTACGACTGGCCTGAACCTCTCGAACCTCCTTCCCGTGCCCATCCCTCGAATCCCTGGCGTACGAGCCCTGTTCGAGCAAGAACACCACGCCCCGTCCAGCCGCCTGAAACGGAAATCTCCGGTGATGGCGACGTCCCCATCCGCGGAAAACCATTCCTCGATCCCTCGGATGCACCAACTCCCTTGGGTTCGGATGACATGCCGACAACGCCTGCCACGCCAACGCCTAGCCGCGACGAGCAGCTTCGTAACGCATTGCTCGAACTTGAAGAGAGTAAGAAACGCCTGGACCGCGAACGCGACAAAGAGCGCGAACGTGTACGAGCAGACCTCGTTGTCCAACTTCTGCCCGTGCTCGATAACCTGGATCGTTCCATTCAAGCTTCTGCCCAGCGGGATACCCAAGACCCATTGCGCGAGGGCGTCAGAATGGTTCGAGACCAATTCGACGAAGTGCTTCAAGGTTTTGGACTCGAAGTATTCGGAACGGCTGGAACTGCCTTCGATCCAGCCATTCACGAAGCCATGGCTCTCGTCGCCGTGGATGATCCTTCGCAACATCGAAACGTGATGGAAATCGTTCGCGCGGGATATCGCCTGGAAGGCCGTTTGCTCCGCGCCGCCCAAGTCATCGTTGGCGATTATCGAGCACCGGAGGTCGAGCAAAGCCCGACAAGCGAAGAACAATAACCTCAGGCCGATGGCTCGTTATCCGTTTTCAACGGAGATTCCACACGAACCATGATGACGGTAATGTTGTCGCGTCCCCCTCGTTCATTGGCCTCGTCAATGAGTTGTTGACAACGAAGATCGAGGTTTTCATCGATGGTGGCGATTTCCAGAAGACGGCTGTCTGGAACCATTTTTGTCAGTCCATCCGAACAAACCAGGTAGTGATCTCCCGGCTGCGGCTCGTCGACAGTGAGGTCCACGGCGACTTCGGGACGGACACCGACCGCTTGCGCCAGATGGCGCGCCGTTTTGCCTGTTGCTCCCATGAGTCTTCCCAACGTGTGGTCTTCGGTGAGTTGGTGAAGTTCGTCATGACGGATTCGATAGCAACGACTATCGCCCACATGCGCTATATAAGCGCGCTGTTTGTTCGGGGAAAAACGCACGGCCACCACGGTCGTTCCCATGCCGCTATAGTCGTCTCTCGATTGCGCCAACTCGAGTACTTTGTCATTCGCGTCGTGAATGGCACGAACCAATTCGTCGCCTCGACGGGGCCAATCGGGCTTTGGTTCGCCTGGAAAAACATTGTTGGAAAAACATTCTCCAATGGTGTCGACGGCTTTCTGGCTTGCGATCTCACCGGCGTTATGGCCGCCCATGCCATCGGCAACCACGAATAGGTGCTGTTCTTCGACAATGAGAAAAGCATCTTCGTTACATTGCCGTTTGCGGCCACGGTCGCTTCGCGCCACTCCCACGACCAGGATAAGAGCGTGTTTTCCGGTGATCTCCTCCTCGGCAGTTTCGGAAACCAACTCTTGCACATCGATATCGAAAGCTTCTTCCTCCTCAATGGGCACATCGGCCGAGAGCTTTCCCTGCAAAAGCGCCAGAACGTCTTCCGGCACTTTTCCCATCATGGTGATTTCGGGATCGGAATCACGATCCCTTTGCAAAACAAGGGATGGGATCGCATCAGAACGAGGCGCGTCCTTGCCCGAAACAGAACCGTCCGGGGCGTTTTTGTCCGACGGCTTGGACGATGGTTTCTTTTGGTCCGACGGCTTGGACGATGGTTTCGACGATGGTTTGGGCGCATCTATTGAAGGTTGCAGGTGTCGCCAGAACAGAAAAGTGATGACAAGGGCGACAGCCATCAGGACAAGGATGAGGATCGAACCAGTTGGCATGGTTTGCTGATGGCCACCATACCTTTTCGTGCTGCTCTTGCGTGTACTTTCTTGGAGTGTGCCGCGTCCCTGACGGCAGGCTGCGGTTGACAAGGGGAAAACCATCCCCAACTTCCTTGCTTCAATGCCTTGGTTGCTCTGCCACCGATTCCCATCACGTCGATTGTTTCGTTCGAGGACGGCATGAACGCGAGCGCTTTCGACCAGCAGAACGGGGCATTGGGTTGGGAACCCATCGGTCCCATTGCCACGCGGAGAAAGGCCGATGAGTGGCGTTTCGTGCTTCGGGCGGTCGATGTGGGAAGTTGGGTTGCCGACACGCAGGATCGGCAATTCGTGCTTATGGTGCCTTCCGAACAGGCGGATCGGGCGTTACGGGAGTTGGCCGAATACGAGCAAGAAAACCGAGATCGCATTCGTGAGCGGCCTTTTCGCGATGTTCCCCTCTATCGAGATACCCGCTGGGCATTAGCGATCGTCGCTGCGCTCGCACTGTTTTTTTCCATCACAGGCCCAAGTCATTCGCGAAGCGCCTGGTTTCAAGTCGGAATCGCGGACACCGACGCCATCTTGTCCGGGGCGGTGTACCAGACGGTGACCGCGTTGACCTTGCATTCGAATACGCAACACTTGGTGGGCAATGCGCTGGTGGGAGGTCTTCTTTTCGCCATCGTACATCGACGTTTGGGCCCCGGCCTTGGGTCCCTTGTCATTCTCATGGCAGGAGCCAGCGGAAACCTGCTGAATGCGGTTTGGCATGCCACGGAACACCGAAGTCTCGGCGCATCCACAGCGGTCATGGGCGCGCTGGGAGTTTTAGCCTCCACACAGTTCGTGTTGAATCAGGTGCAGCGGTCCAATGCGAAAGCCGTCATCAAGTGGGCGCCTTTTGTCGCGGGAGCCGCTTTGCTCGGCACGTTTGGCGCCTCCCCTACCTCCGATCTGCATGCCCATGGTTTCGGCTTTCTGTGTGGTCTGCTACTCGGCTTGATCGCCGCTTTTCCCTTACGGCATCGAAAACAACCGTTACCCCTTTGGTCGCAAATCCTCTTCGGACTCACCGCCCTTCTGGTCATCACCGGAGCTTGGACCACCGCATTCCTGCTTGGTCACGCAACCCCCGTATGAGTGGGTCTTGCACTTACCCATACGGCCGTGGTTTGCTATTCCGCGGGCTGCTGCTTGAACCACGACGACCACCACATGGGCCAGGTTGACCAAAGACTCGAACAACTGCACCACTCGTTGCAAGCGGAGATCGCGAGCATGCTCCAACGGCATGAGGCTCGCGTTCGCGGATATGACGCGGTGGACCTCGACCTTGGTCGAGGCACTATCATTTTTAGCAATAATAACAATACGTTATGGACAGGAAGGGTCGAACTTATCGGCACCTTTCTGCCCGATACCAACGCCTGGAGATGGTGGTGGTTCGGCGCCGATCGGCCGCTGACTCGTTCTCCGCTCAATGCCGTGTTTGCCGCGGGACAAAGCCACGGAATTCGAACGCTGACCTCTGCTCAACCGGCGATACGAGGGAAACACGAGGCCGTCCAACTCGCCAATCTATGCGCTGCTCTCGCCAAATCCCAAGGCGTGCATGTTGTGCAAAACGCCGATCGAATGACGTTTTACGGTCTGTTCAACCTCCGTTCCTCCGTCATCGTGGCTGGGCGTGAACCGAGCCCACCACCACCGGAACCCGATTCGTCGGTCGTCCATCACGATAGTCTCATCACGGTTGGAGAGCCTCTTTCGCCCATCATTACGACTCGGCAACCGATCATGTCGATGCCACCACCGGCGTATGGCCCCTTGCCCCCCGTGCGCCCTCCTCCCCAAAAAACGCCGATTTCTGAGCCAACCTCGGTTCCTTCGGCCAGTGACAACGAGGTGCGACCGCCGCAACGCGCTCTCGTCATGCCCCTTGCCAAGGTCGCTTCGACCGCGGTGATCACGCACTTGCCCTCGGGTTTTCAACAAGCGCTGATCACGCTCGATCTGCATGTGCAACAAGGAACGAAAGCTCGGTTTTTCGTTGTCATCACAGCGTTGGACACGGAAGGAAACCTCGTGGCCGTTCCAACCCCTCACGATCTGATGGAAGCCGCAAAAGACCTCATTCTCGAGGACGCACGACAAGGCAACGGTCGATGGCGAAGATTGACCGTACGCTTGACCAACCGTCCCATGGGAATCTCCGTTCATGTCGAAGTGGTGGCCTGAGGTGCATTCCCAAGACCGAAACACTGCCAATACGCCAGTGGTCATGCAGCGGCGTCAGCGTCATCAAGCAATGGTTTGGGGCCTGCTGGTCCTTGGGCTAGGTGGCATGCTCGGCGTATCCTTCCTCGTTTCTCCGGATGATATCGATGAAGGCCGTGTGGCTCTCACCCCTGCTTGTCCCACCAAGCAATGGTTCGGCATGCCATGCCCAACCTGCGGAATGAGCCGAGCTTTTGCGTCGCTCAGCCGTGGACAGTGGGGTGAAGCGATGCGGTACAATCGCGCTTCCCCGATCGTTTACGTGCTTACATGGACGGGGTTAGTATGGGGAAGCATGAATTCGCTCATGTCGTTACATAAAGCCCGACGCTTCAGAAAAAAGGATGTGAGGCGATGAGCTTTCAGCCTCCCCCGGGATTCGGCCCCCCCCGGGAGCCGGACAATACCGCTCCACCGGATATCAGGCGTTTTCAACCGCCCCCTGGATATGGAAGCCCAGCTCCCGGTATCCCTGCCGCCGGAGGACCCGGCTTTGGCGTGCAAACCAACACCATGGCCATTACCTCGCTGGTGACGGGAATCCTCAGCATTCCTCTGCACTTCTGCTGTTATCTCGGGTGGCCCGCGGGTATCGTCGCCATCGTTTTAGGAGTGATCTCGCTGTCGCAAATCGCCAAAGACCCCATGCGCCAATCGGGCAAAGGATTTGCCTACGGAGGAATCGTGAGCGCGGTCTTGGGTTTTTTAGCCATCTTGGCGATTTTTGTTGCGTACGGTGCGGCTGCTATCTTGATGAGTCCTTGATCGCGTTCTCATTCCGAACCCCTCAATAACCCATATCGTTTGAGTTTTCGGTAGAGCGAGGGACGCGGAATACCGAGTTGTCGAGCCACCGAAGCGACATTCCACTTTTGCTGGCTCAGGGCCTCGGCGATTCGTTGTTTTTCGTCACGGGCAAATTGCTCTCGGGAAAACGTCGTTTCGGAACCGATGGGATCTGGCAACGCAATATCCTGAGCCCGCAGGACATGGCCGTCGGCAAGCAAAGAAGCACGAAGCAGGATATTTTCGAGTTGCCGCACATTGCCCGGCCATGAGTAAGACATGAGCTTGCGAAGCGCTCCCGACGACAGACGGAGCGGCGATTTTTTCGTACGTTCTGCCGCGGTATTCAGAAATGCGGCGGCGAGTTCGGCAATATCCTCGAGGCGCTCGCGCAACGGGGGAACCGTCAACTCGATGACACTGACACGATAGTACAGGTCCTCACGAAACGTTCCCTTTCGAACCTCATCGACGAGCACGCGATTGGTGGCGCACACCAAGCGAAAATCGACTGAAATCGGGTGGGTAGCCCCCAAGGGCCGAACCTCCCGCTCTTGCAATACCCGCAACAACTTCACCTGCATCGTCCACGGCAATTCGCCGAGTTCGTCGAGAAAAAGAACACCCCCATTCGCTTTGACGATCAAACCTTCCCGATCCCGATCCGCACCCGTGAAGGCTCCCTTTTGATGACCGAACAACTCGGATTCCAACAATGTCTCGGGCACCGCACCGCAATTGACGGCCACCCAAGGACCATCCCGTCGCGAACCATGAGCGTGCAGTGCCCTTGCGATGAGTTCTTTTCCAGTTCCACTCTCTCCTTGTACCAACACGGGCAAGTCCACGTCTTTGACGCGGTCGAGGACTTCGAAAACCGCTTGCAGGGCAGAGCTGGATCCTATTATATTTCGATAGGTTACGCGTGCCTTCCGGGAGGATTCGGCGGCACGAACCGCTTCGGTAAGACGTCCTATCTCCTCGGCTTGTCCCCGCGCCAAAGCTTCGACTCGCTTGCGCTGCGCGTCGAGTTGCTCGTTACGCTGCATGAGTTCGCGGAGCAGGCTCGCGTTTTCCAGAGCGAGAGCCACCTGATCCGAAAGAGCCATAAGCAGATCGACGTCCTCCATATCGAAGGAATCACGCCGAAATCGATTGTCCAGATAAAGTGCGCCGAGCACTCCCGACGAGGACATCACGGGCACACAGGCCACCGACAGCAATTGCATGGCATGCACGGATTGGTGACTTCGAAAGCGATGGTCGTCACGGGCATCCGCCGTGATGACGGGTTTTGCGTCGCGCAGGACCTTCTCGGCGATCGCTCGGCTGAACTTCACGTGGGATTTTCCAAGCCGCTGACCATCGAGGTTTCTGGCGATGGCGACGTGCAGACGCTGGGCTGATGGGGGTTGGCGGGAATCCGATTCATCGTCGAGTGGCGAAGGGTCCGGAGAGTTTGCGAGTAAGACGAAACCTCGCTCGGCGCCGGTCAGTTCGATTGCGCCGTCCATCGCACGGGTGAGCACCTCGCGAAAATCCAGGGAGGAATTGAGCCGCTTATTGATGTCTATCAATAACTCGAGTTTCTTTTCGCGACGGGATCCGTGGTCGCGAAAGGGGCCGTTCGACGGGCGAAGAACAAGGGCACGACGAGGATGATTCCAGAAGGATTCGCGCAGGGTGTCGGGAAGGCGCGCCGCGGCTTTTTCCCAGGTTTCACGGGCATGATCGCGGCTTCTATCTGCGAGCCACCGAGAGCCTTGCTGTTGCCACACGGAGGCGAGGAGCCAATGCGCTTCTGCCAGCAGTTCGTTTTGTCCCAACGATTCAGCTTGTGGCACGACTCGTTCCGCGGTCGCCAGGGCCTGATCGCCTTTTCCCGAGGCCAGATCCAGGCGCGATTGAATCAATTCGGCGCGGATCTGAACGTCGCGCGCATCGAGGTCGACGAGACAAGAGCGGGCACGTTGAAGCAGCTTCGTGGCGTCGTCGAGGTCGGTTTGCAGCAACGCGACATCCGCCAATTGAAGCAGGATTTCCGCGCATTCTCGCTGACTTTCTTGGGTTTCGTAGGCCGTAAGCGCCGTTTGAAAAGCTATTTTCGCGCGTTCGAAATCCCTTTGTGCCGTGGCGACTTCGCCGAGCACCGTCTGCGCGGCGGCTTCCATCAGGGGTTGAGCGGCGCGACGACAAGCCATCAGGCATTGTTCGGCCATGGTTTTGGCCCTCTCGAATTGGCCGACATCCGAATAGAGTTTGGCGAGGTTGAAGCGCAGGACGGTTTCAGTGCCCGATTGCCCCAAGGCTACGGCCATTCGCATGCCTTGATGATAGCTTTTCACGGCCGCTGCCCAGTTGCCCTGTTGATGGCAGAGGGTACCCAGATTCAAAGCAGCGGTGGCCACCATATCCAACAGTCCGTGTGTTTGTGCGTGCTGCAACGCAAGACTGTATCCTTGCGCAGCAGCTTCGAGGTGACCGGCTCGGTAATCCACAAGGGCTCTGCTACCCAAGGAGCGAACCCGACGTCGCGGGTTGTCGTCCTTCCGATCGTCGCTCGCCGTCCGTTCGAACAAATTCCGCGCCCCTTGTGCATCACCGAGATAGGAGCGCGCCACGGCAGCCGCTTCGAGCAAGTCCGAACGCAATTCCTCCGTTTGCACATCCTGCAGGCTCTTCTCACAGACGTGCAAGGCATCTCGATAATGGCCTTTTCGCGTGAGAGCGCGCGCGAGTTGAAACGATAAAGCGGCGTGTTGGTCCGGTTTTTCGGCATCCGCACGCGCCGCTTCGAACCAGACGATGGCGTCATCGAGACGGCCAAGGGCGGTGGCACAGGTAGCTAATTCCTCTTTGATTCTAAGCAATTGCGGCTTCGAGGCGGTTTGGGATAAGGTCCACAAACGAGTCCAGGCCCGTTGTCCATCACCGACCTGTTGTTCCAAACGCGCCATCAGCAGTTCGAGTTCGGGATCGGTTTGTCCACGGAGCACAGCGCTCGCGGCTCGATGCCATGAACGGGGTGCGCCATCGAATAAATGCTGCATGTCCATCAGGCGATCCCGAGCCTCCTGCCAATCACCAGCGTGGGCGAGGTGATATACGGCCCGGGCATTGCGCTCACTTGCCTTGGTTTCGGTTTGCGCTTCGCTTCTGTCCAGCACGAGAGCCGCTTGCCTGTGCAGATCTCGCACGACGTCATCGCCCACCACGCAAAGCAAGCTGTCTGCCTCACCGAGCCGTCGCAATTTCCATCCGAATGGTTCGGATTCCGCCAGGGAGGCTTTGACGAGTTCGTTGGCCGCTTGCAGGGAAATACCGAAGGATTCGAGCTGCTCGCGCGATAGTCCCTCGCCTCGGATGATGAGCATCCCCAACAGCCGCTTGGCTTCGAGGCTCAACGCGTGAGCTTTTTCGATGCGATACGACGATGTGGGGAATTGAGGACCCGATACCAGTAATTTTTCGATGGAAAGATCGTCGAGTTCGAGACGATCGAGCAAATAGCGCACGGAGGCTGGCAGTCCCTCACTGAGAAGATGAATGGTTTGGATGGCGTTATCGGGCAACGATTGGCCAATCCAGGCATGAAGTGCTTCCAGATCGAGAGGTTCGAGGGAAAGCGAGATGGCTTCGAGGGTTTCGCCAGGCGGCTGCGTGGAAGACACCACGGCCAGCGATGACGACGTGGAACGGATGCTTCGAAGCAAGACGGTCAAGGCGGTGGCTTGCTCTTCCGACAAGCGATCCGCATCGTCGATGACGAAGACGGTAGGAAGCGCCTCAGCCTCGAGTTGCTCGTGGGCTTGCACGATGGCATCAATGCTTTGCCGAGAGAGGGGGGAGCCCGTGGCAAGCGACAACGCATCGTGAACCGCCGAGCCTGCATGGCAATTGACCTCGAAGACGCGCGCTCGCAGTTGGGCTTCCCATTTGATTTCCTGGAGCAAACGGGTCTTGCCCGCGCCTTTCTCCGCCGTAAGCCAGACGATTCTGGAAGAGGGGCGTTGGCCAATCAGGTCATCCAATTGAGTACGAAGGGTGAGCAAAAGCTTTTCACGTCCAGCCAGGACGCCATTTCGACCGAGGGTCCGAGCGGTCTGCGTTGGGGAAATACCCAGGGTTTCGAGGACTTCTTCCACGGAACAGGGACGATTTTCGACGTTTGGGTCCGTCATTCGCTCCAGCAAGGCATCGACAGGAGCCGGAAGAGCGGAGGCGAGATGGGGTCGAAGCGCATCAATGGTTTTGGCGAGGGAGAATAAGTCGGCTCTGCCATCGGCGGGTTGCCCGGCCATCAATTCGGGAGCGAGAAATCCACGGGTTCCGAAAAGGAGAGGCGATGCTTGCCCGATTCGACCGGTGCAACCGAGGTCGATAAGTACGGCGCGTCGGTCGGGGCGAACGAGGATGTTGGAGGGTTTCACGTCGCCGTGACGAAAACCTAGAGAATGCAGGCATCGCAGAGCTTCGAGGACATCGGCAATCGCGGGTTCGAGGGTCTTCCAGGAGGCGTGATGGGCGGCGTGGTCGAGGGGGATGGCATCGATCGGCTCCGTGGACATCAGGCAGAGGGGATTTCCTTTGGGGTTTTGGATATAAGCGAAGTCGTGGACGCGAATGAGGTTGGGGTGAGAGAGTCCCCGCAGGACGAGAAACTCGGCTTGCAGGGTGGCGCGCAGGGTTGGGGAGGTGTGGTGAAGGATTTTGAGGACTACGGGCAGATTCCAGACGAGGTCGAGGGCGCGGTAGGTCGTGGCGGCGCCACCGTGGCCGAGGATATGGGAGATGCGGTAGCGATGCAGGAGCAGTTCACCGGGTTGGAATGGCATGGTACAGACTCAGGATTGACCGATCACAACAAATCACAATGATACATATTGAAACACATTTTTGGCCTATTGGCACAATAGATTTCGCGGGGAGCAGCAAAAAACTGGGCAAATCCCAAATTGGAAATGACTGGCATCGGTCTTGCTAACCGGAAGAGGTAAGATGGCGGGACAAGGAAAACAATCAGGCTGGTGGATCGTGGCGAGCGTCATCGCGGTTATGGCTTGCGAAAACGCGATCAGCCCGCAACCTGAACCGCCGGGGCGCGGCATCCTATCGATCGATCCAAGCGGTATCCAATCCTGGATCGAACCGGATTCAAAAGGATTTGTTGGACTTCGGGGAGCGCCTGGTTGCGCCAAGCCAGCGGGGGCCACCGTTCGCGCAACTCCCCTTTACACCCCGCAAGACCCAAATCAATCCGTGATTCACGCGGATGGCAGCTTCGAAATCCCGCTCGCGATGGAGCTGGGCGATGAGGTGCGCTTGCAAATCCACACCGATTTCCTGCGCTCCGAGCCTCTGGACCTTCAGGTGGCGGGTCATGGCGTTACCATGAATCCGGTATCCCATCCCCTTGCCTGCCTGACACTCGTCCCCTCGTCGGAACTCGATTTGACTTCCGGTTCCGAAACCGTACTGGCAATCAACGGATGCTCCACCCCGGTGGTCCTCGAAACACCCACATTTCGACGCTCCACCCAGAGCATCCGCATAACCGGCACGTCGTGGCCGGTCACGTTGCAACCTGAAAAAACGTGGGAGATTTCCTTCGAAAGCGACGAATCCCCTTCCGGATTCGAAGAGATCGTGTTTTTGCCCATCGCATCTCCGCAACGAGATCGTCGAGCGATCACACTTTTTGCCAGTCCCAAGTAGGGAATGAAACCCACAAACAAGGTAGCCCACAAGGAGCAAGACAATGGATCGCAAATACAAAATACTTATTGGAATCACATACTTGGCTCTCGCCGGATGCAGTGGCACCACCGATGTTCTGGAAGGTCCGGACTCGAACGAGGGTACGGTCGTGAGTCAGAACAGCGCGGTCAGCGATTGCGGAGGTTTCACCTCATCCGGGCAGCAAGCTTCGAATTATTGCGATGCCGAAAAGTTGCTCTGGTCCTTCGACAAGGCTGCAGGCGTGTTATCCCTCGTCAATACCCGCGTTGTTCTCAATTGCTGCGGCGAGCATTCCTTTGACGTTGTCCGCGGCACCACGGGCGTCTACGACGCGCTCGAGACGGATACGGTCGGCGGCCAGATGGGACGATGCCGGTGCATGTGTAGTCTTGATTTCAGAACTGAGATCAAGGACGTTTCGTCGACATCCATCGATCTGGTGTTGCGGCGCCATATCACCGACGAGGGAGCGGCCAAGGAGATTTGGGCTGGAACGCTCGATTTGCGCACGGCCACGGGGGAGGTCATCATCGACGGTACGCCCGTCGAATTCGGTTGTAAGGACCAAGGTACCGAGCGCTAGGGGATGGAATTGGCTCTAGGGCGGCTGACGAACCGTTCTTTTTCGCTGAAAGGCACTCTTTGACGGCATTTTTGCGTTGTGTGGCGTCTTTGCCATCGATTTCGCCCGTGATGGGGTCTGGTGCGGGGAACCGAAGGAGAGGAATCAGGAATCCGCGATCAGTCGGGTGGATGATGGAGCCCACCGATCACGGAGAAGAGGGAAGCGGGGCCACGTAGATGCCGGCGCGTTCAGCGTCCCCCTGAACGACATACATGAGGCGCCGATTGGAGGGCAAAACGGTTTCCGTAGCGTTTTCATCGATGGGAACGGCCGTCGATGGCTCGGCAAACGTAGTTGTGGAAAGGTTGCCGTGGGCCAGGTCCCAATCATGCAAGTAAGAGAAGCCATGACCATCGGGACAGGGGAAAATACCGAAGAAAGGGGTATCCTTGCCGAGAGTCGTCTTCTCCTGGGTTTGCAAATCGATGACGGTCGGGGTCCCCAGGTCGCCTTTTCCATCGGTAGTACAAGCGAGGTAATTCCAATCCGCATCCACCCACATGCTGTAATAATGCACTTTTTTGCCCAGGGGAATCGGGGTTGGGTCAGCCAATTTCACATAGAAAAGGTCCGCCAGCCAGTTGTCGAAGTTGGTAAGGAATAGGAGCTTATTACCATCGTCGGACAAGACGGGCTCGCCGAACAGGTTGGCGCCAAGCACGACGGTTTCCCGTTTGGAAAGTGACCAATAGCGCAGTGTCATGCTTTCCTGCGTGGCATCGGTACCAAAGAGCAAGCCCTGAGCCGTCATGACCATGTATGGGAAAAAGGCGTTTTTCGCGATCTCGGTTCCGAGCACTTGTCCTTGCCAGGGATCGTTCGCAGCATCCCAAACCCACAAATCACCGGAATAATTGCCGTCCAGGTTGCGAGAAAAGACCACCCACTCCCCCGACAGACCAAAACGCGGCGACTCCACGTGGTACCCGATCCGGCCCAATGACACGGTCTTGCCGTTTTTCAAAGACTTTACGTAACCCACGGCGGTGCTGTAGTCATCGGCGGGTTCGGTAAAATAAGCCATCAAGGGCGATGCTTCGCTCCATCGGATCGAGGGGAGCGCCTTTTCCAGGAGCATTTCGTTGTGATCGTCGGACGTATCGAATAGCCATAAGTCGCCCTTGAAGTCTTTGGTATTGCGTTGATAAGCGATCCACCGGCCCGAGGGGTCAATTTCCAGTCCCCACCGCGACGCCTCCGTTGCGATGGAAGCAAGTTTTTCTGTAGCAAATTCAATAGTTTGCAGCTCACCTAGCTCAGTGGTTTCGTCGGTGTCGGCAAGGAAGACAAGGCGCTGGCTGTTCTCACTGAACAGATAAAAGGACACGATTCCAAGACTATGATTTTTTGAAGTTTGGAAGTCCCATGCCGAAACATTGGGATCAGGAGAAGGGGAAGGCTGTCGATACACAAGGACGGAGCCGTTCGGGGCCAATTCCATCGAGGCGTGGACATGCTGTGCGACGGCGGTGGGATTGGCGGAAGCAGGGGACCAATGCTGCAGCACGCCTTCGTCGGAGTTATCATCGTAGTCTGAGAGAAATAGGACGTTTTTGCTATCGCCACTCACGTGGACCTCGGGGCAAGGCACCTTGGAACCAAGGGTTTTCGAAGGGGAATTTGGCGCCCAGTGGGCCAGGGTGCCCCGGCACTCGGTCCCCGGATTTTTCAAGTACACGATAGAATCGGCATCGCCCACGCTATAGCGCACCCCGAGCGCCACCTTCGAATCGACTTTTTCAGCTTTTTGGCTTCCGAAGGCATAGTGATACAGGTCTGCGGTATAGTCCGTGGACGATGGATTGGAGGCGAACCAGAGGGCGGATTCGTTTTCGGTGAGTTCCACCGAATCGATGACGACGTTTTGACCGAGCACCGTATCTTGCCAGGTCGAGCCATCGACGAGATGCAGGTCTCCTGCCCCACGCATGAGATCCACGTTGGCTAGATAGATGAGTTTTGCGCCGTTTTGGACATATCCGACGGCCCCGCCCCAAGCCTCCTGGGAAATTTCCACGACTTCGTCATCGCCGAAACGCAGCCCCACGAGCGTTCCTGTTCCCGTACCCAGCGCCACATCGTGAACGACCGTCAAATACTTGCCGTCGGGGCTTGGAAAGACGGTTGCGGGAGATACCCCGTCACCCATATCGAACTCCAGGGACGACTCGAGATCCTGCACCCACAGGGAGCCGGACCCCAAAAAGGGCGAGAAATCACTAAAATACAGAGCATAAGCGTCATCCCGGCCATATCCAAAGGGGACCACGCCTTCGCCTGCCCGCATTTTTCTTCCTAATCGAAGCACCACTGGATCCAAAGTGAGAGTCTGATTTTCGGTGATGACGACTCCCTCGACGTGCTCCGGTTGGTAGGACGGAAACGAAAACGAGAGGGATACGGTTGCGGCGGGGACGCCCTCGAGGGAAAAGTCCCCGTCGTTATTGGTCGTGGTGGACAGGGAGGAGCCGTCGACTTGCACCAGGATTCCGCTATGCTCTTGTTTTCCAAAGAGTTTTACGGAGCCCCGCAGGGTCCCGGAGGCCTGCTCATCGTTGTCGATGGTGTTGTCGATGGTTGCATCCGACTCGGATTGTTCCTGCCCAGCATCCGCGGCGGAGCTATTTTGAGGCTGCTGTTCCGAATCCCAGCAACCGATGGGAATAAGGGTCATGCCAAGGATTGCCCAACGTAACGAACGCATCTTGCTTCTCCTCGAAAGAGGCACATTGTGCATTGCAACAAAAAGTGGACACGAACTTGATCATAGAAGTTCGCGCTGTCAAGAAAAATTCCGGAACAATTGGTGATATTTAGAATTCCGAAGCACGATGGTCTTTAGCATTTGTATTGCGCCGCATCGTCAGCATTGCCTCTCCCCGGCTTCGGTCTATCTTGAGCGTTCCATCTCCAATTTTCGAATCGGTGGACTATTCGGAGCGCGTGGGCAGCGGGGGAAATTGTTGCTACGCAACATCGTCTTATCGAAGTTCGACCGCCAACAAGTATTCTCCCGCAAGCGCTTGTCCGTCGCGAACGAAGGTATCCACCACCAGATGGTACGTCCCCTTGGCAAGTTGCTGCTCCACCAAGGTATCTCCCCGCGCCAGGCATCCGCTGGTTCCCACGGATTGTCCGAGCAAATGCAAGTCCACATCGACATCGCCGCGTGTCAATACGACTGCCCGAAGCCGCTTCGTTTCTTGTACTTCGAGCCGATACACGAATTCCGGGCCGGATTCATTCGCGGCGCTGCAATCATAGACATCGAGCCCGTGGTTCGTCGCTTGCAGCGTGCTGCGAACATCCGCAAAAACAGTGTCCGTGATCACGAAAGGCGCGGTGATCGTGCCCTGTCCCCCTAGTTCGACCGCTTCGTCCGGGGCCGTTTCCGAGTCAAACACCGAGCGCCGTATTCGGTCGAGAGCTTGCAACGTGATTGCATTGCGAACGTTATAACCATACGCCAGCCCGGTATCCGTGAGCACGCAGGCGTTGCCGGACATCGCGTTGGGATGCACACCATCGCCAGACAGACCATGCGATGACAACGGCATCAATTCCCGGTGATAGTCCACCAGAGGGACCTGTCGTCCCTGGGCCATGCCTCGAATCACCCCATTGAAAAGCGATACCCAATCATCGTGGCTGGGATTGTCGTCGCGAGGTGGGATCGTCGACAATATCGGAACGACACCGGCTCCCATCAGCTTGTCGACCAGGTCGAACATGGCCGCGGAATACCAGCGCAGCGTCTTGACATGGTCGTCGGCAAACCAGCCGATATCGTTGGTGCCGAACATCACCACCGCGGCAGCAGCCTGCATCACTTCCATTTCCGACTCGACGGGCGAAGGCTTTCCCGACATCGCCCAGGAGGCCGTCTTTCCCCCCATCGCCGCGGTGCTCGTTCGCGCGAATGAATTTTTGCCCTCGACCTTGTTCGACGCAAACGCCTCGAGGGTATCTTGCAGTTCGGCATATTCACCCAGGTCAACCTTGGCATCGGCGAAGCAGTACAAAAAACTAGGCGAGACGGTGATGGAATCGCCTATCTTGAGAAAACGGTCCTTGTGATGCGTGGGATTCTTCGCCACGACATCGCGGAGTCTGTCGGCCACGAAGGGAGTCAACGGTGAATGCGTGCGACCCGTTGGATACAACGTTGGCCCATCGTAGGGAGGAGGCTCCTCGATATCGCTGGTTACGCCATCCTTCGTTACATCCGCCACCGCATCCGAAGATGATGCATCGAGCGCGTCGTCCTGTTGCTGGTCAAGGTCGTGATCACCAGAGCGATCGGCTCCTGCTTCGACGGAGCCATAGGTCCATGAACTCGTTCGAGCGTCGTCACCACATCCCATGCTTAGGAAGGCTGCGACTAGCAAAGAGAGTTGGGAGCGCATGGCCATATCATGGCTGGATGGCAAGCCAGGCGCATCATCCGTCTTGCTCATCGTCATTTTTCAACGAGCGATGAAAAGATAAATGCTTTGATTTCGATGAGATAGCATCTTGACGTCGCTCTTCGAGCTGGAGGTTTTCCTGCTGGAGCCGGTGAAATGCCTCCAACCGTTGTGCATCTAATTCGCCCGTATCGACGGCTCGTTGGACAGCGCATCCTGGCTCATGCTGGTGCGTGCAATCACGAAAGCGGCATGAATTCGCCAAGGAGGCGATATCCCAGAACGTGTCTTGCTGCGGATCCGAACTCCACACTTGCAATTCTCGCATCCCTGGGGAGTCCATCAGCAATCCTCCATCCTCGAGAAGAAATAACTCACGATGGGAAGTCACATGGCGTCCCCGGCCATCCGTTTCGCGTGTCTTTCCAACGCGTTGGACAGGACGTCCGAGCATGGCGTTGACGAGGGTGGACTTTCCGACGCCCGACGAGCCTACCAGCGCCAAGGTTTCGCCCGTGGCGCAGTAGGATCGTAATGCATCGACACCTTGTCCTTCCAGCGCCCGCGTCACGAGGACGGTTGCGCTGGGATCGATCTTTGCGAAAGCTTCGAGATAACCGTCGAGGTCGTTACGCAAGTCCGCTTTGTTCAAGACGAAGAGGACGTTGGCGCCCCCTTGCCGGATAGCTGTCCGGTACCGTTCGAGTCGATTCGGATTGAAGTCATCGTTGGGGCTTGTGACAACCGCGACATGGTTGATATTGGCGGCGAGCACTTGTACCTCGGTGCGTCGTCCCACGACCTTTCGCAGGAATTGGGTTCGGCGCGCGAAGACGTGGATCACGGCGGCGGCATGGCCGTCGGAAGCGGGTGTTGCGGCTACCCAATCGCCGACAGAAGGGAGATCGAGGGGACCCGTGGCTCGATGACGGAGACGCCCACCAAGGCGAGCTTGCAAAGGATTGTGGGTAGTCAGCAGCGTATAGTGCTCACGATGGGAGAGGCAAACGCGCCCCAGGGTCAGATGCGAATCGACATGGGTGCGTTGCTGTTCGAAGAACGCGGACCATCCCAGGTCTTCCAACGATGTCGAAAGCGCGATTTCGTTCGCGGCCATGGGTCCATGGCTACGCTTGCTTGGGCACGGTGGCAAGACCGCGGACAAGTCGTTCGACATCCTCAATGGGGAGCACTAGGGGAAAAACGTCGTGGTGCGGAGCCATGAAAAGAAAATGGTTGCCGACAAGCGCGGTTCGTTGGACCGTGGCTCCATGGTTCATCCTGCACGTTCGAGGTGGAGTCTGACCCCGTTGGCCATCGTGGGCGTTTTGATTGGTTGTGCGAGCACGCCGCCAGCTTCTACGCCGGCCCCTGAACCGTTCGAGCCGGAGCCGGAAGCACCCGTTGCCCCCCCAGAACCGAAGCCGGAGCCCGAAGCCGGACGCGTCGAATTGAGCACCGCCTTTCTCGTGGGAGGAGATATGCCGTCATCGACGCGAGATCAGGTGACGGCACAGGTCGTTCAAGCGATTAACGATGCTTCGTCTTCGTTTCGGAAGTGTTATGCGAAAGCCGTGGCGCGAGGACATTCTCCCAAGGGGGAAATCGATATCGAATTGCTTATCCGGCCGGGGGGAAGCATTGGAGCGCTTCGACCTGGCAAGGGAACACTTACGGAAGAGGAGTTGGTGGCGTGTACGGTTCGCGTATTCGAACGGCTCGAGTGGCCATCACCGCCTGCGGATTATTCGATCATCGCACCGATCCAATACTATCCGGAGTGATTGGTGCCATGACGTGCGCCAAGGGATGAGGCAGAGGAGATGGGGGGATCAAGGGGGCGTGTCTATCTACTTGAATTCATTGAATATTTCACCATATCAACCAGATCTTAGGAGGCCCATTTTCGTTCGAGTTCGACGAGCGAATCGAGGACTTCGTGGCGGCCGGTTTGTTTGGCGCGGGTGATGGCTTCTTTGAGAAAAGCTTGAGCTTCCCCGGATCGATTTTCGGCTCTGGCGACTCTGGCCAAGGCTCTCAGTACGTCGACCTCGCTATCGCCATCCGCCAATTCGAGGGCTTGTTGCAGGACTTGTCGAGACTGCGCGAGTTGGCCGAGATCGAGCAGGGTTTCGCCTAATTTTCTTCCGAATAGCACGGCGGCGTGTTGGGGTTGGTCGATGCCTTTGGCTGGCGGCGTTTGCCGAGCGAGGTCGACGCCTTGTTTCAGGGCTCGAGCCGCGCCTTCATCGTTGCCATGGGATTTTGCGGAGCGAGCGACATACTCAAGCAAAAACAGCGCTTCGAGACCTCGTCCCGCTTCGAGGGCGAAGGCGGCGCGTGCTTCCACGGGACGGTCATTCTCGTGGCAAACGTCGGCGGCCCGTTCGGAGAGGGCGATCCGTAATGCGGCAGGAATTCGGGCTTTTGCCACTTCTCGGAACAATGGGTTGACCCAGCACAATCCATGGCTGCGACGATCGATGAAGCCGCTGACAGCGAGGGCTCTAAGGCCTTCGTTCACATCACAAGAGTGGTCCACCACTTGGTTGAGGTGTTCCATGGGCACATCGTCGCCCAGGATGCCGAGGGCATCGAGCACCATGCGAGCGTGCAGGGGAAGAGCGGCCATTCGGTAGGAGATCACGTCTGCCAGGCCCATGGGAGGCAGGTTATGGCCTTCGATTTCGGCTCGTACGCGTTGTTCCACGAGCAAGGGAAGCACGTGGGATTGGCCTTCGAACACATCATCGCGGGCGCCGATGGCCCGGAGCGTATGGCGGGCGCTTTCCACCGGGATTCCTTGAAGGACGCGTTCCGGCAGGTCATAGCGCCATCCGATATCTTGGCGCGGGACATGGGTAACCATCAACAGCCAAGGGACGCGAATAGGGAGAGCCAGAGCGTCGGCGAGGGCGTTGCGCGAGACGCCATCGATGCGTTCGAGGTCATCGGCCAAGACCAGGACATGCCCGCTCAAGGCGCTTTGTGCGGCGCGTTCGATGGCCCATTGCAGAGCTGCGCAGGCAGCGGCCCGAAGCGTTTCCGGGGAGTGGGGGGAGGAGGCATTCGTGGTGAGAAAGAGGGTTTGCAATCCCAACACGGCTTCGGGCCAGGCGCCTGCCCAGGAAAGCGGGTCTTTACCATCTTCTGGCAAGCGGACGAGTTGGAGGATGAGATGACGCAGGGAATATTCCGATGGTTCGGCCCACCACGGGTCAGGTTCCATGCAGCCGACGGCATCCCCTTGCATTCGGGCAAACGCGGCAACATCTCGAAGGATCGAAGTTTTTCCGCTTCCGTGTGGACCGACGAGGCGAACGGCTTTGGTGCCTGTGGTGTGGGATAGACGCAATTGTTGGAGCCACAGCAGATGAGCGTTGTCTTGGGGAGCGAAAAGCGATTGCGGGTCGTCAGGGAGTCGGGGTCTGCTGGGGCTTTGCGGTCCCGACAGGGGGGGGCCCGATGGGATACGTTCACCGCAGGCTCCACAGAATTTCTGCGATGAGGTAAGGGGTTCTCCGCAAGAGGGGCAAGAGGCGGCCCTGCCGGGCACGGGGATGGTTGGATAGGCACCGGCTTCATCCAGGGACATATCCGACCCACGCAGGTCACGAAGGAAGTCCTCGGCGGATTGATAACGTTCATCGGGTTTCTTGGAAAGCGCGCGAAGGCAGGCAGTCACGAGAGCGGCGGGCAAGTGACGAGACGGCGCCAGCGTTCGAGGATCGGGAGGGGCGGTATTGAGGTGGTCGAGCATCAGTTCCATGGGTGATCGCGCTTCGAAAGGCGGGCGGCCGGTGAGAAGTTCGAATAGCGTGACGCCAGCCGCATATATATCCGTTCGCGGATCGATGGCCCCTCCCATGGCTTGCTCAGGTGCCATATAGCAAGGGGTTCCGCGAACGAGGTCGCCGGTGACAAGGGCGCGTTCGGAGCTTCCGTGGATGATTTTGGCCAAGCCAAAGTCGACGACCTTGACGAAGTCACAACCCGCCCGCGTTTGCTCGACCACGATATTCGCGGGTTTCAGGTCTCGATGAACGACGCCCAGCGCATGCGCTTCTGCCAAGGCTTCCAGCACTTGTTGAAAGATGGTGAGCGCACGCGACAGTTCGAGAGGGCCTTCTTCTTGGAGAAGGCTCCTGAGGTCACGACCTCGAAGGTATTCCATCACCAGGTAGGGAAGACCATCTTCGGTTTTTCCAAAGTCGATCACGCTAACGAGGTGGGGATGGCTCAACCGGCTGGCCGCGTGAGCTTCGTTGAAGAAGCGATCGCCCACACCAGGGTCATGTAACAAATGGGCATGAATGACTTTGACAGCCACCGTACGCCCTAGGGTTCGCTGCTCCGCTCGGTACACGGCTCCCATTCCGCCGGTGCCTACTTTTTCCAGCAGCACGTAGGCTTGACCGAGCACACGGCCGATAAGCGGGTCGTTGGGGGAAGCCTCGATATGCTCAACGGGGAAACCACATTGTGGGCAGAAACGATAGCTCGTTTCGCGCGCTCTTCCACATTGAGGGCAAATCCCGACCACGATTCTGCCCCGTAACACGTTCATTGAAACTTGACAACTCAAGCATAAGGGCTACGGCATCATTTTTCCGAACGATCATTGTTCGAACATCGTTATTTATAAGGTTTCGATTTCGTCCTTGGCTTCGGCTTCCTGACGTTTGCATCGGCATTTCGTTTTGATGGGGCGATAGAGAAAGCCAATTTCAACGCCTGAATGTCCGCTCCCGGCTCCAAACCCAACCAAGCAACAATGCGTTCCGGAACATCGAAACGGTCAGATTCTCGATGATTTCTGAGTACTCCCAGCACGCGATCCACCATATCCACCCGAATTCCGCGATCTCCTAGGACCGGATAACCCATTGCCGTATACGCGGAGGGATCGACACCAGGTTGCAACGAACAGTAGGTGGAGTGGCCATCGGGAAATATACCGACTCCTGGAAATGAAAGAAATATTCGACATAACAAGACACGTCGTGGAACAATTTGTGGGTCGAGCATCGGGCGGCTGAATACAAACCTAGAACCGAGAACAATTCCCATGTTTTTCAGGGTATTTCGATCGGAAGGGGGTAGAAGGGCCACTTGTTCTCGCGCCACGGACATGGCGACGGTGCCGAGACGTGCCGAGAGCAAATGCAGCAAGCCACGTCCTGCTGGGGTCAAGGATTCCAAACAGGGGCCTTGAAGCGGGGCGATGACTTGTTGTGCCCAACTTCTCGCAAACGCTTGTAATCGTCGTTGGATTTGCAGTTTGGGACCAGCTCGCAGGGAGTCTTCTGCGACGACGGCGACATCGGGGCGGTTGAGGTCGATGCCGCGAGACAGGCGTCCGACACACAGTCCGTCGAGCAAGATTTGACCGAGGGCATCGACTTGAAAAGACTCGAAATCCGACTCGAGGACATCGTCGATCCCATGGGAAGGAGCAGCGACCTGCGTGGCAGTGGCAAGGCGGGCTTTCCATGCGGCCAATGTCTGGAAGGGTCCTTTCTTCTTGTTTGGATGCTCATCTTCGTTGTTTGGCGACGAGCGCGCGCGGGGGGTCGCAGGGGAATACAGTCGTGGGCGCTTCTGCGTGACAAAACGTTGAATGAGCCGCTCATGCAGAGCATCGCTCAACCGGTCTTCGATCTGTCGCGTATGTTGCTGCCAGGCTCGCGGCTCATCGACCCACGCGTCATGGTTCGAGACGTAAGTCCATGTACGGATGAACGCGAGACGAAGCATCAAGGTATCGATATCCCCTTGTGTGTTGTCGACATGGGCGACCTGACGCGCGAGCCAATCCGAATCCACCAGAGCGCGTGGTCCCGCGAGTTGCAGGAAGATGTCGGAAAGCAAGCGCCAATGGCTTTCTTGTAGAAGCTGCCGATAATCTGGGATTTGACATACGTCCCACAGCAACCGCACTTTCTGCGGGCCGATGGCCACTCGACGAATCTCGGGACGCGATGCTAATTGAATCAACGCTTCATGGTCTTCCGCGCCATCGACGGGCTGCAAGGCTGGGTGCCGCGGGCGTTGCCGCAAGGATGCGAGCAATGAATCCACGTTCGAAAAGTCCAGGTCGTGGTTCCGCCAACCAAGGCGTGAAGCGGGAGGAAAAACGTGGTTTTCCAGCGCGTAGGCTATATTCTGCGAAAATGCGGGCAGGGGCGCAAGCGTGGCAAAGCTGCCATCGTTCATGAACCTTCCAGCTCTGCCAGCGATTTGTGCCAGCTCGCTCACGTCGAGTACACGTTCTTTTCGGCCATCGAACTTTCGGATCCCGGCAAAAGCGACCAAGTCGACATTCATGTTCAATCCCATGCCGATGGCATCGGTGGCGACCATGTGATGCACTTCGCCAGCTTGATACATGGCCACTTGTGCATTGCGGGTGCGAGGCGACAGGGCGCCAAGGACAACGGCGGTGCCTCCGTGGATGCGTTGGATGCGATCGGCCAGTTCGATGACTTGTGCGGTGGAAAAGGCAACGACGGCAGATCGCGGGGGCAATGCTTTGATCGAAATCCGGCCGCTATGAGTCAACCGCGATAGGCGCGGTCTCACTTGAACGGTAGCCGTCGGCACCAATTCTTGGATACGATTTCGCATCGTTTCCGCGCCCATCAGCCAGGTTTCTCGTTTCCCGCGAAGGTGAAGCATTCTATCGGTAAACACGTGTCCGCGGTCGGGGTGCTGGGCGAGTTGAATTTCGTCGACGGCCACGAAATCCACCTCACGGTCAATGGGCATGGCCTCGGTGGTACATACGAAGTACCGTGGATGACGAGGTAATTTGCGTTCTTCTCCGGTGATGAGAGCCACGCTCTGCTCACCAACCTCCATGGAAACGCGATCATATACCTCCCGCGCGAGCAATCGAAGCGGCAGACCGATCATACCGCTGGCGTGTTCAAGCATTCGCACGACTGCATGGTGCGTTTTTCCCGTGTTGGTCGGTCCCAAAGCGGCAATGATCGGCGAGCGGCCATCGTGATCGACAGAGGACATCGGTTGAATGGGCGCAATTGTAGCGAAATCGAGCGATGATGAAACGTCCGGACGCGACCATCCTGTCGATATGCGTTTCGTTCCACCCTGGTTCCCGTTGTTTCCTCGCCCGTGCCATAATGCATAAGTTTGGGTTTCTTGAGTTGGAGCCAACACCATGAATAAGCAGTCTTTGTTAATCGTATTCACCGCGTTGTCGGCATGCCTGGTCCACGGCTGCGGTGGTGATGACGGCAGTGAATCTGCCAGCAATGCAGGAAAGGGTGGGACATCGAGTGGAAAGGGCGGCTCGGGCGGCAGCGCGTTGGGGCGAGACGATGACAACGATGGTTACGTCACACCTCAAGATTGCGACGACAGCAACCCGGACGTGCATCCAGGGGCCACGGAAGTCTGCAATGGAATCGACGACAACTGTGATGGGAGCATCGACGAAGGGCTTTTGACGACGTACTATCGGGATGCGGATAACGATGGGTTTGGAAGCAATGATCCGTCGGCGCGCATGCAAGCGTGTTCACAGCCGGATGGGTATGTGACCATCTCCGGTGACTGCGACGATTCGGCGTGGGCCATCAATCCGGATCAGACTGAGATTTGGGGTAACGACATCGATGAAGACTGCGATGGGGAGGCGAACAAGTGTTATCCGGGTGAGGTGGGTTGCGATGGCAACGAGCAGCGCACGTGTGATTCCTCGGGGGGGTGGGAGCCAGGGATCGATTGTGGTGCGAAGAGTTGCCTGCCGTTGTACGGCTGCGTGGAATGCACACCGGGTGAGTCCTCTTGCGATGGCAACGTGGTGCATCGCTGTCTATCGGACGGCTCTGGGTGGATAGAATACGAATGCGATCCGTTGGTGGGCAGCACGTGTGAACAAGGAGCCTGTACGGGTCCGTGCGCGCCGGAGACGTTGGGTCGCACGTATATCGGCTGCGATTATTATCCCACGGTGACCGTCAATAGTTTGCTCGGAGGACAGGGGGGCTTCGATTACTTTCACTTCTCGGTAGCCATTTCGAATACCAGTTCGAGCGAGGCACAGATCAGTATTACGCAAGGGCCTGCCACGATTTCGAGTACGACCGTGCCCCCAGATTCCGTACAGGTCGTCCATCTGCCGTGGACGAATTTACGCACGGCATCAGCGACGATGATTGCCACGCAGGGTGCATATCGTCTTCGTTCCACGCAGCCCATCACGGTCTATCAATTCAATCCTCTCGAATACACGGCAAACGGATTCGGGACCTATACCAACGACGCTTCGCTGCTCATTCCTGTTACGGCATGGGGAACTCGCTATATGGTTGCTGCGCGTAACACATGGCAGTACAGCGGCTTCACGGTTCCCGGTTTCTATTCGGTGGTGGCTTCGGAAGATGCCACCACGGTCAACCTCATCCCATCGGCCACAGGCAGCACCATCCTTCCCGGAGCGGGACTGACCTCGGGACAAGGAACAGTTGTTCTGAACCGAGGCGATGTGTTGCAAGTTCTGTCAGGACCGTCGGGCTCTGATGATCTTACGGGCACGCTGCTGGAGGCAGACAAACCCATCCAGGTTTTCGGTGGACATTCATGCACGTATATCCCTTGGAACGTTGCGGCTTGTGATCATCTCGAGGAGTCGATGTTTCCGGTCAACACCTTGGCTTCAGAGTATATCGTCACGCCGCCCTCCCTTCCGACACTGGCGCAGCCCAAAGCCTTTTTCGTTCGTGTCATTGCAGCGGAACCAGCCATCAACGTCGTCTTCGACCCGGCGGTGAGTGCTCCCATCACGTTGAACAACCTTGGTGACTATGTGGAGATTGATGCCAACCAGCCATTCCACATCCAAGCCACGGGGCGAATTCTCGTTTCACAATACATGAAAGGCCAGGAGGCGGGAGGCAATTCGGGAGATCCGGCGATGGCGTTGGCCGTAACGAGCAGTCAATTCCGACAGAGTTATTTGTTTCACTCACCGGTCAACTATGAGCACAACTATGTGAACATCATCGCTCCTGATGGAGCCCAAGTGACGCTGGATGGGGCACCCGTCACGGGATTCGTACCGGTGGGCACGACGGGATACTCTGACGCGCGGTTGAAGCTACCGGCGTCGGGCAATGGGAATCATCATTTAGAGGCGGATCAAAGAGTGGGCATCACGGTATACGGATATGGACAGTACACGAGCTACTGGTATCCGGGGGGGCTGAACCTGACCGAACTCAACTGAACGCCAACGATATTCCGCTCGCTTCAAACCGCACTCCTCAACAATACCCACGATGTGTCCGACCGACTGATTGGCGAGACGCGGACAAGACGATCCAAACCTACAAACGATTCGTAGAAGCACAAGCGACCGTCATTGAGCTGTCGGCCATCGTGTTTACCAGGGGGCATCGGTTGCGTACGCGTTCGACCGGTGTGGGAGTATTCGTGACTCATCGATGAATCCCAGACTGTGAGGACACCCCAATCCGCTTGGTAACGGTTTCTTCTGAACTTCCTAGTCCCGTTTGCGCCTGGTGCATGTCATGATGTACCGTTGAGGTTTCTCGAGTTGGAGCCAACACCATGAAAAAGCTGTCCTTGTTAATCGTATTCACAGCGTTGTCGGCATGCTTGGTCCACGGCTGCGGTGGTGATGACGGCAGTGAATCTGTCAACAATGCAGGAAAGGGGGGAACATCGAGTGGAAAGGGCGGCTCGGGCGGCTCGGGCGGCTCGGGCGGCTCGGGCGGCAGCGCGTTGGGGCGAGACGATGACAACGATGGTTACGTCACACCTCAAGATTGCGACGACAGCAACCCGGACGTGCATCCAGGGGCCACGGAAGTCTGCAATGGAATCGACGACAACTGTGATGGGAGCATCGACGAAGGGCTTTTGACGACGTACTATCGGGATGCGGATAACGATGGGTTTGGAAGCAATGATCCGTCGGCGCGCATGCAAGCGTGTTCACAGCCGGATGGGTATGTGACCATCTCCGGTGACTGCGACGATTCGGCGTGGGCCATCAATCCGGATCAGACTGAGATTTGGGGTAACGACATCGATGAAGACTGCGATGGGGAGGCGAACAAGTGTTATCCGGGTGAGGTGGGTTGCGATGGCAACGAGCAGCGCACGTGTGATTCCTCGGGGGGGTGGGAGCCAGGGATCGATTGTGGTGCGAAGAGTTGCCTGCCGTTGTACGGCTGCGTGGAATGCACACCGGGTGAGTCCTCTTGCGATGGCAACGTGGTGCATCGCTGTCTATCGGACGGCTCTGGGTGGATAGAATACGAATGCGATCCGTTGGTGGGCAGCACGTGTGAACAAGGAGCCTGTACGGGTCCGTGCGCGCCGGAGACGTTGGGTCGCACGTATATCGGCTGCGATTATTTTCCCACCGTTACGCTCAACACCCAAATTGCGGAGCTAGGTGGATTTCAGTACTTTCATTTTTCAGTAGCCATCTCGAACACCAGTTCGAGCGAGGCACAAATCAGTATTACGCAAGGGCCTACTACGATTTCGAGCACGACGGTGGCTCCTGATTCGGTCCAGGTCGTCCATTTGCCATGGACGGACTTGCGTACGGCATCGGCAACGACGATTGCAACGAAGGGGGCGTATCGTCTTCGTTCCACACAGCCTGTTACCGTCTATCAGTTCAACCCGCTCGAATACATGGTCAGCGGATATGGATCGTATTCGAACGACGCTTCTTTGCTCATTCCTGTAACGGCCTGGGGAACTCGTTATATGGTTGCTTCGCGTAACACGTGGCAGTACAGCGGATTTTGGCTTCCTGGGTTTTACTCGGTGGTGGCTTCGGAAGATGGCACGACCGTCAATCTCGTTCCATCGGCCACAGGCAACGACATTCTTCCTGGCGCGGGACTGACGTCGGGACAGGGAACAGTTGTCCTGAATCAGGGCGACGTTCTGCAAGTGCTTTCCGGCACCTCCCCGTCTCACGATCTCACCGGAACCATCGTGGAAGCCGACAAACCCATTCAGGTCATTGGGGGACATGCCTGCACATACGTTCCTTCGACCGTCCCGGCTTGTGATCATCTCGAAGAGTCGATGTTTCCGATCAACACGTTGGCATCGGAGTATATTGTCACTCCGCCATCGCTTCCGACACTCGCGCAACCCAAAGCATTTTTCGTTCGTGTCATTGCTGCGGAACCGGGGGTCAGCGCAACCTTTGAGCCTGCGGTGAGTGCTCCCATTACGTTGAACAACCTTGGCGACTACGTGGAGATCGACGCCAATCAGCCATTCCGCATCCAGGCCACGGGGCGAATTCTTGTCTCGCAATACATGAAAGGACAGAACGCGGGAGGCAATTCGGGAGATCCGGCGATGGCGTTGGCGGTGACCAGCAGTCAATTCCGACAGAGTTATTTATTTCACTCACCGGTCAACTACGAGCACAACTATGTGAACATCATCGCTCCTGATGGGGCCCAAGTGACGTTGGATGGGGCACCCGTCACGGGATTCGTACCGGTGGGCACGACGGGATACTCTGATGCGAGGCTGAAGCTACCGACGTCGGGCAATGGGAACCATCATTTGGAGGCGGATCAGCGGGTGGGCATCACGGTATACGGATATGGACAGTACACGAGCTACTGGTATCCGGGCGGGTTGAATTTGACTGAACTCAACTGATGTGTGACGCGCGCGGGTGCAGCTCGTGGTTTACTGCCCAATTTTCGTCGCTTCTTTGCCCCACTCTCCCCCGTTGCGATAGGGGGATTGCGCGGCTCGAAGGGGAGCGATCGAGTTCCCAATAAAACGAAATTAAAGGAAAATATTCCGTCGCAGAGTGACGGCAGAAGGAGGATTTGTGCCCGTTGGCTTGCGATTTTGCAGCCTTGAAAGACGCGTCCCCGTGCGTCTTTCGACACAACTTTCGGATAGTTAGCGCAACGCTGGGGGGCTTGTCGAAAGAAAAAGCATCGCTCGATGTCGATTTTCTGGCATCCACCTTCTTGCCGCGCTAAAGCCCCGCGGCTCTCAATGGCTGATGCGTCGAAGCGGCGCATCCTGCGGTGAGAGCCGGATGCGAGTCAGCCCTCGCGGCTCGCCAAAACGATTGTGGTTCCTTTTTACCCCAGTGTCGGAGGTTCTCTGATGCCTTCAGTCCAAACCAATAGGTGTCCGGGTTCCTGCAAGAAGTCGATTCCGTCGCACCCATTTGCCCAACTCGTTGCTCTCGGAAAACAGCAAGGATTCCTCACCTATGATGACGTTCACGCTTCACTTCCGGATTCTATGATGTCAGCCGACCGTGTGAGTGATTTGATGACAGAACTCGAACGCGAGCATATCGAAGTCGTTCCTTCCCAGGTTCATGACTCAACCCACCGTTCTTCCCTCGATCCCCATCGAGACACTGAGAAGCGACTGGTGGACACAAGTGGCATGCGTGACCCCGCGGATATGTATCTACGCAAACTCGGTGGTGCTCCGCTTCTGACCCGCGAAGGAGAAGTCGAACTCGCCAAGCGTATCGAAGACGGAGAGCGGCGTATGGTTGCCGCCATGCTCCAATGTCATAGTACGATGCGTGAAATCATTCGCTTGGGGGAGCGTGTCGAAGCCGGCAAGACCCGGATAGCGGATGTGCTTCGGGACTGTGACGACGAAGATGATGCGGAGAAGGGTCGCTTCGTCCGCGTTGCCAGAGAAATCGCGGTTCTTCACCACGAGCGCCTGCAATTGCTCGAATCTGCGCGCAAAGCAAACGCAAAAGGCTCCTCGGGCAAGCGTCACTTGTCTGGTGCCGAACGAAAACTCAAGGCCGCCATTGCATTGCTTCATGACGTTCGCCTCGATCGCAAACAACTGGATCGATTCGTCGCCAAGCTATACTCGCTTCAGCGTCGAATCGACGACGCGGAAAAACAGCTCGAACGTTGCGAGTGCGAAGCGGGGATCCCTTTCAAAACCATCGTCAAGCTCATCGATCAACAAGGAAACGGGACATCTCGTTCGACTACGGGCGGCCCCAAACGTCTCGCTCTCGACGAACTCCAGGAATACGCCGACACCATTCGAACGCTCCTGACCCAAGCGCAAACCGCCGAAGAAGAAGCCGGGATCGATCGCGTTCAGCTCCGCAGTGTTCTGCGAGAAGTACGCCGCAGTCAACGAGTCTCCGAACGCGCCAAAGCCGAACTCGTCGAAGCCAACTTGCGTCTCGTGGTTTCCATTGCCAAGAAGTATCCGGGCCGAGGTCTCGACTTTCTCGACCGAATTCAGGAAGGCAACATCGGTTTGATGAAGGCCGTGGACAAATTCGACCACCGTCGAGGTTATAAGTTCTCCACCTACGCCACCTGGTGGATCCGACAAGCCATCAATCGAGCCATTGCGGACCAGGCGCGAACCATCCGTCTTCCCGTCCACATGTTCGAGGCCATCAACAAAATCGCGCGTATCACAAGGCTTCATGTCCAGGAGACCGGCATCGAACCGTCGCCCGAAGAAATCGCCGAAAAGATGGATCTGCCGGTCGACAAAATCCGCAAATACATGCGAACGGTCCAAGACCCAGTGTCTTTGGAAACACCGGTGGGAGATGATGAAGACCGTCATCTCGTCGACTTCGTCGAGGACAAACGAACGGTTGGTCCCGAAGATGGCGTCATCAACATCGACTTCAACTCCACCACGCGGCAGATGCTGCAAACGCTCTCTCCTCGTGAAGAGAAGGTGTTGCGACTTCGTTTCGGTATCGACGAAAAATCGGATAACACGTTGGAGGAGGTAGGGCAGAGCTTCAACGTAACGCGTGAACGCATTCGTCAAATAGAAGCGAAAGCGTTGCACAAGCTTCGCCATCCCAAGCGCGCTGAGCAGCTTCGTCACTTCCTGTGATTTTCCGGATAGCCTTTCACTCGATGGGTGAACAGGTCATCTTGAGCAGAGTCTCCACCACCTCGACGGGGACACAGAGACTGCCTCCTTCTTCGTTGACGGCGCCGCATTCGTTGGTTTTCTGACAGCAAGCCTTCACGGTCATCGACACGCCGATATTGGCCTTTTCACAGAGCCAATCGGTACAGATTTCCGTGCCGCAGACAATACCTGCTTCCGGTTCGGCATCGACAGGAACGCCGCCAGTTCCGCCGTAGCCGCCTGTGCCGCCTGTGCCACCGTTCCCGCCTGCTCCACCCGTTCCACCGGGGTTGGAGCCCCCCATGGCTCCCATTCCTGCTTCACCGCCATCTGCTTCGGAGGAACTATCCTCGAGTTGGCCTCCGGTGCCTCCCGTGGCTTGACCGGCAGAGCCGCCCACCCCTGCCTCAGGCTTATCAACGACAGCATCCGGGTCTTGCGCCTGAGCACAAGAAGCAGCACTGACGCCCACAACACCAATCCAAGTAAGCCATACACTCATCCGCACGGTACGCAGCATACAATCATCGTAGATGCCAGAACGGCTTGGAGCAAGGTTCAGAATCGAGTCTCAGGGTATCGTGCCTCGAACCGATCCCGTCACGTCTTTCGCGGCGCTCCACAATACGGACAGAATCGCGCTCCCACGGGGATTTGTTCACCGCAAGCACCGCACTGCGATGTTTTCGTCAGGTCGATGGGAAGGGCCGCGTGATCGGGCCTCAAGGGAGATACGAAATCTTCCACCGCTTGTCGCACCTCGGCATCGTATGCATCGCTCGGCAGAATCTGCACTTCACCCGTTGGCTGAATATCGACATCGCTTTCGATTCCGAGCAGCAGTATTTCTGGCGCGGAAGCCGTTTTTCTCCGAGTCGAAGATGAATCGGCGCCCTGCTTGTCGTGGCTTGGCTTGCCGAGTCGGACGCAATCGAAGACCAGAGCCGTGAGATTGTCGCCTCCCCCCGCTTTTTTTCCCAAAGCAATGAGCCGTTGCGCCACCTCCTCCGGTTCTGCCGTTATGCGAAGCGTTTCGAACAGCACATCTTCCGGCAAATCCCGGTACAGCCCATCACTGCAAAGTAGATATCGATCTCCCGGAACCAAGACAAAGGCTCGTAAATCCACACGAATCCGTTCGCCCATTCCCAGGGCCCGGGTTACGACACTGCGGGGAAGCCGGGCCAAAACGTCATCACCCACGTCCGGACGCATCTCCATGACATCGTTGAGTATCGTGTGGTCATGGGTCAGCACCTCCACGTGCTCACCTCGCACGCGATAACAGCGGCTATCTCCCACATGCGCAAGATACAGGCGATTCCAAGATGGGCGCAGATACGCTACCACAACCGTCGTTCCCATCCCCTTTCGCTTTTCGAACGAGCGGGAGATTTCCATGACGTCCGCGTTAGCCTTCTGTACGGCCGCGGCCAGTCTTCTTGCTTGTGTCATCAGCCCGAAACGGTCTCGTTCCGGACGAGTTTTGGCTACGCTTTCCGTGGCTTCGAAGAAGTTCTCGATCGATTTGATCGCCAGCTTGCTCGCGATATCGCCTGCGTTATGCCCCCCTGCCCCATCGGCAACCATGAATAAACACAAGTCATTGCGAACGAGAAAAGCATCTTCGTTATGCTCTCGCACCGTTCCGGCGTCTGTCATTCCAGCGGCATCGATTGATTGATTGAGAGAGGACATCGAAACCTTGGGCATCGCGTGAGTATATGAGTAACCGGATTAGGTCCAACGCAAAAGTGCAACGCACGTGAAACTCCCATCCGTCATGGAAATCGGAGGGGTTCGTGGTGTTGGCTCCTGCGACATGAGGATTAACGGCCCTGCGTGCCGGGAGCATGTTCGCCTCGAAGCACGCGTTCGTGAAACAGAAGCATCTCGTACACGCCAGGGCCGCGATTGAAGTCGTAGGAATGGTCTCCTGGCACGACATCGAGCATGGGTTTGACTCCTTCCGCTTCCATCCTTTTGGAGATCGTTCGCGTGGACTCGAGGTAATAGTCGTTGTCGCTCGTGAGCAATCGTACGGTGAGGCTCGGATTTTTTTTCAATGCGTTTCGCGCTCTTTTCGCCAACTCCGGAGCGTCTTCCCCATCGAAAGCCGGCTGTAATGCACCGATCGCCCCAAACGCCTCAGGCCGAGCCAATCCAACCAGCAGGGAAGCGCGCCCCCCCAAACTAACGCCATCGATGGCCGTGGAGGCTGGCGTTCCCATTGCCGGAGCCTGTTCATATACTTGGGGCAATAGCGTATCCACGATGAAATCCGCGAGCAAAGACTGAGAGAACGCTTCCTTGCCTTTGAGGTACTTGTGCGGTGTATACGGACACACCACGATGAGACCTCGAAAGGGTTGCGCAAAAAGAGATTGATTCAGCATATCGAGCCGTTTTTCCGAGAAACGATGACGAAAATCAGCGTTCGTCAATGGTGGAGCGTTCAAGCGACGCAACGCCTTGCCGAGCCAGTAGTCATCGACCCAGCCGCGCGCCCCTTTGGCTGGCCCTTTCAAGGCCTCCCCTTGCCCATGCATCGCGATCAGCACCGGTAAACGGTGATGCGGACTTGCCTCTCGGGGAACCACAACGACAGCTTGCATGGGTCCCACGGGGGTGTCGTCGAATCGTAACGTGAATTCACGAACCTTTCCCGATGCCCTGCCTTCTTTGTTTCGAATCTCTTCGCTCACGGAAGAGGATGACGCGGCAGACGCAAGTGAAATCGCTGGTTTTGCTTGCTCCTTCGAGGTAACGGAAGCCACGGTTTTTTGCGTTTGCACGTCCGACGGGGGATGTTTTTCGCATCCCAGCATGGTGCAAACCATGGCCACAAAAACAATCACAGGTCTCACGCTTGCACCGCTACCATGAATCATCGCTCTGGTCACAGGGCTTGCGACCCTTAATGTCGAAGCTGTACAAGGGTCTAGCCGAGGAGACGATGAATCCACAACAGGAACGAATCGCGCAAGCATTGCATGTACAATCCGTAATCGACGCCAAGGTCACGATATCGGAGATCGTGCGTTTTCTAAGCAGCTACCTGATTCGTTCGGGAGCGAGAGGGTACGTGCTTGGAATCAGCGGTGGTCAGGATTCGACACTATGCGGCAAGCTGGCCCAATTGGCCGTTGAGGATGCGCGTCACCACTCGGCGCTCCCGATATCATTCTGGGCGATGCACCTTCCTTACGGTAAGCAGCGAGATGAACAGGATGTGAAGCTTGCGCTTTCGTTCATCGAGCCGGATCGCTTGGTAACCGTAAATATGCAAGCCAGTGTGGATGCCTCGGTCAGAGCGTTGGAAGATGGGTTGGGCGAGCCGTTGTCGGACTATCACCGTGGCAATGTCAAAGCCCGGGAGCGAATGGTGATGCAATACGCATTGGCCGGAAGCCATAACCTGCTGGTGTTGGGAACGGAGCATGCCGCGGAAGCCGTTACAGGTTTTTTTACCAAGTACGGTGATGGTGCATGCGATCTGGCGCCGCTGGTCGGTTTGACGAAACGACAAGGGCGCCTCTTGCTGCAATCTATGGGGGCCCCCGCGCGGTTATACGAAAAAGTGCCGACCGCGGACCTGGAGGATTTGAGGCCGCTCTACCCCGACGAGGCATCCTTGGGAATGAGCTATGAACAAATCGATGACTACTTGGAAGGTAAGTCCGTCGATGCACAAATCGCCAAGCGCCTCGAAGCGATCTATGTCGCAACCAAGCACAAACGAGCGATGCCCGTCACCCGTTTTGGATGAGGCTCACCAGGGGCTCGTCGTATCGAGTTCTTTGATCCGATCCCGCGCGCTTTTGGGGTCTTCTTTTTTTTCGGCAGGCGGCTTGGCTTCAGGGGGCGATGCAGGCGGCTGCTCTTGAACCACCGGCTCAGGTGCCTTGGGATCCAGAACGCGGGGAACAACACCTCCGGTGCGAACCGGCTCCAACTCGACCACGAAACTCGCATCCCGTAGGGCAGCCACTTCGACCGTACGAGGGACAAATCCTGGCGCATGTGCGTGAATTGAATAGACTTTTCCATCCTGCACCACGTGCAGAGTCGACGGATTGTCTTTCATCGGTTTTCCATCGATGGAGATGGTGGCGTTGCTTGGGATGGCTTTGACAGCGATGGTGCAGCTTGCCGCCGGAACCATTGGTTTGGTCGCTTCGAGGGAAAGCGCTGGCGGTGGAGGATTCGACGGTTCGGAAGGCGCGCTCATCTGCTCGGCAGAAGCTACGGTTTCGGGCGGCGTTCGCAGCAGAAGCGCCGTAGCTCCCGCAAGAATCGCCAGTCCGACGACAGCCATGATGACCGCCGCTCCTTTCCGTTTCTCAGGGCGTCGAGAAAGCCGCATCCCAGACAAGGAAGCGTCGGAGTTGACGGAACGAATCGAACTTTGGGAATCCTCGCTGTGGGGGTGCGAAAGGGTTCCCGTCTGTGTTCGGTATCCAGATTCACTGAGTGATTTCAGTTCGGTTTCAAGTGTGCGACTGAGCATTTCACGCTCGTCTTTGAACAGGTTCGCCACGAAAGCTCCCACATCGCGTGTGGAAACCGACGATCTTGCATCGATCGCCGCCTCGATGGCGTCGTGCATCTCCAGCGCGGACTGGAACCGTTTGGAGGGATCCACTTCCATCGCCTTGAGGCAGATGGCTTCCAGATCCGCATCCACGTTTTCACAAACATCACTCGGTTTGGGAACATCGCCGTTCAACACCGTGAGCAAGATTTGGCCTTGCGCTTTTCCCTTCCACCATTGTTGTCCGGTCACCAACTGCCAAAGAACGACTCCGGTCGAGTAGATATCCGCACGATGGTTGATAGACTCGCCAGACACTTGCTCCGGCGCCATGAAAGCCGCTTTGCCTTTCATCACGCCTGCCCGCGTTTCCGAAGACGAAATCGCCGCTTTGGCGATTCCAAAATCCAACACTTTGATTTGCCCATCGAAGGTCACGAAAATGTTTTGTGGAGACACATCTCGATGAACCAAACGCAAGGGTGTTCCATCGAAATTCTTCAGAGTATGCGCGTAATGCAGTCCTTGAAGCGCCTCCGCAAGCACCCGTAACCCCATGGCCATGGGCATCGGCTTTTCATCCCGCTGGCACCTTCGCAAAATGGAACTGAGCGGCTGACCGTCGAGATGCTCCATCACGAGGATGGGACGACCCGCATCTTCACTCACCTCGAGCGTATGCACGACGTTCGGGTGATTGAGTCTTCCGGCCAGGCGAGCTTCATCGACAAACATGGAGCGAGCGTCCGGGTCTTCCGCCACCTCCGCACGAATGATTTTGAGAACGACCAACTTATTGAAACCGCTAAGTCCTTGTGCGACCGCCAAGAAGACTTCGGCCATTCCCCCACGTCCAACCTCGCCCAGGATACGGTATTTTCCGAGTTGGAGATTTCCCGGGTCAAGGCGCATGCGTACAGGACGGAGCGGAGGTTCGCGGGTGAGATCGTCTTTCGAATCAGACTGAGAAACCATTGCGATTCCGTTTAGAACAACAACACGACACGTTCGCGCAAAGCGGAGCCGTGACCATCCAAGCAGATATATTGGGGTAGCATACCGTGACTGCACGAACAACGAAGGCAATGCAAAATCATTGTATTTTTCCTTATTCACGCCGAGGTCCCAAGAACCGTGACAACGGATTCATAGGGACGACGATGGCATGATTTCGACGTCGATGCCTACCCTGGCCTGTTGAAGTCATGATGCACGACAGCACGTACAAGGCCCCCTCGGTGGATCATCTGGGTTTTCTCGATCATCCGGAAGACTGGACGGAAGATTTTGCACGCCAAACGGCACCAATCGTTGGAATCACGCAAGGATTGACAGACCGTCACTGGGCTGTCATTCGCTACCTTCGCAGCCAATTCGAGAAGACCGGACGATGCCCATTGCTCTACTTCGTTTGCTCCGACAACGGGTTGTCCGTCGCCGATTTGCAGGCCCTATTTCCAAGTGGCTACTTGCGCGGTGCGTGCCGCCTGGCTGGTATTTCCTATCGCGATTCGATTCTCTGTAGTCCGTGCCATGGAAAAGACGATCGACAATGCACGGCCAAAGGGATCGATAAAGTGTATCGTGTCGATGTGCTGGGTTTTCTAGTGGATCCCGACGAATGGGACAGTGCCTTCGCTATCCATCGCGCTCGGGAAATGGGAATCGAGGCAGGGTTGACCCAACAACATTGGGAAGTGCTCGATCACCTTCGAAACGTTTACGACGAGACTGGGGACGTTCCGACGGTATACTCCGTATGCGAGGAGTTGGGGCTCTCGTTGGAAACGTTGGCGCAGTTATTTCCAAGTGGATATCACAGAGGAGCGGTGAAACTGGCGGGATTGCGTGTTCATTGACCAGGCTGCCTTTCGCACATCGATTTTTTTGCTCTCTTCGAGATGGAAAATCGAATCGGCGCGTTGCATGGTTCCGCCATGTTTTCCCAGGCCTCTACCCGAATCCTCGTTACCGTCGTTTTGCTGATCACCGGCTGTGAGCGGGGCAAAACGACAGATCCCGAGCCAACTGCCACATCCTCTTCACCCGCCGTAGCCGCCTCCTCGACTCCTATTCCCGTTGAAACGCCTAAGAAACCACTGAATGTCATCTTGTTGGTGGTCGATGCCATGCGTTACGACATGCCCTGGGAGGGTTACGACCGAGCTATCGCCCCGAATCTGACGCAACTTCATGCCAAGTCCATTGCCTACGAACGGGGTTATGCGATTTCATCATTTACGTCCAAGAGCGTGGGTGGTTTATTGACTGGACGATATCCGTCATCCTTGGCTCGGACCTCTCCGTTTTTCACATCTTATAAAGATGAAAACGAATTCATGGCGGAGTTACTTCAGAAACGTGGAATCCGAACGCTCGGCGTCCAGGCACATATGTATTTGAAATCCGTTGCAGGATTTCACCAAGGATTCGATGTATGGAAAATGGTTCCGGGTATTCAATGGGATTACAACAAAGACCCATATATTACCGCACCGGATCATACCAAACTCATCAATGAGATTCATGCGGAAAGAGAAAATACTTCAGGGCAATTTTTTGCGTATTACCATTATATGGATCCGCACGATGTTTACAATACGCACTCCATAGCTCCTGACTTCGGGAAAAAAGGGCGTGACCGTTATGATCAGGAGATATGGTTCACCGATCATCACATTCAAGCCATGTTAGATTATGTCAATACACAGCCGTGGGGCAAGCATACGGTCGTTATCGTAACTGGTGATCACGGTGAGGCTTTTGGTGAACACAATTTCTGGAAGCACGCCTTTGAGTTGTACGAGGTGTTGATCCGTGTGCCTCTATTTATATATGTTCCGGGTCTCGAGGGTAGGAAAATTTCCCGATGGCGAAGTCATATCGATCTCGTACCGACTATTTTGGATATGATGGGTATACCCATTCCCAAAGACCTGCCGGGTGTCAGCTTATGGCCAGAAATTCAAGGGAAGGAAACACCTGCTCGACCGATCATCGCTGACCTTCCCGCTGATACCTATAACGTTCGAAAACGGGTTTTCATCGATGAAAATGGTTATAAGCTCTCGGTAGCCGGCGCGGATCGAGTTTTCGAGATGTACAATATCAAAGATGATCCGCATGAGAGCAAAAATCTCATCGAAGTTGAAAAAGAGCGTGCCGCGGCGATGATGGAACGGTATCGAAATATTTCCAAAGAGATTCCTTTTCAAGAAGCCGTGGGTGGCCCCGTCAAAAAGTTCTGACCATGGCATGCCATCCTTCGCCTTCTAATCACGCATGATTGAAATTATGGGAGCCGGAAGATCACGGAGCGGTGGTCGAGTCGGCCAAGGCGTTTCGAACGATCCATAGCAAAGCATTTTCCATCACATTCTCGGCATCGTTACCCATTTCACCGTGGGTTGCGCCAGGAAGAATGAAAAAGGCAGATGGAATCTCCCTTGCGGATAAATCCCGAAGCCCGGACTTCATCAGGTCGTGCCTGTCGCGTTCTCCTGCCATCAAGACCACCCCACGAGCCTTGCGAAGGCGAAAATACGCAGGTTTTTGAGGACTTGCGATGAGGATGGGCAGAGCATAGCGAGATGGATTTCGCAAGACAAGCAGCTCGGCATACGTGGCCCCCGACGAATACCCGATAAGGATAAGGTTACGAAGGTCCGACTCATCACCCAGCGCACGAAAAGCTCTTTCGATCCTGGCGTCCACCTGACTTGGCGGACAGGACCAATCTCGAAAGTCCGAACCGCATGAAATATTGCCTTGCAGGGCAAGCAGAGTCCCCAAGCGAGCGGCGGCATGGCGAAAGGAGAGGGCATAGGCATAAGGGTTTCCGCATAAACCATGCAAAAACACCATCTTGAAACCGTCTTTTTTGCCACGAACCACAAAAGCTGGAAGATCGCCATCGATTTCGAGCTGCTCCACCAGAACTCGCCGAACGTCCCCATCGGCTGCGCCATCGGATGCTGCCGCGGTGGGCAGGGACACCGCAGAGGCAGAGGTGGAGGCGAAAGCGGAGGCAGAAACAGGGGGCGACGGCGGGAGGGAGTCCTTATTGCTCTGGCATGCATGGATGGGCAACGTCGATGCAACGAAAACAGCCCCCATGCGCGCATAAGTCTGAAACAGACTGCAATACGTAGCGGGGGGCTTTCTCGATTCGACCACGAGATATCTCCCGAATGATTAATTACTTTTGACTTGTCGACGTTGGCCCGCTCTCTTCCATATTAATATCGCTATTTTACGATTTCGAGGATATTTTTGAAATGTTCCGAGCGAGCATCACCCAGCAGTTCATATAATACAGTTTCGACACAGGTCACGGACACGCCTTGGTTTTGCATTTTTGCAATACCAATCGCATGGTTTTTCGGATTCCTGGACGAAACAGCGTCCGCAATCACTTCCACATAGTAGTTATTGGCCACCAATTCAGAGGCCGTCATATATACACAGATATGAGTTTCTATTCCCGCAAGCAGTAGTTTTCTTCGTTTCGACCGTTGTAGTCTATCCATGAAGTCATTGTTTCGAACCGCACTAAAGGTAGTTTTTGCGATCGGCCGTTGATTTTTGAACAACTCGGCGAGAGATTTCGTCGTTGGACCAAGTTTTTCCGGTATTTGTTCCAACCACAGGATGGGGACTTCAAGAGCTTGAAAGCCTCGAATCAGCTTCGAGATGTTGATATGAAGCGTTTCCGAATTCTCGACGATTTGCGCCAGCTTCCCCTGCACATCGATCAAGACGAGCGCTGTATCCTCGACATGGAGCATTTCAATTACTCATTTCGTTCAGATACTATTATAGTCGAAAGGTTCAGGAGATTGAATAGAATTGGAGATCAGTCGATCGACGGAAAATACCATCGATTGGGTTCTGCAAGACAGCAGGGTGCAGACAATCGCTACAAGCCTAATTCCACTTTAACGGCGTCGCTCTCCGTATAACTTCGCTCAGTATAAGTCATGGTGAACCCTTTCGCCGCTTTCGGTACTTCAAAAATCAACCATCCTTTTGCTTTTTCACCATTGTTGAGGCGTGCCGATTTAAAATGTTCTCCACAACTACTCTGTGTTGCATAGGATGCGTTATGAACCACGCCTTCGGAATCCGTTACTTTAGCAGATAATTGATTGACCAGAAGCTCTTTGGTGCCGGTGGCTTCAATCAAAACGTCTACGCCAACCCACTTATGATCCTTTTTGGGGCGCGAATATCCTTTGGCCTTGCACTCTTTGGCTTCTTTTGCCTCGAGTTTGAATTCGCTCATTTCCGCAGACTCCCCGATCTTGATCGTTTTTACCGAGACGGGCTTTTTGGTGGGCAGGCCAGGAATGACCGGCGTTTCCGAAGCGACAGCAGGTGTCTCCCCTGGCGTGTCCTGCGTTTTGTCCTTGCAGCATCCCGACACGGCAAGAACCATCGAAAATGCACAACCCAGAAGGACATACGGTCGAAATCCAAGGTTCATGAATCCTCTCCTTTTTTCGGAGCTGAAGGTACAATATGCCGTTCCAGAAAGCGATCACTCTTTCAGGAAATAGTAATTTTAATAATGAATTCCAATAGTTACACCACATCCGAGGAGACTGTCTTAGGTTTTGGTCTTTGCATTCGTATTATTTTCTGCAATTTTCACAATAATACCATTTTGGCAAGAAAGATGAGCCCGCTCAACCCCTTATCGTCCGAGGCAGTCGAGCCATCCTAGCCATAGCCACAGCAGCCCCAAAAAAACGGCACCCGCCACCTGCACATACAAGGCCCAACGAATCGAAATGCGCTTTCGTCGGACGGACTCCACGACTTCCAGCACGAAGCGGGCCCCATCCAAGCCCGGTATTGGTAATAAGTTGAACAGCCCCACCGCCACCGAAAGCGTCGAGGCCAAAGAAAAGAGGCGTCGACCATCCCACCGTCCGGTTTGCGACACCCGATCGGCCAATCCGACAGCCGTTACCGGGCGCACGCCGGAATCTGGTCTGACGATCGTCCCACTGTTTCGAAAAAGCGAGATGGCCTGATGGTATGGCGCTCGTGCGCCTATCCCCAACGCTTGGCGCAGGTTCGGTTTATAGGTCTGTTCGACAATGACATAACGAGCATCGAATCCCCTCTTACCAGCCCGTTCGATGGGTACGATGGGCAAATGCATGAGGTTGCCTGCCCGCCATAATTGGACTTCCGCGATTTTGGCTTTTGCTACCGCACGACGAAGATCATGCACGCTTTTCACCTCGATATCGTTGATCTTCTCGATTCGGTCCCCCACCCGAAGTGCGGACCGTTCGGGAACCATCGTCACTTGCAAACCGCTTATCGCCCCCGTGGGTTCGCCCCACCACCACGCGCTCGAAAAAGCGAGTATTGCCGCCAACAGCAGATTGGCGGCCGAGCCAGCCACAATGGTCAAGAGTCGGGAAAGAACCGCACGAGGAAGAAATCGCCCGGGTTCATCGGCTCGCAACGAAAGTTGAGCGACACGAACGAAACCGCCGAAAGGGATCATTCCCCATCGCCAGCGCACGCCCCGCCATGATCTCGAAGCCATCGTGGGGCCAAAGCCAAAGGAAAAATCGGTTAGGTGAAGACGCAACGCCCTGGCGACCAGCGCGTGCCCCATTTCGTGCCACAACACCAGGACGCTGAGGCCGAGTAGTAGCCAAAACACACGCATTCAAGATGTCTCGACGCTCACTCGGTCGAGGCGTCCGCGGGGGTACAAGATTCGGCTTCGGGATTCGCATCACAATCCACCGCACCGTCCAGATCGCCTTCATCGATGGCGCGGTCGACGGTACGCGAATCGATCGCGGGGCCGCATCCTCCAAGCGAAGTGGCGGTCATCCCCACGAGCAGCAACAACCGTTGCAGCGTGGGGCTCTCGACCTTGGGGTAAGCACGTTCGCGATAAGCAGAAACGGGCGATAATTTCGAACCCATCATCAACTCCTTCGGTCGAACTCAGAACCGTGCGAAACAAGCGATAAGCATTAGAAAGGTACCTTGTCACCATAATGCTGTCCAAGGAATCCTTCGTTCCTTTCCGAAAACAACATCTCGGCCGCGTCGTCAGCCGTCCGAAGGCAAAGTTGTTCATAGAAACAGAGCAAGGAAGTAGGTGTTCCCGCATGGCCGCTCATCGCGAGGTTGGCACAGGCGCATCGATGTCTACACCGCTCGCGGATGGCGCAAGACAAACACGCGGTCGGAATGAAAGAAGCCTGTTTCATGAATGCTTCGAGCCTTCTTGCATCCACCCCGGAGTCGATATGACCGATCGACATAAGGCCGTCGTCTTCGCCTATCAATCGGTCACAAGGGTAAAGGTTGCCGCTGGGAGCCACGACGAGATTTCGTCGGCCCAGGTCGCATCGATCCTGCGTATCGACCCCTCGGATACGGTCGGCAATGCGCGAGTCGATCATCGATATCCAAAAGGGATTCGCGTCGCGGTAAGCCTGCACATACAAGGCAGCCACATTTTCGTAAGCGTGGGTGAGCCGCTCCTTCATTCCTCGAGCATCCCAGGGGGCGGACCAATCCAGATTGACCACGAAGTCCCGCAGGCCCGCGGCAACGAAAAACTCAATAGATTCAGGCAGATAGGCAATATTCGAAGGATGGACCACGAGCGCGATCCGAGGCCGTAGATGAGCTTTCAGGGCGGTGTTGATTCCTTGCCAGGTCCGAGCGAAACTACCCATTCCGGCGCGATCGCGTCGAAGAGCATCGTGGGCCATCTCGAGCCCATCGCAAGATACGGCCAGTAGAAAGCGACGTTGAGCGAGTTCGGCGCAGCGATCGTCCGTCAGCAGGGTACCATTGGTGGTAAGGGTCGGGAGAATTTGCACGCCGCAGCTTTCTCCCCTTGTCCGGGCCTCATCGGTCAAGGCCAACAGATCAGCCCAGCGTAGCAAAGGTTCCCCTCCAAAAAAAACGAGATGCAATCGTCGCCGGGTCTGCCGCAACGCGGATTGCAACGCACGTTTTCCCACTTCCAGCGGCATGTGTCGTGCCTGTTTCGCACCTGAGTAGCAATAATGGCAACGAAGATTGCAATCGTGGGTCAACGATAGCGTCAGGTGAATATCGCTCGGCGCAGGAGACACGCTTCGAGTATGATGCTCTTTGGTGTCGAACGAAAGGCGTCGTTGGCGTCGTTGCCCAAAACCAAGTCCGCAGATGTCCTTTCGAACAGTCCCTGCAAGGCGCGTATCCTGGGCACGCCTTCACCCATCGCGCCTGTTGCTGTCTCATGGGCGGCATGTTCGCGGAACGTCTCGTGAGCGGAGCCTCAGAAGGCTTGACCCGTCGATTTCACCATGATTTTTTTTGATTTGCTGCCACCTCGTTTGCGTCGTTGCCGTCCGGTTGCTCTTGCGGCGCTATCCGGGGTGGGTGTTGCCCTTGCGGCGCCTGGCGTTTTGAGCGTGGCTCCGCCATGGGCGATGGCATGGTTAGCGTGGATAGCGCTCGTGCCATTGCTCGTGGGGATTTCGGAAAGCAGCCCACCCAAGGCGGCGTTCTTGGGTTGGGTGGCAAGCATGATGCTTCAAGTCATCGCCATGTCTTGGTTTCCGGGGCTCATGGCCCGTTTTGCTGGCCTTCCTCCCGGCTTGGCCATCGGCCTCGGACTTACGATTTTCGCGCTGCAAGCGTTGGGATGGGCGATCTGGGCCGCGAGCCTTCGCTACTTATTCCCGCGTTGGCCCCTTTCCGTGGCCGCCCCCCTTACCTTCATGGCGATGGAATATGCCATGCCTCTGCTATTCCCTTTCAGCCTCGGCCTGACGCAATATTGTAATCTTCCTCTTGCGCAGGTTGCCGAAGCAGGGGGGATTCATGTCGTAAGTGCCTTGCTTGTGGCGTTCAATGCTGCGGTTGCCCATGGGATAGTCTCGAAAACACGGCGGTGGCAAACGGCGATCCTGGCGTTATCCATGATGGTATTGATTCATGGGGGGGGCTGGGGACGGATGGTCCAAATACGGAATCGACGGCAATCTGCGGCTCCGATGCGGATGGGTTGGGTACAGGCTGGCGTGATAGCGAAAGGGTGGCAAGCCGGAGCGGAGCAGATTAATTTGACGGATTATCAACACCTTAGCCATATCCTGGAAAACGACGTCGGCCCGCTGGACTTGGTGATATGGCCGGAAAAAGCGGTAGGGTTGCTGCTTCGTACGGCCCGTCATGACTATGGCCTTTCCCATCCCTTAAGGATCCGAAAAGGATTTACGAGTCCCCTTTTATTTGGTGTCACGAGCGTGGACAAAGCCTCGCGAGAAATCCGCAATGCCGCGGCTTTTCTCCAACCGGATGACCAACTGGGAGTCGTTTATGAGAAGATACGGCTCATCCCCTATAGCGAATGGCTTCCTTCTTTTTTAGAGAGCCGGGAAAACCGACGTTATCGTCCGGGCGAGTCCATGGAACCGGTGCAGGTGGGCGGGATTTCGGTCGGTGTATTCATCTGTTTCGAATCCACGTTTCCGAGCCATGTCAGAACGATCGGGCGGCGTTCTTCCGTATTGGTCAATCTTTCGGACGATACGTGGTTTGGCGATACGGCGGAACCGGAACAGCACCTGGCGCATGCCGTTTTTCGAGCCATAGAAAACCGTCGGGATTTGCTTCGCGTTTCCGGGGGCGGGATATCGGCTTTGATTGGCGCCACGGGAGAGATTTTGTCCCTTTCATCGTTGAATCGAAGTCATGATGACTTCAAAACGGGTTGGGGGCTCGTGCGAAGGCTCGAAGAGCCAAGTTGGTATGGAACCATCGGAGATGCGGTGCCTGTGGTATCCCTCCTCGTGTCGACGATGGGCCTGGGATTGCGGCTGAGAGAGCGACGCAGGGGCCGTCCCAGCCCCTCTTGAACATGAGTCAACATATTGTAATTGTTCATAATTTTGCAAATCCCAGCGATTGGATCGCCAGCGAGGGTGCAAGCGAACAGGGAGCCATCACGGTTAGGGTGAAAAGGAACGTCTTTCCGGGAGTATTTGAATAGCCTCTGCCATCGATCGCAGTTGTTCGCTTTGCGCGAGCATTGTTTCCGAAGGCGCGGCCACGGAGCTTTGTTTGGCATCGTTCGCGCAAAATCGTCGACGTTCCCGCAAACAGCCTTCGCCATGATTACGCAAAATTCGATAAAACCACGGAAAAAAGGTTGCTCTGGATCGTATCGATGAGCCGCGCCGAGGGCTCGCGAGGCAGCTTCCTGACAGGCTTCCCGGGATTCGTCGGAGGTTCCCAGCCAGCGAAAAGCGGCGAAATATCCGCACTGGGTCGCTGCCACGGGTTGCGCATGAAAGTCGTCGAGACAACTCCTGTGCCAAACCGTAAGGATGAGCGTAAGACTCATGGCCGCCTTTTGGAAACGCTCCATCGGATCGGGTTAATTCGAACGGAAATATCCCCCTGGATACTACTATCCTTGGTGGAGAGCATCTGACGCGGAAGGTCAAGCACCAATCGACTCCTTTCCGATTTCATGACCGGAGCGATCGGACTTCCTACGAGAAACGAGGCGTCTTATTCCACAAACGATGATCCATCGTCGAATCCGCTTGCAGACCGGCGGTTTCGCAAGAGCAAGGAAAGGCATTTCGATGTATCCTTGCCGCCATGCAGATCGTCTTCGCAGCCGCGACAGATGTGGGACGCGAGCGGGATCACAACGAAGACTCTCATCTCGTCGTTCACGAGCACGGATTGTTCGTCATGTGCGATGGGATGGGTGGTCACTTGGCAGGAGAGGTGGCCTCGAAGCTCGCAGTCGACACGATTCATACGATAATCGACGATTACATCTCGGACTTGGACACACCCGAGACGCCGGAGGCCCGGGGGCGTGCTCTCGAGACGCTGATACGTTCCGCGGTGGAATACGCGAACCGTGCGGTTCATGCGTTGAGCCGCAACGAAAAAACGTTGGGAGCGGGAACCACTTGCTCGGCACTTCTGGTGCGGGATGGAAAGGCTGCGCTTGCTCATGTGGGAGATAGTCGCGTGTATCTGGCAAGATACGGACAAATCCATCAGCTCAGCTTGGACCACACCTACGCCGCCGAAGCCATTGCACGTGGGGTATTGACCCCTGAAGAGGCCGCCGAAATCCCCGAAGCCGCGTATCTCACCCGTGCCGTCGGCCCTCATCCGTCCGTGGTCGTCGACACGTTGTTATTCGATCTTCTTCCGGGTGATACCTTGCTTTTATGCTCCGATGGTTTGCACGGATACATCCAATCGGAGACGGAACTGCTCGACAGGATGGTGCAACCCATCGAGGAGGTTCCCAAACAACTCATTGCGCTTGCGAACGAACGGGGCGGAGAAGACAACATCACGGCCGTGGTTTTGCGCGTTCTGTCGGAGGAAGCCGGAGACGAGTTTTTCGACAGGACCACGCAGGTGGCCGCGGATCTGGCGACATTGCAACATATTGATATGTTTACAGAATTTTCGTATGCGGAGCTGTCGCGGGTGACTCAAGTGATGGGGACCTTGGAGGTGGCGGACGGCGAAGAGATATTGCATCAGGGTGAGTGCACGGAAAGCTTATACGTTTTGGTAGAGGGGTCCGCGCAAGTCGTTCGCGATGGGGAGGTGCTGGCTACGCTATCGGCGGGCACGCATTTTGGAGAGATGGCGTTGCTGACACAGCGACCGCGCACAGCCACGGTGCGAGCTGCTGGTCCCTGCCGCATCCGGGTGTTGGAAAGGGAATCTTTTTATGATCTAGCGCAGCAAGATGCCGTGCTCGGAGTCAAATTCCTGTGGAAACTAGCGCAAACGCTTTCGTTACGTCTCGAAGAAAGCTGCATCCCCTGCAAGCCGCCCTCGGGGCGCGCTACCGATCAATTCGGAATCTTCCCTTCGCCCTTCTCGAAGCGTTAGTCCTTCCCTGCCCTTCGTGATTCGATAGCCTCGGCACTTACGCCATGCGCAACGATAGGAACGTTTCGTCCACGGCATCAATGAGCGCGCCTTGTCGATCGAGGCAACGATCGGCGATAGCCACGAGCATGGCATTGGGCATGGCGCGGGGAACGAGGCGGAGCAAGGCAAGCGCAGCATCTTGTTCACGTCCAGGACCAAACCACGAAGCAAAAAGCACGATGGTCGCGGCGGTCGATCGGCTGATTCCCGCTTCACAATGAACGAGGCACGCACCTTGGAGTTGTCTAGCCTTCGAAGCAAAAGCAACGATTTGCTCCACGTCTTTCGTCGAAGGTCCCAACAGGTCGCTAAACTCCAGACGAACGACGAATTGCGGCATCCGCGGGCCAGAGCAACCGGGCTGACCGGGGTCACCGATGGAAAGCAGGCTACGAAGCGAAGCAAGGGGGTCTTGACCGTGGAGGATGCGTTCCGCGCGAAGGCGGGAGCAAACACAGACCGTCGGGATGGGATCGTTCGAAGAGGCGTTGTCAGCGTTCATGATTCGATCCACGAACGCGCAGGGCGGTATTCGGTGTCGAACGAATCCCTTTCGACCACGAGGGCCACGCCGGAATACGGTCCCCTGGGGCAATAGCCGGCATGGGGGGCGGCAACGAGCACGGGAACATGGGGCTCGAGCACAATTTCCCGCAAGCCGCTGCTTTCGGCGATGACAAGGGTCAAGCTTCCGTGAAGAAGTACGAACAACTCGGGGCAATCATGGCGTTCGAGGTTATGAAGTTCCGCGCGAGACGTTTCTTTCGGTGAATACATCCCCATACGCCAATGATGGGTATCGCCGCAAAGAACCTGCCATTGGGTTTGCTTTTCCCAGGCCAGCGGTTGGTGAAGCGGAGCTTGGGGAAACGAGGGAGGCCTCGTTTGGACGTTTTTCATATCTTTGCTTTATCAAGAAGTACAAACGGTGTCAGCCACGTGTTTTGCGCAACGAGCTTGGACCTTTGGGGAGGAAAGATTATGCACGACAGATGCTCGCGACGCTCCCATCCCGATCCCGTTCGATGGTGATTGTGGGCATTGTCGTGTCTTGTGCAAAAATGTCTTGTGCAAAAACGGATCCCGTCGAAACGAAGTCGTCATCTTCTGTGGAACAGGTTGTGCTTTCGGCAAGTGCGGAGCCTGTCGAACACGCTGAATCGATGGTTCTCGAACGCCCCAAGGACCAATGTCCTTCCTCGATGATCCTGGTTCAATCATCGTTCTGTATTCATCGTTGGGAAGCTCATTTGATCGATGATCGGGGACAGATGCACGATCCTTATCGTGTTCCGCCGTTTCCCGAACAAATGGGAGAATGGCGCGCACATGCACTACCTGGCGTTGTACCGCAAGGGTATACGGGTCGCGACCAAGCTGAGATCGCCTGTAAAAATGCGGGCTTTCGGCTTTGCAGGCAACACGAATGGCAGATTGCCTGTCGCGGTCCCCAAGGGATGATATTTCCGTACGGGACTCAGCACCGTATCGAACGGCGATGCAACACGCATAAATTCCCAGGCCCTTCCCACTTGGTGTTGTATTTCTATCCTCACACGACGTGGAGCACGTCCGAGATGAATGACCCGCGCATCAATCAAGTTCCCGACGGTCTTGCGCCCACGGGCCAATATGTTGATTGTACGAATGCCTACGGAACGTTCGATATGGTGGGCAATTTACAGGAATGGGTTTTCGATTTGGTGTCAGAGAAGGAGCATAAGGGAAACGCCATTGCCCTGGGCGACCATTACATGGGGCAAGGACGAAATTATGAAGGCTGTGAAGCCAGAAACGTAGCTCACGGCTACTATCCAAACGAACCCACTCGCAACCAACGGGACTATTCCACGGGGTTTCGTTGTTGTGCAGATCCGCAATGATCGAAAGATATTGGCGTCACACCACGGCATGATGACTGGTCGAATCGTTCTGCCCAGGTTAGTCTTGGGCGCGATGGGACGACGACAGCGCCGCTGGTTTTGGATCTTGGGAATCCTCATCGCATTGATTTCAACGGCCGGTGCAGCGGCAATGGGTTGTGCTGGGGCGAAGCCTCCTTCCGAATTTGCACAGGCGGAAGGCTCCTCCTCAAAGCAAACGAGTATGACTGCCGAACCATCGGAGGCGACACCGTTTCATGCAACTTGGCAGGTTGGGTCGTGTGAAGTGGAGATGCGGCAAGGACTTGGGTCCACGTATCGTTTTGCGGAAGCGCAGCGGAGTCGTGTGGAGCAAGAACTACAGCGGTCACTGTCGGAGTGCATGCAAAAACGTGGCGGCGTGCAAGGAACGCTCTATGTTCAGGCAAAGGTCGCTGAATCGGGAGCGCTTTCGGAGGTGGTCGTATCTCCCGGTGGTGCGATACCTACCGATTTGGTTGGTTGTATGAGCCAATCGTTGGATGGTTTACGGCTAGCGTCGCCTCACGAAGGCGGATCATCACTCATGGTGTTCGTGGTAAGCGCGTGTGCTTTGCCCTAGAGCGGGTTCGGCAAGGCATGCATCAAAGGCGGTGACGATCAGGAGTCCTCGGGCTCATCGCCGACGGAAAGCTTTGCATTTCCGAAAACGACTTCCATTTTTCCTTTCTCGGAAGAAAGCTTGACTTCGAGGGTTTTGGCTCGAATCACGGTATTGTCCTGTACGGATCCGGATAGTTGCACGGAATCGGCGTCATACTCTCCGGCGATATCCCCCATGGAAACGACGGCACCTACGGTAACCTTTCCGTGGACGGCACCTGTTTCGCTGATGGTGAGAGAAGGGGTCTCGATTTCTCCTTCGATCTTTCCCCGAACGACGACGGGGCAGGAGGATGTAAGCGAGCCCTTGAACTGGGTTCCTTCCTCGACGAGGGTTTGTTTTTCCCCGCTCTTGAGATCAGCCATTCGACGCTACCTACCTTTCTCGTCGTCCGGGCGGACGATGTTGAGCCGTAATTTCGAACCAGGTTCAAAAGCGAATTGGGTATGGCCTTCGGGTTGTTTGACGGTGGCATGGATAGCCCCACGGGAGCTGACGATGAGGCGTTTGGGTCCGATGATACCCGGGCTATTGTCTTCGAGAAATCGGCCATGAATGATGATATTGCCGGCGCCTTTGATGGTGCAGCTTCGTAACACGCCGGCTTCTCCGACGATCAATTCGGTTCCGTCTCCGAGTGTGATCGAGCATTTTTCGAATCTGCTTTCGATTTCGACCAAGGAGTTATCGCCGAATTCGAGAGCCGCATTGCGCATGACATCCCCTTTTCCGAAGTAGCGTCGGCCAGGGATTTCGGCGGAAGGGCGACCGCTTTGGAGCCATTGCATGGCCGCTTCACCGCTTATCCGACGCGAATCGTCGCCGTCGGAACTGATATCGAGGTGCTCGAGCAGCAGGTCATCGAGGTTGGCGTGAGAGAACGTAGCGCCAAAGACTTTGGCCCCGGTGAGGGTGGCGCCATGCAAGTCGGCGTTGGAGAAGTCCGCGCCTCGAAGATCGGCGAAGGACAAGTCTGCTCCCGCGAGCGATGCGTTCGTGGCATTGATACGCAATAGGCAAGCCTTGGCAAAAACGGCTCCTGGGGCTTTGGTGTCGGTCAAGTTGGCTTCTGTGAGATTGGCGCTTTCGAAGTTGGCTTCTTCGAGATTGGCGCTGGACAGGTCGGCATTGCTGAGGTCGGCAGCCTTGGCTTTGACGGCTCCCAAGTAAGCCTCATTCATCTGCGCATGCGAAAGGGAAGCACCTTCGAGGGTAGCCCCTCCCATATCCGCCATTTCGAGGCTTGCGTTGATGACGAGGGCCTGCGACAGATTCGCTTCCGTCAGCGTTGCCCCTTCGAGCGAAACGCGTTTGAGATCGGCCCCTTGAAGGTTGGCCCGTTCGAGGTTGGCGCTATCGAGATCCGCTTTGTCGAGTTTTGCCCCCCGCAGGCTCGCCCCTTTGAGATACGCCTCTACCAAATTGGCGTTCGCGAGGTTGGCCTCATCGAGTTTTGCATTCTCGAAGTTGGCCCCTTCCAGGTCCGATCGTCGGAAATCAACAGAAAGTAGTTCGGTTTCGGACAGATCGAGGCCCCGCAAGTCGGCCCGTGCAAGCCCCTCACCGCTTTTTACTTTCGCAAGCACTTGGTCTCGGGAGTAGTCCGCCATCGTTAATCCTTGTGGCTTCCTTGTTTTTCAACGCCGCGAATCGGCCGCGACGTGCTCCTTATGCTCATCCAAATAGGCTTGTAATGCACGCACCTTGGCGTGCAACGGCAGTTTCTCGATCTGCTTGACGAGATCCACCTCCCCCAGCCTTGCGAGAAGGAGGTTGATCTCCAATACCGTATCGTTTCGCTCTTTGCGCAACCTTTTCTTATCCTGCATCGCATGCGCGGACCACGACTTCGATGCCGCTTCGAAGTCATCGTTTTGCTGCTGCAATAGCGTCATCAGCGCCGTGAGTTTTTCGTGTTCCTGCGAGCGCTCCAGGTCCGGCGTGACCACCGAGGTTTGCTCACGATACCGCGAAAAATGCGAAACGATCCGAGCCGCCAACTCCTCACTCAACCCTGCCGCTTGAGCAATGTCATACGGCTTGGCGTGATAATACATCGACAGAGTTGTAAGATTTGCCGAATACAGCTTGTCGAGAGCGACCTTTCGCACATCCGGGATCTGCCGTAGCAACGATTGCACGATGATGGGTTCCCTGCGTTCGCGCTCTTGCTCGAGGTTGAATGCACCCGGAAGTTCCGCTGCCAACAGCTCGAATGCCTCGGTCAACTCTTTGACATGCTCTGCCGTGAACCGCGTTCCTTCACTGTTTTCCACGCTCGTCAACGCTTCGAGAAACACCTCGGTAGCCGCTCCAAGCTCTGACAAACCCATGACTTTGCCGGATTTCCCTAGGGATGCCACGGCGGGTTTGACCACATCGATCCACTCACGAGGCGGTTCACCAAGCCCCAATTCTACCATGAAATCACGAACCGGTCTCATGTACCCAGCAGCGATATTCGTAAATAATTCAATGACTTCTTGCGATTCCCCCTCGGTCATTTCCACCTTCGCATCGACACCAGGACTCGAAACGATTCGATCGAATCCCGCATCGATATCGTCGAGCAGTCCCGCGATATCCGCTTCATTCACCTCTTGCTTGAACGTTGCTTCGGCACTTTTTGACGGTGACGCCACGACAACCGGGCTGTCGAAAGACCGAGATGGGGATGATTCCAGCGGGGATACCGCGGGCTCCTGACCCGAGGGCGGCGGAGCCCAAGACAAGTCATCTTCGGGAGCGTCGAAGCCGAATGCGCTCGCCGCTGCTTTTTTCACGATGGGCGAATACATCGGGCGCTGAGGTGAACCGATACGTGATTGTTCTCCCTTAGGGACCGAAGATGCCTGTGGTTCCGCTGCATCGACGGGAGAGCTTGATAGGCTCGAAACACTCACCGTATCGGCCAAGGCGGCTTTGTCCGGAACGGATTTCACGACGACCCGCGGCTCCGTGCTGGGCTTAGAAACGCCGTCCGCAACGTGTTCAATCGCGGGCAACGTGCGCGTCGCCAGTTCAGGCACCGGCGTGGAAGCAGCACGGGAGATCGTCTGCGCGAATACCAAAGGCTCGTGCGATGGTTTCGATACTTCCGGTCCGTGCAAGGACGACTCGATGCTTCGTTCCGAAGGGCCGAGGTCAGTAGGACCGCGGGGTTCCGAATGAGATTGCGTCAAGGATGCTTGCGCTACGGCGTCCGCCAGCCGTTGGGCATGCGTGCCGGACGTTTGTGCGGCGTAGGATTCATCGTGAATCGATGGTCGCTCCACGGAACGGTTTCCTACGAAGGAATACGAAGAAGGCGCGGCAAGCTCTCTCGCACCAGTCATCATCCTGAGTGATTCAGGGGTAGGCTGTTGGGGGTGTGCTGGCGGTGGACCAGGCACCGGCGCAGGAAAGCGAACATCGATAGGCGCGGGAGAAGGAGCAACCTCCGACGGTTCCATTTGAACCGGGAGCCGGGCACCGCATTGAACACAAAACCGTGCTCCTTCCAGCGTGTTGAGTGCGCCACAACCTACGCAATGGACCACGTTCGCCTCCATCGAGGCCTCATGCCTCTGCCCGCATCCACCAACACCTCATCTGTCCTTTCGTCAGTGCCTCACGAATCGGTACCGCAAGCAGTCGCACTTCCGACGATATCACACGTCATCCTCCCGTTGACACGGATTCTCGATCGGACGGCGAGTCTCGTGTTGTTCATGGAAAACGCCATAAAAATCGCTTGTCATTGATCCCCCTTGTTTCTCTGGGGTTCGAGGGATAGGCCTAGTTTGAAAGGCATGCTTCCTCTTTATCGATCACCGCCCGTGATCGCGAGTTCCGCGGTCGCGTTCATCGTGCTGTTGGTGCTCGGGTTCTTTCCCCTCGTCGGCGGCCCAGGCTACGAATCGTCGTTGGTCTGCGGGCTTCTGCTCCCGTCGCTCGCGGCCGTAGCGGCTGCGTTTTTTTCCAAGGTACCGGACACTCAACCCAGCGAAGTATTCGTCCGGTCGATCGAAAACGCGTTGCTACTCTCCACGGTAGCGTTGTTGACAACCTTGCTTCATGGTCTTCGGGTTGGGTTTTGTGACGCCAGCACCGGCATTACACTATTTCTACTTGGTCCGGCCGTCGGCGCCGTGATGGGAGCTTGTTGGGGATTCGTCGTGGGCCAGGTGATGCCATCGCTTGGTTCCCGAAGATTGCGAAATATTTTGCTGATTATGCTCTCGCTATTGGGTCCGGCGTTGGGCGTGGGGATCAGCCTAATTCGTTTTTATACGAGTCCCATGGTGTTTGCTTATGATCCGTTTTTCGGATTTTTTTCCGGAACACTCTATGACACGAACGTGACGGATAACCTTGTCACGCTGCTGACCTACCGGGCAGGAAGCGCCTGTTCGATCATAGCCGTCGGCAGCGCCGCCTTTCTCTTCCATCGAAGCGAATCGGGTCGTTTGCACTTTTCCAAGCAGCGCCACCCAGGCGTGCTTTGGCTGAGTGTTGCTACCACCATGACCAGCGTCATCCTCAACATCGAAGGCAGTCGCCTGGGTCATTGGCAAACGGCGAATACCATATCCAACGCGCTTGGAGCATCGTTGTTCGACGATCGTTGTGAACTCATTTATCCACGATCGGTGGATCATGAGTTGGCGAAGCTGTTGCTCCGTGACTGCTCGACCCAGCTATATGAAGTCAAAACCGCGCTCGAAATCGATTCTGCTCCACGCATTCGTGTCTATATGTTCCACAGCCCGGAACAAAAGCGGATGTTGACCGGCGCGGGGCGGACCTCTGTCGCCAAGCCCTGGCGCAAAGAAGTCTACGTTCACCTGGACGAATACCCACACCCCATCCTGGGTCATGAGCTTGCCCATGTGCTCGCGGGAACATGGGCTCGTGGTCCTTTTTCCGTAGCCGGCCGACTCGGCGGCTGGTGGCCCGACCCTGGATTGATCGAAGGCATCGCCGTGGCTGCCTCACCGGATGACGATGTGCTGACACCGCATCATTGGTCTTCCGCCATGCTGAAACTCGATGTTCTCCCCTCTTTGGATACTGTGTTTGCCCTTGGTTTTTTGAATAAAAACTCATCGATGGCCTACACGGTCGCCGGTGCCTTCGTGCAATGGATTGCCGACCGGCACGGCATGCAGGCCATACGCCGCTGGTACGCAGGTGAGCGGCTGGAGGAAGTTGCTCACGACAGTCTGCAAAACCTCGAAGAAGCATGGCGAAACGATCTACGACAAGTCACGCTTTCCGAAGCCGAACTTGCCTATGCGAAAGCGCGTTTCGATCGACCAGGTGTGTTTCAACGTCGCTGTCCACATACGGTCGATGCCCTCAACGACGAAGGACAAGTGCTCGCATCGCAAGGAGACTGCAGCACCGCCATGCTGCGATTCGGACAAGCGTTGAAGCTCGATCCCGTCCATCCTCGGACGAGAATGAATCAAGCATCATGCGCCCAACGTTCGCTCGGGTTCGCGGAAGCCAAAGGACAGTGGAAAGCAATCGAGGACGACACGATGCTTCCAGACACCACCCGATATCGTGCGAACGAAGCGTTGGCGGATTTGTACTTCATGCAGGGACAAGCTGCCAAAGCCGACGAGATCTACACGAGTTTGCTCGATCGATACGTCAACGAAGACGCGTTACGAACCTTGGATGTCAAGCTTCGCGGAACGCGAAGCCCCTATGAAGGCAGAGCGATTCGAGCCTTGCTGCTTGGAGATGGGAGCCCCGATCCGAGATTGGCCTTCACCCTGCTTGGAAAGTGGATCGTGGAAGCGCCTGCAGATGGTCTGCCCGCATACTTGGCGGGTCGCAATTTGATGAACGCACGGGCCTGGATGGCCGCTGCCGAATCACTCGATTGGGCGCTCGAGCGAGACCTGCACGAACCAAGAATCATGCGTGAAGCCCTGCGTCTTCGCATCATCGTAGCCTGCGCCGTGGGAGACGTTGCGACGGCTAGAAAAGTGATGACACGCTGGAAAGCGCAACCAGAACTGCAAGAGGTGCGCTGGCGCGTGTTGGAGCGACGACTCGGAGCGTGCGTTAAGCAATAAGAAGCATCACCATACCCGCGAGATCGGTGGCAGACAGCGACATCGGGATGTGGAATTGGTCTTGTCTATCGCGACGAATCCCATCACGATGCTCTTGCGAGTCCTACGATTCATGAGGCCAATTCGCCATTATTTCTTGCTATTTTTGCCGGTGGTGACCACGGGCTGTTCTACGTGTTCAGAAAAAACCAACGAACCCAATGCGGTAGCGTCCGTTTCTTTGCCCGAGGTCATTGCTCCCGGTGATGCTGTCGTGGCCGAAGTCGCCCACGCATCTTTCATCGAAGGGTCCGTGTCCGCGGTGCATCGTCAAACACTCATTCTTACCGACCATGAAACCGGTAAAACGCGCGAGGTGGACTCAGCCAACGTGTACCGATTGGGAAAACCCGCAAAAACCGAATGGCAAATCGGAGATCTTGCGATCTGTCGCATCGAACCCTCTCGCTGGAGAGGGTGTAAAATAACGTCGTTTCATGCAAACCAGATATCCATCGTAGACGATCAAGGCCATGATCATACCGTCGATCACCGTCAGCTACTCGTCCCCTCCCCCGTAACGAAACTCAATCTCGTCCACGCGTTCGATCGTGTCGAACGCAGACGCCATTTCGAAATGGAGCGTCAAAACGCCGGAGATTTGTATCGTCCCACCGACTGGAAACCACGAGCCGGAGAAAACGTCATCCTCCGAAATGGAAGTCATTTCGTCGGAGCTACCGTGTCGGAAGCGCGCAACACCCTGTTGCTCGTACAATCGGGTGGACAGAAACCTCATGCGGTGGCGGTCGAGGACGTATGGCCCGAACCGCCCGTGGAAACGACGCTTTCACCGAAAAGCTTCGCGTGTTTGCGTCCACCCACGGGCGAGTACGTTTGGCAAGTCGTTCGAATCGAAGCAGAGCAAAATGATAAATGGTTGGTCAGCTTCGCTTCGGGAGAACAAAACACGGTAGCCAGCAAGGACCTTCTTCCCTTCGTCCCTGCTCGAACTCGCTGACCAACATCGTCTGCTGCACCCTCGAAGGTCGACGAAGCCCAGTCGATGAGAAAGCGTCACGTAGAAAACTAAAGCGCGGTCTTTCGTCCTTCCTCATCCGTCCGAACGACGTTGCCACTCCCCATCACATCGCGAAGACGTTTTGCGAGCACGGAGATGACGCGATTGGCAAACTCCGACGTATCTTGCACGGCCACGCGAAAGTCCTCCGTCGATACCTGCAACACATCCGCATCACCCACCGCGGTAGCCGTCACCGTACGCGGCGCTTCGTCGAGCATCGCAAGTTCACCCAATACTTCTCCTTCCCCCAACACGGCCAGCTCTCGCCCTCCCGCATGCAAGGCGATCTGACCGTGAAACACGATGAACAAGGAGTCTCCAGGATCGCCCTCGTGGAAGACCACATCACCGGGTGCCAGTCGAATGACTCGAGCCCTCATAGCCAGGGGCACCAACTCGTTGCCCGGCACGTTCGAAAACAGCGAAACCCCTTGTAAATACAATATTTTTTCTACAGTCGTATACATCTCGTCCCCCGGATCCAGGCCCGAACGACCTGTTTGCATCACGTAAGTAGCGTACGCTCTAACCACGGCATCTTCATCGTTCAACGCACGCTCCATACGGTCCTGCCATCCGACAGGACGGCACGCCGCAAGCGCGATGAGCGCGTTTTCTCTTAGAAACGGGTTGGACCGACGAGTATGGGCGAGGGCCGCCTCGGCAAGATCACAAACGCGATTATGACCGACCGCTTCGAAAAGTACGGAGCGTCGATAGAAGCCGGGCAGAGCAACACGCTGCGCAAACCAATGCTTGACACGTTCGGGAACGGGGGTGGTAACGGGCTCACGGTCGTCTACGAAAGGGTACTCCGTCGCGAATCTGCCAACGATGTCCACGATCGCAAGACGATGTTCTCGGTCCAGTACGTTGTCGAGCACTTCCAATGCGTTGGCTCTTCGGGTTGCATCACGAGAAAAAATGCCATTTCGAGCAGCCGCCACTTGTTCGCGTGGGTATGCCTGTTCACAAAGTCTCATGATGCGAACGATGTGTCCGCGTAGTTCGAGTTGGAGCTGTCGGTCCAACAGCGGACGAGTAAGCCAAGGACGAACAGAAAGCCATCCATCCCGCGCGGTAACGTGGTCTTCGATCTCTCGTTGGATCCAGGGTTTCAGGGTTTGTGGGGGAAGAGCGGGCGCCTGGAGTTCTTCACGCAACCGAGAGGCGCTCGCGAGACATTTCTGACGCACCCCCTCATCGTCTGTGCCAAAACAGCCGCGAAGCACTTCGAGAGCCTCCATCGTTCCGATTCCATGAAGAACACGCGGGATACTGAGTCGCACGAGACGCGGCGTATCTTCGTTTCGAAGGCTATTGGCCAATTCCGGTATCGCCTCCGGCCCGACAGCAATGATGGCCGCAATGAGCGGCTTGACGAGGGAGCGTTCCGACATGGCCTCGAGCATCGCATCGAGCAACCCCGTGCTAGCGCAGCCGCGAGCGGCCGTTGCGGCGGTCCTCCGAACCAACAGCGATTCGTCTTTCAACAGTGGTTTGAGGGTTCGAGCAAGCCCCTTTTGTCCCACATTGCCGACAACGACAGCCGCCTCGATTCGGTCGTTTTCGTCACGGCTATGAATCAATTGTTGCAATCTCGCGCCCCCGGCCAGCACCCCTGGCAAACCCCCATGAGAAATGAGCGTCACAATGGCTTCGTTGCGAAGTCGTGGATGCGCATCGTCATACGCAAAGTGCTCGATCTCATCGACCGCATCTTCCTGCCGCACGGAACCCAATGTCGCGATCGCCGCACAGCGAACGTCTGGATCCGGATCCGCGAGCTGTGCCCGTGCCAAATCGGCTGCTCGTTCAGGGTCCAGACGAGCAATTTGTTCAACCCCAAATGCACGGACGATTGGGCTTTCATGAGCAATGAGTCGTGGAAACTCCTCGCGCGCAGCCTTGGGCGAACTCAATGCCAGCACTTCGAAAGCGAACGTAACTTGCACGGGAGTGCCCGAATGCACGGTAGTTCGAAGCACTTTTTCCATCGAGGCATCGAGTTGAAGCTCCACTTCCTCTCGCAAATCCGACTGCCTACGCACCAAAGCTCGATGAAGAGCATCAACATACGCCCACCTCACCAGGGGAAGAACCCCAACCCAGGCGATGCCAAGCGTCAAGGACACGAAGCCCACGGAAGCCACGCGCGCAGCCAAGCTCGTCAATGACTCTCCCGCGAAGGGCACGGGCGACAAGAAAACCAGCACGACGCCCCCCAAAGAACAGCCCAAAGGTTTGATCATCGCATCCAAAATTGCGCGAACACGCGTTCGAAGCGAGGCTGGATACGCGAAGTACAGAAGCTGCATCGTGGCCTCGTGGATCGTGTACTGCAATCCGTTGTCACTCAGCTTCATCATCGTCGCTATGGGAAGAACCGGAGAAAACAGAAGGGCCGCGGTGCTTCCGAGAAAGGCGACAGGCATGGCAAATAACGCAGGAATCACACCAAGATACTTGAGCACTCGCGGTGCAACGAAGAGTTGGACAAATAGAGCGAGCGTTCCCATCAAAGCGTAGAATCGAGCCATGTACTCGGCCACATCATCCCGTTCGGGATATGAGAACTTGACGATCGCCTTGAACTGATAATCGCCGACCGTCAGCGCGATGAACGCCGTGAGGAGCATGATCGACAGAAAGAAGGTGTATTTTTTGTGCCGTCGTAACGAAGCTGTCGGCTCCCGTCCCGCTCCCGGCTGCTGCTTCGGTCTTGCCAGTGGGAAACGTGTTCCAATGAATCGCACAAGACCTGCGAAAACAATCATGATCGCGGCGACAACCACGATGAGATTGGGCGTCCCAATAGCGCGAACGATACTGCCCGTAAGAAAACCACTAAAAAGCATCCCCACGATTCGTCCCGCGCCAATGAGACCAAATAGCCTTCGGCCACTTCGAGGGTCGTGCAGGTCGTTGGTAATCGCCCAGGCTTGAAGGATGAACAGATTCGCAATGACCTCGGCCCAGACATAAAAAACAACGATGGCCCAACCGAAGTCCGCACCAATCGCCACGCGGAACGCGACATAGGACACAGCGGAGAAGATGGCGAAAATGATGGCGAGGCGCGCACGAGAAACGCGCGAGGAAATCCACCCGTACCCCACGGCTGCCACGGAAGACACCACTCCGTACGCAATCCACATATGGGCAATCCACGTCACGGGATAGCGCGTCAAAAAAAGCGCATCTCGAGTTGCTCGCCCCATGTCGAAAACGATGGAGGCCAAGATCAACAACACGAATAGCAACGCGGTTCGCCGCTCTTCACCAGGTTCGACCGAAAGAGAACGAGCAATACGGGTGGGATTGAATAATGGATAGGATGATGCCGAAGAAGAGCGCGCCCTAGGCGGACTGGATCGAGTCTCCGTGGAAATCTGAGGTGCGCTCGTCACCGAAATCGCCTGCCATCCATGTTCGGATAGATCAATACGACAGAAACCACGTCGTCAGAACACGACTACCTGAAATCCGTCGCGGATGAATGGCTCGAGACTGGCATGCCCATCCGCCGCGTCCAACAATTCGATTCCATTCGATTGGGCGATGGACAACACGCTGTGGTTTTTATCTCCACAACCAGCCGACGCGGCTCGACACGCTCCTGCTACGAGACCCAAATCCTTCGCTTCCCAAAACAGCTTCGAAAAGTCGGAGCCACGATCACCCAGCTCGCGCATGCTGCCCGTGGCCGCACCTTCCAAGATAATTCGCGCCACATGTCCTTTGTGATGAAGATCCAACGCATACCGAATCGCATGATTGCGACGACAAGGTTCATCGGAAAAGATGACGAATAACACTTTCGACGACATGGCATTTCCTTTCCGGTCGGCACGTTACCATGACCGGAAGCGCAACGACATGACGTCGAGAGTGGTGAGTTTTTCCTAATTTTTATTCAGCAAGAGCGACGTTCAGAAAAGAAAAGTGACCACGTGCGGCAGTGAAACGTCTTCTCTGCAAAGTCGGCTCAAACCGAGAAGGATGAGCCGCAGCCGCACGTACCTTGGATGTTCGGGTTGTTGAACTTAAAGCCGGAACCCGAAAGCGTTTCGACGTAATCGACCTCGGTGCCGTCCAGATATTGAAAGCTCATAGGGTCCACGTAAAGCTGAACCCCGTTGGTTTCGAAAGTCTCATCCATCTCCCCCGGCTCATCGTCGAAATACAAGTCATAGGAGAATCCAGAGCACCCCCCGCCGATGACGCGAAGCCTGATCCCCTGCCCCTGCAGATTCTCCGCTTCCGCGATTTCCTTGACCTTTTCAGCAGCTTTTTCCGTGAAGGTAATCATTAACCAAACCTCTTGATGCCGGATTCCGTCTGACCATTGCGCCTCCGGGTCCACCCCGGTCGCGCCAGTGAGTATAGGGATGGCAACAGCCTGCCGCCAGGCTTGCCCACCAGAATAATTGTCAAAAGGCCGTATTCCCCCACAATTGGGCAAAGCCTACCGACATCCCATTTCCCCGTGCTATCTTGGATTTTCGAGGTGAATGATGCGCAGCGCCGTCATGTTTTTCACGATTCTTGGCGTTTCAACCGTCTGGTCCTTGGGATGCACTGCCGACAAAGAAGGCACCGGTTCCCAATCCGATTCGGGTGTTGATGACGCCTCCACGACGGATACCACGCCCGAAGACGCGCCCTATGACCTCCTGGTCATTCCAGACCGAGAATCGGACTCCGATTGCACGGAAGATGGGTGTTCGGAACCGCCAGAACCCGCTTGTGGTGACGGACGGCTGGATGTGGGAGAGACATGCGACGACGGAAATACGGATTCCGGAGATGGTTGCTCAGGGGATTGTAAGGCCGTCGAAAACGGTTTTGCTTGTCCTGTTCCAGGCGAGGCTTGCGTTTCGACCGTGGTATGTGGCGACGGGAAGATTACGGGATTGGAAACTTGCGATGATGGCAACGATGAGCCTGGTGACGGTTGTGATGAAACCTGCACGGTAGAGCCGGGGTGGGTATGCCCCGTGGTGGCCGTAGCGTGCGAAGCCGCGATGTGCGGCGATGGGATCATTGCTGGAAACGAGCAGTGTGAAGACGGTAATGCGGTACCGGAATCGGGTGATGGTTGTGATGAGAATTGCTTGCTGGAACCTGGATTCAAGTGTGAGGAACCAGGGAAACCTTGCATTCCAACCGTATGCAACGATGGTATCCGCGAAGGATCGGAAGCGTGTGACGACGGCAACTTCGACATGGGCGACGGCTGCACGCCATTTTGCGAGATAGAGCCTGATTGTAGCGGGGGTGCCTGTAAATCACGTTGTGGCGATGGGATCATCTTGCCTGGAGATTCCAACGAGCAATGCGATGACGGCAACAATCAATCCGGCGATGGTTGTTCCGCGACATGCACAGTCGAACCCGGTTTCACTTGCGCGCCCATCGTGGTTGGCGGCGGTCCAACCATGACGCTTCCCATCGTTCTTCGGGATTTCCATGACACCCATCCGGACATGGAAAAATACCTTGGGACCGAGTCGGGTATCGTCAAACCTCTGCTTGGGGCCGATCGAAAACCCGAGTACGCGCATGGCACCTCTTCGAGTCTCACCGTGACGAGCGAGGCCACGTTCAACCAATGGTATCGCGACGTGCCAGGCGTGAACGCTACCGCATTGCAAACGCTGGAACTGACACGTCTGGCCACGGGCGAATACCAATACGACAACAGCAGTTTTTTCCCGTTGGATGGTCAGCTATTCGGCAATGAAGGACGAGCCCATAACTTCCACTTCACGAGCGAGGTTCGGTATTGGTTTGAATACAAAGGCAACGAGATACTGCTGTTTACGGGCGATGACGATGTCTGGGTATTTTTGGCCGGAAAGTTGGCAGTGGATTTGGGCGGGGTTCATGGCGCTCTACCCGGCGGGATTGAATTGAACGCCACGACCGCGGCAGCCTTTGGGCTCACACTCGGACAAGTATACGAAATCGCTGTGTTTCAAGCGGAACGGCATACCACCCAATCCAATTATCGTCTCACGTTATCCAACTTCGACAACGTGCGAAGCAAGTGCGATTGGATTTGTGGCGATGGGATCGTCACCAAGTACGAAGCCTGTGATGACGGCGTCAACGATGGTTCTTACGGAAGCTGTATGCCCGGCTGCAAGCTTCGTGCACCTCATTGCGGAGATGGAATCGTGCAAACGTCCGAAGGAGAGGAGTGCGATGACGGTTTGAATTTGAGTGTTTATGGCGGATGCGCGCCGGGATGTAAGTTGGGAGGATATTGTGGGGATGGGGTCGTGGATAGTTTGTTCGGCGAGCAATGCGACGATGGAATCAACGCTGGAGGATATGGGGAGTGTGCTCCCGGATGTATCTTAGGGCCTCGTTGTGGGGACGGGATCATGCAGACGGAAGAGGGCGAAACGTGTGATGATGGCAACCGCGTTTCAGGGGATGGTTGCAGCGCCAATTGCAACAGGGAGGCCCCCCACTGACAGAGAGCGTGTCAGAATCGTCGCATCGTCAAGAGGATGAGGAGCGTTGCTTATCCTTCGATGGGTTCGAATCGGCCTTGGAAAAAGCGAAGATGGGCGGGCTCATACACGAAACGCAAGCCTTTGATCTCATTGCGTCGCTGGTATAGACGGATGATTCCATCGGCGACCGCTCGCATGTGATCGTTGGTGTACACACGCCGCGAAATCGTCAAGCGAACGAGTTCGAGAGCTGGGCAATAATTCTTTCCGTTTTCATCGCGTCCGCTCGAGACATTGCCGCGCTCCATGACTCGAACGCCAGTCTCGACGTAGATTTCGGCCGCGAGTCGCTGCGCTGGATACTCCTCTTGCGGAACATGCGGAAGGAAACGCTTCGCATCAAGGAAGATAGCGTGGCTTCCAGGAGGCGTAACGATCGGCACCCCCGCTTCCATCAGCATCGATCCAAGCAATTGCGTTTGTCGAACGCGCGATCGGATATAGCGATCGTCGAGCATTTCCTGCGCTCCCTGCGCGATGACAGCCAGATCTGCCGTGGCAAGACCTCCACTCGCCACGCTACCCTCATACACTCGCAACAGCTCCTGCGCGCGAGCCGCAAGCTCCTTGTCATCGCGGAACGCCAAGATGCCACCGATGTTGATGAGGAAATCCTTCTTCCCGCTGACGGTGCATCCATCCCCATACAGCATCATTTCTCGAAGGATGTCGCGGATTTTTGTCGTGCGGTATCGTGGATCTCGCTGCTGGATCATGTATGCGTTCTCGACAGCGCGCGTGGCGTCATAGAAAACGGGAATCTTTCTGGCGCTGCAATACGCATAGACCTCTTTCATATTGTCCATGCTCACGGGTTGCCCGCCAGCCATGTTCACCGCAAGTTCGAAGGAAATATAAGCGATCCCCTCCGCTCCCCGCTCCTTCACCGCTTTGTCGATCTTGCCAAGATCGATGTTTCCTTTCCACAAGCAGTCGCTCTGCGGAACATGAGCCTCATCGACAATCACATCGATGAAGTGCCCACCCGCAAGCTCTTGATGCTCTTTGGTCGTCGTAAAATACATATTACCCGGAACGAGTTGGCCGGGTTTGATCATGATCTGCGAAAGGATATGCTCGGCAGCTCGTCCTTGATGCGTCGGGATGATTTGCTGATACCCATAGATATCCTGCAACACCTCCACAAAATGCTCGAATTCCGAACTATTGGCGGATGACGCATGAGCCGCATCATACGCTGCCCACTGATCGGTGCTCATCGCAGACGTGCCCGAGTCGGTGAGCAAGTCGATGGCAACGTCGGCGGAACGAAGCAAAAACGTGTTATATCCAGCCGCTCGGATCGCCTTCAGACGCTCTTCCCGGGTAAGCGTTCCCACGTGTTCCACCGTGTGGATGAGATAGGGGAACGTGTCGAATTCGTAGGGAGTCAGGTCCGCGAATACCGAACGATAACGCATTTGATCGCGCCAGGTTCCCACGGATAGCGGCTCGAGAGGCGCCACTTTTTCGCGTTGACGATACAAGCTAACGATAGCGGCAACCACCTGATCGAGATGCTCGCCGGTCATCGCCAAGCGCGGAATCTGCACGGGAAGCAGCTTGTCCCGTCCAACACGCCCCGCGGCTACCGCACGCACACCGCTCATCAAGTACAACGCTGCTGCCAACGCATCTTCCTGATGCTCATGGATATGCGGCAAGAATTGATCCGCGCGCAAATAGGCACCGTCGCAGCCCCGCTCCAGAGGAATCCCCTCCGAACGAAGCATCTCGGTGAATCGTTCGGTCTGATGCATCACCCAATGCACTTCGTCTTCATCACACATCTCACGAAGACCTCGTGCAAACACCTCCATCGTCCGCCCCGCCATCCCTCCATAGGTATGAAGTCCTTCGTACACGACGACTTCATTCATCACCTTTTCATAATCATCGGGGTTGTCGGTAGCGAGCAACCCACCGGTATTGCATTTCGCATCTTGCGCCCCATCGATCTGAAAAATGCTCGCCGTCTTCGCGATCCGCTTGACGATATCCGCAATACTCAGATCCGCCTGTCCCACCTCATGACGCTGGATATACCATGCGTTTTCCACCACGCGAGAACCGTCGAGCACAAGCCGAAGTCCATGACGACTGCAAAGCGCATGCACCGCGCGCAGGTTCTCCAGACTGAAAGGATGCTGGCCATCGGCAAAGGCCTGCATTCCCACCAAGGCCACATTGCCCTTTTCGATCAGTTGCTCGAGTTTCTTGAGATCGACATTGCCCGTAAACACCTTCTCGTCGCGATCTCGAATGTCCGGAACCTGAACTCCCCGAGGCTCGAGTACATCCGCCCGCGTTCGCGCATTGCTTGGAATCGTTTTTCCCGACGGCACCATGGTGGCAACCACCAACTTCACACTGCCAAGATTGTTGTGCGTCGGGCATACGTACGAGTGCCCAAAAACATCTCGAACCGCCAATTGCAACGACTCGAAGTTCCTCGCTCCCGCATAAGCCTCATCGCCAATGAGTTGCCCCGCGAGTTGTTCCTGGCTCAACGCACTCGTCCCCGCCGAACACATGTCGAACGTAACCTGTGAGGGCGTCAGTCGCCATACGTTGAACGCGGCGGAGGCCAGATTCCTTTTTCGCTCCTCGATCGACGGAAACGCAATTCTCCGAACCGTCTTGATTTTGTGCGGCTCACTTATTGGCTGTTTACGACTCATACGGGACACCCTCTCCGTTGGAAGACAGCGCCACTCGTGGATTGCTCCGATCGAATCAATCCTCCGTGACACACCACGACCATAGGAAAGAATCGCGGTGCTGTCACGTCGCAAGAAACCATCAATCGAGGCTAAAAATCGTGATATTCACAGGCTTGTCCCTCCTTCCATGGTAGTCACTTCGCACCTATCCCCATGGCAGTGACCGAAAGGCTTGGTCATAAGGTTGAAACGAACCTGAAGGTTTTCTCCACTCGAAAACTGCTAAAATCCAAGAGCACGAAACAATCGGACGAACATCATTCCGTGATTGTGAAAACTTGCCACGACTCTTGAACGGCATCATCCCCTATCGGCCATGGCATCGAGGAACCCACTCACAAAGGGCGAAACTCCTCCCAGCCGAATCGTTCCGGATACTCCCGCCAAGGCCCTTCGCAACGGCCTTTCGCAGCGCACGCATCACACGGGGGACCGTGCAGTTTCCCTTCCGATGGACGCCACATACTGTAATCAAAAGGCATACCATCAAGATCGATCACGGTCGTATTGGGGATCGTGTCTTCGACCGCCAATTCTTCCATTCCCCGCAAAAAACACAAAGGAATCGCCTCCGTCACCAATCGCATCCGGTATCGAGCTGCGATTTTTCGACAAGCTCGAATGGGTTCCACCACGTCGGACAAGCGCGGGACGACACGATCGAATAGCTCGTACGCCGTGCCCACGGGATGCACAAATGCAAGCTGGGCTTGTCCGACTCCAAGCTTTCCCAACACCCCCACCAACGCCACCAAATGCTCGACGTTGTCCCGAACCACGACACTGTTGGATACGATGGGCAGCCCCCGACTTCGTACGACACGAATCCCCGCAACCGTTTGCCGAAAACTACCCGGCGCACGCGTCAGCGCATCATGAATATCCGCTGTCGGACCATGAAGCGCAGGAGAAATCTCCGTCACCCCGGCTTGTATCAAAGCATCCACAAACGAGGCATAAGCCAGCCTTCGTCCGTTGGTCTGAAGCTGAACTTGTTGGTATCCCATCTGCCTGGCTTCCCGAACCAACGCAAGGATATCCGGATGCAAGCTCGGCTCCCCTCCCGTCAATACAAGTTCATGACTCGCCGCGCGCCCCTGTCGCATGCGTTCCACGAGTTCCTGGAACGGAACGTGCGCACACCCTTCTCGTTTATGCCCCTGGGCGCAGAATAAGCACCGATTGTTACAAGCAAAACCAACCTTGACGTCGGCTCGAGACCACGACATCACGCGCCTCTCATTCTCATCGTTTGGGCGCACATAGATAACATAGGCGAATGGGCAATACGGCAGATGGCGCGGCGGCAGCCTCGAGCACGTGATAGTTACGGGAAAGCAGTTGTCGAAAACTCGATGGAGTCCATTGGTGCAAATGCAAGTGGTCACCGCCCCAGTTGATTTTCTCTCGAAGAACCCATCCCGCTGGAGATCGCCGCACCATCGTTTTCAATTTCATGATGAGTGGATCATGCGGAACCGTGATCACCGCTCGCCCCCCCGGAGCAAGCATCCGTACGATCGTGGCTAAAATTGCCTGAGGATCCAGCGTGTGCTCGAGCACTTCCGTGCATATCACACGATCGAATCCCGTGGGAAGAACCGGAAGCTTGTCGACTTCGCCCTTGATGAACTCGACATCATAACCGCGAAGGTTTTTTCTCGCCGTGTCCAAAAATACATTCGATACATCGATGGCCGTCAGCTTCGAGCTTCGAAACATGCGCAGCACATGCCCACCCCCAGAGCCCACCTCCGCAATGCGCATTCCATCACGCTCATCTACGAAAGAACGAATGATCGCCAATCGACGCTTCTCGATCCATCGTATAGGAAAAATCGATCGGTCGTAGTAATCATCAATCGGGTGACGCCGCGCCAGTTCATCGTTGACAGCTTCCACGTCCTGCCGAGCGGGCTCAACCATACAATCGGTATTCGACATATTCGACCGCGGCTGATCATAGCCGTCTTCCCCATGTTCAACCATGAAAACCGCCTGAACCACCTGTCCAACGGCGACCCCGTTCCTCCCCGCAATGCAGGAAAAACCTTGTCATAACGCCAGTTCGTACCGTAGGACCTTTCCATCGCTCACCATGAGGTTTCCTGCCCTTTCTCCGTACACGACACTCATCATCGCAGCCGGACTCATGATGGTGCTGTCCACCGCCGCATGCGTCTCGTGGCGATCCCGCCCTCCCGCAGAACAACAAGCCGCCCAAGCCACCTTCGGCAATGTCAGCACCGGACGCATCGCCGTTCACGACGATCCAGGCAGACCGAGATTTACGTCGATCGTTCGACAAGGCGATCCCGCTGGAGCCATCGCAGCTCTCGTGCTTACCGGCGGCGATGGTCAAGCCTCCGTAGCCCTCGCCACCATCGTGGCCGAGCGCTTGAAAAACGCGCAAGGACGTCCCGTCGAAGTCCACTCCGATCGTCTCGGCTACCGAATCAGCACACTCGTGCAAGACCCAAACGAAGCACGGGCATGGGTCGCCGCACTCCGCAATGCCTTCGAACGCCCCATCCAACCCGATAGCCCCGAAACCAAAGCGGCTGCCAACGCGTTGCAATCACTTCGAGGCTCATCGCCATCCAGACTCGAACTCGATGCCATCAACGCATGCACGGGCGAAATCGCCATTCCCGCCTCCACAACCGTGCTCGTTCCTTCCACCCCCGATGGTGCGCGAATCCTCGAGCAGTGGCGCGCCTCCTTTCATGGCGCACAACGCATCGCCTTCGCGACGGTTGGCTCCTCCGTTCTTACCACAGCAGTTCACGAGGAATTGAACGCTGGTTCCCCGTGGCCAACAGTCACACCTTCGGAAGATCCTTGGCCGGAAGCCGACACGGTGGAAGCTGTTTTTCTCACAGGATCTCGCACAGATACGCCGGTACTGACCCTCGCAGCCCGCGTGTCGAACACCTTCGCCGTCACCCGGCTCACGGAAACCACCTTCGCGGCTTCAGGCCCCCTCGCCCAACGACTCGCTGCCGCCACAGCCTGGCGACTGGCTCGCTCGAGCGCCACCGTCCGCCCCCGAGGAGCCTGCCTCGCTCTGTCCGTCGAACGGGATCCCGCTCTAAAAGACGTGGATTTGACACTGGACGCGGCTCGAGTTGCCGCATGGCTTTCTCACGAGATGCAAGGTGAATTGCAAGATGCCTACGCGGACGCTTCGGTCGCGGGCGAAATCGTGTTGCGCACCTCCAACCCCCAACAAGCGGCTTCCATCGCTGCTTGGTGGTCCCACGCCGCTCGCCTACAAGCTGGCCCGTCACGCGTAGCCATCGCTCTTGGACTCCCTCCGCCCAAGGATATCCGCGACAAATCCGAACTAGGCCGCACGCTCACTACGGCCCTTTCCAGTTTCCAATCTTCGTTGCCAACCTTCTCCGCCTCTTGGCAACAGCCCAATATCGATACGATATCCCGACTGGAAGAAGGACAAGGCGAGTTCTGGCTGCTTCTCGCAAACCGTTGCGGAACGACCGCAGAGACAGGAACCGATGTCGGCTATTCGGCCCTCGCGGCGATCGCTGCAGCCCATCACCACAACGGTAAGGACGACGTTACCCTCGAACCATGGATCGCCCAAGATGGCCTCGGCATCCTCGCCCACGCTTCACCAAAAGTTGGGGAACACCCAAGCGCGCTGGCACGACGCGTTGCGAATGCCGCAGCCTCAGCCATGCTTGGACCACCCCCCCCGGAATATGCCATTCAAGAAGCTCGGCATCGCCTGATCGCTTATCTTCACACCGACGGACCGCAAGGCGAAGGATTTGGCATGCTCGCCAAAACCCTGTCACCACGACAACCCGCTTGGCTCGCACCCTATGGATTATACAAAACCATCGTTCAAGCCGATGTCCAAAGCATAACCCTGCGACATGCCGCCCTGGCTTCCGGTCCCCTGCGATTGGCCGTCCTGGCCAATTCCGACGCACAACAAGTGCCATCGGCTGCTCGGGTCACCGATCGATGGATCATCCACCGTTCCGGGTCACCACGCACTTGTTCTCCGAGTCCACCACCGTCATCCGGCCCAGATGCCACCAATATCGCCCTGCACTCCGATACTTCTTCGCAAGCCTGGATCGGAGTCGCCCAGCCCTCCCCCTCCCCATCGGACCGTCTGATGTTCGCCATGCTCCGTGAGATACTTGCCGGTTCGGAGGGGATGCTGCCCGAGTCGTTTCGTTCCCTCGATACCTCATTGCGCGCGGAGGCAAGGACAACCGGACAGCGTCGCATGACAGCTTTGGTATTGTCGTTTCGCGGAGCCGATGAAGCCGTCGATCGGGCTCTGCAACTAGCCCAAATGGCAATGACCCGACTTCGACAAGGAAATATTTCGGAACAGGAGCTTCGACGAACCTACACGTTGGTCGAAACCAATTTGTTACACCAACGCTTGGATCCACGAGTCCGCATTGCCCAAACTTGGCGTCAAGAAACGAGCTTGCCCCCCATGCCAAGCATCCAAGAGTGGAAAACATGGGTGGCGCGTACAGTTTCCGACGAACGAATCGTCACCATACGCGTACGACCCCACACCAGCAATAGCGCATCGAATTAGCCTCCGATCCTATCATGAGCATTCGCTCGATGCCATGACGCTCCCAACCAAGTTGATTTATCCTCCGTTTCGATTCACCACGCTCTCGCACTCCAAATACAACACTGCCCTCAACGCTAGATCGTTGTGTCGAATGATATACGGCGAACGAATCATCTCCGTGCGCGTTCGTCCTCAACCAGCCATGGCGCATCGAACGATCTACCCATCACACAATGAGCACTCGCTCGATGCGATGCTCCTCATGCATGGGTATCAGTGCCAACGAAACGACTTTCTGCATTCGCTTGAATCGACGATGCGCTTCGCGATGCGGATTGTGCTTGGACTCGACAACCCCGAATCGAGCGAGCATCGCACGGCGTGACTCATCGATCTCGAGAACATAAGCGTCTTCCGATGCTCGCGCCAAGTACTGCATCAGCGCGTCGCGGGAAGGCACCGCCTCTTCGAAAGTCACGTCGAATTGCTCCCCAACTCCACATAACACGGCGTTCACATTCTCGACGGGAAACGGAACGCCCATGAGCCAATTGACCACTCTATGTCGCGCACCACAAAGAGCCAGATGGGCCGCAGCGTTGATGAGAAAAGGAATTGCCAAGGGAATGATGGCGACCCATCCTGGGATCGCAGGAAAGTAATGAAACACAGCCGCGGTCGAAATCCCAACCGCAGCAACGACCGCGAAGGTGAACGTTAGATCACACAGGATCCCATAAGGAGACGTGACCGCATTCATGCTCGGAGAGAATCGCTGGGCGAGACTGTCGAGCGAAGCCGACGGACCAGAATCGGTGGTTGTCATTCTTCGGGCCAAAACAGTCGAACGAGAATCATTCCCGTACCCGCCACGGTAAGCAATCCCGCAATCCAGTTGACAGGCACCGGTCCCAACGCCCAGCGTCCCCCTCCCATGCTGGCGTTGACGTAGTAAGCAAGAGCCACAAGAATCCCGACGACAGCCAGGACGATAGGTATGCCAAGCCTCTTCGATTTGGAGCTGTCCAACGTAGAAACGGGACGATACCCATCACTTCTCGTTCCCAAATTGGCGGAAGGCACAGGCGGCGCAGGACGAACTGCTCGCATAGCCACGTTCGAGGTTCTTCGAACATCCTGCGGAGAGACCGCAAGAGCGAGCTTGCTTTGCTCAGGATTGACCGCACGCATCCCCGAGGAAGACACTCGTCTCACTTCACCGGGCGAGACCGCAAGATCGATCCCGGAAGGTTCTCCGCGCACCTCCGCCATGCCATGGTGGTCGGAGCTTTCCTCGGCGATCCGTTGAACATCGGTAAGAGCGCCACTGGCCGGAGCACGTCCTTCGGAAGAAGAAGATTCGGGAGCAGCCAAGTCCATGACCGACTCCTGTTCCGCCGTGGATGTCGCCGGCATGGGAACAGGTGCAATCTCAGCAAGCTTTGCTTCCTGCGAAAGGTCGACCTCCAAGTTCGTGTTCGGTTGCCCGGGTGAAAGAGGCGTGGGATCGAGGTCGGGAACACTCATGGGAGAACGTTTCTCTTCCGACTTATCCATCGAAACAGAAATTCGTTTCCGAAGCCGATGATCCGCCGCTTCGATTCGCTCTTCTCGCATTGGGGGCGGCCCTTCGCTTCGCGGATCGAGCACCGAAGACAATCCCCCAGCCAACATACGCGTCGATGACAAACCCAAGGCTTGCTCGAGATCATCCCAGAATCGACCCACATCGTGATACCGATCCCGGGGATCGACAGCCAAAGCTTTCTCGAACACCGCCTCCACTTCGTCCGATACACGAACCCCTTCCGATCCAGGCGTAGGACGTCGACGCTCATCCAGCGCGGTTCCCATCATCGCCGCATGGTCCCCATCGATGGCTGGCTTGCCCGACATCGCCTCCACAGCGCATAACGCCAACCCCCAAACGTCCGTCCAAGGCCCCGTCTGTCCATAACGTTTGGGTATCCACTGCTCTGGTGTTGCGTAGCCGGGCGTGAAAGGAACCGCCGCGGGCGCCTCTTGAGACTGACGACCTGCAACCTGACTCGCCACGCTTTTGACTTTGGCAATTCCGAAGTCGAGGATTTTTATGACTTCTTCATTGTTCACCGTGGCAATGGCTATGTTGTCCGGCTTCAAGTCGCGATGCACGATGGATACGGGACCATCTTTGCCAGGGAACCGATGCGCCCGTTGCAAAGCCCGCGCAACCGGCGCAAGCAATCGCACTACCCGTTTCGGACTCATCGGATTGAGGCCATCGGCCCGACGCCGTGCAATCATCACATCCAACGTTTCACCATCGAGCCATTCGAGCGCCATGTAGGGAACGAAGACACCGGAGGCGGTTTCGAAAGCATCGACATGCAATGGGCGCACGACCGCGGGAATGCTCTGCGAGAGGCGAAACATCACTTCGCCTTCCTCCCGGAATCGTTCAAGAAACTCTCGTCGGTCCACCCGTCGAACCACGGGTACTTTCAAGCATTTGAGGGCAACATGAGCATGGAAGGCGGCGTGATACGCACGGTACACGACCGCGAAGCCGCCTTCAGCGACCACTGCTTCGACGTTGAACGCCCCGCCGACGAGCGTGCCGACGATTCCGAAAACGTCTTCCGCCATGGGGACACCTAGCCTACAAGAGCCCGCGTGCGGAAAGAAGGGCCCTGGCGCTTTTTGCACGGGAATAATTTCGAAAAATCGGAAACCCTGTGCATTGGCAGGCAAAAACGCGCTTGATTCACGTGTTCCCCTTTAGTTGTGCCTGTACTCGTTGGTCGGCTGCAAGCACGCTTTCCGACTGCTCTTGGCGGAACCGCTGAAGCCTTTGGGTTAGTTCGGGATCGGAAGCACTCAAAATCGCGGCAGCAAACAAGCCCGCGTTTCTAGCTCCCCCAATGCCCACCGACGCAATTGGCACTCCCCCTGGCATCTGTACCGCCGAAAGCAAAGCATCCACACCACCTAGGGTTCCCACCGCGATGGGCACGGCGACGACAGGAAGGGTTGTGTGGGCTGCCATGACACCCGCTAGATGCGCGGCTCCTCCAGCACCGGCCAAAATGACACCAAAACCATCCTCTCTCGCTCGCTGCGCAATCTGTACGAGCCGCTCCGGAGAACGATGCGCCGAGGCAACCTTGACTTCATACCCAATACCAAGGCTCTGCAACACAACCCACGCTGGAGTCATTTGCGCAAGGTCCGAATCAGAACCCATCACCACCAATACTCGCATCAAACTCTCCACCGCTCTGAATCCAAAGCCCTCATTCCAATACCAGCATCCACCGTTGCGCGAACCCAAGGAGAAAGCAAGATCCCATCCGCCCGAAATCCTGCTATCATGCCCCCGTCTCAGAAGAATAGGTGACCGTCGGCCGAAAGGCGGGAGGAAAGTCCGAGCTCCACAGGGCAGGGTGCCGGGTAACCCCCGGTGAGGGCAACCTCAAGGAAAGTGCCACAGAAAACAAACCGCGCCCCCGGTTCGTCCGGGACGTAAGGGTGAAAAGGTGGGGTAAAAGCCCACCGCGCATTCGGTAACGAGTGCGGCACGGCAAACCCCACCCGGAGCAAGGCCGCATAAAGGGACAATATAGCATCACCATGCTGTGAGAAGGTCGCCCTCCTAACGTCCCCGGGTTGGCCGCTATCGATGCCATGGGTAACCATACGCACTAGAGGAATGATCACCACCGGGCCGCGAGCAATCGTTTCCCGGAACAGAACTCGGCTTATAGGCTTCTGAGACCACGCCTTCACGTCGCTTGCCGACGATGGTAGGCGTGTATTTTCAGTCTGGCGGACAGTCCGGCGGAGACAACTTCGACAGGCGCGCCAACCGATCCCAAATCGGTTCCCACTCCGGCCCCCGCGGCGGTGCGTCCACCCAAACTCGCGCACACCCCTGTGCCCATAATTCGTGCAATCCTTCGTACAACCATCGAGCGTAGGAAGCCACATCCGAAGGCTTGCGCGACATTTCAGGCTCGCCCATGCGCCCAACCTTCAGGGCACCCAACCTCGCTGCCCATCGTGCATACTCGGAAGACGGCCCTACACGAATCCATCCATCAAAGGCCCAATATTCCGTAACCACTCGTTCTACCAGCGAAATTCCAAGCTGCCGCGGATCCATCGCCCCTCGACGCAACAGCACCGCAGGCAGTATCCGCGCATCGATGACCGTCGACTCCAGCCCACCACGACATGGGCCACCATCAAGCACCGCATCGATCCGTCCTCCCAACGCATGGATCACATGCTCCCCCCGAACAGGCGGAAGCCTGCCATACGGATTGGCGCTCGGCGCCGCAATTCCCTCCCCCAATGCATCAATCAGCGCCAAAGCCACCGGATGATCCGGTACCCGAATCCCCACCGTACCCCCCCCAGCCGTCACCGCATCCGGCACCTGCTCCGAACGGTCCAAGACAACCGTCAACGGCCCCGGCCAATACTTCCGCGCAAGCTCCTCCACCACCTCAGGCATCTCCCTCACATAACGTCGCGCCTGCTGTATGTCCCGAACATGCACGATCAAAGGCACGGCCGCCGGACGTCCTTTGGCTCGAAAAACCGCCCGGACTGCGGACTCGTCGCCCACCCTTGCCCCCAACCCATACACCGTCTCCGTGGGAAATGCCACGAGCTTACCCGCGCCAAGCAAACGCGCGGCCTCTTCAATACTCCTATCCCGAGCTTCCGCCCGTTCGACCCTCAACCATCGCGTCTCGATATTCAATCAGCCCGGCTCCTCTTCGCCATACTCTTCTTCCGCCAAGTTATCGAATCGCGTACAGGACTTGGTAAAGCGTACCTTGATCCGCCCCGTGGGACCGTTGCGCTGCTTGGCAACAATGAGTTCCGCTAGCCCCGCCACCGATGGATCCTCCGGGTTATAGTAATCATCTCGATAGATGAAAACGATCGTATCGGCGTCTTGCTCTATCGCACCAGACTCACGCAAATCCGAAAGCTGCGGGCGCTTGTCTTTCGTCCCACGCGTTTCTACCGCACGATTCAATTGCGAAAGGGCAATCACCGGCACCGAAAGATCCTTCGCCAGTTTCTTCAAATTCCTTGAGATTTCGCTTATTTGCTGCTCGCGGCTCGAGGCTTTCGGATTGCCGCTCATGAGCTGCAAATAGTCGATCATCACCAATCCCAACTTGCCCCGATCGCCCTGCATCGATTGAATGCGACGTACTTTGGCGCGCAGCTCGAGAACCGAAAGGTCCGACGTATCATCGATCCAAATCGGCAGCTTGGAAAGCTCTCCCGCGGCTTTCGTCAACCGACTCCAATCGTCACGCTGAAGCCCCCCCTGCCGCACTTTGCTCACATCCACTCGGCCCTCAGAACACAATAGGCGGGTAGCAAGTTGCTCTCGCGGCATCTCCAACGAAAATATGGCCACCCCCGCTCCCTGCTCCAACCGATACTCCTCCCCCCCTTCCGCATCCTCGCTCCTTACCTCTTTCGGCAACGCCACGTTGACCGCCATGTTGAGTACCAGCGACGTCTTTCCCATTCCCGGTCGCGCCGCCACAATCGTCAAATCCCCTTCGTTCAACCCACCCGTCAACTTATCCAAGCGCGTAAAACCCGTCGGCGTCCCCGTGATCCTACTGCCCCGACGCAACGAATCCGTTATCCTTGTGAACGTCACTTGAATGACATCCCGCAAAGACATGACCGTCGTCGATTCAGGCGTTCTCGCGATGTCATAAACCGTTTGCTCGGCACTATCGATGAACTTTTGAACGTCTTCGATCGTCCCATATCCCTCCGCCGCCACCCGACGACACGCGGAAATCAATTCTCTAACACGCCACTTCTCCCGAATTCGTTTTGCATAATCGTCGACGTTCGAAACCGCAGGAACCGCATCAAGAATTTCCGCAAGATACTTCGCACCTCCCACACGCTGCAAAAACCCACGATCATCGAGCCAGCTTCGAACCGTCAAAATATCGATCGGCCGACCGTTCGCGGATAAGTCAACGAAAGCCTCGAAGATTTTTCGATTGGCATCACTGTAAAAATGGTCCGCGGCAACAATGGGCTGCACCTTATCCAATACGTCCCGCGACAATAAGACGGCGGATAGCACCGCCGACTCCGCCCCCAGATCATGCGGCGGTACACGATCGCCGCGACTGTCTCCCGCATCGTCAGCATGCGATATCGTGCCAGATCTCCCATCACCCCTTATTTCCACGGCCTTTCCTTTCTTTCACAAACCTGTCGACCCGTAACCACCAGCCCCCCGCTGGGTCTCGTCCAATTCCCATACCACCTCAAACCGCGGACACGCGCAGGCTGCAATCACGAGTTGAGCGATCCTGTCGCCCGGCTCGATGACGAAAGGACGCTCGCCCAAGTTGATGAGCAGCACTTTCAGCTCGCCTCGATAATCACTGTCGATAGTCCCTGGCGCATTGAGCACGGTCACCCCATGGCGCAACGCAAGGCCTGATCGTGGACGTATTTGCCCTTCGAACCCTTGTGGAATCGCCAACGCAATTCCCGTGGGAACCAAAACCCGCTGCCCCGGTTCGATTGTCCAAGGTTCGGGAATCGACGCAGACAAATCAGCTCCCGCGGCTCCTTCGGTTTTGCATTCCGGAAGATGAGCCTCGTCGCCAGCCACGTTTCTCACTCGAATGACAAGATCACGAGACGTCACAATTGCGCGAATCGCCCCGTCCGAAGAGACGCCTCCAAGAGCTGAGCCACGCGTTTTTCGAGTTCCCTCGCGCGCGGATCCGTCATCGAGGAAAGAGCCGTTTTCACCTCACCGAGGGCTTTGAGCTGACTGAAAAGCTGGATGTCGCTCAATGCCCCCCCTCCCGTCAAAACCTGTCGAATACGGTCTACCTCGACAGCCAATGCTTCAATTCCAACCCCCGCGGCGCCAACTCGCTTGCGGTCGGGATACTCACGATAAAATGCTTCCAACACCGGCTGCACGATCCCTGCAAGAACAGGCACCTGATCTTCATTGTTCCAAATATGCTTGAGAACGAAAAAATCACTCGCGTCCGCGGCTTGGCGCCCATCGAGATAGGCGTTTGCGGCAAATAGCTTGAGAAGCTTGACCACCCGCCGATCGCTCAAACTAATGCCTTCGGCCCGAATCTGAAATACCAACCCCTTGTACGAAGACAAAAATGACTCGTTGAACTGCATCCGCTGACCCACCATCGTTGACAACGACATCAACTCCGTCGACGACACCAAGGGATGCAAAGCCTGCTGTTTCATCGCGCGCAGTTCATGCTGGACACCACGAGAAAGCAGTTCCGAAAAGTGGTAGGCATCCAGATTGTCCGAATGCACACGGATGAGAAACCGATCGAAAATCGCATTCAGCGTCTCGTCGCCAGGCACCTCGTTGGATGCACCAAATACACTGATGAGCGGGCACGGAATCGCTTGTCCGCCCACCACCACCCGCCTTTCGTTCAACAAAGTCAGCAGCGCATTGAGAATGGCGCTGTTGGACTTGAAAACCTCGTCGAGAAATACGATTTCCGCTTCGGGTAACATCCCCTCGGTTCGACGCCGATAACTACCTTCGCGAAACGCCGCGATATCCACCGGACCGAAAATCTCGTTGGGCTCCGTGAATCTCGTGAGCAAATACTCGAAGTAGCGCGCTTGGAGCAATTGGGACAACGACCGAATGAGCGCGCTTTTTGCCGTTCCCGGAGGGCCGAGAAGCACCGCGTGTTCCCCCGCGATCACAGCGACCAAAAGCAAACGAATGATCTCGTCTTTTCCAACGAATTGGCCGGAAATGACAGAGGCGACCTGCTGCAACCGCTGATGCAGCGTGTTGGGTTGGGCTGAATTAGCTTGCATGGTTCGTAGGAGATGAGTTTCTTAGTTTTAAAAAGATTCCCTCGGCCCTATGGCGTAACACACGTGAGTCCTCGACAATATGGTCGACCAGTTCTCCTCGATCCAGAAAATCCGCATAGCTTGTCAAACTTCGAGCAAGCTCCAATTCATTTCCAATCTCTTCGAAGATCGCGATGGATCGTTGGAAATAATCACGAGCTTTGCTCGCATGCTCACGGCCCCAACCTCCCCCCGCGGTGATTTCCCCAAGCGTGCGGAGGGCCGAACCAAGATGAACCTTGCTTCTGGCGGCGGCAAAGATGTCAACCGCACGAGAAATACTCTCACGAGCCTGGACCAGTTCGTTCTGTTCCAAATAGGCCATTCCAAGCGCGCGCAATGCTTCCGCTACCCCTAGACGGTCGTTCAGATCCTCGCACGTTGTCACCGCTTCGGTCAAACTCAACACCGCTTCCGAAGCCTGCCCCATCGAACGCTGCGCCTCGCCCAGATTCGTCAACACGAGCGCTATCTTGTTTCTATCCCCAACCTCGCGAGCTACCGCCAACGCCTCCTCAAACACCTCCAGTGCTCTCGCATGATTGCCCTGGTCCTGCGCAACCGTACCGAGATTGTTCAAGGTGATAATCACCCCAAGCAAGTCCCCAATCTCTCTTCGTATCTTCAAAGCTTGCGAAAACGACTCGAGGGCCTCCTTGAATTCGCCAGAATCCTGAAGCACCAATCCGACATTGTTCAAAGAAAGCGCTATCGACCTCCGGTCACCAATCTGTCGACGCATGGTGAGAGCACGACGCATCTGCTCGAGCGCCAAGGGGTAATCACCACGAAGCCAATGAAGTTTTCCAATGTCATCGAGGCTCGATGCAATCCCCCGCTCGTCGTTGCATGCTTCGAACAAAGCGAGCCCCGTTCCAAGATGTCGAGCCGCCTGATCCAACACTCCCGTCTCTCGATGCAGCCGCCCTATGCGATTGTGGGCCGCCCCGCCTTTGCCAAATAGATTCAACCGGTACGCCAATGAAAGCATCGAGCGAAACGAAACAAGCGCTTCCTCCATCTTTCCGAGCTGCTGACAGACATCGCCTTGATGATGATACACCTCGAGACGACGTCTCGGTTCGTCATCCCCAAGCAACTCTAGCCCCCGCGCATAATGTTCTATCGCTTTCGCAGGAGAATACCGGGAACGGGCCACATCCCCCGCGTCCAGATAGGCCATCGCAGCCTCCCGCATCGAACCTGCAGCCTCCCGATGCGATGCAAGCATCGCCACGTACTCCTCATCCGATCTGGTGTTGGACTGATGCTCGAGCCAGTCCGCGATCAACCGATGATAACGACGGGACACCGAAGGCGAGGTCAGCTTCGCGACGCGCTCTCGTTCCAGATTGTGTTTGAATACATACTCTTCATCCCCAGGAAACGTCGAATCAGGCAAACGCAACACGAAGTCCCGATCCATCAACTCCTGAAGCAACTCGCGAATCTTGCGAATATCCGCGTCGTCTTGCAAAGACCAAAGCTCCGGCGTGGTGCTGTCAAGACGCGCCAAAACGGTCAAGGCTCCGAGCCAAAACACCGACCCTACCGCCGCCGCTTGCTCGAGCAGCAACCGCAATGCCGGAGCCAATGCCGCCACTCGAGCCTGCACGGCGTCTTCCACCGTGAGAGGAAGACGTACCGTTTCGAGCTTGCCGAGATGAACGAGCCACACCGGCGTCTCCGAAAGAGCATCCTCCTCCTCCAACACCCCAGTATCATGAAAAATGCGAACCATCTGCTCGAGCAATAACGGATTGCCTCCAGCAAGCTGGCACGCCGCATCCACCAACGGCTGTGGAGCTTCCCCGCACGGCGCCAACAACGCCTGCATCATGCTTGCCGCATCCGTTTCCCCAAGTGGCCCCAGGTCGATGACTCGATGTCGCTCCTTGCGGATCGAACGCCAGCCATCACGACGCGTTTCCAATTCGTTGCGAGCAATACACAGAGCCAAAACGGGACCATCGAGATGCTCGAGCAAAAACTGCAACAATGCCAACGACTCATCGTGCGCTTCATGAAGGTCTTCGAATACGAGACAAAGGGGGCCTCGCTGGGCATCGGCCGCAAGAAAACTCCGAAACACCGTGCGACGGAGCAACCGAGACTCGAGAGCGTCGTCCGATACAGCCCGCGTCAATGGACTTCCCTCGAACCTCAACCCGATGAGCTGGCCCAAAAAATAGGCAACATCGCCAACTTTTCGGTCCTCGAGCACCAAGGCCAACTCCTTGACCACTTTGTCCTTCGCTGCCTGCTCCCCCATTCCCTCCACCAAACCAAAACGCGATCGAAGCACACGAGAAAACACCCCATAACTATCCCGCGCATCCCGAGCACTTCCCCGATACGTTCGCAACACCATCCCTTTCGTCTTCCGGAGCCTCGTCAAAAAATCATGCACTAACCTACTTTTCCCTACTCCGGACGCCCCCATCACCGTCACGAGCCTCGACTCTCGTGCGTCCACCACTTCCGCCAACGCTTGCTCAAGGTCACGCATTTCTTGCTCGCGTCCCGTTAGCGGCGCACGCAAGTCACTCGGACCAAAGCCCAGCCAGTCCATGATCTCAGACATATTGACCGTTCACTCGCTTCCTGCTGGCTCCACCCGCTCGCCAATCTCTTCGATACGCCCTTGCTCTCCCCGATGTCCAGCTTCGTTCGCCGCGTGGCGTGCTACCCTTATCACCTCATCGGGGTCAAGCCCCTGCATGGGTTGAAACCTCACGGCCCCATAGCGAAATAACACATCACCCACATCAAAACGCTGCATCTCCTCCAGGAGACCTCGCAACATTTCCATCAACCCTTCGAACTGAGATGCCGTAACCACCACGGCCAACTCATGGCTGTCAGTCCAATACACGGACTCATGCCCCCAATACCCCTCCAACCCCTGCCCCGCATACCCAAGCAAAGCATCCCGTCCCGTACGCCCTATCCTCCGAACCACATCTTGCTCGTTTTCCAACCGAAGAACCAAACAGACTCCCCCCTGCTGAATCGCTCGCCCCAAGTCCGCACGCAACGGCTTCGACGTCCTCAGCCTATCCAATACGGCCGCCAAACGCCGACGTTGCCCCCCCGGCGGTTCACTCGGCGATACCCCCCTCATCACCGCCCGAATCTGTCTCGTCAGCTCGTAAACCCGAAACGGCTTCGATATGAACGTCGTCACCCCAGCATCCCGCGCCTTGCGCTGCACCCCCGGCTCGATACTCGCCGAAACCATGATGATCGGCACGTCGCTCAACGACCGAACCCAGCGAGAAAACGCAAATCCGTCCATGCGCGGCATCGCACCATCCACCAAAATCACATCAATATCCCGTTCCATAAACTGACTGAGCGCCATCTCCCCATCGTCCGCCAGCAACACCTCATACCCCTCACCGCGACACACCTCCCCAAGCAGCATCCGATTAACAGGGTCGTCTTCGACCACCATGACTACCGTAACGCGCGACGTCGGAACGCTCACGCTCGAATCCTAGCCCAAGGTCGCTGGAACCCAAAGGCCGACCTCTCACGACCCCATCATTGACAACGCAATGCGTTATTTCTTCACGACTTACACCTCCTTCGCTCACTTCAGACTCGTCTGTATTGAGAGCCCACCGCCCCTGTCGTATCTTCGACTTTCAATGACTCAAGCTGGCCCTGGTTTAACACCCCTCCCCGCCAACGTCGTCATCCCGCCCGGAACGCTCCGCGCGGATATGGAAAACCGACGATCCCGAGGCGAACGTTACTCTACCCGCGAGGTGGTCGCGATACTCGTCCCGCTCTGCACGGACCTCATCGCACGCCACGAAAGGGGTGAACAACTCTTGCTCACCCCCTCTTTCATTCGCTTTCAAGTAGGTAGCCCAACCGCTTTGATTCCAGGACAACCATCGTCCGGACTGCCTAGAGACCGAGCCTGCTTGCCCCCCGAATCTCGCACTGGCAAAGGCGGCGACGCACGCTCCACCGTTTTCAGTATCGGCGCCATCGCCTACGAAATGCTCACCGGCGATGCCGTGGGCCCCGGTATGCGACGTCCTTCCGAGATCGTTCCTTCTCTGCCTGCTATCGTCGACACCATCCTCAGCAAAGCGTTGATTGGCGATCCTTCCCACCGTCCCCCCGATCTGGGAGCCCTTGCGCAAGCCCTTCACAATCTCGCTCCCACGGCGAGCCAAGCTCCTCCCCCCATCGACGAAGCAGCGCTCGATGACGAGGATTTCGAAGTCGACATCTCGCTTTCCATGGTTCCTCCCCCACCGAAGGCAGCGGTGGCACCCCTGCCTCCCCCCGCACCCATTCCCCATGATCTCATGGGAACCGACGATGGCGGCCTGGTTGCGGTAGCCCGCGCGCCTCGAGCCCCCGACCCGATCGATCCCACCTCCGCATTGGCTCAGCTTCGCGATAGACTCGAAGCCGATCCCCGTCCCCGCTACGTCGTCATCAAAGACGGAATGGACCACGGACCGTTTTCCGCGGTCGAATTGCTTCAACAAATCGCCTCCCACACCTTCGAAGCACAACACATTCTCGTCGATTCTTTTTCTCAAGACGAACGCCCCATCTCCGATTGGGATGAGTTCGCCCCATTCGCCGAGCACGCCAAGCTCAACAAACAAATCGTCGCGGAAAAAATCGAACTCGAGCGCTCCGTGGTGGCAGAATCCAAAACCACTCGCAACAAAGCTCTTTTTATCAGCGGCTCGCTGGCGATCGTCGCGGTCATCGGAATCAGCGCTTGGTTCATTGCCAAACCGAAAACTCGCAGCGGAGAAGTGCTCGTCGATGCTCACTCCGCGCTCAATATCGAATTCGATGGTGGCATCAAAAGCTCTTCCACCACTCCAGGGCGCGTGTACCGTTCCACCGGATCCGACGGTGTCTCTCGTCCTGTTCTCGGTGGTGGAATGAGCTGCGAAGCTGCCATGAACACGTATGTGACGGAACTCAAGATGGCCGGCAATAAGCCGGACTTGACCAACGGCCAGCTTGGGGCCCAACTCAATAATGGTAGCTATGTCGTCGGATGCGGCGCCCCAATGAGCATGACGGTCAACATTTGTGCCGCGATCCAAAACGGACGAGCCGTTGGAGTCACGGTGACGACGGACCCTCCCAATTCTGGAATCGCCTCATGTATTACCGGTCGCGTTCGCGGCATGAGTTTTCCGTCTCATTCAGCGCTCGACGTCACCAGAACGGTATTCAAAGGCGAGTGACGGATGCGCAAGAACGCCGTAACCACAACTGTAAAAGTGATGGCTTGTATGGCCATCGCATGCGCTGTGGTTGGGTGTTCCGTTCCCGTGGCTGGCGGATTGGACGAGCGCGACGCCAATCTGGTGGCGGATGCTCTCAATCGTTCCGGCATCGACGCTACCAAGGAAACCGATCCTGCGGTGGAGGGACGCTATCAAGTCTCGGTTTCCCGCGGCGAGGCAGCGTCAGCCATTGCCACATTGCGTGACAACGACCTGCCACCGCGACATGCGCCAGGCGTCATCGATGCCGTGGGCAAAAGCTCCCTCGTCCCGAGCCCTCTGGCCGAGCATGCTCAGTATGTAGCTGGAATCTGTGGGGATTTAGAACGCTCCCTCGCAAGTATCGATGGCGTTTTGGGTGCGCGGGTACACCTTTCCGTCCCCTCCACCGATGTCGTTCCAGGCCAACCTTCCCAGCCCCCTTCGGCCTCTGTACTGCTGCGTCATCGGGGCGATTCCCCACCCATTACCGAAAGCCAAGTCCAACATCTCGTCGCAGGAGCTGTCGCTGGATTGGCTGCCCAGGATGTGTCCGTCGTCACCATTCGTCGGCCCGATTCCCCCGATCTTTCTTCCCGCGAAATCACAAAAATCGGTCCATTTTCGGTGACTCGAGGCAGTGCCACCAGACTTCGAGTTACCCTCGGCATAGCTCTTCTGCTCATGCTCACGCTGGCGTCAACAATCCTATATCTCTGGCGCCGCATGCGGCTTGCCATGGCAGAACAAATCACAAGCGGGGAGCAGGTGTGATCGCAATCCAAGGCTTGCAAAAGGCGTTTCGTGAGCCTGTCCTTCGCGGTATCGACCTGACCGTCCCCAAAGGCTGCCTGTATGGTCTCATTGGCCCTGGCGCTGCCGGAAAAAGCGTTTTGCTCAAACACGTCGTGGGATTGATGCGACCCGACAAAGGAAAAATCTTTGTCGATGGTCACGACCTTCTCCAAATGTCCGAACTAGAGCTGCAAGGCTTCCGAAAACGCTTCGGTATCGCTTTCCAAAACAATGCCCTGTTCGACCACCTGTCTGTCGGCGAAAATATTGCCTTCCCCTTGCGACGCCTTCACAAGGATATGACGGAACAAGAGATTCAAGACCGTGTCGACGAACGACTGCGAGCTGTCGCCTTGCCTGGCATGCAGGACCGCAGCCCTCCCAGCCTCTCCGGCGGACAAAAACGACGCGTCGGAGTGGCTCGTGCCACGGTCGCTCGACCACCCATCCTCATTTACGACGAGCCAGCCGCGGGACTCGACCCTGTCAGCTCCCAAAAAATATTCGACCTGCTCAAAAAAGAAAAAGGAGACGCTACCGTCATCATGGTTTCGTCGGACCTCGACCGATTGCTGACGGTCACCGATCGGGTTGGGATGATGCTTGACGGCAAGATCATCTTCGACGGAACCACGGAGCAAGCGCAAAACAGCAACAATGAGTACGTTCGACAATTCGTCCACGGATTGACGGAGGGCCCCCTTTGAGTCTTGCATCTCCTCACGCTGCCCAAGAGTCCCTTACCTTTCGAATTGGCAAAAACCTATTCGATATGTCCGAGGTTGCGGGTGGCATGGCCGTGCTTCTCGTCCGCGTGCTTTGGCGCATCGCCCGTGCAAACTTCGATTGGAACGAATTCAAAACGAATATGTATAAAATGGGTGTCAAATCGACTCCCATCGTGGTCGTCACGGCGCTTTTCGTGGGAGCCATCGCGGTCATTCAAGCGGCTCCCATGGTGCAACAATATGGGGCCTACGGTCTGCTCGGATGGGGAGCGGGGTTCTCCGTCTTGCGCGAGTTGGGCCCCTTGCTCACCGCGCTCATGATCTCCGGACGAGTCGGCGCAAATAACACCGCCGAATTGGGAACCATGGTCGTCACCGAACAGATCGACGCGCTGCGCATCCTTGCCATCGATCCCCTTGGATTCCTCATCGCGCCTCGGCTCCTCGCCATCGTACTTACCCTTGTCATTGCCAATATTTACGCCGATGCCCTCGCTTTATTTGGCGCTGCCATCGCTAGCAAAGCCATGCTCGGCGTCGAATATGGCGTATTTCTCAACGGCCTTACCAGCGGTCTGCTCAACTTCGGCGATGTCGCCCATGGCTTGATTAAAAGCGCGTTCTTTGGACTGATGATGGCAATCGCCTCGTGTTATTTTGGCCTCGCGGTAAAAGGAGGAGCCCCAGGAGTCGGTCGAGCCGTCAATGCCGGCGTCGTTGCTTCCGCCACCGGTATCTTCATCCTCGATTACTTCGTTTCCTTCATCATCGGTTGAACATGCAAGTCACCAAGGTATCGCCCAACTCCCCCGCGTCACGTATCGAGACATCACTCGCTGAGCTAGGCGATTCCTCTATCGATCTGCTTCGGTCCGCCCGCGATATGTACTCGGTTTTCGTTCGCACCTTGTACTATGTCGTTCGCGGAAAACGGGAACCGGGCGCCATCGTCCAGCAGATGTTCGAGATCGGAAATAAATCCGTCTTCTTCGTCACTGTCGTCATGGGCTTCATCGGCCTCATCGGCATTTATCAAACCGGCGTCCAAGCACAACGCCTCCTTCCCGACTTCTCCCGCATGGGAGCCACGTATTTGCAACTTCTCATTCGAGAAATCGCTCCCTCCGTCGGCGCCATGATCATTGCGACTCGCGTGGGGGCCGGCATCGCCGCCGAAATCGGTTCCATGGTCGTCACCGAACAAGTCGACGCGCTGCGCATGTGCGCCGCCGACCCCATCGACTTTCTCATCAAACCAAGATTCATCGCCAGCATCGTCATGACCACCTGCCTCATCATCTGGATCACCACGGTCATGTTCTGTGCCGGCGCTGTCACCGCAAAATCATTCTTCGACGTTCCCTTCCGTACTTTCTTCGACGTCAGCATGGTGCAAACCGGCGATGTCGTCATTTGTCTGACCAAGTGCGTCGCTTATGGCGCTGCCATTCCCGTCGTTTCGGGATATTGTGGTCTGTCCACGTTCGGAGGGTCCGAAGGCGTCGGATGGGCAACCACCCGCGCGGTCGTCAACTCTTCCCTTGCGGTCGTTTTTCTCGACTTGATCATTAGCGTCGCAGGCTTTTTCATCTTTTTTGCACGATGATTTCCTTTCGAAACATCCATAAGAGCTTCGGACCTAAAAATGTGCTCCAGGGTGTTTCTTTCGACGTCCATGATGGCGAGGTCTTCTTCATCATCGGTGCCTCCGGCGTTGGAAAAAGCGTGCTCATCAAACACCTCGTCGGCTTGCTCTATCCCGACCAGGGGGAGATCTGGCTCGATGGGCAGGAAATCTCGCGTTTCGACGAACTTCAGATGATGGCCGTACGTCGAAAATGCGCGATGGTCTTTCAGCATTCGACGCTTTTCGATTCAATGACTTGCGCACAAAACGTGGCGCTTCCGTTACGAAAACACAAAAATCTGAAAGGCCGTAGTGCGGAACACGAAGCGATCAAACTGCTCGAAAAGGTACATATGGAAGCGTTCGCGGACCGCTTCCCGGCGGAGTTGGGCGATGGCATGCGAAAACGCGTGGCCATCGCACGCGCCCTGACTCTGGACCCCCAGTATATTTTATTCGATGAACCAACGACCAGCCTCGATCCCGTCAACGCACGCCGCGTGGACAAGCTCATTCGCGAACTGAGTGATACCCTCGGAGTCACCAGTATCGTCGTCTCTCACGACCTCGTCTCGATCTTTGGTATCGCCGACAGGATCGTGATGCTGTACAAGGGGCAAGTTCGGCTCCTTGGCACCCGGGAGGAATTCCGAAACACCACCGACGGCGTCGTCGAACAGTTCACGAACGGCTACGCTGAAGGCCCCATGGACTTATAATGAGGGGAGCATGGCGAACCCGCGTTCCATCGAAGTCAAAGTTGGTCTCCTGATCCTCATCGCAATTGGAATACTGACTGGCTTCATCGTGCTCATGGGAGGAATGAGCTTCCAACCTACCTACCGGATCTTCGTCGACTTCGACAATCCAGGGGGCATCCAATCCGGTTCTCCCGTGCGCATCGCCGGGATTACCGTCGGAAAAATCAAAGAAATCCAATTCCGTGGAGGCGTCGAACCCCAGGCGAACGAACAGCGTCCAGCCCTCGTGCGCATGACGTTGGCCATCGAAACACGCCATCAAGAAGCGGTTCGAGAAAACGCCGTCTTTTATGTCACTTCGCAAGGCGTGCTGGGTGAACAATTCCTCGCGATCGATCCAGGAACCAGAGACCGACCCGCCCTCGCGGAAAATGCCATCGTGCGAGGACTTGATCCCCCTCGTCTCGATCTATTGCTCGCGGAAGGTTATGAATTGCTTCACACCACCATCTCCGCATTGCGAGACAATCGTGCGCAAATCGAAGAAACCTTCAAAGGCCTGCACAGTACATTGACCAGTACCGGTGAGTTCTTCGACAAAAATCGCGACCGACTCAATCGTATCGCCGAAAACGTCGAAACCATCACCATCGAAACCAATGAACTCGTTCGCGCTGCACGCACCCGATACGTCGATGACCCTCAAGTCAACCGCATCATCAACAACATCGACCACGCCTCCTCCGCCATCGCACGGGATAGCGAACCACTGCTGCGCGATGCGCGAACCACCATGGCGAACGTCAACCGCCTGTCTTCCACGGTCGGCTCCCCTGAAGAACAGCGGAAAATCAAGCAAACCATCCAAGACGTATCGGAAATTGCCAGTCGCGCCAAAGCCGCCGTAGCCGACGCCCAAGCTGTCGTCGCCCATATTCGCACCGGCAAAGGTACCATGGGCGCCCTGGTCATGGACGAGCAGCTATTCGACGATTTGCAAGAGATGGCCCGGGACCTCAAGCATAATCCATGGAAATTCTTCTGGCGTGAATAACCCAAGCCCAATGGTTCCGCACTTCATTCGCACGGGCAACGACCCTTCTCTTGCCCTTGGCCCCACTACGGGCTACGATCCACTTATTCTTTTCGTGGATCGACCACAGACCCGTAGCAGGCTCCTTCGAGCCACTGTCAAAGGAACCGTCGGTCTCCGATTGACGTCTCCTTTCCAGATTGTTAGTGACGGTACCGTGTCTCGATGACACGTCACCCCTATCCGCAAGCGAGCGCTGTGAGGTAGCACCACACCATGAGCGAAGAGCAAAAGGAGAGCTCGGTTCTTTTCTCCCTCAACGAGCTGTTCAGCCTCGAGCAAGAGCGAATCAAGCAGGAAGAGGAAGCCAAGGTCAGAGCCGTCGAAGAGGCGAAACGGGCCGAAGAAGACGCTCGCAGGCGCGCCATCGAGGAAGAGCAGCGGCGCCTTCGCGACGAAGAGGAACGCAAACGAACCGAGGAACAGCGCAAGCGTGAAGAAGCAGCACGCCTCGAAGCCCTACGACAAGCCGAAATCGAAAAGGCTCGCGTCACGGCTGAAGAGCATGCTCGCCTCGAAGCCATGCGGCAACAGCAAGCTCACGCGCAAGAGCTTGCCAAAATTAGTCAAGACAAAAGCAAAAAGACCTTGATGTACGCGGTCATTGCAGCAGTAGCCTTCCTGCTCATCGGTGGTACCACCGGTGGAGTCCTCTGGTATCGCGCCGACCAAAAAGCCAAGGAAGAGGCCCGTCAGGCTCAACTGCTCGCCAATCAAAAAGCCGAGGAAATGGCCCAACTGCAAAAGAAACTCGACGAACAAAGCCGCAAGGTCAGCGATTTGATGGATAAACTATCGAACGCGGAAGACGAGGCCACCAAAGCCAAACTAAAGGCTGAGTTGGCTGCCGCACAAAAAGAGCAGAATGCTACACGAGGCGCTTTGCAACGCGGCTCGCCGTCCGACACCAAACCCTCCACGCCTCGTCCCGCTTGCACATGCGTCGAAGGCGACCCGATGTGTAGCTGCCTGTAGCCTCTACATCAACGTGCCCAACCACCACCTCGCCTTCGCCCTCGACTTCCCATCCCTCGCGGATGCTCGACCCTATTTCACACTCAGCAAACACATTCGCTTCGCCAAAATCGGCCTCGAATTGTTTTGCCGTGAAGGCCCCACCGTCGTTCAGCAAGTCGCCGACGCCGGATTCCACGTGTTCCTCGACCTCAAACTCCACGATATCCCCGCCACCGTGGAACGCGCGGTCGATAACTTGGCTACCCTCGGCATCCACCTGCTCACCGTCCATACCTTCGGCGGCCCCACCATGCTCTCCCGAGCGGTCCAGGCCGCCCAAAAATCCGGAACCACTCAGATCGTCGGGGTCACTGTCCTCACTTCCCTCGATACCACCGACCTGTCTTGCCTCGGTATCGATCGGGCCGTCGCGGATCAAACAGAGCGCTTGGCCAAAATGGCCTGGCAAGCCGGCGTTCGCGCCTTCGTCTGCTCCCCCAAAGAAGTCGCTCACTTGCGATCCACCCTCGGTAGCGATGCCTTGCTCATCACCCCCGGAATTCGCCCTGCAGCCGCTGCCACCCAAGACCAAAAACGTGTCGCCACCCCCGCTTCCGCCATCGCCGATGGCGCCGATATCCTCGTGGTGGGACGACCGATCCGCGATGCGCAGGATCCTGAAGCCGCAACCCTGAATATTCTCGCGCAAATCAATCAATCCCTAGCCTCGAAGACCATCCCGTGAGCCGCATCGTCATCGGCGTGCAACCCGTCCGAGAAGCCATCCGCGTGCATGGCAACGCCATCGAACGTGTTCTGCTCGCCAGCGCATCCCACAAAGACTCTCGCCCCCTGGACGGCATCTTTCGTTTTTGCCAATCCAGGGACATCGGTGTCGAAAGAGTCGACCGCCAAACCCTCGATCGAATTACCCATGGTGCCAGTCACCAAGGAGTATTGGCCTACGCGCCAGAACTCCAACTGCTCGACCTAGCGGAACTCATGGCCCCCAGCCCAACATTGATCACGGCCCTGGACCGGATCACTGATCCACAAAACTTTGGCGCCATCATTCGAAGTGCCGTCGCCTTTGATTCCCACGGGATCCTGTGGCCCGAGCACGACTCCGCTCCCCTGACTCCCGCCACATTCCGCGCCTCCGCCGGCGCCATTGAACACGCTCGACTCTGCCGCGTCTCTTCCCTACCCGCCGCATTACACGCCCTCCACAACGAAAGCATGGTCGTCGTGGGACTGGCCGGCGAATCCCCCGTTTCCCTCGATTCACTGCCTCTACACCAACCCACGGTACTCGTGGTGGGAGCAGAAGGCTCGGGTCTCCGAAAAGGAGTGCGAGACGCTTGTGATCACATAGCTCGACTGCCCACATCCCACGTCTACGACACTCTCAACGCCTCCGTGTCCGCGGCCATCGCTCTTTATGAGGTACGACGCCAACGGTTGGCCCATGATCCCGCATCGCAAATTTACCTTTGATTTTTGGGCACTTACGCTAGTTTTCGCAGCGCTTCCTCTCCGCTTTGCCCTGGCTGTTCGCACCTGTCTATCCCCCGATGAAGCCTATTACCTCGCCGCCCACAGGCTCGGATTCACCATCACCGACCATCCGCCCCTGACGACTTGGCTCGTCGGACTCGCCGACAACCTCGATTTTCTATCTCTTGAACTGCGCATCCGTCTTCCTGCCCTCGTGGTGGGAACGTTCATCCCGCTGCTTCTGCTCTGGATTTCCAAAACCCTTCACGATCAGCCAAGCCACCAACGCTGGACGGCCCTGCTCGGTGCCTTTTTGCCTCTGCCGCTGGCTGGCGGTTTTTTGATCACGCCTGATACTCCCCTGCTGCTAGCCGTCGCAGTGCTGCTGGTGATCCACCATCAGACACCTTCTTGGAAAAAAAACGTTGGTTTGATTTTCGCCTGCGCATGGGGCCTGGCGGCAAAAGTCTCGATGCTCGTTCCTGGCTTGCTTCTTCTGTTCTTGTCCCCACACCGCAGCGAACGCCTCGCCGTGGCAATGGGCATGGCGATTGCCCTTCCCATCGCCCTGCCCTCTCTTGGTTTTCAATGGCACCATGCTTTCGTGGACCAAAGCTCCGCCGTGGGAACCTTGACGGCTTCAGCCGCTGCCCTGGGCGCTCAACTCCTGCTCTGGACTCCCGCGGTACTTTGGTTCGGTTTTCGCGAAGCGTGGCCTCGACCTTTCGAACGCGGATTGATGCTATCGATGTCCGTGCTGCTCCTGGCTTCGGCACTGCTTCGCCAAGTCCCCCCCGAACCCAATTGGTTTGCCGTCGCCGCGCTATTTTGCATTCCGTTCGCTGCCGGTCCCCTTGCCCGTGGCGCAAGATGGGTGCAAGCCACGACACTGCTGCTTGGACCCGCGGCCGCCCTGCTGTTTGCATCTCACGTTCTATGGCCCTGGCTTCCCATTCCGACCCCCGTCGATCCTTCCGCCCGATTGCACGGCTGGCGAGATGACAACCCCGTCGCCCAGGCCCCAGGAATTGGGGTGTATGGTCCCGCCGCGGAAGCCTGTATCTACCAAAAACAATGTGAAAAAATAGCTTATATATTCAATAATTACGAACAATTTTTCAAGTGATCATTGAAGACAGGAACCGGGTTGCGATTTCCAGAACACGAACTGAACACTTGACAAGTCCATGGGTTTGTCGGATCCATTCAATAGAACGTTCCATCGCGCGAAGCTGAACGTAAATACCCCTTCCATCTCGTAGAGTTACGGCTGGTCTTTCCATGAAAGGATCAAGGTTTAAGAAGTACTTCAAGAAGTACTTCATCCATCACCGCTAGCTCGTCCAACCACCCTTCGGATCACCTCGACCGCCTTTTCGATCTCTTGTGCTGTCGTCAATTCACCCAAACTTGCCCGCACCGCTTCCAGCCCACGCTTTGGCCCCAACAACGCAGCCACCGCCGACGTTGCCCCCGAGCTTGCCGAAGCGCAGGCACTGCCTGCCGAAAGACAAACGCCTTCCACATCGCAAGCCGCTACCAACTCATCTCCCAACACACCTTCGAACGATACATTCGTCACATGCGGTACCCGTTTTCCCTGTCCATTTCTCTTGGCCCCCATCTGGATCATTTCTCGTTCGAGATGATCCCGTAAGGGTCGAATCGCATCGTAACGCGACGGACTCGAACTGGCCCAGCTTGCTGCAACTCCAAACCCCACCGCGAGTGCCACCGGCACCGTTCCAGGTCGGAGTTTGCGCTCCTGAGGCCCGCCCAACATCATGGGCCGTAACCGCTGGCAGCTCGCCCCCACCAACGCCCCAATCCCTTGCGGACCACGTATCTTATGCGATGACAACGATATCGTATCCGCCTCGGACCACGGACGCCCCTGAAGCTTTCCAATCCCCTGCACGGCATCCACATGCACAATCGAACCATGTTCATGCGCCTGCTGCACAATCTCTTCCACCGGTTGGATCACCCCGGTCTCGTGATTGACCCATTGGATCACCACCAAGCATGGTTTCGAACTCGATACGATCGTTTCGCGAACTTGCTCCGGATCCACCACCCCTCGCTGATCCACGTCGAGCCAATGCACGGTGCGTTCGTTTTGCAATGCTTCCACCACATGCAAAACGGATGGGTGCTCCATCCGCGAGCAAATCACCGGCCCCACACGGTCGAGCAAACCACGAATCGCCAAATTGTTGGATTCCGTCCCTCCCCCCGTAAAAATGACATCGAAAGCGGGACGTCCCACAAGCTGTCCCACCCGCTCGCGCGCCAATTCGACTTGCTGCCGTGCCATCGCTCCGCGCCCATGCGACGAGGAAGGGTTTCCCCACCATTGACGAGACGCTTGCGCAACGGCTTCCACCACCTCGGGCAGCGGTGGAGTCGTGGCATTCCAATCCAAATAGATGGAATTCACGATGGTTGAGGCGCCCGTTGTGCCACCGATAGTTTGCATGACGTTCCACGGAAAACCATGCCCCCGATTCGTTCGTGGGTGGGAGACTCCACAAGCAATTCCCCTCCCAATCCTCTAGCTATCTTTCTTGCTATAGCCAATCCCACGCCAACTCCTTGATGCTTTCGGGTGGGTGATCCATCCGCTTGGACAAACGGTTCCATGACCTTGTCGATATGGCTCACGGGTATCCCCGGGCCATTATCCGAAATGCATACTTCATAAAAAGAACCCGTATGCTGCAAACGCACCCCCACCACCCCCCCCGGTTGCGTAAATTTCAATGCATTATCAATTAGTTGCGCGATTCCCCGCCCCAAGCGCTCCGCGTCGCCCCACGCTGGCATTTTCAATTCGGCACACTCGAACACAAGACGTACGGAGCCTTGTGCCGCCAATCCTTGAAACCTGCCAAGCTCTCGTTCCACCACCGAGCGCACATCGTAATCTCGATGCACAAAGCGCATCGTCCCCGCCTCCAAGCCCGTCACATCAAGCAGATTGTCAATGAGCGCCCGAAGACGTTGCACACAACCGTCCATCGCTTGTAAGGCTTTGCGTTGCGCTGGGTTCAACGCACCGAGTTCCTCATCGACCAACAGCCTGACGTAACCCACAATCGGCGTCATGGGGGTGGCCAGTTCGTGAGATACATTGCGATAAAACGTGGTTCGCGCCCGTTCGGCTTCGCGTAGCTTGTCATTGGCCTCCGACAACTCCGCCACTTTCGCTTCCAACCTCGCCACGATCCGCTGGCTTTGCGCACGCAAATGCATATCGGCTTTCGCAGCCGACACCACTTCTTTTCCTCCCCGCAAAAACTTTTCCAGCGTCTGTGCGAAAGTCCGCACGTTGATCGGCTTCTGCACGAAGCCATCGCATCCCACCGCAAGACTCGTCGACCGATCACCTTCCGCGGTAATCGCAACGATCGGCACTTCCCGCAGCCCTGGATCCCCACGAAGTCGTAGCGTCACCTCATACCCATCCAACCCCGGAATATTGAGGTCGACGAGCACCAGGTCAGGTTGGATTTCTCGTGCGATTCGAACCCCTTCCAATCCGTCGGCCGCATCCACAACCTCAAACCCGGCGCCTACCAGGATTTTCCGCACGAGGAGCCGGTTTGCGGGGTCATCTTCGATATGTAACACACGAGGAACAGCCACATTCGCACCTTGGCGCAAATAGGGCGCTGGCTGCAAGCCTAGAGAGCCCCTGTCCCTTGCCACCCATGAGCCCTGAAGGTATGAAGCGCCCATGGTTCCCAGTCGAATGCCATTTTTGGGCGCTTATTTGCTCTTTGCCGCCTGCTCGAATCTCACCTCCCCAGCGGGCGAAAACCCCGACCGATTGAGCCCGGTCTCCGATTCTTCCGCCCCGACACGAACTCCCCCCGTAGCAGCCTTACCTTCCGCTTTGCGTCCAACCCTCGAGGCTCAGCCCACCCGCATGACGGTGCGACGTATCGTCATTGCCCACGACGGAACAGAAGGCATTAAACCCAAAGCTCCTCGCACGCTTGCCGAAGCTCGCAAACTTGCTTCGGATATCGCGCAGCAAGTGAAGGCTCCCGACGCCGACTTTTCCAAACTTGCACAAATGCATTCGGACGCACCCGATGCGCAACGCGGTGGCCTGCTGGCTCCCATTCGTGCTGATTCGGATATCGATCCGGCGCTGCGCACGGCCATTCAGCAAGCCAAGGTGGGAGACATCTCGAATGTGATCGAAACACGGGAGGGACTGCAAATCATTCAACGCCTGCGATGATCCAAGGTATGGCCAAGAAACGAATACTCATTGTGGAGGATGACCCTAGCGTACGAACGCTCCTCGAAAAAGCGCTCGCCCTCGACTACGAGATCGAATCCGTGGCCGACGGCGTGGCAGCAGTTCGACGCATCTCCCAACCTCCTGCGGCCGACGTCATCCTCTGTGACATCATGCTCCCGGGCGTGGATGGATTCGAAGTAGCGCGAAGGGCCAAAGCGTCTTCTCATTGGTCCAACGTTCCGATTGTGTTTCTTACGGCTCGTACCACGCCGAAAGACGTGATCCTTGGAATCCAAGCCGGAGCCAGACACTACCTGACCAAGCCGTTCAAGATTCAAGAAGTGCTCGACAAACTCGCCCGCATTACCCGAGGGTAATCGTGGGCCTCGTGACACCCACCCGTGTCGATTCATCCCTCGAACGACCATTGCCATTACGCTTGACGCTGCCCCTTTGCATTCTCGCAGGCATTTTCTATTTTGCTTCGTTTCCAGGTATCGGACTCTGGCCCCTCGGGTTCGTCGCGCTCGTTCCCCTGCTCATCAGCCTACGAAACCAGAGCATCGTCGTGGCTGCTCTGCTGGGCCTGGCGTGCGGAACTACCGCAACTTCCCTAGGCTTTTCCTGGCTTATCGACACCTTTCGCCACCACGGGGGCTTCGGTACGCTCACCGCAGCCGTGCTGCTGCTCATCCTAAGCGTCCTGCAAGCGGGTCGGTTTGCGTTGTTTGCCGCCCTGGTCAGTGGCCTTCATCGTCGCGCCTGGCCCTGGACCGCGTGCGTCGCTGGGGCCTTCGTCACCTCCGAAACCATCTATCCCCTTATTTTTCCATGGTATTTTGGAGCCGTGGTCCATGATATCCCCTTCCTGTTGCAAACCGCGGACCTCGGCGGCCCCGTACTCGTGGGTCTCCCGCTGGTGCTCGTCAACGCTGCCTGCGCCGATGTTTTCCGCGCATCGAAGCCACAATTCCCTTCCAAGTCAGCGTGGGGCACCGCGGCTCTGATGCTTGCGGGCACCGTGATCTATGGCGCGTTCCTGATCGTTTGGACCGATCACAGAACGCAATCGGCGCCCCTATTTCGTGTGGGATTGGTTCAGGGCAACGTACCGATGCCGCCAGCCTCTTCGGAACAACTGGCACAAAAGTTTCGCACCCAAGTCGAATTGAGCCGTCGGCTCATTGCCGAAGGAGCGCAGTTGGTGGTTTGGCCGGAGTCCGCATTCCTTCACGTACTTGCCTCGTCGGATCCCGCTTCCCTCGTGGCAAGAACGGAAGCGGCAACGCTGGAAGCGCCGTTGTTGACCGGTGCCATCCTTGAATCTCACGATGGGAAACTGTTCAATTCCGCGCTGTTGTTGGGACCTGATGGTCAGTTGCGCGGCCGATACGACAAACAACATCGTCTTGCCTTTGGCGAGTACCTTCCTTTTGGGGAGACGTTTCCAATTCTATCCCGATGGTCCCCCCAATCGGGATCGATATCGAAAGGGATCGCATCCGGCCCCCTTGCCTTTGAAAGCCGAAGAATCTCGGTATTGTTGTGTTACGAAGACATCCTCCCTTCCTATGTGAGGGATGTCGTCCAGACACACCGCCCTCATCTGCTGGTGAACCTGACCAACGACGGGTGGTTTGGACAATCTCGCGCGGCAGTCATCCATTTGGCGTTGGCGAAACTGCGAGCGGTGGAGCATCGACGTTATCTGCTGCGGGCGACCAACACGGCGATGAGCGCGGTTATCGATCCGGTGGGGCGCCAGCAAGCTGTTTTAGAACCTTTTATAGAAAATACATATATTGGAGATTTGCGATGGCTCCACGGTTGGACACTCTATGGTTTTTGGGGGGAATTTCCATGGTATTGCGTGGCGATAGGGACCTTGGGGGGGTGTATGCTGCGGCGAGGCGGCCGCGGATTGCATTCATTTTGGGATAAGAAAAGGGTGAATAGTGAATAGGACGACTGGCGCATCGTCCATCTGCGAGTCAGAATCTTGACTTGCTAACCCAGAAGAGACTACGTCAACAAGCGATCCGTGATGGGAATGAATTTCGGTTGTCACCGTATGATTGGGATGGAACCTAACGACGGTGACCTTGGAGGCTGAAGGCTTTTCAAAGGAGAATCAAATGAAGAAACTAGCTTTGCACTGGACTTTGGTTGCTTCCGCGCTCGCGCTGGCGTTTGCTGCCTGCACCGTCACTACGGAAGACGATGAAAACAACGGCGGGTCCGGCGGAGATGCTGGCTCGGGCGGCACGGAAACTGGCGGAACGGGTGGCGGCGATACCGGCGGAACGGGCGGTGGCGCAACCGGCGGAACGGGCGGTGGCGCAACCGGCGGAACGGGCGGTGCCGTAACCGGTGGAACGGGCGGTGGCGTAACCGGTGGAACGGGCGGTGGCGTAACCGGTGGAACAGGCGGTGGCGAGACTGGCGGAACGGGCGGCGGATCCTCTACGAAAACTTGCGAGGAATTGTATCCAGAAGCCGATTCTTGTTCCACCTGCATGAGAACCAATTGCTGCAAGGAAGTCGAGGCCTGTTTCAACGAAGAGTCCCAAGAATGCAGAAAATCATGGGATTGCCTTGCTGAGAAATGCACCGATCCCAACACATTCGAGGAATGCAAGGTACAGTGCGATGACGGCAACTTCAATGTAGCCTATAATGAGATCACGACCTGCCTCGAACAAAAGTGCTTCGAAGGCTGCGGCACCGCAGAAGAATAAGATTTCATTTTACCAAAACCCTGAAAACGCCGCCTTTTCCCAAGAATAGGCGGCGTTTTCTTGGCTTCCCCTCTTTCAATGATCGCCGATTCAGTGAACCAGATTCACAGCTTCATGGCCTTTCGAAAACGCTTGGCATCCGCGAACATATCCACATTGGTAAAAACGTACGTGGCCTCGGTATGCTTGGCTGCTTTGGCGATTTCCGCAAGACGTTCAATCGCCGGGTCTTCGTACCTTGACTTATGCCCCGCCGGTCCGGGAAGACGATAATACGCTCTCTTTTTCTTTGAAGTCCCTTGATTCAGAGGGTCTCGCACCACCAGCACCTGATCGGCCGTCAACAAGCTTTCGGTCTCATCGGCTTCCCACAACGGACCAGGATCGAAAACCACCAGCTTGAACATTTTACGTGTGGACGCCAAGAAATCCTTGACTACGGTCTTGTTTGCGCGGTTGCAAGGGAAGTCCGGAGGCGCCACGAATACGGCAACTTCAGCGCTCAATTCGGCAGCAACCGCCACCAAACTCTTCATGGCCGTCTCCACGACTTTTCCTTCGCGAAACCCCTCTTGCCCAATTTCGCGGGGGCCAAGCAGCGCAAAACGAAATCCCTCCGGCGCTTCCCGTCGCCACCTGCGCACCGTACCTGGCCCCGGTGCTCCAAGATGCGTCTCTTGCACCTCGACAAAGAGAAACTCGCGGAAGTACCTCGTGGCTGGAACGGGAAACCCTGCACACCCGACGGTAATCATGGTGTTAGCACGGTATCACCCAACGGCACTCAGGCCAACGAGAGCATAATTTATTCGTAAATACAAATAGTTACAAATGCATCAAGGAGACGAAGTGCCGACGGAAGGCTCGTGGGCAAGCTTTTGAACGAGCCTATGGCCGGCCTGTCTCGCCGCTGTGACCACCCCAATATCGTTGGCTTGTTCCTGCGCAAGCGGCGAATCCATCGACGCCACCTCGTATGATTCGGTCACCATCAGTTCCCTATCCGCCGGTGAACGATCGATATCCGCAGCGGCGGAGACGACAACACGCATGGCGCGGGCGGATGCCGCCGAAGATTGTGCAATCAGCCCTTCCGTTTCGAATCGAACATCAAGGACTTGGACTCGAAGCACCCGAGCGTTGCTACAATTTGCCAACCATCCTCGTTGCGCCAGCGCCTCTCGCACACCGAAAACGAGTGCGGCAGATGCTTGGGGGTACAAAGCCGGAGCCAAATGTGTCTGTACACACCAGTGACTTGGCGCTGCGGACGGGAGAGTCGATCGATAGCCACAACCGAGCGCCCCCACCGCGATGATCGACACCTGGATGAGCTGGCGAAGGATCACGGCTCGCTACTTTGCCACGATGATATTGAGAATTTGCGCGGGTCGATAGATGATTTTGCGCACGGAGCCATCGGGGACATGAGCACGAACGTTTTCTTGTTCCAGGGCGAGAGCGAGGGCTTCATCTTCGGAAGCATCACGCGCCAAAGCGATTCTTCCTCTCACTTTCCCGTTCACTTGCACCCCGATTTCCACGACATCTTCGCGAACGAGGGCTTCATCGTAGGTAGGCCACGGTTGTAAGGATACCGATGGCGTGCCGCCAAGACGTTGCCACAGTTCTTCCGCAAGATGAGGTGTGATGGGCGACAACAGAAGGACCAGTGTTCGCGCCGCATCCATGGGCACCGGTTGCAGCGTAGAAAGGTGATTCGACAGAATCATCAAGGCGCTGACAGCAGTATTGAAGTGCATCGCTTCAATGTCATCGCCCACTTTCTTGATGGTTTTATGCACGAGCCGCAGAGTTGCCTCATCGGCCTTCGCCTCCGCTTCGGAAGACAAGCACAGCTTATAAACGCGCTCGAGAAAACGTCGCACCCCTTGAATTCCACTTGTCTTCCAGGGTTTGACCTGTTCGAGGGGCCCCATGAACATCTCGTAGGCGCGAAGGGCATCAGCGCCGAATTCGCGAACCACATCGTCCGGGTTGATGACATTTCCTCGAGATTTCGACATTTTTTCATTGTTTTCCCCAAGGATCATCCCTTGATGGACGAGCTTGTGAAACGGCTCTCGATGCTTGACCAAGCCGATATCGAACAGCACCTTATGCCAGAACCGCGCATATAAAAGATGCAGCACGGCATGCTCGCTACCGCCTACATACAGATCGACGGGCATCCAATCGTCGTAGGATTGCTCTGAAAACGGCCGCTTGTCGTTACGCGGGTCCAGGAAACGAAGGTAGTACCAGCACGAACCAGCCCATTGGGGCATGGTATTGGTCTCGCGAGCAAACCACTTTCCATCGCGTTGAAAGAACACCCAATCGAGGGCGCGAGCCAGAGGCCCCCTTGGATCGTTGCTTGGACGGAAGTCGTGAAGGTCTGGCAAATTCACGGGTAGTTCGGATTCATCGACGGCGATGGGTTGGTCGTAACGGATGGTATGGGGGTCACCTTTGCGGGGATCACCGTCATTTGCGACCTCGACGGGAAAATAGATGGGAAAGGGTTCGCCCCAATAGCGTTGCCGGGAAAACACCCAATCACGAAGTTTATAGCTGACGGACGCTTTTCCGAGATGGTGTCGTTCCAGGTGATCGATGATGCGGCGTTTCATTTCGGGGGTCGGCAAACCATCGAACGCTCCGGAACGCACGGAGATCCCATCTTCGATAAACGGGCTTAATAGCGATTCGCTCAGGCTTCCATCGGGACTGACGACTTCGATGATCGGAAGATCGTGTTTTTGCGCGAAGACAAAGTCGCGCTCATCGTGCCCGGGCACGGCCATGACGGCGCCGGTTCCATAGGAACCGAGTACATAGTCCGCAACCCAGATCGGAATTTTCTCTCCGGTTAACGGATGACGTGCAAATGCGCCGGTGGCTACACCTGTTTTGTCTTTGGAAGTGGCCACTCGATCCAGATCGCTTCGCGCGGAAGCGGCCTGGACATAGGCTCGAACGGCATCTTTGCACGAGGCGGCAGAGATGGTTTCCACGAGGGGGTGTTCGGGGGCAATGACCACATAGGTTGCGCCGAATAGGGTATCGGGGCGCGTGGTGAAGACGCGAAGGGAGCTTGGATATTGGTCGACGGCGAACTCGATCTCGCATCCTTCACTGCGACCGATCCAGTTGATTTGCTTGAGTTTGGTGTCGGGCCAATCCACGCATTCGAGATCATGGACCAATCGGTCTGCATACTCCGTGATCTTGAGCGACCATTGTCGAAGGGGAATTCGCTGCACAGGATGGCCGCCACGTTCGCTTTTTCCATCGATGACTTCTTCATTGGCAAGGACAGTGCCGAGTTCGGAGCACCAATTGACTGGGATCTCGGATTGGACGGCAAGGCCTTGATGGAAGATTTGTAGAAAAATCCATTGCGTCCAACGAACATAATCCGATTGGGTGGTGTCGATTTCCCGTTCCCAATCGTAAGAAAATCCGAGCATTTTGAGTTGTCGTCGGAAGTTCTCGATGTTTTCTTTCGTTTTTTGGGACGGATGGGTTCCGGTTTGGATGGCGTATTGTTCCGCGGGCAGGCCGAAAGCGTCCCAACCCATGGGATGCAGAACATCGACGCCTTTCATTCGGGCGTGTCTGGCCACGATATCGGTTGCGGTATACCCTTCCGGGTGACCCACGTGCAGACCCGCACCCGAGGGGTAGGGAAACATGTCGAGCACGTAGAGTTTGGGATGCCCGGGTCGACGCACCGAGCGAAACGTATGGTGTTCATCCCAATACGTTTGCCACTTGGGTTCGATGAAAGCGGGGCTGTAGCGGTCTTCTTGATTCTTCGGCGTAGTTGACATGAGCGCCCACCGTGTAGCACACGGACCGAGGACAGGGCGCGGAAAGTTAAGGTGTCAGTTTTGGCACAGCACACCACACGCGCATCATCAACGCCGTTTCATCCGCAGGACGAATGTCGATTCTTCGAACGGCATTGATTCCACCGGCAGGCAGTCGATGCCAAAGACGTTCCGCGACGAACGTACGTCGTTCTTCCATCGAAGCAGACAGGGGCAAGGATTTGTCGAGAATGACGAAGGTCAGCAACTCCAAGACTTCAGCACTTCTGAGCGTTTCGGAAGATTGCCGTTGCAGGGCTTGCCGTGCATCACGCAGCAGTTCTTCGTCGATCACCGCCATGGTTTCCAACCCTGGACGAGTTTCGGAGACGATGATTTCGGGAGCCGCGTTTGCATCGTCGATACACGTGGGGGCATAGGATTCCGCAGGAGACACATCGTCGCCGAGTGGTTTTTCGTCATATCCGATGGTGACGAAAGGCTTTCGGACCAGCGGAATATCTTCCTGCATTTCGCGAAGAATCGCGTTCAAGGTGGCACGACCGACAGGTCGTTGCTCGAGAGATATTTCTGGTGGCGGGGGTTTGGATGAACGCCCGGACCGACCTTTCCCAAGTTTTCGGGAGCGACCCCCTGGATTTTTTGGGATCATGAGTATTGGAGGCGATACTAGCACTATTCTTCGCCTGGGGTACACGTTCCGAAAGGCGCATCGAAACGGAGCCTCCGCTTGCTTAACCCTAGGATGTTTTTGAGGAATCGGCGGTGTTGGCCGCTGGAGAACTAGCGGAGGATGAAGGGGTTGCAGGCTCCTTGGAAGGTTGGGAAGAATGGGAAGGCTGGGAAGACTTGGAGGCACCCCCATTTCCTCCCTTTTTCGAAGGGCTCGAATACAAGTCCGCGTACCAGCCACCGCCTTTGAGGATGAAATTGCCAGCCGAAATTTGTCGATGGGCTGTTTTTTCCTTACAGGCGGGGCAAGTATCGAGCGGGGCATCGACGATCCGTTGTTCTTCCTCCCATTCGTGGCCGCAGGCGGCGCACTTATACTCGTAAGTAGGCATAGTCAGACACCTTTCCTGCACGGCGTAGCATCAATCCGCCGCGACGCACGCTTCCCGATGCGTCTTGCGAATCATTCTGTCAAGAGTCCATCCACTGTCTGAACGTTCGAAAGCCTTGCGCTCCGAACGCAGTACAGGTAGCAGGAGGGGCAGGACCATATATGTCACGTCATCAAATGACACCCACGGTCCGTTCACGTCAGTCCACATCATGTATATCAAGAAGCTCGAAATCTCTGGCTTCAAGTCATTCGTCGACCGCACGGTGGTCCACTTCGACCACGATGTGACGGGGATCGTCGGACCCAACGGATGCGGGAAGTCAAACATCGTGGATGCCATCCGTTGGTGTATGGGAGAGCAATCGCCTCGTCAATTGCGAGGCAAATCGATGGGCGACGTCATTTTTTCGGGTTCGGAAAGCCGAAAACCATTCGGTTTCGCCGAAGTCACCATCACGTTTTCCAATTCGGATCCGGAAATCGCCCGAACGCTGCCCATCGAATACCGGGACTATCCCGAGATCGCGGTCACCCGCAGGCTCTATCGCGACGGCACGAGCGAGTACTTGGTAAACAAGACGCAAGTGCGACTCAAGGATCTGAATGATCTATTTTTGGGAACCGGCGTGGGGAGCAAGGCGTATTCGATCATCGAGCAGGGGAAAATCGGGTTGATTGTCTCGGCAAAACCTGAGGATAGACGTTTGCTCATCGAGGAAGCGGCTGGCATCACCAAGTACAAGCATCGAAAAAAGCAAGCGGAGATCAAGATGGATCTCACGCGCCAGAACCTGCTGCGGGTAGGAGATATCGTCACCGAGATCGAGCACAACATGGCGTCGTTGAAGCGTCAGGCGGCCAAAGCCAAGCGGTATCTCGACTACCGCCGAGAGCACGACGATCTTGTGTTGCATGAGGCTTCACACCGATTGCTTGCCATTTTGGCGGTGGAAAAAGTGGAGCGGGGTGCAGTCGAACAGACCCGTGAGCGGGTCGAGCAAGAGCGAACGGAACTCGGCACGCGCCAATCGGTGCTGGAAGCGGGCCGAGCGGAATGCGTCCTCTTGGAAAACCAGGTCGACAAGGATCAAAACGCTGCATTTCTCGCTGATAACGAAGTACGAACCTGCGATGCCAAAGCGCAGCGCTCGATGGACCGGCTGGGGGTGCTTCGAGAACGCCAACAAGCCGCTGCCCAGGAACGGCAGCGACTACGAATCGAGGCAGAACGACTTCAAAAAGAGCAAGCGGCTGTCCGCGAAAACCTGTCGAAATTCGAACAGACGGAGGCGGAGCATGCTGAGCGATTGCGCATCGAGGAAGACAAGCTTCGCTTGCGCGAACACGAATTGCGCGAAGTGGAAACGCGAACGAGCTGGCTCCGAACGACAATGGCGAAAAGCAGCGCCTCGGCCGCCGCTTGCCAAGAGCGTCTTTCCGCCTTCGACCAGCGTTTCGAAGATATGCGCTTGCGTCGAGAAAGACTGATCATCGATTCCGAACGTTTTCGCGAAGACTTGAAGGAAGTGCAGGACCGGCGTGCATCGCTCGCTCAATCCGTCGTCACACTGGATCAAGACCTGCAATCGGCGACACAAAAGGTGAGTGACTATTCCACGCAACTGCAAGGCTTGCGAGAGCGTATGGTAGCCAGTGACCGGCATGTGGAGTCGGTAAAAAGTGAATTGAGTCAGAGTCGAGGGCAACTTCGCGCTTTGGAGGAGGTGCATGCGCGTCTCGAAGGCGTGGGATCGGGAACAAGATCGCTCATGGATACCCGTGATCCATGCATCGTGGGAATGGTGGCGGATCTCATCGAACCGCACGAAGATTGTCTTGTTCCGTTCGCGGCGTTGATGGGAGACAGACTCCAGACCGTTGTCGTACGTGATATGGACCGAGCCACCGTGCTGCTTCGGGAACTTGCGGCACGCAAAGCGGGTCGAGCGAGCGTCATCTTTTGTAGTCCACCATTCGTCGCGACGGCGTGGGATGTGAAAGCCGCGGGGGTCCTTGGACCGCTGCTGCATCGGTTGCGCTATCCCCGCGAATATGAGGCTCTTATGCACGCCTTGGTGGGCGACGCCTTATTGGTTGAAAATACCGACACGGCGCGAAGCCTTCGATCACAAGGTGTGCAAGCAACGCTCGTCACCGTGGAGGGAACGGTATATCACCGCGATGGCCGGATAAGTGGCGGGGCTGGGGATGAGGTCGCGGCGGCCCTCGTCCAGCAGAAGCTGCGGCTTCGTGAGATGCGCCAGCAGGTTGTCGAACAGGAAAAGCGCGCGGATACTGCCTTGGCATCGCATGAATCACTTCGAAAAGAGATACTCGAGTTGGGGGACCAGCTCGAACGGCAGCGAAGCGCAGAGCGCGATTTGCAGCTCGAAAAGGTAACACTCGACCATGATCTTCGGCGTTTCGACGATCAGATGACCACGGTGAACTCGAGACTTGGTGAGATTGAAAAGGAAGTGGAGGCGCTCGACATGCGTCTCGACGATACCGCGCTCGAGCGTGATGAGGTGGAACGAACCTTGCTCCGATCGCAGGCTGAGGCGAAAGCTGTCGCGGAACAACTCGAGGTGGCGGAGCAGGAATCTCGCAACTTTACTGAACAAGTATCGCTACAGAAAGAGACCTGTACGGAGCGGAAAATCGAGTTTGTGCGCATTCGAGAGCAAGCGAGTTCGATGCGTGCAACCCAGGAAAGACTGGATCGTTCCATCCATGAACTGCTCGATCGAGACCATGGGCTCGAGCAAGAGATCACCTCCTCGTCCGTAGAGCAAGGGCATGTCGCCGCGGAATTGTATTCGTTGAAAGAACGAATGGTCGAAGCATCGATCGCGGCAAAAGCCTCGCATGCAGAATTCGAACGACGCAAACAATCGTTGGATGCGGCACGCAGCGCGCTGGCGGTTCATGAAACCGAAATCAAGGAATTGCGTGATCGGTTGGATCAAGACGTGGAAAAGCAGCGCCGTCATGAGATGGCGCTTCAGAAGTTGGAACTCGAAAAACAGCACCTATTTGAGGCGATTGCGGAGAAGTTTCGAGGTCTTCGTTTGGCAACGGTAGTGGGGGATTATCACAAGCGTCCGCGCCCGGACGACGAACATCGGGCACGCATCGAGGAGCTGGGAAACCTGATTGATCGAATGGGTCCGGTGAATCTCGATGCGGTAGAAGACTATGACAAGGCAAGTGAGCGATACACGTTTTACACGACGCAAAAACAGGATCTCGAAAAGGCGCTATCGGACTTGGAGCAGGCAATCCAGCAAATGAACCGGGAGAGTCGTCGGTTGTTTCGCAACACCTTCGATAGTGTCAACGAGCGATTTCAAGAGATTTTTCCGCGTATGTTCCAAGGCGGCAAAGCCACCTTGGTGCTGACGAATCCGGAGGATTTGCTCGAAACAGGGGTAGAGATACGAGCGCAACCGCCGGGGAAGAAAGTGGGCTCGATAGAATTGCTCAGTGGTGGCGAGAAGGCGCTGACGGCGGTATCCCTTATTTTCGCTATTTTCCAGCATAAACCATCACCTTTTTGCGTGCTCGACGAGGTGGACGCGCCGCTGGACGAGGCCAATGTGACTCGGTTCAACGATCTGGTGCGTTCGATGACGGACCGTTCTCAATTCATATTGATCACGCATATCAAAAGGACGATGCAGTCGGTGGATGTATTGTATGGGGTCACGATGCAAGAGCCCGGTGTATCTCGTTTGGTGAGTGTGAAGGTGAACCCGGCAGCACAGCCGCGATGGGTGGCGGGTGCGGAGGCAGTGGCGTAGCGTTCGATGGGAGATTAGTCTGTTGGCCGTGATGATTGGAATTCGTCGTTTGCGTTGGCTTGGCACCTGTCGAAGACACGCTGCTTGCTTGGTTACGTGGCTCGTCGCGGGGCTGACAGTGTTGACCATGGCGGGGTGCGGGGATGACGATGAAACCAAGGCGGTAATCCCACTCGGTCCCCCTTCCCTATCGGTTGTTTTTCCTTCGGACGGGGCATGTGTCATGTTTCACGATGACGAAGTTCCGGCGGTCCGGGTTCGCATCGAAGCGCAGAACTGGCTATTGCGCCCCATCGGCTATTGCGGCGAAACGTATTCACAGTGCGGGCATGCGGTATTTTTTGTCGACGGAAACGAAATGATTCGCAGCGCTTCCCTCGTTACCGACGTTCCGTTCGAGAAGCTGTCGTCGCCAACGGGAAAGCATCATCTTCGGGTGGAACTACGCAACGACGACGACGTTGTCGTCTTGGATCGAATGAAAGAGCCTTTGGAGGCTGAGGTATCGATAGAAGCGGTGGAAGCGGGGCAGGCGTGTCCCTGATGTGGATTGGGCCGGGTCAAGGGTGAACGAAAACGACGGATCCGGTGAGCGAGCGTTGTACCGAGTGCCAATCCGGGGGGATTCGAGGCTCAGTCCAGAAAAATAGCCGTCTGGCGTCATCTGGCGAGAGGTTGATGCAACCGTGGCTTTTGGGCACCCCGAAGTCATCATGCCAATAGGCGGCGTGGAGTGCGTAGCCGCCTTCGAAGTACTGCACGAAGGGGATATCATTGAGTTCGAACTCTTCGCCGACTTCGGAGGAGGACATGGTGGCAGTCAAGTGTTTTCGATCGATCCGAAAAATTCCACGTTTGGTCGATTTAGACTTTTCCGGATCTCCGAGCCCGGCTTCTCCGGTCGAAACGAGGGTCGCAAAAACAGGCTTGGTACCATCGTAGGCGACGAGAGTTTGTTTGGTGATGTTGATATCGATCCATCGTTCGCCATTTTTTCCCCAAGCTGGCATACGACGCGCGGGGTCGAGGCGGGATACTTCACGGTCGGAAACCCAGAAACCATCTGCGGTCTGATAGTGTAATACCCCGCCATGAAAGGTTTTTTTGTCGACCAGGGCAATGGCCGAACGATGGGCGAGCGGGTTGGCTTTGGTGCGTTTTCCGTTGTCGATGCGGTAAGCGAAGGCATTGCGAGCACGAACGAGAGCAAAGGGGAAATCGATGTCGGACGGAATTTCAAAACCGTGAAATGAAGAGCCCGCAATGGGGCGAACGCGATCGACGGGGATCGATAACAGTCGTGTGGTGATCCCATAGCGTCGCCCGTCGCGAACCGCCGTATCGATGAATGCAAACCCTTGGTGTTTTCTCATTTGCCCGACAACGAGGTCGTTTTTGTTTTTTCCAAGGTTGGCAAGGTTACCGGGAGGAGAGCGACCGTCGAGAAACCAAGGGATATGAAGGTTAGCTTTCGATTCCCAGAGGGATTGGGGCGTCGGAACCTGGGTTGGGTCTTTCCAGCGAAGCCATAAGTCGGTGCGAAAGGAGGCACCGTTTGGACCGGATAGCTCGAGCCATTCCGCCATGCGGGAACCTAAATCCGATTCCGCGGATGAGGCTTCTTGAAGCGAGGGGAGCTTGGAATAGATGGGACCTGGTTTTCGAACGATGCCATATATGTAGGGAAGCGGATTGGTAACGTCGGGGCGTTGGGCTGTCGCGCGGACAAGTTCGTGTTGAAGGTCGAGGGTTGCATTCGATGGCGCAATGCAAACATGGCCGAAGGGAGCGATTTGATACCAGCCGGCGGGGCAGTCCTTATAACCGACAGGCTTAGCACTGGCGGCAACGATGGCTCCGACCCGCAAATAGCCAAGAAGGACGGAATCTTTGTCCGGCAGCTTGTAGATGGGGGTTTCCCAAGCAAGGGCGGCAAGTCGGTTGGACGAACCGGGCAGGGAGAGGTGTTGGGCGGAGGAGGCGCCGCTCAGAGACACCTCAGGTGGGGTGTCTCTCTGTAAAAACACTGGGTTACCAAGCGAATCGACCGACTCGGGCTGGGATGTCGTTGCGGAATTGCTGGCGAGCGTTTGGCCGGTCTTGGAGCCTCGATCACAAGCGGCGAGGCTTCCTAACAGGGTTAGAAGGGTGAAGACGTGAGGCAATCGCATGGAAGGCACCGTGCTTGGCCTCCGCGTTGACGGCGGAGGAGAGACGGATTTGGCTGGTTGGGCTGATTCGGGCAAGTAATTGGCCAATGGCATCCGTGGTCAAACATGGGAGAATCTTCCTGTAACGGAACTGGATGCAAGAAATCCCAACGATATCGTGATTCAGGGGCCGAAATTGCGGTCGTAGTGCGGTTTTTGAGCAAGGCAACGGGCGCATGGAATCTTATGCGGCGATATTCTCCGGATCGTGACGAATCATGCCGCAGGGGAAGTGGCCCGAGCACGTCGATTGTCAGCGGAAACTAAGGTTTTGACTGCACATCGATACCGTCGAACAGAGACTCGTCCGGTGGAAGAGTCAAGGCCCGCTGAAGCAATTTATCTAATGTTTCCATGTGGTTGCAGGCCATAAGGGCGCTATGGTCCGCCGGCGTCAGTTCGATTCCACGAAGGGAAAGAAGCTGCATGATCGCTTCCCTGCGTCCTTCCTCGCGGCCCTGCTGCCGTCCCTCTTTCCTGCCCTCTTTCCTGCCCTCTTTCCTGCCCTCTTCCCTGCCCTTTTTCCTGCCCCGCTTCCAGCCCTTGGCTTCCGCTCGCTCCGTGGCAAGCACCAGGTCCATCTCCAAAAACTTCCTCGCTACATCGCGTTCGCGTAAAAGCTTCTGCACATCCTCGTCGCTCGATATCTCCATCAGGATCTTCTGAGCCTGCTGTACCATGGGATCCTCCTTCGCCACCGACTCTCGCTCCTCATCCGTATTTGCACCAAGAAATCTTGCCCAGCGACGCATCGCGGCGCGCGCCGTTGCCATGGCCTGTGGCTCTTTGATTCTGGGAAGTTCTATCAAGTGTAGCTCGAAGCCTTGCTGGAAGCGAACGTGTTCATGGATTTCCAAGACATGAAACACCGCATGCAATCTCCGCGTGATGTTCTCCCGATATCCCGTAAACACGATCATCACCACTGGCTTGAGCTTCTCGTAGTCTTCGCCCCGATGGAGCTGATCCGCGTACACGCGAGCCCAGTAATACAGCGCGCGGCTACGAAACCCGGGACGATTTTCAGCCTGCATCTCGATGTTGACCAGGGTGCCGTCCTGCAACCGGACCAGCAGGTCCAGCACGATGTCTTTTTCTTCGGTCGTTTGCTTGGGAACAGCGGGATTCAGGATGCTCACCTCGGTGATCGGGCTTTGCGGCTGCAGCACGGCCCCGAGCAACGCAATGAGGATGTCGCTGCTTTTCGGCCCGCCAAACAAGAGTTTGAAAACGATATCGAGGGTCGGATCGAGGGTGTGCATGGTTGCCGAAAGAGCAACCCGCGGGCCAAAGCTTCAAGCGCGAAATCACAAGGGATTTTCGTCTATCCAGGTGGCGGACCGCCACCCTTTTTCGACGGGTTTTCGTCGAAATACGAGGTAATCGTCGAGAAAAACCGCTGGTGGCGAACCGCCAGGGCCAATCGGCGGCCGCCAGCGCTTGGAACTGGAGCCCTCACAATGAACTCCCACAAGTTGTTCACGGCAAAATATGCTCGCCCGGCCTTCCGAACGCCATTTATCCCCCTGCAGGTGGTGTTCCAAGGATGAGCGGAAGCAAATCCCGAACGCCAACCGCAGTGAAGTCCACCGCCCATGCCGCAATCGTCAGATCCAACCCATGGGTGATGATACGACTGCCTTGTTCACCCCAAAAAGCATGTATCCGCGGTGCCGCCCGCATCATCCCCCACGCAAGAACAAGCGTAAGCCCAAGGGCCACAAGGGTTGTCCCACGACGCCACAACTCTGTCGGCTCACCGGTGTACAGGATAACCGTCGCTATCGCGGCAATACCGCTCAGCAAGGGGAACGCAAGGGGAGCAAACCCCAGTTCAAGCGCTCGATCCTCCGAAATTCCTTTTACCTGTTGAAGATCGAAGGGCCGGTTGAGAACCATTCGTCGAATCACGGTCGTAAGCAAAAGGATACCGCTTGCCACACGAAATCCTCCGAGATGGATATTCGAGCGAATAATGACGTGATTGCCGATCCAAGCCGCACAAAACAGCACCGCACTTGCGACAAGAAGCGCTCGATGGACAGCCCGTTTTCGCTGCTCCTCGCTCCATCCTTCGGTAGCCATGGCCGTCCAGGTCGTGGCACGAAACGGGTTGATCACGGCAAAGATCGAGACGAAGCACAATATCCAGTAGGTGATGATTTGGCGTGAATCCATAAGTTCGCTCCCGCATTACCCATTCCAGCCAACGAGCCGAGCCGCAAGCCACCAAAAAGCTTGTCCTTTGCGATAACAATTGAAGCAATGCGTGTGGTTTCCACGACAGGCCCCACAGCGATCGTCACACGCTCCGCAGGAGGGCGGCACGATCGGACTGCAATCGTGCGAGGCGCACCATGTCGTACACCACTCACAGGCGTGGGTTCCTTTGGCGTAGTAGGTGCCATCGGGGGCATGCAATTCAATATCTTCGATGTCGAAAAGGATTTTGTCCGACGCCTTGCAGTACTCGCGGATTTGCGCGTTTCTTTTTGCCATAGAGCGTTGCGGATCCACCCAGGTTTGCGCGGGACCTGTGAAGTACACAAACCGGACGGCTGGAAAGTCCGTCTCCAGACGCTCCATTTTCGTAAGATATTCGGAGACATACGCCTCATCCACCTCATCGGGGGAACCAAGCCAACTGCTCCAAGCCCACATGACCACATTGCGGTCGTTGATCGCCGCGGTAAGCTGTTCGCGCGTAGCTGGCTCCCATTGCGGAAATTGAGGACGCGGGTCGAGGGAGGAGACGAACGGCTGCAAGAATGATTTCTGGTAAGCGTACAGCGGCTTTTCACTCGCAAGAATATCCATCCCGTTGAGGAGTTGCTCTCCGTGCGAGAGATGCCCATAAAAAAAAGCGAGCTGCTGTTTAGCTTTTTCAATCACGGGCGGTGGGATCGAAGCAAACGCATTGACAGAAGTATGATCAACCACGATGGGGCCTGATGCCACGGTGATGTGTTCTGCGCCACCTTGTGATGGCTTCCCATGCTCGCCATGCTCCTCGGCGACTTGTCGTGTCTCGGCGAATGCTCCCGTTTCTAACTCTGTCCCAAACGATGGATCCCCTCCCTTTGCGAATCCCGCACTGCCCCCACAGCCCAGCAAAACAACGTTTGCCCAGAGAATCCAAGACACACAAGCATTGTTTTTCATCATCCCGTTCCTTTTGACAAACCCGAACGTTCGCTGACGCTTGCCAAGGGTCAAGGGCAATCCTTCGTCCCGTTGCTACGCGTCCCTGTACAGCGTATGGCTATCGCTTGCGACGGATCGTCCGAGATCCGAAACGGAGAGAGAACCGGTGACATATCGTTGGTCAGCCCTGGTCGGTTTGCTTTTCTTGACGTTATCTTGCTGCAAAAAGAAAGGGGTCGAAGACGTCCCTTTACCGCCCCCGGCCAAGCCCATAGAAAAGCAACTCGTGTGGGTCGTGGATGATGGTGAACGCGTGGCGCGCCATGCCGGAGCCCTGCCTTGGATGGCAGGTGAAAATAATGCTGTCTGGAAGCCCGGCCAGCCCATCCGCCTGTTTGGTCTGCCCGGCGAGACCATCGCTTTTCAAGTCGTTGTGACGGCGGCCTCCGAACGCATCGAATCGGTGACTGTCGACCTGGACGAACTCTCGGGTCCTGTCACGATAAAAAACGATAGCGCATTACCTGCCACTTCATTCCGTCCCATCGAACGCTTCGTCGTGCATGAACTCGAGGTGAAGCGACGATCGGGCGGAAAAGTAAAAGGCGAATCGCTCGGGTGGAAAGCCTCGTCGATGCCCGAAGATCCGTCTCGAGATCGATTCATCCCCGATCCCCTCATTCCCATCGAGGTAGCCCCGTCCTGGGCGAATTATCCCATGATCGTCAATCCTGGGGAGCATCGTGTGGTGTGGATCGACATCACGTTGCCCACCACGGGATTACCGGCAGGTTCGTATCGGGGAAGCGTGGAAGTACGCAGCTCGAGCGCGGCGCTGGCAAGCATTCCTGTGGACTTGGAGGTTGGATCGGTTGCGCTTCCTTACGCGGCGGTCGCAACCATGGTGTATGTGGAACCCGATCGCGGCATCGCGAGCCGAATGGGCAGTCGCAAGGCGGTCGATCATTTGTTTCAACTCATGCATCGCCACCATCTATCGACGGTATTTCCGATCACCGAACCGGAGGACGTTCAAACCTATCGGCTAGCGCTCACCGGCGAGTTGTACACAGAAAAATACGGCTATCATGGTCCGGGAATGGGAAAGAGCGCGAGCGTCATCGTGCTCGGGGCCTATGGTGGGTATGGCGATCCATCCCCTACCAAACTCGAAAACATAAAGAAAACGTTGGAGGCTCTCGAGGGCCTTGGACTTCGCGATGAGCCTTTGCGACGCGACATATTTCTTTATGCCGCCGACGAACAATGCGAGAGTCCGACGGGGCCAGGATGGCGTAAGTTATTGAAACATAACAATAATCCACTTCTTCGCTCGCTTCGGGTGGGACATACTTGCTCGGAATCGCCGACGGGACAGCAAGTGGATTTGGTGATGATGATTGCCTCTGCTTACGACCCATCGCTCGTGCAGCAGGCGCGTTCGATGGGCAAGCATGTATGGATTTACAACGGTGAACTTCCGCACACGGGAACGTTCCTCACCGACGGCTGGTATGCCTCCTTGCGCGCCAACGCCTGGATTCAACAGAAATACGATATCGAGCGATGGTTTTATTGGGAGTCCACGTTTTGGACGGATGGCAATCGAGGTGGGCATGGTCCTTATGATCCGCTGTTGTGGTCGGAGACATTCCACAACGCGCAAGGCGATCATTGCAATGGCGATGGCGTGCTCGTGTATCCGGGCAAGCAGGTGGTGGAAGGTTATCGAACGCTGGGGTTCGACGGTGTTTTGTCTTCGATTCGACTGAAGCAATGGCGCCGCGGCATCAGCGATGCTGGTTATTTGCAGTTGGTGCAAAAAATCGATCGTGAAACTTCAGACCGAATCATGACAAAGATGATACCTGGAGCGTTGCAGCAAGTGAGCGGTGGGATACCGCTGTGGCCGAGGGAGGGAGCGGCCTGGACGGAAGCGCGTCGTGAGCTATTCGACAAGCTTCGAAAGTGAACGGCAGCCACGGTGCCGAACAAAACCCTGCGGGGAGCACAAACGGTCCATTATCCTCGTCGAGCGATCGTGATAATCTATGTTTTCCGGAGGTCGCGCGATGTCCTGCCGCATGGGATTGTTGTTGCTTGTCATGTTCACCAGCCCGGGTTGTGCGAGCGGCAACGACGTTGCATCCGCACCGTCGCCATCCCCGAAGGATGCTTCGATCGACACCGAAGGTGGGATGGGGGATGGGGCCAATCCTTCGGACGCATCCACGTCTGATGCCTGGCCGGGGGACAGTCCGGATCCGGATACTTCGGAACCTGAAGGTTCGGCGCCGGATTCCTCGCCCGACACACCTTGTGTTGGTTCCTGTGATGGGAAGGTATGCGCCGACGATGGTTGTGGACAGCCTTGCGGTACCTGCGATCAGGGAAAAATATGTGAAAACGACACTTGTGTTTGTGATCCCGCACTACCACCCGGTTGGCCTGCTTCGTTCTCTCCATGGAGCCATAATCCCGTGTTGGTTCCCACGTCTTCGACCGCCAATCATGGCTCCGACAACGTCTACGCGCCCGACATCCACGATGTTGGAGGCGTTTCCGTGATGTTTTATGGGGCGCAAGGGGGCGATGGTCACGATCGTATTTATCTAGCCTGGTCCAAAGACGGGGCCGAGTGGCGAAAATATCCTTCGGATGCATCACCTTCGCCGGTGCTCGATCGTGGATCGTCCAACCATGTCAACGATCCGAGCGTGGTTCACGCTGGTTCAACGTGGCGCATGTATTATACGGACGCTCCCACGGCGGAAAACGATCGGATCTGGCTGGCGGAAGGCTCTTCGCCGACGAAGTTTAGCAAGCACTCGGAAGTATTGTCTCCGGGACCGGCGGGAAGTTGGGAAGCAAACAAGGTCGGACGTCCATCGGTGCTATTGGAAAACGGCGAGTATCGTATGTGGTACGATGGCTCGGGTTCGAGCGGGCGTCATATAGGACTTGCAACATCGACGGACGGCGTGAATTTCGCGCGATTTGCGGGCAATCCCATTTTTATGCACGCCGGTGCCATCGATGTGAAAAATGTGGGGGGCGTCTATGTGATGCTCCGTGAGGCGGGCGATGGGACCTATTGGGCCACGAGTGTGAATGGAACCTGCTGGGTCGATCGCGGTAAGCTCTTTGGATTGAGCGGAGACAGTTACGATGCGTTCGGTCAAGTCACTCCATTTTTGGAATTGAAAGCAGGAAAACCACGAGCGGTATGGTTTGGAGGCGCGTCCGTATCATCGTGGAATCGGAATCGCGTTGCTGTCGCGTGGTCTAGCGAAGTCAAACCACCAAGCGGCGGAGGGTGTTCCGCCTGCACGCTTTGGGGGGCAACGTGTACGCATGCTTGCGCCCAGGCGGGAGCCGGTGCTGTCGGGGTCTGCGCACAGCCGGGTTCCACCAATCCATCGGCATGCTGCGCTTGCTCGAACGACGGATGCGAGGGTTGTCGAGGCAGTGCCAAAGACTGTCATGAAGCCTGCGTTGGCGCGGGGAAACCCGGTGGATGGTGTGGTTTTCCGGGAAGCACCAACCCCAGCCAATGCTGCGCTTGCTTGGATTGAATCGATCGCAAATCGCTCGAGCCAACGGCATCAGCGTCTCGCAATACGAGCCTGCCTGGAAAAATCTGGTACCGGTGTGGACGGAAGCCATCACCGAAGCGGTATCATGATGATGAGCTTTCGGCCGTCACAGGAGCTAGGCGTTCGCGTAACGCTCGTTCGAAACACGCCACGGTGGGCTCATCGAAGTTGCACAAGCGAATATCGCGCAACGTACTATCGCCGTGTTGATCGAAAAAATCGAAAACGGCGTCGATCATCACTTTTGCACACCGATCCTTCGGAAACCCAAAAATGCCCGAACTTATCGCCGGAATGGCAATCGACACGAGGCCTTCTTTTGAAGCCACGGAAAGAGATTGTTGGACTGCCGAGGCAAGAAGCCGGTCAGCTTGTTGAGGTTCATATTCTTTCCATATCGGACCGACCGCATGGATGACACGTCGGCAGGGCAAGCGCCCCCCGCCCGTGGCCGCCGCCCGTCCCGTGGGCACAGGAGCAAGCGCCCAGCTTTCGGTTTGTATCTCCATTCCCCCTTTTTTTACGATGGCCCCCGCCAACCCTCCACCATGGGCAAGACGCTCGTTGGCCGCATTGACGATCGCATCGACGAACTCTTCCGTCAGATCTCCCCGACAGACAGACAGCGTTCGACCACCAGTGATTTGTTGCTCCATTCGTCGTTCCGACATGATGGGATACATTATCACAGGCGACGCGAGCATGAACACGCGTTCCCTTCGCCTCCGAGCTTGACGCCAGCGCAAAGGGCATCCCAGATCATCGTCTGCCCAACTCGATGAGGTTACCTTTGGTTCCGCTCCTTGTCTCCGAGTCGCGTCTTCACCACGGTTCCGAGATCGTCCTCAACGGTACGACGTATCGGTTGAATTTTCTGACGGGTGATGACACGCGTTTGCATGTTCCATCGCGAAACGGCGAGTCTGTGCATGGTGAGGCCCTTCGTTTCGATCAGGCTCTACGCGGTTTACACGAGTTGGCACAGCGGATCACGTTGCTCAACGAGCGGCTGCTAGATCCTCTCGATGGTCTGACGAACCGATGCGTGCAAACGATATTGACAGTTCCTGAGGTATCCGCTTCCTTCAAGGAACGCTTGGCACCGTGGGCGTTTGCGCTGTTCAAGCATGGTTCCAACGTGCATGGGGAACGGGGATGCGTGCTCGTGCCTCCCGCGTCTCGTGAGCAATTTGAAAAACAGATTCAGGGTCTATCGGCGCGGCAACGGGGGCAATACCGGTGGCGCGATTTTCTCGATCATATTTATGACGCCACACCTCTCGTGACTCAGGGCTTTTACCTTTTCGACCGTCCGGAAGATCGGCTGCGATTCGAAGAAGCGTTGGGCTCTGAATACGCCCTGATTCGAAAGAAGCTCCATAGGATTTTCAATGATGCACTGGGGAACGACGGTGCCATACCCGCGCGGCAATGGAAGCGTTTCGATGAGTTGAGCCAGCAAGCTCTTTCGATGCAGCAAACGTTTCTCGAACCCGCGCTGTCGGCAGCCGAGGGCGAGGTGCGAGCGATCGCGACGCGGGTGAGGATTCGCTGTTATGAAGGGGGGGAACTTCGCTTTTTGGTTCGCCCGTATAGCTTTGAATTTGCAGAACAATTCGATGAAATGGCCGAGCTTCTGGAGCGTGTTCGGATGCAGGTTCCTCCCCACGCCATCGAATTGCGGGAGGTGCTTGCGGATTTATCCGATTGGTGTCGGGCGCGAACGACCGATGAGTCTTGGGCAGAGTGCTTGCCGAGTTGGATTGCCGCGTCGGATCCAACGAACTTGATCGATGTGAACTTGACGGTGGAAGAGAAGGTATCGCGGCTTGGCGCGAAAGGCGGAATTCAACTCGTCGTCTCTGCCTTTGAAACCGTTCCGGAGCCGCTTCGTCCTATTGTTTCCATGCTGAACGATTCCAACCAAGGCGCGAATCTCAACGTGGTTTGGCTCAAGCATTTGCTAGTCGGCGGCGGTGCAAGCAACATGACCATGGCCGGCGAAAAGCTTCCGGATTCAGAAGGACGCGATTGCTACAAGGTGATGACCTTCACCAATGCCGTACGCTCCTCGATGGTGGAAAGCCAGGCGGAACTCATGGTGGCGTCGACCCACTTTTCCGAAGACGACATACCTCGTCTTGCGCACGCGGCAAACCTGCTCGTGCTATTGCATGAGGTTGGGCATACGTTCGGGGACTTCGCCGAGTTTCTTGGAGAGTATGGGGCCAGTGTGGAGGAGACTCATGCGGAAGCCAGCGTGATATTTCTCGCGCATCGATGGGCGCCGCAATCCCTTGTCGACCTCATTGGTTTGACGGCTTGTTGGACGCCGGTGCATCGGTGCTTGCAAGGAGCGGCGGAAGCCCACAGCCATTCCGATATCGTTCTATTCGATGAGATATTGCGCGCCGGGGGAGTTGCGTGTGTCGAGCGTGATGGCAGACCGATCGTTGCCCCCATGTCTGCTGATGAAGCGGTACGTGCGGCCTTTGATCTTTCTTTGCGGATGCGCCTTTGGGAGCTTGGGATTCCTTCTGGCGAGCACGGTACGTGGTGGGTACGTTTCGATCCGAACGATCCCGCACTGGATGTTCGGGTGATACAACGAGCGCGCAAGGCGGTCGAACTGCTGGGGCAGGAGCAACGTCGCGCGTGGCAAACCCAAGTATTCGAGGAATGCAAAGTATTCTTCGCACAAAGCAGACTCGAGGAGCTTTCGCGCCCCTTGCAGCCGATCATCGAGCGTTTGCCTCGTTACCAACCGCTGTCGATCATTCCCACCGATGAACGCTTTCGGCTGGTGGCTTCCTTCGTCTAACGACGTGTAGCACCCATGGCCACCTGGAAGGATGCGGAGAAATGAGATAGCCCAGCAACTGTAACCATGTAAATTAAAAGACATTTTTAGAATCCCCCCCGCCTCGTGGATTCACGTTGGAAAAGGTCCCCCCTTGCGGTGGGTGGTGTTTCGCATAACGTTTGGCCGCACGACTCGTTCATATTTGCGTGGGCGAAACATTTGCCTTCACATTGCTCTCACTCAACTCTTGCCTGACTCGTTTTCCAGGGCTAGATAAGGAGTGCTCGCGATGAGGGAGATCGCGATTGATATAGAAAGCGGTCGACAACATCTCGAATCTAGCAGGAGGCCTTCATGGCAAGGAAGATCACGGAAGAGTGCATCAACTGCGGAGCTTGTGAGCCCGAATGCCCCAACGAGGCAATCAGCGCAGGCGACGACATCTACATCATCGACCCTGACAAGTGCGACGAGTGCGAAGGCCGCGAAACGGTAGGCTGTGTCGAAGTCTGCCCGGTCGCGGATGAAGCTATCGTCATGGCTTGATTGGGTTCACACTTCTTTCACGACGTGCCCGGAGAGAACGATTTTCTCCGCGCACGTCGTTTGTTTTTCCATCTCATGATACGATCGGCGCGTGTCGATGATACCCACGCGGTTCGCCAAGCAAGCTTGGTCTGCCTTTGCCGTTCCCATGGTTTTTTCGCTGTATTCCTGTGTGGAAACCAGCGGCTCGGCATGGATGCGGCAGCCTCTTACTCCCGATGACGAACCATCTTCGGTGATGGTGGAGCCTCGCTATCGAGGAAGCGGAACGAGAAAGGATACGCGCACGCATACCCTTGGAGCCATGGGAACGAGACAAGCCGAAGGGGAAGGCAATCCGCCGCCGACGGTAGATGTTGCGGCGCGCCTGCTTGGGGTATTTCGCAATACCTATTATTCATTTCCGAACGAAGCCGAATACAGTGGCTCCAAGACGAAGATATTCGATGCCAGTTGCAAGCTCATCGCCGAAGTGCCGACCACGTTTCACGACATGCTTTGTGTGCAGGGAAGCGGAAGGCTCGCCAGTGCGCGAACGGTGAGTTTTGCTAAACGAAACTGCGATTGCGCGGCTGTATGTCCTCGGTCCGGCCAAAAAATCTGCTATGAGGCGCTCGATCCAGCGAAATACCCTTATGGACGGGGTGCTCTGGGCAAGGCTATCACGCCTTTTCGCACCATCGCCGTCGACGACAAAGTCATTGCTCTTGGAACCGCCGTGTTCATTCCGGCCTATGTATCCCAACCCATGCCCGACGGATCCGTTCACGACGGGTGTTTTCGGGCCGAAGACCGTGGGCTCAAAGTCGTGGGCCACAGTGTCGACGTCTTCACGGGAGGAGAAGCCGATACCAAAGCTTGGAATCAACTCGTTCCCACGGGACAAGGCGTGGAAGTGTATGTGGATCACCCACGCTGCAAAGCCCGTTGGCCCGACGGATAGGCGGGTGGGCAACGGAATCCCGAACGCCTTTCACGCGCGGCTTGGGATGGATGGTAGTTGATTCCCATCCCTTTTCCGACCTAAAAGCCTCGCCATGGCCACTTCGCGCGAGAACATCCCTGAACCGTTTCGCTCCCAGATCGAACAAGCGACTCTCGAGTTTGCCACAGCGATCGCACGAGCATTCGAACAGAGCGTTGTGGCGGTATCCCACGATCTTGTCGATCCTCACACCCCTCGAAACGCCGCCATCGAAAAACGGATTGAGTCTGTCCTCCAGCAAAAACGGGGAGGATGGGATATCGAACAACTCCATCAAGCCGTCGACATTCCCCGAACGACACTGCTTTCCACCCTTCAGCAAATGGTCGTTCAAGGACGCATCGTCCGTCGTTATACCGAAGATGGGAATCGGTTTTTCCCGCGGTAGCTCGATAGTGTAACAGGTAATTTATCGTCCTTCGCGCATGCGTGATAGGAATTCATGCATGCGTGTATCGACATTTCCACTTCGAATTCGAGCGGTTCGAGGCTTGTTATTGGCCGCGGCTCTTGGCACTTCCGCTTGTGGCGTGCATCAGGCAGGAATCCGAACGGGTGTCAATCCGGCCGAGAGGTTGCCCCCGGTCGACCCCGCAGTCGTCCAATTCTTCGGTGGCGATGACCCTGGCCCCCAAGGACAGGAAATTGGCTATGTCATTTCCCTATGTGATGCGGACGAAAAGGATTTGGCATTGTCTCGCTTGCGAGATGCAGCCGCCAAATTGGGGGCGGATGCCATCGTGGGTCTGCGCATCGAGATCCATGAATCAACCAACGTTGTGGCTAGCGGAAGAGCGGTTCGTAGTACGTCCATGGCCCAAAGGCTTGCGCCCGGTTCGAGCACAACACCAACTATCAGCACGCCAGCAATTCCCACCGTAGCCCCGACTTCGCCCAGCGAGGAGGCAACACCATGAAACCTACTATCTTCGGTTCTCTTCTCCTCGCGTTTTCCCTGATCGGTTGCGGACAATCCGGTTTCATTGCCTTGGCCGAACCAGCAAGCGCCGCGTCTCCTTCGCAATACATTCCCATCCACGCATCCCGCGACATTGGTCGCCCCTATCGAGTGCTCGGCTTCGTGTTCAGAACCACCGAAGGCCACAAATCCGGGCTCGAACGCATCGATGACACCATGTACATCATGAGCCATGACTCCACCGAGATTCAGGAATTGCGCAGAGAAGCCTTGGCTCGAGGCGCGGACGCGATCGTTGGATTCGAGATGAGTCCCACGTTCGACGGCTTCGGGCAGGCTACCGGGTTTTCCGTCAGTGGCTACGCGGTGAAGTATACCGCCACCCTCGAACCAGCGACCGAAGCTGTATCCACAACGCCAACCATGACCTCAGCCGTGCCGACGGAAACGCCGACGGAAACGCCGACGGAACCATCGACGGGCACACCGGAACCGGCTTTGGATTCTCTCCCCACTCTCTGATCTTGATCCCAACAAGGATCATCGAATCCTTTCCATTCGCGGGTTGGTTCTTCCCGTTGGTCACGAGCCAAGCGCGTACGACATGCTTTGACATCAAGGTCATTGGCGTTGGCGCAAGATCGGAAAGCAGGTCCCACGCCTCGAGTAGCCCGAACAGCACAGCTCGCCCCGTGGCGACCACATCGACATAACTAGCTGTATTTATATATTATTTTCAATCACAGGGCGGATGAGTAGGGCTCGATTGAGCAATGCTGCTGGTCGATCGCATTCGGTGGTGCAATGGCGGTGACGAACGCGACGATATCCTCATCGGAAGCCGGTAGTTGGAGCAAACCGATGGCCTCGTCTTCCAGTTCGAATTTTTCCACGACATAGAAAAGCTGATCCGCGCGAATGCACAATACGACCACCGTATCGTCGCTTGCTCCAAGAGCGCAACGGATGGCGTCGTGATGTCCCTGTCCGGATACTTCCACCTTACTGACTTCATCGATCACGATCACGGGATGGGATCCGAGTTCTTGCTCGACCCATTGGCGAGCCTGAACGAACGCCGCATCGACGAAAGAAAAGGAACAGTACGTGGTATGTCCTGGAAGTTCTTGTCCGGTCGTAGGACGGGCCAGGGCAAGCACCTCACCCGTGGACAGTCGATGAAGGTCGTAGGAGCGGCGACCCAACTCATCTTCCGTGGCTTGTTGGAAGAATCCTCCCACGCAAATACCGTGGCGTTTGAGTAGGTGAACGACTTGATTTGCGTGGGTGGACTTGCCAGTCCCGCGGGCTCCCACAATGGCTGCCCAACGTGCCATGAATACCTCGATTTCTGGTTGGCCTGGTTGGCTGGGGTGGTCTACCGGATATCGTCCCCCGTGGCCACCTTGTCGAGCCCATCGAAGCACGAACGACGGATACGTTTCGTGCGCGGGCTCGATTGCCATCCGCCCGTAGCCTCGCTACAGTCAGTCCCCATGATCGTCCGCGTCCTTTTATTCACGGTTCCGATAGCATGGCTCGCGGGCTGTAGCAGCAACGACAACCCGCTGCTCACGGACGTCGCCAAACAATATGGCCAGGCCTATTGCAAAAAACTCGAAGTGTGTTTGGGGGTAGAACAATTCGAGCAATCATACCCTGGAGGGCAAGACGATTGCGTGATGCGCACGTTTCGCATCCACGGCACTGACGAGCGGAGTCTATGCACCCAGGAGCAGTGGGATCGATGTACGAAGGACTTGGAAATCACAAGTTGTCATGCCTCGGACGCCGGCGTGTCCCGACCGAAGATCCCAGATAGCTGTCAGGGGTGTTGAAGCGTCAAACGCGTAAGGATCAATACCAAACGGAACCGAATCCAATCGATGCGAACATCGCATCGCGGTCGATTTGAGGCAGGAAGGTTACCGTCACCTGAAAATTGGGTTCGAGCGGCTGGTTGGCGCGAATCGAACCCATATCGACGTGGGCCTGCACCCCCAAGTAATTGAAACTCCGAATCGAATCGAGGCTGTCGGGCTTGGCCGCCGTGTAGGTGGGATGCCAGTTCAAACCGAACATGACGCCTCGCCATTCGTCGTCGGATACGAAGCGGCCAGACCCCACCTGTCCTCCCAAGAAAAACGGAATCATGATGACTTTGGCAAAGTCCCAAGCGATTTCCCCACCTTCCTGCTTGAGGGGAGTCTGCATCTCCCCATCTTGTAAGTATCCGATATTAGTCGTGTTTTTCAATCGGTGGGCGAAAGCGATGGCGCCGATATCGATGCCCGTGCCGACGCGAAAAGCCCAAATCATGTCGCCTTCGGAAGGGTCCGGAATCGCCATTTGCATGAAGCCGACATGAAATCCCAAAGCACCTCCCCCACCCCCTGCCGGTGAGTCTCCTGTAAACCTCATCGTCTGTCCGTCGGGGTATTGCACCACGTAGGGGTGGTCCGAACGCGCCATCATTCCGAGGATTTGCAGTTGCAAGTCCAAGGTGAGAAGCGAACCGCCTCGTTGGGACCAATCCACCTTTTCGGCGGCTGGCTTTTGGCCCCAGTTCCACGCCCCCGCATCCGCCTTCGCGTTCGGAAGGATTTGTTGGATCTGATGCCATGGAATCGAAAGCGTGTTGCCGTCTTCGGTTCGAAAGGTCACGGTCTGCCCTCCGGCAAAACCGACAAGCTGCCCTTGCAGCACCGTTCCGTCCAACAGAATCACGCGATCCATGCTCTGAGGCGAAGCGACGGCCTCCATCGGTGGGCTGGGAACCTCGGCCGGGGATTTGGTCTGAGCCGGTGGAATCAACGGGTCCGCGGCGGCGACGGTTTTGGCTGAGACTTCGGCAAGTGATGATTGAATCTGGGCGGTTTGCTCCCCGGCAGCAGTTTGAACGACGAGCAACAAGGAAACGCCGAAAGCATCGTGAGCCTGAACGTCCACGCGCAGGACACACGCCGCTTGCACGCGGTCGCGCAGCGAATCGATTCCGCCGGGCTCGGCAAGAGCCTGGTTGAGGCGTGCAGGATCCACATCTCGGTATCCACGCTCATGAATCCGCTGTTTCAAGGCTTCGGCGGTGGCACGGAGCTGAGAATCCACCGTGTCGTTGCCGGTCATCGCCACCAACACCACGGCCTGCTGATGGGCTTCCGGCGAATCGCTTGCCGTGGCAAGGCCGGGCTGGGCGAATCCCATGGTGGACGACAACGTGCCACAGGCAATCGATACCAAAACCACAATCCTGGACCAGATGCGCTTCATCAGGGCTCCTTGGGCAACGACGGGTTGGGGCGCAGGTCTTCTGACCTAAGCTTGCTCTTTGGCGCCGTCAAGCTCGCTACGCCAACGCGAGCCCCCCATCCACGACGATCATTTGGCCGGTGATATAATCATTCTCGGCAAGGAATCGAACGGCACGGGCGATATCGCCAGGCTCCCCGAACCGTTGCAACGCAATGCGGTTGAGCAACCGGGCCTGTTTGGATGTGTCGTAGTGTTCTGGCAACAGCACGGCTCCCGGAGCCACCGCATTGACCCGAACGTCGGGGGCCATGGCAAGCGCCAGGCCTTTGACCGTATGAAAGAGAGCCGCCTTCGAGGTGGCGTAGGGAACATAATTTTTCCAAGGTTTGAGGGCACTTACACAAGCCATGGCAATCACCGATCCCCTTGCCGCAGCAAGAGCATCCGACAACGCAAGCGTCAATCGATAAGGAGCACCCGCATTCAGTGCCAGCGCGCGGTCCCAATGCTCCTGCGTGAGGTCTTTCGGTTCGACACGCTCGAAGTTGGCGGCGTTATGAACCAGCACCCCCAACCGCCCTTCCGTCGTCTCTTTCGTCCATTGCGCGAGCGCGTGGAGCTGCTCCGAGCACGTCAGGTCCGCTTTGAAACTCTTTGCATTTCGGCCAGTTAGACGAATTTCGTCGGCTACCTCCCGCGCCCCTTTGTCATGAGTTCGATAATGCACGAGCACGTGACAACCAGCGCGAGCGAGTTCCTTCGAAATCACGGCTCCCAACCGCGTACCGCCTCCCGTCACCAACGCCCAACGATCCTCGAGTTCTGCCTTTGGCATGAGGCTCGATCCTAGTCCGATGCCCCTTTTCTGCAACGAACCAATGCGGTTAGCTTGCCCGAAATGGGCTGGCACGATACCACAATCCAGACGTGAAACAGCGCCTCCCCCCATCGGTCTTTCGTCTGCTGTTCGCCGCTTTTGTCCCGTGGATGGCGGTAACGTCGAGCAAGCGGGTCCACGCTCAACCGACCTTATCGGGACATACGGTGGACTTCGCTTACGGCCCTGCCCAGGGAGCCGACGAAAACCATGCATGGACAGGGCGTGCCTATATCCACGCCTCGATGCTCCACCAGCCCGATCAACCATTTCCTTTGGTCGTTTTTCTTCACGGCATCAACAAACGACAAGTGCCACACCCCTTTATGGGAGCGCCGGGTATGCCCGATCTTCGCTTTTGTTGGGACAGGGCCCTTGCCGACCATCGTTTCTTTCCTTGCGTGATCGCAGCACCTTCGTCGACGTCCGCCTGCAAGCTGCCGCAAGCGCTTTGGGGCGATTTCGACCTCGATCACTTCTTGGCTTACACCCTTCGAGCCACCCGTGACCAAGTCCGAATCGACCTTTCGCGCGTGGTGGTCGTCGGCCATTCTGGCGCGGGCTGCAATCCGCGAGGCGGACTCGTCACCGCCATGCAATCCACGCTTCCGCTGGTCGGAGGATTGGTTGTCGACGTTTGCATGGACCGATTGGATGCACAACCGCTCGCTCGCGCGCGGTCCGACATGGACGTGGTGATCACCTACCAACGAAAATGGCGTCGAGATTTTTCCGAATTCTCGGCTCTATTTCAGGAACAAAGCCAAGGAGCACAAGGCTTGCGCCTGGTGCAAGAACTGCCCATCCTCTCAGCTCAACCGCATACGGACATTCTGCTGGAGTCACTTTTCACGTGGTTGCCGCGGTGGTTGCCGCCCACCGAAGTGCATTCCCCTGTCGCTGCCGATTCGAAAGAACGGTAATACGCGCCCCAACGCCGAATATCAGCTATGGGATCCATGCCATGCGCAGTCTGTCTCCCTCCTGGCAAGCCGTCGTTGGCGATGAGTTCGACAAGCCATACTTCAATAAGCTCGTGGCGTTCCTTCGTCAGGAGCGCTCCTGCAAAACCGTATTTCCCAGCGATGATGAGGTGTTCCGCGCGTTGGACCTGGTGCCCTACCACGACGTTCGTGTGTTGTTGCTCGGCCAGGACCCGTACCACAACGAAGGACAAGCCAATGGGTTGTGTTTTTCGGTGCGCCCTCCCACAAGGCCGCCACCTTCGCTGCGCAATATTTTTCGAGAGCTGGAAAGCGATCTCGGCATACCTGCTCCCAAGCATGGCGATCTGACCGCCTGGGCACACCAGGGCGTCTTGCTTCTCAACACGGTTCTGACGGTGGAAGCGCATAAGGCGGCTTCCCATGCGGGCAAGGGGTGGGAGCGTTTTACGGATGCGGTCATCGAAGCGTTGAACCGGCGAAATGTCCCGCTCGTATTTTGTTTTTGGGGTGCGCACGCAAGAAAAAAAGTCTGCCTTATCGATACGGCCCGCCACCCGGTCGTGCAAGCGGCTCATCCCTCTCCCCTATCCCAAAAGAAATTTTTGGGGTCTCGGCCATTTTCGACCATCAATGCGGCCCTTGTTTCCAAGGGACTGACTGCCGTGGACTGGCGCATTCCCTAGCTGGACGCCTCGACGACATGCGAATCAAAAGGCCCACCGAAGCGCTTCCAGGTCCAACGCAAAACCCGACATACCCCCCCTACATCGTCTGCGAACAAGGTACGAAACGCGCTTTTCGAAAAGCTCGTCCCAGGGCATGACACGACGACGCGCGCGACAGGAGTCCGAAAACGGATGGTCGATGGGCGGTATCCAAAGGGGGGAATGTGGATAGTGAAGGAAGCAAGCGCAATCGCCCTCAGCCTCTAAGGCATGGATATTATTATGGAAAAACAATCGCCGAAGATGCTTCACCGGCAAATCGATTAAATTCTTGACAGGTGGCGTTCTGGTCTGGCGTTCAGCCCATCGGGTGTTCAGCGGGGCGAGGATTTGGCGTAAGTGGTTGTTCTAACGGCAAGTTACCACATCTCGTGGTTTGTGCTTGAAGGGGCACAAGCGGTAGGGTATCACGGGGTTCTTCGGTCATCGGAGCCTGTACGCGAGTTTAGTGAAATGAGTGCGCGTGGGTGAGGGGCCAAAGGGATGTTCTGAACAGGCTAGCATTCTTATAGAAGTCGAAACCGATAAGGCGGGGAAAGAGTCGTCGTTCTTTTTTCTGTCTTGGGTGGTGGTTTGTGTTGCCACGCTGGGAGGCGAAAGCATGTCACATTCGGCCATGGTCGAACACGTTGGAGTTACGTCTACGCAGACCGGAAAGCGTGCTCGACGAGTGCGGGAATTCGGTTCTGAGCGCGGATTATCCTTCGAACGCCGCTTTTCTTGCTCCGACACTCCACCTTTGCAGTCCATTTCTTGGGAAGAGCGCTCTTCGAGCATCACCGATCCGGATGGAACCGTCGTTTTCCAGTTGGATAACGTGACCGTTCCTTCCTCTTGGTCCCAGCTTGCAACAGACATCGTCGTATCCAAATATTTCAGAAAATCTGGGCTTTATGGTCAAAAGGATCGAGGAGAAACGAGTGTTGCTCAGGTGGTCGAACGTTTGGCGCATACCATTCGAGAAGCGGGGGAACGATTCGGTTATTTTTCCACGGCATCGGATGCCGCCATATTTCAGGATGAATTGACCTATCTGCTCGTCAACCAATACGGCGCGTTCAACTCACCGGTTTGGTTCAATTGTGGGTTATGGCACCGTTATCAGATCGTCGGAAGCGGGGGCAATTACGCATGGGATCCTGGCACGGATAGCATCGTGGAAACGAACAACGCCTATGAGCGTCCCCAATGCTCGGCCTGCTTCATCCAGAGTGTCGACGATGACCTGATGAGCATCTACGAGCTGGTGAAAACCGAGGCGCGTTTGTTCAAGTATGGTTCCGGGACTGGGACGAATTTCAGCCCGATTCGAGCTCGTCAAGAGAAGCTATCCGGTGGCGGGACCAGTTCCGGATTGATGAGTTTCCTCGAGGTTTTCGACCGGGCGGCAGGCGCCACCAAGTCGGGTGGGACCACGCGTCGCGCGGCCAAAATGGTCACCCTTGACATGGATCACCCTGAAATCGTTGACTTTATCGACTGGAAGCTTCGAGAAGAGCGCAAGGCCAAAGCCCTCATCGCTCAAGGATACGAAGCGGATTTCAACGGGGAGGCATACCATACCGTCAGCGGACAAAACTCCAACAATTCCCTGCGCATCACCGACGACTTCATGCGAGCTTGCACCGTGGGCGGAGAATGGAAAACCATCGCCCGAACCACCGGCGCCGTGGTCGAACGTCTGAACGCCAAAGTACTCTGGAATAAGGTTGCCGAGGCAGCGTGGGCCTGCGCGGATCCAGGCGTACAATACGATACGACCATCAATCGGTGGCATACCTGCCCCAATAGCGGTCGAATCAACGCGTCGAATCCGTGTTCCGAATACATGTTCCTCGACGATTCCGCTTGTAATCTTGCGTCTATCAACCTCGTGAAGTTTCGGCGGCAAGACGGTTCCTTTGACGTTGCCGCTTATCGGCACGCCATCCGCGTGTTTTTTCTCGCACAAGACATCCTCGTCGATTTTTCTTCGTATCCCACGGAACGAATCGCGCGAAACTCCCATCGATATCGTCCCATTGGGTTGGGCTATGCCAATTTGGGCACCCTGCTCATGATCGAGGGGCTTCCCTACGACTCGGACCAGGCACGAGCGTTCGCGGCTGCCCTGACCGGCATCATGACGGGCGAAGCGTATGCGACATCGGCAGAGATTGCGCGAACCAAAGGCACCTTCGAAGCGTTTGCCATCAACCGGGAGCCGATGCTTCATGTGATGGGGATGCATCGGGATGCGGCGTATGGCATCCAGCGGGAGCACTGCCCGGAAGCTCTGTGGAAGGCAGCCTGCGACGTTTGGGATGAGGCGGTGGCGATGGGCGAGCAGGTTGGGTATCGCAATGCGCAAGCGACGGTTCTTGCGCCTACGGGCACCATTGGATTGCTCATGGATTGCGATACGACGGGCATCGAGCCGGACTTTGCCCTAGTCAAGTTCAAGAAGCTGGCAGGCAGAGGCTACTTCAAAATCGTCAACCAGGCGGTCCCAGGCGCGTTACGCAAGCTCGGCTATTCCGAGGCCCAAGTCCAGGACATCATCACTTATATATCTGGAACGGGGACTCTTACCGGCTCACCCCATATCAACCGAGCGAGCCTGCTGCAGCGGGGGCTCGACGAACAAGACCTTCGCAACATCGAAGGGAAGCTTTCTGGCGTTTTCGATATTTCGCAGGCGTTTGCCCCCTGGGTGCTCGGCGAAACAACCATGGCGCGGCTCAAGGCAACCGCTGCCGCGTCGAAACCAGGCTTTTCCCTGCTCGAACACCTCGGTTTTTCCCAAGAACAAATCGCACAAGCCAATGACGTCATCATTGGACGAATGACCATCGAAGGCGCGCCGCACATCGATCATTCTCACCTTCCGGTTTTCGATTGCGCCAATCGCTGCGGGCGCCATGGCCAACGGTTTTTATCCGCCTCTGCCCACCTGCACATGATGGCCGCCGTTCAACCCTTCCTTTCCGGAGCCATCTCCAAAACCGTCAACGTCCCCAACGAGGCAACCGTAGACGATATCAAAGAGTTGTATGAAGAAGGTTGGCGCATTGGCCTGAAGGCTGTCGCCATTTATCGCGATGGCTGCAAAGCCTCCCAACCCCTGTCCTCGGGCTCACCAACCACAACCAAAGAACATCAATCAACCGGCCCAGAGCCCGTCGCTTCCGACGATATCCACACGCCTGCCGTCCGCACTCCCGGTGTTCGCATTCGGTTGCCCAAAAAACGAACTGGTTTCACGCAAGAAGCGCAAGTCGGTGGACATAAGGTCTTTTTACGAACCGGAGAATACGCCGACGGCACCCTTGGTGAGATTTTCATCGATATGCATAAAGAAGGGGCCGCGTTTCGGTCCATCATGAACTGCTTATCCATGTCCGTGTCGATAGGCTTGCAATATGGGGTTCCTCTCGAAACCTACGTCGACCAATTCACGTTCACCCGTTTCGAGCCCCATGGTCCCGTCATTGGACACACGAACGTGAAGTTTGCCACTTCGATCGTGGATTATCTATTTCGGGTGCTGGGGATCGAATACTTGCATCGGTACGATCTTGCGCATGTTCCCCCGGCCGACGCCGCTGCCATTCAAGATCCCACGGAAACGAAAAACCAAGATCCCCTTACCTTGCCACCACCGGAACAGGGGGTCCTTCCTCTGGCTGCTCCCCTGCCCTTTCTATCCGCAGGAGTCGAACACCCCCAAGCTCAACACCTCAGTTCGATGATGGGGGATGCGCCGATTTGTTATGTCTGCGGTCATACCACCGTACGAAACGGTTCGTGCTACCGATGCTTGAACTGCGGACACTCCCTCGGCTGCTCCTGACACCCTTTCGCCGGGCGGCAAGCCTGTAACTATTTGTATTTATTACTTATTCCTCGCCGCGAACGCAGACTTGCCATCCCGAGAGTATCGATAAGCATGGGTTAGCGGTGCCACGGTCGTCGTCATCAGTTCCGCTTCCGTTCATCACGCCAAGCCGTTCGCCCGCCCCACCCTCCGCGCTCCACCCCTTCGGCCATGCCGCGGATTCATCGGTCGACGCCTTCTCGCTCAACCTCGTCGAGCAAAGCCAAAATCCGGGATTGCTCGTCGATGGCTTCGTCAAAAGCGAAACGCAATTCTGGAGCACGGCGAAGACCGAGTCGTGAGGAGATTCGTTTTCGAATTCTGTTTTGAGCCGATGCCACGCCACGCAAAGCGCGGCTTCGCTGCTCGGGGCTATCGAGATGGCCAAGCCCAAGGTAGACCCAAGCGATTTGTAGATCTCCGGAGATCTCTACCCGAAGGACACGAAGCCCTTCGAGTCGGGGGTCGGATACTTCTCGTGTCAACACCCGTGCGAGTTCCTCTCGAACGCGGTCAGCCACGCGGGCGCTTCGCCATCCTTCACCTGGCATCATCCTGCTCCTCGTCGATATCCCGCCACATTTCTTCTTCTGCTAACCGAAGTTGTTCAATTCCACCGCGAATTCCGGATCCTGCAAAACCAAAGGGAACGATCTCGGTGGCACGGTCCGCCAATACGGCGTTTCCCAGGGTCGATGCCATCATCGCTGCTTTTGCGAGGATTTCGTCGCATACGGCCGCTTCGTTGGATACGACTGCCATGGCCACGACGGCATGGGAGGGACGGTCGAGATGGCCTATTTCCGCAACGGATATTCGCAATCGGGCTTGAACACGATCTTTGAAGCTACGCACGACTTGACGACGGTCTTTGAGAGATCGAGCGCCAGGGATCTGAAGCACGAGGCGTTGTACACCTACGAACATGGCAATGATTCCAAGGGATTAGGGAACGGCGGGGCAGCAGCGGGCCGTTTGGGATTGTCAGAGCGTAGCCTGGACCTCGGCGACTTCAAAGCACTCGATGATGTCACCCACCTTGATGTCATTGTAGCTTTCAATGGAAAGGCCGCATTCGAAGCCTTTGTCGACTTCTCGCGCATCATCTTTGAATCGCTTCAAGCTGGCGAAGCGTCCTTCGAAAATCTGGACACTGTCGCGAATGACACGAAGCTTGGCGTTACGTCGAAGGAGGCCCTCTTGCACGAAACAGCCAGCCACGGTTCCGATTTTCGCAATATGAAAGATCTCTCGAACCTCGGCTTTTCCGAGCTGCCGTTCCTCGTACGACGGTCCCACCAGGCCAAGCATGGCGTTTTTGACATCGTCGATAGCGTTATAGATGACGCTATACAGGCGGATTTCAATACCTTCTAGTTCTGCCAGTTGCCCGGATTTGCCTGCCGGGCGCACGTTGAATCCGACGATGATGGCTTTGGATGCCACGGCGAGGTTGACATCGCCTTCGGTAATGCCGCCTACACCGGCATAAATGATGGCGACTCGGACTTTTTCGGTCGATAGGCCGGATAAGGCATCGGCAACCGCTTCGACAGATCCTTGTACGTCGGCTTTGACGATGATGCGAAGTTCGAGTTGATCGGCTTCGGCGATACGTTTGGTGAGGTCTTCGAGGGAGACTTTGGCGCCGGCAGGAATCAAGCTAGTGGATGCTTTCGTTTTTCGTTGTTGAGCCAGATCCTGAGCAATTTTCACGCCTTTAACGACATGGATGGGATCGCCAGCGCTTGGTACTTCGGACAATCCAAGGATCTCTACGGGCATCGAAGGGCCGGCGGATCGGACAGCGCGGCCCCGATCGTCGGTCATTGCCCTGACTTTTCCCCACGAGGTACCGGCAAGGATGACATCTCCGGTGTTGAGTGTTCCATCCATGATGACCACACGGGCGACAGGTCCTTTGCCTCGGTCCAACAACGCCTCGATGACGGTGCCAACGGCCGGTTTTTTGGGATTGGCGCGAAGCTCTAGCAATTCTGCTTGCAGCGCGGTCATTTCCAAAAGCGCATCCAATCCTTCTCTTGTTTTGGCCGACACATCGCAGAAGATGGTTTCTCCACCCCATTCTTCCGGCACAAGCCCCAAGTCCGACATTTCCCTACGAATTCGCTCAGGATTTGCCGATTCTTTATCGATTTTGTTCACGGCCACGATGATGGGAACTTGAGCTGACATGGCGTGGCTCAACGCCTCTTTGGTTTGAGGCATGACCCCATCATCCGCCGCGACAACCAAGATGACGATGTCCGTGACTTGGGCTCCCCGCAGACGCATTTGTGTGAATGCGGCGTGCCCAGGCGTGTCGAGGAATGTGATGAACCCGCGAGAGGTATTGACGCGGTACGCACCGATATGCTGCGTAATGCCTCCTGCCTCGGCCGCTACCAGATTCGTTTTTCGGATCTGATCGAGGAGTGAGGTTTTCCCGTGGTCAACGTGTCCCATGACGGTCACGATGGGCGGGCGCAACTCGAGATTGGCGGTATCCTCATCAGCCTCATCGCGCGCCAAATTCAGCGCTTCTTCCTCGCTTACCGCCACATCTTCGACCTCCCAGCCAAACTCACTCGCCACGAGTTTGGCCGTATCTGCATCAAGGGTCGAATTGATGTTCACCCCCGGCAACCCCATCGACATCAATTTCATGAGCACTTCGGTTGCTTTCAGGCTCATGCGAGCTGCCAAGGCTTGAAGCGATACCTGAGCCTCAATCTTGATGATTTTCTTATGCTCAGACATTTCTTTCGTAGCTACGGGTTTCTTGGACGGAACGGGCGCAGCCACCCCGCGCTTCCCACGTCCTGCTGCCCAAGTGCGACGATTCGCTGTCGTTCGGGTTTCGGTTTTGGTAGCTGGACTGGCCGCCCTTGGGTCGTATTCACGTCTTCGAACAGGGCTCGCAGGTGTCGTAGAAGGCCGAGGTTGGGGTGGTTGACGCATGGGCACTCCCGGACGCCCTTCCCAAACGTCGATGCCAGTTCGGTGTTGCTGCGTTCGCACCGGGGGCTGCGGGACTGGAGGTGCCACGCGTGTCGGCGATGCGGGCCTGACGGGGACACGCGTGGGGGCGTCCTGCGAAAGCTTCGTTGTCACTACAGGCTCCTCTCCCGCACTCTCATCTTCTCCCGCCAACTCACGATGACTCTCGCGTTCTTCCGATCGCTCGACAAAGGGTTCCTCCGACTCCTTAGAAACGCTCGGTACGATATCGGAACGTTCCTGGACCAATCCCACGTCTGGCACCTCCGAAGTGAGTGCCGAAACAGTATCTTGAACAGCCGCCGATATTTCTTCACGGGGCTCTACGGTCGTCTTTTCGGAAACCGCGGATTCAGGCGCGGCCTCAACGGTTTTACTGGGCTCCACCACCGCAGGCGCGGCTTCTTTGGACGCCTTGACAGGCTCGCCTACCAAAGGCTCCCCCGCCAACCACGCGGCCACCGCGATGTCCCTCGGTGTATCAAGAGTCAAGGGCGTCGGCTCCACAATATGCTCGACTACCGAAGGCCCCGGTTGGGCTACCGGTTCTTTGTCAGGAGCGACGACAGGAGCAACGGCTTCGGGCTCTTGCGACGCGGCCTCCGAAACATGCTCCCCTTGCTCCTTCTCCACGGCTTGCTTGGTCACTGTCGCAGGCAACTCCGTGATAACCGATGGCGCTGTGGCTGTCTCGAGCGGCTTGTCGAACGAAGGTTCCACGGATTCATCAACCGGCGTTTCCGCTGTTTTAACGGCAGACGATTCCACGACTTCTTCGATTACCGGTTCAGCCGACCCGTCCACCGTCGGGTCGACACCTGAACCGCTCGCGGTCTCGGCAACCGAATCGCTGACGGGTTCAACAGGCACTGCCGGTTTTTCAACGAGATCCGGTGCCTTTTCGGAAGCGGCATCGGTGGGGGGAGCGACAGCTTTTTCGGCGACTTTTCGCTTCCGCACCGGCGGATCAGGCCGCTTTTCCATTTCCACCACGGGAGCGGTACCCACTGGAGCAGCCGACGAAGAAGGCCGTGTTGGCGCACCCACTCGCCGTCGCCTGATGACCGTGTCACTCAGACGCTCTTGCACCACCTCGGGCGTTCGCTGCTGGCTTTCGATGTGGCGCCGAACGCGCTCGACCGCATCCGCATCGACTTTGCTCATACGGTTGCGCACATCGCTGAAACCCAGAGACTGTAGAACACCGACCAAGTGGTCCTGGTCCACGTTCAGGTCTCGCGCAACCTCGTACACCCGAACCTTGCTCATCGAACCTCCGAACAAGACCGCACACCGTCCGCGATACGACACATATCAGCAATTGCTCTCCCCAAAGAAGGAGAACGAATCCCGACGACACCGACTTCACTTCGTCCCAACGCGGCGCCCAATTGGCCTTTCGAACCCCAGGCCACGGCGCGGCCATCTGCGATTGCTCGCTTCAAGGCTGGGCCAGGGGCGTCGCTTGCATCACAGGCGAGGATGACTGTCTCAATCGTGTTTTTCCCGAGTTCATCATCCACGGCCTGCCTACCGAGCACGGCGTTACCAGATTGGATCGCCGAGCCCAGAAGACCTTTCAATCGTCTTTCCACCGCACCCGCGAGCATGTCGCGAAGCGCAATAGGCTCACACACCACGCGGGTGTGAAACGCTTTCGACAAACCTTTTCGTGCGGCACTATCCATACACTGCGGCGCGGGATGCACGTGCGCCCCACGCCCCATGGCATGATTTGCCAGATCAAAAGCCACGTGTCCTTCCGGTCCCAACACAATCCGAAGGAGATTCGGGGCAGCATCACGTTTACCGCAACCCACACACGTTCGCTCCGGCGCACGACGAGGCGCCCGGCAGTGACGATCCTGGGTTTGCGGAACGGCCATGGTGATTAGTGCTCCTGCTGCTTCGGGGGTTGCGACGCCGCATCTTCGGCAACACGCTTGGCTTCTTGCCGCGCATCATCAAGCACTTTTTGTTCGCTCTCCACGAAGTACTGCGCACCTTGCTTGATGAGCCGCGCTTTTTTGATCCCGAGACCCGTTCGAATGGCAAGCCGGTCAATATCTTCTCGAAGCACGTCTTCCACTGTCCGATACCCAGCCTCTTCAAGAAGAGTCACCGTCCGTTGCCCAACCCCACGGATGAACAACAGTCTTTCCCGATCCGTCAAGGGTTCGGTTCGTTGTGCGGCCGCGCGGATACGCTCCTGTCGGAGCCGTTCCATCGTCTCTTCCGCACTTTGCTTGATCAGCAGCGCCACGTCTTGTCCGCCCAAGCCGGGAATAGCGCCGAGTTCATCGGTCCCAGCTTCCGCCACCTCCTCCAGAGATCGGAAGCCCAATCGATACATCGATTTAGCAACGCTTTCCGAGACCTGATCGATTTGTTGGAGAGCCGTCATGGCTTCTTCTTCGATCTGCTTGAACTTGGCTTCGCTAATGATGTCCAATTTCCACTTCGTCAGTCCGGCCGCCAGACGAACGTTCTGACCTTTCTTTCCGATGGCTAACGATAGTTTTTCGTCGGGTACCACGAGTTCCATTCGCCCATCGGCTTCATCCACGATGACTTTCGTCACCTCGGCCGGTTGAATGGCCGCGATCACGAATCGCGCAGCATCCCGGTCATAAGGCACGATGTCGATCTTTTCCCCTCGCAATTCCTGCACGACCGCCTGCACCCGTGAGCCCTTCATGCCAACGCATGCACCTACCGGATCGACATCCGCATCTCGGGACGTCACCGCAATTTTCGAGCGAGACCCCGGTTCCCGTGCCACTCCCACAATTCGAACGATCCCCTCGTAGATTTCAGGAACCTCGGATTCAAAAAGCTTCTCCACCAGCTTTGGGTCAGATCGCGACAATACGATCTGAGAACCCTTGGCTTGCGGATCGATCTCTTTGACATAAGCGACAATACGGTCGCCGTGGCGATAGGTCTCACGAGGCGTCTGCTCTCGATACGGAAGCACCCCCTCGGTTCGACCGAGATCGACAATGATATTGTTTCCTTTTTCGAAGCGACGAACGATTCCGCGGATGAGTTCCCCTTTTCGGTCTTTGTACTCGTCATAAATAATGTCTCGCTCAGCATCGCGAACACGCTGCAGGAGTACCTGTTTGGCAGCTTGAGCCGCAATGCGACCGAAGGTGGCGCTCGCTTGCTTCAACTTCAATAAGTCACCGAATTGTTCATCTTGCCTTCGGGCCCGTTCCTCATCCTCCGAGCGCCAAAATACTTGAAATCCAAGCTCTTCGCCCACTTCCGCGACCAGATTGTATCGCTTGGCATCCTCCAACGACAACTCTCGCTCGGGCTCCGTCACCACTTCTACGACGGTCATGTATTGGTACAAATCGACTTGTCCCGTTTCCTCGTTGAACTTCGCTTCGAGTTCTCGCGCCGCACCGAATGCGCTCTGCGCCGCTTTGTGAATCGCGGCCTCGATCGACTCAATCAACACATGCTTTTCAATGCCTTTTTCTTTGGCAACTTGCTCTATCACCAACCCGAGATTGGGCTCTGAACCAGAAGCATAGGAAGGGGCTGCCATGATTCGTGCTCCGTCAATCTCGTCGTTCTTCACCAGAACGACGCTTCTTCTTCGAATTGCCCTTCTTTGGATGAGAAGGCAGCTCATAAACAAGGTTCGCGCGCTTGATGTCAGACAACGCCAAAACAACAGGATTCGGCAGTCCAACGTCTAGCAATACCGATTCACCGTCCACACCTGCAATCACACCTCGCAGCACCATGCCCATACCCTCCACCGGCATTCGCATGGTTACCTTCGCTGGCTTGCCCACGAATCGCGAAAAATGAGCAAGCGTTCGAAGCGGCCGCTCCACCCCAGGAGAAGAAACCTCCAGCGTATACGCATGAGCAAGCGGATCGGCTACATCCAACGCTGTCGAGATGTCCCGCGATACCTCTGCGCATTGCTCCAACGTCACCCCTCGCTCCACCGATTCAACAGGGGGCTCGATCGTGACGCGAAGGACCCACCCCCCCTTTTCCACACGAAAACTCAGGTCGAATAAATCCAAACCGTGCGCCTGAAGCACCGGACAAACCACGGCTTCGACCTCGCCAAGCAAGGCGGCCTCTTTGTTCTTTGTCCTGTCCTTCGATTCGACCAAGTTTCTCCTATCGGATTGCACCAATTGCCCGCTGGCTACCTCATACCGAAGTGGGCAAAGAAAGAACCGCGGGAGCGAAACAAAAAAAAGCGGACTCTCGTAGGGGAGCCCGCGACGGTCCACCCGGTAATTGCGGCCGGACGATAGCCTCAGGCCTTGCCTTGTGCAACTGGAACCTTCAGGAAGTGTCAAGTCATGGCGGGTTTCGCTTTGCACGACTTATAAAATAAGTCAATAAATACAATATATTACATAATTATCGAAGTCGTATCGCAGGCACTGCCAGCTCCACCTTCCCCCTTGGCGCCATGCTTTCATATACCGCTCCTCGACGGTCCGCTAACCCCAAACGCATACTGCCTGTCTCGAATACAAGCGCATAGGACGCTCGACCCATCGGCTCCTGCCGACCGTCCGGCACAACATACACAATTATCTCATCCGTAGTGTCTCCCCTGCGCTCGATCCCGGCTCGATGACAAACATGCGCCACCTGTCCGCTTCGATCATCCAACAAACAACGACGCAATCCTCGTTCGTCGGCCTCGGGAATCGTCGATGGCACGGCCGATAACAGCCGCGCCGCCGCAATTCGAACCATCACCGACGCATCCGAATTGAGGATTTGCCTTTCCACCGATCCATCCCCGCATCTTGCATTCGCTAACCGCAACGCCGCCAACGCATTCACACGGACATACGCTCGCGAATCACCAAGCGCCGCACAGAAAGGTTCCGACGAGCGAACCAGCCCCCGCCCCCAAAACAACCCCAAGGCCCCCACCGCATTGCTTGCCACCGCGGCATCTCGATGCGTAACCAATGCCTGCAATCGCGCTGCATCCTCACGAGCACCAATCTTGCCCAACGACCATGCAGCATTGGCTTGCACGGATGGATCCGCATCGCTCAACAACTGCCGAACCACGTCCACTCTCTCCGCATGCCCCCCCAAAGCCTCCGCCACCTTTCGACGATCGTCCACCCAAGGACTGCGTGCCAGACCCATCAAGGCTTCACCCGCTGACCGGGTTCGCATCCGTCCCAATCCCTCCACGAGAACGTCACGCAGCGGCGGCCGTACCCGATCCAATCCCTCCACTACCTCCGTCACCAAACGGTCATCAGTCGCTCGTTGCATCGCTCCCGACAACGCAATCCCTAACGCCAATCGATCCTGTTCCGATGCATGCATCAGCCTTCGATACAAGACACCTGCGGTTGCCGGAGCAGACACTCGCGACAAAGCATACGCCGCCGCAAACCGAATCGACGGCTCCGTGTCGTCGAGTGCCGTAAGCAATTCCGCATCCTGTCCCGCGGGACCAATCTCCCCCAACGCATCAATCGCCGCTCGTTTCAAACGCGGTTGCGTCGACACCGCAAACTCGGACAACGCCGTGACCGCACGGGGTGAACCCGTCTTTCCCAACAACCGAATCAACAGCTCTCGCTCACGAAGATCGAGCTTCGAATCCATCAACCTACTCAACAGCGGATCTACGAATCGTCCATCCCGATCCGATGGATTCAATAGTTGTTCCGCTACCAGCATGGCGGCTCTTCGCGTGTCCGGGGTTGCGCCATCGAGCATTTCCAACACGAAAGGAAGCGCTTTGACACTCCTCATTTTCGCCAATGCCGCTAGCCCCACGCGCTCCGATACCTTGCCTCGTTGCATCTCCCCTACGATCAACGGTATCTGCTCCTCCGATCCCAACTCGCCCAACACCAAAGCGCAACCCGATACCACGTTCGGATGCGATGATTGCTGCATCGTGGACACGAGCCGAGGAATCATGGAAGGACCACCACGCCCCAACGCTCGTCGAACCACAGACTCCTCCGATGTCGGCTCATCCTGCTCGAGAGCTTTCAACAATGCTTCGATCGCAACGTCTCCGCCTATCCTCCCCAACGCCTCGATCGCCGTTTCCCGAAGCATCAACGAACCACGCTCCTGAATAAGCGGCGCCAAAGCGCTTACCGCATCATTGGCACGAAGCCTGCCCAATGATTCGATAGCCTCGCGCCGCACCTCGTTGGCTTTGTCCCGCAGGGCAACAATGAGCGCACTGGAAGCTCGCTGATCACCAAGATCCCCAAGAACACGAACCGTCATTCGACGTACTTCGACCGCGTTGTCCTGCACCTTCCCAAGCAAAGGCACCACGGCACGATGGTCTCCAATTCTTCCCAACGCTTCGATCATCGCGGTCCGGACTTCGACGCTCGCGTCATCCAAGTGCCCGAGCAAGGCAGCCACGGCTTCGCGATCCCCAATCGTCCCAAGCGTCAATGCCGCCGCCACTCGAACCTCCGCATTCGAGTCTCCCAACACCCGAGACAAAGCTGCCAAGGCACGCGATGAAGGCGATACCCGCAGCACTTCGCAGGCCATGAGACGAAGTCGTACATCCCTTTCCCCCAACCAATCGATCACGCGTTCACCAGATCCTTGCACCCGCATCTCGACCGCAACACGCGAAGCAGCAAGCCGCACCTCCGCATCGGAATCATCAAGCGCCGTCAACACATGCGATACTGCAATGCTCTGAGGCAACTCGTGCAGTCTTTCCGCCGCCGCACGACGCTCCCCTTCGTCTTCCGACTGTAACCCTTGCGCGATTTCTTGTGGAACATTCGGCCAAATGAAGGCTAGGCCAGTAGAGGAGTACAGCGATAACGCGCCCATCAAGACGCCCAAGAACGCTCGTTTCACACGGTGAAGCCTACCATACCTTCACCCCTCGCACGCAAGCCCCCAACAAGCTCGTGCTGCACCCTGGAAGATAACGAACGCACCGTCACATTGGATGTACATTCACACGCATCGCCGACGACGCTCCATCCAACAACGACAAGCGCATGACCACCAACCTCATGGCTTCTACGCAGCGACGATTCTGCTCTTCGTCTCCCACCGTGATGCGAACGTAACTGTGCTCCGCATGATGAACAGCCAGCGAGCGGATCAATACACCCTCTGCAAACATCGCTTGTACAAGCGACTCCGGTTCGATACCCGTGTGATGGGTATCCACCAACACGAAGTTACCATCGGTCGTCAAAACCCTTAGCCCTGGCACCATGGCCAATTCGCGAGCGAGATAGTCCCGCCCACTGCGAAGTCGTCGCATGCGATCATCGAATTCCGCCATGTCATCCAACACCGCCGACGCCGCAGCAATCGTGACCCCATTGATGTTCCACGGCAGTTTCAATCGACCAATGAGCCGCGTCACGACCGGATGGGAAAACGCATACCCCAAACGGAATCCCGCCAACCCGAACGCCTTCGAAAGCGTTCGAAGCACAATGGCATTCGGATATTCCGTCAGTACATGAGACAAAGTCCGCGGATTATCCGCAAACTCATAATAAGCCTCGTCAATCACCGTGGGTAACCCGAGCCCAAGAATTCGACGCACCGATGCTTCATCGAGCCGCGCTCCCGTTGGATTGTTCGGCGCACATAGAAAAATAACTTTGGTTCGCTCCGTGATACTCGCAATGATCCCATGCACATCGAAAGCGTTATCATCGGTAATCGGCACCATCACCGGTACCCCTCCGACCGCGCGGGTTCGCGCTTCATACATGGAGAAAGTCGGGACACTCAACAGAACCTCTTCTCCCGGCGCGACGAAAGTACGAATGATCAAGTCAATCAACTCCGTCGACCCCGACCCCAAGGTGACGAAATCCTCCGCGAATCCTTCCCTCCCCGCCAAGCGCTCCCGCAGTCCGCGAGCGCCGGTTGGATAAACGTTACCATGGCGAGCTGCTTCCACCACCGCACGGATGACACGCTCACTCGGCTCATAAGGGCTCTCGTTGGACATCATCCGCGCTACCCCGTCGCGCGACGCCGCCACATCGAAGTGCTCCTCATTATAAGGTTGTACCGCCCGCACCCACGACGGAGCGAAATATTCCATGGCCTCGGGTGCTACCGGCGACGCGCTCGACCGGGGCTCATCACCCAAGCCATCACCAAAGACCCGAATCATCGCTTCCGCACGCTGCAAAGCCTGCGGCGTATCCACATCGATCCAGCGCGCATCGCCAATATCGCAAACCAGGAATTTGCCGCGCTGCGCCATCGCCCGAACTCCGTCCGATAACGAACAATCACCGGTGGCTTCTCGCACCCGCTCCAGTTCGCGAATGAAGTCCGGACCAATGCGAAACACCCCCGTGTCAATGCAGTCAATCTGCTCCAAGCTCTTGTCAATATCGACAATCCGCCCCCCCGACACCCTCACCTTCGTGGCGTCGTCAATATCGAAACACCGGTCCACATCGTAATCGACACCCAGCACGCAATGCCCCTCAGGCAAGGAAAATTGTCGAATACGACGCACCAACTCCGGCGAATACAGGTGATCCGCCATCGATAGGATGCATTCCCGATCCACGTATCGAGCGGCTTTTAGCAAGGACACACCGTTTTTGAGCTGATAGTCGTGGTTGCGAACGAAGCGCAGACGCAACACCAGGCTCGGCTCCGCCAGCAGTCGCTGCTCTATCTGCTCGCCCCGATACCCCGTGATGATGACCGCTTCGCGGATGCCCTCCATCTGCAAATTGCGAAGAACGCGAACGAGCAAAGGCACCCCGGCGACCGGCATGAGCGGCTTGGGAAACGCCTCTTCCGCTACAAGACGCGATCCCATACCCGCGGCAAGAATGATGGCCCTCGACGGTCCTCGCTGACCCATGTTCATTAACCTTTCCTAACCAAGCTCACAAGAATCTCGCGGCCTTTAGCACGCCGCTCGCCCAAGTGGGTAATCTTTTGCAACCAATTCCGCTTGTGTCTCAGCCGGTTACCATCCCTTTGTGTTGTCGGTACACCACACCCTGTTGCACGGAAATCACACCCTGGACTCCGCCTCTGTTCTCAACCAAGCTTTCTTATCGACGAAATTGTGAATGCATGTTCACAGTGTGGTGTAACCGCCAAACGTGCATCGCTTTGAAGCAACGAAAGTGCCAGCATCCACTGCTACCGTCGTTACACGCCCCCCGGTGCAAACCTACAACAGCCCAGCGCGCACCATCGCTTCCGCCCGAGACAAATCCCCCGCCGTATCTACCTCGATCCAACTCAGATCACCGACGTCCACCCCCCTCGCCTCCAAACCATGATCCACCAACCGACCGTAGACGTCCTCGTAATACAAATGGGTTTCCCCAGCCTCCACCGCCTGACGCAGACCGTGAAAGATCAACGACACCGCGACTTCATTGACACGCTCAATCCCGATGCTCTCTCCGTGACACGACGATGGCTCCAGCCCCTTGCCAAACGCCGCGATCGATGTCCCCCCCTGCTTTAGCCGAATCTTCATCTCCTCTTGCCCAAGTTCCACCGAACGGTCCATCGCCACGACCAACCCACTGTCCACCTCATCCAATCGTTCCAACACCTCTGCACGAAACAACAAATCCCCATCCAACTTGTAAAACGCTCGTCCAGCTACCGCTTGCTCACAGGCCAGCAATGACACCGCGTTTTGCGTCTCTCGATAGCGCGGGTTCAATTGATAAGACACGGGAACCGGCACGCCCTGCATTGCCTCACGCACCGCATCCTCCTTGAAACCGGTCGCCAACACGATTTGCTCCACGCCATGCGCCAGCAAGAGCCGAACGCTTCGCGCCAGCATCGACTCGCCGCCCACCTGCACCAGCGCTTTCGGCCGATGCAACGTCAACGGATGCAAACGCTCACCAATGCCCGCCACCAACACCACCGCTACCGGCGCACAACCGCGTTTCTGCGTCACGTCCCGTCACTCCATTTCTGATCCGGCATCCGCAATCCCATTTGCTCGAACGCCTGGCGTGACGCTCGACGTTGCGCGGGGCGCAAATAGAGATAGAAAATGCCATTGAGAATCAACAGACGGTACAACAAATACACGTCTGGCCTTCCCAACGCCACGAACATCGCGGTTCCGAACACCAACGAGCCAAATCCAAATAGGCTTCGCCAAACCCGCAGCACGCGAAGGTTTTGTTCTCGATATACGGCTGCTCGTTGCGGATCATACGCGGGAAATAGTGCGAACCTTGCACTCGTGTAGGGATCGAACCCGGCCACGTAACCCGCCTGGCTCTTGATGTAAAAAAAATACACTTGCCACGATAGCCGCTTCCAGAACGGCTGCCCCGAGGCTCCCTTTTCCCACCGCTCCCGCGCCGTCTCGTAATCCTCACCATCCCTGTAAGACGGATGGGCCAGATGTAAGTATACGTTTTTATAGTGATCATACATGCCCGTATGAAACGAACTCGTCACCACCGCAAAGATGCTAATTCCGACCACTGTGCCAGCCAGCCACGGGTCGTTGTCGTACAACCGCCACACCTGAACCAACGCCGCGGGAACCACCGACAGCATCACGATCGAATCCGCCACTCCATCGATCATCCTTCCGAATGCCGACGATGTTTTTCGCATGCGGGCCAGTTGCCCATCCGCACAATCGAGCACCGCGGACAAAAACACCAACGCCCCCGCCACCGGCAGGTGATACGGAAAACGCCATACAATACACACCCCTGCGCCGATCCCGGCCACGATCGACGCCAGAGTGATCAAGTCCGGTGAAATCGGTGTTCGAAACGTCAATAAGGCAACCAAGTACCCAAGCGGTCGATGCACGTACACATCGATCGGCTCTTCGACTTCCAAAGGCTTGAGCGACGCTTTGTAGCCATCGAGTATGCTCATGCTGGCGCGCGGCTTACACGTTTCGCGCCAGCACGCCAAGGGAGGAATGACAATCTCCATGCCGCAGGAACGAATCCACACCCAAAGTAAGACAGCCCTCCACAAACGGAACAACCAGGCGTAGGCTCCAGCCTCCGCTCGTCGGCGTCGCACCCACGAATACCAACGGCACCATATTTGCCACGAGCCGCCACCGACACGGATGAAAGACTCATCCTTGTACCAAATCGATCGAATCGCGTTGAGGTTACCGTGAAGAAACCTTCAGTCATTACACCCCCCAATGGCAAACTTGGCGTTCTCCTTCCAGGCCTTGGAGCCGTCGCCACAACGTTCGTGGCCGGATGCTTGCTCGCACGAAAAGGCCTCGCAAAACCCATAGGTTCGTTGACGCAACTGGGAACCATCCGCCTCGGAAAACGAACCGACAATCGAGTGCCCCTTCTCAAAGATTTCTTGCCCATCGCAACCTTGGACCAACTCGTTTTCGGTGGTTGGGACATCTTTCCCGACAACGCTTATGAATCCGCCCTCAACGCGCAAGTCCTCGAACGTCGACATATCGACCCCGTCAAAGAAGAACTTGAACAAGTCAAAGCCATGCCCGGCGTTTTCTATCCCGAATACGTCAAACGCCTGCATGGAACCCACATCAAACAAGGGAAAACCAAAGCGGATATGGTGGAACAACTCCGCGAGGACATTCGTTCATTCAAAAAAAATAACGGATGCGACCGTCTCGTTGCCATTTGGTGCGGAAGCACCGAGGTGCTCGTCGACCCTAGCCCCGCACACGCTTCCATCGAGGCCTTCGAAAAAGCTTTGCGAGAAAATGACCCCGCGATCTCCAATTCCATGATGTACGCGTGGGCCTGTCTCAAAGAACATGTCCCCTTCGCCAACGGTGCCCCCAACCTGACCGTCGATATCCCCGCCATGACACTACTCGCCCGAGATATGGCTGTCTCCATTGCGGGAAAAGACTTCAAAACCGGTCAAACCCTCATGAAAACCATCCTTGCCCCCGGACTCAAAGCCCGCATGCTCGGTCTCGATGGCTGGTTCTCCACCAATATTTTGGGCAATCGCGATGGAGAAGTCCTCGACGATCCAGGGTCATTTCATACCAAAGAGGTTTCGAAACTCGGAGTGCTCGACACGATTCTTCAGCCGTCGGTCTACCCAGAACTTTATGGCAACATTCACCACAAGGTTCGCATCGAGTACTACCCACCGCGCGGAGATTCGAAAGAAGGATGGGACAACCTCGATATCTTCGGATGGCTCGGTTATCCCATGCAGATCAAGGTCAACTTCTTGTGTCGAGATTCGATCCTCGCGGCACCCATCGTACTGGATCTAGCGTTGCTCATGGATCTCGGGCAACGTGCAGGCTTCACCGGCATTCAAGAATGGCTCAGCTTCTACTTCAAGAGCCCCATGACAGCCCCCGGCCTCTATCCCGAACATGATCTATTCATCCAAGCGAAAAAACTGAAAAACACCATGCGATGGATGATGGGAGAAGACCTCGTCACCCACCTCGGCAACGAATACTACGGCTGATCCCCTACGGTTCCTCCAAAGCCTCCTGAGGGACTTGCTTTCGAAAGCCTGCTCCCACACCGCGCCCCCTTCCTTTCCACCCTCCCCGACCTCCGCTTCGCATCAATACCTCTCGAAGCACCATCCGCTGTTCCGCTGTCATCTGCTTCGCCGCATCAATCAACGACTCATGCATCACATCATGAGCCCCCACGGTCTGATCGCGATACGCCCGGAATGCCTCTCGCGCTTTGGCTTCGTCGAAATCCTTGGCACAAACAGCCTCGATGGCTGCACGACGCGAACGGCTGGCGCTCATCATTGACCGATGAATCTCCTCGCGATGCTTCTCGCGCGCGTTTTCAACGATCTGCCTGGCAGCAGGATCCAAATCCTGCGAAGAACGAAGCAAAGCGATGGGACCGATGACCGAAGGCGGTGGAAGCGGTTTGTCAGAACGAAAGCTCCGCCCCACCAGCAGCCCACCAAGAAACAGATTTGCGGCCAATGACAATACCGCGATCACCGCCCAAGTCTTGGCATTGCGCATGTTCATGGTCCCTCGTTCCAATCATCTGCCAGATCACCCATGTCCAGAAGCACCTCCGCAACCACCATCTCCCCTGAAGACGATTCGTCCGACTCCGGCATCACAACACCAAACGTCACCCCAAGCATCGCTGCTGCCACCAAGGCCGCCACAGGCTGCCACGTCGGCCCAAACGGCCAAATACGCTCAACCCAACGCATCCAAGGCGACAATGGCACCTCCGATACCCTCGGCATCTGCGCCATGATCCGCCCTTTCAACGCGGGAGAAGGCGTAATGCTACCCGCCGACTCCAACCATCGATCGAGATGATTCGCTTCCTCCACCAAGCGCCGCGCGTCTTCACTGCTCTCCAACCACATGAGCGCCGCGTCTCGCTCGTCTTCGGGCCAGCGCTTCGGATTTGCACCGTAGGCTTCCACCAATTCCGCAAACCGATCGAGCTTGACCTGCTTTGTTTGAGCCCGTTCGCGCTTCATGACACAATCTCCCTCTTCGCCGTCTCGCCCTCAACCCCCATCAGTAGCTTGCGCAAAGTGCGACGCCCTCGCGCCAACAACGATTCGAGAGCATCTACCTCGACGCCTAGCACTTGCGCGGCTTCTCGATTGCTCAACCCCTGGTAATACACCAGCACAATCGCACTGCGTTGACGCTCGGCCAATTGCAACAACGCTCGCTGCACCGCGTCGTCTCGCTGTCGACTCTCCAGCAGCGTGACCACTCCTGGACGCAAGTCCGGCAACTCCATCACTTCGCCTTCTCTCCCACGCCGCAAACGAAGCCGATCGATACATAGATTGCGCGCCACATGATGTAACCACGTCGATAGCTTGGCCCTGGGTTCCCATCGATCGGCATGCTTCCAAAGCCGAAGAAAAGTCTCCTGCGCAACATCCTCCGCTTCCGCCATGTCCCCGAGCAACCGAAACGCAAAACCTACAATCAGCCGCAAATGGCGCTCCACCAATACTTCGCCCGCTATCCGGTCCCCAGCGGCTACCCGACGCACCAACTCCACATCTTCTGGCGCTTGCGTTGGGTAGTTCTTCTCGTGGGAATGAGGATCCATGCCTACAGTTCAGTAAGGAGCCAATCAACAGACCGTCCGACACAGCGCCCTCGGTGTCAACGCGCACGCCCCGGTCCTGCCATCGGTCGATGCGCCCCAAACTCCTCGAGACTCACTTCCCCATCCCCATTCTCATCCCATCGTTGAAACATCTCAGTATGCCAGCGGTCGAATTCCGCTTTCGTCACCTTTCCATCTCCATCCGTGTCCATCCTCGTCCAACGCCCAGTATGACGTCCAAATCCGGGCATTTTTGCTTCTCGATACGCTTTCATCTCATCCGCATCGATCACACCATCCTGATTCTTATCCATCTGTTGAAAACGTAAGGCATGACCAGCCTCCGCCTCCGCCTTGGTCACCTTGTCATCCCCATTGGTGTCCAACTGCCCAAATCGATCTCGTCCCCGCATCCTCGGTCCCATCCCATGTCCAAACCCTGCCCTGCCGTTGCCCTCTTGCCATATCTTGTCAATCGACAAGACTCCCGACCCTTCCGCCATCGTTTCAAACAACTCCTTATGCCCTTGCACATACTCCGATTTCGATATCTTGCCGTCCCCATCCTTATCCATTCGACGCATCATCGGCATCCCTCGCCTCATCCCTCGAGAAGAGCCCGGCATATCCTGCATGCGTCCCAAACACTCCGTCCCCTCCAAAAAACCGTCCCCATCACTGTCGAGGTTCTGAAACCTATTTTCGACTGCCCCTAGGAACTCAGCTTCCGTCACCTTCCCATCACCATTTTTATCGGCTTCCAGCGCAAGCCCATACACCCCTGGTCTGCCTGGAGCCTTGCGCAATTCCGGTTTCATTTCCGACCCCAACGGCTCCGCCGCCTGCGAAACGTTCTCGACATCCTGCGGCCCCCCGTTGCAAGCCAACATGACCAATCCCATCCCAAACCCCATCGCCCAACCAACCACTCGAATTCGATCCATCCTTGGCCTCTTTTCTCGTTGTCTTTGTAATACTGCCACCAAACCCGCCTTCGTAGCTTTCGGGCATGGCCGAGTGGCGCATCAAAGGATCGAACGAAACATCTCGCCCGATCCGTCGCTCCCCCTCCCCAAAATGTTCAGACTCACCGCCCGCATCACTCTTCCGCAACCTTATCGAAATCAGCCCCGCGCTTGACCATGGGCAGCACGCGATCTACGAACCCTACGCTCCGATCCGTCGGATCGAGCCAGTGTCCATGTCAAACGCTGATAACCTGTCGACGAGTAAGAAATGCCGACCCGCCATTTCCGGTCGTCATTCCGTGCTGTCGGCGAATGAAGCGGTTCGGAATCGACTATCCCGCCCTCATGTTCTATTCCCCACCGTCTCAATTCCGATTTCCGAAATGAAGGATCCACGTATCCATGGAATGGAACTTCAACCCAGTCGCTCTTGACCTCGGTTTCTTTCAAATCCGCTGGTACGGAGTCGCTTTCATGGCAGGCCTGCTCATCGGCGCCACGGAGATGTCACGGGCGCTGCAACGACGAGGCTTACCCAAAGACCATGCCAACTCCCTTACGCTGTGGGTACCCGTCGGAATGCTTCTGGGCGCCCATTTCGTTCACCTTTTATTTTATGAACCGCGTTCGTTCATCGATAACCCTCGTCGAATCTTCGAGGTTGGACTTGGACTCGCCAGTCATGGCGGCGGGCTCGGTGCCATCCTCGCCACGTACTTGTTTACTCGAAAACACAAACTCGACTTCCACCAATACCTCGATGTCGTGCTCACCGGAGCCGTGTTCGTGATTCCCGCGGTTCGAATCGGCAACTTCTTCAACTCCGAAATCTACGGCCGCGTCACCGACGTTCCATGGGGCGTTGTATTCGTTCGACGAGGATTCACCGAGCCGCGCCATCCATCACAATTGTATGAAGCCGCCATTGGCGTTGCCCTGCTGGCGCTTACCCTTTTCCTCGAGCACAAATATCGCAACCGTCTTCGAAACGGTGCCCTATTCTACCTGATTTTGACCCTGTATTTCATCACTCGATTCATCGTCGAATGGTTCAAGGAATACCAGGTTCTCGATCCTTCTTTCCCCTTCACGATGGGACAACTGCTTAGCGTTCCCTTCGTTCTATTCTTCGGCTACATGCTATTTTTCAGCAAAAACCATAACATTCGGAAACCTCCGGAATCCACTCCCGTTCCCGCAGCGCCTGCTCCGCCCACCGCTTCAGAAGCCTCTGAATCGACCGACTCGAACGAGCCTGACGACGACCCCACGTAACACTCAGGCGATGACGCCACTACACCCAAGGCGACCTAGCCTCGTGCCTTAGCACGAAACAGGAGCCATCGTTCGCGGTAGGGTGATTGGAAAACTCGCTGACACGAAGGTCAGCTTTCGTCAGAGATTTCCGAGGTCGGTTTCGCCTTTTGCGCCGGAAGTCGCGTCGGCCGCATCGTTGGAGGCGGCGGATCACCGCTGAGTTCGAGCAGAGCCGCAAGCCACAACTCTTCTTCAATGACGCTCATGTGCTCGGGTGTTCCGGGCTCATCCCATTTCTCGAGTTTGCTTTCGATCTCTTTGAGGCGCATGCGAACGTCGACAATATCGACCGAGTCTTTGTCGGCAAACCGATCCGTCAGCATAATCGCGTGGTCATCGACCACCTCGACGAAGCCGGGACCCACGGCACATACCACGGTTTGTTGTCCCTGACGGTACGACACAACACCCGTTCGAAGAGCAGCCAGCAGCGGCAAGTGACCAGGCAACACGCCGAACTGTCCTTGCACAGAAGGCGATGTAAACTCGTCCACATCCGCGTTGAGGGCCAAGCCCTCTGGCGTCACGACTTCAAGCCGGATCTTGCCTCCTGGTCGAGGCAATGCTTTGAGATTCGCCATCGTCTTACGCCTTCATTTTGGCAGCCTTCGCCAAGACTTCATCGATTCCACCACAGTACAAAAACGCCTGTTCGGGAATGTCATCATGCTTTCCGGAAACAATCTGCTCAAATCCGTCGATCGTATCCTTGAGAGAAACGAATCGCCCGGCAAAACCAGTAAATTGAGCCGCTACAAAGAAGGGCTGGCTCAGGAAGCGCTGAATCTTACGCGCTCGAGAGACCACCAGACGATCGTCCTCGGACAACTCATCCATGCCCAAGATGGCGATGATATCTTGCAAGTCTTTGTATTTTTGTAAGATTTGCTGCACATCCATGGCGACCCGGTAATGACGATCTCCCACCACGCGAGGGTCGAGCATCGTCGATGTGGAATCGAGCGGGTCAACGGCAGGGTAAATGCCAAGTTCCGCAATGCTTCGCGCAAGCACCGTCGTGGCATCGAGATGAGCAAAGGCCGTGGCTGGGGCCGGGTCCGTCAAGTCATCCGCGGGCACGTAAATCGCCTGCACAGAAGTGATGGACCCTTTGGTGGTCGAAGTAATCCGCTCCTGCAACTCCCCCATTTCCGTCGCGAGCGTGGGCTGATAACCCACCGCGCTGGGGATTCGGCCAAGCAAAGCGGATACTTCCGAACCGGCTTGCGTGAATCGGAAGATATTGTCGATGAACAATAGAACGTCTTGGCCCTCCACATCACGGAAGTACTCCGCCGCGGTCAGGGCAGATAAGGCGACACGCGCACGCGCCCCTGGAGGCTCATTCATCTGACCGTAAACCAACGCGGCTTTCGAAATGACCGAAGCACCAGACTCGAGCTTGGATTCGGTCATTTCCCAGAACAAATCGTTACCTTCACGGGTTCGCTCTCCCACACCCGCGAAGCAGGAAACACCACCATGGGCCTTCGCCACGTTGTTGATGAGTTCCATGATGAGCACTGTCTTGCCAACACCCGCACCCCCAAACAATCCGATCTTGCCGCCCTTGCGATACGGTGCGAGCAAATCGACCACTTTGATCCCCGTCTCGAAAATCTCGATCTTCGTCGATTGGTCGACGAACTTGGGAGGCTCACGGTGAATGGGCAAAAACGTCTGCGCATGGACCGGACCCGCTTCGTCTACCGGTCGACCCACGACATTGAGAATGCGCCCAAGACACTCCTTGCCCACGGGCATCATGATCGGCTTGCCCGTATCCGTCACCACCATGTTGCGGACCAAACCATCCGTGGAATCCATGGCGATCGTCCGCACCGTGGACTCCCCGAGATGCTGAGCCACTTCTAAAATCAAGTTGTCCTCAGCATCCGAGATGGATGGGTTGTTCATCTTGAGCGCATTGTAGATGGCCGGCAACTTACCCGGCGGAAACGCCACGTCAACAACCGGTCCAATGACCTGCAACACCTTGCCGACGTTCTGCGTGGTTTGTTCTTGAGCCATGAATCTCAGCCTCCAAACCCTTCCGTGCATGCGACCGGTTTTCCGGCCGTGTCTCAAATGCTTCGCGGACTATCTCCTGCCGGACATAGCCCACAGGGGTGCCGCACAACGCGACGCGGCGTTGCGCCTCTAACACGGAGACGACGGGTTGCCAACCGATCACGAATCCCATGGTTGCTGATACCCTCGCGGGCAATATAATATAACCTATTGAAATAACATGTTATTTTGATTATCAGATCATACGCCCCCGTTTCGTCGAAAGTAATTTCTAGGTTTACTATTCCAATCGAACACCAAGCACGGTGGACGCACAAGCGGCAAACGCATTCGCATGCCCTCCCATCCACGCCCCAACCAACTCTACGGTCGTCCCACCAGCAAGATCATGCACTTCCTCGCCAATCAACATCCCTACATCCGACTCCGAGGTCATGCTCAAATATGCCTTCGGACGGAAATGCGTCGCGTTGAATTGATTCAGATCCACCAACACCTCCGCCCACTTTTGCCTTGGAATCGGAACATCAATGGCGCTGGTGGCCAAAAGTCGTGCGCCCGCCACCTTGAACTCAACATGAATGCTGGGAACACCCGGCGCTTGAAACGTCACCCCGATCCCCTCATCCCCTTGTTCGTACTTCCACCCCAAGGCTTGTAACGCCTCTTTCACGACATCCAACGAAATCGAACACTGCTCACTCATGATTGCTCCCTTGTCATCGAGGTGTGCCTAGCCCGCCATGTCTTCTCACCGCAAAACATGCAAACGCTTTCGTCGCGCTCGCAGCACACCGTCGACTTGCGCGATAAGCCATGCTCGATCATCCACCGGCCGCTTCGAGGCGTCTTGCTCCTTGGACCGCACCATATCTGCAGTGACTTTGGAAAGACGCTCCGATGCCGTATCATCCGTATCCATCAATCGCTTTCGCTCCGCCCGCGCACGCTGCGCAAGCTGCTCCACCTGTTGCGCTCCATCGGCCGGCAGCCGATCCAAAATCTCGAGGGTCATATCGAGATGCAACAGCTCTTCTTCTCGTGACGTGCTCACAAGAAATAGATTGAAGTGAGCTACCGCACGGTCGATGGGCAAGTCGGGATGCTCAGGATACAAGTCACACAACTTGTCGATCACACCAAGGTCCTTCTCGAAAAATTGCTTCGCAGCGACCAAATTCCCCACCGCCCGGTTCATACGCCCCGCGCCATTGTAGCAACTGGACAGATTGCGCTGCTGCTCGATGCTCTTCGGCGATGCTTCCGCCTCAGCACCCACCAAGGAAGCCAGACGTTCGTAAGCCGAGGCCGCGATCCCGAAATCACGTAGTTTTTCACTCACGGTAGCTTGCTCGACCAATGCCTCCATCAGCATCGCCCGCGACCGCTCTTCGGTCGGATCACGTTGGTGATACGCATCGATCACGGCAACCACCTGGCTCAAATACACACGCGCGGGATCGGAATCCCCAGCGCGTAACGACGTCGAGGCTAGTCGTCCGCAAAGACTGGCAAGTTGAAAGACAGAATCGAAATCGTCAGGCGACCCCTCCACACGCTCCGATGCCTGCCTCAACCACGCCTGCTCCAGTTGCCCACGATCCCACCGATGCTCCGTCGGTAAAGCTTCACATAAATACGCCTTGTCCGGTAACGATAGGTGAAGATCAGATCCACAATGTTCACACGCAAACGGTCGCATCGCTCGTCTGTATCGACGGCGTGCGCGATGGTCAATGAGAACCGATTCAACCCCCGCAATTGTCGACTTTCAGCCCATTTCTTGGCCGTCCCCCTCCTGCTTGGGCATGCTGCCGTTTTGGAGACCCTAACCCATGGCGAATCGCACCTCATACGCTGGCCCCGAACGCCGCATCCACAAAGTCTATGTCACCCGAAATACCGAATACCACGTGCGCGAAGGCATGTGCGTGGCCGTCAAGTCACGTCAAGACTCAGCGCTAACCACGGACCACAGCGCCGTAAAAATGAAGCTGGAAGGCCATGTCAAACTCGGCACCCTTCTGCCTGTGGCCGGTCCCCCCAAAATCGGCTTTCGCATGTATTTCGCGAAAGGAGAGGACGACGTTCTCACAAGCCCCGTCATCGCCATCCTTCGGCCTGCAAAAAAAACCGTCGATCAATATCCCAAAGACTAAATCCCCATCCCTTCACAACAACCGCACGGTGCATCCAAACCCAACGTCGTGATGCACCTTCGCTTCCGTAAGCTTTCGTGAGTCCGCACTCACCTTCACCGCCACTCGCACCGAACCGGCCAGAGCCCGACGAGCCGCGTCCGCCACAAGCCCTGCCCAACCCTTTCCCAATCGCGACATGACCGCCGACTTCACCAGCGCCGTACACGCAATATCCCCGGACATGCTCATCGTGATCTGCGCATGATCTCCCTTTCGATCAATCAGACCTCCTCCCTGCAACATAAACGCCCCCGCCACCAAACGACTCTTCTCCAATACCACCTGTCTCCGTTCAGCCGTCATCCGAAAGCTCGTTTCAAAAACCGTCGTGTCCCCAAATACGATTCCATCGAGTTCCCGCGGATGAGGAGGGACATATCCACGAAGCCTTATTTCTGCAACCCCTTGAATTTCATCAGAAAAGCCATGTTTCCCGAGCCACAACTCCGCGCTTCCCTCCACCCATACATCCGCCCCCATCGGCAACTCTACTCCCAACGAAAGCGAAATCTTCCTGAGCGCCGTCTGACGCAACACCACCTTCGCCCCGCCAGTCGAACGATCGATATCCATTCGCAACAACGCTCGGGAAGGATCGACGTGCCCAAACCCCAGTGTGATGGTTTTCGGAACGGTTTCCCAGACCACACCCACGGGTCCGACCGAAATCCCCATCACATTCGTTTCCCCTGATGTGAGATGGGCTCCCCCCGACGCCGGCACGATCCGCCCCTTGTCCATGGTCAGCCAGGGCAACGCGGAAGGTGACTCGCTCCATACGACTTTCACATCATCCGCCACGACGGGAAAGGATAACAATGGCGCGTATCGTTGCGCCCATTGACCCCCGTCGATCAACAAGTCCACCGCTGACCCTTGCAACGAAAGCGATAGACCTCGGGCTTCCACACGCGACGGCGAGAGCCCGCGCCAATCGATGGTCGCACGCTCCACCGTCGCCGTGAGTCCAGGAACCCCGTCGAGGCTAAGCCTCACGTCACGCAATCGAACCCATCCGAACCCGAGATCGCAATGCTCCGGTTCGACCCCAACGCCAAAAGCTTTCGCTTTTGAAACCACAATGGACCGAATCAGAGGCTCGGAACCCCAATAGACGGCTGCAGCGCCAAGAATGACCAGAATGGGAAGAACCAACGCGATGAGCATTCGCGTTTTTTTGTTCACCATATTGGGTCTCCAGTTTTCATGGCCGCACGGATGTCACGTAGAAAAAATCACGAGCCATCGGGGAACGCACATAATCCCCCGGGGAGAAACTGAATCCCGGACATAAAGGCGCCACTGCTTCCAGCCCTCGCGCGCCTTCGGCAAAAAACACGAAGCGAGGAAACACATGATTGACATCGAGCTGCGCCACGTCATGCGCACCCGCAGCTTTCAGACCATCCGCAAGCGAACGGGCGGTCAGTGAATCCCCCATCCCGAAATACAACACGTTTCCATCCTTACTCACACCCAACGCAGACCGTCGAATGACCGTTCCCCCATCGACTACCGCACCCCACGACGTATTGTATCGGTTCTCCAATTCGGGATGACGCTGCCCATTTTCGACAAGACACCGAGGAGTTTGACGATATGCGGTCATGCGATCCGTCTCGGCCTCTAGGTCCGGCCACGAACGAATCCGAATCGTGCCGTCTCGATAAAGTCCCACGGTGCATGCATCAGCACGAGGCTCACCGATTCGATGCCCATCCACCATCATGGCATATCCCCCGTGGATAGTCTGAAAACCGCCATTGAATGCCGCGATGAGAGAAGGCCGCTGCGCTTCGGGAACGATCCCTGTTCGCAGCGACTCGGGAAACGTCGTACTTCTCGGCTCCAAAGTGCCCGCCACCGCATGAATTCGGACCTTGCTCACATCCATCGCAACCAGCGCCAGAACGGTATAGGGGCGCTCATGGTCGGGATGAACCATCGTTTTGAACATCACGGATTGTCCTCCGACACTCGCCCGACCATCGACCGGTACCCACACGCCATCCCCTGAAGCCGCAACGACACGAAACGGCGGTTCGAAGTTTTTTGGCGGAAAGCAAGGAGGCGAAGATTCGGCAGCCGCTGGCACAGGACTCGCCGAAGCTACCGGCACCCAATCGCCTGGGACTTCCCAATACGTATGCGGCGCATCCTTACCGTGTCGCCACCGATTCACGCGATCTTGCCAGCCGTACGCTACATCCTCTGCCCATGCCACGGGCGCTGGACCCACCACAGCCCGAACACCGTCGGCCAACCACGGGCCCAACCATGGCACGCGGTGAATCGCTATCCACAGCAATATCGTCATCGCGACCAAAGTCGCTCCCACCATGCCGAACGTACGCCACGATAGCCGACGGCGACAAAACGTTTTGGACGATACGATCTGACGGTCACTCACAACTACGCAAGCCTACTGCGCACAACCCCCGACGTCGAGACAACCCCACGCCGTCACGCCAAATCGTTTTTTTTCGGTGCGATGGGACGAACAAGAACCACCGCCGCCTCTTGCGCGTCCATGAGCATCTCACAGCCCTGCACCACGAGTTGAACCCCTCGATGCTCCAGATCGGAACGCCGAACCTCCACCTCCACGTTGGGAAGAAAACCTGCATCCACTAAGCGTTTTCGAAGCAATCGGGGCGCTTTGAGACGAACCACCAGCCCCACATGCCCCGCCCCTAATTCGCTCAACGGAAGCAAATCATCTTCCTCCTTTCCCCCAGCTTCACAACGGCGGGAACCTTCCGGCCCCGCGTTGGCACAACCCAGCCCCTCCCCCACGTCCGTGGCACCCTCCTTGCGCGTGCAACATGCCTTGTAGGCCTGCAAAAAACCAACTCCCACCCGAGGACAAGAACATACAAACTGGTAGAAAGTCGAAAGCGCCTCGAGAGTCTCGGAAGAAAGATGATGCTCGAGCGCACACGCATCCCGCTCCGCTCCCGTCTCCGAAACCTGCAACACATCACGTAAAAAAGAGACTAAAAACTCGTGTCGACGTAAAATCCGATGCGCCAAATCCAAACCCAAGTCCGTCAGCTCCACGAACTCATGCGCCTGATGATTCACAAATCCGTCGCGCGAAAGCCGGTGCAACGCGTTGGATACACTCGCGTTCGACACCCCTTTTTTGGCAGCAATGTCACGAACCCGCGCGACTCGCTTCTCCTGCTGAAGTTGAAGTATAATCTCGAGATAATCTTCGAGACTTTCGGATAGCTCGCCTACTCGGGCTTGCTGTTCTGTGACAGATTTGGAAACGGTAGGCATTGCTAACAAGTATAGGCCAGGCAAATGTAAGTCAAGGGAAATACTAGTACTTCTCGCAGCACGGCCGATTGCGTCGATCATGAAACCCTTCAACCGCTCCTCCCATCGACCCTCACCCCTTGTCAATGCCACAGACCCGGCCGTGTGGTGCCTATTTCTCACCACCCTGTACGTATCCCTGACCGCAACATCGTTCGCCCGCCTCTACCATCACAATGTCATCGATGACGCCTATATCTCGTTCCAATACGCCCGCAACCTCGTGCTAGGCCAGGGATTGGTGTTCAACCCAGGACAGTACGTGGAAGGTTATACCAACTTTCTATGGGTCGTGGTGCTAGCCCCCTTCTACGCCCTGTCGCAAAGCCTCGGAACCGACTTCGTTCGCATGGCCATCGGCATTTCCGTTGCCCTTTCCATGCTCAACCTTGCGCTCCTTTTCGCCATCGCTCGGCATCTTTTCCCTCGCGATTGGTTCGCTACCTCCGTCACCATTGTACTTTGCGGCGTGGACAATGCCTACCTCGGGTATGCCATCAGCGGTCTCGAAAACCACCTGCTGATCTTTCTTTCCCTCACTTGCCTGTGGGCATGGCTCCGCACCCATAAGCTCCGTGGACTTTGGGTAGGCCTTTTGCTTGCCATGACCTGCATGACTCGCCCCGATGCAGGATTGTTCGTATTCGCCTTCGTTTTGGCCACTATCCCATCCCTGCTTTGGAAAAAACCCTCGCCACCCCAGATACCGCAACCCGCTACCTTGGCCCAAATCGGATTGGCCCTTGGCACCTTCATCATCGTTTTCGGACTCTACTTCGGATGGCGAGTTCACTATTATGATTCTTGGCTTCCCAACACCTATTATTTAAAAATAGGCAATGAAATCAATGCGATAGAAAGAGGCTGGCACTACCTCCGCACGTTCGCCGAAGACCGATTCTATATCCCTGCCCTCGCCCTGCTCGCCTTGCCCTGGCTCCGTCATACCGTCGTGCGATGGCTACTTTTTTGGCTTCTCCTTCATGCCGCTTATGTCGTGTACGTGGGCGGCGACTTCTACAGCGGCCATCGATTCCTTCTGGTGCTCCTTCCCGCCATCGCCCTTTTGATCGGAGGGCTCATTCACCATGGACGAAAACGCATCTCCTCCACACCACTCGCCCACTGGTTCATGGCACATCCCCCCTGGATGGCATTCATCATCGGCATCACCCACGGCACCGTTGCCTTAGGTTTTTGCCTGCTCAGCGCCCGCGGCTTCGAACGAGGCCCTTACACCCACGAAATCTCTCTATACGGCGAGCAAGTCCACAATAACATCAAATTTTCCAAGTGGTTGGGCTCTTATTCCCACGCCGGGGAAAGCATCGTGGCAGGAGATATCGGTGCCACGGGCTTTTTCACCAATCTGATCGTCCACGACGTCTACGGAGTGATCGACCCCGCGATTGCTCGCATGAAAGTAAATAATTTCGGCCAAGGAAAAGCAGGCCATGAGAAACGCGGCTCGCGCGATTACCTGCTTTCCCACCACCCCACCTATGTGAAATGGGGCTATGTCCCAGGTGATCTCCGTCCCTATGGCTATTATGTCTTCACCGATTTCCCGCCGGGATTTCAACAGCCTGGGCTGTGGGTTCGCGAGGATCTCGGTGAAGGTTCCTTGCTCCACGACCCCAACACACGCCTGGACTTACACAATCTCAGCGGATGGAGACAATCCGGAAACGCCTTTGAAAACGCCCCAACCTTGCGACCCGTCGCCGGACAAGAGCACGTCTTTGGACATTCAGGCCCCTACCTGAACTCGTTTACCGAATCGCTGGGCGACCGAGCCACCGGAACCATCACCTCTCCACCCTTCGAGCTTCAAGGAGACTTGTTGCTCCTTTGGGTAGGCGGAGGAAGAGACCCACAACGCCTTCGCGTATCGTTGATCGTCGAAGGTACCCGTGTGGCATCCGCCACCGGACACAACCATGAAGTCCTGGGGCGTAGAGCCTGGAACATCACTTCTTTCAAAGGAAAAACCGCGATTCTCGAGGTGGTCGACGATAGCCCGGACGTTTGGGGACACATCATGGTAGGCGGAATTCGCCAATGGCTCAAAGCAAAGCCATGAAACGTGAGCCCGTCGCGCGTGAGCCAGCAGGCTTAACCACTATCTTCCGGATCCAAAGTAGGTAACGACCAATCCTTTTCGAACCTCCGGTACTCATGCTCCGGAAGTTGCACCAATACGGGTCGTCGTTCCAAATCCAGCCAAGGTAGAATCCTTTGGAGGCTCTCCCGCGACATCGCTACACAACCTTGGGTCGGGCTCTCGGGCTTCGCCCAAACATGCAAAAACACACAAGAACCCGCCCCCCGAAGCACCGGGGAGGTGTTGTGCATCACGAATAGCATCATTTCGAATACCGTCTCGCGTCGGGCAACGCCCACGGAGACGGGCAAAAGCATCGCCTCGGTGGAAATGAACGTATTGTACGCGATGGACCTTGGGTTATCCATGCACCGAGAACGGTTTGCCGACTGTTGAAACGGCCACGTCGTGCCGGGAGGCAATTCTTTGGCGAACCCTCGTGCTTCGCCGAGGTCGAAAATGCCCGCGGGGGAACGATGATCCCCCTCGCCCTTGACCGGCCCACCTTTTTGCTCCGGGTGAAGCCCCCTTCCCCATCCAAGCCCGTATCGCCCAAGGGAAACGGCAACAGCACCCGCATCCGCACGATTCCACGCCCTCGTATAGTCCTGACGCTCGAACCGTCGCAATTGCCCATGATAGCTTTTCCACGAGGGGCTCGTCACGACAATCGCCTGCAGCGCATCGTCTGGAACGCCTTGGTGTGACCATCTGGGCAAGGGAGCTACCTGATGCTGGAAAACCACGGGCAGTTCGGCAGAAGCCCCGGAGGCTATCAAGCGGGGGGTGTTTTTGGTTTCAGGTGGCGCATGAGGCTCATGAGAACAAGACACGAGCCCCAAACCAGACAAAAAGATCCCCATCGCCACATAAAGGGTCCCACAGCGAACGAGATGAGGAGAGAGTAATTGCAATCCAACCTTGGGAATCACGTTAAGCAGAAAAGGTCAAGTTCGACGAGACCTTCCATGAGATACCGTGGAGCGAATCGCTTGAACGGCTTGAATGAAAGCCTGACGAACCTGTTCGGCCAGAAGTCGTTCCACCGGTGCTTGGACCTGGTGCCCACCCAGCGAGACGATGACTTGCACCGTGGAACCGGAGGCATGGGTCGACCATCGTCCTCCTTGTTCATCCAGCCAGAAAATCGCTTCTTCGAAGGTCATGGCTCCCTCACATTCCAAACCGACTGCAAAGCCGGCTCAGAATGTGGGAAGCAACAGGAAGGGTGCGGATATTGTTCCCGGGCCGACGACGATTTCACAAAACGCTTCCCGAGCCTTCAGCCCCCCGTGACCTGAATTTGCCTGGGCTTAACGGACTCACGTTTGGGAAGGTGGACCGTAAGCACACCAAGCTCTAGTTTTGCCGAAATCCTGTCTCCATCAATGGTTTCGGGCAGCGAAAAAGAGCGAGTGTACATGCAAGGCTCCGTTTCGCAATTGAGCAGCCCTTTCGGCATTTCAAAGGTCTTTTTCCCTTCCAGGACGAGAACTCCCTTGTCGACTCGAACCTGCAGGTCTTCTTTCGTCACCCCTGGCATGTCAGCCACCAGGAGAATCTCGTTTTGGTTCTCGAAAATGTCGACCGGAGGCGTTTCCAATCTCTCCGAACGCGTGACTTCCGGTTGTGTTTCTTGCCGTTTCGTCAAGTTGCTTTCCGTTGTCATGGCAATCACTCCTTTCTAAACCCTTCTACTCATTCGGTTGTCACGGCGATTTGCCTGGGTTGGGCCTCCTCCACCTTGGCAAGATGCACGGTCAACACGCCGTTTTTGACCGATGCCTTGACCTTCTCGAGGTCGACACGCGACGGAAAGGAGAAAGATCGTGAAAACCGAAGGGGCTGTCTCTCTCTACGATGGGTCGTATATCCCTCGGGCGCTTCGCTTTCTCGGGCACCGGATAGGGTAAGCACATCTTGGTGAACGGTGACTTTGATATCCTTTTCCGACAAGCCGGGCACCTCGGCGCGAAGGATGTATTCGTTGCCCTCATCCACTAAATTGGTGCATGGAAAGCCACGGGATGCGCGCAGGTCGAGCCCAAGCGCCGGTCCCGAAAACGTCCGGTCCATTTGGCGTCGAACCCCTTCCATCCATGCAAGAGTCTGATCGAAATCGTTCCATACGTCACTCCATCGACGCAACATGATGCACCTCCATGATTGGGGAAACGGGCTGACCGGCAATCGTGCTACCCGCGACGATGCTTCGGTGAATGCCCCTTGGATAACCAATCGGTGATTGACAAGGTATGCACAAGAAAACTGGTGTCAATGGTTGTTGCGCACGTTCCTTGCAGCGGCTCGTGGAGGAGGACAAAAGGAGCAACGCCCGGGACGAGGGGGGCTATGCGTCTACCGGGCGTTGAGAAGATGGGACAACGTCAGGGACAAGGCTTGTCGCGTCCGACGCTGCACCCGAAATAGTAAGCATGAATGGTGCCAAACTGAATCCATAGAGAAGTCAAGCAGTTCGAACAGACTCCGTTTTGTAGGATTGCAGCGCTGCAAGGAAAAGGTTTCGTTGTCGCGAAAACAGTGGCGCTCCCGTTACCCGAAGTATCCCCGACCGCCATCAAATGACATCAAAGGGGTACTTTCCCGCGGCAAGAGCCTGTGCCGCGATATTCATGTCGTCGGTATCCCGGTTTTTGTTCATTCCCACAAGGTTGTGCGTGAGACGACGTTCGGCATCTTGGGAGAATGCGTGGGTCAGCGAGAGGGCGAGAGCCGCTCCTTGCTCACCAAACCGTTCGATATCACGTGTGGTTCGGTACAAACAGGCGGCAAGGGCATAAAGATCGATGGCCATATTGGCCAATCGTCGCTGAAGAAGCTGCCGTTCTTTGAGTTCTTTTCCGTGGGAACGAATGGTTTGTTCGACGAGTTTGGCGAGTTCGGCGGAGAAGGAATCGAATTTTTCGGCTTCGTGAGCGAGCAGCGGGTGTACGCGTCCCAATCGTTTCCGGCCGAAAGAAGAGCGGACTTTTTGCACCGCGAAGGTACTCAACAAGCCGAATCCTTTGATGGGCTGACGAATGGCATGATTCACCTCGCTCATGGCACGGGCTGGCGCTTGCATGCCGCTCTGGGCGATATACAGCCGAAGAATTTCGTTGGTTCCTTCGAAGATCGAGTTTACCCGCGCATCCCGAAGCATCCTTTCGAAAGGAAGAGAAGCCATATATCCAGCTCCTCCGGCCACTTGCAGCGCTTCGCTGGCTATTCGCCACAGGGTTTCGGAGCCGAATATCTTACAAATGGCGCTTTCGAGGGAATAGTCCGAGACGTGCGCATCCACGAGCCCAGCGGTCAGGTATGTCATTGACTCCAACGCCCAGGTCTCTCCCATCATCCACGCGATTTTTTCTTTGATGAGTTCAAACTCGGCGATGCGCCGCCCGAACGCATGTCGTTCCTGCGCTCGTTCACTGGTCAATCGGATGAGTCTTTTGCAGCTTCCCAGACATCCAGAAGCCAGAGAAAGCCGTCCTGCATTGAGCACTTCCATCGCGACTTTGAAACCGCGCCCCACGTTTCCTAGCACGTTGCTCGCCCGCACCGATACGTCATCGAGGATGATGTCGGTGGTCGAAGCGCCACGGATCCCCAGTTTTTTTTCTTGGCGACCACATAGAATTCCGGCGGTTTTATCGACAATGAAAGGAGTGATTTGGGGGCGATGGCCTGGGGTCCCCCTGTCCGTGCGCGCAAATACTGTAAATACATCGGCAAAACCACCGTTGGTCACCCACGATTTCACACCGTTGAGGACGTAGGTTTCACCATCAAGAGCGAGGTCCGCACGTGTCAGGATAGCAGAAGCGTCCGAACCGGCCGATGGCTCCGTGAGAGCGAAAGCCGCCACCCATTCCCCTGTCGCCAGACGCGGAAGATAACGTTTTTTTTGGGCTTCCGAGCCGAATTGCAAAAGCGCCCGAAGTCCGAGGGCTTGATGAGCGCCAAGGGTGACGGCGAGAGAAGCATCGTGAAAGGCAACCTCTTCGATGACCCGAGAGAACGCCGAGGTCGACAATCCGATGCCTCCGAAGTCCGGCGGAACGAGCATGCCGAACAAGCCCATATCCTTCATCTCTTTGAGAACCGCCTCCGGTATCTGGCCTTCCGTATCGATCCGTGCGGAATCGACGTGCTGTTGGGCGAAACGTCGAACGCTATCGATCATCATTTTGACGCTTTCGCGCTCTTCTTGGTCGAAGGACGGAAAAGGATAGATGAGTTGTTCGAGAACGACGCCCTGAAACAGAGCTTTCATGAAGCTTCGGTCCATTGCCCTGTTTGATTAATGCAGGGTGATGGAGAAGTCACGCAAGACAGTGAGATGCGCGATAGTGTTCTCGGATGCCAAGGTCGGTGGGAGGTTCGGCACGAAATCCAGAGCGCGAATATAACAGGGATTTTGGTGCTCAAGGGACCACGGCCGTCGTTGGATGGGACGATTGATGGGTAGGTTCTTCGACAGGAGGCGGCGGGGGGGGAACGGCCAGCGGGGCGACCTCGCCGGGCCGTGGCGTGGTGAAGCTTTGGGCTGGCTTGCGTTCTTGTTGTCGTTGCCAGGGATACTTGATTCGACCATGAAACATATTGACCAACGCGTTCGCCATGCGCTCGGTAAGCACATGCAAGTCCTCCATGGTCAGGTTGGAATGATTGAGCTGACCCGCTTGGAGTTTGGTAAAAACCACACGTCGAATCATTTCTTCAAAACCGTCTTTCGTGGGGGGGTCGACGGTACGAGAGGCCGCTTCTATGGAATCGACGAGCATCAGGATCGCGGTTTCTTTGGTTTGGGGTTTCATTCCCGGGTAGCGAAAATGGTCTTTGGAAAGGGCGGGTTCGGGGTTTTGTTGCAGGTATTTGTGCCAGAAATACTCGACGAGTTGGGTGCCATGATGGGTGTAGACGAATTCGACGACGGGTTCGGGGATACCACCTTCGCGAAGGATTTTGGTGCCGAGCACGACATGGGCCATGATGGCGTCGGCGGATACCTCGGGAGGCAAGTCATCATGGGGTGAAGGACCTTCGCCCTGATTTTCGACGAAAAAGGTTGGTTGGACGGTTTTGCCCAAGTCGTGGTAGTAGGCGCCGACCCGCGTGAGCAAAGCATCCGCGCCGATGGCAGAAGCAGCGCCTTCCGCGAGATTGGCCATGGCGCGAGAGTGCTCCCAGGTGCCGGGAGCTTCACTAGCCAGTTTTCGAAGCAAGGGGTGTTCGATATCGGTCAAGTCCAATAGTTTGTCGCGGGGTACGTGACCGAGCAGCCGTTCCACCGGATCTCGTAACACCGTGGCAAGCAGTCCAGCAAGCGCGCCGCCACCGATGCAAGACAGGATATAGGATCCCTCGAGACGTCCAAGATCGCGAATTAAATCAAAATTTCCCTCGAGCACGGTACTCAGGGCAATATATAGAAGGGCCGAGGCAATGCCTCCCATGAGGCTGGTGACCAGCAGGCTCACGGGTTTTCGCCGGTTCATGAGCAAAAGAATGACGGTCATTCCTCGCACCAAAGCGATGGCGAGGAACATCATGTCGAACCGCAGCAACGAGGCGGCGAGAAAGGCGGTAACGATATTGATCAGCAGGGCGCTTCGTCGGTCGAAGGCCAGCGCAATCCATAGGGGCACGGCGGCAATGGGAGACCAATATTCGGGCAGGTTGGTGAACAACAGGATCGCCTTGGTGGCGACCATCATCAGTAAAATAAGAATAAAAACACCGAGTTGAGAGCGAAGCAGGCGCAGCCTATTTTGCCCCAGGCGCACGATATAGGTGGTCAGCAATAGCGATAGGGCGGTGTAGATGAGAAAAAGGGCTCCGAGGGAAGCAAAGCTTGGAGGACGCCGTCCCAGCTCGTACGCGAGCGCTTCTCGATGGGATGCGAGGCTTTGGTCGATGATGGTGCCTGGAGCCACCGCCATGCGAGCGCGTTCGTAGACGACTTGGGCCGAGCCTGCGTCGCCTTTTTCGACGAAACGGGCGCCAAAAGGGACGCGAATGGCGATGCCGGCGGGAGCATTGAAGCTCGGGGTCCAAGCAGAAACGACCAAGTCGAAGGAGCAAATGGCGCTAAATGCTATGGCGAAGACCAAGCTCAGGACGAGGATGGCGCCGGAACCGGCTTGAGCACGCGTGCGGAGCATGGGAGCGCTAGGGTGGGCCCGGAACCATAAGGGCTACCTAGGAACAGACGCTAGAACCACTGGGCGCGTATGGCAAGAGTGAGCGTTCCGACCGACCGTCGTTGTCTGATAAAAGCTGCTCTTGCTTCGCCCGGTCGGCGCTGCTACCCGTAGGTCGTGAGCGCCCTTCGAAAGATGCTGGATCGACGGAACGACAACGACGATCCACTTTGGATGGGAGTCCTGAACATCACTCCGGACTCCTTTTCCGATGGGGGTGAGTATTTCGATCGAGATGCGGCGCTGCGAAGGGTAGACGAACTGGTCGCGGAAGGCGCGCAACTCATTGATATTGGAGGAGAATCCACGCGTCCGAGATCCGCTCCCGTACCTGCGGAGGAGCAAATTCGCCGAACGACGGATGCGATTGTCCATGCGGTATCCCGAGGTGTCATCGTATCGATCGATACGACCGATGCGCAGGTCGCGGAACAGGCCCTTCGGCTCGGAGCCAGTGTCGTCAATGATGTATCATGCCTTCGCGATGGTGATGCGTTGGCGCGTGTGGCGGCTCGGCAAGGGGCCGCGCTGATCATCATGCATGCGCGCGAGCCGATGTCGAAAATGCAAGGATTTTCCGTGTGCGATGATGATGCCTACCAGGATGTGATTCAAGACGTTCGTAACGAATGGCAACAAGCCGCAAAACGGGCGATGCAAGCGGGCTTGGATGCACAGGATGTGTTTTTCGATCCGGGCCTCGGATTCAACAAGAACGCGCGTCATTCGATCGAACTGGTTGCAAGGCTGCATGAGTTTCGATCCTTGGGACATGGGATCGTCGTGGGGCCCAGTCGCAAGTCGTTTCTCGCGGCCCGTGTCCAGTCGACACCGAATCGTCGAATCGGGGGAACCATCGCGGCATGCCTGGCGTGTGCGGCGCGGGGAGCATCGGTGCTTCGCATCCACGATGTACTGGACGTGCGCCAGGCGTTCGCAGTAGCCCGTGATATCGGGCAAGATGGTGTGCGAGACTGGCGAGGAAGCCCATGATTGCAGAGTGGCTTCGTGTCTGGCAGTCGATGTCGTTGTTGCGCTTGGCCGGGGAAGTGCTCGACGTTTTGGTCGTGACGGTATTGATTTATCGCGGGCTGCTGGTGCTCAAAGGCACGCGCGCGGTCCAGATGGGATTTGGGATCGTATTCATTTTCATCACCTACGTGGCGGCGCGATGGCTAGGGCTCGTCACGCTGGAAAACCTGTTTTCCTATCTTCTATCGTCGATCATTTTGATCATCGTGGTGGTATTCCAAAACGATATTCGACGTGCCTTGATGCGTCTCGGCTCCAATCCGTTGTTTGGCGGATGGGGTCGAGCGCTCGAGGCACGTGTGGTCGACGAGGTCGTGGCGGCGACCACGGAGCTGGCACGGCATCGGACGGGAGCTTTGATCACGTTCGAGCAAGACGCGACCTTGGATGAGTTCGTGGTGGGCCAAGGAACGATGATTGATGCGGCGGTGACCAAGGAGCTGTTGGTAACGATGTTCATCCCCGAGTCGATGAACAAGTTGCACGACGGAGCGGTGGTCATTCGGAACCTTCGCATTGCGAGGGCTGGCGTGTTTTTTCCCATGCCAGAAGCAAAAAATATCGATGCAGCCTATGGGTCTCGTCACCGGGCAGCGATTGGAATCACGGAGGAAACGGATGCGGTGGTGATCGTGGTGAGCGAAGAACGTGGAACCATAAGCTTTTGTTTCAATGGAAACATCGTGACGGATCTCGATGGTGAAGTGCTTCGCAAAACGCTGTTGCGCATTTTTGGTCGTGCGCCGAAAGCTCCGATGGTGATGGATAAGAAGAAAAGCAAAGGGCCGGATTCGGTGAGTCGGGTGGCGATCGCCACACCTCCGCCGCCTCGTGTATCCACCGTGCCTCGTTCTTCACCGATAGCCACGCCGATCAAGATCGTTCCGGTATCCGACGGGCCGAAATCTACCCGAGAAATCTCCACCCCGATGGTATCCGACGGGCCGAAATCTACCCGGGAAATCTCCACCTCGATGGCATCCGACGGGCCGAAATCTACCCGGGAAATCTCCACCCCGATGGCATCCGCGTCGGCAACTCCCACGAGCAAACCGGGTGATACAGCATGAAATTCCCTCCTTTAACACCCCAAGCTTTGTGGCGTGCCATCAAACCAACGTTTTCTCGCAACCTCGGGTTGAAAGCGTTCAGCCTGGCATGCGCCATCACACTCTACGCATTCGTTCACGGTGCCCAGGATGCACAACGCATCATGGCCGTCGACTTGGTCGTGCTCTTGCCCCCCGCTTCGCAAAACCGCACCCTGACCACGGATCTGCCCACATCGATTCGAGTCAGCTTGCACGGTCCCCGATCGATCGTCGGCGACCTGCGATCCTCCGATCTCGGCAATATGCAGCTTGATTTGCGGATGGGACGAACGGGAACCATTCCGCTCGAACCGGGCATGCTTCGTGTTCCTGGCGGTGTGACCATCGATTCCATCGACCCTTCCACGCTCGACATCTCTTGGGATGATGTCGTGGAAAGGCCAATTCAGGTGCAGGTCCCCGTGACGGGAGCACCCGCGGAAGGATTTGTGATCAAGGGAAGGGCATCGGCCATCCCCGATACGTTGTTGGCTCGCGGACCTAGCCACGTGGTGGGAAACCTGCAGGTGGCTCGCGTGGAACCATTTGATATTTCAGGACTTTCCGATGGAACCCACAAGCGTACGCTCGTGGTCGAACGACCTCCTCCACGAGTGACATACGATGTCACTCACGCCACGGCGACCGTGGAAATCATTCGGAAGCTTCGTGAACGAGTATTCAGCAAGGTTCACGTACAGATTGTCGGCGTGGCTCGTGCAACGGCCCTTCCCTCTCAGGTTGATGTCCGCGTGCTTGGCGCACCGGACTTCGTCTCGGATCTTCGATCGGAGCAGATCGTCCCGAGGGTGACGGTCCGCGAGGCCGACGTCAACAAGAAGACCGCCGCATTACCCATCGAACTCGAACTCGATGGCGTGCAGGTATCCTTCGTTCCTAAAACCGTCGTCGTGAAGTGGTAAGCGAAGGTTTCGTTTCCGGTGGGGCCGATGACATGAAGGTGCAGATCGTTGCTTGCTCGTTCGACAACTACGCCTATCTCGTTCATCGTGAGGGTAGTTCGAAGGCATTGGTCATCGACCCTTCGGAGGGGATACCGGTATTGCGTGAAGCGGAACACCTGGGGCTCGAGCTGGTTGCCGTACTTTGCACTCATCATCACCACGATCACGTGGGGGGAATCGCTGAAGTGCGTGAAGCATTTCCCACCATCGAGGTATGGGCCCATGAGCATGATCGACATCGGATAGCCGGTGTGACTCATACGGTTCAGCATGCGCAAACGATTGTCGTTGGGGGCATGTCTTTTTCCGCGCTTCACGTGCCGGGCCATACGCTGGGGTCGGTGGCATGGATCTGTTCGAATCTGCTGTGGACAGGAGACACACTTTTCGTCGGTGGCTGCGGTCGTGTCTTCGAAGGTACTCCAACGATGATGCAAGCTTCGTTGCAGCGGTTGGCGTCGTTGCCGCAAGACACCCAGGTGTATTGCGGACATGAATACACGCTATCGAATCTTCGATTCGCAAGGCTCGTGGAGTCCGGCCATGACCCCATTCAAAAACACCTACGGCAGGCAGAGACGTTGCGAGCGGAAAACAAGCCAACGGTTCCATCGACGATCGGGCAAGAGTTGCTCATCAATCCATTTCTACGATGGTGCGAACCGGAAGTCATAGCATTTGCCTTACGCAACGGAGCACGGGACAAAACGCCCACGAGTGTGTTTGCTGCCGTGCGCGAGGCCAAAAACAAGACGTAGAGGTGCAAGCATGCGAATCGAATCGGTCGAGCGCGTGATCGAACGGATGGAATCCGCGGTGCAGGCGGGGGCTTCGGTGGTGGCGACGGATGCGGATGGCACGCTCTGGTCTGGGGATGTGGGAGTCGATATTTTCGAGACGCTGATTGCCGAACGGGGAATCCGGGAACAAGCCGAGGAGGCATTGAGGCGCGAAGCCACGGAGGCCTCGATCGACTCGACAGGGTCAGTCCATGAGGTGGCGGCGAAGCTCGAGGCGGCGGTAGCCACGGGACAGTATTCGGAGCAACGGTGTTATGAAATGATGGCCTGGGTGTTTGCGGGATGGGCTGTCGAGCAAGCAAGGGAGTTCGCGCGGCAGGTGCGGGACCGAAAAGGGCTATCGCTACGGATCCACGGGGAGATGCGAGCGATCGTGGAATGGATTTCCAAGCGAGGACTCGAATTGTGGGTTGTCTCCGCTTCGCCTTCGTTCATGGTGCAAGCAGGCGTGGAGTTGCTGGGTATTGGCGCGGATAGGGTGATCGGAACGACACCAGCGCAGGAGCAAGGACGATGGCTGGCGCGGTTGGAGTCGCCGATTCCCTACGGCCCCGGCAAAGTCCAGGAATTGAAAAAAAAGACAAAAAATCAAATAGTTGCAGCATCTTTTGGGGATGAGGTCTTTGATGTGGAGATGCTGAAAGAAGCGAAGGTCGCCGTGGCCATTCGTCCGAAGGCGAGGTTGCGAGGCCGGGCTTCCGAGATCACGGGGCTGGTGGAACTCGAGCGTAGGCTCTGACGTTATTTTTGTTCTCGAATGCGTTTGGCGGTGCTTTTTACGAAGAACTCTTTGTCGTTTTCGTATTTGGCGGCAAAGGCCTTGCCCGCTGGGTCTTCTTTACCGACGAATTCGAGGGCGGAACTGCGAGAGGAACCATCGTTGGCGGTATTGGCAACGAGCGTTTTGGCGATTTCTAACGCTCGTTTCTTTTGTGCCGCGGTGGCTTTTTTCTGACCGTAGAAATACTTGAGGGAGACCGCCATGAAGCTGGACTTGACCTGTCCAGCTTTGGCTTTTCGCTCGATGAGGGAGAGCAAGGCATCCCACTGTCCCACACACCCCCCCCCAGAAGAGGTGAATGAGCAATGGTAAGCGGAATGACCGGCGAGGTCGCTGTCGGCATCATCGGCGAGTTCGAGCCAAAGTTTGCAGACTTCTTCGTTTTTCCCCGTCGGGGTACCGGTCCAGAAGGCAGCGGCGGCCGCTTTTCGAACCTTGGGATCCTTGTCGGAACGAGCCAATTTCACGAAAAGATCATACATGCCGGGCACGTTGCTATTTCGAAAAAGCACGCTACCCGCGAGTTCTTGGCGTAGACCGGGAAAGGAGTGTTCTTGAAGCATTTTCATGACGCGGGGCCCCAGGCCCGTCACGCTCAGGTCGATATTGCCTGTTGCCCGGGCGTGTGTAGAGGCCAGCAACGAATCGGCAACCTTGTCGGTAGCGTCGACGACCTTGGTGGCAAGAACCTGGTCTTTTCGATAAAGCTGTCCGACCCGGCTCAGGGTGTCCGCCCCAAGCCACTGCACCTTGGTATCCGCATCTTCAAGAAAACTGACCAGCGTTTTATCGCCTTTGCCGTCTTTTAGACTTTCGTCTTTCTTCCAGGACTCAAACGCAGCACATTTGGAGTCAAAACCGTAGCTGGTCCATTTGCATTCCAAAACCGGTTTGGCGATAGCGACGATTGCCGGGTCATTGCTTGGATCTCCAAGCCCTTTTCCATCGGCTGCCGCTTCGGTGCGCGTTTCCGATGTCTTGTCTTTGCAGCACCCTCCCAACAGCAAGGCTGCGGTAGCCAAGGCGATGAGGCAAGTCTTTTTCATCATATCGTCTCCTCGTAGCGTAGAAACGGCGTAATTCGTCTTGAACGATAGATCAAGAATTTGAGCTTTTCTACGTCATTTCTTCGTGGTCATTCCCAAGCATTCCCGTTCGAATTGTACGCACGAATTCCTGTTTTGAACGTTGAAAAGCTCAGTACCAGCGAGTCATTCACGAATCCATGCCGGGAGGACAGCCCATGGCTTCGGGGAAAAAGCTGAAAATACCGATTGGGCGGTGCAACAGGCAACCAAGGACGCTGTCAGGCTCGACGTGGAGGCCCCCTATCGCAAAAGAATCGATGGACTTCGAGGACGGCAGCGGTTCAAGCAATTGTCGCTAATTCATTGTATTTACAAAGTTTACCTCAGCTTCGTACGCGGTACGGCGCGTTTTTCTGGTGGGTCTAGGATGGTATTGAGGCGAAGTCAGAACACCCAGCGCGAGCCAATGCCCGCACCGTGCGGACCGACGGCGATATTGACATAGGGTTTGCCCGCGACCGGACGTTCATCGGCAGGGGAGGATGCGCCGGGAATCAAAAACAGGCCTGCCGTAAGAACCGCTGCCCCGACGATGAAAGTGCCCGTGGACAGATTGGCCATGAGCTTTCCCGAATCGTAATCGTCTTGCGCGGATGGATAGCAGTGTTTGTCTTCGCAGGCTTCGCTCCACTTGCTTTTCTTGGAGAAGGCCAGAATACCGGTAACCGCCCCTGCCCCGAGCAATACACCACCGCCGATGATGGCAGCCGTTCGCCAACCACCTCCCGAGCCGGAGGAGGCTTCGGATGTATCGTTCGAGGGAGGAGTTGGAGCGGGAGGCGCGTTATTCACGCATTCTTTGCCATTCCAGGCCATATTTTCCCCGCAAGGGGCCGGTGGTACGGGTGCGGGGGGGGGGTCGGGAGCAGGAGCTGTTTCCGTTACGCATTGATCGTCGCGCCAAACCGTTCCGCTGGGGCAAGGTTCAGACGGGGTCGAAGGTTGCGTTGGCGGAAGCTGCGCATCCGGCTGCCGTTGCGTTGGAGGTTGAGGGGGGCGCTGGACCGGAGGAGGCGTCGTGGGAGTTGGTTTGACCGGTTCCAACTCCTGGCCGTTCGCCACCATCGACAACGTCGCGAGTACGACTCCGCTCACCCAACCCGCCCAACGCGTCTTCACCATCCATCTTCTCCTTGAAAGCTCAATCCATGCACCATCTTACCGAACGATTCCCACGAGGGATTGTATCGGAATGCGATAACCATCGCACGAAAAACTTAATCGGCAAGCACGAGTCCACGGGCCGAGTGACCGGCAAAAACAATCTCGCCATGGCCAAAACAACGGCAACCAGGTGATTTATAATAATATTTTCATATTTCTAGAGCACGTTGGATGCAACACTTTTTTTGCTTCCCCCGATGCGTGTATCCTCCTATTTCACACATCGAAATCCCACGTTGGCCCGTCGTTCCTTGGGATCGATGGCGAAAACGACGTCTTTGGAGGCATCGCTCCATTTGTTGGAGAGCCAGCTTCCCCCTCTGCATCGCACTTTTCCGCCCTCGTGGTCGGTGGAGGTCCATTCTGCGACATTTCCGCCCAATCCGAGAAGCCCCTCTGGCGAAAGGTCCTTTGGGAAAGCCGTGACGGGACCGGTATCGGCGTAGTCATCCGTGGCATCGGCGAGGGGTTCTTTATTTTGCAGCAGTTTCGAAGCTCGCAGCATGGCGGCGCATTCGGCGCCACAAAGATTGATGACCCCATCACGAGGGGCTTCGTTTCCCCAAGGATATGTTCGCACGTCGCCGCCCGAAGCGTAGGCAGCCAAATACCATTCGGCTTCCGTCGGCAAACGTTTGCCTTTCCAGGCGCAATAAGCTTCCGCCTGTTTTCGCGACACGCAATTCATCGGATGTTCCGAGCGTTCGATTCGTCGTGGCCAATTGCAGAGCACGGACCAAGACTCGGCGCCGCGGACGTTGACAGAAGCCACGTTGGAATCACAAGCACCCGCTTCGACACATTCTTGCCAGGCGGCGACACGGACTTCGAGGCGGTCTACTTCGACGGGACCGACGCGAATAGGGATACCATCCATCGTGAAGCCTGTCTCTGGAATGAGGATGGATTCGGCAACGAGCGTGGAGGGAACGGAAGAGGCGACAGCCGGCAACGCGGAGGCGGCGGCGGACGAGGAGGAGGGGTACACCGAGGAAGCACTTGGCGAAGGGGTATTGGTGTTGGTAAGGGCCCACCAAGCGATGCCGATTCCAGCCAATAGCACCATGGCACCGAGGGCGGCACCGATGATGGCGACGGGCGTTTTGCTTGACCGAACAAGAGGACCAGTGCCAGTCAGACCAGGATGGGCTGTGGCCAGCCCTTCATTGGTTACGTTGGGTCCGATGCGTAGGGCGGAATGGGGGTTTGCCTGTCCGAGGTCCGCGGGCGGATGTGCCTGAAAGGCTAAATTATTAGGGTTTTGCGCGGGAATAGCACTTTGCAGGATAGGTTCGAGGGCTTCCCATGCCTCGGCGGCATCTGCAAATCGTTGGGTTGGGTCACGAACCAAACACTTGGCAAACCATGCATCGAATCCTGGGGGAAGAAGATGTGCTCTTTGTTGTTCTGCCGCCCGCGCGGAAGCCGTGGGGATGGGTGCCATGACCATTTCGAAAAGCAGCATTTGCACCGAGGCGTTTTCTTCGTTCTCGCGCACCCAAAAGCGAGCCCCGGTAAACACGAAGTAGCAGAGCAATCCAAGCGCCCAGACATCGGCAGCGGGGGAGGTGATCCCATGTTCGAGTTGTTCGGGAGCCAACCATCCAGGCGTGCCCACGCTCATGGTTTGCGATGCGGGACGAGACTCCGACAGCAGTTTGGCGATGCCGAAGTCGAGGACTTTGACGACAAAGGGGGCTCCAACCCTGCGTGTTCGCGCCAAAAACACATTTTCCGGCTTGATATCGCGGTGAATGACGCCCGCCCGATGGGCCGCGGTGAGGGCATGAAAGACTTGTTCGAGCACGATGGCCACGTAAGGGCGCGGCAAGATGAAATCCGGTTGACGACCGATCAGCTCGGTAAGTTCCTCCCCCTCCAAATATTCCATGGCGAGCCAGGGAGCGCCGCCCAGCGACTCATCGATGTTCGCGCCGATGACTTCGACAACGTGTTCGCTTTCAATGAGCGAACCGGCCATGGCTTCTCTTTTGAAACGTTCGCGCGCCTTGGGATCTGCAATGACTTTGCTCGATAGCACCTTGACCGCGCGCAAACGGTTCGTGGACAGTTGGCGAGTGAGGTACACCGTCCCCATCCCGCCTTCTCCAAGAACTCGGTCAACGATGAACTCACCGCCGACGAGGGTGCCTGAGGAAAGCGTGGCAGCCATGGAAAATCAAGCAAACCTGTTTCGTAAAGCCCCAGGGTAATCGACCGGTCCCAGCAAGACAAGTCTTTTCAAACACAACGGCCCCATTCAAAATACGTTCCAAGCAAACCGCAAACGCAGGATGCCCAGGCGTAGGGCCAGTCAATAGATGCCCACCGTTGGCAAAAGGTTCGCGCCCCCCTTTCCGTTCGTCGTTTTTCCCCACCCCTTCCACCGATTTCGGTTCGCGGGCTCGACCATCGCCACTGCCTCCACGTCCTCGAACCTATCGGCATCGTCGGGGGTATGACCATCATCCCGTCGTCACGACGGCCCACGATACGTATTTTATTGAATTTATTATGTTTTTCAAATATATCCCAGACTCGGAAGAGCCATGGCTGGCTTCCCGTATGCCCAATCCCCACCGCCGGCCCCCCTGCCCTACCTAGACGTTTCGTTCCCCGCTCACGGATGGCAAGGCTCTAGGCCACTGTTGCTCTTTCCCATCCCCGCCCCGATCTGCCATCGAAGCGATGGAAAACCATCGTTCCTTGATCTTCGCCTGCGGATTTGCAGTTTTATGCTAGGGTTGCCGCATGCGCTGGCTCATGGTCCTTGGATTGATCGTCACCGGAGCCGTTTCGTGTCGTCCGGTGGAGAAACGGGCCTCCCCATCCATCTCTGAGATTCAGTCCGCCGTTTCCGTTTCCCCTCCCCTCCACTCGATCGCATTGCCGTCGAACGTGGCGACGATATCGAACACCAAAATCGCCTCGTTTGGGAAAGCCAAAAAACACTTATGGGAAATCCATAAGGACCATCAAACCACGCTATATTGTGGTTGCGCTTATGAAGGAAACGAACTCGTATCCCCGCCGGGGGCCTGCGGATATGTTCCCATCACGACTGGAATTCGATCCCGAAGGGTGGAATGGGAACATGTGGTTCCCGCACAAGCGTTTGGGCAATCATTTCGCGAATGGCGGGAAGGACATCCCGAGTGTGTCGATGGTCGAGGTAAGCCGTTTCGAGGTCGTCCTTGCGCAAGAAAAGTGGCGGTAGCATTCCGATATATGGAAGCCGATATGTACAACCTCCAGCCCGCCATCGGCGACGTCAATGATCGTCGGGGGACGGCCACACCCGCGATGATTCCTGGGGAAAATCGGCTATTTGGAACGTGCGACTTCGAGGTATCGGCAGGCAAGTTCGAGCCCCGACCCGAGGTCCGTGGAGATATCGCCCGAACCTATCTATATATGGACATGGCTTATCCGGGCCGAGGCATCCTGTCGGAAAAGAACAAAAAACTGTTCGAAGCCTGGAGTGACCAAGACCCCGTGGATGCCTGGGAATGCGAGAGGGCCCGTCGAATCGCACGGATTCAGGGCAATATCAATCAAGTCGTGGAGCGGGCTTGCCGTCAAGCCCATCGGTGATGGCTTCGAGCCAAAAACAAGTCGAAATCAGGGTTTTCCCCCCATGGCCCGGCATTCCCACACAGGACCCTTTTTGGCCGTGCGAACACACGCGCTATAAACCTCCATGGCCGTTTTGTGCTGTCCCGTATCTTGCAGCGCCGTGCCGAGATATAGGTAGGCAAGAGCATGTTCGGGCTCTTTTTCAATGGCCGCGCGAGCCGCGGGAATCGCTTCTTTCATCTTCCCTCGATTGAGCAGGGATAGCGCCGTGGCTCGGGGATTATCACCATAATCACCAGCCTCCTTATCGGGGGCGGCAACCGCCTCGGTCGGTTTATCGGACGCCTCCGACTGCGCCGAAGGCGTGGGAATGGAACTGGGAACTTCGGAAGAAACAGTTTTTATTTCAATAGGTTGTGAATCAACTGCCGCTTTCTCGACCACCTTGGCTTGTTCCCCACCAGGGGATTCAGCCGCGGCAACGGGACGGTCGAACATGCTTTTTCCTACGCCCCCCAAACTGAAAAGGGTCCCTAGGGTCACCACGACAGCCACGAGTTTTCGGTACTTTTTTCGACGGGCGAGCACGTCGGGGGAAGGTTCCGGCGGTGGAACGATAGGCTCGACGACCGGGGGATAGGAATCGAGGTCTCTGGAGTATTCGAGTTCCAATTCATCCGCTCGTCGAAAGAACTCCTCATCCAATTCGTCATGGGTTGGCGCGAGCACCCGATCGTCCAAGCGGGCGTCGGCAACCCACGGCTCCGCGAGGGTCGGACGCTCCCGAAAACTCGGCGTTTGTGCGTCTTGCGCATCCTGGCGCGTTTCACAAGGCGTTTGTTCCTCCGGCTTGACTTTGGGAGTGGGCACCGATTCAGAGCCAAGGGGCCTTTTGGAAGAGCGTATTTTCTGCGTTCGTTTGCTTGCCTGTCGACTTCTTTTCGCCATGACGACACCTGAGCCTGCATCGGCGGTAACGATCTCTGATCAAACTCACTTCAAGATCCGGTCCATGCTCAAAGTCATAGTTTTCGGTAGTTGCTACTACAGAAAAGATGGCACACCATGCCAATTTGGGTCACCCGCGGCCATGGCCTGTCATCGTGATAGTCCACTGAACGAATTGACGGGCAGGCAGCAAGAGCGCGGAAGGCGTTCTCCCCAAAAAATGTTGCACACTGCTGGTTGTAGCGATGTGCCAGCAATGCTACCGAAGAAAGAAGATTCGGGAACGCAACCGTGGACGATCACAGGAAGACGAAAGCGCAGTTGGTGCAGGAAGTGAAAGAGCTACGCGCGCGGGTGGCGGCCATGGCTCCCCAACTTGCCGGCACGTGGGTGATTGATGCGGACTTCGTGGTGCGCGTTGCGGATCAAACCATGTGCCGCCTGCTCCAAAAAAACGCCACCGAGGTGGTAGGACGCAAGTGCTACGACTTGCTCGATGGCCCCAGTTGTCATTCCGAAGCCTGCGTGTTGCGACAAGCTTTTTCCAAAGCCTCTGGCGACGTGGAAGCCCTGCGAACGACGGTGCAACAAGTACCGGGAAGCTGCCGAATCATGGCGAGCCTCATCATGAACCGCGACAAAGAACACGTGGGCGTCGTTCAGCAAGTCAACCACGACACCTTGCCCACCTGCAAACCACGTCACCCCCGACTGCGAAAAGTCAGGTCGTGGCGCGTAGCGTACCTGGTCTGTTCCCAAGAATCCGATTGCTCCACCCAATGGTCGAAAACATTTCGTCAGGCAGGCTTCGCAGTGGAATGCCAACAAGCCACTGCGTGCTTGCCACCCACGAGATGTCCCGATGTCGCGGTGTTGGACCTGGATTCACTGGGCCGAACGTCGGACGCAGTGCATCAAAAAATTCGAAACGCTTGCCCTCAAACGCCTATCATCGTCGTCTGCTCAAAAGACGATGCGCTGGAAGCACGCCGCTGGAAACGCACCGCCACCTGGTTCGTCCCCAAAGCAGTCGGCGCCGATGGTATCCTTCGATTGCTCGAAGAACTGCAACCGAAAGTGGGAACGGCCCGTCGCAAACGATCGGAATAGCGGTTCCGAAGCCTATTTCGCCCAACCCTCAAAAATCATCGCCGACCGGGAATGAAATGGGGGGCTCGTTTGCTGTAGCCCACGTACATCGGCCACGAACCTCAACCCCTTGCGAAAGGAGCCCCAAGCCCATACATTCTCGCAGCCTCCTCCCTTTGGCAACGCACGGTCCTCGGATCGTGCGTTGCCTTTTTGTGCCTTTGTTAGGGCGCAAAAACCCTCTCGAGCCCTTTCCCCTCCCCTTTTCCACCTCCAGAAGAAACACTCCTCGCCCACAACGTCATCGTCGGGCAGCAACGGCTCGCAACAAATGCTTTTGCGTCATCGCAAACACGAAAAGCGCGGGCGCACTGAGGATGACATTGCCAGCCATCACGATATGCCATCGAACGCCTGTCCCTTGCTCTCGCAGCAATGCGACAGCCAATGGCATGGTTCGCACCGATTCATCGGTGGTCATGACCAAAGGCCAGAAATAATCATTCCAATGAAAGACGAAACTTAGCAAAAACAACGATGCCAGGGTGGGCGCAAGCATGGGAGCAAGGATTCGGTAGACGATCGTCAACTCGGAGGCACCATCGAGCCGGGCGGCCTCGATGAGTTCATCAGGAATGGCAAGAAGGGCCTGCCGAACCATGAAAGTACCCAACGCGCTGGCGCCAAAAGGCAAGACCAGAGCGGTCATCGTGTTGACGAGTTTCACTTGGGCGAGCATCAGAAACACCGGCACGAACGTGACCTGGGCCGGAATGAGCAAGCAGGCCATGACGGTGAGAAATGCCGCACCGCGTCCCACGAATCTCAGTTTCGCCAAGGCATAGCCCGCCGGCAACACCAACATGATTTGCAGCGCCGCGATCGATAGCGCCATGACAGTCGTATTGAGCAAGTATCGCCCGACCGGAATGCTTCGAAACACCTCCGCGTAGGCTTCCCCGTGAAAAGCCGAAGGCAACGGAGCCAACGGCGCGTTCATGATGTCTTTCAGGGACTTGAACGAACCGAGCACCATCCATAGATAAGGACCGAGCCATGCCACGGCGACGATCAAAAGCACTGCATTCAGCAGATAACGAGCCAGGCCCTTTTGCTTCATCGCGACCGTCTCCCCATGCGCCAAGCCCAAAGCTGTACCAGGGTCAAAAGGAGCAAAACACCAAAAAAGACAACGACCATTGCGCTGGCGCGCCCCGCCCGAAGATTCAATAATACATGCTCGTAGATGGCGTACACGAAAACCGTGGTGGAATGGGTAGGGCCCCCTTGGGTCATCACCCGAACGATATCGAACGCTTGAAACGAGACGATCAGGCTCGTGGTTCCCACAAAAGCGGTGGTGGGACGCAGACACGGCCACGTAATATGAACGAATCGCGCAAGAGGACCTGCACCATCGAGCGACGCGGCTTCGTAAAGGTCTTCCGGGATATCTTGACGGCCCGCCAGAAAGACGACCATAGAAAATCCTGTTATTTTCCAAATAGTTACACCAGCTAAGGCATAAATGGCGGTGCTTGGACTCGTCAGCAGTCCCGCTTCTCCAATTCCCAACGCTTTGCAAGCACGACCAACAAGGCCCGCGTCGGCATCGAGCAACCACATCCACAATAGGGCCACGGAAACCCAGGAGACGACGTACGCGCTAAAGACACAACTTCGGACGAAAGCGACGAATTTTCCTTTTCGATTGACAGCCAGGGCAAGCAGGAGGCCGAGGAACATGGAACCAGAGACGACGACGGCGGCGTACGACAGGGTGATGGTCAAGGTGCGAAGGATTTCGCCGCTGGAGAATAGTCTTTCGTAGTGAGCGAGGCCCACAAAGCGCGGTGGGGTAAGCAGGTCCCAGCGATACAGGCTACGGTAGGCGGCGAGGCCCAGGGGAAAAAGGAAAAAAGTCCCTAAAATTCCAAGGGTTGGCGCCAAAAAGAGATAGGGATGGAGGCGGTGTCGAGGGCGTAGCATGGTGCCTCAGGTATCCTCCAGAGCTTGTTTTCGGGCTTCGTTTAGCAGGCTGCGGGCGTCTTGGCGGTTCAAAACCGCTTCTTCGAGACGCGGGTCGACGCATTCGCGTTGCACGCGGAACAGGCTTTCGGCCCAAGGCCAGGGCATGGCGTATTTCAGTTGGTCCATGGCGACGCGGTCGTTGGGGCTTTTTTGGTAAAATCCCTCCCGTTCGAGGCGTGCGACGGCATCGGAGGCGACGGGCATATATCCGGTGCTGGTGGCCCATTCGATGGTTTGTTCGGGCTGCATCATCCAGCGTAGGAAGTCCCAGGCGGCTTGTTTTTCGTGATCGGGGGCGCTTTTCATCATCACGAAGAAGGTGCCGCCGGTGGGAACGGCGCGTCGGCGAAAGCCCGGCAAAGGAGCGGCGCGGACGGGAAAGGTGGCGTGTTCTTCGAGATAACGCAAAAACGCCGTGGAGGTGTAGATCATGGCGGCGCGTCCCGCGAGAAAGTCCTGGTTGGTGACTTGCCAGGCGTTGTAATCGCGTCCGGGGGGTGGACGCATGGTTTTGTCTTCGTGAACCATGCGTTGCCAAAGTTGAAGGGCTTCGACCCCCGCTTCTTCGCCGAGCAAAGGGTATCCATCGGCGCCCATGACTTCGCCACCGGCCTGTCCCATCAACGCAACCCAAAACCACCAGGATATGGGGCATTCGAGCCCCCAGGTGGAAACGCGATCGTTGGAGCGGACGGTCAGGGCTTTGGCAGCTTCTCGCAGTTCATCCCAGGACTCGGGCACGGACAAGCGGGCGCGCTCGAGCATGGCACCATTCCAGTACAAAATGGGTGTCGATCGGTTGAAGGGCAGCGCTACCAGAGGCTTTGGCTCGGTGGGAGTGTAGGTGCCAACCTGAGCAAGAGCCGGGACGAGCCCAAGGTTTTGCGCATCCGGGTAGGCATCGAGGGGTTCGAGAACACCAGCTTCGTGGAGGTAAGGGACGACTTCCCCCACGACATGGCTCATGACAGGAGCGGAGCGCGCGACGATCGCCGTGCGGAGTTTGGCCAAAGCCTCGAAATAATCCCCCTGAAAGGTGGCAAGGACGCGAATACCTTGCTGGGATTGGTTGTAGCGATGAACCATTCGCTCCAGCACCTCGCGGTTTTTCCCACCATAAGAGAACCAGAGAGCCACGGATTGCGCCGAACCACGATCCGCATCGCGAGAGCATCCCAAGGCGCTTCCGAAAACGGCAGCGGTCAGGGATTGCAGAAGGGCGCGTCGCTGCAAGGTCATGCGGCCTCGACCTTCATGGAAACGCGGTGTTGCGACTCTTCGGCCTGGAAGAGGTGTACGCAATCCGGCGGGAAATGGGCCACAATCGGCTCTCCCACGGAGGGAGCATCGAACCCGGGCAGGCGGGCGCGCAGAGCGGCTCCCCCCGCATCGAGATGAACGAAAGTCTCCGCACCAAGGGGCTCCACGGTAGTTACGATGGCCTCCACCCGAAGGTTCCCATCGGGCACGGGACCGTGGACCTTCACATGTTCCGGTCGAATGCCGAGGAGCAGGCGCTTGGGGCTATCGCCCAGGCAACGCAATCGGATACCGTGGACGGTCAAGTGGTCGTTTTCCCGTGTGGCTGAAGTGAGGTTCATGGCAGGGGCGCCGAGAAACGAGGCCACGAAAGCGGTAGCGGGATGTTCATAAACCTCGCGCGGGGTTCCGAGCTGAATGAGTTTGCCCCCGCGCATCACGGCGATGCGGTGGCCGAGGGTCATGGCTTCCACGTGGTCGTGGGTCACGTACACGGTGGTGGCTCCGAGTTTCCTTACGAGAGAGCCGATTTCTACGCGAATTTCACCTCGAAGGGCGGCATCGAGGTTGGACAAGGGCTCGTCGAAAAGAAAGACCTTCGGGCTGCGCACGAGGGCACGACCCATGGCAACCCGTTGTCGTTCTCCTCCGGAAAGTTCGTCAGGACGACGGTCGAGAAGCCTTGTGATGCTCAGCATATCCGCGGCTTCTTTCACTTTTTGTTCACGCTGGGCGGCTGGAACCTTCCGCATTTTCAGAGGAAAGCCCATGATTTCACGGACTTTCATGTGCGGATACAGCGCATAGCCCTGAAATACCATGGCCACATCGCGATCCTGGGGGGCTACCCGGTTCATGGGGCGCCCACCGATACTGATTTGGCCGTCGTCGGGGTCCTCGAGACCCGCGATCATGCGCAGAGCCGTGGATTTGCCACAGCCCGAAGGACCCACAAGGACGAGAAACTCGCCGGAAGCCACGTGAAGGGAGAGGTCATCGACGGCGCGAGACGGTGCGCCTTCGAATTGTCTCGAGACGTTTCGCAGTTCGACATCGGCCACGAGACGGTAGGTAGCGAGGTCGAGGGAAAGGGGCCAAGTTGCGTGCTCAGGTCGTCGGCCATCGTCGCCGTTGACTCACCTTTGCGGTCCGGGCGGAGTCGAGCGAGGGTGTCCGTGTCATGAAAGGGCGAATCCGGGGTGTGGGGGCACTGGGCCACCACAAGCATAACAGATTGAATTTACAATAATTTTTCTTCTTCCGGCGCAGAAGGTTCCGGTGGGGTCCCGGCGGGAGCGTCTTCGTTGGGAGACTCAGCCGCGGGAGGTTCCGAAGGGGTGGAGACATCTTCGGAAGCCGGTTCTTCGGCTTCGGGATCATCTTGTTCAAAAGGGATTTTCGGTTCGACTTCGATCCACGTGGGAGCAGGAATCCCCGTTCCGACGCGCGGATGGACGGATTCGGCACAAGCTAGAAAAGAAAACAGGGGAAATAGAATGAGAAAGCGCCGTGGCATCGGCAGAGGGTAGGCGCGACCGAGGCTCGTCGTCAACGATTGTCGTGGGCAGGCGGGAACAAGAGGAAGGGAGTCAGACTCCGAGCCATCGTTTGTGTTCAGGAAAGAATTCCCATTCTTGCACGGGACGCTCTTTGCTGATTCTCGCAACGCAAAGGGCATCGATAGCAATGAGCAACGAAACGAGATAGCCGACGCCACAAGAAAGGATGACGGCACCGAGGATGACGATGCCTTTCGTTTTTTGGCCGAGCAGGATGTGCCCCACGCCGGGGACGAAAATACTCAGCACGATGGCAATGATGTCGTTGGTTTCGAGGTTCGCAAGAGGGCCGCTTGATTCAGTCATACCGGGGGTCTTCCTTGGCTTCGGTGAGCGGGAGATGTAAAGACAAGAGGGAGCGAACGCAAGGGAAAAGGCATGAGAAAAACCGGTTTGCTTCGTGGCGGCAGGGCGATTATCACGCACGTCTGTCCGTCCGTAGTCCGGGCACGTTGGCGATATGTTACAGGCTCGGCCGCGGCCTCACGACCGGGGTCGATGTTTTCAAGAAAGGGACGAGAAGGTTTGGGGGGGTGAGCGAACGCTTCGATTTTTCCTGAATTAATACAGTTACTTGAACACACCAGGCAGATGCTCGCAGGTTACAAGGCCTTATCCAGAAGCTCGACTAGGTATTCAGCCTGCGCGAGATGCGTGGGCCGTGGGCCATGAGCGTTTGGGTGGGGGGACTAAAGGAACGTCGAAAGAGGGGCAGAGGGAGGGACAGGCTGGAGAATCATCAATCCATTTCGTAGTTTCCGTAGCAGCCGGGATACGAAGTATTGGTTGGGGCCTCGAGGGCGAAGGAAGCGACGGGGTTGTTGAGGTCATCGATATGGTTGACCACGACACCGCCGTAAGAGATGGAGTAGACGAAGTCTTCGAGGAAAAGGCCGCGACGTACATCTACACCGTAGTAGCCTCCGCAATAACCATAGGGGTCTTTCACATCGTCAAACAAGGCGGTGTGGTCCACGCCGCCGCGACGGTGGAAGCCGGTGTCTTTGTTGACGTCGAAAAGTTCGAGGGTGCTTCGCATCTTGCCGGCGTTGTCCCATCCCACGAAGGGGAATGCGAGCAAGCCATGGGAATCGTAGTAGGTGAAGGCCTTGTGGTTGGTCTGGGCCTCGGAGTATCCGTAAATTTGTTCGTTAGAAAACACGTATTTGTGCTTTTGAACGGGATTGACGGGATCGGAGACGTCGAAGATTTGCAGCGCAAGTCCGTCATCCTGACCGATGGTGAGCAGGTGATTGCTGTCGAGCGGATGCATGTACTCGGAGAAGCCGGGGATTTTCAGTTCACCGAGGACCGCGGGGGCGGCGGGGTTCGCCAAGTCGAGGACAAAGAGGGGGTCGACCTGGCGGAAAGTGACGAGGTAGCCGCGATCTCCCATGAAACGTGCGGAGTAAATACGCTCGGTGGGGGCCAAGTTGCGCAAGCTTCCGACGATTTGAAGTTCATCGTTTTGCGGACTGAGGATGAAAACGTGATTGGTTTGCCTGTTATCCCAATCGACGTTGACCCGCTCGTCGGTGGTGGCGACGCGCAGGTTGCCGTTATGCACATCGAGAGAGAATTGATTCAAGATCGTTCCGACGACGGTTCCGGAAGCGACGTATTGTGGCCGGAGCGGGTCGAAGGTCAGGTCGAATGAATGCAGATGGGTATAGGCGGTGCTGATGGGTTCTTCCGTCAAGGCTTGGCGTGTGGTGGCGACCCCGTCGGCCATGGGTGGAGAGCTGACAACGCCATCGCCATCGGTTCGGGAGGTACCCCAGGAATAGACCGTGGGGTCGACCCATGCGCGGGCTGCGATCACGAGGGTGTCGAGGTTGGAGTAGACGGTATCGACAGCGCCGATGATGCTGACCCCGACGGGGGGCAGTTGCGGGGCGGCGAGGTCGAGGGATTGGATCTGGGTCATGCCATAGACGGTACTCGCGGTGGTGGGCACGTAGAATTCGTCGCAGCGGGCGAGGTGGGCTTGCACTCCGGTTTCGGATCGAACCATCGAGTAGGGGAGCCAATCACTCAGTGTTGAGTTACGAATTTTGGCTGCATTTTCGGTTCGGAGTTTTTCGTAAGCGGCGACCCATTCGGTCTTGGTCGAAGGGTAATCATCAGGCCAGTAGCTGAGGTTGGGACCAAACGAGGCGCCCTCGAGGACCGTGCGAACATGAGATCCAACCCGTCGCGACGACACATACGATCCCTCGAAGTACGTTTCACTGAGCACGGTGGGCTGGGCATTTTGCAGTTGCAGAACCGTAATTTTGGTGAGTGGGTTGCTCATATATTCGGGGCCACCGGGATAAGGCTCGGCGCCGTTCCCGTAATAGCCGTAATACGAATCGTCGTAAGAATTGCGGGGGGAGATGCCGGCAGCGGCGTAGATGGCAGTCCCATTCACGTTAGAGTAGATGACGACTTTGCCATCATCGGTGACATACATTTCGGAGGGGGTGCCTTCGACGGCAAAGGAGGAGGATTGGGCGAGCTGGGTGGCAGGCCAGGCGTTGAGTACGAGGAAGCTTTGTCCGTGGAGCAAGTAGAGGTATTTCCCATCGGTTTTGACGATATCGGCCTCGTCGACCCCGTCGACTTGTGTATTGGTCCCGGAGTATTCTTTTGCGGACTCTTGCTGACGAGCATCGTTGGAGGAGCCAGTTCCGCCGGTACCCTGGGAGTTACCGGCTTCGGGAGCACCCATATCATAGTCCGGAGTAGGATGGGCCCAGCCTCCGCCGTCCCACATCGCGATTTCGGCATCGATACGAGCGTTCATTTTGGCGAGGGCATCCGCTTTGATCCTGCTTTCCAGGTCATTGCAGTCCTGGGCTTTGGTCAGAGAAGCACGGGCAACGCCGAACGGTTCGGTCCGGTTATCTTCGGAGTCGGAGCAACCGGTGGCAAGCAGGCTGAGCGACGCGAGGGCCAAAAGACTGATGTGGAGCTTACTATTCATGAGATCACCTCTGGCGGGTAGGATAAGCAGCTTTCGGGCCAACCTGATAAGCTACAAAAATTGGTGTGTGGAACGAACCATTGTGACAACCGTGTCAACTGTGCCAACCAATGGCACAGAATCATTCGACCGGAATGAATTCGTCCCATCCGAATTGTTGCACATAGCGTGGGAATACCCCTGGGCAGACGGGTTTGTAGCGGCACGAGGGGCAGTGGGGGCCAAAGGTTCGAAAGGTGGCGTCGAGGCTGTCCGTACGAATGGCACATACGCCATCACTACCTTCGCAGAGTGTGGCACCGGGGGGGGAAACGCCGTGGGTTTCGGGTTCGAAGTGGACATGTTTTTCGACGAATCCCCGATTGATATCGGGCAAACCATGGGAGATGCAGGGGGGGACATCGACCAAAAAAGCGCGGGCTCCGCCATTGCGGGCGAGGTGCAGCAGCCGCTCGAATTGATGGCGTATTTCACGATATTGAGGGACCATCGATGGGAAGTGCTTGGATGCCCCCCCCTGTATTTGCAAGGCATTGAAGACGGTCTGCTGCACGCCCATCTCGATTAATTTATCATATATTTCAAATAGATAGCTCATATTTCGTCGCGTGACGACGGTCGAGGTATGAACGCGAAGCGATGAAAAAGAAGCGGCGATGCGCACGCCTTCCAACGTTTGAACGAAACTTCCGGGGGTGCGAGTCAATCCATCGTGCATCTTTGCGGATACGCCGTGAATCGAGATATACACGAGTTGCAACCCCGCGCGGACAAGAGCTTTCGTATAGGGGGCGTAGGCGAGGCGTCGCCCATTGGTCATGAGACTGACCCTTTTGCATCCCGCATCTTTCGCCCACTGGATGAACGTGGGCAGCATGGGATGGAGGGTGGGCTCACCGGAGGTAAAACAAAGCTCCTCCGCATCTCGATGGGAGTCCAGAATCCAGCGGACGCGTTCGGGGGTCAAGGCTCCGTTGACGAGGGCACGGGCCTTTCGGTTGTCTTCCATGCAGAACAGGCAGCGATTGTTGCAGGTCGCGCCAAGCGGAATGTGGATACGCTGGCCTTGACCCAGAATTCGGTCGACCAATCCGTGTTGCGGAGGTTCAGGGGTTCGAGGCACCAAGGAAGTATAGCGCATATCGTGAGGTCAAATCATGAGAGACAACCCTTGCCGACGATGCTGAGCGCCTCGGGCGGCCACCGCAAACATCGCACGCCAACGGCGCCATTTACGGTTCGGGCAACACGACCTGCCCGTTGTGAATCCCCAACAGCACATCGAATCCATCATCCTCGAAAGACTCGACGACCTCTTCCAGCGTGGCGCTCGTGTGAAATCCCATACGGAGCCTGTCGGTGGGGCCCAACAGGGTTTGCAGGCCCGAGGCATGTTTTTCGGTAAACTGCCGGATCGCCGAAAGCAACGAGGCGATGGTAGCCGACGGCATGGGTGCTTCCGGATATCGTTCGAATACCCCTACCTCATCGTGATGCTCTTCCAGCAAAATCCATATCGGTCGATCGGGATGCGCCGTTTCCACGTCAAGGTCCGCCAAGGTACCCACGACGACGCGGGGAAGACTCTCTTCATCTTCTTGCGGTTCGTCGTCATGCTCTTGTGGGAAAAGCCGATATTCGCTTTCAGGCCTACACCACGGGTCAGCGGGTTCGAGAGAGTCACTGGCCTGCTGTTTCGAACGATTGAGTTTTCCTTTTGCGCGTTGGGACATGGATAAGCTCAATAGACAGGGGGATTACAATAGGTATTCAGCACGATATCATTGATCGTGCTCGACAGCGAGAGGGTTGATTTTCGGACGAGATCCAAGTCGAAGTTCGCGCCATCGGTGCTATCCGGCAAGGGAGGATGGTTGAAGTAAGGAGCGGACCAACCGGCGGCGCGCGCTTCCCAAGGCAAACGTCGCCCCGTGCCGCAATGCCGCTCGGCATCACCGCGGGACGTAAATGTAAACAATCGGATCTTCGCGACTTTCAGGGCTTCGACGGTTTCAGGGACGGTCCAGCGGGCGGGATAATCGCCTTCTCGTGGGTAATCCGTCTTGTTGGTGAGACCATCATTGTCTCGATCCCCGTAGTTGTCAGGGCGTTCGAGGAAGGTATCATCGGTGGCGAGGATGATGATATGGGAAGCGTTGGCACGCCAAGGAAAATCCTTGGCGGCGGCGTAGAGGGCATCCAGCGCGTTTTCCTCGCAAATGGGGTTTTGCATCGTGGGTCCACCGAGACCGTCCCCAGGATTACGATTGGGATTGGTGAAGTTGGTTCGATGGAATTTGAAGGCGTTGCGCAACGATTGGGCATCGAGGTGGACAGCATTGCCATCCTCGACACCCCCCAAGTCGATGACATGATTGTCGACAAAAGGAATCAACCCAAAGTGGGGAGGATGGGCGCCAGAGTTGGTCGTCAATTTTTGGGCTTCGGCCACGACACCGTCGATTTCATTGCCGAGTTTGTCGAGCACGAATCCCATGGACGAGGAAACATCCAGAACGAAGACCACATCGATGGAGTCGGTACAAACCGCAGAAGTGTCCTGATTCATCGAGCTATCGAAGAAGGCGCCTGCTTCGGTGGGATCGGAGGGCGATCCACCGGTGGCTGGGTTATCGGGAGTATTACTTCCCGCCCCGCCCGCGTTCGACAAGGGTTGTTGCTCCCCCCCCGCGCTGCAAGCCGTAACTACCCACAACGCAAGACACGAGACAAAAAGAAAAGAACGCATGAGTGTATTGTTTCAGCCCAACCCAGTTCGAGCAACCCCAATTACCCAACCTCGACACGATAGGAGCATCGTCGGAACAAGGATCGATTCCTTTGCCCCTCCTGGGCTGAAGAAATGCAATCTATTGATTTTTATCATGATTTTCTGAATATGAGCCCTCCAAGGGTAGAGCGACTCGCAAGACGACTCCGGAGACGGTATCGAGGGGTTCGACATTTCCGCCGTGCATGACGATGAGAGAGCGAGCGAGAGATAGGCCGAGGGCGAGTCCCCCCGCGGAACGGGGCATGGTGCTTTCATTGTCTGGCAGGAGAAAGCGGGCCAATTTGGAGGCAGGAATGGTGCGGGAAGGGACGTGGATATCGATGAGCACATCGCGTCCGGAAGGGGAGATAACGGCTCTGAGGTGAATCACGCCGGAAGTGGTGGTTCGCAGGGCATGACGGAGCAGGGCGCGCAGGGCATCGGCGGTTCGTTCGGGGTCGACATCGACGATCCAAGGGGCAAAGGTTGCCTCATTGATGATGGGGATGGCGTTATCGCTGAACGTGGATTGGAGTTGGTCCAAGGCGGAAGCGATCACGTCTTGGACGGTGGTATTTCGTTTGGCTAGGGCGATTTGGCCGGTTTCGACGCGAGCGCCATCGAGGATGGTTTGGATCAAGTCGAGCAATTCCCGCCCACGGGATTGGATGACGTGCAGGCTTTCGGCTTGTTGTGGGGTAATGCGTTCGGAATCGATGATATCGGCGAAGCCCAAGATGGAATTGAGGCTACTTTTCAGGTCATGGCTTACGGAAGCGAAGAGCAATCCGCGCATGCGCCGGGTGGCCTCACGCGCTTCGATGGCCTTTTCTTGTGCCGAAGCAAAAACGCGGAAGCGGTCCGCGAGTTTTTCGATGGCTTCCCCGAGGTTCGCGACCGCTTCGAAGCGAGCGGGACGAGCGACTCTCGTAAAGCCGCGCAGGACCGTATCCGTGCCCAGCCATCGGACTTGATGGGCGGCCTGTTCGAGGTCCGCGGCGAGGGTGCGTCCGATGCGGATTCCCAACACGACGGCAAGCAGGCTTGCGAAAACGGCGGCGAGGATAGACGAGGCTGTGAGAACGAGCACGGTGGTGGCGGGAAACGTGATGGTCGCATATCCCAAGTCGAGCGGGACGGTCACCATCATGTGTCCGGTTCTGAAACGTCGCACCTGAAAAGGCGAAGTCCCATGGGACAATCGGATGGCATAGCCGAAATTGGCTGCGACTTGCGCGGCATCGTCTTCGCCCGCGGTGGGAACAGGGCCCGGAATGGGTTCGAGGGCGGATTGTGCTATGGCTGTTGCGGTGGCCAATCTACCGTTGGATTCGAACGTCCGGACGTGGGCATGAACAATCAACACCGCGCTAACGCCTACGAAAGCGGTGGGAGCAAGGACGGCCCCCAGGACCCGTCGCATAGTCCAGCGGCTGGTCGTTTCGGTGGCGAGGACGCGTTCCATGACTTCGGCCATGGCCTCTTCGGGGGCTAGAAGCATTGCTTGAGAGATACGTCGTCGAATGAAAACATAAAGGGCGACGCCTGCGGTGGTACTGAAAGCGAGGGCGAGAAGAATCAGGCTCACGGCGGCGTCGAGTTCGAGGCTTTCTGGCCGCACGGGCTGCACCAAGGTAGACAAAGCCCCTACAATTGTAATGACGATACCCCGGATGGTGATGGCGCCGGGTTCTTTGCCGAGGGCGATGAGGGCATCGGGTTCGAGGCTTCCCGAGCCCAAGCCAAGAGCGCGAATGGTGAAACGATGGCGATAAAGTCGGAGCCATGCGAGAAGGCAAAGGGCGAGGACTTCGAGCAAGCCCACGATGGTGCCCCGTTCGAGGAGTTGTTGGGTAGTATCCGGTTCGATCAGCAAGAATCGGGGAGCTGCCAGAGCGAGCGCGATGCCGGTAGAAGCGCCAGCGAGAATCAAGGCCCCCACGACCGACTGGGTCAGTCTTCCGGCAGCGGCGTTCATTGCGATTCTCCAGCGTTAGCGACCGGCAGCAAACCGGTCGTCACAACGTCGAATCCATCGAATCCCCCGGTATCCACGGACCAAGCGGGCAGACGGATATGAAAACACGAGCCTTGTCCCACTTCGCTTTCTACCATGATGGTTCCCCCATGCATGGTCACGAGGCGTCGGGCGATGAACAGGCCAAGTCCGGTGCCTTTGGCGCGGGCGGTCAGGGGCCCAACTTGGCGAAACTCGTCGAAAATGGCTTCTCGATCTTCGGCGTCGATACCCGGACCGGTATCCGACACGCTGATATGGATTTGTCCGAGTTCGAGGGCGATATTGATGCGCACGTCGCCGCTCGTGGTGAACTTGATGGCGTTGCTAACGAGGTTGCTCAAGATTTGCCACATCCTTCGTTCATCCACGTAGGCATACGCGGGGCTGGGTCCCTCGACATGCAAGGCTATGTTTTTACTTCCGATCCTGGCGGACGCCTCCCGCATGACATCGTCGGCGACGGCGCGCAGGTCGACGCGGTTGCGAGACAGGCGGAGCTGTCCGGATTCGAGGGCGGACAATTCGAGGATATCGTCGATAAGGCCGCGCAAATGCGAGCCACTGGCTCTGACGTGCTCGAGGTTTTCCCGGGTGTCTGCATCCAAAGGGCCATCGACTTCGCTCAACAGCACGTCGGTGAAGCCAAGGATGGCATTGAGGGGGGTGCGCAGTTCATGGCTTAGCACGCCGAGAAAGGCGGCCCGGTCGCGGTCGAGGGAAGCGGCATGGTCCAAATCGAGTTGGTAGGCGCGTTCCGCGGCGGCAAAACGGTCGACCAAGAGGTTGAAAGCATGCGTGAGCACACCAACTTGATCGGTCATTCGCACCCGAATGGGTCTTCCGGTGGGTGCGGCATCCGGTTCGGCCATTCGGTCGATTTCGGAACGGACGAAGTCGACATCGCCGCGCAACTCACGGACGAACACGAAGGCCACGAAGACGGCGACACCGAGCAACAGCGCCGTGACGACAAGAAGGGATCGAATCAGCGAGGTTGCGCCTTCTGGTTGTGCTGGGGCTGAAACGAAAACGACGAGAGCGAGGTTTTGGAAGGGAGGACCGATGGGCCGAGCGGCATATTTGGCGCGCCCGATTCGAGTGATGACTTCGCCTCGTCCTTCGATGAGCACCTGAAGCAGTTGTGGGGTGTCGAGTCCCGCATCGTTGTCGTCCATCCGCGAGATGCCGTCGTGGGTGAGCAGGAGGATTTCGGCGCCGGAACGTCGGGCGGCACGACGAATCACCATGGGTTGATCGGTGCCATCGGTGGTTCGAATTCGCGCGGCGAGGGTGCTGGCGAGCACATCGGCGCGATCTTGGGCAATGCCATCGCTCATGGATCGCAGGTGAGCGAGTCCGAGAAAGCCGGCCACGATAGCGGTAAATGCTCCAATGGCGACGACGATAGCCGGCAACAGGGGAACGAGGGGAAGACGCAATCGTTGGATGCGTTGTTGGAACGACGCCACGGCAGGCATCTTAGTGTGGACGAAGGAATGAATCGATGGGTTGGGGAGGAATTTGGAAGGCAAGGGGCAAGGGGGTGGAACTTTGGTAGGATACGAACCTACCCCTTTCCATGACCTTTTTCTCGATGGGGAAGAAACGTTGAGGGGCTGGCTTTCTGGTGAGTGTGGTGAGATCGGAGTATCCCCGGGATGGGCGCAAAGCTGTAGTCGGTTTTCGATGGAATGGCGGCGTGGGCAGGTCAGGAACACGAGAGGTCATGAGATGGGCCGCGGCAAAAGGCGCGCAGGGAGCCTGGGCGATAGAAGATAAAACAATCTATAATTTCAATATGTTACATAAATTACGACGGATGATTCGGTGGGGTCCTTGGAAGAAAAGGTTCACGAATTTCGCAGACGCTTTGATCGCCAGTTTTCGTGAGCTTTTTTTTCGGTGGGAAGGCCAGCGGACAGGCAGTCAGGGGGAGGATGGATCGGGTTCGATGGATACGACGACTTTTCCTGGGCCGGAAGTGGTTTTGCGGGGGATGTTCACGCGCACGAGGACGATGGTTTTGGAGCCATCTTGACTATCGTAGACGGCCTCGGGCTCCCCTCCTGTAACGCGATACTTTCCTTTTTTCATGACGAAGGTGGTTCGGCCGCGGTTGAAGTTGAAGTCGAGTCTGTTGGTGATCGTGACTTGGTTGGAGGTATGGGAACCGTTGTTGGGGTTTTTGAACGATTCCGATAATTTTTCGGCGCCATCTTTTCCGTGCAGATCGTAAAGTTTCACGTTGTGGGCACAATCGGTAATGAGGGGGCTGGTCCACCCCTTGTTGGTATGTTTGAATCGGATCATTCGAGAGCGCTGATAAGTCCTGGCTTGAGGACCCATGACCGTCGGGGAAAAGACCGTTTTATTATCGACGACGATACATTTATGTTCATGATGGTGGCCTATCAATTGAAGGTTAGCCGGATGATTTTTGGAGGGAATTTGCGTTTTGCCGGAGTTGAAGTGCGACCCTACGAGACGAAATTGGACGAGAGGGTCTTGGAAGGAGGCATTGTAGTCTTTGGTCATGGCTTCGGTGAATTGGGATCGGCTCCATTCGAAAAGACCGATATAAAACGGGCCCATACGACGAGAGAAGGATCTGGGGCCCAGGATGTTGGCATATTCCTCGAGATATTTTAGTTGATCGGGGGTAGTATGAATATTGGTGCCGACGTCATGGTTGCCGCTGGTCACCAAGGTAGCGACTTGATAGGTATTGATTCCTTCTTTGAAGTAATTGAGGATTTCAACGCTCCGTTTGAGTCCTCGCCAAGAATTCTTATCTTCGAAAATGACGAATATGTTGTCGCCGGTGAGCATGACGAAACGCGGATTGATGATATTGATGGCTTTGGCTCCCCAGGTGAGCGCCTGGGAGGTCCCTGGTTTGGGTCCGCCTCCCAGGTCGACCGTCCCATCAGGTCTTTTCGCGTTTTTGGCGGCGATATGATGGTCGGTTTGATGAATGATATAGAAGTCCTCATCGAAGGAGGCGACCATTTGAACCGAGCGGATGCGCGAGCCCGTGCCTGCCTCGCCGTGGGCAATGGCAAGTTCGAGCAATTCGGGTGGGACGTATATGGGCAGTTGAATGTCCAGGATCCATCCCTTGCGGCGGCCGTAGTCGATCGAACCGTATTTTGCGGTGACTTTGCAAGGCCAGGTGCGGTAGGTATTGCGCACGACGGCGTACCATTCGTTCGGATTCCAAGTGTCTTTTCCGTTGACCTCGGCCTGAATCGCGCCGCCAGCCACCGCGAACTGGGGAGCAATGGGACGAGGGCTCCAGATATCCAGGTGACCAGGGGCACAAGAGCCGCAATCGGCAGAGCAGCTCAGGCAATTTTCATCCTCCTGGCAACTGCCATCGCCACAGGATGTTTTGCAGGGGCCGCAGTCCGCGGGGCAGGTATCGCAGGTCTCGATACCCGAGCATTGTCCGTCGCCACAATGCGACTCAATGCATTGCCCGCAATCTTCCGGGCATGTCGAACAGGATTCAGTCTCGCTGCAGATATCGTCCCCGCAAGTGATTTCCGAGAAGCAGTCACCGCAATCCTCGGGACAAGACACGCAGTCTTCCTCGTCATCGCAAACAAAATCCCCGCAAAAGTTGGGGCCATCCTCGCAGTCGCCGCAGTCTTCCGGACAAGTTTCACAGCTTTCGGACTCATCGCAAACGGAGTCTCCGCAGGAGGCGGTGCCATTGGGAGTGGTTGGGGGAGAGTCCGCTTCGGTGGAGGTTCCACAGCCTGAAACCAGAAAGCCGAGTGTTAGGGTCAGGGCGATGAACCTACGCATATTGCCTCCAGTCCTTGGTCTGCGTCATCGATGCGTGAATCGAAGCCGGCGCGATGAATTATTGCACGATTGGATGGCGCGAACAACGAGCGTTGTGGTTCAGATTCGTTTTAAAGCGGGAACGGAAACAACGATGATAGGGGGATAGGCATGGCAGGCGGGGGGTGGGCTCTTCCTGGGCATACGCAGTTATTTTCATCTTCGTTATTTCGTAGTTCGGGTATCACGAAAAGTGCGGGCCCTGCCCATGTGCCAAGCGAAAGCGGAGGTATGCGTCGATCGAGAGTATTTCGCAGTTTTTTTTCGTGGGATGGCCAAAGCGTAAGCGGCTCTGCGCCGTGCGTTGCCGACCAGGTTTCATCGATGGGGGCGTAGCGTACTCGAAGGCGAACCCGGCTCCTCGGCTTTCCGGGATGAGCGCGAAGAATCGAGATAGCTCCATGGTGACAACGAGGTTCTCCGGGGAAATACCGTATTTCAGGTTTTTAGAACGGATATTATTCCCATGTTGCGGAATATTTGTATGGAATGAAACGGGCGATTCCGGTAGAATGAACGTGATAGGAAGGGAAAATGGAGGGTGAGATGGCGAAGCGAGGTCATTGCGCACGATGGGTCACGCTATGGGCCTGGGGAATCGGGGCAGGAATTTTGTCGTGGGGCTGTTCCTCGAGTTCGGAATCAGAGGGGGAAACCACGAACCCGAAGGTCGACGCCGCGGTGGGAGACGCAGCGATATCGTCGGATGCCAGACAAGAGTCGGGAACGGATACTGGCGGAAATTCGGATGTTTTCGATGAGTGGCCGCCGGATGCTCTGCCGGATGCTTTTTCGGACATTGTTTCGGAAGTCTCGTCGGGGTGTGGCAATGGAGTCTGCGATCCGGGAGAGGATTACGGCAATTGTGCGGTAGACTGCGGGCAATGCCCACCGACCTGCGGCAATGGAGTCTGCGATCCTGGGGAAGACTGCGGTAATTGTCCTCAGGATTGTGGTTCTTGCTCCGAGGCGGATGATCTATTCAAGTGCATTTTCGATCCGATGCAGTGGTGGAAAGGGGCGGACAAACGGGATATTACCTTCGTTGGGTTCGGAGATCCCCATGCGGCGGATCCGAGTCCTGGGTGTAGCGTCAACAAGAATGACGCGCCGAATCAAAACCTGTTGATCCGTCAAGCGATCAACAGCATCGGCACGCATGTATGGCCGAAAGGGGCAAGTTTTGCCCAGGAAGACAAGCCTTATTCTCATGTTCGGGGGGTCATCATCGCTGGCGATCTCACCCAGACAGGAAGCGAATCCGTGCCAGCGGGTCAGGCTGTCTGCCGGCAATATACGGTCTATCGGGAGGCATTCGGGCGCTGCGGAACCGAGAACAAGCTGAGCTTTCCGGTCTACGACTTATACGGCAATCATGATTTTCCCCGCGCGGCCTTGCCGGGAAATCCCGACCACCATCCAGTGATCGACTATCTCGACCGCATCACGCAAGCGCATCGACCAGGGGATGCCAAAGATCTTTACGATGATGCGACACCGGGCACAGGGCATTATGCCTGGCGCTGGGATGATATCTGGTTCGTCAATGTGAATGTCAAACCAGGATGGAAAGCGGAGAACTTACCCAATGAGACCAACACGAATGTCCGCATCGTCGATCCTCATGACTCCCGCAGATTTCTCAAAGAGTTTTTGCTTTCGAGAAAAAACAGCGCCAAACGGCAAATCGTCATTACGGCGCATTACGGTTTAGGTTCCCTCGATGCGGAAGAGAAAGAGTCGTTTTGTAAGTTGATCCATCATGCCCAGCACGGAACCGGATCGTTCGAAGGGATCGGCAAGAAATTATCACCGAATTGGCCGGTGCTTGCGTACATACATGGTCATAACCACCACCGTCCCGAGCATAAAGAGTTCCCGTGCCCCTCCCCTTATCAAGATATTATAATTCCCACGTTCAGCTTGGGCACGCCGTTTTACCAGGGGCCTCATAACGTCCAAGGACAGCTTCATTTCACGATCATGCGCATCGGCGCGAACAAGCTGGAAGTGGTGGGGGTGAGCGCACCGGCGAACAATCCGACAGGCCCCTGGGATTATCTGTACCGGATCCGGCTGGGTTATCCTGTGCAGCCGTAGCGGCCCCTCGCCCCTGGGCTCGCTTATGGGCGATCATGCCGTAGCCTATCGCTGTGGCGATGAGAGTTCCCTGTAGCGGTGGAGGAAGCGAGTCGTAGGGCTCCGGGCCCACGAAAGGCATTGGCTTACCCAAAAAGCCCTGCGATTTCGTGGGACAGGCTGGAGTTCAGGGCCGTGGCATGAACCATGGATCACGGCGATAATTTCGCGGGACTTGCGCAGGGGAGACTCGTTTCGACCCTACGCTTTCTTACCCGGGAGGAAAGTCATCGATGGCCGGCTCGATCAAAATGTAAGCAATTGATAATAAAGGTAATTATTCGGAATGAAGAAGGAGGATGGACGCTGGTTTCGGGCGAGTGCGCAGGGATGAAACGGATTCGCGACGTGGGATATCCTCTTTTCGAATCTGATGCAACGGGCATTGGGGGAGAGGCGAGAATAATCGGTGTGCATCGAGAAATCCGCCAAGTCTCTTGGCACGCACGGGCCGTGCCCATGAAAGGTCTTCCCCGCGGAACAGGGGTCCAGTACACCTTCGCCCCTGATGATCAGTCTTCCAGCCCGCAGTTCGGCACGCCTGGCTCCCATTGGCTCCAAGCGTTTGCTCCTTTTTCCGATCGAAGGCTCCGATGCGCGAGAGTTGTGGTGTGCGGTCCAGGAATCTCGCAAGTATCTCGAGCCATGGCTGCCGTGGGTTCCCTTTCAGGTCGATGAGTCCTCGATGCATCGGTTTGCGGAAGCGTGTGCGATGGATTGGGATTCGGGGCGAGCCATTCGCTTCGTGATCCGCGAGCGTGAAACGCGAACCCTTGTGGGAGTCGTTGGGCTGGAGAATTGTACGCCCATGCACGCGTGCTGCGACCTTGGCTATTGGCTTCGAGAGCCGGCACAAGGGCGCGGTTATATGACGGAAGCTGCGGGCATCCTGATACAGGAAGCCTTCGACAAGTATCACATGCACCGAATCCGCGTCGCGGCGGCCACCACCAATTACCGTTCCTTATCGGTGATCGGACGTCTTGGTTTCCGTTTCGAAGGGATAGCGCGACAAGCAGAATATTGTGCGGGGCGTTGGCTCGATCACGCACAATTCGGGATGCTCGTCACCGACCATGCGGCTCGTCGACCATGATCATTTGCATGTGACGGAAGCGAGATAGGCTTCGAGGTGTCCAGCCTCGTAATCGATCCACGCGATGAGCCATTCGCCGTGGCCTTTTCCTCGCGAGACGGAGGGTACAGGTTGTTCGCCGGTGACGCGACCGACGACGCTTGGCACACCGATACCATCGCGGGAGATGGGCGATACGTGGACGCGTCCATCTTGGTACCAGACGAGCAGTCCGTTACCGGCAGCATCGAGTCCTACGGAGACCTGCATACCTCTGTGTGCAAAGCGTTTTCGCCAGATGGTGGTGCCGGTGGTGGGATCGATATACGCTGCATTCGAGCCTCGGGGTTCCTCGCGCCAGACGACGAAGCAGGCGGAGTTTTCACAATGCATCATCGGTGGATAGAGTCGGATTTTTCCTTCTGACAGGTCACGCACATCACCCACGACCCGGTCCAGGGTTGGAGGATTGACTTCAGAAAGGCCGGGAGGAATTTTGGATTCTTCGAGAGCGATATGTTGCAGGACGGTTCGATGGTCGCGTCCTTGTTCCACGCGATAGCTAAGCAACAAGGCGTTGGTGCCCGCGGCCACGGAGGGAGCGTTCGTTCGCGATCGATGAAGCCCATAGCGCAAGGCGTATTCGGCCATGAGCTTTCTTTCGCCATCCAGTTTCACATCATGCGTGAGAGATTGGACGAAGAGTTTGGAGGATGGAGATTTGTCGCTGTCTTCGACATAGGCGAGCCAGAAACCTCCCCATGGGTTTTTTGTGATCGAAGGGAAGACAACGGAGGTACGTTCAGAAGCAACCTGAAGGGGGGCGCCGAGAATGCGTCCGGTCGTGGTCAAGCGGCGCACGAACACACCGGGATTTTTTCCGTGCTGATCGCTGTACAACAGCAGGACTTGGTTATCCATGGCGATGAGCCTTGGAGTTTGCACGGAGATGGCTTCAGGAGTGACATCGACAGGATTTCCGAGAGCCCGCAAGGCGTCATCGAGCAACTGCGTATAAGCATGCCACTGTCCTGGAACTTCGTGATCATCGGCCCAAGTCACCAACGGGCCATGGGAGGTGAACACGATGGCCGGTCGTCGGATGGAATTCGTGAGTTCGAAAGGTCTTGGTCTTCCCAGGCCGCCCAGTTCACAGGTTCCTTTGGAATTGGCAGCCAAGCGACTGTTTTCGAGCATCACCCGAGGGATACCACTGGTGTTTCCGTCGATAGCAGAGCGGAAGGTTTCCGAAGCACCCTCGATGTCGCCCTTCGACAGCAACTCTTGCGCGGAAGCGATGTTTTTTGCCCAGTCAGGCAAGTCTTTCGTGATTCGGGTCGGCACGAGCACTTCGGGAGTTTTTTGAGAAGCGGAAGCGGTAACCACCGGATGGGTTACAGGTTGGGACGAAACAACGGCTGGAGCAGGGGCAGGAAGCAGTTGCGTCCACGCGACATAGCCAATAGCTGCCACGAGCAGGGCACCTGCGATAGCGATCCATGTGCGATACGAAGTGCGTGGTTTCGCCGATTCGGAACGGTTGACCGCGGCATCCGTGGGCATGGCGCGGTATTCGTCAGGAACGGCCATTTGCCTTGTGGGAGCGTTGTCATCCAGAGGATCGGCCTCCAATCCGGGGGGAGGCGGGCGTTCCGTAGGAGCGAAAGCATGATCGGAGGAGATCGGCGGCTGCAAGGCCGCTTGCTCGATGTCCTGGATGCCTTGAGAAAGAATGATCGACGGAGGGCCTTGTCCGAGAGAGGCCACGAGTTCGTCGGCCAATTCTTTTGCGGATTGGAATCGTTGGTCAGGATCTCTGGCGAGAGCTTTGGCGAACCACTTATCGAAGGTGATGGGCAAGTCGCGCCGAATGAGTGAAGGGACAGGGATTTCGGCGGTAGCGATTTGGGCAAAGATCATGGCGACGCCTTGTTCGGTTGCCCATACGGTTCTGCCAATGAGGCATTCGTAGACCATACAGCCGACGGCCCAAAGGTCCGCGCGCAGGTCCACCTGGCCTTGGCCTTTGACCTGTTCGGGGCTCATATAGGCTGGTGTACCGAACACGGCGCCTTCTCGAGTCAGTCGTTGTTGCGCTGCATCCCCATCAATGGGGGCGTAGAATTTTGCGAGGCCGAAGTCGACGATTTTCGCGAGGACCTCACCGTCATCGTTATGGGTGATGAAAATGTTTTCGGGTTTGAGATCCCGATGGATGATGTTGCCTTCGTGTGCTTTGGTGAGTCCTCGCGCCACTTGTGAAAAAACACGGGCCACGAAGTCAGGTTCGAAGCGCCGTACTTTGACCATTCGCTCGTACAAGCTTTCGCCTTCGAGCAGTTCCAGCACGAGAAAGGGTCTGCCGTCCTCGAGCCTGCCAGCATCGTAGACGTCGCAAATATAGGGGCTTTTTACAGCGGCGGCGGCTCTTGCCTCACGCAAAAATCGTTCGACCACCACGGCGGAATTGGTCAGCTCGGGATTGAGGACTTTGACGGCTACTTTTTTGCCGATATCCACGTTGACGGCTTCATAGATCGAAGCCATCCCACCGCGTCCGATCTCACGCGTGATACGGTACTTCCCGTCGAGGGTCGTTCCAATAGGAACGTTGCTCGTCTTCTTCGCGGAAGGCATGTGCGACTTCTACCGACCGCAGGCTAGGGCAAGCTGGCGCTTACGACAACTTCAGTGTGGATGATTGATGCCAGCCGGGTTGGTTTTGTCGAAAATGCCGAGGAAATAACGGATCGCCCGGTTTGGGGGGCAGGGTTTGGAGCGCGGACGACGGAAGAGTTGGCCCGCTGCGCGTCGAGCTTCTATCGGTTGGCCATGATTCTTCCTGGCCGTTTGCAGTCCACGACCCTTGGCGACGTACTTGGTCGATTGCACCGTGCCCAAGCCACTGGCGAACTCGAACTCATCGGCCACGACGCTCCTTATCGCGGATGCTGTCATCGGATTGTGATGCGAGACGGGATGGTATGCGATGTCGGCACGCCGATACCTGTTCCACGGCTTGGCGAAGTATTGCTTGAACAAGGGGATTTGTCGATCGAACAGCATCATCGATTCGTCGACGAACTTCAGCGTTTACCGAAGGTCAAGGCGGGGGAAATTCTCGTTCGCGAAGGATTTGTGACCCAGCAGCAGGTCGAAAACGGCTTGGGACGTCAGACTCGCCTTCGCCTGGATGCCGTATTTTCGTTGCAACAGGCGGATATTCGGTTTCATCCTTTGGGACGGTTCCACTCGAAAAGAAAGTTGGAGCCCTTCGAGTTTTTGCATGGGCGCAGGCGAGCGCGAGGAGCCGATTCGCCTGCCCTGCCGTTACGACAAGCCTATGAAACCCTGGGACTATCGCCAAACGCAAGCCGAGCGCAAGTACGTCGCACATTCCGGAAGCTTGCCACGACCTGTCATCCCGATCTTTTCACGAACTTGCCAGAATCCCAACGTCGACAGGTGGAAGCGAGATTCAGCGCTTTATCCAGCGCGTATCACCGGATCGTCACGCAAGACTAATCCGCGTCAATCTTGGGATTCTTCTCCCCGTTCGACGTATTCCCAACGTCCACTCATGCACACCAGCACAGCACAGGTATCGCTCATGTAATCACAGACGATCGTACATTCTTTCAGATAGGATTTGCATGACTCCCCAAGGTCCGGCATGGGGTCACACCATCCTTCGTCGCCACTTTTTGGCATACCGGGCACGGTTTCTTGTTTGGTATCCGCCGCAGTTTTCGCAGGCTCCTGCTTATTTCCGCCACAAGCCAAGAGCAACGACGCTACCACCACGAAGGCAGGGGTTACGCGCATCCAACGATGGCGCCCGTCAAGGCGGACGTGGAACATGCTCCGATGCTACCGAGGAGTCGTGTTCTCGTCCACTGATCCGATGACACCCTTTGCTTGAACAATACCTCGAAGCGTGTCAGGCAGGAGCAGGCATGGAATCTGTCCCCCACGTTGATGACGATCGATATCAAGTCGAGGCGAAAGTTGGAGAGGGAGCCATTGCTACCGTATGGAAAGCTCTGGACAGGGTGACGGGGCAACTCGTGGCGATCAAACTCATGCGCATCAACCGTATGTTGCCGGAAACGGTGCAGCGTCTCGCGCAAGAAGTCGAAGTTCTTCGGCGGCTACAACATCCGAATATCGTTGGTGTGGTGGGAGCAGGAACCGCCCAAGACACAGGTGCCCCTTACATTGTGCTCGAATGGCTCGACAACGTATCTTTGCGTTTTTACTTGCAACGTCGACGGCAACCCCATCCTTCCTTCATCCTCAATATCGTGTCGGGCGTGGCGCATGCGATGTCGGCAGCGCATGAGATTGGCGTTGTTCATCGCGACTTGAAGCCCGAGAATGTTTTGTTATGCGGTCCAGATAGAAACCACGTCAAAGTCGTGGATTTCGGCATGGCCAAGCTTCCGATGGAGCTTGCACGGCTCGTCACCTTGCGGTCGACGCTGTTTGGGACTCCGCAATATATGGCACCAGAACGGGCCAAGGGACAGCCGGTGACGCCAGCCACCGATGTGTATGCGCTTGGCATCATCACGTACGAGATGTTTGCAGGGCAGCGCCCTTTCGAAGCTGACGAAGCCTCGACCCTTCTTCGAAAACACGTTTATGAACCTGTTCCACCGCTGCCAAGCGTTTCCCCCGCAGTCGAAACCGTATTGCTCGAAGCCCTATCGAAAAATCCCATGCAACGCCCCTCGGCACAGCGCTTCGCCATCGATTTGCAGAAGGCTCTTTGTTCGTCGAGTGAGTGAACGAGGCTCATGCTTCGTCGGGAAAGTTGTCCTTCACATAAGCTCGAAGCAAGGCAAGCTCCCGAGAAAAACCTCCGGACAAGATGGGAAAGCGGCACCAGCTTTTTGGATCGAGATTGGTATCATCCACGTGAAACGAAGGAGCATAACGCTCTCGTTTCCATTGATTTCGACACCAGAGCACAAAGAAACGTTCCACCCAAACACAGAGCTGCCGTGGATCGATTTCGGTGAACCGCGCATGCATGAGCAAAAACACTTCGATGGGATCGCGTTTGTCCCGGATCGCGGCTTCTTGAATCGCATCCAAAATGGGATACGGCATCAAGTCATCCTCATCGGTTTGCTCATATTGCGCAGGGCGCAACTCAGCGGTAGGACGCTGCGCATTGACGACGCCGATCGCGGGAAGCGCGCCGAACGATTCTGGACCGTGGCTTTCGAGCCATGCGAGCCAACCTTGCAAGAAACCTTTGTCGATTCCTGCCATTGGACTGATACCTCCGCAGGTATCCCCATCCATCGTGGCATAGCCAACGGCCGTTTCGGATCGATTCGAAGTCGCCACGAGCAATGCCCCGCGCAGATTGGCGAGCATCCACGCCCCCGGTCCCCGCACACGAGCCTGGATGTTTTGCAGGGAAATATCGTCCTGTTCCCACGTGAGATGGCGACCGATTCCTCCTTCCACCATCGCCACAACCTGCTGGACCAATGTGTCGACATCGAATTGCAGGAAGTCGCATCCCAAGGCTTCCGCGACGGCCATCGCCGTTTGCCGTGAACCGAGGGTACTGTTGCGTGTACTTTGATAGACACAAAGGAGCAGTTGACGAACGAGGTCTTGCACGGATCGCGCAGTTTGCAACGCAGGCCAGTATGCGAGCTTTTGCTTGAACCCTTCGAGTCCAAGGTCCGCTACGGCGAGATGGACCATGATCGTGATAAGAGTTGCGCAAGCGGTGGAGTCGACGCCACCGGACAAGGAAACCACGAACCCGTGTGAACGCGAGCAGCGCATGTAGTCGAAAAGAGACAGGCCAATGGACCGCGTAAATTCTTCATAATAATGATGAACGGACGACTCCCACGCTTCCTCACGAGGCACGCTCACGGCGGGTGGCGCAAGCGATGGCCATGAAAAAGGTGTCGACGCACACTCGTTGGGGTTCTGCTCCAAACGAGGCATGAAGCTGTTGGTCCAACATTGTCGCAGCCGCGTGGTATCCACATCGACGATCGCGGTCGTCATTTCGACATCGCGATATCCGAAACGTCTTCCGGCCGCGACCAGTTGACCGGCGCTTGCGATGAGAGCCCCCCCGTCGTACACGATCCTTCCCTCATCATTTCCCACGAGATTGGCGTACACGTAGGTAACACCAAAGGCTCTGGAGCCTTCGGATACGAAACGTTTTCGTACCTCCAATTTATCGAAAGCGAAATGGCTGGCCGAAGGGTTAAGGATGACGTCCACGCCACGACCAGCCATATCCCCTCCCGGACGAGCCGCAACCCAGGCATCTTCACAGATCTCAAAACCGATTTTGATCCCACCGACGTTGAAGTAGATATCCCCAACGGGATAGCACTGGCCGTGCATTTCCACATGCGCCCGAAAACCTTGTTTCCATGGTTTAAACCAGCGAGGCTCGTAGTGGACGCCATCACCCGCGAGAAAGCGTTTACAAACGAAACCAACGACCTTCCGGTCGGCGATGAGGCAAACGGCATTGAAAAGGCTATTGTGAAAGACGAGAGGAAGTCCCACGCAGGTGACGATGTCTTTCGTGGCTGGCACAATTTCTTCGAACAGAACGTTCAGGCAAGTACGTTGGACACTTGGGAATTGGAAAGCGTCCTGACAACCATACGAAGGGATGCACATCTCGGGCAGGCAAAGCAGCGAGACGCCCTGGTCGCGAGCGCAGGATATGGCTTCCAGGATGTTATCTCGATTTTGGTCCCAAGCCAGCGGCGTTTGGTTGAGGATGGCCGCTCCGACCTTGATCCACTGCATCACTTGACCTCGCGAATGTGATGACCACGTGCTTCGAACACAAGCTCACGCCGACGGTTGAACAATTTTTCTTCGAGACCCACGGGATAAGAATGGGGATTGAGAAAGCGTTTGACCCCGGCATGTAACGCCTCGAGTTGGGACTTGACTCGCATTCGGATTGCGTCGATGGGCGGTGATTCACGAACGAGGCGGCCTTTTCGAAACACGGGCTCGAGCAAATCCTCGCGGGTCATGTCGGGAGAAAACACTTTTCTGCGCGTGGCATCCGCCGGGTCCACGATCGTGGGAGAATCCGGGATGGCATCGAGTTCATCAAAAACCATGTCACCGATGGCTTGACCCTCGAGACGGAAACGTCGCACGTTGAGGATACCCGGAGTGGATATTTTTACGGCTTGTTCGCTGAGTTTGATTTTTGGTTGATACTGACCGCAAGCGTCTTGGATGGCAGATAGTTTGTACACTCCTCCCAAAGCTGCTTGGTCGAAGGCGGTGACGAGTTTGGTTCCCACACCCCATACCCCAATAGCAGCGCCTTGGTTTTGCAGGCTATCAATGAGTTGTTCATCCAAGTCATTGGAAGCAACGATGGCCGCGTTGGGGAAGCCCGCTTCATCGAGGATTTTTCTAGCTTCGATGCTGAGGAAAGCCAGGTCTCCCGAATCCAGGCGAACGCCGCTGAGTTCGTGGCCTTGTTCCCGCAAGCGGTGACCGATTTGCACCGCGTTTCGGACGCCTTCCAACGTGTCATACGTATCCACGAGAAAGACACAGTTGTTGGGCATCGCGCGTGCGTACGCGGCAAACGCCTCGAGTTCGTCATCGAATACCATCACCCAGCTATGAGCATGCGTTCCGCGAACGGGGATGCCGAATAATTTTCCCGCGAGCACATTGGAGGTTGCTTCACAACCGCCAATATACGCGGCACGACTCGCGGACAGGGCCCCATCGATCCCTTGTGCTCGTCGCAATCCGAATTCCAGCACTGGTTTTCCTTTTGCGGCAAAGCATACACGTGCGGCCTTGGTTGCAATCAAGGTCTGAAAGTTGATGATATTGAGCAACGCGGTTTCGATGATCTGTGCTTGAACCAGCGGGCCTCGCACACGAATCAATGGCTCGTGGGCGAATACCGCTGTCCCTTCAGGGATAGCGTCAAGATCGCATTCCAACGTAAGCTCGCCAAGGAAGCGAAGAAATTCCGGTTCGAACAAAGGCTTTCCGTCATGACCGTGCAGGGTGTGTAGAAACGAGATATCGCTTTCGTCGAAACGCATCGATTCGAGGAAGCCGACCACATCGTGCAATCCTGCGGCAATGGCGTATCCACCACCAAACGGGCACTTCCGAAACGCCAGATGAAAGACAGCCTGTCGGTCGGCAAGCCCATTCTTCCAATAGCCGTATGCCATGGTGAGTTGATACAAGTCCGTGAGGAGCGTCAAGGAGTGACGGTATCGAGCCGACAATGTGTGCAAGGCGATCTCCTGGTTGACCGGTTCGTCCGCGTACGATTCGCCGAAAGGATAATGGAGCATGGAGTGATGGCGAGCATAAATTTGTGGGGTTCGGCAGCCGAGCAGGATGAATCATCGAAATCGAAAGCCGAAAAATGAGTCAATGGGAATTGAGATTTCCCTGGGAGCCATGACGGACGTAGGTGAAAATGCCGAGTTTTTGCTTCCATCGTCTCATCACCGGGCATCGATGAGAACAACCGCGCCATGAACCGGACCGTTGTCACCGCGAACGCCTTGGAGTACCGAGAAGCCACCACGCTCAGCCGCAGCACGGGCGCGGTGGAGGACCATGACACGAATGTTTTCAGCCTTGTCTATCGTTGCTATTTTGGTGGCACTACCGGGATGCGAGGAACGTCCTGCGGCCCAGGAAACGCCAGCGGTCAGCAAAACGCCCGAACCCACCGCCACTCCCCCCCTCAAAGCCAGTGAGCCAGCTCCTACCGCATCGGCCCCGAAGCCGTCTCATGCGTGCCCGGAAGGCTCTTCGGGCGAAGGCACTTTCAAGGACCCCTGTGAAGCCAAGGGAAAAACGCGGGTCATGACGGCGGAATGGACCGGAAAAATGGATGATAAGGGCCCCTCATTTCGTGTCACCAACAAGACGAATCTCGAAATCCTGTTTGGGCAAATCGTGGTTTATTTCTACGACAAGTCCGGCAAGCTTATCGAAGTGCCGGGAGGCTCGGACAGCAAAGAACACAAGACCAAACAGAAGTGTTCGGGAAATATTTTTGCAGGTCCGATGAAGCCCGGAGAAAAGGCAGTGCTCACGTTTTCCTGTGTGAATAAATCGCACGTGCCGGAAAACACTGCTCATATCGAGGCTGAATTGCGAATGGTTGGTTTCACGGGATCCGACGGCAAGAAAGCCGATACGTACTGGCGCAATGAGGAGCTGACACCTGACGATCGGCCCAAGGGCGGCATCAAGTAGCTCCCCGTTTCAGAAACATCAGAAACAAGCCAGGGGAGCTTGCTCCGCCACAGCGACGAGCGCGGTGTAGTCCGCGTGGATCGTTCCGCCTTTCGCATCTCCATCGAGTTCGTAATAATAACATCCCGTCGGCTCGATACCTGCCCCCCCGTACGCCGCAACATCGCTGGTTTTGTTACCGAAAGCGTAAGAAGGTACGATCGTCGTGGTGGCGTGAAGCCATGCGAGTTCTTTGGTTTTGGCATCTGTCGCGGAGGACCCCACGGCTCCGATTTTGCTGAGCGTAGTATGCAGCACGCCCGGAGGAAATCCGCGTAAGGGCAACCACTCTCGCGTCAAGGGCGTCATCCACTCGGGCCGTGCGGTCAAATAAAACACCTTGTATCCCCGAATCGCGAAGGCCCACAGCATATCGGCCGCTCCGGGATGCGCTTCGGCAGGAGGTAATCCGGCGACATCCGTGAGCGCCGCGTATTCACTCGACGTCAGCGTTCCATCGATATCCGTGACCACTACTCGTGCTTGTGGTCGGATGACTTCGATGAATTGTTCAGCGTACGTCAGATCTCCAGCCACGACCATCACGATCCGATGACGTCCCACATCGAGAGAAATCCCTTCGCTACCAAGGTTCACGAACAGTCGCCCGCCAGTGTCTATAACCCCATGGACCTCTTTGTTTTCACCGTCTTCGGATGTTAGGAAAGTGCCCACCAAGGACCATGTGTTCCCGCAGTCTTTCAACAGATACACATCGATCTCTTCCCCTTTGATATCGTCATCCAACAAACCGTAAGCGAATTTGCCCAGAACCCAAGCGTCTTGCCCTTCCAGCAAGAATAGATCACGCCCGCGGTGTCGCGGCGATCCTATCTTCGCGGTGAGTTTGGAAGACGTTTTATGAAAGCCGCGCGCGGGTCCAAAGTCAGGAAGCGGCGCCGCACACGCAACAATTGGCTCACAGGTTTCCACAATCGTCTCATCTTGCCCGTCGACTTCCGAATAGATCGCATCCTGCCAAACCTCTCCATCGATCTGGCTCATGGCTTCTTCGCCAGCCTCCCCGTTGGTGCTCCCCTCGATGGCAACTTCCACACCGCCATCGAACGGGGGTTCGGAGCCTGTCTGTTCCGATGAACCGCAACCTATGGCCAGAAAACAAAGGGCGCCAACCAACCAACCGCATCGAATCATCTCACGATGATGACATGTCATGAGGCGAACTGGGGGGGTCAAGACGAAAAACGCAAATTTTCCGACCGGTAGTCAGCCCTCCAAACCTACTCACTCCCACCGACATCACCTCATGACGCGTTGCAACGTCGGCTTCGAGCAAGATCGGCCACTGGCCAAAATCGCTCCACGGCATGCATGTCCTTGTTGCCATTCATCCCGTCTTCGAAGAAGGTTCCGCTCTCGAACTCACGAAAAGAACTCACAACCTTGGTCATTGGAGCGAGACTATGAACAAAATGACTTATGGAATCGTCATTTCGCTTGGCACGGCTCTGCTATTCACGGGGTGTTGCAAAAAAGGAGACGACGAACAGCAACCGACTTCTCCCATCATCGACACGGAACCCGAACCTTCCGGAGCAACCATTACTGGCTCCTCGGCCCTCGAGAAGCTCAAGGCAAAAGGGTACACGCCCATCACCGATCCGGTGGTCGGTGAAAATGGCGGTATCAAAAGCACCGCTGTCGTGCTCAAACCCGATTTGATAACGGTCAACATCATAGAATACCCCGACGCCAACATGGCGAAGCTTGCAGCGTCGGGCAGTGCATCGGTCAACGACGTACTGACGCACTTGAGCGGCAAGTCGGTCATTCGCGTGACATGCGTCGGAAAACCGAAGGACAAATGCGAAGCCATCATGTCCACCATCAAGGACTGAATGTCGCAGCGTTTTCGATTTTCCTTTCGCATCGCATCGACAGCGCAACGGGTTGGTGCCTGTTCGTGAAGCATGACTGGTTTCCTCTCGGCAGATCCCGTATATAAGGGCCGAAAGGCGGAACCATGGCGTACGATATCCCCTCGATGCAGATGCCACGAATAGCCGGCAAGGCACTTCGTGCTCTTGTCAAGGCCGTTGAAACCCCTGGCCTTGGGCATGCGGTTCGAGTGCAAATGCTGTCGAATCTGGGTTTCGATGTGTTTCGGAACACCCCGGCACACGGCTCGATTGCCTTCGGGCCAGCGCTTCCCAGCTTGGATCGGCAGGCAAGCGCTCCGGTCTCCCCTTCCCTTCTCGAATCCATGCTTCAAAGCGATGTCCACGAGTCCGGCTTTCGCTTCGAAACCGTGGCGGACTATCGGCGAGCTTACCTAGACGGTGCAACCACACCAACGCAGGTGGCCGAACGATTGGCGGATGCCATTGCCCAAAGCGACCAATCCGATCCTCCACTACGAGTATTCATTACGTTTCGACGAGAGGATTTGGTTCGTCAAGCGGAGCAGAGCACGCGGCGGTATGCGGAAGGCAGACCACTTTCGGTACTCGATGGAGTTCCGGTGGCAGTGAAGGATGAAGTGGATATGCTCGGCTATCCAACGACCGTCGGCACTCGGAGGTTGGGAAAAGAAGCTGCGTGTCAGGAAGCGACGGCGGTGGCCAGATTACGGGCAGCCGGCGCTTTGCTCATTGGCAAAGCGAATATGCATGAACTTGGCATCGGGGTTACGGGAATCAACCCACACCATGGCGCCGCGAGGAATCCTTACGATCGGTCGTGCATCACGGGTGGCTCTTCCAGCGGCAGTGCGGCAGCGGTAGCCGCTGGCATGGGACCGTTGGCGCTCGGAGCCGATGGTGGCGGATCCATTCGCATTCCCGCATCGTTGTGCGGACTGGTCGGGCTCAAACCAACGTTCGGTCGAATTAGCGAAAAAGGTGCCGCTCCTCTTTGCTGGAGCGTTGCCCATTTGGGCCCCATCGGCGCAACGGCCATGGACGCAACGATTGGGTATGCATTGATGGCAGGAAAGGACGAGGCGGACATATTTTCTCTTCGGCAGCCGGAGGTGGAAGTAGAAGGGATTCAAGAGCAAAACCTGGAAGGATATAAGCTCGGGGTGTTTCGTCCGTGGTTCGAGGATGCAGACCCACAAGTGCTATCGGCATGCGAAAGAACACTGAAAGGGTTGACGGAACGGGGGGCGTCGGTGGTTGAGATTGACATCGAAGGGTTGAACTTGGCGAGGCTCGCCCACCTGGTGACGATTGTGGCTGAGATGGCAGCTTCCCAACAGGCTCAGGGCGTTCAGAAGAGTCAGTATGGGTTGGACACCCGTCTCAACTTTGCCCTTGGTCAAGCACTGACGGCATCCGACTACGTTCATGCGCAGAGGCATCGGGCAGCGATTTGCGATTATTTTTCGCGTATTTTCGAGCATTTAGACGGCATCGTGACTCCCACGACAGCCTGCACGGCACCCATAATTCACGAAGACGCTCTATCGGGGGAATCGAACCTGACGCTCCTCGGCAAATTGATGCGCTTCGTTGCGGTGGCCAACCTGACCGGGCTGCCGGCCATCACATTTCCCGCGGGCTACGACGAACAAGGCATGCCGATTGGACTGCACGTGCTGGGACGAGCGTGGCAGGAGCATCGGCTGTTGCGAATCGCACACGTATCGGAAAGGTTAGTCGAACGCCGAAGCCCACGGACATACTATCGGTTGCTTGACGGCCGTTAGGCGCAGCAAATCAGGTAATCAAGGGAAAGACGGCTTGCCCCACCTACAGGCGCGGTGTTATTCTTGAAGGAACGCCATCACGACAGAACGGGTTTGGCGAACATTTCGCAGGAGTCATTCATCATGAAGGTTTCTCGTCGACAATGCGTGGGGTGGTTGGGAGCAACCGTAGCTCTCGCACCGGTCGCCGTAGCCTCTGTCCAGAACGGAGAAACCCAATCAGAGGTCAGCGATTGTTGCGATTCGCTAACAGCGGCGGCGTTGCTTTCGCCGCTCGTGGTGGGGTCTTCTATTGGTCGGTGGCAAATAACGGCACTTGGCGCTCTGCATGCCGGCGCGGTTTCGGTTCAGCTCTCTGGATTGGACGGGCAGCTTTTTCATATCGATATCTGCGCAAGAGATGATGCTCCTGGGGCTCCCGAGCCCCCGGCCCACACCGATCATTGTGATCTATTCATCGCAAACGAAGGCAAGGGCAATGACCCTACCGTCGAGGACCAGGGATTGGCGGCCATGGCATTGGCGGAAGTCATTCGAACCCATGAAAATACCACGGATTTACATGGTCTGATGACCCTCAGGGCCCGGCTCGATCTTCACGGTGCTAACGTCGTGCGTAGGTGCGTATAACGTCGGAACGGTCGAAGACAAGCTTTGGAGGAACGAGATGGCTTCACAACGCAAGGCTCCCCCCCGGTACGAAAGACGTCCCCGGGGCATGCTTTCTGAGGACGAAAACCGGAGCATCGACCGCGCGCGCGATGCATGCAACGGAGAGGTTATGGGGGATCCAAACGATCCGACGTTTCCCGCGCAGCACTGCTCTCATGCTTCTCATGGTTCGCACGGCTCGCATGGGTCCCACGGTTCGCATGGCTCCCACGGTTCTCACGGTTCCCACGGCTCGCATGGCTCCCACGGGTCGTGGTAGCTGGTGCAGTTCCCCGCGCGAAGCATCCTAACGAAGCCTCATATCACCGTGCATGCACCATGGTGGTCGGCCAATACCGATGCATGCGATTTGCGATAGATGCGAATCGCTTCCGGCAAATGAAATAGAATGTCTCTGGCAGTCATGCCATCTGCTCCCATCGTTTCCGATGCGAGATCGCCAGCAAAACCATGAATAAAAACGCCCGTTTGCACTGCCTTCCGCAAGGGCAATCCCAACCCGGCCATCGCGGCGATCGTGCCCGTAAGCACATCTCCCGACCCCGCCGTGCCCATGCCGGAATTGCCGCTTGTGTTCAGGCTCGTTTCTCCATTCGGGTGAGCAACGATACTATGAGGGCCTTTCAAGACAATGATGGCTTGAAACCGAACCGCGGCTTGACGAGCGATCTCGATCGGTTCATCGAGCACTTGCCGCATCGAGATATGAAGTAAGCGTGCCATTTCACCCGGATGCGGTGTCAATACGGTCGGGGACGACCGCCCGTGAAGCAAATCAGGATGATCGACGATCGCGCTCAACCCATCCCCGTCGACCAAAAGCGGTTTCGGTAAAGAAACGAGAATATCGCGAACCAAACCTTGGGTTTCAGGATGCAACGACAAGCCTGGTCCAACCACCACGAAATCGACCGCTTGTGCAATAGAAAGCAGCGACGATAGGTTATCGCGCGTCAACGAAGCCTCAAGGGTTTGTCGTTGGGGAGCAAAAACGACCTCTGGGGCAAAGGTGGCAAGAGCAGGGATCATGGAAGCCGGGCAAGCGAGGCGAGCATAACCCGCCCCTGCTTTCAACGATGCCAAAGCTGCCAATCCAGGTGCGCCGTAATACGTTCCCGCGCCTGCGATGAACAAGATGTCGCCAAATGTTCCCTTGTGACCGTGCGCCACACGCGTAGGCAACTCGCAAGGTTTTACCAATTCCACCTTCACATCGGGTGCGGCAAGAAAGTGCGGCGGAAGACCCATCGTCGTGACATACAACCGGCCCTGATAACTCGCGCCCGGCGACAGGAAATTGCCTCGTTTGGGCAAGCCGAAAGCCAAGGTTGCGCAGGCACGTACGAAGTGATTTGTCAGCCTGCCGGTATCCGGGCAAATGCCGGAAGGAATGTCCAACGACAAGACAGGAACCGATCGTTCGTTGACGGCATCGATGAATGCATGCACGTCGGTTGAATCATTGGAAACCGCTCCGCTCAGCGCATCGACGACGACACAAGGTTGGGACAAGTCTGACGTGAGTTGGTCGAAGGCGGCGATGGGGTTGCACGAAACACCGTAGCGGCGGGTGGTTTGGACATTGTCCAACCAATTTTGCTGTCCTGTGGTGTCACTCGCGAGCAGGACCTGAACCTGCCTTTCCGCCGCATGAAGCTGTCGAGCAAGCGCGAGGCCTGCGGCCCCGACAAGTCCCGGGCCACAAGCAATCAACACGGGAACAGAAGTTGGGAACTCGGGATGGTGACGCAGAACTCGACCGGCCGAAAACGCCGCGTTTTCGTCAAGGAGGAAGGATGGAATTGCCAACTCCGACAAGGCGTACGCCTCGATCGCATGCATCTCGACGGTTGTGCAGACTTTCATTGGCTAATCCTGCGTGAGTCCACGGACGGCTTCCAGCGTGAGTTGTCGAAAGAAACGACACATAATAATTGACACGATCCTACTATTTTACAATATCCATATTATACATAATAAACGAATAAATTTTTATCATTATTTACTTAGTTTACATATTTCAAGAATCAAATTGGCCTGAAAGGGTTGCCCCGATGGGAAACAGCGGGTAACACAATCTGATGGGAAATGCAGCGAGGAGTACGGTGTGACGGTATTCAAGAAAGAAGAGGTCGCAAGGGACGAGCGATTATTTCGAGATCCCGAAGAATTTGGGTTAGAGCCTCTGGAGCCGGTGGATATTCGAAAGATTGATGATTTCGATGGGTTGCTGGCCGCCATGGCTCGAACATCGTTTGGGGGTAGGCAAGTAGGGGTTGCGGCCGATGTGCTAACATCGATGTTTTCAGACCGGACGTGTAAGCGGGTGTTGACGGTTACGGGTGCGATGACGGTTGGAAAGATGACATTGCTCATCGTCGAACTGATAGAGCGGGGACTCGTCGACATCATCATCACGACAGGAGCTTTGCAGGCGCACGGCATGATCGAGGGGTTGGGGCTCAAGCATTACAAGCTAGATGCCGCGGCCCCCCGGGAGCTTCATGATGATGCCTATCTTGCCAAAGTAGGTTTCAACCGCGTCACCGATACTATTGAATTAGAAAAAAACTTTTATGCGGCAGAGATGGTGGTGGAGGAAGCGCTTCGGGATATTTACGAGCCGGTACCGGAATCAGAACGCCCCGTGACTTTGGCGGGCTCGGATGTCATGCGAAGCCTCGGAAGAGTGTTGGAGCGTCGCTTTCCCGGCAATCGCTCGATTCTATCGACCGCCGAGCGCATGGGAGTTCCCATATTTGTCCCAGCGTGGACGGATTCCGAGCTTTTTCTCGAAACTGAAATATTCAATTATCGAGCCGAACTCGCGGGACGTCGCCGGTTGATCCAGGTGGCTTCCTATCTGGATTGGCGCGAATACCAAGACATGATGACTTCTCACGGAGGCTCGTTGGGGATTCTCACCATTGGAGGTGGAGTTCCCCGCAATTGGGCGCAACAACTTGGTCCCCAACTCGACCGATTGCAAAACGAATTCGGTCGTTGGCCCGTCAAACGTTTCGCCTATGGGGTGCGCATCTGCCCCGATCCCGCGCATTTTGGACATCTTTCCGGATGCACGTTTGCCGAAGGCAAAAGCTGGTACAAGTTTTTGCCCCAGGCGCGGACGGCGGAGGTGCTCGCGGACGCCACGATCGTTTGGCCTTTGTTGATGCTGGGCGTTTTTCAACGGTTGGATAAGATCGCCGCGGCGCAGCGTGACTCCGGGACCCAACCTGCCGCAAAAACCTATCCATTCAAAACACGCTCCTAAATCATCTCCTCTCCGAATACGCCCTATCGATTCGCTCATTTCCATCGAACAATAACCACGTAGCGCCTATCCTCATTGTCCGTTGCCACAGTTACATTGTAATCTAGACGAGACCGAGCCTATCGGCTGCCTTCCCCAGAGCCATTCGCCTCTCCCAAGGCTCGTTATACTCCACCCGCTCTCCAAGCTCTTTCGGGCACGGTACCGTATTGTTCCCATAGACCATCGTCGATTTCTTTTTTCGATGCGATTTGTCCATATACGGCTGCGCTCGGACGAGGACAACGGTTCAGCGTATCGGCCTGCATCTCGACAAGTCCATATCGTGGTTCATACCCCTCTGTCCATTCGAAGTTATCAAGGAGAGACCAGTGGAAGTACCCCCGCACATCCACCCCATCTTGCATCGCATCAGCCACCTGCGCCAGGTGTCGCACCAAAAAACTCGCGCGCTGCGCATCACGCGAATCCGCAATCCCATTTTCCGTCACATAGACAGGCCGCCCACAGCGCTCCGACCATTCACGCAAAAACCGGCCCAGGCCCTCAGGATACACCTCCCAACCGACATCCGATATTTCCGCCCCCGGCGAGGCCTCGAGCTTGATCGGAATACCATAGGTACCGTTTCGCCCCACTCGTACTTTGAACCGTCCGTAATAATTGAGTCCGAAAAAGTCGTGCGTGTCACGCACATCACGACGCTTTGTCCTTGTGAGCGCCAGCATGCTTCGCTCAGCACGAGAAAGCTCGAGCCCGCAAAGCGCATTGAGAAACGCTCGATTGAACGTTTGCTCGAACAAGTCGCTTGCCCATCGATCGGTGGGGCTGCTGCTATCCCAAGGTTCCACCACACGAAGGTGATGCGCCACCCCTACCTCGGCATTCCACCCACAACGCCCCGCGCGCTCGTGGATGGCTCTATACGCTCGGGCATGCGCATCGAGCATGGCTTCCTGCGCTCGCCAGGCTTGCCAAGGACGACGGTGTCCTGGCGGAAAAATTCCGACGAAATATCCAAGAGCCGCCGTGACATTCGGTTCGTTGATGGTCACCCAACGGTCCACCAAGTCCCCCAAACGTTCGACGGAACGGTTCACGAAGCGCTCGAAAAGCGACGCGAACGATGGGTTGAGAAACCCTCCTTGGTTCGCAATCCACTGCGGGAGCGAAAAGTGCAACAGCGTCACCATCGGCGCGATCGATGCATCACGAAGCGCTCCCAGCATCCTCCGATATCGTTCGATCGCGTCGTCGTCGAATCGACCCGGCGACGGCTCGATACGTGCCCACTCGATCGAAAAACGATGTGCGTTATATCCAAAATCCTTAATTAAATCAACATCTTGCTCGAATCGATGCCAAACGTCACAAGCCGGATGGGGAGCATCCCCATTGTTCACGCGGCCCGGTTGCGAGGCAAAATCATACCAATCACTCGTCGTGCAATGCCCTTCCACCTGTGTGGCAGAGGTTGCCGTTCCAAATAAAAACGAGGAAGGAAAAGAACGTTTCATCACTCGCATTCCGCTCGCATCGCATCCACTGCGTCACCGCAAACGCTGCGCCAACAACGAGACGTTGTAAACCCAATCCTGAAAGCCAACCCTCCCATCCCACGAATTCAACCTCGATTCTGGGCATTTTTCATCACCCCGTGCCACAATACGGATTGGGTGCTCCACCTTTCGATACGACCCCTGCCGTGTCATGAATGAAAAGGGGACGCGACCATGAAAACCATCGTTGCCGCCATCGACTTTTCAGACACCACAACCATCGTCATCGATACAGCCGTACAACTCGCCCACGCGTTGCATGCGGAAATCGTTCTCTTCCATGCCACTCCCCCTTCTGGAACCTGGCTCATGGCCGGCCTGGATGGTCTGACTGCCGCAGGTATGCTCCACCCCGTTCTTTGGGAACGACAACAACAAGATATTTTACAGCAACACCTCGACAACCTGATAACCCAAGTCCAAAAGCAAGGGTTGACCGTCCGCTCCCATACCACAAGCGCGGTTCAACGAAACGCCATCTGCCAAGCCCTCGAATCACTCCATCCGGATTTCATCGTGATTGGCTCTCATCGCCACGGCTCTCTGTACGAATTGCTAGGCCCCGGAATTTGCTCACGAATCGTTCGACGAGCCCCCTGCCCCGTCGTTGTCGTTCACTCCCAACCATCCGCATCTTCGTCACCGGCCAAGCATTCCAACACCAATGCCAATGCATAGACAACACCCCCATGGCAATCATTGGCAGTATGCATGCCGCCCACTCGTCGGCTCGCCGCTTTGAGGCGACACTTCGTTTTGATCCATGAATGAAGCGTATTGCCAACTATTTTTGAGGGAAACGCGCCACGGCATCCTGGCTGGTGTCAAGCTACCACCCCCGACCGACGACTTGCATGTCTCGCCCTTGTTGACCGAAAAAGAGAAAGAGCATGTTTTGTGGCTGCCCGTGCTTCGACGCGCGGCCTGGATGGGCGGGCGTGTTGCATTACGGCTCGCGGCTCGTCATTTCGGAATCGAACTCGACTCCGTGTTTTCCACCCATCGGGGCGCCCCAAGTCTTCCCCCTGGGCTCGTTGCTTCCATCTCCCATAAACGCCGGATCGCCGTTGCACTGCTCGCTCGCTCCTCCACCTTCACGGTCGGTGTCGATGTCGAAGAACTGGACCGACCACGACCCAAAATTGCACGCCTCGTTCTTCGGACCCCGGAGTCCCATCGCATCGAAAACCTTCCCCATGCGCAACGCTGGCCCGCCATCATCACCACCTTCTCGATCAAAGAATCGATCTTCAAAGCCATCGATCCAATCGTCCAGCGCTACGTGGGCTTTCATGAAGCAGAGGTCGAAATTCTCCCCCACGGAGATTCTCACATCGCGTTGTATCTCAACACTCTGCACGCCCCTTTCGAGATCGATGGTCGATGGCAGGTCTTCGACTCACACGTGGTGACAAGTGTGCGCCTTCGCCCAGCGTCGTTGAGCGATCGATAACCTACTTGCCCTCGATACGCACGTTATCAATCTTCCAGAAATACTCGCGCATGCCTTCGTAAAGAAAATATACGCGCACTTCGGCGGCGCCGTTCGCAGGCAAAGAAGTAATGGCAACGTGCTCATCGATTCCGCTCTCCACGCGCTGCCAGACTTGCTGCTCTTTGCCATCACGAACAAGCCATGCGGAGGCTTTCGTCCCATTTTTTACCAACAAAGAGCTGTCGAACTCAATGCTCAGTTCCGTGGCATGATGAGTCTGAAGAATGGGTGAATACATGGCATCGACACAAAGCAACCCGATATAGGCCCAATCGTCAGTGTCGATCATCGCATACATCCCCGAGGATTTCGAAAACGACGGATCCGGCGTATTGGACAGACCCCAGCCTTCGACATAAGGGTCTTCATGACATGAACCCGAGACCTTATAGGATCCATCGGGCCCCCAATCCGGATAGCCATTGAAGTCCTCGGTATGAACAAAGCCGATGGTCGGACACGGAGGACACGGACCGCCACAATCCACCCCTTCTTCTCCCTGATTTTTCCTGCCATCCTCGCAGGTCGGAGGATTCTCTTCTCCTGCCGAGCCGCCATTTCCGCTTGCCCCCCCCTTCCCTCCCGCGTTGATATCGCCCCCCGTATCTGGCTGTCCAATAACATCCAACGCCGCGTCGCCCCCACCCGCCATGCCTGCCGCGCCAGCCACTCCCGCCTCCCCAGCCGAAGCTGCATCCGGCTTGGCCTCGGAAGATGCTTCTTCATACTTATCGAAGTCCGTATCCATCACCAGGGCGCAGCCCACGGGAAGCATAAGCGAACCAAAGATAACCCCTGACACCCACGTCAGAACACGGGATGGGTTATTTCGCCAAGACGGATCAAAACAATCCATGAGACTAGACAGTCATTGTGCCCGAAGCGGCCAAGGTCGTCGAGCCACTCCAACACGAAATGCAAGCAGCGCAGCGCGCAATCGCCCCCCCTTACCCCAGATCTGTCAACGCAAGCTTCACCTCCACGATCGTGCCTTCGCGAAGCACTCTCACCCGAACCTCATCCCCTTCATTGAACAAATCGAGCGCATTGTATAAGTCATCGTAATCCTTTACCTCGTGCTCGTTGATGCCAACGATCACATCACCTAGCAACAGCGCGCCGGTTCGACTTTGCTGCAAACCACGGATTCCTGCCTTCTCGGCCGGAGAACCCGAAATCACCTCGCCCACAATCACTCCGCGCACCCCTGCGCGAACCGCATATCGGTCGGGAAGCATTCGAATCCCAAGCCCTGCTCGTTTCGCGCGCCCAAACTCAATGATCTGTGGCACGATTCGACGAACCGTTCCCACCGGCACAGCAAATCCAATTCCCGCCGAACTCCCGGTCTTGCTGTAAATCATCGTGTTCACGCCAATGAGAAAACCTCCGGAATCCAACAACGGCCCCCCAGAATTTCCGGGATTGATCGAGGCATCAGTCTGGATCATGTCCCGAATACTCACACCACCATAACCGGTAACCTCGCGTCCAAGCGCGGAAATGACTCCCGTCGTCAACGTATGATCGAGACCAAAGGGATTGCCAATCGCAATGGTTTTCTGCCCAACTTCGATTTTTTGCGACGCGGGAGGCAAACGGATTGGCGTGAGTTCTTCCCCGGGCGCGGCAATTCGAAGCACCGCGATATCCTTGTTGGGTTCCCCTCCCACCAACGCCGCTTCATAAGATTTGCGGTTGTAAAGCGTCACCGTGTACGTGGTCCGCCCATTCGACGGATCGACCACGTGATAATTCGTCACGATATGCCCCTTCTGATCCCATACGAATCCAGTTCCCGACCCGGCCGGCACCTCCGTCGTTCGCATCGTCCAATCCTGCACAAGACGCTTCTGTGTCACAAATACCGTTGCCGGCGCCGCAAAACGAAATATGTCTATCGTGTTGCGTTCGTCTTCGAGACGAGCCGTGGAACTTGGGGGAATCACCGGCTGGACCGATGAAGAACTAACATCCGGCTCGAGCGTCGACCGGGAACTTCCGCCATCGATGGGTGGACGTGTCGGTGGCTCGACGCTAGGCGTCGGCGAAAGCGCTGATGATTCGTGCTTTGTTTCCATTCTGTCGCAAGCACAAAACGACAGAACCCAGACCAGCGCGATCAGTGCTTTTCCAGAATGCAAAACGTGTTCGTTCACCGAGCTTTCATACGAAACACACCCGCCCTGAGCAAGGTCTGAGCTTCATCTTGCCCGCGATTTTTTTCGAAACGACAGGCTCATTGGATAACGTTCCGCCACCGCGCTCATGCCTGAACAAAGCGCAATCAACGCCGCCCAAAGTCCCAAGGTCCAACCCGCGTGCGAAGGCCGTAGTCCCATCAAATCAACCATCCCAAGCAGCGCATAATGCGCCACGAAAACCATCAGCGCATGACGACCAAGCCATAACAACGGACGTAACGCTGCCTTGTGAGCTACGCGCCCCTGCTTCCATAACATCAACGCTGTCGTCGACGCCACGGGAGTCACCAAACCGATCGCGCCGATCGTCGACGGATTCCAAAATACACGCGAAACTATCTCCCCTTTGGGGGTGGCAAGACCCAGGTAATGCGCGATCGCAAGGCCGCCATGATCCTTGTACACGCTCTCGTACAAGGCCAACCAGGGTTCATCACGCGTTAGCGCAATCACGAATCCAGGAGAGGCAATCATCGCCACCGCGGCAACGGCTTTCACTCCATGCTGTAGATATAGCTTCGCGGACCAAGCTCCCATCGCTGAAAACATCACCAAGGGTATAGCCCCCCCCGGTCCTGCATTCAGCCCGGACACCGAAACGTTCATCGCCTCGAGCCCATAGGTCACCGCCATCACCACACCTACCACAAGCGCAAGGGCAGTGATTGGCCTGCTCGATGTGATCGCTGCGGCCGTAAGAACCATCGCCACCGCAATCACCGACAGAATTCCCGAGGAGAGCAAAAAATCCGGCATATCCGTGCCGTGCTCGGCGAAGAACATGAGCAAAGACATAAGGTACAACCGAAAGGCCCGACGCGATACCTTCCCCATGAACGCTCGTGCATGGGAGGCCGAATCCCGATGGGCCAAAACCATGCTGAACCCAACGATGAACAGAAACGACGCCGCCACATAAGCTACACCGCGATCCATCCACTGCAGCGTATCGTCGATCCACCGAAACACTGCCGATGACGAACGAGAGCTTTGCATGCGCAACGCATGCGCAAGAAACATCAAAACTACCGCCAGACCGCGGTGTAAGTCGAGCCCAGGATCGGAGCGCTGGTCGGACGAAGACATGGTATCGAAGCAGGAGAACCTAATCGCGAACGCGTTGAGAATCGACAGCCAAGATAGAAACCAATCACCAGAACCCTGAAATAATCCGTTTCAAATCATACCCTTCGGATCGCCGTCCACCATCCAATCGGACGCAACCTCCGCTCGCGCGTTGGGAGTCTCGGAATCCAATATCTCGATGGATTTTCGCGCAAGCTCTCGACCCGTATGCGCATCGCGCACCACGACACGCCAACTTCCCGCTTGCCGCAACCCACGGGAATACGCCCACGTACGATACCTGCCCGTATTAGACGGCACCGCAAGTCCCACATTCCCCGTTTTCGTCGTCCCTTTCTCAAAATCCACCACGATCTCACCTGGATGATCCGACTGATTGGCCAGCTCGACAAACGCATATACCGGTCGAGTCCCTGCCACGAAGGACTCCGCTTCATCCAAAGGCTCGCGATGACGAACCCCATGCGCGACCACCAAACGCAACACCCGCAACTCCGCCCGATTCGCTCGGCTTTCCTCAGACGTTTTCGAGTCTTCCACCTCTCCCCCCGACACTGTTCCACTCTTCGCGCTCACACCGAGCTGCGCCGTCTTTGCTCCAACCCCCACCGATGACCCGGCTTCAACCCGGTTGATTTCCGGCTCGTCCCATACTCGCCCTAAGCCGAGTTTTTCATCATCCTTCCGATCGTTTGTGATGACCCATCCCGATGCGACAAGAGAAATCATTGCCACGGAAAGAGAGGCCACACAGGTCCAAAACAACGGCTTGCTCATGATGATGACTCCACCAGGGATGAAGTGATGCCACCGTTTGAAGCAACGCTTGGACCAATTGCCCCAACAACCGCAAGTTATTGATTTACAATATAATTTCAGTGTCTCCAAGAAGGGTTCCGTGGCGGATTTGACACACCCTCGTGGCGAACGGCGTACATCAAATCGAAAACACGGAACGCAAGGAACTCTTCCATGCCAGGAGACTCATCATGGTTCGGTTTGCTTTCGACAATCTTGCGCGCGAGCGCCAAAACCAACCCAACCCCATGCGGTAATCTCGAACACGGATTACTCCGAGCCATCGAAAATTCCTCATCAACTCCCGCCCGAAGATCCGCACGGATCGTCTGCACATGCACAAGGATCGTCTGCACACGCGCAGGGATCATCTGCACACGCGCACGGATCGTCACCACACGCGCACGGATCGTCACCACACGCGCACGGATCGTCACCACACGCGCAGGGATCATCTGCACACGCGCACGGATCGTCTGCACACGCGCAGGGATCATCTGCACACGCGCACGGATCGTCTGCACACGCGCAGGGATCATCTGCACACGCGCACGGATCGTCTGCACAGCCGCCCGTGCCTCCTCCGCTTCCGCCCGTGCCTCCTCCGCTTCCGCCCGTGCCTC